>Ga0164290_1000172_pt1 | contig 241278 bp, 210 predicted proteins | sample Micstemetagenome_FD_108782 | JGI IMG/M metagenome (GOLD analysis project Ga0164290, IMG submission 108782) | Contaminated culture microbial community from soil near Moab, Utah, USA - Microcoleus steenstrupii SON62 (Illumina Assembly) | ecosystem: Environmental > Terrestrial > Soil > Soil crust...
CATCCATACTAACCCATTACCATTCTCTATGAAACACGAAGTAAAAAAAGGCGGCTACATCAAGGGCGACCAGATGATGCTAAGAATCCAGGAAGAAAGAGTAAGCATGAGTATTTACGATTTTGCCCTCAAGGGTAAACACAACAACTACAACACTATGGCCGCAGGAATTGCCGCTACCACTTTGGGTATCAGAAAAGAAAAAATCAGGGAAGCAGTTAAGAATTTCCATAGCCTGGAGCACCGGATGGAATTCGTTGCCATGGTTCGTGGTGTTGAATTTATCAACGACAGTAAAGCCACTAATGTAAACAGTACATGGTATGCACTCGAAAGCATGACCAAGCCGACTGTGCTCATACTCGGTGGAACTGATAAGGGGAATGACTATTCATTAATTGCAGAACTGGTAAAAGAAAAAGTGAAAGCCATTGTATGTATGGGAGTAGACAACAGTAAGATTATTGAGGCATTTAAAGATATGGTTCCGGTAATTATAGAAACTGATAGCGCCAAAAAAGCTGTCAATACTTCATTCAAACTGTCTGCAAAAGGTGATGTGGTGTTGTTAAGTCCGGCCTGTGCAAGTTTCGATCTTTTTAAAAATTACGAAGATCGTGGAGCACAATTTAAGGATGCTGTAAAAGAATTGTAAAGCTTGATACCGGTAAAAAATCATTACCGGAATGAATATTATGTCAGAAGTAACCGATAAACTGTTTTCTCAGATACCCAGTGTAGAAGGTGTACGTAGCCAGCTTGTTGACAGGGCAAGAGGTGATAAGTATATCTGGGGCATTGTATTGCTTTTATCGCTGATCTCTATTTTAGTTGTATACAGTGCAACCGGCTCGCTGGCGTATAAAATGTACAAGGGGAATACGAATGTATATTTATTTAAACAGGTGTCGTTTACGGTGGTGGGTTTATTATTGATGTATTTCCTGCATCGTATTAATTACTCCCTCTTTTCAAGAATTGCAACGATTTTATTCTTATTGTCTATTCCTTTGTTGATTTATACATTGTTTTTTGGTGCAAAAATAAATGAAGGTAGCAGATGGATCAAGTTACCCATCATTCACCTAACAGTACAAACCAGTGACCTGGCAAAACTGGCTTTGTTTATGTATATCTCAAAATTGCTGAGTAAGAAACAGGAAGTCATTAAAGATTTTAAAAAAGGATTTATTCCTGTTGTTACACCCGTATTAATTATCTGTGCATTGATTATGCCTGCGAACCTTTCGAATGCTCTTCTAACAGGAGCTACTTCTTTATTACTTATGTTTATCGGAAGGGTGAGCCTCAAACATATTTTACTCACAATTGGAGTAGCGTTGATACCGGTAGCTTTTATTGTAGCTGTTGCTGTAATGACGCATAAGAGTAAAGCAAGTAACAGCGATGTAGTTGTCGCTGAAAAAGCCAAATCAATTGGCCGCTTTGGTACCTGGGTAAAAAGGGTACAGGATTTTATTTACGCAAAAGAAGCTGAAGTGCCTTACCAGGTCCAACAGGCAAAAATAGCCATTGCCAATGGCAGTGTGCTGATGGGGCTTGGTCCGGGAAACAGCCAGCAAAGAAATTTTCTTCCACAGGCATATAACGATTTCATTTATTCGATCATCATCGAAGAGTATGGGTTGATCGGTGGTGCATTCATGATATTTATTTACCTCGTTTTCCTTTTCCGCTGTATACGCATATTCAGGAAATGCCCATATGCTTTTGGAGCATTCCTGGCACTTGGGTTGAGTTTTACATTAGTAATACAGGCCGTAGCGAATATGGCAGTAAATGTAAATCTGGTTCCGGTAACAGGTGTAACACTTCCATTGGTAAGCATGGGAGGAAGTTCTTTTTTGTTTACATGCTGTGCAATAGGTATTGTATTGAGTGTGGCACGAAATGTAGAACAGATAGAAGGCAAACCTGAACCTGCACCATTAACAACACCCTTAACCACAGTAGTAGCATAAATAATATGGCTAAAAAGATCATCATAGCAGGAGGAGGAACGGGCGGGCATATCTTTCCGGCCATTGCCATAGCCAATGCCATAAAAAAAATTGCACCTGATACCAGCATACTGTTTATTGGTGCATTGGGAAAAATGGAAATGGAGAAAGTGCCCCAGGCTGGTTATGCTATTGAAGGACTCGATATGGCTGGGTTTAACCGATCTAATATTTTAAAAAATATTTCACTGCCATTAAAACTGATCAGGAGTTTCTGGAAAGTAAGAAAAATAATGAGCCAGTTTCAGCCTGATGCAGTAATAGGGGTAGGTGGTTATTCAACTTTTCCTGTATTACGTTATGCGCAGCAAAAAGGTATACCCTCATTTATTCATGAGGCTAATTCATTTGCAGGCAAAACAAATATACTCTTAGGGGCACGGGCTACTAAAATTTTTGTGGCTACCGACGGAATGGAGAAATTCTTTCCTGTAAACAAACTAATGATAACCGGGAACCCGGTTCGAAAATCGATTGTAAATCTCAACCCCGATAAAGAATCAGCTCTTCGATATTTTGGATTGGCTAATGATAAAACAACCATACTTGTAATGGGTGGTAGTCTTGGAGCCAGGAGTATTAATGATGTAATAGCTGCACATGTACATGAGTTAATGTCGCTCGATATTCAATTGATATGGCAAACCGGAAAAAATAATGCCATCGCTTATAAAGAGAGGGGAAAGTTGTTTTCAAATATATGGGTAGATGTATTTATTACGGAGATGGAAAAAGCCTATGCTGCTGCAGATATTGTAGTATCAAGGGCTGGAGCCATGTCGGTTGCAGAGATATGTGTGGTGAAAAAACCTGCCATATTTGTTCCCTACCCCTACGCTGCAGAAGATCACCAGACTGTAAATGCTATGCACTTAGTAAATAAAGGAGCGGCACTTTTGGTGAAAGATCAGGAAGCAGTAAAAGAGCTGTTTCCGAAAATGACAGCACTCGCCAAGAACAAGATATTACAGGAAGAACTGATAAACAAAATCACACCACTAGGCATACCAAATGCTGATGAAGTGGTAGCAACAGAAATATTAAATACCATCAGTGATTAAGTTAAACGACATACAGAAAATATATTTTATAGGTATTGGTGGCATTGGTATGAGTGCACTTGCCCGTTATTTTAAATCGAGGGGCACAGCTGTCAGCGGATATGATAAAACCAGTACGCCACTAACCCGCGAACTGGAAGCACAGGGCATAGCTATTCATTATGAAGAAAATATTGAGCTTGCCCCGAAAGAGGTAGATGCAGTTGTGTATACACCTGCCATACCGGCGGCTCATGCAGAATTAGTTTATTACCGTGAAAATGGTTACACAGTAGTTAAACGCAGCGATGTGTTACAATGGATCACGGAAGGCTCATTTAATATCTGTGTGGGTGGAACGCATGGCAAAACCACAGTTACATCAATGATCGCACACCTGTTGCGTCATTCAGGTTATGGGTGTAATGCATTTCTAGGTGGAATAGCAGCGAATTATAACACCAATTTCTGGAGCAGTGAACGAAATGTAGTAGTAGTAGAAGCAGATGAATACGACAGGAGTTTTTTAAAACTGGTACCAGACATTGCAGTGGTCACAGCCATAGATCCGGATCATCTCGATATTTATGGAACCCCACAGGAAGTAGAAAACGCTTTCGTACAATTTGCAGGTAAAGTGAAACCTGGTGGTTGTCTGGTTACTAAAAAAGGACTGAGCAGGGAAAATGAGTTACAGGCAGCTCATAATTACAGGTATAGTTATGACCAGCCTGAAGCAGATGTAAAAACTGTTAACCTCGTCGTGCAAAACGGCAGTTACCATTTTGATGTAAGTGGTCCAGGATGGCTCATCAGTAATGTTACCCTTCACATGGGTGGGTTACATAATATTGAAAATGTGGTGGCTGCCATCACAGTAGCCAAACATTTAGGAATCAGCGACGAAGCCATACGTGCAGCAGTGGCCGATTTTAAAGGTGTGAGAAGACGCTTCGAATATGCTTTAAAAAATGAAAAGCATGTGGTAATTGATGACTATGCGCATCATCCGGAAGAACTGCGGGCACTCATCAGTGGTGTCAGAAGTATTTTCAGCGGTAAGAAGCTGACCCTGGTTTTTCAGCCTCATTTATTCAGTCGTACCAACGATCTCGCTGATGGTTTTGCCGAAAGCCTTGATATGGCGGATGAAGTAATACTGTTACCCATTTATCCGGCACGTGAACTACCTATGCCAGGTGTTACAAGTGAACTACTCATGGGTAAAATGAAACTGACGGAAAAAAAATTACTTGATAAAGAACAAATGCTGGATTGGATAAAAGAAGAACGGCCTTCATTAGTAGTGATGGCTGGTGCGGGTGATATTGATGCATTGGTAAAACCGGTGAAAACAATTTTGGAACAATAAACCGATCATGAAGATTGACTGGAAGAAAAGATTGATCCAGGCTGCATGGATACTGGCAGGAATTGGTACGGTTGTACTGATGGGCGCAGCCATGCAGAAAAAAAACCGTAAAACCTGTTCTGATATAAAGATTGAAATAACGGGTATCGAAGAGAATATGTTTATCGATGAAAAAGATATTCTCGAACTGGTGAACCATAACCGTAAAGTTATTGGTACACCCATCGCTATGTTAAACCTGCGTTCCATGGAAACAGCATTGGAAAAGAATCCCTGGGTAAAGAATGCAGAAATGTTTCTCGATAACCAGCAGGTATTACAGATTGAAATTGAAGAACGACAACCGGTAGCAAGGGTTTTTACCATGCAGTCAGGCTCATTCTATCTTGACAGTGCCGGTGTTCGATTGCCTTTGAGTGATAAATTAAGTGCCAGGGTGCCCATGTTTACAGGTTTTCCATCTGATAACCTGAAATTATCAAAGCCCGACAGTCTCTTATTAAAAGATATCATAAAGCTGGGCAGGTATATTCTTGCCGATTCTTTCTGGACCGCGCAAGTAGCCCAAATCGATATTGAACCGGGCAGACAGTTTCAATTGATACCTGTTTTTGGTGATCATGTAGTGAGTATTGGAAATGCCGAAGAACTTGATGCCAAATTTAACCGTTTGTATACTTTTTATAAACAGGCCTGGTTGCAGCATGGGATACATTATTATGAGAAGATCAATGTGCAGTTCGATAAACAGGTGGTAGCCGTTAAAAAAGGAATGGGTGGTATGCGGCAGGACTCAACAGCAGCGCTGGAACTGATCAGGCAGATGACAGTACCGGCTGTAACAGATGTAATGACAGTTGCTGCAGAAAAGCCCTCAACCTTAAAACCCGACAGTATTCCTAAAACTGCTGTTATGCCGCAAAAACCTGTTAAAGAAACCCTGCCCGCTAAAACTGTTACTAACATCAACAATAAAATAAATACGAAACCGTTATCGAAGAAGGCTGAGCAGAAAACAGTGGTGAAGCCTAAGGCGGTGATGAAGAAAAGTGAGCAGTGAATAGTGAGTAGTCAGTAGTGAATAGATATTACTTACTCACTACTCACTACTCACTACTGACTACTCACTATCAATAATTGACAAACAACTAAAACACATACCTTATGAATCACAATGAATCACCTATCATTGTTGGTCTGGACATCGGAACTACCAAAATTGCGGCTATTGCAGGTCGTAAAAACGAGTATGGTAAGCTAGAAATACTCGGTTTTGGTCGTGCCAACAGCAGCGGTGTACAACATGGCCAGGTGTTGAACATCGATCAGACCATCAAAGCCATTCAACAGGCTTTGTTAAACTGTTATGAGAGCAATCCTGATCTGGAGATCAATGAAGTATATGTGGGTATTGCCGGACACCATATCAAAAGCCTGCAAACACGTGGCGATATGGTTCGCCAGGATCCGGAAACAGAGATCCAGCGTTGGGAGATCGATCAGTTACTGAATAACCAACGTAAAACTTTTATACCTGCAGGTGATCAGATTATTGATGTGATTCCACAGGACTTCCATGTAGATAATATCCAGAATATTAAAGACCCTGTTGGTTATAATGGTGTGAAAGTGGGAGCCAATTTCCATATCATCACCGGCGACAGAAATGCCATCAGGAATATACACCGTGCGGTTGACAGAAGCGGATTAAGCACCAAAGACCTGGTATTACAGCCATTGGCTTCTGCGAGTGCAGTGATGAGTGATATTGATATGGAAGCAGGCGTGGCCATTCTCGATATTGGTGGCGGAACCAGCGACCTGGCTGTTTTCTATGAAGGTATCCTGAAACATACGGCCGTTATTCCTTTTGGTGGTGAGAATATTACCAATGATATCCGCATGGGATTGGGTGTACTGAAAAGTCAGGCTGAAGCTATGAAAGTTCAGTTTGGCAGTGCGCTGGCAGATGAGGCCAAAGCGAACGCCTATATTACCATCCCAGGTCTGAAAGGTATGCCTGCAAAAGAAATCAGTGTGAAGAACCTGGCTGCTATTATCCAGGCAAGAATGAGTGAGATACTGGATTTTGTAACCTATCATATCAAAACCGTTGGTCTCGACAGTCGTGCACTCAACGGAGGCATTATTCTTACAGGTGGTGGTTCACAGTTAAAGCACCTGATTCAGCTTACAGAATATACAACGGGCCTGAATGCAAGAATCGGCTTACCTAATGAACACCTGGCACCTAACCACATTGATGAACTTAAGAAACCCATGTATGCAACCTGTCTGGGTCTGATACTGAAAGGTTACAGCGATTACGACCACAAACACAAACAGTTTACGGAGCAGTTTAAAAAAGTGGAAGTGCCCAGGAACCTGAAAGTGGAAGTAACTGAAATGGAAATCCCTGTAATGCAGGCTGTGCAGGAGATTGATGGTAATGCCAGAAAACAGAAGTTCTGGGATAAGTTTAAAAACAACCTGATTGATCTGTTTAAAGAAGAGGAAGACCAGGTCATAAAATAAAATACAGTTAACATACGTTTCCTATATACTGTCCCATTGAAAACTAAGTAATCTACTAACCCAACAAAAACGCTCTCTATGATTCACTTTGATCTTCCCAAACAGAAATCCTCTATCATCAAGGTACTTGGTGTGGGAGGCGGTGGAAGTAACGCCGTTAACTTCATGTTTGATCAGAATATCGAAGGTGTTGATTTTATTATTTGTAATACCGACGCCAAAGCCATTGAACAAAGTAAAATTCCTAATAAAATACAATTAGGCCCACACCTTACCCAAGGACTGGGTGCGGGTGCCAATCCTGAAGTAGGTAAAAAAGCGACTGAAGAATCACTGGAAGAAATCAAACGCATACTGGAAGTGAATACTAAAATGGCATTCATTACTGTAGGTATGGGTGGTGGTACCGGAACCGGCGGCGCCCCAATTATTGCACAGATTTGTAAAGAACTGGGTATCCTTACTGTTGGTATTGTAACGACGCCATTCGGATTTGAAGGTCCCCGCAGACAGCTACAGGCAGATGAAGGGATACGTCAGCTGAAACCTTATGTAGATACTTTACTGGTCATCAGTAATGATAAACTGCGTATTCAGTATGGCAACCTGAAAATGAAAGAAGCTTTTTCCAAAGCAGATAATGTACTGGCCACTGCTGCAAAATGTATTACTGACGTGATTAACAGCCGTGGACATATCATTGTTGACTTTGCCGATGTATGCACCGTTATGAAAAACGGGGGAGTAGCTATCCTGGGTAAAGCGGAAGTGGAAGGTGAAAACCGTGCACAATTAGCGATTGAAGAAGCATTGTCATCTCCTTTGCTGAATGATAATGATATCCGAGGAGCAAAATGGATACTGATCAACATCAATAGTGCAGAAGGTGATCATGAGTGTACTATGGATGAACTGGAAACCATTAACAGCTTCCTGCGTATGCAGGCAGGTGAAGATACGGATGTGATCGTAGGTATGGGTTATGACAATACACTCGATAAAAAAATCGGTATCACACTAATTGCTACCGGATTTGAACATAAAGATCCTTTTGCCAAACCCGTTGAGCAAAAAAAGCCTGAAGCCAAGCAGGAGAAAATTGTGATGACCCTTGATGTAGAGCAGGCGGAAGTGAAGCCCGTACAACAACCGGTACAGCAAACCTTACCATTAGAAGATAAAGATCCGTTTGCACCAAGAATGGAAGAAGTACAGGAAGAAACACCTGTGTTGAATTACTTTGCTACTACACCCGTTTTGGAAGAAATAAAGCCTGAAGAACAGCCTGCAGAAAATTTTACACTGCAGTTTGAACTGAGTACTGAGATTACCGAAGAAGTAGTGGTGCCTGAATTACCCGCAGCCGAAGTACATGTAACAAAAACGATTGTGCAGGAAGAATTATTACAGTTCAAAGTGAATGAACAACCACAGCAGCCTGCAGCACCTATGTTCAGCAAACCCATGAATATATATGCAGAGCCTGAAAAAACAGCGCCTGCACCTGTTCAGGAAATAACACCAGTAGTACCGGTAGCTGAAGAGAAGCCCGTTGTGCAGGAAGAGGAAATGCTTATGCAATTGGTAGAAAAAGAGGAAAAACCAGCTCCTGTTGCAGCAGTACCAACACCCAGTTTCATAGACGACTCTGTGCTGGATGATGCTGAAGAGCAAAAAAGAAGGGCAGCAGAACGCATTCAAAAGCTTCGTAACCTGTCATTCAACATGAGCAATAACGCAGACGCCAACAATGAGTTCGACAATGTACCTGCTTATGTAAGAAGAAATATGGAACTTTTTGGAAATACGCTTACTTCTGTGGAAGACTTTTATAGCAAATACACAGTAGGGAAAGACGAAAATAATCAGACACAAATTTCCACCATCAATACATTTCTGGATGGGAAAAAGCCTGATTAGCGATTGCTTATCATAGATGTTTTAGCCTGGTGATTTTAGTTGTTGACCCCGACCATTGTGTCGGGGTTCTTTTTTCAACCTTTATTGTCTGATATTTGTTATATCAATAAAACCAATGGAAACAGTTCTCATAACTGGTGGAACAGGCATGGTGGGTCAATACCTGACGCGTTTATTGCTGCAGAAAGGATACCGTGTGCACTGGTTGAGCCGGAAAGCCGGCGAATCGGTGATAGACGGATATAAGATTCAGGTCTTTGCGTGGAATCTTACTGAACAAACCATTGACGAGAAAGCTATTTCATCCGCAGATCATATCATTCACCTGGCAGGTGCAGGAGTGGCAGAGCAACGCTGGACAAAAGCAAGAAAACAGGAAATACTCGACAGCAGAATAAAAAGCAGTACACTGATTGTAAAGGCATTGAAAGAAATGCCGAATCAGGTACAAACAGTAGTGAGTGCCTCAGCCATCGGATGGTATGGTCCAGACAGATCCGACAGTAAGACGCCATTCACCGAAGACATGCCCGCTTACCCTGGTTTTTTGGGCGATACCTGTAAAGCCTGGGAAGAAAGTATTGCACCTGTTGCAACTTTGGGTAAAAGACTGGTGCGATTGAGGATAGGTATTGTATTAAGTGGAACTGGAGGGGCTGCCCGGGAATTTAAAAAGCCACTCATGGCTGGCATCATGCCCATATTCGGATCCGGTAAACAAATGGTTAGCTGGGTCCATATTGAAGACCTCTGTAATCTCTTTTTATATGCGTTGGAAAATAAAGGAATGGAAACTGTTTACAATGCTGTAGCACCTCATCCGGTTTCAAATAAAAATTTCATGCGGTCACTTGCAAAAAGCATGGGTAGATCATGGGCTATTCCAATACCTGTTCCGGCCTTTGTATTAAAAATCTTATTGGGAGAGATGAGTATCGAAATACTTAAAAGTGCAACGGTGAGCAGCCATAAGACAACTGCCACAGGTTTTCAGTTTAAGTACCCCACAATTGAACAGGCAGTTGATCATCTTTGAATTTTTGATCTTTGATTTTTTGATTTAGATGACAATACTTAATTCAAAAAATCAAAGATCAAAAATTCAAAAATCAGAAATCCTACATCCGCCATCAGAGATCCCTCTTACTATGTACCCTGTAACAAATGATCCAGATGATGGCTGTTATAGCAATGGTGAGACCAATATGTAAGGGTATAGCATCTAATGCTTTCTGGTAACCTGCTTTCATGTCTTGTCCAAAATTGCCGATGAATGCAGGTACAGGTATCAGGCGGTCTGAAGCCTCAATCGGGAAGAATTTTCCGATATCATTTTTAACCTGGTATTTAAACCAGGATACTGCAATGTTTTCAAGAATCAGGTAATAGAAAAGAAAAACACCCAATGCTATAAATGCTTTTTTAATCAGGTAGCCGAGTAGGAAAGCAATGGAGAGCTGTGCAAAAGTCTGCAGGAAAAATAAGGGTATATACTGCAGTTGTTCCGACCAGCGGTAAAAATTTTTACTATCTGTGTAAGAGCCATAACCAATGGCAACAATGGCGTACGATAAGGTAATGATAGAGGTAACAATCAGTACATCACATAGCTTACTGGTAATAAAATCTTTTCTGCTCCATCCATCAATAATATTCTGTCTGTGCGTACGATAATTGTATTCATTCGTTACCAGCATGATTACCAGAATAGCAGGAAGTACGATAAAGAAAGAGGAGAAAAATGCCACCGTATGCCAGGTTTCCGGAAAGGCATATGGATTACCCAGTAACATTTTAGCGATGGCACCTGTATCTTTTCCTTTGGTAATATCTTCATATACTTTCAGGAACATCAGGTTGATACTTGGATAGGTTAAGGCCACGATACCTAGCATCCACCAAAAAGCGGGATATTTTTTAATTTTTAACCATTCTATTTTTATAAGAGAAAGCATAATGTTCTTTTTAGGATGAATTAGTCGTTTGTTAATTCAAAGAATTTGGTTTCCAGACTCTTCTTCTTTAACAACAATTGATTGAGTGTAACTCCTTGTTCAAAACAATGACGGTTAATATCTTCCATACGGGCAGTGCCGAGCGGAAAATACAATTCAAATAAGTTACCATCCTGTTTTAAATGAGAATGACCAGTGAATCCTTGTAAAACAGATTTCAGTTTATCTGTATCAGCGGCAGATATTTCAACAATATCCTCATTGGCTAATACTTCATCTACTTTGCCGGCAGTAAGAAGGGTTCCTTTTTTCAGGATGGCCACATGGGTACAAACTTTTTCTACTTCATCAAGCAGGTGACTGGCCATGATAATGGTTTTTCCATCTCTTGCTAGTTGTTTAATCAATTCACGTATCTCAGCAATACCTACCGGATCGAGACCATTCGTAGGCTCATCAAACACCAGTACCTCTGGGTTGCCAAGCAAGGCCGCACCAATAGCGAGCCTTTGTTTCATACCCAGGCTATATGTTTTAAACTTGCTTTTCTTTCTGGCTGTGAGTTTAACAATCTCCAGTACCCTGTCAATATCAGCGTCATCACCACGACCACTGATGGCTTTGGTAATATTCAGGTTATCAACGGCGGAGAGGTAATGATAGAAATTAGGCGTTTCCAGCAATGAGCCAATCTGTTTCCTGGTTTCAGGAGAACCAGGTTTTCCCATCCAGGAATAATTACCCGAATTGGCTTGTAAAATATCAAGGATAATACTAAGCATGGTAGTTTTTCCGCTACCATTGGGTCCCAGGATACCAAAAACACAGCCTCGTGGTACATCAAACGAAACATTGTTCAATGCCTGAATCGGACCATATCTTTTCGATATTCCCTGTATAGAGAGAACAGGTTGCATAAGCAGTTGTTAACGATGAATAATGACTGGTGCAGTATTACACCAGCTTACCGAAGATACTCAGAATAGCATGAGAATAAAAGAAAAGGGATAATCAGTTTTTTACATGTACCAACGGTTGTTGGACGGGTTGAGTTCTTCGAAGACTCTCTGCGAAGCCTCTGTTTCCTTTGTGTCTCTGCGGTGAAATACGCTTCATCTACCGCAGAGACACAAAGGAAACAGGGTTTCCGCAGGGGATTTTAGTTTCTTAGCGGGCGGCCGCTTTTCAATACGCTTTGAATGCGTTCGAGTGTTTTTCTTTCACCGCAGAGGCTCAGGAAAGCTTCTCTTTCCAGATCGAGCAGGTATTGCTCTGTAACCAGTGTAGGCTCACTCAAATCACCTCCACACATTACATAAGCTAATTTTTTAGCTACCAGTGCATCATGATCTGTGGCATAATTACCTCTCCACATACCATTGATGCCGGCATATAAAGCACCCAATGCCGAACGACCCAATACTTTAATATCATTGCGTTGAACAGGTGTGGTATATCCGCTGTCGTATAATTCAATGACCGATTTTTTTGCTTCAGTCAGTCTTCTTCCTAAGTTCATGACAATTTCATCAGCACCCTTTCTGAGGATACCCATTTCAAGCGCTTCCTGTGCAGATGTAGCTACTTTGGCTGTGGCAATTGACAGAAACCTGTTTTTTAAAGTGATAGTCTCCGGTTCATCTTCATGCATTTCATCAGCGGCACGTAATACAAACTCTTTGGTACCGCCACCACCCGGAATCAGTCCTACACCCAGTTCAACCAGTCCGATATAGGTTTCAGCAGCAGCACAAATTTTATCCGCATGAAGGTTCATTTCACAACCACCACCTAAAGTGAGTCCGTGAGGTGCCGTCACAACTGGTACCGATGAATAACGAACACGCATCATGGTATTCTGGAACATGCGGATAGCCATATCCAGTTCATCGTATTCCTGCTCAATGGCCAGCATGAATATCATACCCACATTGGCACCGGCACTGAAATTGGCCCCTTCATTACCAATGATCAGTCCTTTAAATTTCTCTTCTGCAATACCTATCGATTTATTGATGCCTTCCAGTACCTCACCGCCAATGCTGTTCATTTTAGTACTCCACTCCAAACCTGCTACTCCATCACCAATATCATATAACCTGCAGGCACTGTTTTTCCATACAAGTTTATCACGATGGTTATTTAGTACCAGGAAAGACTCTCCGCCCGGAATAACTTTATATGATTTAGAGGACTGGTCATAAAACATCCTGCGTCCATTCTCAACTTTGTAAAAACTGGTGGCTCCGGAAGCCAGCATCTCATCAATCCATACAGCCACACTATGACCCGCAGCTTTCATCGCTTTTACAGTAGCTTCTACGCCAACTGTATCCCATGATTCAAATGCACCAATCTCCCAGCCAAAGCCGGCCATCATGGCGTCGTCTACACGGTATATTTCATCACTGATTTCCGGTACACGATGTGAGATATAAGAAAACAGTGAAAAATGAAAGGCGCGATAAAATTCACCTGCTTTATCAGGTGCCGCCGATAACATTTTGATTCGCTGTTTCAGGTCATCAACAGGTTTGGCGGCTTCAATGCTCGCAAATTTGGGTTTATGGCGAGGGCCATATTCCATAGTAGCCAGGTTCAGTGTTTGTATTTCCTTTCCCTCAGCCGATTTTATTTTTTTGAAAAGACCTTGTCCGGTTTTATCACCAAGCCAGTTATTGGCTACTATTTTATCGAGCCATGCAGGGATATTAAAAATGGCTTTGGCTTCATCATCCGGACAATTATCTGCTACTCCTTTAGCTACTTTCACCAGTGTATCGATACCTACCACATCTGCTGTACGGAAAGTGGCCGATTTGGGTCTGCCGATCAGTGGGCCGGTTAATGCATCCACTTCATCAATGCCCATTCCCAGCTTATCCATGATGTGAAAAATGCTCATAATGCTAAACACACCAATACGGTTAGCAATAAATGCGGGTGTGTCTTTACACAAAACTGTGGTTTTGCCTAAGTAGAGGTCACCATATTGCATCAGGAAATCAACTATTTCCGGATCGGTATAAGGGGTAGGAATAATTTCCAGTAAACGCAGGTAGCGGGGTGGATTAAAAAAGTGTGATCCACAGAAATGTTTCTTGAAATCTTCACTTCTGCCTTCCGCCATCATATGAATAGGAATACCTGAAGTATTGGAAGTTACAAGTGTACCCGGCTTGCGGAACTGCTCTACTTTTGTATAGATCAGTTGTTTGATGTCTAATCTTTCCACTACTACTTCAATGATCAAGTCGCAACCGGCAATATCTTTCATGTTATCATCAAAGTTGCCGGTGGTAATTCTCTTGACCACATTCTTCGAATATACAGGCGATGGATTGCTTTTAATGGCAGCCTGTAATGCATCGTTTACGAGTTTATTACGTTCAGCAGGTTTGGTACTTTCTTCTGCACCCTTTGCTACCATATCTAATAAAAGCACTTGTACACCAATGCCTGCAAAGTGACAGGCAATACGTGAACCCATTACACCACTTCCCAAGACCGCAACTTTTTTGATGGAACGTTTCATGTGTGAATTTTTATTGATTTTAGTCACCACCTACCTGTAAAACAGAATGGAATTCGCCCATAAACCTTTCAGTTAGTAACAATTTTGTTATGGCAAATGTCCAATGGTAAGCTTTACCGTAAAATTAGTTAGTTATGCAACTATTTAGTTCGAAGATAAGGGAATTTATTTTTATCCGGTAGGGTTAGGGCGGGGCAAAAAAATATCAAACAGTAGTGATACTATTTGATATTATTGGCTCTTCAGTAGGATTGCTTTGTGAAGCGGGTTTATTCTTCTGAAGGAGCTGCACCTTTGTATGCCATATAAAGGCATCCGAGGTAAACAATCAGTAGCACGTAAACTAACATAATCGGGGGGGATTTTGTTTCTACAATTTATGACGAAAAGACTTTATTTGTTTGAGGTTTAACAGTCCTTTTATACACTATGTGTGGATACTGAATGTAAAATGCCTGATTTAGAGTGCCTTAGATTAATGTTAAGTTTTAAACCCCTCGCTGATATTACTGTATCCTGTTTTCCAATAACAACGAAAACATGTTTTTGTTCTGAGTTTTCACCACTTAACAATAATCGGTTGAATTTGACCTGCTTTCAGTTATTTTTGTTTACATGGAACTCAGTCCTGAACTCATTGATCACCTGTCTCATTTATCGAGGCTTCATTTTACAGATGAAGCCAAAAAGGAGGTACGACAAGACCTTCAGAAAATGCTGGCATTTGTGGAGAAACTGTCTGAACTGGATACAACCGGTGTTCAGCCTATGTTGCATATGGGGCAGGCGCTGAATGTGTTGAGAGAAGATGAAGTGAAAGGGTCTATAACCCGAAGTGCAGCATTACAAAATGCACCCGGGGCCAATGATCATTTTTTCAGGGTCCCTAAAGTCATTCGAAAATAAGATCGTTTATATACAAAGCCAGCACATGTCAAACCAGGTGATCATCCGACTCGAAAACATCCAGAAAAGTTATTTCATGGGTAACCAGGCCATTCCAGTATTGAAAGGCATTACGCTGGATATCCGTAAAAATGAATATGTGGCTTTAATGGGCCCATCGGGCAGTGGAAAGAGTACATTGATGAATATACTGGGCTGTCTCGATTCGCCCACTGGAGGTAAATATATCCTGAACCAGAAAGATGTGAGCAAGATGGCCGATGATGACCTGGCAGAAGTACGTAACTCTGAAATTGGGTTTGTATTTCAGCAGTTTAATTTATTGCCCAGGCTAAGTGCAGCAGAAAATGTAGCACTGCCATTGATTTACGCAGGGATAGGAAAAAAAGAAAGAATGGAAAGATCATTGGCGGCATTGGAAAAAGTGGGGCTGGCAGACAGGAGTCATCACAAATCAAATGAACTGAGTGGTGGTCAGATACAACGTGTGGCCATTGCCCGTGCATTGGTGAATAATCCGTCTATCCTGCTGGCCGATGAACCAACAGGTAACCTCGACTCAAAAACTTCAGTGGAAGTAATGGAAATATTCGGGAAAATACAACAGGCAGGTAATACGGTAGTGCTGGTAACCCATGAAGAAGATATTGCCGCCTATGCACACAGGGTGGTGCGTTTACGCGATGGACTGGTTGAAACAGACAAAACCAGGAGTTCTGCCATGGCCCATTTGTCTTAACAGGTGGTTTGTTATGGGAATTTCCCACCGTTTAAGGAAGTCCTATTGTAACTGAACCAATCACATCCATTTTTGTTCTCAACACAGAAGTAGTAAGCAATGGCATTAAAAATATATACAAAAACAGGCGACCTGGGTAAAACCTCACTCATTGGCGGAACCAAAGTGCCCAAGAGCCATATCCGTATTGAAACCTATGGTACAGTAGATGAACTGAACTCCCATATTGGATTGGTAGGTGATTATTTTGATGAACCACATTCCCGTTCCATATTAAAAGAGATACAGGACCGCCTTTTTACCATCGGCTCTTCATTAGCTTGTGATCCGGAGAAAGAACCCCTGATGAAAATTCCCGATTTAAAAGAAGCAGATATTGTATTGCTGGAAAAAGAGATCGATAAAATGAATGAGGTATTACCCCCCATGAAATTTTTTGTTCTCCCCGGGGGACATATCGCTGTTTCTTCCACACATATTGCCCGCTGTGTTTGCAGAAGGGCAGAACGTAATTGTGTAAATATGCAGGAGCAGGAAATTTTTGTGGATCCTTTAGTGATCAAATACCTGAATCGTTTAAGTGATTATCTTTTTGTACTCTCCCGTTTTGTAGCCCATCATTTGGGTGTATCAGAAATAGCCTGGAAACCGAGGGTGTGAATTTGTGAATGGTCAATGGTGAATGGTCAATTGTCAATTGTGAATGAAAGACTACTATTCATCATTGACAATTGACAATTGACCATTCACCATTCACATCATACAATCCTGCCATCTTTCATATGCAGAATACGATCGCTCAATGCGGCGAGTTCCTCGTTATGGGTAACAATGAGGAAGGTTTGCTGAAACTGCTGACGTAATTGTCCGAAAAGCGAATGTAATTCCCTTGCATTGGTACTGTCGAGATTACCCGTGGGTTCATCAGCAAAAATGATATCGGGTTGATTGATGAGGGCCCGGGCCACCGCCACACGTTGTTGTTCGCCACCCGATAACTGATTGGGTTTATTCTCCATACGGTCTTTCAAACCCAATAAATCGAGTAGCTCCGCAGCTCTTTTTTCCACATTTTTTTTGGGGGTACCGGCAATCCATCCGGGTATGCAAACATTTTCTATGGCAGAAAACTCGGGTAGGAGATGGTGAAACTGAAATACAAAGCCAATATGTCTGTTACGGAAAGCAGATAATTTTTCACCTTTCAGTTGGTCAATCTGTTGTTCATTGAGCCATATGGAGCCGTTGTCAGCCTTATCTAAAGTGCCCAGTATATGCAATAAAGTGCTTTTTCCGGCACCGGAAGAGCCTACAATACTTACCATTTCGCCTTTCGAAATATCAATATTTACACCTTTGAGTACCTCGAGTTGACCGTATTTTCGGGTTATATTGACCGCTTTTAGCATGATTCCGGACCAGTTTGGTGCTCAAACTTAGCCCATATCAACCTTTTTTTAAACATTTCTTTACACAGAAGGCTTAACCACATTTGGTAGTATCGTATATACGGTTACATTTGCAAAAAATTAAAAGGTAAGTTATGTTCTGGACATTAGAATTGGCAAGTTACCTGGAAGAAGCTCCCTGGCCGGCCACAAAAGATGAATTGATTGATTATTCCATCAGAAGTGGTGCGCCTATTGAAGTGGTAGAAAACCTCCAGGAACTGGAAGACGAGGGTGAAGTGTACGAGAGCATAGAAGATATCTGGCCTGATTATCCAAGTCAGGAAGACTTCATGTTCAATGAAGACGAATACTAAAACCCGCTTTCAGCTTGAATAGATTAAAAAATCCCGCCTCTGATGAGTGGCGGGATTTTTTGTTGATTAGCTTTTTGGCTTATAGCATATGGCTAATAGTTCATAGCATATGTATTGTAAACTATGAACTATTAGCCATATGCCATTACCTATCTGCCATAAGCCTATTTCTTCTTAAAACTAAGTTTGAAATAAAATAATACCAGCGTCAACACCAGCACTACCAGATTTGCTACGATGACCGGACCGCTTTCTATGGCAAAACCATATACCAGCCATACGATGGTGCTGGTAAGTACAATCACGATCATCCAGATACTCAGGTCGCCCACACTTTTCGACTGCCAGGATTTATATACCTGTGGAATAAAAGTGATGGAGGTTAAAAAGGAGCCGAGATAGCCTACAAGTTCGATCCAGTTCATAAAAAAATATTTATTGATTTCTGATTTCTAATGTCGGATATGAAACACATCAGATATCAGAAATCCTACATCAGACATTATTTATTCTACTCCCAGTTTCGTCATCACATCCATACTCACTCCCGTGGTCGAATAACCACCATCGTGGAAGAGGTTTTGCATGGTAACCATACGGGTAAGGTCGGAGAAGAGTGTGATACAGTAGTTGGCGCAATCTTCTGCACTTGCATTGCCTAAGGGAGCAATGGCATTGGCATAATCAAAGAAATCGCCAAAACCTTTGATGCCTGAACCAGCTGTAGTTTTAGTGGGAGATTGTGAAACGGTATTGATACGTACTTTTTTCTCCAGTCCATAATGGTAACCAAAACTGCGTGCAATAGATTCAAGCATGGCTTTAATATCAGCCATATCGGTATAGAATGGATAGGTGCGTTGTGCGGCTGCGTAAGAAAGCGCTACCACACTGCCCCATTCATTAATTGCATCTAATTTTTTTGCTACGGCCAGCATTTTATGAAGCGACATGGCTGATACATCTATTCCTTTCATGAAATACTCATAATTGGATTCTGTATATGGAATTTTTTTACGGATGTTTACGCTCATGCCAATAGAGTGAAGCACAAAGTCGATTTTACCACCCAATACTTCCTGCGACTGGGTGAACAAAGTGGTGAGTTCTTCTACACTGGTAGCATCAGCAGGTATGATTTGGGAGTTGGTTTTTTCTGCCAGTTTATTGATTTCTCCCATACGCATGGCAATGGGGGCATTGGTGAGTACAAAACTGGCACCTTCTTCGTGTGCTTTTTCAGCTACTTTCCAGGCAATTGAATTTTCATCGAGGGCGCCGGTAATGATTCCGCGTTTTCCTTTGAGCAGGTTATAAGCCATAATGGTTTGTTTAAAATGGTTTAGTGGGAGTAAAAGTATAGAATATCAGTTAAACGGCTAGTTCATCATCATTTCCCTGGCATTTTCCAGTGCTGCAGCAGTAGGTTTCTCACCGCTCAGCATACGGGCAATGGCCGTAATGCGCTCATCTGTACCCAGTAAACGGATATTGGTTTTTACCTTGTTTTCAATAATCTCCTTGTATACAAAGAAATGAGCATCGGCCTTACCTGCAATCTGTGGCTGGTGTGTAATACAGATGATTTGTCGGTTACTGGCCATATTTTTCATGATCAGTCCTACCTGCTTGGCAGCTTCACCCGAAATACCGGTATCAATTTCATCAAATATCATGGTAGGAAGGTCAATAGATGCCGCTACGAGCGATTTGATGCATAACATCAGCCTGCTCAGTTCACCACCGCTGGCAACTTTACGGATGGGCTCAAAGCGGTTACTTTTATTTGCGTCGAAAAGAAAATCTATCTGGTCCATACCTGATAGATGCATTGCTACAGGCTTCATTTCCACTTTCAGTTTTGCATTTGGCATGCCTACCTGAGTAAGCAAACGATTCACATCTGCTTCCAGTGGCTGAATCTTTTTTTGTCTGTTCTGCGACAATTGTCCGGCCAGTTGCTCAGCTTCTTTGTACAGGTTGGCTGCTTCTTTTTCTTTTGCACTGATGGCATCATCAATATTCAAAACAGCTTCGAGTTTTTGGGCCAGTTCCTGTTGTAGTGTAAGCAATTCATTCGTGGTTTGAAGGGCATGTTTTTTCAGTAATTTATACCCGTCAGCCAGTCGTTGATTGATCCATTCAATTCTTTTTTCATCGAACTGAATATTATCGTTTACATGATCAATTTCTCCAGCAATATCCTGTAACTCTACTTGTGTACTTTGTAAGCGCTCAATCACTGCAGCCAGGTCTTTGTGCATGTCTGCAAAAGGATGTAACTGCTGGATCAGCTGTTTGATATTGGTGATAACAGGTTGTTCACTCTCACGTAGTTCAAAAAAAGCTTTAGTCAGGGCCGATTTAATACCTTCAGCACTACTCAATACTTTCAGCTCCTGATCCAGTTCTTCCAGTTCATTTTCTTTGAATGATAGTTCATTTAATTCATCAAATAAAAACTGATGATAGTCGGCTTCCTTGGTAAAAGCATTTTTCTGCTCCTTCAACTGCTCTAATTCTTTGGCTACCTGCTGCCACTGCAGGAATATTTTTTTGAATGTATTTAATACAGGTTCATTGCCTGCAAGGGCGTCTAAAACGGCTCGCTGAAAATCACTGTCACCCAATTCAAGCGTATCAAATTGCTGGTGAAGATCAACCAGTAAAGAAGCCAGTTGTTTTAATTGCTGAACAGTAGCAGGGGTGTCGTTGATAAATGCCCTTGATTTTCCATTAGCAGCGATCTCCCTTCGCAATACCAGTTCATCTTCTGTATCGAGTTCATGTTCTTGCAGAAATGATAATACTTCTGGTTTCTGATGGGTATTAAATACACCCTCAATAAAACATTTTTTGGTGTTGTTAACTAGTACTGAACTATCCGCTCTTTCACCCAGTATCAGACTCAGCGCACCCATCAATATACTTTTACCAGCCCCAGTTTCGCCCGTAATAATATTCAGGTTACCGGAGAAGTGAATCTCGATCTCATCAATGATGGCGTAGTTCTGTATATGGAGCTTTGTGAGCATGGTTTGGGTGAATGGTGAATGGTAAATAGTGAGTAGTCAGTAATGAGTAGTGAGTAATATACACTGACTACTCACTAACATTTCATGCTGCAATTTATACAAAAGACTATTCCCCTTTGCATCTCAATATCCCCGATTTAGCTCGTTGGTCGAGGGAATTTTTATATTCATGGTCGCCCATGTCTAAACAACGCTGGTAATATTGTATGGCCAGCGATTTTTGTCCCTTTGCTTCGTATAGCTGTCCCAATTGAACCGCAGCACGCGCAGCATAATATTCTTTTCTGAATTCGCCTAGTCTTATAGCGGCGAGATAGGCATTGATAGCATCATTTTCACGCCCCAGGTCATCATAGATACGTGCAGCCCGGTATACATATTCTAATTTGTCTTCTTCTTTATCAAAGTCAGTTTCAGCTTTGCCATGTAATAGTGCCAATGCTTCACGATGATAGCCACCATCATTCAGGAAACGGGCTTTTAATAATAGGAGATTAGGTTTGTAATTGGCTTTGGCATCCTTTAATGCTTTTTTATCGGCATCGGAGTCTGTGGTTCCCTTTGTTAATACCAGCTGTCTGGTTTTTTCAGCAGCTGCTGTATTTCCAAGCAGGTAATAACAAAGCCTGATTTTTTCATACACATCTTTTACATAGAAATTACCCTTGAATTTTTGTAAAAAGCGTTCAAAATAAGGGATGGCTTCATCGGGTTTGAGTTGGTATAATTTTACAAAACCCATCTCAAAATCCCAGATGGCAATATCGAGGTATTCAGCCGATTGATTTCTGTTCTGAACAATTTGTTGGGTAAACTGAGCCTGCTTATTGTTTAAGCTCAGATTAGCTGCCATCCACCCGTGCAGGTGATTATTGACAAGGTCCAGTTTTTTTTGTTGAATAAAAGCGATGGCTTCCTCCTTTTTATTGTCCATGTAAAACAACAGATAAGGATAAATGAATTGCGCCTCATTGGTAAACATCTTTGCAGAAGGATCATTGCTGTTTATAAAAGCCTGTACTGTTTTCAACCCTTCTGTAACAGAGCCCCGCATCCCCAAAACACTGGCCAGCCATTTATAACCTTTGGGAATGGTGCCAATCATGGTTTGCAGGGTGCCATACATCAGGTCGTCCTGTATAAAACGGGGGAAGTTTTTTTTATTGTCTTTCAGTAATGACCAGGCCCGGCGGATATCCCAACCTGCTTCCCACATTTTGCCGAATTTGATGGCTGATGCTGCTTTATGAATCCGGACGGTACTGAGTGCAAAGCGGTAATAAGGAGAATTGGTGGGTCCTTCTTCCAACGCATCAATTCTTTCACTGAAACGGGGATATTTAATTTTATAGTCGGCCGGGTTTTCGTTTAAAAACAATATGAGGAAATCAATATAGCTTTCCAGCACAACAGGAATCAGGTTTTCTGGATTCTGTAGTCTTGCTTTTTGAATCAGTTCCTGGCCATGCTCTATTTTCAGCCGGGTGATTTCATTGAAAGCCTGCTGACAGACTGGATTGAAGTCGTATACTTTCTGGCTGATACTGGAAAGCGATAGCATTAAAAAAATAACAAGAGTAATAGCCTGTTTCATGCAGCCCGAAAATAAGAAAGGACAGCCATATAGCTGTCCTTCTAAAGTATTTTAACGCAACAGTGTTTATTTCACTTCTACGCTGTCGTTCAGATCTGCATCTACGAGGATACGACCACAGTTTTCACAAACGATGATCTTCTTGTGTAAACGGATTTCGCTCTGACGCTGAGGGGGAATAGAGTTAAAGCAACCGCCACAGGCATCACGCTCAACCGGTACTACAGACAAACCATTACGGTAGCTTTTACGGATACGGTCGTAACTGTATAACAGGCGGTCATCAATATGACTGCGTGCCGCTGCACTTTGTTTGTTGAAATGTGTTTCTTCTTTTTCTGTATCGGCAATGATTTTTTCCAGTTCGCCTTTTTTATGGTTCAATACACCATCTTTAACAGCGATCTGTTTTTTGGCCGCTTCCAGTGCTTTTACTTTATCGGCCAGTTCATCATTGGCATCGCGGATATGCTTTTCAGCTAGCTTAATTTCAAGCTGCTGCATTTCAATTTCTTTATTGATGGCTTCAAACTCACGGTTATTCTTCACATTCTCGCTCTGCTTCTCATATTTGGCAATCAGGGCCTCACTTTCTTTCATCGCCGCTTTTTTGCTTTCGATGAATTCTGTGATACCGTTGATCTCTTCTTCAACGCGGGTCTGACGGCTCTGTAAACCCTGGATCTCATCTTCCAGGTCGCTTACTTCCATGGGAAGTTCGCCTTTCAGCACCTGGATCTCATCCAGCTTGCTATCGATCTTCTGCAATTTGAGCAGGTTAACCAGTTTTTCTTCAACCGAAAAGTCTTTAACGGAAGCCATAATGTATAAGTGGTTTATTGTATGATGCTTGATTCCAGTTATTGGTCCCTGAATCCTGTTATTTTTCCTCACCTGTGAAGTAGTTCACCACATTGGTTTTTACCCCTGATTTGAGGACGGCAAAGGTAGGGAATTTAGCCTGTAAAACATCAATCAGGAGCTCGGTGGTATATTGTTCACTTTCCCAGTGGCCTATATCGGCAATCAGTATCCGGTCATTGGCATCAAAAAATTCATGGTATTTAAAATCAGCCGAAATATAGATATCTGCCCCCTTCGACACCGCTTTTCCGGTTAAAAAGCTGCCGGAACCACCACAAAGGGCCACTTTTTTGATTTTTTTGCCTAAAAACGGGGTATGTCGAAGGACTTTCAGGTTGAAAGCCGTTTTCAGCATCTGTAAAAAGAAAATTTCATCCATGGCTTCGGGTAATTCTCCCATCATTCCGCTTCCAACATCCTGATAATCATTTGATAAGCTAACTAAATCGTAGGCTACTTCTTCATAAGGATGGGCTTCAAACAGCGCCGCCAGTACCTGTTGTTGTCTCCAGGCAGGAAAAACAACCTCAATTTTTGTTTCAGGCTCAAAATGGGTCTTACCAATTTCTCCTACATGCGGATGGGTGCCTTCACCGGCCCTGAAACTGCCAGTTCCTTCAGCTGCAAAACTGCAATGGCTATAATGACCAATATCACCGGCGCCGGCAGCAAACAATGCATTTTTCAGTTTTTCTGCCTGGGCATGCGGAACAAAACTGTATAATTTCATCAATAAACCCGCTTTGGGTGCCAATATTTTGCGGTTAATAAGCCCAAGCTTGTCTGCGATCCTGTTGTTTACACCATGCAGTACATTATCTAGATTGGTATGAATGGCATAAATGGCAATATCGTTTTTGATGGCAGCTATAACTGCTTTCTCTACATAATTTTTACCATTGAGTTTTTTAATTCCGCCAAAAACAATGGGATGGTGTGCCACCACTAAGTTGCACCCCTTTTCTTTGGCTTCCAGGATAACGGCCTCAGTTGCATCAAGTGTACAAATAATGCCCGAACAGTCCCATGAAGCAGAACCGGTAATGAGTCCTGCATTATCATAACTTTCCTGTAATGCAGGAGGGGCCAGTTCTTCAAGTACCTGTATGATATTATTGATCTTCATATTTGCTGATTGCTGACAGCAAGTTACCTTCATTCTATAATTGATGGTATGCAGGAAGGCGATTTTCTTTTTTATGACGGACAAATATTACGGTCAGACAGGTTACTGATTTCACCCAATAACAGATCGTACAGGTATGGTGATGGTTGTTTTGAAACCATTAAACTGATGAATGGCAAAATACAGCTGGCTCACTATCATTTTGAGCGGCTGCTTACTTCACTTGAACTGCTTCACTTTAAAAAATCGGGGTATTTTACTGCGGCCTGGTTGGAAAAGCAGGTATTGGCAGTGGCTGAAAAAAACGGACACCTGAAAACTGCCAGAATCAGGCTCACCGTTACAAGGGGTGAAGGAGGGGTATATGATGAACAAAACCAGTTTCCTTATTTGCTCATTCAAAGCTGGCCGCTCTCGCCAATTGTTCAGGAATTGAATGAAAATGGATTGGTGATTGATATTTATAAAGATGCCAGAAAAGTAGTTGACCGGTTTTCTTCCATTAAGAGTAATAGTTACCTGCCTTATGTAATGGGCGCCCTCTGGGCAAAAGAACAGCAGTTGAATGATGTAATCCTGCTGAACCCTTATGACCGGGTGGCGGATGCCAGCATTGCCAATGTTTTTATTGTGAAAGATGGTAAACTGAAAACACCTGCACTAACCGAAGGGCCTGTGAATGGGGTGATGCGTCGTCAATTATTACAGGTACTCCGGAAAGAAAATATACCGGTTGAAGAAGGGGAGCTTACCGTAGATGAACTCATAGAGGCTTCAGAAATATTGTTGACCAATGCCATACATGGTATCAGGTGGGTAAAGCAATTAGGCAATAATTATTACACTAACCAGTTAACACAACAGCTTTACAGGCAACTGATGAAATCAATAGTATGAAGATTTCCCCATCATTTAGTGGCATTGAACCATTTGCTTCAGCAGCTGTTAGAAACCTAAAACCCGACTCATGAAACCCCGTATACAGGTAATGTGGTTCCGCAGGGATCTCCGGTTGTCTGATAATGCTGCATTGTATCATGCCCTTCGCACAGCTGTTCCGGTATTGCCTGTTTTTATTTTCGACAGAAATATTCTGGACCAGCTGGAAGAAAAGAAAGACAGGAGGGTGGAGTTTATTCATGCAGCCATCACCGACATGCAGGAGCAACTCAAGGGTATGGGAAGTTCAATGGAAGTGTATTATGGTTATCCCAAAGACATCTATAAAAAATTACTTGACAAGTACCAGATAGAAACGGTCTTTACCAATCATGATTATGAACCCTATGCCAAAGAAAGAGATGAAGCAATTGCGGCTTTATTAAAAGAACACGGAACAGGTTTTAAAACCTATAAGGATCAGGTCATTTTTGAAAAGAGTGAAGTAGTGAAAGACGACAGCAAACCCTACACGGTTTTTTCTCCTTATGCAAGAAAATGGAGGGCAAAGCTGAATGATTTTTACCTGAGAGCCTATCCCACTGAAAAATATTTCTCTCATTTCTACCAGCAGGTAACTGTACCGGTTCCATCATTGGCATCCATGGGTTTTGAAGCCGTTGAACTTCCTTTTCCGCCAAAGCAATTAGAAGAAGCAATGATCAGGCAATATGGTGAGAACAGGAATTTTCCTGCCATGGAAAAAGGCACATCCAAAATGGGGGTGCATCTTCGTTTTGGAACGGTTAGTATCCGCCACTTAGCCAAACGCGCCATAGCACTGAACGATACCTACCTGAATGAACTTATCTGGAGAGATTTCTACCATGCCATTCTCTGGCATTTTCCGCAGGTTGGTAAGGGTGCGTCCTTCAAACCGGAATATGATAAAATTGAATGGCGGAATAATGAAACTGAATTTGAACACTGGTGTAATGGTACAACAGGTTATCCGATAGTTGATGCAGGTATGCGTGAACTCAATACAACCGGTTATATGCATAACAGGGTGCGTATGATCGTAGCTTCCTTCCTCACCAAACATTTACTCATCGACTGGCGTTGGGGAGAAGCCTATTTCGCACAAAAACTGCTCGACTTCGATCTCGCTGCCAATAATGGTGGCTGGCAATGGGCGAGCAGCAGTGGTTGTGATGCTGCTCCTTATTTCCGGGTATTCAACCCGTCTTTACAAACGGAAAAATTTGATAAGAATTTAAAATATATCCGTAAATGGATTCCTGAACTCAATGAGTTTAACTATCCTCAACCTATTGTGCAGCATGAGCTGGCAAGGAAGAGGGTATTAGAAGTTTATGCGAAAGCGTTAAAGCAGCCATGAGCTGTTTATGGCTTATTGTTCGTAGCTCAAATCAATAGATCTCGGCCTTTCTGTCGTATACATTAATATTATTCTCTTATCTATAATAACCGAGCTACATTTCTACAAAAGATTAGTTTGGACAGTCCTTATCTGTTTCTCAGCGGTCAAAAATATTTAATGCAACTGCTGCAAAAAGGAAATAATTTCTTCACTCAATGGTAATATACAGCAATAAAACAAGACAATAACTTCACGCTCTCAAAACAGAAAAACTATGCGTTTGTTATCAACCCTTATTGCTTTTCTTATTTCAGTTGCTGTATTCGCACAAGACAGGGATCAGAAAATTATCATCATAACAACAGATGGATTAAGATGGCAGGAAGTGTTTAAAGGTATGGATGCAGACATTGCAAACAACCCTAAATTCAACCAGGAAGATAGTGCAGGAATTTTCAAAAAGTATTGGGACAGAACTGAAGCTGGTCGCAGGCAAAAACTAATGCCTTTTTTCTGGGGAACATTGGCCAAACAAGGACAGATATATGGAAACAGAGCATATGATAACAAAGTAGACAATGCAAATCCGTATTGGTTCTCTTATCCGGGGTATAGTGAAATTCTTACTGGTCATGTCGATACACTGATTAACTCAAATGAATACCCTCCCAATCCACATACCAATATTCTTGAGTTTTTTAATAAAATGCCTGCGTATAAAAACAGGGTAGCGGCATTTGGTGCATGGGGCGCTTTTGACAGAATCATTAACGAAAAGCGTGCAGGTTTTCCTGTACTCAATGCTTATGATGATAATACAGCTGCACTCTCAGATCCTATTATGAAACTATTGAATGAAATGAACCAGACAGGGTTTAAACCATTTGGTGCGGGTGAAACACTTGACGTATTTACACATTTTCAGGCTTTACATTATCTGCAGGTAAAAAAACCAAAAGTATTTTATATCTCTTATGGTGATACTGATGAATTTGCACATCATGGCGATTACAAATATTATCTTGATGCTGCACATCAGTTTGATGAGTGGGTTGGACAGATATGGAACTGGATTCAGCATGATCCCGATTATAAGGATAAAACTACCTTACTCATTACAACAGATCATGGAAGAGGTGATGTGGTAAAGTCTGAGTGGACCTCACACGGTCAGAAAGTATTGGATGCTTCACAGATATGGTTTACTGTAATTGGTCCTAAAGTAAAACCATCAGGCGAAATCAAAAAACCTCAGCAACTCTATCAGAAACAATTGGCGGCTACTGTAGCACAATTGGCAGGGTTCAACTTCACTGCAGAACATGAAGTGGCCAAAGCTGTTGAAGTGGAACAGAAATAATAAAGAACATGCAGCTTAGATCTGTTGTAAGTATTGTGCTTTTACTATCATTGTCAATAGCGGAGGCGCAAATAAATAAATTTCCCCGATGGACAAGGGGGATGTTTGATATTCATCATATCAGTACAGGCAGAGGGAATGCTACTTTTATGGTTTTTCCAGATGGAACCACCATGATGTTTGATGCTGGTGAAATTTCGGATACACATCCCCGCACCTTGTCAGATAGGAACAGCAGGTTGTACCCGGATAGTTCCAAACAGGCATATGAATGGCTTATTCAATACATTACCGAGTTCTCGCCTTTTGAAAAACCTCAGATAGATTATGGGGTTATATCTCATTTTCATGATGATCACTTTGGTGAATGGGATACACAAAAAAAGAAATCAGCCCAGGGTAATTATGTGCTAACAGGATTTACTGGAGTAGGTGATATTATTCCCATCAAAAAAATGAGTGACAGAGGACATAGTATGCCAATAAACCTCCGTTCTGAAGTATTCCAAAAACGTTTTGAAAATGATGAATACCATATTGTACAATCACTAAATAATTATTTGTCATTTCTCGAAGTACAGAAGAAAAAGGGCATGCTGTATGATAGTATAGTTGCCGGTGCAAATGATCAGTTTATATTAACCCGTGAACCGGAAAGTTTCCCCCAATGGGAGATTAGAAATATTGCTTCAGGTGGCAAGGTGGCTACAGGATATAAAAATCGTGAATCTGTACATGTGTTTCCAGAGAATTATTACCCAGGCGAAAATCCGCTCAGTGTTTGTTTAAAGTTCCGCTACGGAAAATTTGATTATTTCACCGGTGGAGATGTCTCGGGTATTGATGAATTCGGTGCGCCCGATTTTAAGTCGATGGAGGCTCAGATAGCAGCATTGATTGGAGCAGTAGATGTAGCTACACTTAATCATCACGGCAACCGGGATTCGCAACAGGGTTTTTATGTAAGAACATTACGTCCAAGGGTATGGATACAACAAACCTGGTCATCCGATCATCCTGGGCATGATGTATTAAGACGTATTATGTCGAACACCATTTATCCTGGCCCCAGAGATTTGTTTGCAACGGATATGTTGGAACCAAATATCAATGTGATAGGCGATTCATTTGTTAACAGAGCCTATAAAGCAACAAAAGGACATGTCGTTATACGGGTGCAACCCGGCGGAGATCAGTATTCTGTATATGTACTCAACAATTCCAGTACAGATAAATCTATTCTTTCAGAACACGGGCCCTACCAGTCAAGATAGCGCAAGAAAAAATACCCTGTTTCTTATTGTAAATCATCCATTAGAGGAAACAGGGTATGAAAGTTTTCAGGTAACAATGAATTATCTGAAGCTTATTAACTCCACGTCAAATATTAAAGTGATGTTGGCGCCGATTTGTGCGCTTACCTGGCGTTCGCCATAAGCAAGATGGGGAGGAATGAAGAAACGCCATTTACTTCCTGTTGGCATGAGCTGCAAACCTTCAGTCCAGCCTTTGATTACCATATTCAATGGAAAAGCAGCCGGGCGGCCTCTCTGTACGGAGCTGTCGAAGACAGTACCATCAATCAGTGTTCCGTGGTAATGACAGGTTACTTCATGGTGTGCCTTTGGTTTTTCCCCGGTACCTGTTGTTAATATTTCATATTGAAGACCACTTTCCAGTTCGGTTACTTCAGGTCTTTGTTTATTACCTGCTAAATAATCCTGGCCTGCTTTTAAATTAGCAGCCGCTTTTTCTGCTTTGAGTTGTGCCAATTGATCTGCTACTCCCATAAAATTACTTTTCAGCAAAACTAAGGGAACCTGTTTGTTTATGAACGTTTGAAAATGGCTGAAACATATTTATATTACAGATAAAACAGATTATGCAGGAAGATATCATTATCCAGATCAGTAATCGCTTGCGTGATCTACGTAAAGAGAAAAATATTACACTGCAGGAATTAGCAGAAGCTGCGGGTGTATCAAAAGCCATGTTGAGCCAGGTAGAGAATAATCGTACGATTCCTTCACTGACCGTTTTGTTAAACCTGATTAAATCTTTGAATGTAGACTTTAACCATTTCTTTAAAGACATTAATCTGCTAGCCCCCGACAGCAAAGTTATTTTCCGTAAGAAAGAACAATACCAGCCATTTGAAAAAGAAAATGCAACAGGATTTTATTACCAGCGATTATTCTCAACAACCGTCCAGGATTTTCATACTGATTTTGTCCTGTTGCGTTTATCAGCCAATGCCAAACGTCCGATGGTAAGAACCGATGCTTTTGAATTTAAATACCTCATCAGTGGCAAAGTAACTTATTTCATAGGGGAGGAATCTTTCGATATGGAAGAAGGGGACTCACTTTTTTTTGATGCAGGAGAATTACATAACCCTATTAACAGAGGAACGGAGGATGCGCTGATGCTTGTGATTTATATCTTTAAAAATAATCCCTCCTGACGCTTAACAATTTGTTGACAAAAGTTTAATATTTATTAATTATTGCTCGTTTTAACCCATTATAGTTAAGTAACACTTTACTTTTCCTTAATCTACAATACATTTTACCATAACATTGGCAGGATAGGTTTGTGGCCTAAAAAAACATAACCTGCTTATGAAAGCGCAAAAACCTCTTTGGCACAGAATGAAGTTGGCCTTTTTATTAATCGCTCAACTCATCAGCTTCTGTACCCTGGCTCAAACGAGTGTTACTATCAGGGGGAAAGTATCTGACGCAATAACCAAGAAGCCGATTGAAGGTGCAAGTATTGTGAATAAGAACAACGGTGTATTTACTAATGCGGAAGGAGAGTTCTCCATACTCGCAGCAAATGGTTCTCAAATTATCATAAGTTCCGTTGGATATACGACTATCAAACAATCTGTATCAGGCGAATACCTGAACATTTCATTATCACCTGCAGCACAACAGTTAGACGATGTGGTGGTAACGGCATTGGGTATTAGGAAAGAAAAAAAGAAACTGGGTTATGCCTCACAGGAACTGAAAGGTGAAGCTTTAACGACAGCAAGAGAAACCAATGTGGTAAATCAACTGGCAGGAAAAATTGCTGGTGTTACTGTTGTGGGAAGTAATTCAGGTATTGGAGGCTCTGCACGTGTAACCATTCGTGGTGAAAGATCCATCGACCTGAATAAAAACCAGCCTTTATATGTTATTGACGGTGTACCCATCAACAATTCATTAACAGGTGGTTCAGGAAGAAATAACCTTGAAGTAGATTTTGGTAATGGTGCCAGCTTTTTGAATCCGGATGATATTGAATCAATCAACGTATTGAAAGGGCCTGCAGCGTCTGCCTTATATGGATCAAGAGCGGCTAATGGTGTAATTGTTATCAAAACCAAATCAGGCAAAAATGCAAAAGGAATTGGTGTAGAAGTAAACAGCAATTTCACTATGGAAAAACCATTGCGATTACCTGATTACCAAAACAAATACGGACAGGGTAATGGTAATGGTGGCGCATTCGCCTTTGTAAATGGCGGTGGTGCAGGTCTTACAGACGGTACCGATGAATCCTGGGGTCCTGCATTTACAGGACAGTCGTATCCTCAGTTTAATTCTCCGCGTACATTAAATGGTCAGGTTATACCTTTTCTGGGAGGCGACCTGAATGCACCTGCTGGTAGTGTAATCACAGCTACTCCATGGGTTAATGACGCCGACGGTGTAAGGAATTTTTTCCAGACAGGAACAACACTTACCAATAATGTAGCACTGGTTGGTGGAAATGATTTTGGTGATTTCAGATTGTCATACACCAATCTTGATCAGAAAGGAATCGTGCCTAATACTGATTTAAAAAGAAATACTGTTTCTTTTGGCGGTGGTTATAACCTTACTGATAAATTTTCAGCAAGAGCATTTGTAAGTTATATCAAGAGTAACAGTGGAAACAGACCATCTATCAGCTATGGAACAGAGAATATCATGTACCTGTTTAACTGCTGGTTACCAAGATCTGTAAGACTCGATGAAATGAAACGCTTATGGCAACCAGGTCTGGAAAACAGAAAACAATTCAGTTGGAACTACAACTATCACGACAATCCTTATTTAACAGTATATGAAAATACCAATGGCCAGAATGTAGATCGTATTATTGGTAATGTAACGCTGAAATATGATCTGTTGAAATGGTTGAGTGTACAATTCAGAACAGCAACAGATTATACGAGTGAGGTTAGGCTATATAAACGTGGGTTCAGTTCACAACGTTTTCCATTTGGGCAATATCGTGAGGCACGTGTGATTGGAGAAGAGAGAAACTCTGATTTTCTATTCAGCGCAAACAAACAGCTAAATAGCGATCTTACAATTTCGGGTACATTTGGTGGCAACCAGACCATCCAGAAAAGCGATTATAATGAATTGAATGCGGGTCAACTGAATATCCCGGGTATTTATAAACTCAGTAATAACCGTGTTCCGCTTGATGTAAGTCAGTCAACATCTGAAAAAAGAGTAAACAGTCTTTATGGCTCAGCACAGGTTGGGTATAAAAATTATCTGTTCCTTGATATTACTGCGCGTAACGACTGGTCAAGTGCACTTACATTACCAGCCAGTCTCAAACTGTTAGGAAACGAACAAAATTCATTCTTCTATCCATCAGCAGCATTGAGTGCTATCGTGAGTGATATGGCAAATCTTCCTTCATATATCAGTTTTGCTAAAGTGAGAGCCAGTGTGGCACAGGTAGGTAATGATACAGATCCATTCACTTTTACTCAGGCTTTTAATCCTGGTACTGCATTTGGTACGGCACAGATATATGGTGAGACAGATCGTTTGGCAAACCTAAGCCTGAAACCAGAAATCAGTACGGCATTTGAGATCGGGACAGAGATTAAATTTTTGAAAAACAGGATCGGTCTTGACTTTACATATTATAACAGCAGTACCAAAAATCAAATTATTAATATTCCTTTATCAAATACTACAGGCTACAGTAGCAGAGCTATTAACGCAGGTATGATTAAAAACTACGGTTTTGAAGCCATGTTGAACATAGTACCTGTAATTACTAAAAAAGGATTTAAGTGGTCTGCTGATATCAATTTTTCAACCAACAGAAGTAAAGTGGTCTCACTGTCAGATGGGTTAACTAACCTCGTTATGGCAAGCCGGAGAGTAAGTATTGAGGCACGTGTTGGTGAGAGAATGGGAGATATGTACGGTATCGGTTTCGCCCGCGTTCAGAGTACAGATAAAACAGCGCCTTATTATGATGCCTCTGGGAAATATACTGGTCAGATGGTATTTAATAATGGACGCCCCATCCCTACCACACAACGTATTAAACTGGGTAACTATAATCCCGATTGGTTAGCTGGTATCAATAATACACTGACTTACAGAAATTTCAGACTTAGCTTCCTGTTCGATATCAGACATGGAGGTAGGGTATATTCAGAAACACAGACTGTTGGACGTGAAGGCGGTATTATTATTGAAACATTAGAAGGTCGTGCAGATGGCTATGATCTTACAAAACCCGGTAATGGCGTCATTGGTCAGGGAGTAGTACTTAATACAGATGGTTCCTTTAGCCCTAATACTGTTAAGAGAACAGCACGCGAGTGGCACACAGCCTGGACGGGTGGAAGAAACATCGCAGAAGGTGTTATGTATGATGCCAGTTTTGTAAAGCTGAGAGAGATTCAGGTAGGGTTTACTGTTCCTGATAAATTATTCAGGGGTACTCCATTCAGAGGAGCAACCATTAGTCTGGTTGGAAGAAATCTAGCGCTGTGGACAAAGGTTCCGCATGTTGATCCTGAAGTAATGTCATTTACGGGAGGTACGGCTTTACCAGGTATTGAATTTATGTCTATCCCTTCATCACGCAGCTTTGGTGTAAACCTGAGCTTTAAATTATAACCTGAAAATATTAATGATATGAAAAACAAGTTTCTAATCATAGGATCATTCTCGTTGCTGACACTTGGCTCATGCACAAAAAACTTTGAAAAAATCAATACCAATCCAAATGTGCCTGGTTCTGTAACACCAGATCTTTTATTGTCGGGTGTTATCAAGAATACTATAAATGATCAGGTAAATGAGGCCTGGGGAATCGGCAATATCGTGGCTCAACATACTGCTAAGATTCAGTTTGTAAATGAAGACAGGTATTTATGGGGAGAACGCAATGGTGTTTGGAACAGCGTATATGGTAATATGCGAAACGTTCAGAACATGATTGATCTTGCCACAAGTTCAACTCCTGTTCAAAATAATTATCTGGGGGTTGCACTGATCATGAAATCATGGATGTTCTCGCTCGCTACTGATGCATACGGTGATATTCCTTATTCAGAAGCAACAAAAGCAAAAACAGGTTCTGTGTACACACCTAAATACGACAAACAGGAAGATATATATACCGGACTCCTGGCCGATCTGAAAAAAGCCAATGATATTTTGGGTACAAGTAGTGAAGCCATTAGTGGAGATATCCTTTACAATGGTTCGGTTGATAAATGGAAGAGATTGGCTAACTCACTTCGCCTTCGTTTATTGATGCGTTTGTCAAAAAAGAAAAATGTGAATGCAGATATGCAGGCAATTATTGGGAACCCAACTGCAAATCCGATTTTCTCCAGTAACAATGATAATGCAGAATTGAAATACCTGGCTGATGTACCAGCTAATCAGTGGCCTTTGTATAGTGCCCGTGTTGGTTCATTCGATGAATTCAGGGTAAGTAAAACATTAAGTGACAGGCTTACTGATTTAAATGATCCACGCTTAGCTGTATTTGGTCGCCCATCGCAAAAGTCTGTTGCGGCAGGTACGCCTAAAATTGAAGGTATTCCAAATGGCCTGGGTGATGTTGCAGCACTCAATTACAATGGAGGACCTCAAGGTGTATCCCGTGTGGGTTATAGTTATGCTTGCCTGGTATGTAGTGATGGAGGACAGGCAGCACCGCAACCTAACGTGGCCAGGGGATTAATCATGACCTATGCTGAATTACAGTTTATACTTGCAGAAGCAGCAGAAAAGGGAATGATTACTTCAGCCAGTACTCCTGAAGATTATTATCTGCGTGGGATACAGGCCAATTTTAGTTTTTACAACGGTATGATTCCAGCACAGTATGGAATTAATGTAACACCACCAGCCGGTTACTATACACAACCAGGGGTAGTGTATGCGGGTACACAAGCAGAGAAACTGCAAAAAATTGCATTGCAAAAATGGGTAGCTCTCTTCTTTAATGGACTGGAAGCCTGGTTTGACTGGCGTCGTACTGGAATGCCTGCAATAATACCTGGCCCTGATAACCTCAACAATAATAAAGTTCCGCTCCGTTATATCTATCCACTTTCTGAACAATCGCTGAATGGAAAGAACAGAACTGAAGCTGTAACAAGACAAGGAGCAGATGATCTGAATACTGCGATATGGATCATTAAATAAAAAAGCTGGGAAAGGTTTATGGTTAGCAGAGAATGGCGTAACAAATCTGTTACGCCATTACTTCAACCAGTCTTGCCGGCTGCGTTTGTTTGGTTAATACATAATTATTATTCTATGACGAGTGATATGACTGATACACATATCGAAAACATACTTACGCTATATAAAACTTATGGAGGTGAAAATTATATAGGTGAAAATGTTTCACAGGTAGAACATATGTGTCAATGTGCACAATTGGCGGAAGCGGAAGGCTATGACGATGAAGTAATTCTTGCAGCTTTCTTTCATGATATCGGACATTTATGTGAACATATCATGGAGGTACAATATATGGATGATTATGGAGTAGCAGATCATGAAAGAATTGGTGCTGCTTACCTGTTAGGGAAAGGATTTTCAGGTAGAATTGCACAACTGGTGGCTTCACATGTAGCAGCAAAACGTTACCTCACTTTTAAGTACCCCGAATATTTAAGGAGTCTTTCGAAAGCAAGTCTGGAAACATTACAATTTCAGGGCGGGGTAATGTCGGCAGAAGAGGCTGCTGACTTTGAGGCAGATCCTTTGTTTGATTTGTATATAGCCTTGCGTAAATGGGATGAACAGGCAAAAGTAGAAAATATTCCGCTACCGGCATTTGAAACTTACGCAGTGAGAATGAGAAATCATCTTTTAAAACAGTATAACTTATTGGCATGAATAAAATAGCGTTGGTTGTATTTGATATTGCAGGAACAACAGTAAGCGATGCAGGAAATATCAATGATTGTTTTCGTGATGCTTTTGCTGAAGCAGGTATTGAAGTAGGAAGCGAAGAAGTAAATACAGTAATGGGTTATAGAAAAATAGATGCAGTAAGAATTATTGTCGAAAAATACAGTGAGCTCAAAGGCGAAGAAAGTGAAAAATTAATTAACCGTATTCATGACCGGTTCAATCATCTGATGGTTGCGTTTTATCAGGAAACAGAAACCTTGGTGCCGCTACCTCATGCAGAAAATATATTTAAATGGCTGCAGGAGAAAAAAATTAAAGTAGCACTCAATACCGGTTTTACAAGAGTAATTACAAACGCAGTTCTTACAAGGTTGGGATGGAATAATCACCCGGATATAAATCGGGTAGTGTGCAGTGATGAGGTAGTTGAGGGAAGACCAGCATCATATATGATTCAATACCTGATGAATGAACTGCAGGTTACAGATCCGCGCGAAGTTGTAAAAGTAGGTGATACAGAAGTTGATGTGAAAGAAGGAAGGAACGCAGGTTGCGGGTTGGTAATAGCAGTAACAACAGGAGCTTATACAAGAGTGCAATTGGAGCAATACCGTCCAGATCATATCATTGATTCGCTGGAACAGTTAAAGACAATACTTTAATTCATAAGTATGCTCTTTAACAAAAATTATGCATCCAAAAAAGATATTCAGGTTGCCTTATATGCGGCATTGATATGTTTTTTAACGTATGCATCTGTTTATGCCTTTCGTAAACCATTTACAGTAGGAGTATTTAGTGGAGAAAAAGATGTTTTTGGTCTTGCTTATAAAGATGCATTGGTTATTTGTCAGGTACTCGGGTATATGTTTAGTAAATTTTACGGCATAAAGTTTATTTCCGAATTAGCTCATATCGGCAGGGGTAAATTAATATTATTGTTACTAGGTGTTTCATGGTGTGCCTTACTGTTATTTGCAGTTGCGCCGTCTCCATGGAACATCGTTTTTCTTTTTGTAAATGGCTTCCCATTGGGAATGATCTGGGGTATCATCTTTTCTTTTGCAGAAGGAAGAAAAGCAACAGATTTCATAGGAGCCGCTTTAGCAGTAAGTTTTATTTTTTCATCCGGCTTCGTTAAATCAGTAGCCAAATGGCTATTACTCAATATTGATATTGTTGAGAAGTGGTTGCCATTTGTTACAGGCCTCGTATTTATGTTACCGGTGTTGATACTTGTATATCTTCTGGAACAGATACCACCCCCTTCAGTAGATGATCAGAAACATAAAGTAGTCCGTGTGCCTATGGATGGACAGCAGCGAAAGGCATTTTTCAAAAGATTTAGTATTGGTATTTTCTTATTGATTGTGGTGTACGTTTTTCTAACAACCTTCAGGGATATCCGCGACAATTTTGCTGCAGATATGTGGAATGAACTCGGCTATGGGAATGAACCCGGTGTATTTACCAATACTGAGATTCCAGTTACTATTTCAGTATTATTACTAATTAGCGCGATGATGTTGATTCGTAATAATCGTAAAGCATTTATTATTACACACTACCTCATTATTACAGGTTTTTTATTGGCTGGCATCAGCTCACTTTTGTTTTCACTCGGGTACCTCAATCCCTTTGCATGGATGGTGGCAGTTGGATTAGGTTTATACATGGGTTATATTCCTTTTAATTGCATTTTATTCGACAGAATGATAGCTGCATTTGGTACAGCTGGCAATGTTGGATTTTTAATGTACCTGGCAGATTCATTTGGGTACTTAGGTAGCGTAGGTGTTATTGTAATGAAGACAGTACTTAGAATAAAAACACAGTGGACAGAATTGTATAGTATGGGTGTTGTCTATTTATCAGTCATTGGAATATGTCTTACCATCACAGCGATGTTTTACTTCATCCGAAAAATAAAATCTACAGTAGTATATGAGTCATAAAACAGCTATTGTGGTTGGAGCAGGTATAGTAGGCCTTGCAACTACCAGGGCCTTGTCCTTAGCGGGGTATAAGGTTATTGTTATAGAAAAATCTGAAAAAGCTATAGGTGCTTCCATCCGCAATTTTGGTATGGTGTGGCCAATTGGTCAGCCAGAGGGTCTGTTGTTTAACAGGGCAATGCGTAGCAGACAAGTATGGAAAGATATTAGCGACAGTACTGGTATGTGGTACAATGAATCGGGAAGTATGCATCTTGCCTATCAGGAAGATGAATGGCTGGTTTTGCAGGAACTGGCTGAGTTGTTTCAGCAGGAGGGAAGGTCTGTTTTTTTACTTGGTTCTTCAACAATAGCGGCACGCTTTCCGCATGTTCAACAAAAGGGATTATTAGGTGGATTGTTTAGCAATACAGAACTGATCGTTGATCCGAGAGAAGCAATTAAAACTACTGCAGCTTATCTTGAAAGTTTTCTGGATGTTCAATTTCTTTATAAGACACAGGTTTCAAATGTAGAAAGCGGTGCTGTATATATAGCAGATAAAAAATTACAGGCCGACCAGGTATGGGTTTGTAGTGGTCAGGACTTTGAAACTTTGTTTCCGTCTGTTTTTTCAAGCCTTCCGATTACACGCTGTAAACTACAGATGATGCGTTTTACATCTTCAGATGCAGGGATGAAAATCGGTACATCTGTTTGCGGGGGGCTCTCTCTCATTCATTATAAATCATTTGCAAAAGCTGCTGGTTTACAAAAACTAGAAGATCGGTATAAAGCGGAAATGTCAGAATATATAAAGTATGGAATACATGTGATGGTTGCCGAAAAAAAACATGGTGAGTTTACAGTAGGTGATTCTCATGAGTATGGACATAGTTTCGAGCCATTTGATTCAGCTTATATAAATGAACTGATTTTTTCATATCTTAAAAAGATGGTAGATTGTTCTGGCTGGCAATTAATACATAGCTGGCATGGTATTTATCCCAAAATGCAAAACAATGCCACAGAAATCTGTCTGTCACCCGTTAAAGACGTATTTATTCTCAATGGTTTAGGTGGTGCAGGAATGACACTTTCATTTGGTCTCGCAGAAGAGATGGTGAAACAGTTTGCCCCCTAATATGAATTTATTATTAATAAATTGTAAACTGTTGAGGGTGAAATGCCGAAAGACTATCATTGCGCTCCAACCATTTGCTTACAACAACTGCTTACCATGACTACAATTATTAATGACAAGGGAGAGACGGTTGCATATTTATACCTGACAATCATACTTGATGTTAGTCAATCAAAAGTCCTTGGCTTGATATTAGGGAATTGTGTATTCGGCCAACACACAGCTCCGATCGGAAAATTTTTTAAAGACACTTTCAGGAAACAGAACGGAAAAATAGTAGCTAAACTCGGAAAGGAAGTCTTCCCCAAAAAACCAGCGGATGAAAAAAGGGTGCTCACCGATGCATGGACCATGCTTAGTAATGTGAAAGAACATGTATGCATGTGGGTGGAAGAAAATGAAAAATGGACGCATGAAAGTTTTGCCAGCTTTTTATCAGTACATGAAAATACTGCTATTGCTGTTTAGCACTCATAGCGCTTTTTATCTCCTCTTTTTTGGCAACAAATTAATGATTCCGATTTATTGCATTTGTATTTACCGAATTATATTGATAACCCGTAGTAACTTAACTTTGGCAAGGCTAGCTTAATTGAAACAGATGATTTTCTTATCTGTGCTCTAATCATAATCAAGGTGGAGTTGAAAGAAAATAACTGTGTTTGATTATATTGTGGATATCATCTTCACAAACTAAAAAGATACACAAAGATTACTTTAGTATAATAATTACTTAACGTACACTTCTTGGAGTTGTTTTTTAATATATATAAAGAAATAATCAAAGTTATTATAATCCAAGAACGGGTTTATTTTATAGTGAACAAATGCTCAAGGAATTATTAAGTTTCTTGTTATCTGTATTTACATCTTAACAAAACAGAAACATTTGCAGTCTTAAAATCTGCTTATGAAATCTGTTCGTACCCCCTTCCACCCCAAACTATGGCTATTACTATGTTTATCCATGGTAACAGCGTTCGTGCAAGCACAAACTGTAAAAGGTATTGTGAAAGATAGTGTGTCCAATCCATTGGTTGGAGCCACTGTTCAGTTAAAAGGCGCATCTGTAAAAACTGCCACAGGTAACGATGGCTCATTTCAGCTGAACCTGCAGGGAGCTTCATTGGCTAATGCTATATTACTTATTAGCTACACCGGTTATGAAAACAAAGAAGTACCTGTAAAAGGATTGGAGAACCTTTCCATTCTGCTCACTGAAAAAAAGGATGTGTTGCAGGAGGTTGTTGTAACTGCATTAGGTATCAGGAGAGAAGAGAAATCTTTGGGTTATGCGGCACAAACGGTTAAGGAGAATGCGGTAAAAGATGCAAAAACCAATAACTGGGTAAATACTTTATCCGGAAAAGTAGCCGGTTTAAATATTCAAGGAACAGGTGCCGGTCCGATGGGATCATCGAGGGTAACTCTACGTGGAGAAAACTCATTAAACCTCGATAATAATCAGGCACTGATTATTATCGACGGCGTTCCTGTTAGCAGCAGAATCACCGGAACGGGTTATAATTCTCACTTAGCAGCTGATGGTCCGGTTGATTTTGGTTCTGGCCTGTCAGACATTAATCCGGATGATATTGATAAGATCACTGTGTTGAAGGGCCCCGGTGCAACGGCTTTATATGGAAGTCGTGCAGCTGGTGGTGCCATCATTATCACTACAAAATCTGGTCAGCGTACCGATAAGGGTATTGGCGTAACTTATAATACCAACATAAGTATCGATCAGGTAAATCGCTGGCCCGATTATCAGTTTGAATATGGTGAAGGGAGAACCAGTGCCTATTATTCTTATCTCGACGGAGCCGATGGTCCGAATACCAGCACAGGTGTGGCAGCTGGAAGAGCCTGGGGCCCTCGTTTTAATGGTCAGCAGTATTTTCAGTACAATCCCGCCGCTCCTGATGGAAGGCCAACAGTGCGTACACCCTGGGTGGCGCATAAGGATTATATCTCCGGATTTTTTCAAACCGGCGTAACCATATCCAATAGTATTTCAATGGAAGGTGGTAACGATAAAGGCTCGGCACGTTTGTCACTTACTCATTTAAAAAACGACTGGATACTTCCCAATACAGGATTTGAAAGAATCAATGCTGCCTTGTCGGTTTCACAAAAAATTTCAGACCGGTTAAAAATTACGGGTAAAGTAAACTATACCAATAAAAACAGTGATAACCTTCCTACAGCCGGGTATAATAACCAGACCATTATGTATTTCCTGATTATTGGTACAGCACCCAATATCAGACCTGAGTGGTTTAAACCTTATTGGGAACCAGGATTGGTAGGTGTTAAACAAAAAAATCCATTCAACCCAGGTCCTGATAACCCTTATCTCGATTTGTATGAAATGCTGAATAAGATGAATAAACATGGTGTGATCGGAAATATAGCAGCTACCTACACCATCAATAAAAAACTGGAACTGATGCTTCGTACCGGTACTGATATGTCTTTTGAATTTCGATCACAGCAACGTCCATTCAGCATGACCAAATACCCTCGTGGTATGTACCGTGAACAGAATGTATTTAACTATGAGATGAATGCAGATTTCCTGTTGACTTATAAAGACAGGATCAATGATGATATCAATTACACTGTTTCAGGTGGTGGTAATGCCATGAGACAGACCTATGATTTTTCCGGTGCCTACGCTGATCAGCTTTCTCAGCCCGGCATTTACCAGGTATCTAACAGCCTGGATACAGCGGTAGTAGATGCAGTAAAAACAAAAAAGGCAATCAATAGTCTGTATGGTTCTGCACAGTTTTCCTACAAGGAACAAATTTTCCTTGACCTGACGGGAAGAAATGACTGGTCGAGTACACTTCCTTTCAAAAACAATTCCTTTTTCTATCCATCAGTAAGTACCAGTTTTTTGTTGAGTGATATGTTTACACTGCTATCGCAGATTTCATTTGCCAAATTCAGGGCATCATGGGCACAGGTAGGTAATGATACAAGACCTTACCAAACGGATAAATACTATGACCGTATCTATGGTAACAGTTTCACCAATCCATCTACTTTATTCAATACAGATCTGAAGCCTGAAATTACCAGCAGTTATGAAGTAGGACTTGATCTGCGATTTTTTAAAGGAAGATTAGGTATTGATGTAGCGGTATATGATAATAAAAGCCGTAACCAGATATTGGCTATTCCTTTAGATCCTGTATCAGGTTATTCAAGTGCTTTAGTGAATGCGGGCTTAATCAACAGTAAGGGTGTAGAACTTACTTTAACCGGTAAGCCGATGGTTCGTAAAAATTTTGCATGGACTACCACACTTACCTGGAGCAGAAACAGAAGTTATGTTCGTGAATTGGCAGCGGGTATCACTAACCAGGTTATTTATAGTCATAGTGGTAATGTAAGTATAGAGGCAAGAGTAGGTGGCAGGATGGGTGATTTGTATGGCAGGGGTTTTCAGCGAACTGCAGACGGACAAATTATCTATTCAACCAATGGATTACCTGCACCACTTGACCCGGTGGCTAAAAAATGGGGAAATGCTTTTGCAGACTGGAAAGCGGGTTTAATGAATGAGTTTACTGTGGGCAACTTCAGGATTAATATCCTGTTGGATGGTCAGAAAGGTGGAAGTATGTATTCACAAACCAATCATAAGAATAATACACTGGGTAAAACAAAAGTAACCTTGCCAGGAAGGGATAACGGAATCGTAGGTGACGGTGTGGTATTTAACAGCGGAACAGGTAAGTATGAAAAAAATACGGTGAATGTGGCAGCCAGCTCATACTATGATAACATTTATGGTATCAGTAATGCAGAGATGAACATCTTCGATGCTTCTTTTCTTAAACTTCGTGAAGCAAGAGTAGAGTTCAATTTGCCAAAGAATGTATTGTCTAAAATAGGGATCAGACAAACAAGTGTTGCTGTATATGGCCGCGACCTGTTTAATATTACCAGCTTCCCGGGTTTCGATCCGGAAGGGGGTAACCTGAATAGTGGAACACTTACACCTGGTGTTGAACTGACACAGTTTCCATCAACCAGGAATATGGGTATTAATCTCACTTTTAAATTCTAATCCTGACAAAACATTTATTATGAAAAAGTATTCATTTAACTATTATATGATGCTGCTCATGGTGGTGCTGATGAGCAGCTGTGCTAAAAATTTCGAATCACTCAATACGGATCCCAACAGACCAAAAGAGGTAAATCCAGGTGTAATGCTGGGACAGCTTCAATACCGGATTGTGAGTTCCTCAATCACTGCTTCGAGAAATTTTACCCATGAACTGATGCAGGTAGATGCACCTCGTTCAAGCCCCGGTGGAACCGGATTGCATCGTTATGTGGTAAATCCGGGCGCAGGTGTATGGAGCAATTTTTATGCTTATTTAACGGATATTGAAGACATCTATCGTATAGCTGATGAATTGAATGAACCCAACTATAAAGCCATCGCTTTAATTTATAAATCATGGGCTTATTCTATTTTAACTGATTTGTATGGTGATGTTCCCTATAGTGAAGCCACCAAAGCAACGGATGGCAATTTTCAGCCGGCATTCGACAAACAAAAAGATATCTACACTAAAATTTTAGCTGATCTGGAAACAGCTAATGAACTGATTAATACCAGTAAAGCATTAACCTACGGGGGTGATATATTATACAATGCCAATGCCTTATCGGGAACAGTTAATCCGGGAATGGTAAGATGGAAACGTTTCTGTAATTCATTAAAACTCCGCCTGCTCCTGCGTATATCCAAGCGGAATGATGAAGTGAATGTGAATAACCAGATTAATACCATGTTGGCTGACGCTGTAAAGTATCCCATGTTTGTGGCCAATACCGATGAAGCGATATTTAAATTCACTGGCTCTTTTCCTTATTTCAATCCATATTATAATGCAAGGCAGTTAGACTGGCGCGATGGTACTTATTTCACAAAATTTTTTATGGATAAAATGAATGCCGACAATGATCCAAGAAGAACATTGTGGAGTACCACTGTAACTGTTGGCGGCGTTCCATCATATGTAGGTATTGAAAGTGGGTATCCTGTAACTACTGAATACCAGGTAGGTCGTAATTCGAGTTATAATGATGTGTTGAAAACCTATGTACCCATGGGTATCATGATGACATTGGCTGAACTTGAATTTATAAAAGCAGAACTCGCTGTAAAAGGTTTTGCAACAGGTAGAACTGCCAAACAACATTATGATGCAGGTATAACAGCTTCTATGACCCAGTGGGGACTTACCTTGCCAGCAGGATATCTTAATCAACCGGGTGTGGTATATGACGCAACAGCTACAACCGCACAGCAAATGGAAAGGATTATGTTACAGAAATATTATGCCTATTTCTTTGTGGATTATCAGTCCTGGTTTGAAAAGAGGAGAACCGGTTATCCTGTACTTCCACGTGGCGCCGGAATACCTGCCGAAAATAAATTCCCCAGCAGAGTGCCCTATCCTACTTATTTACAATCGCTCAATGCAGCCAGTCTCGCAAAAGCGGTTAGCTCAATGGGCGGCGATAACAGTAATATAAAAGTATGGTGGGAAAAATAAACCAACTCAAATGAAACCTATGAAAAAGAATATTTTTTTGGTCCTTGTATTTTTTGTTTGCCAGCAGTTGACAGCACAGGTAGATACTTCTATAAAAACCCTGATTGTTTTTTTTGACGGGTTAAGACCTGATTATATTACACCCGAGCTGATGCCCAATGTATATGCATTCAGTAAAAGAGGATCGTATGGAAAACAGCACCACAGTGTTTTTCCTACGGTTACGCGTGTAAATTCTTCATCTTATTCAACAGGAAGTTACCCCGGTACAAATGGCATCATGGGTAACACGGTTTATTTTCCGCAGGTTAACCCGCTAAAGGGTTTGAATACAGGAGATGCAAGTGAGCTCAACAAAATTGCAGCAGCTACCAATGATCGATTATTAACGGCTGTATCATTGGGAGAAGCATTGGAATCGGTTGGGCAAAAAATGATGGTTTTCAGTTCCGGATCATCCGGACAGGCTTTATTGCAAAACCATAAAGTAGGTAATGGTGCAATTGTAAATACCTCAATGATATTACCAGCTTCTTTCAAGGAACAGCTGACAAATGTATTGGGCCCCATTCCGCCAAATAGTAAACCCAACAGTGCACAACATAAATGGATCACTGATGCATTGATACAATTTGGTTTTGCCAGTAACGGACCATTGGTAAACGCTATCTGGTATTCAGATCCGGATGGAGCAGCACATAGCGATGGAATAGGTTCTTTAGCCGCCAATGCTTCCATCAAATCGGTAGACGAGCAATTCGGAAGAATCATTGCTGCCCTGGAAGAAAAAGGGATGCGTAGTAAAGTAAATATCATCATTTCAACAGATCATGGATTTGTAACAAAAGCGGGTAAGCTCGGTGTTGCTGATTTCCTCATACAGAAAGGCTTAAAAAAAGACCGTGATTCAGATGATATTGTGGCGGCAGAAGGTGCATTGTATGTAAAGAATCATGACCCCGAACTCATAGGTAAGGTAGTAGCTGCTTTACAGCAGGAAGAGTGGGTAGGAGCCATATTTACCAAAGCAGATAAAGTTGGCAGTATGAAAGGCTGGGTACCCGGTACACTTTCTTTTGATGCCATTCACTGGAACCATCCTGAACGGGCGGCTGACATCCTGGTAGATGAAAACTGGAACGATACAAAGAATAGCACAGGGTATGCCGGAACCAGTTTTGCACGCGGAGTAGCAGGACATGGAGGTTTTAGTCCCTATGAAGTGCATATTGCTTTACTGGCTGATGGACCTTCATTTAAAAAAGCATTTGAAGGTAATCTGCCCACCTCAAATGTAGATATAGCTCCAACGGTTTTATCTATTCATCGAATTCCTGCACCTGCTACCATGAATGGACGAGTGTTTGCAGAATTATTGCAACAGTCAAAAACACAAGCAGCTACAGCAAAGAATGAGCGAATAGAAACAAGTACTATTGTGGAAGGGGTTAGTTATAAATTACTGCTCGATATAAGTACGATAGGTAAATACAGGTATATCAATTTTGCAAAAACGGAACGGGTAATGCAGCCTGCAACAGGTAAGTAGTAGTCAAAATGAGTACGCCTGCATCAAATGCAGGCATACTCATTTTTATAGGATGCTATGAATTTATTTTAAAGAAGCCAGGTCAATCACAAACCTGTATCGTACATCTGCTTTAATCATTCTTTCATAGGCTTCATTGATTTTTTGAATAGGTATCACTTCCACATCCGACACAATATTGTGTTCTGCACAGAAATCGAGCATCTCCTGTGTTTCTTTGATGCCACCAATGATCGATCCGAGAATACTTCTTCTTTTTAAAAGAAGGTCGAAAGCCGGAACTTTAGACGGCGACTCAGGAATACCTACTACAATCATGACACCATTGGTTCTTAACAAATTGAGATAAGTACCATATTCATGTGGTGCAGAAACAGTATTTAAAATAAAGTCGAAAGAGTTCTGCAGGCTATTCATTGTTTCCTGGTTGCTGATGAGTGCAAAATGATGCGCACCCAGTTTTTTCGCATCAGCTTCTTTAGAAGGCGATGTACTAAGCATGGTTACTTCCGCACCAAATGCTGCTGCAAATTTTACAGCCATATGTCCCAGGCCACCCAAACCCAATACAGCCACTTTATGTCCTTTCCCTACACCTACATGACGCAATGGTGAATAGGTGGTAATTCCGGCACAAAGTAATGGAGCAACGGCCTCAAGCGGTAATTTATCTGAAATGTGAAGGGTATAATTTTCATCTACCACAATATTGGTAGAGTAACCTCCATAAGTGGGTACATTGGTAACACGCTCAAGTGCATTATAGGTACCAACCATTCCTTCATCACAATATTGTTCAAGATCATTTTTACAATTGTTGCAGGTACGACAGGAGTCTACAAAACAACCTACACCCGCCAGGTCACCTACTTTAAATTTGGTTACTTTATCTCCTACCTGTACCACTCTTCCAACAATCTCATGACCGGGGACCATGGGGAAAATGGCTTTACCCCATTCTTCGCGGGCCTGGTGAATGTCTGAGTGACAAACGCCACAGTATAAAATATCTATATGTACATCATGTGGTCCGGGGTCTCTTCTTTCCAGTTGAAAAGGAGTAAGCGGTGCTTTGGCTGTTTCAGCTGCGTAAGCCTTGGTTGCTATCATACGATTTATTGTTTATGCGAATGTAACGGCTTAAAGGGCTGTTACATACTTTTGTTTGACGTTAGTAAGAAAAATTATTGCTGCTATTTCATATTGGCAGCCCAAAAATCAAGTGTTCTTTTCCAGGCCAGTTTTGCAGCGGCTTCATTGTAACGCGCACCTGAAGTGTCGTTATGAAATGCATGGTTTACGCCTTCATAGATATACACTTCATATTTTATATTGGTTTTCTTTAGCGCCTCTTCATAAGCAGGTATACCTGCATTGATGCGTTCATCGAGTCCGCCATAATGTAATTGTAATGCGGCCTTAATTTTTGGCACATCAGCAGCATCGGCCTGCCTTCCATAAAAAGCTACTGCTGCTTTCAGATCGGAAACATTTACAGCCAGTTGATTGACCAGTGCGCCTCCCCAGCAAAATCCTACACAACCGGTAAAACCATTACAGTCTTTACGGCTTTTTAAATAATCAAATCCTTTGGCAAAATTAACCAAGTTCTGTTTTGCATCTATTTTACTGAATAATTCTCTTGCCTGGTCCTGATCAGTAGGCGTACCACCGGCAGCCGATAAAGCATCAGGCGCAATAGCGATATAACCCGCTTTTGCAGCCCTTCGTGCTACATCGCGAATATGATCATTCAGCCCACGGTTTTCATGAATGACGATTACCCCGCCATATTTACCGTCTTTTTTCGGTTTAGCGAGATAAGCTTTCATGGTTACACCACCTGCTTCATACGTAATATCTTCTGTATGCAGTTCGATATCCTGTTCGGGAACAGTGGCAGCTGCGGAATAATTATTTTCCAGCATTGGCAAAATGGCCATGGCGGCAGTAGTGCTACCTGCAAGTATAGCAAGGCGTTTTAAAAATACTTCCCGTGGTAAGGGTATATGGGTATACTCGTCGTACAGATTAATAATTTCCTGCTTCATAGGGTATTGTTTTTGTATAAATATACCGATTGGATACGGGCATACAAAACGGTTTACCGAATAAAAAAAGCCATCTGCCGAACCTGGCAGATAGCTTTTAGTGAACGGGCTTGCTAAATCAGTTATTGAATAAGGCTGGCCATCTTCGCAATAGGTAACTGCGAAGCCAAAGACATAAGCTCAGCTTCAGAACTGTTGTTGATCTTTAAACTGAGCAGTGCATTGCTCAGTGGAATTTCCAGTCGATATGTGTTTTGTTCATCATCATCTTTATTGAGCCTGGCTTTATAGTTGCCCACTTTTACCATTTTTGTGTTGGGATCGCCGCCAAATCCTGCCATGAGTGGGGAGTTGATATACGCATTGAGTGTATTCAATAAAGGCGAATTGATGACTACATTGATCGTAGCTTTTTTGGTAAACAGACCATAGTTTTTTTCTATGGTAACACCTGTAGACTGACTGTTGCCGGAAACTGTTTCCTCTTTGGGTACCGACTGAAGACTATCCATAGCAGCAGGCAATAATTTCAACAGCTCTTTACCGACGGTAATATCAAGTTCCTGCATTATTTGTAACAAGGCAAAATGTGCATCCTGTAATTTACCGGCAGTATAGCTTGTTTGTGCGGTAGTGATATGCTTTTTAAAATCCTGTGCATGTACCAGTGTGGTTACCAATAATGCAAATAATATACTATAAGTCTTTTTCATTTGATTGTGTTTACTATTGTTCACCCATTGTTTTTTTGATTGCGTCGATGTCAAATTGCTCCACTGCATCTATGATCTCTTTTTCATTACTGAAATTGATTCCCTTCCAGGTAATCATACCGCCAGTACCCATTTGCATAAGAATAGTATATCCTTCTCTTTGTTCAAACTGAATAATGGCTTTGTTGCCTTTGACCCTGATTTGCTTGACATTCTGTGTTTCACCATTCGATTGGGTAGACGCAAAGCCAACATACATATCCAATGCGCCCGCATACATGGAATTATTTCCGATGAGCATCGATAATTGTTTTTCGTCTTTCTGATATATACGCTGAATGGTAAGATTGGCCCAGCCATAACGTGAACTCATAACCCTGTCTTCAGTAGAATCTTTTGGTAAGCCTGCAATTACTGCGGGAAGTGATTGTAATAGCTGATTGCCGATTTGTAATTCTACACCCAATAGTGCCTGCTGAACTGAAAACCGGGCTTCACCAAATTGTTGTTTGGTATAGGCAAGATCAGCTTCAGTTAGCTGCTGTAAAACATCGGGTACAGTAGCGTTTTTTAGTCCTTCCCCTGATGTATTAACTGGCCTGCTATTTTTAACATTAGCGGTCTGGTTGGTATTAGTTGAATTGTTGGGTGTAACCGTACCAGTGCCTGTTTTGTCGGCTACTTTTTTATCAAGCACTTCTTCAGCTTTCTTCTCTACTTTGTCTTTCAGTTTTTTCAGAAATCCCTGCGCATTCGATTCAGCTTGTACGAAGAGAGCAGCTCCCATTAAAAGAATGAATAATCGTTTTTGTTTCATGGTGATTTTTTCGAAACGCAAAACTATTATGGTGTACAAGCCAATGCAAACCATTCATGATGACATATGACCAGTTGTATTATCGTTTAGTGTTGATATACAACGGCTTAGAATTTTCATCACATAAATATGTGGTGAGCAAATCGTTGTTCAGAAGATATGTCTTTGTTCATCAAGTTGCTGTTCCTGCAATTTTTGATGCGCCTGATGTATCAGGTGATTTGCTTCTAATAGTTTTTCCAGGTATTCATATAGTAAGAGAATCGAAGCTCTCTCCCTGTTGTTGAGTGTTTTGTTATAAGTGCCTGTAACAGTTGCTTTCAGCCAATCCCATAATAACTTTTTCAGCTCGGGTAAATGGGCAAAATCAAACAATTCAGTTAATACAAGTTCTGGATGGTCGATTTCATCCTTGCTTAAAGCCGATAGTGCAGGCTTTTCATGACGAATTTCCTGTTGCATGATTGTTTATTAGAAATGTTTCAATACTTCTAACGCGAAGTGTTGCGGCAGATGAGTCGCTTACGAAATGGTTATTGTTTCACTTTTGGCCTGTATGATAGTATTTCTGCGGTCTTTATCAGGCCAAATCAGGTATAAATACGTATTGCAGCATTTATGTTTTATCTCTTTCTTCGTAAGGAATGGATGAAATAAAAGTAGACAATCATTTTCTAAAATCTTCTATCTGAATTCGCTCATTTTCTAAACACTTATTCACAATGACAGTACCAGAAAGATTCTATCAATTCATGGCGTATAAAAGAATCCGTCCGAGATGGGTTGAAATGGAATGTGGGTTATCAAACGGGTATTTGGGTAAACAACGCAAAAATAAAGGCTCTTTCGGTGGAGCTGTTTTATCAAAAATCGAGAAAAGATTTCCTGAGTTAAATATTTCATGGCTGATATCTGGCGAAGAGGAAATGCTCAATGCAAGCTATCGCGCACCAAGAAATGAAATAGTGAATACAGTAGAGGAAGAGTCTGCCACATACGGCTTGGTGATGCGTGAAATAGTACCCTTGTTAAAACAGCAAATCAACCAACTAGAAACTGCCTTACAAGACAAACAGAAGCTCATAGAAATGCTTGAGCGACAAATAAAGGAGGGAAGATAGTGGTATTAAAAAAGTTGCCCGATCGGACAACTTAAATTAATTTTGTTATGAACGAGAATCAAAAAGTAAGACAGGTAGTTTTTTACAAGGATTATTTCGAGCAGGTTTTTCTCTCTCAGAAAATAAAAGTGAGAGAAAAAATACTTTGGACATTGGAGCTCATCGAAGATTTGTTAATGGTTCCTGAAACTTATTTGAAGTATGTTGAAAATACAGAAGGTTTATATGAAGTGAGGGTACAACATGCGTCTAACAGTTTCAGGATATTTTGTTTTTTCGATCAAGACCGGGCAGTAGTAGTGATAAATGGGTTTCAAAAGAAACAACAAAAAGCTCCCTTGCATGAAATTGATAAAGCACTTAAAATAAAAGAAGCATATGAAAGCCAAAAATAAACAGCTGCTTACTTTAGCAGCATTGAAAGAAAAACATTACGGGAAAAAAGGAACAGCCAAACGGGATGTACTGGAGGCGGGATACAAAAATTTTAAAACAGGGGTACTGCTTCAGGAAGCACGTCTGCGAAAAGAAATGACGCAGGAACAACTGGCTACGAAAGTAGGAACAACCAAATCCTATATTTCAAAAATTGAAAATGATATTAAAGAAGTACGACTTTCCACGCTCCAAAGAATTGTAGAAGAAGGTTTTGGCGGAAAGCTAACACTCTCTATTCAGTTATAAAAAAAGTCCTTCCAAAACGGAAGGACTTTTTATTGAGCATCTTTTCTTTTATTCAGTTACATAAGATGAAACCGGCTCACAGGTGCAGATAAGGTTTCTGTCGCCATGTGTATTGTTTACCCTTGCTACACTGGGCCAGAATTTGTTCTGGGTTACATAATACAACGGGAAGGCAGCCTGCTGGCGGCTGTATGCATGTTTCCATTCATCATTGCAAATAACAGCCTGCGTATGTGGCGCATTTTTTAAAGGGTTATCGGTTTTATCAGCGCTTCCTTCTTCAATGGCTTTTATTTCTTCATAGATAGAAATCAACGCATCACAGAAACGATCCAGTTCTCCTTTGTCTTCACTTTCTGTAGGTTCTATCATAATAGTACCCGGAACAGGGAAACTCATGGTAGGTGCATGGAAACCATAATCGATCAGACGCTTGGCCACATCCTCAGCTTCAATACCTACACTTTGTTTAAATGGACGCAGGTCTACAATAAATTCATGCGCACAAGTGCCATTCGATCCTGTGTAAAGGATCTTATAATATTTCTCCAAGCGGGTTTTCATATAATTGGCATTCAGGATCGCATATTCTGTTGAACGCCTGATACCTTCTTCCCCGAGCATCTTAATATATCCATAACTGATCAGCAGAATACTGGCAGAACCATACTGAGCTGCACTTACAGCCAGCGAAGGATTGCCCAATGCCGTATGACCCGGTAAATAAGGTGCGAGTTTATCATTTACACAAATGGGTCCCATGCCAGGTCCGCCGCCGCCATGTGGAATAGCAAAAGTTTTGTGCAGGTTGAGGTGACATACATCGGCACCGATCATACCCGGACTGGTTAATCCAACCTGTGCATTCATATTAGCCCCATCCATATACACCAGTCCGCCATTATCATGTATAATCTGACAGATATCTTTGATGGTTTCTTCAAATACGCCATGTGTAGAAGGATAAGTTACCATTAATGCACCTAAACTGTCTTTATATTGTTCCGCTTTTGCTTTCAGATCAGCTACATCAATATTACCTGCATCGTCACATTTTACCACCACCACTTTAAATCCGGCCATCACTGCACTGGCAGGATTGGTTCCATGTGCGCTGATGGGAATAAGCACCACATTTCTGTGCGATTCGTTTCTTGCTGCATGATACGCACGTATGGTTAACAGACCTGCATATTCACCTTGTGCCCCGCTGTTGGGTTGCAAACTGCAGGCAGTAAATCCTGTTATCCGGCACAAATAATCGTTCAGTTCATCGATGATTTGCTGGTAACCTGCTGTTTGTGATGCAGGTGCAAAAGGATGTAATCCACCAAACTCAGGCCAGCTTACAGGAATCATTTCCGTGGCTGCATTCAGTTTCATGGTACAGCTTCCGAGGCTGATCATGCTCGTGTTCAATGAAAGGTCTTTATTTTCCAGTTGCTTGATATAACGCATCATCTGGCTCTCACTACGATGTGTATTGAAAACAGGATGGGTAAGATAGGCTGAACTACGAAGCAGCCCTTCACTTAACTGGTAATGATTATCTGACAGATCTATCTCTGCAACAGCAGTTTTTCCTGTTGCTTTTGCAAAAATGCCGAGTATGGTATGGATATCATTTACAGATGTGGTTTCATCGATACTGATGATGACACAGTTGTTGTGGTAAAAGAAATTGGTTTCAACGGCTTCAGCTTCTTTTTTTACAGCTTCTGTGTTTACACCTGAAACAGCTAAAGTGTCGAAATAACTTTTGTTTTCTTGTGTGATGCCCATTTTAGCAAGCCCGTTCGACAATGCTTTTGCCAGCAGGTGAACACGGGTAGCTATCTGTTGTAAACCAGTTGGGCCATGAAATACTGCATACATAGCCGCCATATTAGCCAACAGGGCCTGGGCAGTACAGATATTAGAAGTGGCTTTTTCTCTTTTAATGTGTTGCTCCCTTGTTTGCAGCGCCATACGCAATGCGCGGTTACCCTGTGCATCGATACTTACACCGATCAGTCGGCCAGGCATTCCTCTTTTGAAATCGTCTTTAGTGGCAAAGAATGCAGCGTGAGGTCCACCAAAACCCATGGGTACGCCAAAGCGTTGTGCACTGCCTATTGCAACATCTGCACCGAGTTCGCCGGGAGGGGTGAGTAAGGTAAGTGCCAGCAAATCGGTAGCCATAATAACCAGGCCCTCTACACTATGTATTTTTTCAATAAAGCTGCGGTGATCTTCTGCCGAACCTTTGCTGTTAGGGTATTGAATAAGCGCACCAAAATAAGTTTCATCGATGCTGGCATGTTTATAATCGCCGATTACGATTTCAATACCAATGGGCTCTGCCCTGGTAATCAGCACATCAATGGTTTGCTGGAAAGTATGCTGATCAACAAAAAGTTTCGGTTTGCTGATGACATCAGTTTTATTGATGTGGTGGAAAATCATGGCCATGGCTTCCGCAGCAGCTGTAGCTTCATCTAATAAGGAAGCATTGGAAATAGGCAGACCTGTCAGATCTGACACCATGGTCTGATAGTTCAGCAGGCTTTCCAGGCGGCCCTGTGAAATCTCGGCCTGGTAAGGAGTGTATTGCGTATACCATCCCGGATTTTCAAAAATATTACGCAGAATAACGCTGGGCGTAATAGTGCCATAATAACCCTGACCAATATAATTTTTAAATACTTTATTCTTTGAAGCCGTCTTTTTGAGTTCACTCAGGTACTGAAATTCACTGATAGCAGCTGGTACACCCAGCGGTTTTTTGATCCGTATGCTGTCTGGAACAGTTTTGCTGATCAGTTCTTCCAGTGAACCTGCGCCAATTACTTCTAACATTTTACACTTATCGGCTTCATTAGGGCCAATATGACGTGTTTGAAACTCTGCTGACTGTTGTTCAAAAAGATTCATATTCAGGAATGGCTTAAAATGATGGTAAAAACCCGGTTTTAACCGCGGGTGTTTGAAACGCCGCAAAGGTAAGACTACAAAACGTGAAAATTGATCTTTTGTTCATCCCGTTAATAAGCTGTGAATCAAATTATTTCAATATTTTTAAAATCATAATATTGCACATGGAACCCACGCATTGTACCAACTGTGGAAGGCAACTCAACCCTGACTTCAAAATTTGCCCGGAATGTGGCCAAAAAATTAAAATACACCGTTTTAATATAGGCCATATCCTCCACGAACTATTGCATGCATTTACACATGCAGATAAAGGAGCTTTTCATCTTTTGAAAGAACTGGTCATAAGACCCGGAATAGTATTAGAGGAATACATTGTTGAAGGAAAGAGGAAAAAATACTTCAATCCCTTTACCTTACTACTGATCGTACTTGGTTTTTCGGTGTTCATGAATTCTATTTTCCATCCTTTTCAGAAGAACCAATATATTACCCAGGAACAATTGGCAAAGGCCAACACCGAGGCTAAAAAAGCCGTTTATCAGCGAATGGTTGAGGGACAGGCGAAAGTGAATGAGTTTATGGAGAAACGAACCAATATCATGACTTTCATTACCGCACCTTTTATGGCACTTGCGTTCTGGCTGGTTTTTAAAGGTAAAAGATTGAACTATGCAGAACACCTGGTTGCCTACCTGATGCTCAACTGTGTTCTTTCATTAATAAGTACCATTTTATTCGTTCCACTGATATCGGTTTTACCGCCGCATCTTATTTCTATTGTGTTTGTGGGTACTTTATTGATACAGATTGCGTATACCACTTACGCCTATACAAAGCTGTTAAAGCTGAAGGGATTTTGGGAAATACTGATGGTAGCTGTAGCGAATTTGCTGGGAATGTTTTTTACTATACTATTGGTGATGATGGCAACCATTGCGTACTTCTTCCTTGCATGAGCAGTTAAAACCGATTAGTTATCTTTACCTAAATATTTTGCATGCAGCAGTGGGAGAAACTAAGTGCCGATCACCAAAAACAATACAAGCAATTCCTGCAACGGGCAGATAAGAATAAAGTATTGAAACAACTGCCTGAACTGCATGAAAAAGCATTTGCTGAAATAGACTGCCTCACCTGTGCCAATTGCTGCAAAAACTATTCACCCCGGTTCAAAACGCCTGATATAAAACGCATCAGTAAATTGTTGAAATTAAAAGAAAGCAGTTTTATTGATACGTATCTGACACTGGATACAGATGGTGATTATGTTGCCAATTCAAAGCCATGTCCATTTCTAGGTGCCGACAATTTCTGTAGTATTTATGAAGATCGTCCATCCGATTGTAAACGCTTTCCTTATACAGATGAAGATGTACTAATCAAAAGACCCGTCATTACATTGAAGAACTCCACTTTTTGTCCAGCCGTACACCATGTACTCGAACATTTACTGAAGTCATAGATTGTTTCAGTTTTTTTTGTATATTCTCGCCATTCCTTGAGTGCATTTTATTGTTTTAAAGATTTGACTATGGCACATTTACCGGTTTTAATAACAGACTTAGCGCTTATTCTTGGTGCAGCAGCGGTGATTACTTTGTTTTTTAAAAAAATAAAACAGCCTGTTGTATTGGGTTATATAATAGCAGGCTTAATCGTTGGTCCGAACTTTAAACTTTTTCCAACCATTGGCGATGTAGAGGGTATAAAAATCTGGGCAGAGATCGGTGTAGTGTTTCTGCTGTTTGCATTGGGACTGGAGTTTAGTTTCAAAAAGCTGGTAAAAGTGGGTGGCTCTGCAGCTATTACAGGTATAACAGAGCTGTTGTGTATGATGTTGCTAGGTTATGGTATGGGTCAGTTGCTGGGCTGGTCATCTATGGATAGTATGTTTTTAGGCGGTATTATCGCCATCTCCTCTACTACCATCATCTTTCGTGCATTTGATGAATTGGGTTTGAAAACAAAACAATTTACCGGACTGGTATTGGGTGTGCTTGTTATTGAAGACCTGGTGGCCATCCTGTTGATGGTATTATTGTCAACAGTAGCAGTTAGTAAGCAATTTGAAGGAGCACAGATGTTTTTATCAATCGGTAAACTGCTTTTCTTTTTGTGTCTTTGGTTCCTGATGGGAATTTTTTTATTGCCTACTTTTTTCAAGAAGGTACAGAAATGGCTGAGTAGCGAAACCCTGCTGATCATATCGCTGGCGCTTTGTCTGGGAATGGTGGTATTGGCAGCACAGGTTGGTTTTTCGGCAGCACTCGGTGCATTTATTATGGGTTCCATTTTGGCCGAAACCACGCAGGCACATAAAATAGAACACCTAGTTACCTCGGTTAAAGATTTATTTGGGGCTATTTTCTTTGTATCGGTGGGGATGTTGATAGATCCACAAATTCTGGTAGCATATGCATGGCCGGTATTTTTCTTAACGATGGCTGTCATGTTGGGTAAAACCATATTTGTAACATCAGGTGCATTACTCGCGGGTAGGCCACTTAAGCAGGCAGTACAGGCAGGTACAAGTATGTCGCAGATTGGAGAGTTCTCATTTATCATCGCTACACTGGGTGTATCATTGAATGTCACCAGTTCTTATCTCTATCCGATAGCAGTTGGGGTATCCGTCATTACCACATTTACTACCCCTTACATGATTAAGCTGGCAGAACCGCTCCATGGTTTCTTGTTACGTGTATTACCCGCTAAATGGATTACTGCATTAGAGAAATATAGCAGTAGTTCGCAGATTATTGAAAGTGAAAGTAATTGGAAACGATTGTTACGCTTTTATATGCAGATCATCATTCTGAATGGTGTCATTATGATTGCACTCACTTTACTCGTTGCTTATTTTCTTCAACCTTTCTTATTAAAATATATCCAGCAACCCATTACGGCGAAAATCATCAGTGCCTTGATCGGACTGGTTGCCATGGCACCTTTTATATGGGCACTCACAGTTAAAAAAATGAACAAGAGTGCTTATGCAGCTTTATGGCTCGACCGAAAATACAGTCATGGCCCCCTGGTGATGCTGGAGATCGCGCGTAATGCCATCGCCGTACTGCTGGTGGGCTTTCTCCTACGACAGCTTTTTGATTTCTGGATAACAGTGACAGGTACACTTGCTGTGATGCTCATTACCGGACTTTTATTTCGTCAGCGGTTACAAAGTTTTTACCAGCGACTGGAGGATCGGTTTTTACAAAACCTGCATGAAAAGGAACTGATGGAACAAAACAAAACACAAAGCCATTTATCGCCATGGGATGCACACCTTACACATTATCGTATCAGTCCGCATGCGGGTTATATTGGTAAAACACTGGAAGAATTAGAATGGCGGGAGTCGTACGGGATCAATGTGGCTTTTATTGAAAGAGGTAATAAAGTGATGTTTGCACCGGCACGAACCGAAAAAATATTCCCTTTTGATAATATTGGTGTGATTGGAACCGATCAGCAGATGCTGGAATTCGGTAAAATTATGATGCCCTATTCGGAAGAAGCAGATACCGAAAAAGAACTGGTTGAGCTGGAAAAAATTGTGGTAGATGAACATACCCGTTTAAAAGGTCTCACCATCCGAGAATCGGGTATCAGGGAAAAAACAAATGGCCTGGTAGTTGGTATTGAGCGGAAGGGAGAGCGGATACTTAATCCGTCATCATTTACACGATTGGAATGGGATGATATTGTATGGATAGTGGGTAACAGGAAAAAAATACAACAGCTCTATCATCCATAATACCCCGCGAAACCTCCCTGTTCTCTTGTTCTCTGCGGTGAATCTATGCGAATGTTCACCGCAGAGAACAAGAGGGCGTAGAGAAAACCGCGGGTTATTTGCTTACATGCAGGATATACTTTTCTTCAAAATAAGGTTCCGGGAAGATTTTATCAACCGGCATCATCCTTGGCCGCAGACCACTTTCAAAAATTTCCTGTGCAAGGTCACCACCTTTTAAACAGATAAGGCCATTGGCAATTTCCTGCTGGTGCCCCTTCTTCAATAAAGGTCCTGCCCATTGCCAAAGATCTTTTAATGGCGCCACGGCACGGGATACCGCAAAATCGAATTTCCTGTTTTTTATTTCTTCGGCCCTACTGTGTTGTGTTGTGATATTTTTAATGCCGGCAGCCTCCGCTACAGCATTCACCACTTTTAATTTTTTAGCGATACTATCTACTAAATGAAATTTCACTTCCGGAAAAAAAATGGCAAGTGGAACACCCGGAAAGCCGCCACCACAGCCGATGTCGATTACCTGTGTGCCCGGTTCAAAGTTGGCAATAGCAGCAATGCTTAATGAATGAAGTACATGGTGCAGGTAAATACTGTCGATGTCTTTCCTTGAAATGACATTGATCTTTGCGTTCCATTCCGTATACAACCCCTCCAGTGCTTCAAACTGTTGAATCTGATGCGGTGTAAAATCGCTGAAATATTTCAGCACTAATCCCAGTTTTTGCGCGGAGCTTTCCATATAGCAGGAACGGTAAAGATGAAATAAAAGAACATCCAGATATCAAAGAAAAGAAACCAGGGCCAGAGGTCTTTTTCATTCAGTTTCTTCATGGCATTGAAGTAAACCACTGCCTGTACTAAAAAGCGAACACCGAATACAGCCAATGCCATCCACCAGTTATAAAAAATGATACTTACGGCCAGTAAAGGATATAGCCAGAATAAAGAAAAAGAATACAGACCCAGTAAAAATTTATGATGGCCTTTATAATAATTACTGGTGGTATAGTGACGGTATTTTTGTGTCATCCAGTCGCTCCATCTTGTTTTGGGTTCACTCAGGGTATGTGCTTCCGCATCAATACAAATGGAAGTGTTATCCGGGCGAGCTACCTGGTTGATAAATAAGTCATCATCGCCACTGGGTATCTGGTTAATGGAAGAAAATCCTTTATTCCGGAGGAAAACATCTTTTTTATAACTCAGGTTCCTGCCTACTCCCATATAAGGAACACCTGCAAGTGCATATGATAAATATTGAATAGCGGTATGAAAAGTTTCAAAACGGATCAGCTTATTGAGTAAGCCCGGTTTTTTATGATAGGCACCATAACCGAGTACAATTTCAGTTCCATCTTTATAACATTCCTGCATGCGCTGTATCCAGTATTCTGATGCGGGAACACAATCAGCATCGGTGAGTAATAAAATTTCATGTCTGGCACTTTTGATGCCCATGGATAAAGGAAATTTTTTTCCGCTGATCATTTTGGCTTCCTGGGTAAGTTCTATGTAGTTAATGTTCTTGAACATTTTTTTAAACTCATCTACTAAGTATTTGGTATCATCTGTTGAGTTATCATTGACCAGTACCACTTCATGTGTGGTTTTATATTGCTGCACCAGTACACCCGGAAGCGTTTTTACAAGGTTATGTGCCTCATCTCTGGCACAGATGACCACCGAAACGGCGTGTTCAATAGAAGTTTCTTTTTCAGGTGCACGAAAAAAAGCCAGTCGCTGAAAAAAATACAGGTAATAAAATAACTGGATGGCTATCATTCCACAAAAGACATAAAAGCAGATATCCCAGAGCAGAGTTGGTATGGTCATTTGGCAAAAATAAGGTTTGAATGAGCTATGTGGGAATGGAGTGTGAAGATGTGGAAAAGTACAGCAGGTGAGCAGACGGAAAGTCGAAAGTCCGGAAGTCCGAAAGAGGTGTAAGCATAGGTGAGCATCTGCCGGACTTTCCAACTTGCTGACTTTCGGACTTTCCTGACTAATTTTGCCGGATGGCGGCACTTACATTTGAACTGGAAACAACTTCGGCCAATAGCAGGGCAAGGGCGGGCAGGATCAAAACAGATCATGGCGAGATACAGACACCCATCTTTATGCCAGTAGGCACAGTAGGTACCGTAAAAGCCGTTACACAACAACAGTTGAAAGATGATGTGGAGGCACAGATTATTCTTGGTAACACCTATCACTTATACCTGCGCCCTGGTACAGCCGTACTCGAAGCAGCGGGAGGTTTACATGGTTTCAATGGCTGGAGCAGACCCATCCTTACTGATAGTGGTGGATACCAGGTATTTTCTCTGGCAGCCAACCGGAAGATTAAAGAAGAAGGGGTAATGTTTCAATCGCATATTGATGGCAGCAGACATTTGTTTTCACCAGAATCGGTAATGGATATCCAGCGAAGTATCGGTGCCGATATTATTATGGCATTTGATGAATGTCCGCCATACCCGAGTGAGTATGGTTATGCCAAAAAAAGTATGGAGCTCACACACCGCTGGCTCGATCGCTGTGTACAACGATTGGCTGAAACACCTGATAAATATGGCTACACACAGAATCTGTTTCCGATTGTTCAAGGCAGCACATATAAAGACCTGCGTAAAGCTTCCTGTGAATATATTGCATCAAAAGGAGCAGTGGGTAATGCCATTGGTGGCTTAAGTGTAGGAGAGCCAGAAGAAATGATGTATGAGTTTACAGAACTCTGCACGGAAAACCTGCCCACTGATAAACCCCGTTACCTGATGGGTGTAGGAACACCCTGGAATATACTGGAATGTATCGACAGGGGTATTGATATGTTTGATTGTGTAATGCCCACCCGTAATGGCAGAAACGGGATGATCTTTACAACGGAAGGTGTAATCAATATCAGAAACAAAAAATGGGCTACTGATTTTTCACCCATAGATCCGGGACTGGATAATGAAATGAGCCAGTTTTATACCAAAGCCTATTTGCGTCATCTTTTTGTTGCCGATGAAATACTGGGTATGCAACTGGCCAGTATTCAAAACCTGTCATTTTATTTATGGCTGGTAGGAGAGGCCCGCCAGCACATTCTCGCAGGCGATTTTGCCTCCTGGAAAGCAGGCATGATTGAGCAGGTGAAACAGCGATTGTGATAAAAGGCAGATGGCAGGCAGCAGATAGCTTATGGCTTATGGCATATAGCGTATAGCGTATAGCGTATAGATGATAGCTAACCAGTAGTATAACAGAAGTATATTTGTCATCGGAACCATAAACAATAAGCCATACGCCATAAGCTATCTGCCATCTGCTACCTTTAACATCCTTTTTTCTTCCCCAATACTTCAACCCTGTATCTTTGACGGTATAAGCCGCTATGAAGAAATTAGACTGGTACATACTAAAAAAGTTTTTGACCACTTTCTTTTTTGCCATCTTCCTTTTTGCGGTGATTGCTATTGTGGTGGATGTGAGTGAAAAAACAGATGATTTTGTAAGATCGGGTTTATCCGTACAAAACATCATCACCCAATATTATTATGGTTTTGTTCCCCATATTATTGCCCTGCTTTTACCCTTATTTGTATTTATAGCCGTTATTTTTTTCACCTCCAAAATGGCCGGCAGGAGTGAGATCATTGCCATCCTGGCCAGTGGTACCAGTTATCGCAGGTGGTTAAGACCTTACTGGATTGGCGGCATTATGCTGGCTGCGCTGTTGTGGTGGGCCAATCAATATGTAGTTCCAAGGGCCAACCAGATCAGGGGCAGTTTTGAAGCCAATTATATTGATAAAAACAGCAGTTATAATGCGCTGCTCAGTTCAAGCAGCTATATTTATTTACGGGTAGATTCATTTACCTATGCAGGCATTTATGCGTATGATACCCTGACAAAAAGAGGAGGTCCATATTTTTCTTTTACCATCAGAAAAAATAAGGTAGTAGAAAACCTGCGGGCCGATCAGATTGTATGGGATACGGCTGTTCGTAAATGGAAACTGGAATCACTGGTACAAAGAAAAATTACAGATACAGGAGAGGAGGTAACGCTTACACCGGAACAGCGCATGAATTTTAATTTCCAACCACTCGACCTGAGTCGTGATAAATACACAAAAGACAAACTCACCACTCCGGAACTTGACCGTTTTATTGAACTGGAAGAATTAAGGGGATCTGAAGGATTGAACAGTTTAAAAGTAGAAAGGTACCGTAGAGATGCCACCTGTATAACCGTTATTTTATTGACCCTGATCGGGGCCATAGTGGCCGGCAGAAAAGTTAGGGGTGGAAGTGGTGTACACTTAGCTGTTGGTTTTGTAACAGCGGCTTTGTTTATTCTTACAGACCGTTTTTCTACCATCTTCTCCACTAAAGGCGATTTGCCACCCTTGCTGGCTGCCTGGATACCCAATTTTATCTTCATTTTTGTGGTGATTTACCTCTACAGAAAGGCCCCCAAATAATTTTAACGGAGTTTACACAAGCTTCATGCTTTTAGTTTTGCTGAGCAGACTAACAAGTGTTACCTTTAGCGGCCTGAAATGCACCCTGTGCAAGACTTTTAATCATTTTTTATAACGACGCCATAGCTAAAATTTTTACGAAATGGGAATCATTAAAGATCGATTCAAGGAAAAAGCAGATGCTGCCAATGCAGAGATCAAAGACATCCTGAAAACACACGGAAATAAAAAGATTGGAGAAGTTACACTGGCACAGGCCTATCAGGGAATGAGAGGCATTACCGGACTGGTAACTGAAACAAGTTTACTCGATGCCCAGGAAGGTATTCGCTTCAGGGGTTATTCTATTCCTGAACTCCAACAACATTTACCTAAAGCTCCGGGCGGTGGAGAACCTTTGCCCGAAGGATTATTTTATCTGATGCTGGTAGGTGAAATGCCAACAGAAGAAGATGCCAATCATATTACCAGTGTTTGGCAGCGTCGCAGTCATGTACCTAATCACGTATTTCAAACGATTGATGCATTGCCCATCAGCACACATCCTATGACCATGTTTGTAACAGGTGTGATGGCTTTGCAGACAGAGAGCAATTTTGCCAAAGAATACGCAAAAGGTATTAATAAAAAAGATTACTGGAATCCTGTGTACGACGATGCGATGGATCTCATTGCACGTTTGCCCCGTATTGCAGCATATATCTATCGCCGTAAGTATAAAAACAACGAACATATTCATCCGAATGGTTTATTAGACTGGGCAGGTAACCTGGCTCATATGATGGGGTATGATGATGAGAGTTTCAAAGAACTGATGCGTTTATACATGACCATTCATGCCGATCATGAAGGCGGTAATGTATCGGCCCACACTACACATCTTGTGGGTTCAGCCTTAAGTGATCCATACCTCAGTTATGCTGCAGGTATGAACGGACTGGCTGGTCCTTTACATGGACTTGCCAACCAGGAAGTGATCAAATGGATATTTGAAATGCAGGAGCAGTTAGGTACAGATGATCCTACCAAAGAACAGATTGCTGATTATGTTCAGAAAACACTGGCGTCCGGAAAAGTAGTGCCAGGTTATGGTCATGCCGTATTGCGTAAGACCGATCCCCGTTTTACAGCACAAATGGAGTTTGGTAAAAAACATATGGCCGATGACAAACTGGTGAATACTGTTTGGAAAGTATATGAAACAGTGCCACCCATCTTGGAATCTTTAGGTAAAGTAAAAAATCCATGGCCCAATGTTGATGCACACAGTGGTGCATTGCTAGTACATTATGGATTGGTTGAATATGAATTCTATACTGTATTATTTGCCGTAAGCCGTGCGCTGGGCGTACTGGCCAGTCTTTGCTGGGACAGGGCCCTGGGTCTCCCCATCGAGCGCCCCAAATCTGTTACCACTGACGCTGTAAAACAGTGGTTAGATGGTAAGGGTGAGATATGGGAATAAAACAGTTTCAAAAAATAAAAGAGAAAGTCCATAGGGTAACTATGGACTTTCTCTTTTTTATCCGGGTTTGATTTTCTATTTTGAGGGAACTGAAATGATCACCCCATGGCAAAAGCAGCAGCACCTAAAAAGGCAATCAAAAAAGTGGCCAAGAAAGCAGTTACCAGGACTGCAGTAAAAAAATCGGCTTCAAAAGCAGCTGCTAAAAAAGCCACTCCTGAAAAAAAGAAAAAGGAAATCAAGATTAAATATGCTGATAAATCTGCAGGTCAGCCGGAGATGGTGATCATTTTTGAGCAGATTAAAAAAATGTTATTACCATATGTAAAGGGAAGTCTGGAATTGGTAGGTGGTAATGGTGGTATGTTATGTCTGGTAAGTCAGAAGCCTGTTGAAATACAGGGAAGGAAGCGCGACGAACTCTGGTTTGCTGGTATATTGGTGCAAAAGGGTTATGTAGGCTTTTATTACATGCCGGTATATGCCAATCCTGATATGAAAAAAGTATTCAAACCTGAATTACTGAAATGCCTAAAAGGAAAGAGTTGCTTCCATATCAAAAAGAATGATCCGGAGATCATGCAACAGATTAAAGACTCGTTGAAAATAGGATATGAAATGTATAAAGACAGAGGCTGGTTGTAAAAATAAAACCACCATAAGGTGGTTTGTGTGGAGAATACCGGATTCGAACCGGTGGCCTCTTGCATGCCATGCAAGCGCTCTAGCCAACTGAGCTAATTCCCCCAATGGAGTGCAAATGTAATGGCTCCTTTAGTTCCTGCAAAAAAAATAATGCCTTGTAAATTAATGAGTTAAGCCTCCAGGCACAGTTTTTCATATTTATTTGATCTCGTATCAGCCCACATTTGTTAAAATCCTGTTAATCGCCCAATACCTACCCAACGCTTTTTGATTACTGAGGGGTATTTCTATTAATCAAGTAATCAAAAAGCAAAAAAATGAAACAACATCGCATTACCGCAGTCTGGTTGGTCATTATGATCATCGCTACACTCGCTTCATGTACTAAAAGAGACCTGCCGCTACCCATTCCCAACCCTAACCAGCCTCATCAGGGTGGTGGTGGACAGCAGCAACCACAGGTACTGAAAATCAAAGTACAGGCCATTATTAAGATCGGAGATATTGTCTACGATAGTATCCCTGCCAGTTTTACACTCACCAGTTACGATAGCAGTATGCAGCCACACCTGCTTAACATAAGACTGAAACCCGGCGTCAATGAAATAAGCATCCCTGCCAATCATATTCGTTATCGCTTGCTCGTGAGAGAATGGAATCATTCAGATGAAATGACACTGGATCGAAATAATATTCAGGAAGATGTTATTTATACCCTTGGAGGAGCCAAAGCTGCCAAAAAAATGAAGTATGAACTGAACGCTGTATTGGTAAATGGTACTTATCGCGCGGAAAGTAAAACAGAATACCAGTATGATGCAAGTGGTAAACTGGTAAAAGTGCTGCTTTTCAAAAAAAGAACAAATGGTGATGTTTACATCGCGGCTACGGAAGATTTAATCTACCAGGATGGAAAAGTAACTGAATCAATTAAAAGAGATGAAAACGGAAATGAAATCAGTAAACTCTTCATCGGCTATGATCAGCAGGGTAAAATAAAATCTTTTAAACAATCGAGAGCAGGAGAGGAAACCAATGGTACTGTTAGTTATACCATCAAGAATGGTGCTGTGGAAACACATATTAAACATATCAACAGCCAAAGTACAGTAGAACATTATATTTTATCGATTAAAGGAAACCAGATCAGACGATCTTCTGTTGCATCCAACAACATCAATGAATGGTCTGATTATGGGTTTGATAACAGTATCAATCCTTATATCCATATGAACTGGCCGGATATGCAAATGTTGCGCAATTCAAAGAATAATGTGAGCTGGACAGGAAAACAATATTATGAAGGTAACCTGACATTAGATCCTGTAAAGTATAACTATACCTACGATGGTGATGGATACCCGGTTAGCCTGGTAAAAGAGTTCAGATCGGCCCAAACCGGCAGCATTTTAAACACAACAAAGACCACTTATCATTATTAATCACCCATGAACGGGGAATGCATTCCCCGTTCATGTTCCCCTTTATAATTTTGCAAACTAAAAAAATGAAAACATATATAACCATATTAACAGGCCTAGCCTTGCTCACCTCTTGTACGGCGGTGAAAATAGCGGTACCTGAACAATTCAGCTCACAGGCCACGGCTATGAAAGTTGAAGGATTGAACGGATGGAAGTTCAATGAACAGCTGAGCTTTGGCACTTATGTAACCTCATCTGTAAAAAGAGGATGGGATTTGTCGAATGGCAGCCGCTTTAGCAGGTTCAGCCTGAAAGCAGAAGATATTATACTGAGTGGTTTTAATATTCATTCAGACAGAGAAAAATTCAATGAAAAAAATCGTTTTCAGTATTCTATACAGGATGCAAGTCTGGTGACAGAAGTACTGGCGCAGGAACGCTTTTCTGAAAGCCAGATTGTTTATAAGTCAAATATGGACTGGCTGAACAACCTGAAAAGAACGGATAAATATGTGTATGCATTTTCAGCCACCATTGTTCCCCTGAATTTTAATAAAGGAGAAGTATGGTCACTTACCATGTTAAATGAATTTGATGCCACCAAGAGCAAACAGCAACTATTTGAACGCCCCCAAACCAAAGACCTGGGTTATGTGACCAATGGTAAAGAGAGGATTGAAATAAAACCATTATTTCTCACTAAACGTGAAACAGCATCGGGTAAAGAGGGTAAGGTGCTGGGTGGTCCCATTCATACAGGTTATGAACTGCGTTGGGATGATGGCGTGGTAGGACTGGTAGATATCATGGATAATAAAGTATGGATCGTAAATGATCTTGATCCCAAAGAAAAAATTATTCTCTCCGCAGTTGCTTCAGCAATTCTTTTAAAAAGAAAGCAGGATGTTTATACTGAAAGGGCGGATGGGATATAGTTTATAGCATATGGTTAATAGTATATAGTGAATGGAATAAAGCATTAATGATTGGAGTTGATTACGATATAGAACTATTGGTGCGTGATTGTGTGGCGAACAAAAGAAAAGCACAGGAAACACTTTACAGGGAGTTCTACGCTTTTGCCATGCAGGTTGCTTTACGCTATTCAAGAGATGAATCTGATGCCGCAGATATTTTGAGTAATGCTTTTGTAAGAATCTTTAAATACATTCACCAGTTTGATCCGCAAAAAGGAAATCTTCACGGATGGATCAAACGTATTGTAGTGAATGAAGGTCTCGATCATATCAAATCGCGCGAACGTTTCAGTGAAAATGTAGAACTGGAAACCGTAGAAGAACCAGTCATAGATAATCGTGCCCTCCAGAAAATGGGTGCAGATGAATTGATGGAGCTGATCCAGAAATTACCACCCGCCACACATGCCGTATTTGTGTTGTATGCTGTTGAAGGATATACCCACAGAGAAATTGGAGAACAATTACTTATCAGCGAGGGTACATCGAAATGGCACCTGAGTGAAGCCAGAAAAAAATTACAACAAGCACTATTAAAAACATGAATCATTTAACCACATACGAGCAACTGGTTGCAGAAAAACTGCAGCAACTGCCTGTTCCTGATATGGCTGATGCTATCTGGGCGAGAATATCGCAACAGCTCGATGTGGACATGCCTGAAGACAAATCAGGTCATACCGGCAACGGAAATACATCATTACCAGGCTTTCAGTTTCCGGGCAATATTATCTTCTATATCTTCTTTGCTGCATTGGTCAGTGTTATTTTCTACCTGAACCGTCCCGGCAAGCACAAACCAGTAATACCTGCTGCTACATCAAATACAATAGCGATACCGCAAGGGCATGATGATAAGCGAGCGCATCAATCATTACCCGGCAGGAAAACGGAAACTATTTATACTGATAAGGCCGATTATCCTGTGGATGAGCTAAAAGAAAACCCTGTAACTGTAAACGAACTGCCAGTTATTATCCCTCAGGCTGTTGAAACAAACAAAAAAGAAATAGTCAAAAAAGAGGAATTACCCCCGCCAACTGAAACAGTGCTAAAAAAAGTAACCACTCCTGCTCAGGACTCAGTTCCCAAAAAAGGAAGAGGAGTAAAAGGTATTACATCCGCCGATTACCGCATAGCACCGGTGAGAAGAGATAGTTTGTAGCAAAGTCTTGTGATAAATTTACAGGATGATTTATCTTAGGCTATATGCATCGAACCTTTACTGATTTTATTCATGGCTTTTACCTCAACTATTGGAATGAACAATGTGATCCTCTTATCAGGCCATTGATAGCCGAATACTTACCCTCTTTTTTGACCAATGCAGGGAGTTGGACAGCTTTTCTCACTGAGCCACCGGATGAATCATTGGTTGAACAAAAAGCGGTGAGTATTACTTTTAAGGTACATCCAAACTGGGAAAATCATTATGAACAAGTCGGCTTTTCCCTGTTGTTAAAAATATTTCAGGGAAAATGTATTGGTATCTACACTGTACAACTTTTTTTCTCCTACCCCACAGAACAGTCTTTGCAAACAGCTATAAATGACCTGGTTACTGAATGCCACCAATTAGCAACAGGACTTTCGATAAGTCATACGAAAAACGGATTCTCTGTACATTCAGCTGATAGTAGTGTAAACGCATACTTTAAAACTGACTATCATATAGCAACTCAAAAACACAGACTTTTCTTCAGTACTGCACCTGTCTTTTTTTCGTGTGATTGATGATTTCTTAATCGTAGTCATCCCAAAAATTAAATACCTTTCTTTCTTAATCTGCTGTTATGAATAAAAAGTATTTATTGGTTATTATATGCGTGGTTCAATTATATGCTGTAAAAGCACAGACACTAATTACAGGTACTTTCAATATCAGACTTGAAACACCCAACGATGTTGGTAATTTATGGGCTGATCGAAAAATATACGTAGCTAACCTGATTCGGTTTCACGGCTTTGATGTATTTGGTACACAGGAGGGATTTAAAAATCAGTTAGACGATATACAGCAGCAGTTGCCCGAATATGCACGTTATGGAATCGGAAGAGACGATGGCCAGTCAAAAGGCGAACATTCAGCCATTTTTTACCGGAAAGACAGGTTTGACTTATTAAAAACCGGCGATTTCTGGTTGTCGGAAACACCTGAAAAACCTGGTTTTGGATGGGATGCACGCATCAACAGAATCTGTTCCTGGGTACAACTGAAGGAGAAGAAAACCGGCAAAACATTTTTCTGTTTCAATGTCCATTACGATCATCAGGCGATGCTGGCAAGAAGAGAAAGCAGTAAATTATTATTGTCCAAAATCAATTCTATTGCTGGTCAGTCTCCTGTATTGTTAACCGGTGATTTTAACGGTAATCATGCTACCGAATGGTACCAGCTAATTGCCAACTCTGGCATATTGAGAGATACCTATAAAGAAGTAAAGTATCCGTATGTGAATAATGGTACTTTCCAGAATTTCGGACGCAACTATAGTACAGGAGATATCATCGATCATATTTTTGTAACCCGCCATTTCTCTGTGAAAAGATGGGGTGTTTTAACTGATTCCTACAACGGCAAATTTCCTTCCGATCATTTTCCTGTACTGGCCGAAATTCAACTGGGAAAATAATTGATATTTTTTCCTGTAATAAATAACCTAGTCACCCTACTAATTGGTAAATTACAAGCAGGTGCCTGTTGGTACCTGTTTAAACATAAAACTGCATATTATGAGCTTTTTAATTGATTATGGCTGGATATTGGTAGTCATACTGCTTTTGTTCCTCTCACTTGTAACCGTAAACCAGGGTACTATCGATGTAATTACCATGTTTGGTAAATACAGAAGAATACTTCGTCCGGGCTTAAACTTTAAAATTCCGGTGCTCGAACAGGTGTTTAAAACAGTAAGCATACAAAACAGGTCTGTGGAGCTTGAGTTCCAGGCGGTAACCATTGACCAGGCGAATGTAAATTTCAAAAGCATGTTATTGTATTCTGTTATTAACCAGGATGAGGAAACCATTAAAAATGTAGCTTTCAAATTTATCAGCGATAAAGATTTAATGCAGGCACTCATTAGAACGGTGGAAGGCAGTATCCGTTCTTATGTGGCTACCAAGCGACAGGCTGAAATATTATTGCTCCGCAGAGAGATTGTGGAGTTTGTAAAAGAACAGATTGATATATCACTTGAAGAGTGGGGTTATCACCTGCAGGATTTACAGATCAACGACATCACATTTGATGCCCGTATCATGGAAAGCATGAGTAAAGTGGTGGCAAGTAATAACCTGAAAGCAGCAGCCGAAAATGAAGGACAAGCTTTACTCATCACCAAAACAAAAGCTGCAGAAGCTGAAGGTAATGCCATCAAGATCGCGGCAGAAGCTGAAAGAGAAGCTGCCCGGTTACGTGGTCAGGGTGTGGCATTGTTCCGCCAGGAAGTGGCAAGAGGTATGAGCCAGGCTGCTGAACAAATGAAACAGGCTAATTTAGATACGAATGTGATCCTTTTCAGTATGTGGACGGAAGCGGTAAAAAACTTTGCTGAATACGGAAAGGGTAATGTGATATTCCTCGATGGTAGTGCCCAGGGGATGGACAGAACCATGCAACAGATCATGGCCATGATGAAATCAAAAGACATGCAAGCGTCTTAAACTCAGGTTTTGACCTTTTTCCTCTCCCTGCCTATGCCTTTGGTATACGCAGGGAGAGCTGTTCTTGTTAATGGTTCGTGAAAGCGCTCCATTATGTGCAAAAGCTTTCCTAAAAAGTACACCCAGGGTAATTTTATTCACATACACATCATTCTTTTGTGATAGGGTCTAATTTTAGCCTAACCCAAATTACCCGGTATGTTTCAATTACTGCAAACAGATACTTTACAACAGGCAGCTGGTACCGTTGCCGCTGCAGCTGAAAAAATTTCAATGTGGGATCTGCTTCAGAAAGGTGGATGGATCATGTATCCATTGTATGCCTTGCTCGTAGCAGCCATTTTTGTATTTGCAGAAAGACTGATGGCCATTCGCAGGGCTTCCCGTATTGAGCCCAATTTCATGAATATTATACGTGATAATATTATGTCGGGTAATGTACAGGCTGCGCGTAACCTGGCACGCAATACCAATAATCCTGTTGCCAGGATGATCGATAAAGGAATGCAGCGGATTGGTAAACCACTGGATGCTATTGAAAAAAGTATGGAGAATGTGGGGAAACTGGAAATGTACAGCATGGAAAGAAACCTGAATATTCTGTCACTCATTGCCGGTATTGCACCCATGTTTGGTTTCCTGGGTACCATTGTGGGTATGGTTCAGTTGTTTTATGGAATTGCCTCAACAGGTGAATACACACTCAATACCATCGCCGGGGGTATCTATACTAAAATGATTACTTCGGCAACGGGTTTGATTATTGGTTTGATTGCTTATGTAGGACATAATTTCCTGAGTACGCAGATCGATAAAACAGCCAATAAAATGGAAGCAGCCAGTGCAGAATTCATCGATATTCTCCAGGAACCAACCAGATAAACAGTTCACCGACCTAAACAGATTGTATGAACATCAGAAAGCGATTAAGAACACATCCGGAAATGCATACAGGAGCTTTGAATGATATCCTGTTCATTCTTCTATTGTTCTTTCTGATTGTTTCTACACTTGCCAATCCGAATGTCATCAAGGTGTCAAACCCTAAAGCAAAAAGTGATACCCGGGCTAAACAAACTGTTGTGATTACGGTTGATAAGGATCAGAATCTATATATCGGCTCTCAGCGAACCACACTTGAACAATTAGAACCTGAATTGAAAGCTTATCTTTCAAAGGAAACAGAGAAACCATCAGTGGTTATCAACGGCGATAGCACTTCTCATTTGGGTACTGCTATTAAAGTAATGCAGGTGATTAAAAAACTGGGTGCTACACCTGTGATGGCGGTTGATAATTCAGGGCAGTAGTTCCCGATTTAGTAATTCCGTCGTAAAATGTAATTCTGCCGTCACTATCCGCTCATTTCCATGTATATCTTTTTTGGCATATGCTGAAAAGTATTCAGCTGTGAATACATCTACTACCTCATTTCCCAATTGTTGGTTGATTTCAACAAAAACCAGCCCAAGGTTATTTAGATGTGTTATGCCAAAGGCAGCAATTTTTTTATAAAACATCAATGCATCATCATCGGGTACAAATAGTGCCAGGTGAGGCTCGTGTTCCACAACATGTTTTGCCATAGCAGCACTTTCAGAAACTTTTATATACGGTGGATTACTAACGATGATGTCAAATTTTGGCAATGCTTTCCAGTTCTGTTCATCCAGAAAATCCATTTGAATAAACTCAATGTCAACACCCTGTAGCCTGGCATTTTCCCGTGCAACGGCAAGTGCATCTTCACTCAGGTCGATGGCTTTGATTTTCCAGTTCGGAAATTTTTTTTTGAGTGCAATAGGAATACAACCTGATCCGGTTCCAATATCAAGTATAGAGAGTGCCCTTGGGTTAGCAACTTCTTTGATCCATTCTACCAGCTCTTCTGTTTCGGGTCTTGGAATGAGTGTGTGCTTATTGACTAACAAACGCATACCCGCAAACCATGCTTCTCCCAATACATATTGAACAGGTTTGCCTGCCGACAACTCATGATGATAATGGTTGAATTGATCAAGCTGCTTAGCTGACAATTCCTGATGTTTATGAATGACTCTTTCGGTGCGATTCATGCCGGTAATATGTTCCAGTGCCATATGGGTAATCTGCTCAGCTTCCCTGTTATCGTATAACTGAACAAGGGCTTGTATGAGATGGTCTTTGGCCTGTAAAAGGGTCATGCTGCAATGTTAAGCAGCATTTGGCTATTTTTGTTCTTTCCGATGACTGATTTTCATGAAGCATATATGCATCGTTGTATTGAGCTGGCCCGGCTGGGAGCAGGCTCTGTAGCGCCTAACCCGATGGTGGGGGCCGTATTGGTATATGAAAACAGCATCATTGGCGAGGGCTGGCACAGGCAATATGGAGGCCCCCATGCAGAAGTAAACTGTATCAGTAGTGTTAGCGATGCGGATAAATTGCATATCCCTCATGCTACCCTATATGTTTCACTTGAACCCTGTGCACATTTTGGTAAAACACCACCCTGCACCAAGCTCATCATCGAACAGCAGATAAAAAAAGTAGTGATTGGTTGCAGAGATCCTTTTGAAGCTGTAAACGGAAGGGGAATTGAGCAATTACAGCAAGCAGGAGTAGAAACAATAGTAAATGTGCTGGAAAAAGAATGTGTTCAACTCAACCAACGATTTTTTTGTTTTCATCAGTTACACCGACCCTATATTATACTGAAGTGGGCACAAACCAATGATGGATTCATGGCTGGAACTGGTTCAGAAAGATTATTAATTACCAATGAGCAGAGTAATAGGTTAGTACATCGATGGAGAAGCGAAGAAGCGGCGATACTGATCGGAACGGAAACAGCTTTAAAAGATAATCCTTCACTCACCAATCGTTTATGGTATGGAAAAGATCCATTGAGGATGCTGATAGACAGAAACCTGCGCTTACCTGGCTCACTTAATTTATTCAATGATGGGCGCCCCCTGGTTGTTTTCAACGAAGAAAAAGAAGCTGTCGAAGGGGTGGTTCAATATGTTAGGTTGGCCAAAAAAACTTCATTGATTCCCCAGCTCTTATCATACTGCTGCCGTCAGCAAATTCAAAGTATATTGGTTGAAGGCGGGGCTGCTTTACTGAACTCTTTTTTGCAGGAAAGATGTTGGGATGAAGTTCGGGTGCTAACTAACCTGAAACTGAATACTGTAAAGGGTTTGAAAGCACCTGTATTACCTGCTGTGGCAGTAGTAAAAAACATTCGAATAGGATCTGATGAAATCAGTTTTTATCATCAAGCTCAATCATTAGTCCAATGATTAGTTATTTAATCGGCAGTATCGTTTTAACCAGCTACCTCACATTGTCCTTCAAAGCTTGTGAAAAATTTCGTGTCAACGTATTTCAGGCTATTGTCTTCAATTATATTACCTGTGTGATAACAGGTTCAATTGTGAATGGCTCTTTCCCCGTTCATGCCGCTAATATCGCCATGCCCTGGTTTACATGGGCCTGTATCATGGGAGCTATGTTTGTAAGCATATTCAATGTAGTAGCATTAACAGCACAAAAAAATGGAGTGGCAGTTGCTTCTGTTGCTAATAAATTATCGCTGATTATTCCTGTGATTCTGTCTGTATACCTTTATCACGAAACAGTAGCCGGCTGGAAAGCGGCGGGTGTTGTACTGGCATTGGCGGCTGTAGTATTTACATGCTATACCACAAATAAAGGTTCTGGAGATAAGGAGAAGAAAGGTATGGCTGTTTATCTGCTACCACTTATTTTATTTTTGAGCAGTGGGCTACTGGATGCACTGATTAACCATGTACAACTCACTTATTTAACTGCAGAAAATAACAACGATTACCTGGTAAGTTCATTTTTTTCTGCAGCAACAATCGGCTCAGCAGCATTACTGATTCAGCTACTTAGAAAACAACAACAGTTTCAGTGGAAAAGTGTACTGGCGGGTATCATGATTGGTATTCCTAATTATTTTTCTATCTGGTGTCTGATGCATTTTTTGAAACAAAGCCCCTGGCAAACAAGTGCAAGTATTCCCGTAAATAATATGGGAATTGTTTTGTTCAGTGCTGTGGCTGCTGCGATACTGTTTAAAGAAAGATTATCAACCATCAACTGGCTTGGCGTGCTTTTATCGCTACTGGCTATTTACCTGATTGCATTTGGAGATCAATTATGACGGAACAAGATTTTTACCAGACTATCGATAAGCCGGGCTTTGCAGAATTCAAAGACAGGGGCAGCCGCTTTCTGGCCTATGCTTTTCCCTTAGCATCTACCGATGAATTTAAACAACAGTTACAAAGCCTGAAGAAAGAGCATCCAAAAGCAGTACACCATTGCTTCGCTTACCGGATAGGAATTGACGGAAACCAATTCAGGGTGAGTGATGATGGAGAACCTTCCGGATCGGCAGGCAGACCCATTCTTGGACAAATCGACAGCAAAGAATTAACGAGTCTGGCCATAGTAGTGGTTCGTTATTTTGGTGGCACCCTTTTAGGTGTTCCCGGACTGATCAACGCTTATAAGTCTGCTGCGGCCATGGCATTGCAAATGGTGCCGGTCATTCAAAGACCTGTAGAAGTGTTGTACGATCTGGAATTTGATTATACAAGAATGAATGAAGTAATGATACTGGTTAAACAGTACAACTGTTCAGTACTATTGCAGGAGACCCAACTGTTTTGTCATCTTCGTATTGGCATACCCAAAGCAAGATTGGAAGATGTGTTATACAAACTAAAAGACCTGCATACGGTTGCAATAACCAGGACTAAGCTTTCCCAGTAAGTTTATAAGCAGCAAGGCCGATTATTTCTTTTATTAATTCGGACCAGTTTTTTAAAAGTTTAGCATCTGGCATAAGTATATCGTCGAGAGAAAATTTCTCTTTAACAACTTTATAATCGCATGGATAGGCTATAAACTGAATGCCGGCTTTTTTGAACACTGCACTTGATCTTGGTATATGAAAGGCTGAAGTGATCAGTAAAAAAGGCGGCCTTAATTGCAGTGAATCAATGATCTTTTTGCTGAATATGGCATTTTCATGTGTGTTTCTGGAAAGCGGCTCAACAATAATATCTTTTTCCGGAACAGCAATATTAATCAAAGCTTTTCTTAGGTATTCTGCTTCTGCAGGATAGCCATGTAATAACGATCCACTTCCTCCTGTCACCAATATTTTTTTAATTTTTCCTGTATGATACAAACTTGCAGTTTGAATAAACCTGTCTGATGCTGCACCAAAATAACCTTCATTGAATTTATCAAACTGTACCATCCCGGTTAATAAAATTCCTGTTTCGTATTGTGCTGAATCAGACAGGTTCTTTTTAGGCGCCTGCCATGCCAGTGTTGCTTTTTTGTATAACCATGGGTTGGAAAAAATGATACTTATGCTAATGGTTAGAATTGTTAGCCTTCTCTTAAGCTTTGCTGATTTAGCAAAACAGATCCAAACCAATAAAAGCATGATCCATGTAAATGGTACCAATAAAAAGAAGAGTAGTTTTGAAAGAATAAAAAACATAAGCAGTAATTAAAAGAAAAGGATGAACACTGGTTCATCCTTTTCCATTTATTTTTTGAAACGTGAACTTACAACGAGTTCTTTACTACCGGCTGTATAACTATAAAAACCTTCACCTGATTTTATACCCAGCTTCCCGGCAGTTACCATATTTACCAATAGCGGGCAGGGTGCATATTTAGGGTTGCCAAAACCATCATGTAATACCTGGAGAATACTGAGGCATACATCAAGTCCTATAAAATCGGCTAATTGTAAGGGTCCCATGGGATGGGCCATACCCAGTTTCATAATGGTATCAATGGCTTCTACATCAGCAATGCCTTCATACAGGCTACAGATGGCTTCATTGATCATGGGCATCAGTATTTTATTGGCAATGAAACCTGGATAATCATTTACTACACAAGGAACTTTACCCAATGTTTTACTGAGTTCAACTATGGTATCACTTACTGCTGTTGTAGTAGCATATCCATTGATGATCTCTACCAGTTTCATCACTGGCACCGGATTCATAAAATGCATACCGATTACTTTCTCCGGTCTTTTGGTAACAGCTGCAATCTTTGTGATGGATATCGATGAAGTATTCGATGCAAGGATGGTATGATCAGGGGCAGATGCATCCAACTGACGAAAGATATTGAGTTTCAGTTCCGCATTTTCCGTAGCAGCTTCAACTACCAGGTCGGCATTGGATACTCCTTTTTTGATATCTGTTTCTGTCAAAAGACGCGAAAGGGTAGCAGCTTTCTCTTCCTCCGTAATTACTGCCTTACTTACTTGTCTGTCTAAGTTCTTGGTGATGGTTTGTAAAGCTTTTTCGAGTTGTGCCGCACTTACATCAATCAACTGTACTGAAAAACCGTGTTGAGCAAATACATGTGCGATTCCGTTTCCCATAGTACCTGCGCCGATAACACTTACATTTTTAATTGGCATACATCAATCGTTTAATATGCGCAAATGTAAAGCGATGGGTCTTAAACCAACCAACCTGATCAGTCAAAATCAGTAAATAAATCCTGAAACTTAGTCTTTCCGCTTAAAATCACCTCTTTTCCAGGCTTTAATAAAGTCAGCCCAGGCTGCGGGGTTAAGAATGTTCATGGGTGGCAGCTGCCCTGAATGGTAGTATTTATTAGCCTGCTGGCGAAGCTGATAATTAATGGCTTCCTTACCATCGGCCGGTAAACTGTTGATTAAAATTCTACGTTGTGCCTCATCGGTGTTTTTCCGGGCTATTTCATAGGAGTCATCGGCTATTTTGTTGTTCACAAAATCACGTTCAAACTGTTCCCTGGTAGGTCTGGGCTTTAGAATGGTAGCCGGCAGGTAGGCAGTGTCACTCACTAATAATTGAATAACACTATATTGATTATCAGTAAGATCGAAGGGAATCTGGATACTCCTGTTTTTGAAACCAATACAGGAAAAAGTAATTCTGTCGCCTTTTAATACAGCTATGGAGAAAACACCATCCGGATTGGTGATGGTACCACGGCCTTTCCCTTCCACTATAATGCTGGCTGAAGGAATGGCTTGTAAACTGTCGGCTGTCATCACCACTCCATATAATTGCACTACAGAATCCCTGTATTCATTCGGTTTTTGCTGAGCAGTTACGTTGAAACTGGTCAGCAGTCCGATAAAGCAGAAAAAGGAAATGCGTAGAAATAATTTCATTGTTGCAAAAATACAAATGGTTTTCCCAAAATCGACAACAACCAGCTTTGCAGATTGTTGAAAACAAAATGAATTCTGACAAAGTAAGGCTGCGAGCGGTTAACTTTGCATTCTCATTGACTTTTTTAACAAAAACTTGCGTGATGACTGAAGCTGCAATATTGAATGCCCTGAGTAATGTGCAGGAGCCCGATTTGGGAAAGGACCTGGTTACACTGAATATGATTAAAGATATTCAGATAAATGATAATAATGTAAGTTTCACCATCGTACTCACTACACCCGCCTGTCCTATGAAGGATATGATGCGGACTGCCAGTGAAAATGCGGTAAAGCTGCTGGTGAACAAAGCAGCAAATGTTACGGTTAATTTCACTTCTAATACTTCAACGACCAGGAAAGACAATCAGCAGGTATTATCTGGTGTTAAAAATATTATTGCCGTAGTGAGTGGAAAGGGTGGGGTAGGTAAAAGTACGGTCTCTGCCAATCTCGCATTGGCTCTCGCAGAAGGAGGGGCATCTGTTGGTCTGATGGATGCAGATATTTACGGACCCAGTGTACCCATCATGTTTGGTGTTCGCGGTGAGCGACCTATGATGAAGGATGTGAATGGAAAGGGCATGATTGTGCCGCTTCAGAAATTCGGTATTAAACTGATGAGTATCGGGTTACTGGTAGATGAAAAGAATGCAGTGGTATGGCGCGGCCCTATGGCCAGTAGTGCCATCCGTCAGTTTGTAACCGATGTAGACTGGGGAGAACTGGATTACTTAGTGATAGATATGCCGCCCGGTACCGGCGATATTCATCTTACCCTTATGCAGACTGTGCCGGTTACCGGTGTGGTTATCGTTACAACTCCTCAGAATGTAGCACTGGCTGATGCAAAAAAAGGAATAGCCATGTTTGGACAGGCCCAGATCAATGTTCCTATTATCGGACTGGTTGAGAATATGGCTTATTTCACACCTCCCGAATTACCCGATAATAAATATTACCTGTTTGGAAAAGACGGCGGTAAAAACCTTGCAGAAGAATATGACCTGCCATTTTTAGGACAGATACCATTGGTGCAGGATATCAGAGAAGCAGGTGATATGGGTGTGCCTGCCATGGTTGGCAAAGATGAACTCAGCAAAGAAGCACTCAGAAAATTTGCAGCAAATGCGGTAAGAAATATTGCCATCCGTAATGCCAGCATACCGCAAACAAAGCCGGTTCAGCTTACTACATAAGCGCCTGTACATATTTGGTATAAACGGTGTGCTGTTTCAAATAAGACTTTAATAGTTTTGATCACTTAATATCAAAACTCAGATGTACCATTTACCCGTATACCAGGAAAAAGACAAACAGCGTGTATTGGCATTCATGCAGCAGTATCCTTTTGCCACTTTGATAGGTGTGGCTGCCAATCAACAACCCGTAGCCACTCAAATACCTATGTTGTTCAGGGAAAGAGCGGGTAAACTGTTTTTGGTAGGTCATCTTATGAAACAAACCGATCACCATAAAGCTTTCCTTGATAACCCGCAGGTACTGGCATTGTTTAGCGGGCCCCATACTTATATAAGTGCCAGCTGGTATGAAAATAAACAACAAGGCTCAACCTGGAACTATATGACTGTTCATGCAAAAGGCATTTTGCGTTACCTGCCTGATGAAGATTTACCAGCAATCCTCGATGAGCTGACTTCACATTTTGAAAATAATCCCTCATCACCCTCTCTTTACAAACACTTACCTGATGAGTACCTGCAACGACTCATGAAAGCCATTATAGCTTTTGAAATTGAGGTGGAACATACAGATGCCGTTTTTAAACTCAGCCAGAACAGGGATGCTAAAAGCTTTCAACATATTATTGATCGGCTGGAAACAGGAGATGCAAATGCACAAACTGTAGCAGCAGAAATGAAGAAGATACAGGCCGGATTATTTGAGTAATAATTGTAATGGCAGGGCTTGCGGAAAAAATATGCTCAGACTACAAACTCTCTCACACAAGAAAAATATGCAGGTGCATAAAACTGTAATTGTTCATCTCTCGTAGATGTATGGGTAAACAAATTAACCCAATACAATAAAAATTACAGTATGAAAAAGTTATTTTTTATGATCTGCGCTGCAGTTTCATTTAATGCAGCCATTGCGCAGGAGAAAACAGTGGAAGTAGGTGGTGCACCCATGTATCCATCGAAAAATATTGTTGAAAATGCAGTGAACTCCAAAGATCATACAACACTGGTTGCAGCAGTGAAAGCGGCCGGACTCGTTGAAACATTACAGGGTGCAGGTCCATTTACCGTATTTGCGCCTACTAATGCTGCATTTGGAAAGTTGCCTTCTGGTACCGTTGAAACATTGGTTAAACCAGAAAACAAGGCAACACTTACCAAAATTCTTACTTACCACGTAGTTGCAGGTAAATATGATGCGGCAGCTATTGCTCAACTTATTAAAGATGGTGGTGGCAGCGCTACTTTAAAAACCGTTTCTGGTGGTAGCCTGAAAGCATCTATGAAAGGAAAGAAATTAATACTTACCGATGAAAAAGGTGCCAGTTCAACTGTTACCATCAGTAATGTATACCAGAGCAATGGTGTAATTCATGTGATTGACAGTGTGGTATTGCCAGGATAATAGTACTAACGCATTAAGATTAATACAAAGCCCCGATATTCATATCGGGGCTTTCTGTTTGTAAGTTGCTCATTTTACTGCAACTTTGCCAGCAGCACCTTGTATGAAAAAAATTATCATCACTTTAGACGGATTTTCTTCCTGCGGAAAAAGTACACTGGCCCGTCAATTAGCCAAAGAACTGAACTATGTATTTATAGACAGTGGAGCCATGTACAGGGCGATCACTTTATATTTTATTCGTCAGCATATTGATTGTAACAATACCGAAGCGGTTAAAAAAGCTTTGTCAGAAATCAATCTGTCATTTGAGTATAATCCATTGACCGGGCAGAGCGATATGTACCTGAACGATGAAAACGTTGAGCTGCTGATTCGTGAAATGGTGGTAAGTGAGCGGGTGAGTGAAGTAGCTGCTCTAAAAGAAGTTCGTGAATTCGGAGTGGCACAGCAGCAACTGATGGGTACTAAAAAAGGCATTGTAATGGATGGTCGTGATATCGGAACCACGGTATTTCCGGAAGCCGAACTTAAAATATTCGTAACAGCAGATCCGGCAGTAAGGGTAGAGAGAAGGTTTAAAGAATTGTATGAAAAAAATCCTGCCATCACCATTGAGGAAGTCAAAAGAAACCTTGAAATGCGTGATTATGTAGACAGTAACCGTGAATTCAGTCCGCTCAGACAAGCCACAGACGCCATCGTATTGGATAACAGTGATCTTACCCGTGAAGAACAGTTAGAAGTGGCTTTGGTGTGGGCAAAACAAAGAATGCAGTAATATAGCCACAGAATTTAACCAGTATGCTGTTTATTCAGTATATTGCAAAAAAAAGGGTCCCTCCGTGGAAACGGAACGACCTCTACGATTGCTTGCCATACGAAAATTCTTGAGGGGTTTTTATCCCCGGTATCTTAAACGCTGAACGCGTTGATTGCGATTGTTTGTTGTCTCTCTTCGATTGCCTTGCCGTATGAAATACGTTTGCTTATCTGGTGTAAAAGTAGGCCATGGAATAAATGTAAAAAAGACAAGTTTAACTGCTTTTTTTTACGCTAAAAATGGCTTTTGTTGTCTGAAACCCTTTATTTTATTGGGTTTCTGGTTAAAATTGATATGATGCCCAACCGTACGCAGGACCCCTTATTTCAACTCATAAAGTCGCTCCAGAAATCGGAAAAACGACATTTCAAGCTATATATCAAACGAAATTCGGCAAAAGATGATCTCAAGGTCATACAACTCTTTGATGCACTGGATAAAATGGCTGATTTTGATGAGCGAAACCTGCTGAAAAAACTCACAGGTATTGAAAAACCCCAGCTGGCAAATCTCAAAACCCATTTATACAAACAGTTGTTATCGAGCCTGCGCTTGTTGAAGAGTACAGAAAGTATTGATATGCAGTTGCACGAGCAGCTCGATCATGCCCGTATACTTTATAACAAAGGGTTGTATCACCAAAGCCTGAAAATACTGGACCGCGCAAAAGATACGGCACATCAATACCACCAGGACAGCTTCCTGATACAGATTATTTCACTTGAGAAAAAAATTGAAACCCTGCATATTACCAGAAGTATGCAAGACAGGGCCGAACAGTTAACACAGGAAGCCAATCAGGTGAATGATAAAAGAAGACTGATTACACAACTTTCGAACCTGGCGTTACAATTGTACAGCTGGTATGTAAAGAATGGGCATGCACGTAATGAAGCAGATGAAAAAGGGATCAAAGAATTTTTCAAAGCACAATTACCCCCGGATGCAGATCGGTTAAACGGTTTTTATGAGCGTCTTTATCTGTACCAGAGTTATTGCTGGTATGCTTTTATCAGGCAGGATTTTCTGATGTATTATCGCTATAGCCAGCAATGGCTCAACCTGTTTGAACAGGAACCCGGTATGATTGAAGTGGAAACAGGCCATTATATCAAAGGCCTGCATAACTTACTGAATGCACATTTTGATCTGCGTAATTTTACAAAATTTGCTGAGGTACTGCTGAAGTTTGAATCATTTGCCGCTACCGATCTACCGAACAGACATGATATTTTCAGGGTGCACAGTTTTATTTATATCACCAGTGCCAGACTGAACCAGCATTTGATGCAGGGTACCTTTCAGCAAGGCTTGACATTAGTTCCTTATATAGAAGCACAACTGGCAGAAAATGCCCTGTATATTGATCAGCATAGGATACTGGTATTCAATTATAAAATAGCTACGCTTTATTTTGGTAGTGGCGACTATAATACCTGTATTGATTATCTCAGAAGAATCATTAACGATCATGTGGATTTGCGTAATGATTTGCAATGTTATGCGCGGCTGTTACACCTGATTGCTCACTATGAACTGGGTAATGCAGAATTAATTGAAACATCACTCATTAAATCGGTATACCGATTTATGGCTAAAATGGATAACCTGACCGTGGTGGAAGAAGAGATGTTCCGTTTTCTGCGAAACGCTTTCCAGATGCCTGCTAAAGAAGTCAAAACGGCTTTAAAAGATTTTCTCGCAAAAATCAAACACTATGAAAAGAATCGTTTTGAGACAAGGGCATTTGCTTACCTCGATATCATTTCATGGGTAGAAAGTAAAGTGTACGGAAAGACCATGAGTACCATTATTCATGATAAATACCTGGCCAGTAAGAGAAAATAAAACCTTAGTACTGATAAGTATTTTAGGTGGTATTATTCTTCAAAATAAACCAAACTTCCACCCACCCATTCTTTGTCTTTATTGTAGCGAACGCCAATCATTTTACCCTTGCTGAGCCTAGCGAGGTTATTGGTAGCAATGGGTCTGGGTTCTCCTTCTTTCCAGAAATAAAAAATACGGATTTCTACTTTGGCGGGTATATCAGGTGTTTGAATCACATCAGCATATTTTACTTTCCGCTGTAATATCCAGTTTTCAGGGTCGCTTACTTTATCAATATCTTCTTTCGTAACATCAATTACGACACCCTGTCCTGCAAAGGAGAACAATGGTTTCAATACATACTGATCCAGGTCTTCGGGAATTGTTTCCAGCTCGTTCAGAAAATAAGTTTTAGGTACATAAGGGTGATCAATAAACGGTAATGTGTATTTACTGATGCGATAGAACCAATTGGGATGCGGAACCCATTCTACATCAAGGTCTTCCAGTAACAATTTCCCTTTTTCCTGTATGGCTGCAGACTGTTGTTGCAGATCATCGAAAATGATGCGGTTATAAATTCTTTTTACCTGTATTTTTTTTCCTTCAGCGTTGAGGTAAAATAATTGTTTGCCTTCCTGTACCAGTTCGGTTAGGCAAACCACGGGTATTCCTGTGTACATACTGGTGCAGTAGAAATCGATTTTAGTTTTTTGCTGATGAGGTAGTAGTTCTAATAGTATTACATTTTCAGCAGGTTGTTTACCGAGTAAAATTTCTCTTAACAATGAAACATAGGTTTCCCGGCTAAATCCATTCAGGTATGTGCTGTATCCTTCGGGAACATTGAAATGACGGCGTGTTACTTCATCCTGCCAAACCTGATAACCAAACAGGGTAGGGAAGCCCTGCATTTCTATGAGCTGGGGTTCATATGCACCATTTTCATTTTCACAGATACCGAAATCGAATGCAATAAAATGTGTGTGTGCATTTTCATTGGGTACCCTTACATCGGGTGGTATGGCATGAGAAGTGAGTACATTAAAATTGAATTGTGTGATCACATCCACAATACTTTCACAGGCTTCCAGTACTTTTTCTTTAAAGGAACGGTCAATGAAAACCGGGGTTTCTGCTACCCTGAACTCAATGGCACCGGGAAAAAGGCTGTTTAAGTCGGTTAGGTAAGCTGCGTATTTTTCAGCACTGAATTGCTTATTAAAAGCCTGCCTGATGGATGGAACCATAATCTTTCTTTGGTAGCTGAAAATATAAAAACCTTTTGATACCGGGAAGATATTTAAGGGGCAGTGTTTATTTATTATTTCTCTGCAACCAGTTCCTGTGTGGCCAGGTGAAGGAAATTGGGGAGAATGGTTTTATAGGTAAGGAGAATCTTACCCGGATCCTGTAACTGCTCTACCATGCTCTGCCATTTGGGGGCGCCATGGTTTTCAATGACAGTCTGTTTTTTATCTTCCCGCATCAGGTACATATGCATACCGGTTGCATCGGCTTCAGGGTGAAACTGGGTTCCTATAAAATGATCATTAAAACGAATGGCCATAATGGCTCTTTCATAAGGCACATGTGGTCTGTTCTTTTCAATGGCCAGAATAGACGCACCCATCTGGTGCAGCTTATGAATATCGGGCTCTATTACCTGGTAATCGCGGCTGTCTACACTGTAAAAAGGATCTTTGAGTCCATCGAAAACAGGCTCCGTTGTACCTCCGTCGAGCATATGAATAGGGAAAACGCCAAAAGCAGTGGATTTGCGTTTGCAAACATTGCCAATGGCATAATGACGGCAAATCAGTTGAAAACTATGACAGATAAAAAAGACATGTTTTTTATCTGCTTCCTGTGCAGTAAGATTCCAGGCTTCAATATCGGCCAGCCATTTGAAATAAACAGCTTCCCATTCACTACCCTCAGATGCCAACGGTGAACCGGGACCACCACTGGAAATATAGAGATCGAAAGACGTATCGGGAACTGCCATTTGAAGGCGAACATCAAACGCTTCATAATAAAGATCGAAGCCTCTGGCAGCGCACCAGTCATGAATAATTTCTCTGATACATCGCATACCCTGGTTGGCCTGACCTTCATAAAGGTCAAGAACAGCGATACGTATTTTTCTTTGCTCACTCCACATATCCGCAAACATAGGCATCTTTGATTTTTTTATCTTTGAATTCTTGATTTAATTTTTTTACGCTAATGATCAAATCAAAAATTCAAAGATCAAAAAATCAGAATTATAAGTAACTCAAATTAGTTTTTGGTGTTAAAGCCAACAGGCTATGGTACATCAGTTTAATGGTTTCTTCTATATCTGTTTTGTGCAACATTTCTACTGTGGTATGCATATAGCGTAAAGGGATGGAGATCAGTACAGACGGACATCCGTCATTGGCATAGGCAAAACTGTCGGTATCGGTACCGGTACTTCTGCTCAATGTTCTGAACTGAACCGGTATTTTGTTTTTCTCCGCCACTTCTTCTATCAGCTTCAGTAATTTATTGTGAATGGCAGGGGCATAAGCCAGTGATGGACCTTTACCACACTGAATATCACCTTCAATAATTTTACTGATCATGGGTGTACTGGTATCGTGTGTTACATCGGTAATGATGGCTACATCGGGTTTAATTCTACGGGCAATCATTTCTGCACCCCTTAAACCAATTTCTTCCTGAACAGCGTTCACCACATAGAGGGCAAAGGGTAATTTCTTTTTATTTTCTTTGATCATCCTGGCTACTTCCGCTATCATAAAGCCACCAATGCGGTTATCAAATGCTCGACCGATATAAAAATCATTGGCGAGCTCATCAAATCCCTCCTGATAAGTAACCACGGCACCAATATGAATACCCAGTGCTTCTACTTCTTTTCGGTTACGTGCACCGCAATCCAGACAAAGATTATCTACTTTAGGTTGTGGCTCTTTTGCATCCGGATTACTTAAACGGGTATGAATAGCAGGCCAGCCAAATACGGCTTTCACAGGGCCTTTTTTACCATGTATCCAAACACGCATAGCAGGGGCGATCTGGTGATCAACACCACCATTTCTTTTCAGGTAAATCAATCCCTGCTCATTGATGTAATTGACAAACCAGCTGATTTCATCAGCATGTGCTTCAATAACTACTTTAAAAGGAGCGGTTGGATTGATGACCCCCACTGCTGTTCCATAAGGGTCAGAAAAAAAACTGTCTGTATAGGGTTTAATATATTCCATCCATACTTTCTGACCACCACTTTCAAAACCAACCGGGGATGGGGTATTGATATATCTTTTTAAAAAATCGAGTGATTGTTCGGTAAGAATAGATTTAGCTTTTGTTTTTGTAACCGTCTTAGACTTGGCCATACTGTATAATTTGAATGAATGAGTAAATGAAGATTGAGCCGGTTAACCGGTACCGATAAAACTGCCCATGATGCCACAAAGGGCTTTTACCAGCATCAATCCGTCGATGATTGCAAGATAATAGAGAATGCTTTTACGACGGTACATATGATAGGTTACAATTATCAACAAAATAAAAGGAACAGTGTTGATGACCATACGCATGGCCGGAAAGGAGTGGGTAAAGCCATAAGTAAGAAATGTGCCCAATCCAACAAGTGTAAGTGGTATAATGATAAAAAAAAGTGTTTTCCTCAGCCCAAAACGTACCACAAATGTTTTTAATTGCTGGTTATGATCGGCTGCATAATCCTTGATATCGAAGAGTATACATAACATAGTAATAAACATGCCGTTCTTGATGAAAAGCAGGAGATGAAAGAGTTCGGGCTGATAGGGCCGGTTATTTTCCAGTGCTGCAAAAAAAGCAGGGTAAATGGTAACAATGCCCGCCCATATAAAACCTATTACAAAAGGTTTGATCCAGCCCCGCGAACGTAAACTTGAACCTGGCATCCATGGAATTTTGTCGCCATAGTACCAGGTGGCCATCAAAGGAAAGAAAAGCAGCAATAACCAATGCCTTACTTCGACCTCCCCAAGCCGCTGTTTCCATGTGATAAAAAGATGAACAGCAATACAAATGGTAATAACCGTTAAGAGCCATTGTGAACGGTATACCCAGTGCCGATACAGACGGTACCAGTTATTGCGGGGATTGTTATAGGATTGACTGTTTTCGCTGAGATAAGCGTGTGAATAATAAAGCACGGTTGAACAAAACAGGAGTAGATAAAATAATAGGCTGTTCAGCGGATAACCCTGTTGCAGATTGGCTTCAATGGCAAGCGCCACTACGCAGCAGCCATAAAAATAGTTGCCAAAAAAGAAATGATGAAAAAAGCGTTCGGCAGGTTTCAATAACAGCTTTTTAATGCCTGATTGCCGGGTTAGAAAGGAACTTACTTCACGATCACAATATCTGGCGACACAACCGTATCACTTACATTTTTTGCTTTATCTCTTGTCCAGAAACGGAAAAAACAGGTGTCGTTTTTAGAACAGGTTGGTATAACGGTATAGTTGCTGCCCGGGATAAAACCAGTGCTGTATCCAATTTCAAAAACACCTTTCAGGTTACTGGTAGGGGTAAATGCAGGAATTTTTGCGCGGTCACTAAAGCTGTTACAGCCATTTACTTTTGTTACTTTCTGCACCCAGATACTATCCTGTACATCACCTTCTTTATCAGTAAACTCAATAGAGAAGATTATAGCAGAACCGCTGCCAAATACTTTTCCGTTCACACTTTTAAATTCAAGTTGCGGACGGGTGGTATAAGTATCTTTTTTACAGGCTGTAATGCCGAGTATAATTGCGCTGAATATCAATATTTTTGCCTTCATTCGTTCTGCTTTCATTCCAAATTTAGTTAAAACATTACAATACATGACCGGGTTGCCCTTCGATGTTAACAATATTTTCTCTGTTTCGGCCAGCCAGTTCGATGCAACCTGTATGTCTGTTTTTGGTTACCAGTATCAGTACAACCCTGTTTACCGGAAATGGTGTGATATGATTGGACGAACACCTGTTACTGTTCAGACACCCGGTCAGATTCCGCCGTTGCCTGTATCTTTTTTTAAACAGGAAACAATTCTTACACGAGTAACGGCCACCCATTATTTCGAAAGCAGTGGCACCACACAAACTAAAAACAGCAGGCATTGGGTAGCCGATCTGGACCTGTACCGGCAAAGTTTTAACAAGGCTTTTGAACTGTTTTATGGGCCGGTAACAGACTGGTGCATACTGGCTTTACTGCCAGCCTATCTCGAGCGGCAGCACTCATCGCTGGTAATGATGGCAGATGAAATGATACGAGACAGCAGGCATCCGCAAAGTGGTTTCTACCTCTACGATCATGCAAGACTCAATGATACATTGAAGCAACTGGAACAAGACGGACAAAAAACATTATTACTTGGTGTAACTTTTGCCCTGCTCGATTTCGCCGAAGCCTTTCCGCAAGCACTCAAACATACTATTCTGATGGAAACAGGAGGGATGAAGGGGCGTCGTAAAGAAATGACAAGAGTTGAAGTACACTCCATCCTGACCCGTAAACTGGGGGTTGAAAGGGTGCATTCGGAGTATGGTATGACCGAACTGCTCAGTCAGGCCTATTCAAAAGGGAATGGCATATTTGAGTGCCCGCCCTGGATGAAAGTCATGGTTCGCGATGAGGAAGACCCGCTTAGTCCGGGTAGCCCAGGCAGGGGGGTGATACAGGTGATAGACCTTGCCAATGTGCACAGCTGCGCTTTTATTGCTACTGAAGACCTGGGGCAGGTATACCCTGATGGTAGGTTTGAAGTATGGGGTCGTATAGATAACAGTGATATCCGGGGTTGCAGCCTCATGGTGGTATAGAAAGCAGGTACCTGAAATTTACTTTGGCAAATAAAAGGGTTTGACATTATATTTGCAGCCCTGAAACCAGTAACCCTATACAAATCGGGTTATTCATCACTGCCCAGGTGGCGAAATTGGTAGACGCACTGTGTTCAGGTCGCAGCGCCTTCACGGGTGTGCTGGTTCGAATCCAGTCCTGGGCACTTATAAGAGACGATAATACCGTCTCTTTTTTTATGTTTGTTGCAATGCGGTTTACTTGCCCATACACATCAACAACAAAACGAAAAAACAGCTATCTTGTAGAGAGCAATTTGAAAAGCTGTATCCGGGGCAATGAGAATAACGAGACGTCTTTTTTTACTTTTTTTGTTAGCCGGCATCAGTTGGTCGTCTTATGCTGCAGCTGACACTTTGCGGGTTCAGCTTAAATGGTGGCACCAGTTTCAGTTTGCAGGTTATTATGCGGCTGAACGCAATGGTTATTATAAGCAGGAAGGGTTGCAGGTAAAACTTGTTCCTGGCGATCCTTCGCACCCCCCGGTACCGGAGGTATTATCTGGCAGGGCCGATTTTGGCATTACAGGTTCTGATCTGGTGATTGAATATGCAAAGGGCAAGCCTGTAATAGCTTTAGGGGCTATTTTTCAGCATTCTCCTTATACCATTCTTTCCCTGAAAGAGAAGAAGATCAATATACCCTCTGATCTGATCGGTAAAAGATTAATGGCATCTCCCGATCAGGGCTGGACGGAACTGCAGGCTGTTTTCCTCAAAGAAGGTATTCACCCCGATTCCCTGAAACTACTTTCGCATAGCTGGAAAAATACCGACCTGATCGAAAACCGGGCCGATGCTATTACGGCCTATATATCGGTTGAAGTAAACCAGCTACGTAAAATGGGCGTGGAGCCATCTTATATATTACCTATTAACTACGGAATCGATTTTTACGGTGATGTTCTCTTTACAAGGAAAGATATGGCCGATTCGGATCCGCTTACTATCGGCAAATTCAGGAAAGCCAGCCTGAAAGGATGGGAATATGCCATGTCGCATACCGCAGAAATGGCTGATTATATTTTAACCCTTCCGGGTGTACTGGAAAGAGGTGTTACGAAAGATGACTTACTGGTAGAAGCCGAAGCCATGCGAAAACTTATTCTTCCCGACTTAGTAGAAATAGGACATATGAATGAGGGAAGGTGGCGTCATATAGCAGATGTGCATCAAAAGCTGGGCATTATTGCCATTCAACCTGATCTCACTGGTTTTTTATATGATGGAACAAAAAAAGTATCGTCTAAATACCTCAGGAATGCCGCTTATGTTTTGATTGCAGCATTGGTATTACTGTTATTCTCTGTTTTATATGGATTTTCGTTGCGTAGGGCGGTCCAAAAAAGAACAGATGAACTGGAACAGGAAATTGTTGAACGCTCAAATGCACAACGTTTACTCTCCATTAGCGAACAGCGTCTTGAAATGGCTACGGTAGCTGCTGGTTTAGGAATCTGGGACTGGGATATCAAAGCAGGCAATGTTTATTTTAATGATCAGTGGAAAGAAATGTTGGGATATGCGCCTGATGAGTTGCCAAACAAGTTTGAAACCTTTGAAAAGTTGCTACATCCGAATGAGAAAGAATCGCTGATGAAATTACTGAACGATCATCTCGAAGGTAAGAGCAGCGTATACCAGGCCATGATCAGGATGCGTACAAAGGATAAACGATGGAAATGGGTATTAACGATGAGTAAGGCAAGTATGCGTGATGAACAGGGTAATGCCATACGTTTGTCGGGCATACACTTAGACATTGATCACATCAAACAAAAGGAAATCGAATTAAAGGAGCTCACGCAGGAACTGATGCATAGCAATAACGAGTTGCAGCAATTCGCCTACATTACTTCTCATAACTTACGGGCACCGGTAGCCAACCTGATCAGTTTGCTTGGCTTGTTCAACCGAGAACATCTTTCTGAAAGGAATATGGTTTTTCTGGAGAAAATGCAGATCAGTGTTGAACGTTTGCATGCCACACTGAATGATCTGAATGAAATTTTATCATCCAGAATCAATAAGGCTGACCGGGATGATCACCTGGTTTTTGAGGAAGAACTCAATAAAGTGAAAGAACTTATATCAGAAGAAATCAGGCTGAAAGAAGTAAATATTCAGGCCGATTTTACAAAAGCACCTGAAATATTTTTTTCCAGAAAAGTAATGCACAGTATCATGCTGAACCTGCTTACCAATGCCATAAAATACCGCAGACCTGGTGTACCCCCGGTTATTCAGCTATTTACAGAAGAAGATGGAGATTATGTGATACTGTATGTGAAAGACAATGGTATGGGAATTGATATGGAAAAACATGGGAGTAAAATATTTGGGCTGTATCAGCGTTTCCATGATAATAAAGACGGAAAAGGACTTGGTTTATACATCATCAAAAATCAGGTAGAAGCGCTGGAGGGCAAAATTGCAGTGGAAAGTATTGTGAATAAAGGAACCATGTTTCATGTGTTCCTGAAGAAAAAAAAGGGATTATATGAGTAACGACCCATATCAGATTTTACTGGTCGATGACGACGACGTAACGAATTTCCTTAGCAAGGAAATGCTGCGTTTGTACATGCCATCGCCTCAGATTGATATTGCCCTGAACGGACAGGAAGCTGTTGAGTACCTGCTGTCAAAGGTCAAAGATGGGGCTAACTTACCCGACCTTATTCTGCTCGATATCAACATGCCCATTATGGATGGTTGGGATTTCCTTGCTGAGTTTGATAAAATAAAGGGCCCTGGCTTTGAGAAAATCCATATTATCATGTTTACCTCATCGGTTTATTATGAAGATATTGATCGTGCCCGTAGCTATGCCTCTGTGCAGAATATCTATTCAAAGCCCCTCGATGAACAAAAGATCAGAGAAATTATTGCCTCCTGTTCCTGATCGATCGATCTAATCAAGTTAAATATATTAATTATATTAAATAATAAGTATCTCTTTTTAACTGATTATCAGTATTTAAATTCAATTGAAAAATAAAACACTTGAATTAATGATGCTTAAATTCAGTGTTTTTCCCGCTATAATTCAGTGAATAAAACGGTGTATCTGCATAAACGTAGATGTATCTTGCACTCAGTAAATGATTCACCTGAATCGTTTCGCTAATATCCTGAAAACCAAAAAAAATGTAATAACACGTTATTACATTTTTCCTTCGATCCAATTTCCTTTAGTATACAAAATCTTATATTCTACTGTAAAGACCAAGAGAATGGGGTAATTCGTTACCCCATTCTCTATTTCAGCCCTCACCACTCAAAAAATCTTTGCCTTCTTTCTTATCTGAAAATTGAGTAACTTTCAGAGTGTCTTCTAAATGGTTCAGATTTTTGTCATTAAGATCATGTCGAGACTGTTTTATTCGTTTCTTCTGTCTCCGGAAAATATATATCTGAAATAGAACAATAAAGCAGTACATAATTGCGTGTATAGCATATATTAGTAGCGTATTTTGTACAATTGATTTTTATATCAACTGACTGACTAAAGGGAACTTAAATGAGAATATTGATTGCAGATGATCATAGCCTGATTAGGGAGGGATTACGTAAGATTTTATTGGAATCACTGCCCTTCGCAGAAGTACATGATGTAGCTGATTCGGCTGATCTTTTTAAAAAAGCGATCAGTGAGAAATGGGATATCATTATCTCCGATATCAGTATGCCTGGCTATTCAGGTATTGAAATTCTCAAGCAAATCAAGGAACATGCGCCCAATACCCCTGTATTGATGCTGAGCATGCACACCCCTGAACAATATGCTGTTCGTGCCATCAAAGCAGGCGCTTCCGGTTATCTCACCAAAGAAAGTGCTCCTTATGAACTGGTAAAGGCAGTGCAGCAAATACTGAGTGGAAGGAAATACATAACCAGTGAAGTGGCAGAAGTATTGGCGGGTTCACTGGAGCAGAAAGACCAACGTGCACCCCATGAACAATTATCTGATCGTGAATTTGAAGTATTTAAGATGATTGTAATGGGTAAGAGCATTTCCGAAATTGGAGAAATACTTTCCCTGAATGTGAATACCATCAGCACTTACAGGGCAAGAATCATGGATAAGATGAAACTGCATAACAATGCCGATCTGGTGAAATATGCCATCCAGAATAACCTTGTGTAATCCATTCCGTAAAAAATTACGGATTCTGTGTAGTGTAAAAACTACAACATTTTCACAGGTCGTGTTATTGCGATTACCTGAAATAGGCCAGTCCTTTGTATAGATATGGTGCTGTAGAATCCCCCCACCAGACAGCCGGTTATCAGTTCGATCTAAATTCCACTATCCTTTTTTAAAGTCCTTTCCGGCTTGGTATTATACCAAACCAAAACGTATTTATCCTGGAAAAACCTTGCAGCCAAAAGCTGTAAGAGCTTTGTAGGGCAAAACCCTGCAAAGCTCTCTTTAAATTTTTTATTCTAATGATGCCTTTTCCCATTATGGTGGACCATGCGCTGAAAATACTATTGGTTGACGATTCTGAATTCATACTTCAGCGCATTCAGCATCTCCTGGAAGATATGAAACAGGTGAGGGAAATTCGTACTGCCACCAGTGCCGAAGAAGCAGATGAATGGATTGAATCATTTAATCCATCCCTGATTTTCCTGGATATTAACCTGCCGGGAAAGAATGGTTTACAGATGCTAAAAGATATACGCAGTAAAACCACTATTGATCCCATCATTGTAATGCTTACCAACAATACTTTATCTGGGTACAAAATAGAGTGTATGCAGGCTGGTGCAGATTATTTTCTCGATAAAGCCAAAGACTTTGCCAGCATTCCTGAAATTATTCGCCAGACAGCTGAGAAACTCATCAGCAATTCAAGGTTTAATTAGCCGATTGGTGCTGTTAAATGCCCAGTGCGGTTTTTAAACGTGCATACCCCGATTTACTCACAGGCAATCTCACACCGATACTTAAAATAGCCAGGTGTCCTTCTTTTTCATATGGATCAATTCTGCTGATCAGGTGCACATTGACCATATATGATCGGTGAATGCGGATGAAGAGCGCAGGGTCCATTTTCTGCTCAAAGAACTGCATGGTTTTATTTTTCAGAAAGACCCCTTCCGCTGTATGAATTTTTACATAATCATCTGCCGCTTCAAAATATTGTACCTGTGCTGTTGGAATAATTTTAATCTTGCCATTGTCTTTTAACACAATCCTGTTTTGCTGTTGAGGAGTGGTAGCAACTGCATCTAATAATTCACTGGTTCTGTTTTGTTGTAATTGTTTCTCGGTATTTCTCCATTTATCCATTGCTTTTATAAATCTTTCCTTACTGAATGGTTTCAGTAAATAATCAATGGCATGTGCTTCAAAAGCTTTGATCGCAAATTCTTCAAATGCAGTGGCAAAAATGATGGCAGGTGGGTTTTCAATCAGTTCCAGCATTTCAAAACCATTGATCTTGGGCATTTGTATGTCCAGTATTACTAAATCGGGCTGGTGTTGCTGAATGGCTTTCACACCTTCAAAACCATCTCCGCATTCCTGTACCAGTTCGATATCAGGATACGTCTGCAGGTACTCTTTTACAATACTTCTTGCAAGCGGTTCGTCATCAATGATGATTAGTTTCATGGTTGTATTGAGGGATAAGAATATACGTGGTGAATAATTTATCTGTTTTGGTTGTGCGTATCAGGTCCTGACGGGCATATAATAAATACAATCTTCTCGCAATAGAAGCCAGTCCGAAACCTGTACCCTGTGTGGTAATTGTTGTAGACGGATCATAAGGGTTTTCAATCATGATCTCCAGCATCTCTTTTTTTGTACCATCTGCTTTGATCCTTATGAGTACTTCCTCTGTGGTATCGTATAAGCCAAACTTAATGGCATTCTCAACCACCGGTTGCAGCAATAAAACAGGTATTTGCATAGAAGATGCCTGTTCATCTATTTCAAGACTGGTCTGGAGCCTGTGTCCGAAACGTACTTTTTCGATATCAAGGTATAATTGTAAATGATGAATTTCTTCCTGCAGGCTTACCTGTTGGTGTTGTTCTTTTTTTAAAGTGCCTCTCAAAAAATCGGATAACTGCTGTATCATATGCCTGGCCTTCTCAGGCTGTGAGCCGGCTAATGCACTGATGGAGTTAAGACTGTTGAATAAAAAATGTGGTTGCAGTTGCTGGCGTAGTTTTAATAGTTCAGCATCTTTTGAAATTTTCTCGGCTTCTTCTTTTCGCTGTTCATTCTCTTGTTGTTCTAGTAAAGTGTACCATAACAAACTGATCATCGACATACATCCGATCATCAGAAAACCGGTGATGTACCTTATGTAAAAAGATTGCTTCAGCAGTGTGAGGTAAATAGCATCTTCTTTGAACCAGAATTTCAGTATGGTTCTCGCCAGAAAAAGATAGAGACTACTCAGTACAAAACTAATGATGAGTGTATACCAGTATCTTTCATTTCTTGGCAGGTAGTATTTCATATTATTTACCACCAGTAAACAAAAGCAGGCCAATAAAAAATTTGATGTAAGTGCATCGGCCACCGATTGCAGCAGACTGATCTGGTATTCCTGTAATACCCAGGTGTGCACAATGGTCCATACCAACCACCAGGTTGTAAAAGCTATATAGAAACTGCGTCCTTTTGTAATGGGTGTTACCATGGGTTAAAGTGCCTGCAGAAACTGATCTGTACAAGACGATAACAAATATCCTGCTTTTAAACGAACATCACGCTGGTATCGTTCTGTATCGGTTGGCAGGCATAGTTGCGATAAAACTTCTGCACCATCTATCATGTCATTCAATTTGTATAATTCAGTAACATCCATAAAATACCAGTTAACCTGGTGTATGGTTTGCTCATTGGAAATGACTTGTTCCTGCTGACCTATTTGCTGCGCCTTATGAAAGGCATGAAGTACATCATCGGCCTGAACCAGTCGCAACTGTTCATCAAACTGTATATGACCGGGATCAGATTCAGACTGAAACCTGTACACGAGTTTAGCCAGGAACCATTCCATAAACAGGGTTTTGAATGGGTTGATTAATAACTTTTGATTTCAATACCACCAAATACAGAGGTACCACTGAGGATAAGTACTTTATCGGGATCGAATTTGCTACCCGGAAGCAGGTTGCGTTTATCTTCAATACCGGCAAATACGGCCACTGTTTCAGAACGGACTTCCCAGTTGGGAGGTACTACCAGTTTGGCACCACCAAAAACAATGGTTACTTCGAGGAAAACAGGTCCCTGTATATCGGCCTGGGTAAGATTAATCTGAGCGCCACCCATAAAACATACTATTTCACCGCCCTTGAAATTTTTGGACGTAACCATCTTCTTTACTTCACCAAAAACAGAAGTGCTGTCGATCCTGTCTTCAGAAGAAGGAGGAAATTCATGATCATGATCAGGCTTGTTTTTAGGCTTGAAATTGAAAAGCGGATCCTGGCTAAGCGAACTTACTTTCGGGCGGAAAATAAAAAGTATACCGATGCCAATAATAAGAGAGGGCCAGAGGAAACGGCGTATCTCTACATCTTTAATCAATTCATCAGACATAAAAAATAAACCAACGGCGATCATGATGATCCATGAAACACCCCTGAACTTTACTTTAATACCCGATACCAGTCCAACCAGTACAATAATCGTTGACCAGTCATATAACCAGGGTGGAAGATATACCCCCACTCTTTTCATCAGTATGGCGGCACCTACCAGGATTAAAATGATACCCGTATAAAAGCGGTCGTTATGATTTCTTAAACCGTAGCCTCTGTTGCTCATTTGTCAATGTTTTTAACAAAACTATATGGCAACTTAGAGGCTGGAAAGCAGATTTAGGTGATGGTAAAAAAAAGGGCGGTAAACAACAGGAAATCGTCGGTAAATGATTTTGGATTTTTTTATTAATTCGGCTCACCGGCTGTTTTAGATTGCCAGCCTATCAGGAAAACACCCACCATAACGAGTAAAGTGCCAATGATCTGTTCTGTAATAATGGATTCACCCAGGAAAAAATGTGCCTGTAAAATGGTAGATACCGGGCCGATGCTGGTAATGATGGCCACATTATTGCTGCCAATTTTTTTCATACCCACGCTCATCATAAAAGAAGGCAGCACAGTGGCAATAATGGCCAGTGCAATGCCATAACCAGCTAATGGTGTACTAAGTACTAACCCGGTACCGGGTTGATCTATGAGGTAGTGAATAAAAATGCCGGTGGTGGCTGTTAGCATGGCATAAGCTGTATAACGTGTAGCGCCAACACTATTTACCAGCCGGCCTGTACCAACGAGATAAAAAGAATAAGTAATGGCACAAAGAAAGATCATAAATGAACCATAGAAAAACTGTGGGCCATATTGTGCCGATCGTATTTCTCCCCAGTAAGCTGTACCTATGCCGATATAGGTAAGTATGAGGGCAATGACTTGTATGCGGCTCAGCTTTGTCTTAAAATAAAAAGTATTGATGAGTACCGCGAAAGTTGGATAGAGAAAAAGTATCAATCTTTCCAGACCTGCCGAAACATATTGTAATCCTATAAAATCAAAAAGACTGCTCAGATAATAACCAAAAATACCCATGAGCATGACCCACATCCATTGTCTTCGGGTGAGAGGTTTTGCCTGATCTTTTCGCCCTGCCAGCCATACCGCGCCAATATAAAAAGGCAGGGAAAATAACATGCGCAGGCTTAGTAAAGTAAGTGCATCAACTTTTGTTTCCAGGAAGGCCAGTTTTACAAAGATGGCTTTGGTAGAAAAAAAGATGGCACCACCAAGGGTAATGAGAAAGCCGGTTAGGTTAATTTTCTGGGTACTAATGTTCAACCTGTATTCTTTTGGTTAGGTGTTAATAGCAAATGGCGCATGGTTGATAACACATTTCTACCATGAGCCATCTGCTATTCTCTATTTTCTGCTAGACACTCACATTAAAATCTCTCAATGCATCATTCAGGCTGGTTTTGAGATCGGTACTGGCTTTGCGTTGACCAATGATGAGGGCACAACTTACCTGGTATTCACCGGCATTGAATTTTTTGGTATAGCTACCCGGTATTACCACACTTCTTGCAGGTACACGTCCCTTGTATTCAACCGGCTCATTGCCACTTACGTCAATGATTTTGGTAGATTGTGTTAATACTACATTGGCACCCAGCACAGCTTCTTTTTCTACTATTACACCTTCCACCACAATACACCTGCTGCCAATAAAACAACCGTCTTCAATAATCACCGGACTTGCCTGTAAGGGTTCGAGTACACCACCGATACCTACACCACCACTGAGGTGAACGCCTTTACCAATTTGTGCACAGCTTCCTACAGTGGCCCAGGTATCTACCATGGAACCTTCATCTACATAAGCACCGATATTTACGTAACTGGGCATGAGTACCACATTTTTAGCCACATACGCACCATAACGTGCAACAGCATGTGGTACGGCTCTTACGCCCAGTTCTTTATAATTCGATTTCAGCAGCATTTTATCATAGAACTCAAAAGGAGGAAGGGTCCAGGTTTGCATTTGCTGAATGCCGAAATACATGAGTATGGCTTGTTTTACCCATTCATTCACTACCCACTTACCATCTTCAGGAGCAGCTACACGCAGTCGACCTTTGTCTACTTCTTCAATCACTGCTCTTACTGCATCACTATGTTTACCGGCCTGTAACAATTCCCTGTTCAGCCATGCTTCTTCAATTAATGTTTTCAGTTCCATTGCCTTAAAATTTTTGCAAACATACAGGTTCAAGTTAAAGGTTGTATGACCGGCAGCATATTGGGCACAATTTGTACATTGCAGATGTGATGCTTCCATTTCAAAACGATATCGATGCCTGTCTTGAAGTGCTGGAAAAAGGTGGGCTGATTCTTTATCCCACAGATACCATCTGGGGAATAGGCTGCGATGCTACCAATGCACTTGCAGTGGAAAAAGTATTTCAGCTGAAACAAAGGCCTGATCATAAAGCCATGATTGTAATGGTGGCAGATGAAAGAGATATCCTCCAGTATGTAACACAACCCGACCTCCAGGTATTTGACTATATCAAAGGGGTATCCAGACCTATTACTGTTATATATGATGGTGCTATTGGCCTGGCAGATGCATTATTGGGCGAAGATGGATCAGCAGGTATACGCATTACTACCGATGCTTTTTGTAAGCACCTGATCAAGCGATTCAGGAAGCCCTTGGTAAGCACTTCTGCCAATCTATCGGGGTATCCGGCACCACACTCATTTCAGGACATTGAGCCATTGATTAAAGAGGGGGTTGATTATGTGGTGAGGTATAGACAGGCCGATGAAAACTATTATAAACCCTCCTCCGTGGTAAAATGGGATAAAAATGGTGTTTTAACCATCATTCGACCATAATTGTGCATAACCCTGTGCGAAAATCGATTTTTCTGTTAATTGCTTGTTTTAGAGTCAATTAGGTGTCATTTACCACAGTGTGGCAGGAATTTTGTTGAACTTTTAGTTGTATTTCTTGTAATAAAATGCAAACTTAAAGTAAGAAAGCAAACACATGGCACGTGTAATACTGGATGTTCCAAACGACAAAATGCAACCTTTTTTAAAGGCCATACTCAACCTTGGGCTGGATCGCCATGCCATCAGTTCAAATGAATCCAGAAGAAGAGGCCTTTCTTCCCGTACCAGAAAAAATTTTCTCAAACATCTTTCAGGTAGTTTTCTTCTTTTCGACTGGGAATTTTTCAGCAATGAGCTGGAATATGAATAGTCTCTTTCCGGAACAAAGCTTTATAGTAGTTTTGTTGCATGCAGCGTATCCTGGTCATTCAAACTGCTTTTATTGGTGATTTTGTACTTGCAACAGGTTTACTGGAAAAATTGCACAGGCATTTCCCGGATGCCATGATTGAAATCGCCGTGAGAAAAGGGAATGAAGGTTTATTCAGGGATCATCCTTTTCTTCACAATGTTCTTACCTGGGATAAAAGAAAAAACAAGTATACCCACTTACTGCAACTACTCTTTGCGATCCGTAAAAAGAAATACGATTTAGTTATTAATGTTCAGCGTTATATGGCTACGGGCTTGCTGACTGCTTTTTCCGGTGCAAAGAAAACCATTGGGTTTGATAAGAATCCCTTACGCTTTTTGTTTACGCAGGTAATACCTCATGATTTTTCCGGAGAAGGCGATGCCATACATGAGATACAAAGAAATCATGCACTTATACGCGCTATTACAGATGAGCAGGCAGCTAAACCAAAATTATATCCTTCAAAAACTGATATGGAATTGGTGGCTACTTATCAGCAAGAACCCTATATCTGTATAGCACCGGCTTCTGTATGGTTTACCAAACAATACCCTGCAGAAAAATGGGTAGCACTCATTACGCAGTTACCAGAGGTTTATAAGATTTATTTATTGGGTGCCCCCGGCGATCAAATACTTTGCAATGCTATAGCAGCACAGTGCGACCGGCCAGTAAAAAATCTGGCAGGCACCTTATCTTTTTTATCATCAGCAGCTTTAATGCAGGGAGCTGTTATGAATTATGTAAATGATTCGGCACCCATGCATTTTGCTTCAGCAGTCAATGCACCGGTAACAGCGATCTATTGCTCTACCATACCTTCATTCGGATATGGCCCACTTTCCGACCGGTCTTTTACAGTAGAAACACCGCTGTTTCTGAGTTGTCGGCCTTGTGGTTTGCATGGTCATGCGCAATGTCCGGAAGGACATTTTAATTGTGCCATGCACATTGAGACGGCGCAGTTATTAAAAACACTCACAGCTGGATAAAACACGAAAGGAATTACATTTGCAGCAATGGATATTGTTTGTACCGATAAGGGAGCCTCTATTTTTAAAACCATTGCCAAAGCAGCGGCATCACTCAACCTGCCCTGTTACCTCATTGGTGGTTTTGTGCGTGATAAACTGATTGGCCGCCCCACAAAAGATATAGATATTGTTTGCATAGGCGATGGTATTGCATTGGCACATGAAGTAGCCGCACATTTTACCCCCAAACCACCCGTTTCTTTTTTTAAAACATTTGGGACAGCTCAAATTAAAATCGAAGACCTGGAGATAGAATTTGTAGGTGCAAGAAAAGAGAGTTATGCCGGTAACAGCCGCAAACCGGATGTATTGCCCGGCACTATTGAGGACGATCAGAACAGGCGCGATTTCACTATTAATGCCATGGCCATCAGCCTTAATACAGTTGACTATGGCACTTTGATTGATCCTTTTAATGGCATCAAGGCACTGGAAGATAAAATAATCGTAACCCCATTAGAACCCTCACAGACTTTCAGTGATGATCCATTGCGGATGATGAGGGCCATTCGTTTTGCTGCACAGCTCAATTATACCATTGTTCCCGAAACACAGGCTGCTATTGAAGCGAATGTACATCGGATAAGTATTGTATCGCAGGAGCGTATTACAGACGAACTGAATAAAATGATGTTGTGTAAAAAGCCATCTGTTGGATGGGATCTTTTATTCAGGACCAGGTTATTGCACAAGATATTCCCTCAGATGGTGGATCTATACGGGGCAGCTTATATTGACGGTATAGGTCACAAAGATAATTTCTACCATACCTTACAGGTACTCGATAATATTGCTGAACAAACGGACGATCTCTGGTTACGATGGGCCGCATTACTCCACGATATCGGTAAGCCCGCCACCAAACGTTTTGAAGAAGGCCATGGCTGGACTTTTCACGGGCATGAAGTAGTAGGAGCCAGGATGGTTCCGAAAATATTCGCCAAACTGAAATTGCCACTCAACGAAAAAATGAAACAGGTGCAGAAACTGGTATTATTGCACCTGCGGCCGATCAGTCTGACAAAGGAAAATATAACTGATAGTGCCATCCGGAGGTTGTTGTTTGATGCAGGAGAAGATATTGATGCACTGATGCTGCTTTGTTCGGCTGATATTACCAGCAAGAACAAAACAAAAGTTAAACGATACCTGCAAAATTTTGAGCTGGTAAAACAGCGTCTGCTGGAAGTAGAAGACGCTGACCGGATCAGGAACTGGCAGCCACCTATCACGGGTGAAATCATTATGCAGACATTTGGGTTAACACCGGGCCGTCAGGTGGGTATTATTAAAGATGCTATCAGGGAAGCAATACTCGATGGGGTCATTCCAAATGAATATACAGCGGCAAGGGCTTTTATGCTGGAGAAAGGGGCAGAACTGAACTTGCAGGCGGTAGAATAAATTGTATTTTAGCATTTCTAATCGGATACCATACAATCAAATTGATCAATAAAAGTTTAAGCAATAAGAATGGCGGTTTTAAAATTTCGGATTTATTTAGAAGAAGATGATGCGGTTTACCGTGATATTGTTATCAAGCATACCCAACATTTTATCGATCTGCATTTTGCCATTCTGAAAGCATATGAGTTCGATCAGAAACACCAGGCTACTTTTTTTCGCAGTAACGATAACTGGCAACGTGGTCGTGAAATTAGTTTTGAAAAGTATGACAAGACTTATGTGGCCGAGCCATTACTGATGGCCGATACCACCATAGGCAGTGAGATCAGGGATACCAACCAGAAATTTGTTTACCTCTACGATTTTACCAAAAACTGGATATTCCTGGTAGAACTCATTAATGTGAGTAAAGAGGAAAATGCGAAACTGAATTACCCTGCTGTATCAAGAGTAGAAGGCATCGGTCCACAGCAATATGGTACCAAGAGCCTGTTGGGCGATAAGTTTGCTGATATTGAAGAAAAGTATGACCTCTCCGAAGCTTCAGATGGTTTTGGTGAAGAAGGAGAAGATGGCGAAACGGATGCCGATGAATCTGGTGCCGAAGAAAGTAACGAAGAAGAATTTTAATTATTTCTTTTTTCATAGCTCCGGATTTAAATCCGGAGCTATGAAAATGTTCAATATTTTATTTTGTCTTCATCCACCGTTATACTCATAGCCGGCCCCACTGCGGTTGGTAAAACAGCAGTGGCCATTCAGTTGGCGCAACAATTCAGCACAGCAATTATTTCAGCCGATTCAAGGCAATGTTACCAGGAGATGAATATTGGCGTGGCAAGGCCTTCGCCTGATGAATTAGCTGCCGTTCCACATCATTTTATTGCTTCTCATACTATACAACAAGAAGTGAATGCTGGTATTTTCGAACAGTATGCATTGGCTATAACAGCAACTTTATTTAAAAGCCATTCCGTTGTTGTGATGACTGGCGGTACTGGTCTTTATATAAAAGCTTTTTGTGAGGGGATAGATGAAATGCCAGCCATTTCATCCACGATACGGGAGGCCATTATTCAATCATATGAAATAAATGGGCTGCAGTGGTTACAGGAGCAGGTGTTGCAAAAAGATCCAGTTTTCTGGCAAACAGCCGAACAGCAAAATCCGCAAAGATTAATGCGGGCATTGGAATTTGTAGAAGCCACCGGAAAATCAATCACCTTATTCCGTGCCGGTAAAAAAGTCGAGCGACCATTCCGTATCATCAAGATCGGTCTGGAAATGCCAAGAGAACTGTTGAACGAACGCATCAATCAAAGAGTAGATCACATGATGCAGTCTGGATTACTGGAAGAAGTGAAATCTTTATTTCCATTTCGTCAGCTCAATGCCCTGCAAACGGTAGGCTATCAGGAACTATTTGATTACCTCGAAGGAAAAACAGATTTGAAGAGGGCAGTGGAATTGATCAAACAGCATACCCGTCAATATGCCAAACGCCAGATGACCTGGTTTAAAAAAGACAGCAGCATCCATTGGGTGAATGCTGCTGAAAATATCGATCATCAGATTACCGGTATTCTTCAACAATACAATATCATCACTGGGTAATCTTCTTTAGGGCTTGTTTCTGTGATAAATTAAAATTTAAACCCAAATGTCAGCATCAGGTTTCCTCTTGAGCCGGTTTGTTCTGCAAAAGTATTGGGTTTATCATTCAACCTGTAAGCAAACTGAACATCACGGTTAAATGCGTGTGCATAGCTGAGGTCAATAAAAATACCTTTGTTACGGTAGCCCAAACCACCAGTTGCCATAATGCGATGGGCTTTTAATTCACTGTCTTTATATGGACTTCCATAATAGGCACCACCCAGTCGGAACATCACGGTATGGAATTTTAATTCACCACCCAAACGGAAATTGATATTGCCTTTATACGTGTCTTTAATCACATTATTCAGCATATCATAATAATTAACGAGTGCCTGGTCATTTTCGTCTTCAGCAGCAAACCTTGACCCGCGATAGTTTACATATTCCAGATCGGCACTGATAAAAGCTCTTTGTCTCCGTGTATCTTTAATTTCTCTGAAAACATAGCTGGCACTTACGATAGCGCGCCATGGTGTAATGAGGCTGTAGTTACTATTGCCAGGATTACCACTGTTGAGGTTATCGCTGTTTTCAGAACGCAGACCTGCATAGCTTTCTGTATTGGCTGTCATAGAAGCACGTACACGGTCTTTAAAACTGATGAACTGAGGTGTATGAATGGCAAAACCAATACGCCAGTAATCTTTGGGTTTATAGATGGTACCAATTTTAGCACCAACACCCAAACCGCGGGAAGTGAAATTTTCTTTGAATTCAAAATAACTGAACTGGTTATTCGGATCGTTAGTAGGATCGGTTTCTCTGTACACCAGGTCTCTGGTATAACTGATCACCGGAATGGTAAGGCTGCCACCCACGTATAATTTATCTTCCATATTACCTGCCATACCCAGCGCAATTTCATGATAACCGCCACGGGTAATGGCATCGTATGACTGGTTTACACCAGATGAAATGGGTACTAAACTCTGGTACCCGATGAAATTACCGGAAGCATTATTGGCTGTATCAATTAAGAATGTTCTGAATGCAAGCGAAGAACCAAAAATATAATTGCTTAATGCGGCATTGGTATCGGCCAGGTCACGTGTAAGTTCTTCAAGGTATTGTTCGGAGAAAGAACTCATGTTGTTAAAACCTTTGAACTGTATCCGGTTATTATAACTCGCGAGTTGATTTACAGAAATGGCAAACGCACTGCTGGTCCACTTGCGGTTATTTTTATAATTGCTGCTCAAGATCAATCCCGATGCACCATAACCAAAATTGTTTTTATTATTCAGTGTATCGGTGCCACGGTATTTGAATTTGTTATTATTCAATAAGAAACCAGGTGATAAAACGAATTCATTGGTTTTAAATAATCCCAGTCCTGCTGGGTTCACATGGTTGGCGGTAATTTCTCCGCCTAATGATCCCATCACACCACCGGTAGCAATGTTTCTGGCAGAGCCATTTTGATTGAACCATGCCATTCTCAGTGTATAATCCGGGTTTTGTGCCGTAGCTGATAGGGTAATCAGGATGGCGATAAAGGGTAAATATGATTTCATATTACAATGCGTTTGGATATAGGTTTAGTAATGGTGCCTTGCACCTTGCTGTTATTAATGCTTCCAAAAAGAATTGGATTAATTGCCTCTTCCACCTCTGCCAGAGCTGGAGCTGCTTCCTGTACTTTTTACACCGCCACTGTTTCCGCCCGCATTACTGCTCGGAGTAGCAGTTGAACCGGAATTGGTATTGGTAAAGCTTCTTACAGGTCTGTCAACAGAAGTACCTGATGAGCCGTTGCTACCACCAGTGGTGAATACTCTTTTGAGCAGGTTACCAAAACTGTTGTTATTACCGCCGGTATTAACGAAAGAACCGGTTTTCGGATTATAATATCCCTGGTTATTGTTATTGAATCCTTTGGTATTTCTGTAAGCGGCTAAATTGCTGCCTGATGTACTTCCACTATAAAATTTGGGAGAAGCATATACAATTACCGTGTACATCGGATTGTTCCATCCGTATCCCAAGCCCAACTGGGGTCTCCATCCACCATAACCCAGTGCAAGGTTGCATGGATTGTTCCAGGTATACGTATTCCAGTTACTATAGGGGTTGATGCGGTTGAAATCGTAACGGCTGTCATACCAGTAATCAAAATCATCAATACCAGACCAGCGGCTTCTATTGGCCACTTTCATACGCAGGTAACGATCATCCTGACTGCTGACATATACTTCATAACGCTCCTGCTGTTGTTTGGCCTTGTCTTCCTCTTTTCTGCTCATGCCTTCACGAGCCGGTGAATAATAAACATCATCTGGTGTTTGGCCCGACTGGTAAGCCGTGGAGCAGCCAGACAGCAGTCCGATGGTGAGTAATGAGCTAAGTAACGTTGTTTTCATAATAGGAGGATTGACAAGGTTATATAATGTGAAGTTACATACATTTGCGCTGTTGTAAGCTTCCTATGATTTGCGGCAATTAGTTTGCCAACTAACATCTGTAAGCAATCTATTTTGTTAAGAGAATTATAATATTATATGAGTAAGGAAATCACTTCCCGGGAACAGGACTATTCACAATGGTATAATGACCTTATTCTGAAGGGAAGTCTGGCCGATTATAGCGCCGTTCGTGGCTGTATGGTGATAAAGCCCTATGGCTTTGCGCTATGGGAAAATATGCGTGATCAGTTAGACCGTATGTTCAAGGATACGGGCCACCAGAATGCCTATTTCCCTTTATTCATACCCAAAAGCCTTTTTGAAGCAGAAGAAAAAAATGCGGAAGGCTTTGCCAAAGAATGTGCGGTAGTAACACATTACCGGTTGAAAACAGATCCCGATAATAAAGGTAAACTGATGGTTGATCCGGAAGCAAAGCTGGAAGAAGAACTGGTAGTACGACCAACCAGTGAAGCCATTATCTGGAACACTTATAAGGGTTGGATACAATCTTACCGCGATCTACCTATCCTGGTAAACCAGTGGGCCAATGTAGTTCGTTGGGAAATGCGTACACGTTTGTTTTTACGTACGGCCGAATTTTTATGGCAGGAAGGTCATACTGCACACGCAACCAAAGAAGAAGCCGTAGAGGAAACCGTAAAGATGCTGGATGTATATGCCGAATTTGTAGAGAACTGGATGGCCGTACCTGTTATCAAGGGGGTAAAAACACCCAATGAACGTTTTGCGGGTGCAGAAGATACCTATTGTATTGAAGCTATGATGCAGGATGGGAAAGCATTACAGGCCGGCACCTCACATTTTCTGGGTCAGAATTTTGCGAAAGCTTTTGATGTAAAATTCAGCGATAAGAATAACAAACTCGAATATGTATGGGCCACCAGTTGGGGTGTGAGTACCCGTTTGATTGGTGCATTGGTAATGGCACACAGTGACGATGATGGACTGATTTTGCCACCACGCATTGCACCGATACAGGTGGTCATTGTTCCGATTTATAAAGGAGAGGAACAAAAAGCGAAAATCGATGAAAGGGTACATCAGTTGATGGCTGAACTGAAAGCCATGGGTATTACCGTAAAATATGATGACAATGATAATACCAGACCCGGATGGAAATTTGCAGAATATGAAATGAAAGGGGTGCCTGTTCGTGTAGCGCTGGGATTACGTGACCTGGAAAACAATGTAGCAGAAGTGGCCCGTCGTGATACCAAAGAAAAAAATACCGTATCACTTGATGGACTGTCCGCACATATCAAACAGTTACTGGACGATATCCAGCAAAACATTTTCAATAAAGCAAAACAATACAGAGACGAACATATTACACCTGCCAATAGTTGGGATGAATTTGTTGCTTTACTCGATGGTAAGGGTGGTTTTATCTCGGCGCATTGGGATGGAACAGCAGAAACTGAAGAAAAGATCAAGGAACTTACCAAAGCTACTATCCGTTGTATTCCTTTGAATAATCCGAAGGAAGAAGGTACTTGTATATTAACAGGTAACCCATCTACACAGCGGGTATTGTTTGCAAGGGCGTATTAATATCTACATTGTATAAGACCCCGAGCCGCTTTCATGAAGCAAAAAGAAATTCACCCCGCTTTACAACCTTATCTCGATGGGAAAGTGATTTTATTGGATAAACCCATCGATTGGACCTCCTTCGATGTAGTTAAAAAGGTACGGATTCTTACAAGAATATCCAAAGTGGGTCATGCCGGAACGCTCGATCCGCTGGCAACAGGATTACTCATTGTTTGCACTGGTAAATTCACCAAGAAGATCAATGAGTATATGGGGATGGAAAAAGAATACACAGGTACTTTTACCCTGGGTGCAACAACTGCTACTTACGACCTGGAATCGACGCCCGAAAATATCAGGGATTATACGCATTTGACAGATGAACAGATTCATGCTGCTACTTTACCATTTACAGGTCCTATTCTGCAGGTACCCCCTGCACATTCGGCGATTAAAAAGGATGGGAAACCTGTATACCTCGCAGCGCGAAAAGGCCTGGAAGTAAAACTGGAGCCACGCCCTGTAACCATCCATTCTTTTGTCATTGAAAAAATTGAGATGCCCGTCGTGTATTTCAGGGTAGTATGTTCAACTGGTACTTATATCAGGAGCCTTGCGCACGATTTTGGAGCTGCTTTGGGTGTGGGTGGTTATATGAGTAGTTTACGCAGAACACGTATTGGTACATTTGAAGTAACCGATGCTGATGATCTTGCTTCTTTTGAGAAAACAATTGATGCATTAAAAGCCGGCTCATCAGAAGGGCAGACCAATACCGAATTGTAAGGCAGCATTATTTACTTTCAGCCCCGATGTTCTTGTTTCAGACCATACAAAATTTTTGAAACTCATCCATCCGCCATTGCTGCTTCTGGCAGGGTCTTTTACACGATAAGCCACATCAAACCGAATCAGGAAATAAGAAAAATCGAAACGTAGACCGGTACCTATTCCTATGGCAAGGTCTTTACCCAGGTTACTGAAAGAAAACCTGGAGTCAGGATCTTGTGTATTCCTTTTCAGGTTCCATATATTACCAATGTCGGCAAATACGGCACTGCCAATTTTGAATGAGCCTAATGAGGCCAGCTGAAAACGATATTCGATATTGGTTTCCAACTGCATGTCACCAAACCTGTCGCGGTAACTGCTGTTCACTGTATCACTGAATACAGAACTACCCATTCCCAGCTGACGCAGCCCCCATGCACGCATACTATATGGGCCACCCACGATAAATTGTTTAAAGAAAGGAAGTGTTCTGCTAATGGATGGATCATCGCTATAATTGTATCCAAAGCCAGCAAAGGCACGATAGGCTAATTCCGATTTAGGATAAAGTATTCGTTGCCTGTATTCAGTTTCGGTTTTTATATAACGGTAAATATTATTTTTTAAACCTGGTAATAAACCAAATAACCCACCGGCTTCTTCAATACCAATTCGCAGGTAATGACTTTTATTTCTGTTTTTCGGACTGGTGGTGGTTCTGATAAAAGACAAACTCTGGCTTATAATATTTCCCTCATTAAAAGAAGCCTGTAAAAATGGATTGTTTTTAATAAGGCTGTCAAGACCCGCCAATCTTTTAATACCATATAGTTCCACATTCAATGGCTTATACAACCATACATGGTCACCATTTTTAACCGGTTTACGCCATTCATAACCAATGCTGGCAGTAAGAGAAGTGATGTTATAATAAGTTTTCCTGTCAATATAAGAACTGCTTAGTGTTAATAAAGTCTTTTTGTTTTCCAGGTTACGGAGTGAGCGCCAGTTGCCAAAAGGGGTAAGGATTCTTGGTAACGTATAAGTATGGCTTCCACTCAGTAGAAAAGTTTGTAAAAGTGGATTGTCCTGGCTTAACAGATTTAGTTCCACACCTGCTCTTACCACAGACTGTTGCTGTACGGCCTGACGCCACCTGTTCCTGTTGGTATAACTCAGGTTAGTTGAAATACCCAATGTGTTACCTGCAATTACATCACCCGAATTTCTGCTTCCTTCCAGTTCGGCTGCAAGTGTTTGCTTAATAGCGGGTACCAGGATAATATGCATATCAAGTGTGTCCTTATCGCGTACACGCAAGACGGCATCAGCCTGTTGCCAGGCGCCTAACTGACCAAGCCTGTTAATGGTTTTATAATAATTGGCCTCATTGTAAATATCGCCCCTGCTCAGGTAAGTATGTTCACGTAAGGGTCTGAAACGAAACATTCCCTTATTGTATTTCATGATACCATTTCTGAAACTATCTGTTTTAAAATCTTTTCGGCGAATAAGACTATCAGGAATATCCGCGATACCGGCCTCAGGGTAATAATAAATATAACCCATACTGAACTGCCGGAGTTTACTGGAATCGAGTATGGAACGATGCGTAAGATTCACATCCCAAGTAGGGTTCTCTTTTCTTCTTTTCGCAGCCTGAGAAATAATTTCTGCCTGTTTGAACGGGTCGAGAGTAAGCGGTAATAATTTAGTGTCTAACGTATCGACCACGGCAATCAGGTCATCTCTGTTGAAATTATAATACCCATTTTGACGAAATAAATTGGTAAGCCTGTCCAGCTCATTGCTGATGACCTGTTTGGTATAAGGTTTCCCCTTTTGTAAAAGGCTGGCGGATGTATTGGTCAGTACCAGTTTTTGTAAGCCCGAATCTGTGAAAGTATACGAAACAGAATCAATACTGATATTCTTACCAACAGTGATATTCATAAATACACTGGCTCGTAACTCCGTCTTAACAGTGTCAATTGAAACAGAATCTTTTAAACCCGAGTAAAAATATCCCTGGCTGTTCAGGTAAGCATTCATGAAGTTAATGGAGCGATCAATATTACTGCTGTCGAATACGGGTGGGTTAATAAGTCTGTTTCTGAAAATTCCAAGATATTTCTGAATAACCCTTACCTGTAAACTGTCTTCCCAGTAATTCTGGAGTTCAGTTATTAATCGTTTTTTCTCATCTTTGGGAAGGGTGTCGAGTATGTTGATCTGGTTGCTGTAAACAAATGGTCTGTTTTCAGGAAAATTAATCACTTTTATACGGTTCTGTTGAGAACAGGAACTGAGAAGGCCTGTCAACAGGGTGGTTGTGATGATAAATGCCAGTGAACCTCTTTTTCCAATCAAACGCATAGTAGATGTTAAGCAAGAATGAGCTCAAATATATCCAATCTTTATGCCAGAAAAAACAAAGGACGGCTGAACGGTTGTTTCTCGCTGAAGGCGTAAAGCTGGCAGCTGAATTGCTGGAAGCGGGTTATCCGGTAAGAAAGATATATGCACTCGAAGAATGGGAAGCTCCTGTAACCAGCGTTCCAGTTACACGTATTGCTCCCTTTGAACTGGAAAAAATCAGTTCATTGCAAACACCCAACCAGGTGCTGCTTATAGCCGAACAGCAGGAACCAGCTGCTGAGCCTGAACTCAAGCATCATTTTACACTTGTATTGGATGGCATACAGGATCCGGGTAATCTAGGTACTATTATCAGAATTGCCGACTGGTTTGGTATCGATCAGGTGATTGCCAGTAAAGACACGGCAGAACTGTACAATCCAAAAGTCATTCAGTCAACCATGGGTAGTTTCCTCCGGGTGAAAACCTGGTACCGCGACCTTGAAACAATTCTCGCGCAACAACAAGTGCCTGTATTTGGGGCATTACTCAATGGCGAATCTATGTACACTACAAAGCCGGTTACAGAGGGAATATTAGTAATTGGTAATGAATCGAAGGGAATCCGTGAAACTGTTTTACCGCTGATCAGTCATGCCATCACCATCCCCAGAATAGGTAAAGCAGAATCGCTGAATGCAGCGGTGGCTGCAGGCATACTTTTGTCGCAGCTGAAATCGCCCCGCCACTGATCTTACCTGAACTGAATGGCTTTAACCGGACTAATTTTTCTTAACAGTATGGAAGGAATTAACAGTGCGCCATAACAGACAATGGCAGTACCGACAATAACAGCCAATACCTGCCACCAGATAATCTGCATCGGGGCCTGCGATACATAATAAGATGCTTCATCCAAGCTGATGAAACCTGTGACTTGCTGAAGCCAGCAAATGCCAATACCGAGGAAAGCGCCAAAGCCAATGCCTGCGAAAGTGATGACCGATGCATGGTACAGGAATATTTTCTGGATGGTCCAATTATCTGCCCCCAGCGCTTTCAGTACACCAATCATCCTTGTTCTCTCTAATATGAGAATAAGCAGGCAGGTAATCAGGTTAATGATGGCTACGGCAGACATTACTATAAAAATTACATCCCTGTTTACATCCTGTATGTCGAGCCAGTCGAAAATATTGGGGTACACTTCCCTGATGGTTCTGCTCATCCATTCTGCAGGTAAGGCCATCGACAAAATTTTACTGGTACTGTCCATTTGTTTGTAATCATTCAAAAAAATTTCATACCCACCGCTCTGGTCATCTCTCCATTCATTGATTCTTCTGATCAGCCTCAGGTCGCCCATGATGAAAAGCTTATCGTACTCTTCTATTCCTGTTTTATAAATTCCTTTTACTAATAATTTCCGATACGTGCGGCTATCGTCGATAGAAGAAACAAAATGAACTTTTACGGTATCGTTCACGGTAATATTCAATTGATTGGCCAGTGCTTTTGAAATGATAATGTCTTTGCTGTAAAGCGTGTCTGCAAAACTGATCCAGCTTCCGCTTTGCATAAAAGGCTTGAGTGTGGAGCTGTCATAACCCTCATCTACTCCTTTAATCAATACCCCTTCAATCTCATTTTTATTTTCCAGTACTGCCGATTTGGTAGCAAAATTCTGAACCCTGATTACACCTGGCTGTAAACGAATGGTGGTTTGAATGGAACTGTCCATGGTGAGGGGTGTTTCTTCGGCAATCAGTGATTTACCTGCTTCATATTTCTGTACCCTTAAATGTCCCCAGAAGCTGAATATCTTACCTGAAACCGTTTGCTGAAAACCATTCACAAAAGCCAATGTGATGATCATGGCCATTACACTGAGTGTGGTGGCAGCAACCGACAGTCGAATGATGAACCTGGAAAAAGAATGCTGGTGATTAAATGCAATTCTTTTGGCTATGTCGAAGGAAAGTCCCAAATGGCATGATTTTGGTAAAAATACGAACTGCGAATGAATGATTGGAACTTATAACGCCCGTGTTTCTGTATTGTACTATCTTGTATGCAGTAGAACCTTATTTAGAGCTATGAATTGTCGCTTATTTATTTTGTCATTTATTGTATGCCTGAATTATGTGGTGGCACAACGACAGCCCGATCGTGTGTATATGGAAGGTATCAGAACGGTAAAACTGTTTCAGCAGAACGACCAGCAATCTATTGCCATGATCAGGTTAGGTAGCAGCGATCAGCTTGAACTGCATTTCGATGATATGGCAGCCTATCCCAGAAACTTCTTTTATACGTATCAGTTATGTAATGCCGATTGGTCACCTGCTTTATTAAATCCGTTTGATTATATCCGTGGGTTTGTACAGAACAGGTTATCGCAGTACCGCATGTCATCTATTGCACTTACACGTTATATGCATTACCAGGCTTTACTGCCTGAGAGAAGTGCAGTGCCCACCAAGAGTGGTAACTACCTGTTAAAAGTATTCCTGGATGGAGATACAGCTAAACTGGCTTTCACCAAACGTATAATGGTGGTGGATGATAGGGTAGGTATCGGGGCAAGGATCACACAGCCCTTTAACAACAACCTGATACGCACCCACCAGAAATTACAGGTAACCGTGGCCACAAAAGACCTGAATGTGATGAGTCCACAGCAACAAACCAAACTGGTAATTATTCAAAACAACCGTTGGGATGATGCAGCAACAGGTTTACAACCCGCATTTATACGAAATAATGTATTCGAGTACAATAGTGAACAGGATGCTTTATTTCCGGCAGGTAAGGAATACCGTTGGGCCGATTTACGAAGTTTTCGGTTTTCGAGCGACCGTATCGACAGAATAGATAAAGCGGCACAGCCCAATCGCATATTCATAAAACCAGACCTGGTGAGAAATGACCTCCGTTATGCATTTTTCAATGACAGAAATGGATGGAATGAAATTGGAAATACTGAATCGATTAATCCCTGGTGGCAGGGCGATTATGCCTTTGTTGATTTCACCTTGTTGCCTCCTAATGCAAAACCTTTTGCCGGAAAAGAGGTGTTTATCATGGGTGAATTCACCGGTAATATAGCCTCCGACAGTTCAGTGATGGAATTTGATACGGAGAAAGGCTATTACAAAAAAACACTTTTCCTGAAACAGGGTTATTACAGTTATCAATATGTAACAAAAGATAAAAACAGGCAAACGGCAAAATCTGATCCTGCTTTAACAGAAGGTAATTACTGGGAAACAGAAAATGAATACCTGGTATTGTTTTATTTCCGGCCATTGAGTGGCAGGCACGATGAATTGGTTGGTTTCACCAGACTTAATTCCAGGAATTTCGGTAGTGGATTTTAAAAATCATCTACCATAATATCTCCCCTTCTCCCTTTCTCTTTGTTAAATCCGTTTTGCATATTTGAACGTGTATTATTAAGAGGCTTTTTTTAACAAAGAGAAAGGGAGAAGGGGAGTTGTTAGGTAATCTGGTGGATTAAAATCTGAGAAATGCTGGGTAATATATTTCTACCCTCCCCATAAAATGTAAAATAACCCGTTGCCGAACTCAAAAAATTAGGGAAAATAGGTGTCAACCCTTACTTTTGCAGCGGCAGGTCTTACACGACCAGCTCCTGCTGAACCTCCCCAGGGCAGGAATGCAGCAAGGATAGGCGGTTGAGCGGTGCGATGTGAGTAGCCTGCCATTTTTTCCCCTTTCGCCCTTGAAGGGATCACGAAAGGGATTTTAATTTATAATACTATGAAATTTTTTATCGACACCGGTAACCTGTCACAAATCAAAGAAGCAAACGACTTAGGTATCCTGGATGGTGTAACCACCAATCCTTCACTCATGGCCAAAGAAGGCATTAAAGGTGAAGAAGCCATTGCCAATCACTACAAAACCATTTGCGAACTGGTAGATGGCGATGTGAGTGCCGAAGTATTGTCAACCGATTTTGCCACCATGGTAGAGGAAGGTAAAAAACTGGCGGTGATTCATCCTAATATCGTGGTAAAAGTTCCCATGATTAAAGATGGTGTAAAAGCCATCAAATGGTTTACCGATAATGGTATCCGTACCAACTGTACACTGGTATTCTCTGCCGGACAGGCTATACTGGCTGCCAAAGCCGGTGCTACCTATGTATCTCCTTTTATTGGTCGTATCGACGATAGTGGTTGGGATGGTATGGAACTGATTGGTCAGATCCGTCATATTTATGATATCCAGGGATTCAAAACTGAAATCCTTGCAGCATCTATCCGCAGTGCATTGCATATTACCAAAGCAGCTGAACTGGGTGCCGATGTTTGTACCTGCCCACTCGATTCAATCCTGGGTCTGTTAAAACATCCATTAACTGATATCGGACTGGCTAAGTTCCTGGAAGACGCTAAAAAAATGTAATCATCTTTTGAGTGAAATAGAGAAGCCGGATCAGAAGATGATCCGGCTTTTTTTAGCAATTTTTCAAAGCCTCCCTTTTACTCAATGCTGGAAGTGTATGGTTAGCCACAAAATTCTTAACCCAGCTTGGATTTGTTTTTGCATATTCCCTTAGTGCCCATCCAATGGCTTTCTGAATAAAAAATTCTTTCGACCCGCTGCAATGATTGATGTATTTCGACAGCAGCGAAGTATCTGTATCTTTTCTGCGAAACTTTTGAAACATAATACTGCTTCTTTGTAACCACATGTTTGAAGAAAGATTCCATGCCTGTGTAATGGGCCGGATTTGTTCTGGGTAAAGTTTAAAATAAGGGTGTATCCAGTCGCTCGCAATAGTATCAACAGAATCCCACCAACTCTGGTGCAGCAAACCAAATTCAATTGTTTTAATAGTTTGTTTGTTCCATAATTTTTTGTGACAGGCGAACAATTCAATACCAGCATGATGGAATTCACGGTAAGGATGCAGAAAACATGCTTTAGTAATGCTCGTTAGTTCTTTAATAACTGTCAGTTTGTGCTCACTGAAATACATTTTACACAATGATTTTCTTAACGGTGTTTTAATACCATAATGTTCAAACTGGTTGAGTAAATAGGCTTTTGCTTTTAAAGCATGCTCCTGATCTGCTTCCTGTTCAAAAGCTTCCTGTAGCGGCTGGAGGTATTTATGCAACATGGTGTAGTTCAATCAATTTTTTCTCCTGGCTACTTTTTCTGGCAGCCTCCAGTAGCTGCATAACCCGAATGCCATCTTTGGCAGAAACAGGATTATTACCTTTTCCTGTAAGTGCATCGTATATACGGGCATAATAATGACCATAATTACCTGCAATGGTGGATATTTTTTTTCGCTCATCCACACCATTTATTCTTGCATGCAATAGTCCCATTTCAGAAGCCGGTTCTTCACCCCAATGAGGCTGGTCTGGTTTTGCTCCGGCCAGTAAAGCAGCTTCCTGTATATCGGCCCTCGATTTAATAAAGGAACCTGCTGAACCATGAACAATAAAAGAAGGTATGGGCTCTTTCACCAGCAGGCTCGATTTTAATCGTACCCTGGTGGATGGATAGTATAAAAGCAGGTCAATATAATCGTCTACCTGAGAATGCTGTCGCAGTATACGAATATCTGCAAACACCGCATCGGGCATACCAAACAAACATAAAGCCTGGTCAATTAAATGCGGACCAAGATCATATAATAAACCAGCACCAGGAGCTGCTGTTTCTTTATGCAGCTTTGGACTCAGTTCTTCCTTATACCGGTCGAAATGAAATTCGGCTTCATGGACATGACCTAATAAACCATCATTTATTACTTGCTGCACGGTCTGAAAATCACTGTCCCACCTGCGGTTCTGAAATACAGATAATAACCTGTTTTTTGCAACGGCTAAACGATCCAGTTCAATGGCTTCATTAACGGTAGTGGTAAAAGCTTTTTCTACTATTACATGCTTATTGGCCTCCAATGCTTTTTTTGCATATTCAAAATGTGTTCCGGTTGGTGTGTTTACAACAATCAGATCGATGCGCGGGTCGTCCAGTAATTCCTCCATCGATCTGGCAATATGCACATAGGGATAAACAGCTGCTGACTCAGATTTTGTTCTTTCCCAGATGGCTGCAAGTTCAAAGCCTGGATGCAGGTGAATAAAAGGAGCATGAAATACTTTGCCCGATAGGCCAAAAGATAAAACAGCAGTTCTGATCGTTTGCATATGAATGAATTAATAAGATCAACTAAAAATAAACCATAATACCCACTGGTAAGATATCGATTTTCTACACCTATATTTTATAAATGACTCCCATTAAACTCCCTTTCTTCCTTTCTCTTTGTTATATCTCCCTTGCATAATGGGAAGTAAATTTTTGTAAGATTTTTTTTGCACGGAGAAGGGGAGAAAGGGAGTTTTTTACGATGGGTGATAACGGTCTGATTTTAAAAAAGAAAAAACCTGCGTTCTGAGCAGGTTTTTTCTTGAATCTTATTGTCCAGCGGGTTTTTCCCTTGCTTTCATTTTTTCCATATAACTGATGCCGTCAATGATCCATTTCTCTGCAGGTTTACCTAAGAGATAATGTTCAAACCATTCACGCTGGCGTTTTTGGTAATCAACCTGGTTTTCTTTTTTAGCCAGTCCATGATTTTCATCTGCATATACCAGCATTACATGCGGTTTCTCCATTCTGCGCATGGTACCATACATTTCAATACCCTGGTGCCAGTCAACTGCACCATCTTTATCTCCGAAAGCCACCAGTAAAGGTGCTTTTATTTTGGCTGCGTTGAACATGGGTGAGTTACGGATATGTTCCTGTGTACGCTCATACCATGGACCATCAAAACGACCCTGACTGGTTTCAAAAATTTTCTGATCGGGAGTACCTGTGTTCCAGTAAATAGATAATGACATACTGATGAGGTCTGTTAGAGGGGCACCTGCACAGGCTGCTTTAAAAATATCAGTTTGTGTAATGATGAAGGATGTTTGATAAGCTCCCCAGCTATGACCCATTAAACCTACTTTGGTTTTATCAATCATACCCGTCTTCAATACTTCTTCCACTGCTGGTACCACACAGTTTACGGCACTCATGCCCGGTTCATTGGTATCGTACACGATGTCGGGTCTGAATACAAAATAACCATTGCTGGTAAAATTGGTGGTATTGTATGCACTGCGTTCAGAAGGTGTAACATAACCATGAACCGTATTCGACAATAACTCATAGATATAAACAATCATTGGGTATTGTTTACCTGGTTCATAGTTGGCAGGATAGAATAAAGCACCCTGCATTTTTTTACCTTTTTTATTGGTGAAATTAACCAGCTCACTTTTGCCCCAGTAGAAATCATTTTGCTGTGGGTTGGTGCCTGTCACTTTTTTATGGTTGCTGAAATCGTCTGTAACATACAGCTCAGGCGACAGGTGATAATCCTGTTTTACAAAACTGAAACTATTGGCCTCCGTTGCTTTTGTGATACGACCCACAGAAAGATTTTCATAAATAAGCGGCTGAACAGTATTGTTCTCCAGTTTAGCATAACCAAACTTCTTGGTTTTATCGCCATATAAGGAAATATATAGTGGTTTACTGTCATCGAGATATGGATATTCAAAATCGGTTCTGGTAATACGGTGTGTGATCTCGTCTTTCTCACCATTGGTGATTTTTCTCGCACCACTGCCATCAGGTTTCAGGGCCCAGATATTGTATTCATCATACAATAAAATTTCTTTGTCGCCTTTTAACCAGCCACCCATGCCAAAGGGAGGTTTGCTGGCAGTATGATCATCTCTGGTGTTCCAGAAAGCGGTCTTGATATTTTGTGTGAGGTTACTGGTTTGTTGCGTAGCCATATTGTATATCCACCAATTCTTATCACGGAAAAAGTAAAGGTATTTGCCATCAGGAGAAGATTGTGGCCCGGTAAAAAATCCGGAAAGCATTTTTTCGTACAAGATTTTCTCTTCGCCTGTTTTTGTATTAACGAGGTAGAAATCGGCATAATCTTCTTTGAATGCGGGTTTGTATTTATGGTTGGTGGAAGTGATGGCATATGCTTGATTACCGCTTAACAAAGCAATAGGCGTATTTTCTTTGGCCAGTTGAAAAAACTGGTTGCTGCCTATATTCCACACTGATAAATAACTGGCTTCCTTATCCTGACCGAAAGTAATTTTTTGCCTGGGCTGAATTTCAGGATCCTTCCAGTGCCAGATGTCTACAGCCGCTAATTTATCATCTGGTTTTGCAGCAGGCTTGGGTGCTTGTTTGCTGGTATCGCTGGGTTTTTTATCCTCTTTTTTAGGCTTTGCTGTCCAGGATTTAATACCGAAAAAAAGTGCAGTCATATCATCGCTCAATCTTACCGTACTTCCATTGTGTACACGCATATCTTTTGGAAAACCTGCGGCCTGCTGCGGATCAAATGTTTTCAGTGAAGGGTTATTGTACAGGTTCACATAGCCATGAACCGTAGCATTTTCCTCTTCATAATCTTTGTTTTTAAAATTTTTAAAGAAGGCGAAACCTTCTCCTTCACGGTGCCAGTTGAGTTTAGAAAACTTCAGGGTATCACTGGCAATGATTTTGAGGCTGTAATTTTTCAGGTTCAGTAATTCAACTGCATTACCTGCAGTATTAGCTGATTCTACTATGTAGGATAGATAATCGCTTTTCTTATTAAACGCATATTCGGTAACATTTCCAATGGTATGTGTGCTACCCTCAACAAGGTTTTTTACTAATAAAACACTGCCCTTATCTTTATGTTCTTTGGGAGGGGCGAGGTATACAGCCAGGAATTTACCGTCTTTTGAGAATCCAAAGCGACTGATATTCTGCACTACTTCTTTTTTACCTGTAGCAAGGTTAAGCAGTCCCATTTTATATTCAATAGGTCTGCTTTGTTCACGTAATTTTTCTGCTTCTTTAAAAGGTAAACCAATACGGTAAGCCACCCATTGGTTGTCACCGGAGAATTCAAAACTGCTGGCAAACTCCAGTTTATAGGTTTTATCGGTTTTGCGGTTTACGATGTAAACAGTATCGTTGTCTTCCTGGATGGAAATATGGTAACCGATCCAGTTGCCATCGGGTGATAGATCGGTTGTTCCGATCTGTTGCCATTTACCATAATCAGTTGGGGAGAGTTGCTTTTTCTGCTGTGCATTTACTGTAGAGATGCTTAAGGAAAAAATGACCAGCAGTAATAATGTATATCTCATGATGGTTGTTTTGTAAAGACAAGATAATAAAATAGGTCTGTATCTAATAAGCAGGCTGATTTGAATAGGAAGGGAGAAAGCTATTTCCGGAATTTTTTTGGTGAAATCAGCGAGGAACAAGACCCTTCTTGTCTCTTTTTTATATTGATAAGATATGAACGTTTATTTCAGGCGTATAAATATTACAGGCACTCAGGTTGTAGCTGATGGCTGATGGCTAATGGTTCATGGCAAATAGCAGTATAAACTATATGCTATTTGCCATGAACCATTAGCCATATGCTATACGCCATACGCTTCTTCCTAAAACAACTTCAACCCATAATACCCGATAGCAGTAAACAGCGCACATCTGGTAAACACACCCAGACAGCACCAGACCAATAGTTTTTGTAGGGGTACATTAAAGCCCACGCCTACACCAATACTTACGGGTGCACCAACAGTCATGGTACCAACAAAGCCAAGACCAATGATGCCATATTTTTCCCAGAGGGTATAAATGAGCCCTGTTTTTGGTTTCTCCGGCTTGGGTTTGCGGTATTTGGCGAGAAAGTTTTTTATTTTATCACCTAGGAAAGTGGCCACAAATACTCCCACGAGTCCACCAATCAGGCTGGCCAGAAAAATAACCCAGGCGGGAAGTCCAAAAGCAAAGCCGGCGGGTATAGCGGCATAAATTTCAAAAGTGGCAAGACCGGCAACGGTTAAAATCTTTAGTATCATAAGCAGCAATAATCATCCTTTTCTTAGGCCGTGAAAATAGGCAGAGATGATGGTTAAACATGGGTTTGAAAGGATAATTGTTTGTGAAGGTTGTAGTGGTAGTTATCCCCGCCTTATGAACAGAGCCTGATTTTTCGGGTCGAAAGCTTGCATTTACGCAGGCAGCTTTCTATTTTGTTCAGTCAAATCATCTTACCCTTAAAAAAACGATTGCTTATGAACACCACAAAAATGTTGATTTCCGGTATTGCCGGAGGTATTGCCGCCTTTTTTGCAGGGTGGCTTATTTATGGGATCTTAATAATGGATTTTATGGCCCAGAATACAGCTCCGGGCGCTGCAGGCATCATGCGCGCCGAAGCAGATATGGTTTGGTGGGCAATGGTAGCCGGTAATCTGTTATATGGCCTGCTGTTCTCTTATATTTTTAATCGCTGGGGCCAGGTAAATACCCTTACCGGCGGACTTACTGGTGGAGCCGTCATCGGTCTGCTCATTGGAGCGGCCATCGACCTCACCATTTATGCGCAAATGGATATTTTTACCCTGAATGCGGTTTGGATGGATGTGGCCGCGTCTGCAGTATATGGTGCTGTAACAGGTGCTGTAGTTGGCTGGGTAAATGGTATGGGCAAAAAAGCCTGATATTTGAAATACAGATTTTTCAAAAGCGATCCCGATGGATCGCTTTTTTTGTTGACCGGTTGTTGCGATCAGCAGCTACTGTTTATCTTCAAATGATATATACCCTTATGAACCGCATCGACCGCCTGTTTAGCATCCTTACATTTTTACAGTCAAAAAAATATGTGCCTGCGGAGAAGATTGCAGAAAAATTCAACCTCAGTATACGAACTGTGTACCGCGATATTAAAGCGCTGAACGAATCGGGTGTGCCCGTAAGTTTTGAACAGGGCAGGGGCTATTTTATTGTAAACGGCTATTTTCTTCCACCAGTATCATTCAGCAGCGAAGAGGCTAATGCATTATTGCTCATGGAAGCAGTGGTAAACGGTTTCGCCGACCGCTCCATCCAGAAAAATTATTCAAGCGCATTGAATAAAGTAAAAAATGTATTGCAGTCTACCCAACAGGAAAAACTGGAAACACTCTCCTCACGTATCCGCTTACAGGTACCGGAATGTATGACCTTACAGGTATCATACCTTTCTGTGTTACAGGAAGCCATTACGGGCCGTACCATGATACAGATTGCCTATCTCAATAAAAACCAGGAACCCAGTGTACGGAAAGTAGAACCCATCGGACTCATTTTTTATGCCATGGCCTGGCACCTGATTGCTTGGTGCCATAAAAGAAATGGCTACCGCGATTTTAAAGTAGCCCGCATCCAGAAACTCACTAACACCGATACTCCTTTTATTCACCGAAAGCATATTTCGCTGGATGCATACATGAAAGATATTCCGGTAGAATACTGAGAGAACAGAGAAATGTCGAATAACGAATAACGAATTTCAAAGTTGGAGATTGGATGTTTCTCTGTTCCATATTTTTTAAAAACGACTGCCATAGGGTTGTCAGTACCTGGTGATTGTTTTGTGGTATCATTAAAACAATCAATCATGACAATCATTCAAAGCTTCCAGCAGGAACTAGAAAACGAAGCAGTAGTAACCCGTAAAATGCTGGCCCTGGTACCCAATGATAAGTACCAATGGAAACCCCATTCAAAAAGTATGACCCTGCAGCAATTGGCTACACATACTGCTGAACTGCCTACCTGGATCGGTATGGTACTGAATTCGGATGAACTTGATTTCGGGGCACATCCATACAGTCCGAAAATCATTGAAAACACGGCAGACCTTATTGCCTATTTTGATGCCAGTTTAAAAGAAGGGCGTGAGGAGCTGAAGAATGCCGATCCATCCAGTCTCTCCAAAAACTGGACACTCCGCAATGGCGAGCAAATTTATACGGTGGAAACCAAGTATAGTTTTCTGCGCAGCACATTGAGCCAGGTCATTCACCACCGCGCACAATTAGGCGTTTACCTGCGCTTGCTCGATATTCCGATACCGGGTAGTTATGGGCCGAGTGCGGATGAGCATACGATGTAAAAATAAAAATCCCCCGACAACATTGCCGGGGGATTTTTTATTGGAACAGGTTACAATATTAACCCGCTACCTGTTTGCGTATAATATTCAATGCACCACCTGCTTTAAACCACTCAATCTGTTGTTGGTTATATGTGTGGTTTACGGTGATACGGTCTGAAGAACCATCAGCATGTTGTAATACCACTGTTAAGGGTTCACCCGGTGCAAAGGAAGTGAGACCTTCAATATCGATGGTATCATCTTCCTGTATTTTTTCGTAATCGTTCTTGTCTGCAAAAGTCAGCGCCAGCATACCCTGTTTTTTCAGGTTGGTTTCGTGGATACGGGCAAATGATTTTACCAGGATGGCACGCACACCCAGGTGACGTGGCTCCATGGCCGCATGCTCCCTTGATGAACCTTCACCATAGTTTTCATCACCCACTACAATCGAACCAATATTGGCTGCTTTATACGCCCGCTGTGTGGCAGGTACAGGACCGTAGGCGCCTGTTAACTGGTTTTTTACGAGGTCTGTTTTTTCATTGAAGAAATTCACGGCACCAATCAGCATATTGTTACTGATATTATCAAGGTGTCCGCGGAACTTCAACCATGGACCTGCCATAGAAATATGGTCGGTGGTACATTTACCTTTTGCTTTGATGAGTAGTTTCAGTCCTTTCAGGTCTGTTCCTTCCCATGCAGCAAATGGATCGAGTAATTGTAAACGTTTGGAAGCAGGATCAACTGCTACCTGTACGCCACTACCATCTGCAGCAGGAGCCTGGTAGCCTGCATCTTCTACGGCGAAACCACGTTGTGGCAGTTCCTGTCCGGTAGGTTCATCCAGTTTTACCTGCTCGCCTTTTTCATTGGTCAGTGTATCGGTAATGGGGTTGAATGTAAGATCGCCCGCAATGGCCAGTGCTGTTACCAGTTCTGGTGATGCTACAAATGCCATGGTGTTCGGATTACCATCGGCGCGTTTGGCAAAGTTTCTGTTGAAAGAGTGTACGATGGTATTGCGTTCTGCTTTTTCAGCTCCCACACGGTCCCACATACCAATACAGGGTCCGCAGGCATTGGCGAATACCGTGGCGCCTATTTCAGCAAAAATATCGAGGAAACCATCACGCTCAATGGTATAACGAACCTGTTCGCTACCGGGTGTAATGGTGTATTGTGCTTTTGTTTTCAGTCCTTTTTCTTTTACCTGACGGGCCAGACTAACAGCTCGGCTGATGTCTTCATAAGAACTGTTGGTACAGCTTCCGATTAAACCTACTTCTACTTTGGTAGGCCATCCGTTCGCGGCAGCCATTTCCTTCATTTTAGAAATAGGAGTAGCCAGGTCTGGTGTAAATGGACCATTCAGGTGTGGTTCCAGTTCGCTCAGGTTAATTTCTATTACCTGGTCGAAATATTTCTCTGGACTTGCATATACTTCGGGGTCTGCATTGAGTGAATCTTTTACTGCATCGGCCAATAAAGCTACTTCTTCGCGTCCGGTAGCTTTAAGGTAACGGCTCATGCTTTCATCATAACCAAAAGTAGAAGTGGTGGCACCAATTTCGGCACCCATATTACAGATGGTTCCTTTACCGGTACAGCTCATAGCACTGGCGCCTTCACCAAAATATTCCACGATGGCACCGGTTCCACCTTTTACGGTGAGGATACCGGCTACTTTCAGGATCACGTCTTTGGGAGCCGTCCAGCCACTCAGTTTACCTGTTAGTTTTACACCAATCAGTTTTGGCCATTTGAGTTCCCAGGGTAAGCCTGCCATTACATCACAGGCATCGGCACCACCTACACCAATGGCAATCATACCTAAGCCACCAGCATTTACGGTATGCGAATCGGTACCAATCATCATACCACCGGGGAATGCATAGTTTTCAAGTACTACCTGGTGAATGATACCGGCACCTGGCTTCCAGAAACCGATACCGTATTTATTGGATACAGAAGCGAGGAAGTCGTATACTTCTTTGCTTTCTGCATTGGCTACTTCAAGGTCTTTTTTGGCTTCCAGTTTGGCAGTAATGAGGTGATCGCAATGTACAGTGGAGGGAACCGCTACTTTAGGTCTGCCAGCCTGCATAAACTGCAATAAGGCCATCTGGGCTGTTGCATCCTGCATGGCCACGCGGTCGGGGGCGAAATCAACATAGGATTTACCTCTTTCAAAATTACTCAGTTGCTGATCCTTGTGCAGGTGTGCAAAAAGAATCTTTTCCGACAGGGTAAGCGGGCGTCCCAGCGCCTTGCGTGCAGCATCAACCTTGGCAGGCATCTCAGCGTACACTTTCTTGATCATTTCAATGTCAAATGCCATGGAATATTAATTTTTAGATGTATGATTTGGGATGTCTGATGTCTGATGGCAGATCTCAGATTTCAGATAGCAGATTGAGGGCCTGAAACAGGGGGTCAATCAATGTTTTGCCTCTGATGGGTGCGAATTTACGAAAAAAGCGGATAGCATATAGCTTATGGCATATGGTTCATGGCAAATAGGCTATTGAATACAGGACATAGTAGCTATCCTTTAAACTATCTGCCATCAACCATATGCCATGAACTATATGCTATTTGCTAACTGCTTTCTCACTAAAATTTTCTAATTTGCAGATAAAGGCCCCAATAATAACAGTAGATTATGCAAAAAATCAGAGAATTTCTTGAGCTGAGGGCATTTGGTGTTTGTACCGCCATTGGTGAAAAACTGGGTATTGCCAGCTCCAGGATCAGGATGTGGTTTATCTATATTTCCTTCCTCACCATGGGTTCTCCTGTTATCATCTATATGATCCTCGCTTTCTGGATCAATATCAAAAATTATATACTGGCCGGCAGAAGAAATCCGTTGAGGAACTGGTAAGAAATTGAGCTGCAGGCTACAAGCTTCAAGCAAAGCAGTGATCTTCTTAATGTTGAGGGTACCGCACTCTTTTTATAGACTTCAGCAACTTATATGCTTGTAGCTTGTAGCCTGTGGCTTGAAGCTACAAGTTCATACCACTGATTTTCTCAGCCTTACCAACTGCTCCAACAGCGGTTTCAGCAAATCGAGTTTCAGCATATTGGCGCCATCGCTTTTGGCTACGGCGGGGTTGGGATGTGTTTCTATGAATAAACCATCGGCTCCGGTGGCTATGGCAGCTTTGGCAATAGTGCCGATGAGCTGCGGATTACCACCTGTTACACCTGTGGTTTGATTGGGTTGCTGTAATGAATGGGTACAATCCATGATGACCGGACAACCATGTTCCTGCATCCATGGAATATTGCGATAATCTACTACGAGATCCTGGTAACCAAATGTGGTACCTCGTTCAGTAAGCATGATCTGTTGATTACCCGCCAGCTTTATTTTATCGACCGCGAATTTCATAGACGGCCCATTGAGGAACTGCCCTTTTTTTACGTTCACCACTTTACCGGTTTCAGCTGCAGCAATAAGCAGATCAGTTTGTCTGCAAAGAAATGCGGGTATCTGCAGAATATCAATGAATGGTGCAGCCATGGCAGCTTCATCATGTGCATGAATATCTGATGTGGTAGGCAGTTTATAAGTTGCGCCTACTTTTTTGATGAGCGATAAACCATTGTCGTCTCCGATACCTGTAAAAGAGGATGCGCTGGTTCGGTTGGCTTTTCTGTAACTCGCTTTAAACACATAGGGTATTCCCAGATCGGCACAAATTTTCGATACCTTATCACCCACTTCCATTACCAGTTCTTCACTCTCTACTACACAAGGGCCCGCAATTAAAAAAAAGTTATTGGGGTCGTACTGCTGCGGTTTTAATAAATCTGCTAAATAAGCTGGTATCATGGGCTTTGTTTGAAGGGGTAAATTTAGGGAATTGTGAATGGTCAATGGTGAATTGTCAAAATTAACTGGTCCATTCACTATTCACCATTGACAATTAACCATTCACCTTTTTTCTCTTTCTTTGCTTCTTTAAAACAGGATTGCATGTCGCAGCAAAAAGAAAAAATACTGGTGATTGGTGCATCGGGTCAGATTGGTGTTGAACTGACGATGGCACTGAGAAAATTATACGGAAATAACAATGTAATCGCCTCAGATTTACGCGAACAAAACCCTTTGCTGGAAGGAACAGGTCCTTATGTAAGTCTGGATGTGATGAACAAGGAAATGTTGCATGTACAGGTGATTCGCCAGAACATTACACAGATCTATCTGCTGGCCGCCATTCTTTCTGCTACGGGAGAAAAAAATCCCAACCTGGCCTGGCACCTCAACATGCAGGGTCTCTTAAACGTACTGGATATTGCTCGTGAAGAAAAACTCACCAAAGTTTACTGGCCCAGTAGTATTGCTGTGTTTGGACCTACTTCCCCCAAACAGCATTGTCCGCAGCAAACCATTATTGAGCCTACCACCGTGTATGGCATCAGTAAGTATGCGGGTGAGTTCTGGTGTAATTATTATTTTCAGCGTTATGGAGTAGATGTGCGCAGTTTACGTTATCCCGGCCTCATCAGTTACAAATCGGCTCCCGGGGGTGGTACAACCGACTATGCCGTAGAAATTTATCACGAAGCTTTGGAGCATGGTAAGTATAAATGTTTTTTACAGGAAGATACCTATTTACCGATGATGTATATGCCTGATGCCATTCGGGCCACGCTTGAACTGATGGAAGCCCCAGCCGATAAAATTGCGGTACGCACTTCTTATAATGTGTCGGGGATGAGTTTTTCACCCAAAGAAATAGGAACGGAGATTGGTAAACATATCTCAGGATTTTCGATGAGTTATGCGCCCGATTATCGCCAACAGATTGCCAATAGCTGGCCGCAGAGTATTGATGACAGTGTAGCTACCCGCGACTGGGGCTGGAAACCGGAATATGACCTTTCAAAAATGACAAAAGACATGCTGGAAAACCTGAAAAAATAACAAAGCAGATGCAACGTTTTTCATCTTTCAGGAATCATATAAGACGATTTGACAACCGATTCATTCCTGCAATCAATCAAATCTTTACCGGGGGGTAAACTAAAAGAGCCGCAATACTTGTATTGCGGCTCTTCATTTTTCTAACAGATTTTATCAGAACCTGAATCCGATATTGATACCCGCTCCACGGATACCGGCCCATGGGCCATCAGACTGTATGCTGGCACCAGTAGCGGTTACTACTGCATTTTTAAATTTAAACGGACTGGCATCGATACCATCAAGCTCAGCTTTTAAAGCATCTCTTTCCTGTTGTGTGGGGAAAGATTTTACTACACTCAGGTCGCCTTTACTGCTTCCGTAGTGTCCGCCAATGATCCAGATGTCTAACACAAGCACTTTAAATATCCTGTGCTGTGTACCAAACATGATACCTCCACTGGTTGATTTGATTTTACCGGCAATAGGTGCTTCTGTAGTTACATTGCCTGATCCATTGTTATAGGTGTATTTAATGGGGGCCGTAATATCAAATGAAGCAAAGCGCAAATAAGGGGCCACGTAAAAGCCTTTCAGGTTACCCTTACCCAGGTAAAACCTGATTTCAGGGGTAAAAGCAGTGTTACCCATTTTAAAGTTGTTGAAATTAAAATCGGAACCCTCTACAATGTTTTCGAATGTGCTTTGAAAGGGCAGACTGCCTTTTGGCATTGTTCTGAAACCCAGCGAAGCAGAAACACGCCCCGTTAATTTTCTTTCATAGGTTAAATGAAAGTTCTTTGCAACAAGGGAACTTACATTCAGTTTTACAATATTTTTCCCGCTTAATACAGGAACCTGTGCTTCCGATACAAACGGAATACAGATCAGAAGGATGAGCCATTTTTTCATACAGTTGGTTTTGGTGGTTACAGTATAGCCAGATCGGCTACGGTTTTATTTTCAAGTACTTTCAGTGTATTATCTCTCACTTCAATCATCACTTTATTCAGACCGCATTTTTTCTCATTGCAATCGTGACATTTTTCATAGAAATTGAGACTTACGCATGGCAGGAGTGCTATGGGGCCTTCAATGAGCCGCATCACTTTCGCCAGGGGGATTTTATGGGGCTCAACATTGAAAAAATAACCACCACCTTTTCCTTTTTTGCTGTCTAATAAACCTGCTTTCTTTAATTCAAGCAGAATATTTTCCAGGAATTTCAGCGGTATTTTTTTCTTGCTCGCAATTTCAGCTATCAATACCGGGCCCTCTTTTTTGCGTTCTGCCATAAAGGTAAGGGCTTTAAACGCATATTGTGTTTTTTTTGACAGCATAAGGGGTTGATTGAGGGTATTTTCATTGATGGTGCAACGTTATATCATTCACCAAAAATGTTTTTCTTTACAAAGAAATCAATCTCATGCGAAAAATATCGAAACTTTTTTTATTTACCATCATTGCCATGGTTTTTTGTGTTGAAGCGCAGGCGCAGTTGCTTAAAAGACCACGTGCCCTTGTATTTGGTAATCTGGCTTATGCTTCTCCTTCAGGAAGTGGGCTCGATGCAAATTACCGTGCTGGTGTAGCAGGTGAATTTGGCGGTGGACTGGGTTTAGGAAAAACCATCTTTACCGCCAGCGTAGGCTATCAGGTATACAGCAGCAGACCCGGTGTTACCGTAGGTAATCTTCGTGTTATACCGCTAAAGTTTGGGGTAAGGCGTTACCTGTTGGGCAGTATTTTTTTACAGGGGCATGGAGGTATCGCTACACAAAGCTATACATCTAGTGGTACTAAGGGTTCTTCTTTTGTGTATGAACTGGGTGGTGGATTAAAAATTCTCAAATTACTCGAGGTTCAGCTCACCACCAATAGCTGGAAACAACCCGCTTCCTTTAACAGGTCGAATGCATGGATGCTGAAAGCAGGCTGGTCGCTGCGATTATAATCCCAGCACTTCTTTCATGCCCAGTACTCCTTTATGGGTTACAGCATATTCGGCAGCAAGTACGGCACCGCCGGCAAATCCCTTTCGGTTATGAGCGGTATGAATGATTTCTATATCATCAATAGCTGAACTGTACCTGATTTTATGCGTGCCCGGTGCCGGATCAATTCTTTCAGAAATAATCGATAGTTCTTCTTCTTTTTTAGAGGGTGTATTTACCCATTGTTTCTTTTTACTGATGGCAGCCATAATCTGTTCTGCCAGCGTAATGGCTGTTCCGCTCGGCGCATCTTTTTTCTGTGTATGGTGAATTTCTTCCAGCGACACATCATAGTCTGGATGTTTGCTCATCAGCTTTGCGAGCTGTGTATTGATTTCAAAGAAAAGATTTACGCCAATACTATAATTACTGGCATATACCAGTGTGCCATTTTTTTGTTCGCATAACAGACGGGCAGCTTCAAATTGATCGAGCCAGCCGGTAGATCCGCATACAACAGGTATACCCAGTTCAAGACATTTCATCACATTACCGAAAGCGCTGTGTGGACTGGTAAATTCGATGGCTACATCGGCCCTGGCTGCATTTTCGGCGTTTAGTTCATGCGCATTGTCGAGGTCTACTTTTAAAACAATGTTATGTCCTTTTGCTACTGCAATTTCTTCAATGGCTTTCCCCATTTTGCCATAACCAACTAGAATAATATTCATTGCCTGCGAATTTATATCGGTTTATCGGATGTTGACGGGTTTCTTATTGGGTTGTTTGATGTTCATGACCAATCCAAATCCTGGTGAGCGTGTTACCGGATTAAATTTGGGTGTTACCTGCATACTAAGGTCGTTGCTTACATCAAAATGTTTGAGGTGTGCAAAAACAGTAGCATCTGCAATCTGTAATCCATATGCAATCACAAACCACAAAATTGAATAGTCGCGATCTCTTCTGAACGCGTTTCGGTAACTCTGTACAGATGAGATACTGAGTCCCTGTAACTGTGGGTCTATGCGTTTATAATCTGTACTGTCAAATGTAGGTGACTGCGCTTTAAACAATGCTTCATAAGCAAACTTCGTTTTCCTGTACATATTGTTGTTGTACACATAAGTGATCACAGGAATGGAAAGTATACCATATACCACAGGTATTTTCCAGTATTGTTTATTGTAGGCTTGCCCCCAGCCCGGTAATAAGGCCCTGCGTGTGGCTATTTTGGGAATATGGGGTTTGATGGCTTTTTTTACCAGAAGGGAGCTGTCTTTTTTTACTAGTGTATCCTGCTTATTGAACACACTGGTATTGCTCAACTGTTCTTTATCAGATTGTGCCTGCAGTACGGAAATACCGTTGCAGATTGCCAGACATAGTATGAGGAACCGAAATACACGCATGTAGTTATTAACTCACCGTTACATTCATGGCATCCAGTATTTTATTGAGTTCTTCCAATGAAAAATACTCGATGGTGATACTGCCATACCCTTTTTTGTTATGAACCATTTTCACTTTAGTAGCAAAATGTGATGCTAAATTATCTTCAATTTTTTTGTAAGCGGCCGGCAGGTCGGCTTTTGCAGAAGATTTAACAGTATTGGTTTTATCTGCCTGGTATAATTTGCGCACCAGCTCTTCTGTCTGACGAACACTAAGTCCGCGCTGCTGAATTTCTTTGTAAACGAATAACTGTTTATCAACGGTGTCAATATTAATCAATGCGCGGGCATGACCCATGCTCAGGTTTCCGTTTCTTACAGCCAGTTGAATATCGGGTGGTAATTTGAGTAAACGGATATAGTTGGTTACCGTACTTCTTTCCTTGCCCATTCTTTCGGCCACCTGTTCCTGGGTATAATCCAGTTCATCCATCATACGCTTATAGCTCAGGGCAATTTCAACCGCATTGAGGTTCTCTCGCTGTAAATTCTCGAGTAAGGCAAGCTCCAGTAACTGCTGGTCGTTGGCCTGACGTATATAAACAGGTACGTCTTTTAAGCCAGCCAGTTTTGCCGCACGAAATCGTCTTTCACCTGCAATTAACTGGTATTTATTACCCGCCAGTTTCGAAACCGTAAGCGGCTGAATAATATCATGCAGTTTTAATGATTCTGCCAGTTCGTTTAATGCCTGCTCATCAAAATCGCGGCGGGGTTGTTTAGGATTGATCTGGATATCTGCCAGGGCAATTCTGCTGGTATGTGTAACCTGATCTACCACATCGGTTTTTAAAGTACCTGCAGTAGTTTTTAAATCTGCATCTATATTCTGCAACAAAGAGCGGAGCCCTTTACCGATGAGTTCTTTGTTTTGTTTTGGGTTGGTCATGGTGACTTGGGTTAATGGCTAATGGCGTATGGTTCATGGCTAATGGCAGAATCCTGCTTTTGCCATGAACCATACGCTATACGCTATTTGCTATTCAATAATTCGCTCTTCATTCGACATTTTCGTAAGTCCGTTATTCTGCAATATCTCTTTGGCCAGATTCAGGTAATTGATGGCGCCTTTGCTTTCTGCATCATACAAAATGACAGGTTTACCTACACTGGGCGATTCACTTAAACGTGTATTACGATGAATGATGGTGGAGAATACCATCTCATCAAAATGTCTTCTTACTTCACTTACTACCTGGTTGCATAAACGCAAACGACCGTCGTACATGGTCATTAAAATACCTTCAATCTGTAATTCAGGGTTTAAACGGCTCTGAACAATTTTAATGGTGTTGAGCAGTTTACCCAAACCTTCCAGTGCAAAAAACTCACATTGTACCGGAACAATAACACTGTCGGATGCCACGAGTGAGTTTACGGTAATAAGACCGAGGGAAGGGGAGCAGTCGATGATGATAAAATCGTATTTCTCTTTTACCGCATCTAATATTCCTTTCATCACATTTTCACGGTTCGGATAATTGATCATTTCAATTTCTGCCCCTACCAGATCAATATGAGAAGGAATAATATCCAGATTGGGTATTTCACTTTTCAGGATTACATCGGCGGCAACCGCATTATTCACCATGCAATCGTAGAGGCTGCTGGTAATATTATGAAGGTCGAAACCCACACCTGTTGTACTGTTGGCCTGCGGATCGGCATCTACCAATAATGTCTTGAATTCCAGTACGGCTAAACTTGCCGCCACATTAATGGCCGTGGTGGTTTTACCGACGCCTCCTTTCTGATTGGCAACTCCAATAATTCTCGCCATAATTTTCTGCTGTCCGTTTTTCACGGACGTTTATGTTTTAAAGGTCTATAGAAGCTCCAATGGCAGGTAATAATAATTCCTTACCTGAAGCGGTAAAAGCCTGTGTGGCAGCCTCTTTATCAATTTTTATAAAGCCAAATGTATCGTAATGAACGCCTACCACTTTTTTGCACTGAACAAAATCGGCACAACGCACAGCATCTGCCACATCCATGGTGAAATTATCGCCTAAAGGCAGTACCGAAAAATCAAGTTTTGCCCAGGATGGAATCAACTGCATATCGAGTGTAAGTGCCGTATCACCACTGTAATAAAAATTGCCTTCACTGGTCATGCATAAAAATCCCATGGGGTTTCCACCGTAGCTGCCATCCGGCAAACTACTGCTGTGATGTGCCACCACACATTTTACCACACCAAAATCGAAGCACCATTTACCACCCGTATTCATAGGATGTGTTTTCGTTACTTCCTGTTTATTCAGCCACTCATGTACTTCCCATGCGGCCACCACTGTACAGCCGGTTCTTTGGGCAATAGATATGGTATCGGCTACATGATCAGCATGTCCATGCGACAGGAAAATATAATCGGCTTCTATCTGGTTTACATCAATATTTTTTGCCAGCTCATTATAGGTAATAAAAGGATCAAACAGGATCTTTTTTCCCTTCACTTCTACCAGAAAACAGGAATGTCCGTAATAAGTCAGTTTCATATACACCAAAGTTTTGAAGGATGCCAAAAATACGGTTTCAGGCAGATCTTTTGAAAGAATCTTATCCATAGCAGTCGGGGCTTAGTCTATGGTCCATAGTCCATGGTCCATGGACTATGAACCACGCCCACTATCCCCAAAATGCAATATTTTCACCATCTGTACGTCTAAGGACACAAAAACCGATACATGCGTAACGCTGGTACACTCTGGGTCATTGCCTTTATTATGCTATTACTGGATTTTTATGTATTCCAGGCAGTTAGAATTGTAACACAAAACCTCTCCGACAGGGTCCGTCTATGGATTCATATCGGTTACTGGGTATGCTCGGGTCTGGCATTGATCGCCTTATTGTCGTTTCCATATGTTCAGGCTTTACAAAATTCCAGGTTCTACCGCAACTATGTATTCGCTATACTGGTAGGTTTATTTTTTGCCAAACTCATTGCCGCCGTTTTTTTCCTGACCGATGACCTGCGCAGGCTGGCCTTATGGCTTATGAGTAAAATATTTCCGGGTACCGGCGCCCAATACATGAGCAATAATGGAGGTGGTATACCCCGTTCCACTTTTTTAAGCTGGCTCGGACTGGGGCTTGGTAGCTCTCTTTTTGGTACTTTATTATATGGGTTCAGTAATAAGTATAATTACCAAGTAAAGCCAATTAAGCTGCGCTTCCCTAATCTGCCCGCTGCTTTCAGGGGTATGAAACTGGTACATATCAGCGATATACACAGTGGTAGTTTTCAAAACAAAAATGCAGTGAATCATGGCATCGACCTGATTCTGCAACAAAAACCCGACCTGATTTTGTTTACCGGCGATCTGGTCAACGACCGGGCCACAGAAATGGATGATTATAAAGAAGTATTTGCCCGGCTAAAAGCACCATTAGGCGTTTATAGCACGCTGGGTAACCATGATTATGGCGATTATGTGGCCTGGCCCACTCCTGCTGAAAAAACAGCCAACTTGACTGCCCTTAAAAAAGTACATGCCGATATGGGTTGGCGTTTGCTGATGAATGAACATATTAAACTGGAGCGTAACGGTGAGCAGATTGCATTGCTGGGAATAGAGAACTGGGGTGCAAAAGGGCGTTTCCCCAAATATGGTAAAATGAATGAAGCTTATCCCGGAACAGAAAACATACCCTTCAAAATACTGATGAGCCATGATCCCAGCCATTGGGATGCCCAGGTAAGAACAGACTACCCCGATATAGACCTCATGCTTTCCGGACATACACATGGTATGCAGTTTGGTATTGAAAACCCTTACTTCAAATGGAGCCCCGTGCAGTGGATGTATAAACAATGGGCGGGCTTATACGAGGAAGGCAAACAAAAACTCTATGTAAACCGTGGATTTGGCTTTATCGGCTATCCCGGTAGGGTAGGCATATTGCCGGAGATTACGGTGATTGAGTTGTTGTGAATTGTGAATTGTCAATTGTGAATGGTTAATATTTCACAATTGACAATTGACAATTGACAACTCACTAAAATTTTACGGGCAGCACCACCCTCAAATATTCCCATTCAATGGCAATAGCAGCATCTTTACCGTTCTTTTCTATGAGATAGGTAAGTCGTTGCACCATTTTATCTTTTTTCACGGGCTTTACTTTCACCCTGACAATATCTTCTGCACTATTATATTCATCTGCCAGGTGCTGTTTGTTCCTGGAATTGATGATGATGGTCCATTCCTCTTTACCCGGAATGGTAAAAAGGGCATATTTGCCTTTGGGTACATTTTTTCCACCAATAACGACTGGTGTTGAAAAATCGACGGTCGTAGCATTATGTGCACCGGTTGCCCATACCTGGTCGTAAGCCACTAATCCACCCCAGATCATTCACCCCTTCACACCCGGTGATCCGTATTCAATATGAATATGTGTATTGCCAATGGTTTCCATAGACACTCTTTTGGGGCTGCTTTTAAGGGTGTCTTTTGCGATCAGACCTTTATTAACGCTGTCGGCATAGCCATTATTTGATGAGTGGTTGTGTTGGGCGATGATACTGTTTGATAAACCCACTACCATTAACAGGAGCAATAATAACTGACGCATACATGACTGATTTATGCAAATAAACGAATAAAGCCTATCGTTTACTGATCTTATTACTGCTGATGGCTCGCTGCCGGCTACATTTAAAACGGGTAACGGCAGCCGATCGGAGTATGCTATGTTTGGTACTTCTTCCTTTCATTCTTTTTCGCCACATCCTGAAACTGCTTTGTTTACTGTGTCGGCGCATGAGCTCAATGACCTGTTGTTCATGTATACCAAACTGAAAACGAATGGCTTCAAAGGGGGTTCGGTCTTCCCAGGCCATTTCAATGATTCGGTCTATATCCTTTTCCGTTAAATGTTCCATAAACATTTAACACTTACAATAAAAAATCGTTGAACAGCGTTACAATTTTGCTCCGGCGGCTTTTTTTCACGGGCGATACAACGAATTGAAGCCGATATGGCTCTTGGATGAGAAGTTTGGCACGGTCATTGAAATAGTTAGGAAGAATAAAATAAACCTTATGAAGAAAGTATTATTAGCCATGTTTGCGGTAACTGTGTTTGCCGTTTCATTAGAGGCACAGGGTATCAGACTGGGTGCCAAAGTAGGTGCTAACCTCAACAAAGTTTCAGGTCAGTCATTCAATGACGGTTTCGATCTTGCCTATCATGTAGGTGGTTTCCTCGAGATTGATTTCAATAAAAAATGGGGTATACAGCCTGAGGTATTGTGGAGCCAGACCGCTACCAAACGCTCAAGCTTTAATACCATTTATGCCAGTGAAATTAACCCCTTGAATAACCAGCAGAATATTAAACTCGATTACCTGAGTATTCCTGTATTGTTTCGCTATAATGTTGGAGGTATTCTTACACTGAACGTAGGTCCACAGTTTGGCATATTGCTGAACCAGGATAAAACCCTGTTACAGAATGGTGAATCAGCCTTTAAAGGCGGAGATTTCTCCATGGTTGCGGGCGGACAACTAAACTTTAAAGTTTTACGTATTTATGGCAGGTACAATATTGGTCTGCAAAACATTAACGATATCGACAATAAAGATAAATGGACAAACCAACAGATCCAGTTGGGTCTGGGGTTGAGGTTTTAAAATCCAATATCCAGAAGGATTTTCTAACCAGGGGTAATCTTCTTTCGAGGATTACCCTTTTTATTTTCAATCACTTTATTTTAAACGTCTTTTTTAATGCGGTTATTTTTTGTTTGAAAGCTTCCAGTTCTGTCAACTGTTGTTTAATGAAACTGTTGTCTTCCAGTTTACCAACCACCGCATTCATTTCTTCAAAGCTTTCATATACCATCTTACGAAATGGGTTTTGGTAATCCTTGGCCCTGGAATCATGAATGCCCTTGGTCATCCATTCTTTTGTAGTGAGTGCATGATTGAGTAACTGTCCTAACTGGTGGATATCTATTTTCTTCAATGATAATTCAGTAATCTCCGTCAGCGAAGCCAGTGCATGTACTCTTTTTTGAGCAGGATATTTATTACCTAACAGCATATAATGTGCATGCACTTCATCCCATGATTTAAGTTTACCTGTTTTAATTCTCTCTTTCAGTTGCTGATGTTCATCGGTGGTAATCAACTGCCCCCCGAGGTTTACCCAGTTTGTTCTTTTGTAGCGGGTGGAGAGGGCAGACTTTAATGCATCAAGCGTACGAATTTGCTGTTCATTGATCAGGTCTAACAGATGAATAGTTCCATAATAACGGATCAGTTCAATAAATAAATGATAAGCGATACGAGCTTTTACCAATACAACTTTCCGTTTGCTGTTTTCAAATCCGTCAACTGTAATCTCCAGTTCATCCACCAGTTTGTTACTGCTCAGGAGTAATTGTTTTCCTATTGTAATAGCTTCTTCAGTACTAAGCGATGCTTTGCTGTTATTTTGTTTACGATGGTAAGCTCTTCCGGTTGCCTCTTCAATAATGGATAAGGATGTAAAGATTTCATTTACTGTATCGGGTGCCAGGTAATCGTATTCGATCAGTTGAATACGTTCTGTTCTTTTATCTCGGTCTACATATTTCCAGGCATTTCTGGCCAGGGCATACATGTTATACAGGAACCAGTATCCCGGCATAATAACCAACTGGTCATTGCTAACATCATTATTAACCAGTGAAAAGGGAAGTCTGATATTGAGTTCAGCAGGATAATCGCCTTTGGTAAGAATGGTAAAACCGGCAAAAACAGAATTATGTTTAAGGCTTACACATAGACCAGGCCAGAAGCCACGCCCCATGATAATTTCACCATCTGCACCGCGGCTGTTGTGATTGGAGCCAATAGTAGCACCGGCTGCAATATTGCTTTGCCCCATTACCAGTGCAGCACATAAGAATGAATTGTTATGATGTTGTTCATGCGCCGGGAAGATGAGTGAGTTCAATACTTCGCAGCAGGAAATGGTGGCATTATGACCCAGGTAAGAGTTGATCAGTCTGGCACCGTATTTCAGTTGTGAATGAGAGGCCATGATAAAACGCACTGCTTTTACACCATAAAACATTTTACAGCCAAAACCAATGATTCCATTTACGGCTTCACAACCTTCCCCAATCTGGGTGCGTCCTTCTTCACCGGAATTGATGGTGAGGTTTTTGAGTTTGTTGGCCCCTTTTATATAGGCATCATTACCCACCCATACATCTTTAATGATGTTACAGTTTTTGATAACCGTGCGATCACCTATCTTACCGTAGTACCCTCTTCTATTATCGAAACGTGCTTCGGTAAATGCCCTGAACTTATCCTGTAATAGCGGGTCATTTTTATCTCTGCTCCATAAATAGGCATCTCCGGCGAGCATGCCATTGAAAGGTAGTACGCGTCGACCCGTATTTTCATTACAGATTTCCATCCATATTCTTACATCTTCTGATTCACCCTGTTTGATAATGCCATTACCAAATTTCGCATGATTGGTAGATACGAGTTCATTTACATTGGTAATGATTACTTCGCTTCCAATAATATAGTGGGAGAGATAGTTTACATTATCTACACAAACATTATCTCCAAAATCGCAACTGATAATAGTTGAATTGTATAAACCCACAGGCACTTTCAGGTCGCTGAAGCCAAGACAGAAGGGTTCGAGTTTACCGATCCGAACAAGTCCAAAGAATTTACAGTTTTTTACCAGCTCCGGATTGAATGCATCCGACACCAGAATTTTATTCCAGTCATCGCTTGTGTTCCTGTTTCGCACCAATACTTCTATTTCATAAGCATTCAATATGCGATAAGCAATACCATTACGGTTTTGCATGTTCCGTAAATAATATTCATCCTTGCCTTTGGGCAGGAATTCAGTACCCAGGAAATGATAACCCAGTGACGAAATCGGTGTTTTAATGATCTTATTATGCGTCATGCACAGTTTGGTTTGAACTTGTGTTTTTTGATATTATTCTACCGTTACACTCTTGGCAAGGTTTCTTGGTTTGTCAACATCGAGTCCTTTGGCCAGTCCCACATAATAGCTGAGCAACTGAAGTGGAATAGTACTCAGGAGCGGTGCAATCACTTCATCTGTATCAGGTACAAACATTACATCATCTGCCATGCCTGGAATAATATCGTCGTTAACAGTAGCTACTGCAATAACTTTCCCTTTTCTGGCTTTGATTTCCTGTACATTGGAAACAATTTTTTCGTAGTAGGAATCTTTGGTGGCTACGAATACAACGGGCAGGTGCTCATCAACTAATGCAATAGGGCCGTGTTTCATTTCTGCAGCCGGGTAACCTTCTGCATGTATATAGGAGATCTCTTTTAATTTAAGAGCGCCTTCCAAGGCCACCGGAAAATTGTATCCTCGGCCCAGGAACAGAAAATCAGTTGCGTCCTTATATTTCTCCGCAATTCTTTTGATATTAGAAGTATCGGCCAGAATTTCTCTTACTTTTTCAGGAACAGCTTCCAGCTCTTTCATAAGCGTGAGATAGCGGTTCTGATCGATGGTGCCTTTGGCATAACCAATTTTCAGCGCCATCATGGCCAATACAGCCAGCTGACCTGTAAATGCTTTGGTGCTGGCCACACCAATTTCAGGTCCTGCATGTGTATATGCACCTGCATGACTCAATCTGGCGATACTGCTACCCACTGCATTGACCACACCAAAAATGAATGCACCTTTTTCTTTGGCGCTTTCCAGTGCCACCAATGTATCGGCTGTTTCTCCACTTTGAGAAATAGCGATGATGACATCACCTTTATTCACGACAGGGTTTCTGTAACGAAACTCCGATGCATATTCCACTTCTACCGGGATACGACAGAGTTCTTCAATCTGGTATTCCGCAATTAAACCGGCATGCCAGCTTGTTCCGCAGGCTACAATTAAAATACGGGGCGCATTTTTTAAAGCTTCAATATGGTTATCAACACCACTCATGATGATCTGACCTGTCTGTGGTAATAATCTTCCCCTCAGACAATCGAAAATGGTGTCGGGCTGTTCATGAATTTCTTTCAGCATGAAATGTTCATATCCGCCTTTTTCAATAGCTGCAAGTTCCATATCGAGTTTGGTAATGAATGGTGTTTGTTTTTCATTACCCAGGTTTTTGAGGATCAGTTCATCGGCACGAACAATGGCTATTTCATAATCATTCACATACACAACCTCTTTGGTATATTCAATGATAGGAGATGCATCACTGGCCAGGAAATGTTCTCCTTTGCCAATACCGATCACCAGCGGACTTCCTTTCCTTGCGGCGATGATGGTGTCGGGATCGTTTTTATCGATAAGGAGAATACAATAAGCACCAACGATACGTTTCAATGCAATGCGTAATGCTTCTTCAAGTGTAGAGTTGTTATTGGTTTTGATGTCTTCAATGAAGTTGAGTAATACTTCCGTATCTGTGTCACTTTTAAAAGTGTAACCTTTCGAAATAAGTTCCTGTTTGATGTGTGCATAGTTTTCGATAATACCATTGTGTATCATGGCGAACTGACCATTCTGCGATACATGCGGGTGGGCATTACGGTCGCTGGGTTCTCCGTGTGTGGCCCAACGGGTATGTCCGATACCAATATGTGAATGCACATCCTTACCCATGGTATCTTCTTCCATTTCAGCTACTTTGCCTTTCTTTTTGTAAACATTCAGTTGCCCATTGTTAATCAGGGCAACACCAGAACTGTCGTAACCACGGTATTCCAGTCTTTTCAAGCCTTTTAATACAATGGGGTAGGCTTCTCTATGACCTATATATCCTACAATACCACACATAATTTTTCTCTTTTACAGGTTAATAATGAACGGTAACTTTCAAACTTGAAAATGAACCGGGTATTACAAATATTCAACTTAAACTTAAATAAATTCAATGCATTACACATTCAATCTTTCAAAAGATTATTTGCTTGAAGATGATTGCGTTTTATTGCGCCCTTTAGAACCTGATGATTGCGATAATTTGCGGTATTTTTCGTTAAATGAGCCCGATATCTGGACTTATTCATCGCAAAAAGCAGCAGGAGAAGAAAACTTAAAAAAGTATATAGCATTTGCTTTGAATGCACGTGCAGCCGGAAATGAGTACCCTTTTATTGTTTTCGATAAAAGAACACAGTCTTATGCAGGCAGTACACGTTATTATGATATTCAGCTGCAGCATAAAACCCTTCAACTTGGATTTACCTGGTACGGAAAAGCTTTTCAGGGTACCGGGCTCAATAAACACTGCAAATATCTTTTACTTCAATTTGCATTTGAACAAATGGGTATGGAAAGGGTGGAATTCCGCGCCGACAATAACAATGCCCGTAGTATAGCCGCTATGAAAAGTATTGGCTGTACGCCTGAAGGTGTATTGAGAAGTCATACCATCAAAGACGACGGCACCCGCCGCGATTCAATTGTACTGAGTATCCTGAAAGATGAATGGTTTGGGCATGTAAAGGACAATCTCGAGAAGAAAATGGCAGAGAAGTGATGTCGGATGGCAGATGTCGGATGTCTGATATAAGATGAATGCTGCTTTTCTCATTCTTTATTCTGCTGTTTCTGCTTCCACTACTCATAAATAGGTAATTAGCAGGCACTTGTGTCTTTACACAGGTGGAAATTCAAATAATGTGCTTACCTTTACAGCATAGACAGTAGCCCCCCGCTGATCCTAATTTTTTTATCGTATGCAACAGCGGACTTTTATTACCCAGGCGGAAGATATTCGCACCATCGCAAGAGATATCAATATCTTTTCTTGCAAAAAACAAATCTTTAAGGTTCAGATCAGCCATTTCTCTGAAGCAGATAATTTTGAAACTGAGAAAAAAATTGTGCGGCTGTATTCATTGGGACAACACAGTTTCTGGACCATAGTACCTGTATATACCATTCTTTTGTACCTGCTGATGGTGGTAGCCAATATCATACCTTATCATGAACTGGGAATTGTTCTTACCATTCTTTTGTATGCACCTTTTGCAGTTGGTGCCATTCTCTTACTGAGGGTAGCTGCTACTTTGTATGCCAAGCGGTCTTTACTCAAAATGGCACAGGAATTACAAACGAATCCTTCTTTTATTTTTGGATAAATACACAGTTGTATTGTATTCGATTGACGAATGTTCCATCTTAACCGTTGGAACATTTTTGTTAAGTGCAGCCATAGTTATTACTGTATACTTAAAGTAGTAAACCTTGCAGGAAGAAATAGGCAAAGCTGAAGTAAATGATAAGTCCTGTTACATCCACCAGCGTTGCAACAAAAGGTGCAGAAGAAACTGCGGGATCGGCTCCGAGTTTTTTCAGGAAAATAGGAAGCATGGAACCCGATAGTGTTCCCCACAATACCACACCTATTAAAGAGAATCCGACAGTAAAGGCAATCATAAGCCAGTGTGTACCATAAATTTCAGGGAAAAATGAATGCCATACCGATACGCGGATAAAACCAATAATACCCAACACGGTACCCAATAATAAGCCACTCAGTATTTCCCTCCTTAATACGCGCCACCAGTCGCTGATGGTAATTTCACCAACAGCCATTGCCTGAATAATGAGTGTAGAAGCCTGTGAACCACTGTTACCTCCACTGGAAATAATCAGCGGAACAAATAAAGCCAGTACCACTGCTTTCGCTATTTCATCTTCAAAATAGCCCATGGCAGTAGCAGTGAGCATTTCTCCCAAAAACAGCACAATCAGCCAGCCCACCCTTTTCCTGAATAATTTAAACAGTGGTATATCCAGGTATGGTTCATTGAGTGCTTCGGTACCACCAATTTTCTGCATGTCTTCACTGAACTCCTCATTGGCTACCCATAACATATCATCGATGGTAATAATACCCAACAGCATATTATGATCATCTACTACCGGTAATGCCACGCGGTTATTCATTTTAAATACCTGATTGGCATATTCCTGGTCATCATTCACATTCAGCGATACTACACGACCATCGATGATTTCATCCATTCTTTTATCAGGTGCTGCCAAAATCACATCCCTGATTCTGATATCATCTATCAATGCCCCGCTTTCATCTATCACATATATCACATCAATGGTTTCACTGTTCTTGCCAAATTTCCGGATGGTACTGAATACTTCCGACACGCTATTATGTGCATATACATACACATAGTCGGGTGTCATGAGCCTGCCCACACTGTCTTCCGGATAACCCAGCATGGCCAGTGTAATCTTGCGTTCTTCAGGATCGAGTAACTTAATCAGGTCTCTGATTGCTGCTTTTGGTAGTTCTTCCAAAAAATCGGTACGGTCATCGGCAGGAAGTTCATTCAGCAGTTCTGCTGTTTTAGCGGAAGGGAGTTCTTTTACAATGTCTTTTTGCTGGGCAATATCGAGTATCTTAAAAACACTGGCGGCCCTGTGAATAGCCATATTGGCGATGATCTGCGCTTCGTATTCGGGATAATCATTAATCAGTTCAGCCACATCACTGATATTCTGGTGATCAAGAAATTCCCTGATCTCCAGTTTGTCTTCTTTTGCAATCAGCAATTCAAACTGCTCATTAATGCCGGGTTGTTCCAGTTCCAGTGACATGAGCGCAATTTACGGGGGAATGATGAATAGGCAAACCATACAGCAGAAATAGCGTATTTTGAAGCCTGCAGCTTAAGCATCAAATTTGTACCATGATACTTCCCATTCTTTCAGTGGCCTCCTCTCCGGAACGTGGCCGCGGTGTTTTTACAACACAGGATATAGAAACAGGCACCATTGTTGAAATATCACCTGTACTCGTATTAGATCCCCACGAAAGGGCCAAAGTGGAACAGACTCTTTTATTTGATTATATTTTTGAATGGGGAGATGACCTGAAAAGTGCCTGCGTGGCCTTGGGTTATTTATCAGTATACAATCATTCCTATACTGCCAATTGTATTTATGAAATGGATTTTGAACATGAACTGATGCAGATCAGAACCGTAAAACCCATAAAAGCTGGAGAAGAGTTATTTATCAATTATAATGCAGACCCGGATGATACCAAACCCATCTGGTTTGAAGCTAGCTGACCGTATATGGATTACCAGACTTATTTACCGCAGGAGGCATTAGCAGCGTTTATTAAATGCTACTGGACACTCAATGCACCTAAACAGGGTACAGAAGAAAGACAAAGAATTGTACCAGACGGCTGTATGGAAATGATTTTTCATGCAGGCGATTTGTATAGGCAATACCTGGCAGATGGTTCATTTGTTTTACAGCCAACATATTTTGTGTTCGGACAGATTACACAGCCATTAGACATTGCAGCTACCGGTGAGACCCGTATTTTTTCTGTACGCTTTCATCCGGATGGTTGTTTGCCTTTTATCAATATGCCTATCGCGGACATGGATAATAAGGCCATTGCGCTTGAAGAACTGTATGGTGATAAAGGAAAGCTACTGGGCGAATCGGTATGTGCTGCAAAAGAGGTGACAACACAAATAAACCTGGTAGAAAATTTTTTACTCCAACAAATACAACAAAAGGAAACAAGCGACCGCATAGCTGCATTGAGTGTACAAACATTGTTAGACCTGAAAGGCCAGCTAACGGTAGATGAACTGGCAGATCAGTTACAGGTACACCGCAGGTTACTGGAAAGAAGATTTGCATCTGTTATAGGATTGAGTCCAAAACAACTGGCAAAAATTATTCGGTTACAGGCTACCTTGAAAATGATGGGTGAAGGGAAATATGATAACCTTACAGCACTAGCCTATGAAAATGGTTATTTCGATCAGGCACATTTTATCAAAGACTTTAAAGAATTTACAGGTGTAACACCCGGGGAATTTTATGCAGGACATTTACGGATGAGTCATTTATTTAGCGGGAAATCATAAATGTCGCGATTTTACAATTTTTGACAGGCAGATACCTTCAGTTTTGATAAAAAATTACGGATATGAATAAGCTTATTGTCATTCTTGCATTGTTATTTACAGGAAACATAGTTATAGCGCAGCAAACCAAAGCTGTTCAGTGGATGTTGGGTGTATGGAAAATCAGTACCCCACAGGGAACTGTTGTTGAAATATGGGAAGCAAAAGATGACAGCACTTTGCAGGGGCGCAGTGTATTTGTAAAAACAACCAATGACACCATTCCACAGGAACGAATTGAAATGGCATTCAGGAATGGCGAATGGTATTATATACCTACGGTGAGTAATCAGAATCAGGGTAAACCGGTTTCTTTTAAAGTAATCTTTATGCGTGGCAATGAATTTGTAAGTGAAAATCCTACACATGATTTTCCACAGCGCATCGCTTATCGACGAATCAAACAAACCATGTACGCCAGTATCGAAGGAAAACGTAATGGCCGTTACGGCAAACAGAACTTCGATTTCATAACTGAGTAAGGATCATAGACCACTCTGTATCATCTCCCCTTCTCCCTTTCTCTTTGTTAAAAAAGTTTCGCATAGGGTTTATCTTCAAACATGCAAGAAGGATTAACAAAGAGAAAGGGAAAAGGGGAGATTCTAATTGAGGATGTCATTTACATTTTTACCAATGTTTTCGGCAATTCTTTGCATCGGTAAATCATTATCATCTTTACCAAACGGATCCTCAATTTCTTCTGCAATCAGTTCAAGACTGGCGAGTACATAGAAAATAAAAACAACAACAGGTATGGTGAGATAACCCAGCGACAAAGCGAAACCCAGTGGCAGTGTAATCACATAAAAGAAAATGAATTTCTTGATGAATGCACTGTATGAATAGGGGATGGGTGTATTTTTAATACGTTCACAGGCACCACAGATATCGAGAAATGACTGCAGCTCATTGTTTATAAATAGTAACTGATAATCGTTAATCTGTTTGTCGCGGTGCAACAGGTTAATTTTATTCATCATGAGCATCACCACCTGATTAGGTATATGTTTACTGGTATCAAAACCTGCAATTTCAGGATGTGGCGAAGAATCCAAAGCGAGTCTTGTTTTTTCATTCTGCAGATGCACCCTCAGTTCACTGGCAAAAAGGGGAATAATTTTTTTAAAGAAACTACGGTTCCTGTCGTCGTCATTGGGTAATATACTGTTGAGTTTTACAGCCAGATTACGACTGTTATTCACCAGTGAGCCCCATAGTTTTCTTCCTTCCCACCAGCGGTCATAGGCAGTATTGGTTCTGAACACCAGTAACATGGAGATAGCAAAACCCAGCAGGCTGTGCATGACGGTAATATTCTTTGCATGACTGGTCTCTGAAAGTTTAAGATAGTTGGCCTCCAGGTAAACGATGCCCCATGAATAGATGCTGATAAATATGATTAAGGGGAATAATTGCCGGATGGTTTCTGTTTTATGAAATGTAAACAGGAAGCGAATCCAGTCTTTAGGATTATAACTGATCATACATTAAAAATAGCGATCCATTTTCACTCTGGTGCATGGCTGGTAACAAAACCTTAATATTGGCTTTCTGGTTGTATACTGGAATTTCGCAGAAACCTCCAATTTGCACCAGCACCATACTTTACTGAAACAGTCCTTTGGCCGTCATTTCCAGTGGGGAGTAGCTATTTCAGCCGCACAAAATGAAGGTGCTTGGAATGTGGATGGTCGCGGCCCCTCTATCTGGGATCAGTTTGCACGCAGGCAGGGAAAAATAAAAGGAGGAGCAAAGCCTTATCCGTCCTGCGATTTTTATTACCGTTATAAGGATGATCTCATGCTGGTTAAAGCTATGGGGTTTAATTGTTTTCGTTTTTCCATTTCCTGGAGCCGCATATTGCCAGAGGGTACCGGGAGGGTAAACAAAGAAGGTATTGCTTTTTATAATCGTGTGATTGATGAATGTCTTCAACTCGGACTTACGCCCTATCTCACTTTATACCACTGGGATCTGCCGCTGGCACTGCATAAAGATGGTGGCTGGACAAGTCACCAGATGCTCAAATGGTTTACACGCTTTGTAAATGTATGTACAGAATCTTTTGGCGACCGGGTGAAAAAATGGATAGTATTGAATGAGCCCATGGGTTTTACCTCATTGGGTTATATGATTGGTAAACATGCACCGGGGAAAACGGGTTTGAGTAATTTTTTACCGGCTGTACACAATGCAGTATTATGCCAGGCAGAAGGCGGACGATTGATAAGAGCTGCTGTTTCAAGGGCCAATATTGGTACCAGTTTTTCCTGTAGTGAAGTGATACCACTCACCCAAAAAGAAGAAGATATTAAAGCAGCAAAAAGAGCCGATATCTTACTAAACCGCTTATTTATTGAGCCTTTATTGGGAAGAGGTTACCCACAGGAACCAGGTTTTACACTACTCGACAAACTGCATCTCCATAACAAAGCATGGAAATACACCGAGCGGATGCAGTTTAATTTTGATTTTATAGGGATACAGAATTATTTCAGCACAACGGTAAAATACAATCCGCTTATTCCTTATATCCAGGCATCAGAAGTAAAAGCTACAGCGAGAAAAGTACCTTATACCGATATGGGCTGGGAAGTAAATGCAGACAGTTTTTACCGGATGATAAAAAGATTCTGGTTATATGGTGGTGTAAAAGAAATTATGATCACTGAAAGTGGGGCTTTTTATAAAGATCAGCTCATCAACGGCGTCATTGCCGATACCAAACGCATCGACTATTTTCAGCAATACCTCAGTGCTTTATTAAGAGCCAAAAAAGAAGGGGTGAATATCGGCGGATATTTTGCCTGGACACTCACCGACAATTTTGAATGGGCCGAGGGATATCATGCACGGTTTGGACTGGTGCATGTTGATTTTGATACGCAATTACGAACTATTAAACAATCAGGTTACTGGTTTCGTGATTTCCTGCATGAAAAACACTGATGATAGCTACTATCACCATGTTTCAGTAAGTTTGGTACTATCTAAACCAAACATATGCGTCGACTGATCATTTTTTTGCTGATACTTTTCATAGGTATAAATCACGGTGTAGCACAATCTGAAGTATGGGTTCCTTTTCAAACCCTGTATGAAACTGCCAAGGGTCAGCGTACAATCAGTTCAAGATCGACATCAAGAAAAGACGCCCTTGTTTGGACGGATACGGCTAAAGAACTTCGCTATTACATACACAATTCCAAAACGGGGGAACTTCAGATTGCTTTAAATGCCTTATCACTTAAAACAACCAAACAACTGAGCATTGAAGTAAGGGGTAAAAAGATGAGCATAACCATTCCGGTAAGTACGCGGGCCCAAAAAATAAAAATAGGCACCCTACAACTAACCGACACCGGATTTATAGAGCTGAAACTGTCTGCTAAAAAATTATTACCGGGTGCGCTCGGTATCGGACACTTGATACTGTCAGGTCCTGCAGCAGAAGGCTTGCGTTATAACGGTAAGGAAAGATTGAATGCCGCTTCTGTTCACCTCCGTTATCCTTTACCCGATTCTGTTAAAGCCATCAGTTTTTATAATGAAATAACTGTTCCTGAAGGATATGATCCGTTACACAGTTATTATATGGCCACCGGTTTTTCAAGGGGTTATTTTGGTATACAGGTCAACAGTGAAAAAGAACGACGAGTTATTTTTTCTGTATGGGATGCAGGTAATGAAACCAATGATCGCTCCAAAGTAGCCGATTCCAATAAAGTAAAACTACTGGCAAAAGGCGACGCAGTGGTAAGCAATGATTTTGGTAATGAAGGAACAGGTGGTCATAGTCATTGGGTGTACAACTGGAAAGCTGGTGAAACCTATCGTTTCCTGGTTACCGCACTCAATGACAGTGCTTCACAAACCACTATTTATACCGGTTACTTTTTTGTTCCGGAATTACAGCGATGGAAACTGATAGCGGCATTCAGGGCACCGAAAGATGGTGGCACACTCAATAAATTATATTCTTTTAATGAAAATTTTGTGGGTTCAAACGGGCATCTTCAACGCCGGGCATTATTTGGTAACCAATGGGTGCAGCAACAAAGAGGCGGAAGATGGGTGCCCTTAACAGATGCCATCTTTACTACCGATGCAACGGGTAGGGAAGGCGACCGTTTTGATTATGGTGCAGGTGTGATGGGCGAACAGTTTTATTTATGGAACGGTGGATTCAAAGAACAGGAAGCAAAACAAAATGATCAGTTCAAAAGACCCCATACCAGTAAAGCGCCTGTTATTGATTATACGAAAGATGCAGATACTGTTGCACAAGCCAGAAAAGACATACAGGAATTTGCAGATGCGGTAAAAGGCGGCAAAATAGATACAACCGGAAGTATTGAATCTGTGTACTATCATATTTTGCAACAGGGTAGCGGAGAATATGTATCAGTAACAGATACGGTAACTGTTCATTACAAGGGAACTTTACTGACGGATGGAAGTATTTTCGATCAGACAAGAGACAAACCTGCTGTATTTCCTTTACGCAGGCTCATACGTGGCTGGCAGCTGGCGTTACCTAAATGCAGGGTAGGAGGTAAAATAAGGGTAATCATTCCATCCGCACAGGCATATGGCATACGAACAAGAAGTAAGGATATACCACCCAATAGTATACTGGTATTTGATATTGAAGTGGTGGCCACAAAGAAAATGGAATAGCCTGATCAGGCATAGGTAATTGACATTTTATGCAGATTTGAGTAAAAAGGCTTGCAAGGGCAAAGAAAGCTGTCTATCTTAAGTCTATCTACTTCTCAACGAAAAACCTTGCGTATGAAAGCTGCCCGTCAACTTACCATCGCAATGCTGTTACTTGCCGTAATAGCAGCATTGTACAGTGGTTACAGCCTGATATCCGATCCAACAGGTTCTACACTTGGCATTCCTTTTTACTGGCTCAACGGAACCATGTTCAAAGATTTCACCACACCCGGATGGATTATTTTACTGGCGATTGGTGTATCAGGTATCATCACCTTGTTCATGGTCATCAAAAGAATCCGGCATTTTCACTTTTTTGTCATTGTGCAAGGGATCATCATTTGCCTTTTGGTCATTGCACAAATGATCATCATTGGTGAAGAGAATATGCTGCAATATCTTTTTCTGATGCTGGGAATGGCGATCGCCATTGTAGGCGGCTTATTGGGTCAGGCGGATAAGCAAGGGGAGGGGAAGAATAAGAAATAAGAAATAGGAAATTGGAAATATGGAATAAGAAATGAGAGATCAGATTAATACTTTCTGATTCCATATTTCCAATTTCCTTATTCTTCTGTTTACCAGCTTTTGCTGCTAAGTTTCAGGTACACGCCATTGGTCCAGCCAAATCCATCCTGGTTGGGATATTCGCCACCACCTGCTTTTATACTGGTGTCTGCTACATTGTATTTTTCCATCATCTTGCCTGTTTCGGCATAGGTTTTTTCATTGAGTTGTATCCATCTTTGTCGAATCTCATCTGCCAATGTATTCAATCCATAATTGCTGAGGCCTTTACAGGCAATCCATTGTAAAGGGGCCCATCCATTTGGTGCATCCCATTGCTGGCCTGTTTGAAGCGTTGTGGTTAATACACCTCCTTCAGCAAGTAGGTTTTCTTTTATCATAACAGCTGCTGCATGTGCCTGCCTGTCGTCAGCAATACCCATGAACAAAGGAAAACAGCCAGCCATGGTAATGTGGAGCGTGTTTTTTTGTTGTGTGAGGTGATAATCAAAATAAAAACCCTGTTGCTCATTCCAGCAGTATTGTTGAATAGCCTTTAAACGCTCTGCTGTTTTTTCAGTAAAAGATGCTACAGCTGCTTTATCATTTTTATACAGGTAACACCGCAATAACATTTTTTCTAGCTGTAGTAACAGACAATTCAGGTCAACGGGAACCAGGTCAGTTGTCTGAATACTGTGCATGTTTTTTGCATCGGCAAACCAACGGCTGCTGAAATCCCAGCCCGATTCAGCAGCAGCCCTGATATGTCTGTACACATCTTCAGGCTCACGGTTAGAAGCTTTAGCCACATGTATGTCTTCAATATATGCTTCGGGCCGGGGCGATGGGTCATCATCCCAATACCTGTTTAATACAGTACCATCAGGCATACGCACCACCCTCCGGAAAGCCTTAACAGAAGAGGATAGTTTGTCGGTACCATCCATCCAGAAAGCATATTCTTTTTCAAGCGCGGGTAAATATTCATCCCATACAGTATCCCCTTTTGCAGCATGTAACAACTCAACCATCATACTAAAGAAAGGTGGTTGCGACCGGCTGATATAATAAGTTCTGTTGCCATTGGGTATATGCCCGATTACCTCAATAAGAAAGGAGAAATTTTTCACCATATTTTCTACCAGATCGAGCCTGCCACTCAGTTCAAGTCCAAGCATGGTAAAATAACTGTCCCAGTAATAAATTTCCCTGAACCTGCCTCCGGGAACAATATAGGGGTAGGGTAATTCAATTAAAGTTCCACCTGTTTTTTTAGGACTTCTTTGCAAAACATGCCAGAGCTTCTGTAAATGTGTGACGATGGGTTTGTTTTCAGAAAAATATTCCTCCTGTGAAGACGCAGGCAGTTGAAAATATTGTTGAACAAAGGTCAGGAGATCAAAGGACGGTAATTGTTTTTGTGAATTGTATTTTTCAAGTATCCTGTCTGTACTTTCTTTTGGGATACTGTCAACAAAATATTTGGAATCAGGGAATATACCTGAAACCTGAACATCTTGATAGAGAGGAGATAAGGAAGTAATATGAAAATATGCTGTATCCATCTTAACCCTCTTTTACCTTTTTTGCTTTTTGCTGAAGCCGGCTGAAAATCAATAAGCAGATCACAAGAATAGCCATGGGTATCAGTGAAAAATAAAAAGCCTGTTTGCCATCATAATGTTCGAAAATGTTTCCGGTAATGATAGAGCCGGTAGTGCCGCCAAGTGCAGAGAAAATAATGATCAGTCCCGACATTAATCCATGTTGTTTAACCGGTAAAGTGCTTAGAATAACAGAGTTAACTGCAGGGTAAATGGGAGCCAGCAATAAGCCGATCATAGGAAATACAAATGCAGCGATGGGAGCCGTTGCCCAGCCCGTAATAGGTTGCCCCGTTGTTTTTTCTGCCAGCGGTATGGCAACGAGTACCAATACAGCTGCGAGTACCAGACAGGATATTAATACCACCAGCCAGTTTAATTTTTTGAGCACCAGTCCGGCAAAAAAACGACCCAATGCAGTAGATCCTGCCAGTATACTCGCCATCTGGATACTTAAGGCTGCAGGTAAAAGCAGTACTTTATTATTGAAAGTAGGTAACCAGCTCATGATGCTCTGCTCAATCAACACATAAAAAAAAGCACAGAGTACAAAGACCAGTACAATGGGTCTTACCATGAGTGTAAACATATCTTTAAACTCAGCCAGCATCGACCGCTGTTCTTTTGCCTGTATAGAAGATTCATCTAATGAAGCCGACCATAGTAATAGAAAAGCAAGTAATGAAATACCTCCCAATACATAATACACATTCAACCACGCAGTAGACTGAGGGTTGTTATCATCAACAAAATAACTAAAGATGAAATATCCAGTGAGGATACCCACCATAAAAAAAGATTCAATAAAATTCATCAGGCTGATATGTTCTTTCTCGTTTTTGGTAACCAAACCAATGGTGCTGTAAACAGACATCTTGATCAGGGCGAAAGAAGAACCTACTGCGGCAAACAACAATTTAGTAGTAAAAAAACTGGCGGTAAAAGGCATGATAAAACAAATGATACTGATGAAGCCCAAAGCCATCAACATCGCATTTTTATAACCGATACGAACGATATAAGAGGAAATAAGAAAAGAAACAATGGCAATACTAAGGTCTTTGAATGCTTCCAATACCGATGCGGAACTTTCTGTTACACCAAAGTTCTGCTGTACCTGAAGAATTACTGTTCCGACGCTGTTCAGCAGAATAGCAAAAACAAAATAGTTGAGGAACAGCGATGTTTTTATTTTCCAGTTTTGCATATAGAAGTATTAAGCAGTTTATTGTTGAGCCGGTATCAGTTTCAGACAAACAGGATTGGGTACCTCAACCTGACGCAGCATTTGTTGTAATAAACCTGTTTCTTTATTCACACGATAGATCACAATATTATTTGTTTTCTGGTTGGCGACCAGTATGAAATTGCCATTGGGGGCAATGATAAAATTTCTTGGTCCGGCTCCCGGCACCGGCTGATAACCTTTAGCGGTAAGCTTTCCGGTAAGTTGATCAATAGCAAAAATGGCGAGGTTATTTTCATCGCCACGATTGGAAGCATATAAAAATTTTCCGTCAGGAGATACATGTATATCAGCACTGCCCGGCTGACCCTTATAATCGGCGGGATGTGTGGCAATCGTTTGAATGCCTGTCATAAAGCCATTATTGTAGCGATAGGCTTTAATAGTCCCGGTTAATTCTTCGAGCACATATACAAAGCGTTGGTTGGGATGAAAATCGAGATGCCTGGGCCCACTACCCGGCGCTGAAGCTGCAAAAGGCATGGCTGCAGGTTTCAGTGGTTTTTTGAGCAATGGATTAAACTGGTATAACATCACTTTGTCGGTACCCAGGTCTGGTGCCAGTATATATTTATCATCGGGAGAGAAAAAAGTGGCGTGAACATGTGGTTTATCCTGCCGGCTTTTATTGACGCTGCTGCCCGTATGCTGAATCAGTTGTGCATAGTGCTGTAATCCGCCTTCTTTGTTAACGGGGAATGCCGCGAGGTTACCACCTGTATAATTTCCCACCACAACCCATTTACCAGATTTATCAACTGAAACAAAACAAGGGTGGTCGCCACCACTGGGTTGCGCATTGATAAAGTATAACTGACCCGTGGCCTGATCAAAATCGTAAGCACTTACATAACCCGGTTGTTCACCACCTGTTTCATTCACTGCATAGAGTTTGGTGCCATCGGGCGACAAAGAAAGAAATGAAGGATTGGTGGCGCTGTCGGTACTGCTTACCCACTGTACTTCACCATTCTGTGAATTGAAACGAAATACATAAATGCCTTTACTTTTTCCTGAAGTGTACGTACCTACAAACAGGTAATGATCCTGTGCCAGCAAAGCAGTACTGAGCAGGCAGAGCAAGGCAGCAAGCAGGGGTCTCATAGGCAGGGGCTTTGCTCTAAGATAAAGATTGCAGGGCATTCCTGTTTAACTTTATTTCATGAAATAAATCATACATATAGACGAACCTGTATATAACAAACATTAGCATACTTTTTTAGTAGACTATCTGTACCTTTGCCAGCCAAATATTTTCCATGAAAAAAATACTGCCGTTTTTATCAGTTCTATTCGCAGCCTGCACAGGCGGTCCATCCGCATCATTGGAAACAGGAGAATGGCAGGGTAAGCTGCTGCGTAATGATGGTAATCATATTGTATTCAACTTTGAACTAAGACAGGTGAATGATTCCATTACCTGGATCATCAAAAACGGGGAAGAGAAAATTGAAGTGACTGATATATTGCTCAATGGCGATTCGATATTGGTAAACATGCCTGTTTTTGAATCATCATTCAAGCTGGTAAAAGACGGTAACAGTAAGTTAAGAGGTACCTGGACCAAGGCTGGATCAGCAGGTTTTATTGATATGCCCTTTGAAGCAGTTGCAGGCAAAACGGAAAGATTCAGCACAAGTAAAAATGCATCGAGTAATATTTCAGGTAAATGGGCTGTACGCTTTTTTAGGGCCGATGGATCACCCCGGCCGGCTATTGCTGAGTTTGTACAAAAAGGTAATGACCTCTTAGGTACATTTATTACCCCTACCGGCGACTACCGCTATTTGCAGGGTGTGGTGGATGGTGATTTATTAAAGCTATCTACGTTTGATGGAAGTCATGCTTATTTTTTCAAGGCACATATCAACAGCGACAGTACCATAAGTAAAGGATTTTATTATTCCGGAGCCACCAGCATTGAACCATGGGAAGCAGTAAAGAACGATACAGCCAGCTTACCCGATGTAGCAGCTATGTACCTGAAAGATGGGGAGGAAAAACTGAATTTCAGTTTTCCTGATCTCAACGGCAAACAGGTGTCTATAAATGATACCAGGTTTGCCAATAAAGTAGTGATTGTACAGATCATGGGTTCCTGGTGTCCCAATTGTATGGATGAAACAGCATTCCTCAGTTCATTCTATAAACAGAACAAAGACCGTGGAGTGGAAATTGTGGCACTGGCTTATGAATACTATGAAGATTTTAACCTGGCGGTGAACAGTATCAAAAAATTCCAGAAAAGATATGATGTACAATATCCGATGCTGGTAACTGGTGTAACGGTATCAGATACTTTGCGTACCGAAAAAACATTACCGCAGCTTACTAAAATAAAATCTTTCCCGTCAACCATTTTTATTGGTAAGGATGGTAAAGTTGCTAAAATACATGCGGGTTTCGAAGGCCCCGGAACAGGAAAGCGTTATGAATTGCTGAAGAAAGAGTTTGAAGAGACCGTAGAAGGACTGTTGAAACAGTAATTATCAGTCAGACGTTTGAACTAAAAAAATAGCACACAGATTATCATGATTATGATGATCTTTCATGATACATCATGACAATCATGAAAAATCAGTGTTCTATTCATCCGCATAGAAAAAGCCATCCACAAATGCAGATGGCTTTTTTAATAATTAGCTGTATTTTATTTCGCTCCCTTCACATACTTATCTAACCACTGAGATATAACTTTTGGAAAGTTCCGAAACTTTCCAAAAGTTCACTTTGAGGCTTCGCATTCACACAAAAAGCCCCACACTTTTTCTCCGTATTCTATCTTAAAAACCAAATATTCAGGCTACGGCTTTTAGCGTGTCCACAAATTTTGAGTTTCTGTTGATAACGGCAAAAGCTCTACTGATGATTTTGCATCTAATTGCATTGAGAACAAGCATTTTATTCTTTCCTGCCTCTACTTTCGATTCGTAATACTGTTTTAGCTGCAAATCAAATTTTTTGGCTGTAAGAGCGGCCATATTTAATGCTGTTTTTAATTTCTTATTAGCTAGGTTACTCACTTTCGTTCGTCCTCTTACACTTGATCCGGATGAGTATTCAAATGGTGCCACGCCCGCATAGCAGGCGAACTGCCGATGGTTTTTAAATAAAGTAAAGGCCTGCGTATAGGCAATGAGTAACACTGAAGTTTGTCTGCCTACACCTGGAATACTTTGAAGCAGGTCATCTTGTTGTTTAAATACCGGATTTGATTGTATCAATTTTTCAATAGATGCGTCTATTTGTGTTAACTGTTTTTTCAAAAATGTAATCATCTTAGTATTATGCTGCAAGGTTGTTTTTAAAACCTCTTTTGGAAGAAAATTTTTATTCTCGTTAGTCATATTAAAAAGACTGATTGCCTTGATTACTTTGTCTCTCTCAGCCAATAACAGCCTGATTTCCAGAAAGTCTTTTTCGGGCAGTATCGATAAGTTTAATTCATGTAAATGTGACATTGCATACAATGCAATATCCCTGGAATCAGTCTTGTCTGTTTTACCCCTGACAATGCCTTTAGATCGTTTAATTTCCAGAGCTGATACTACCCAGTAGTCAAACTGTCCATTTTGAATCCAGTAGCAAGCTGGCATACTATAAACACCCGTATTCTCCATGCAAAAAAGAATATCCTCTTTTTCCACCTTTAGTTTTTTCTTTAAGGATGCAAGAAAAGCCTCTATGCCTTTTGCCGTGTTGGCTATACACCCAAAATCCTGATGCATAGTTCCTTGATTAATAATACAATAATCCAGTTTGGCTTTTGAAACATCTAAGCCAATGATAAACCCGTAATTCTTTTTCATAAATTTGATTTAGCAATAACAAAAAAGTTGATGCGTACTAAAACCTTTAATAGGTCCATTAACCTAGCATTCTATTTGGTACAGCTCAACAAATGATCAAGGGAAAAGGCAGAGGACTAATACGGAGAATAGTTATAAAAACTACCAGGGTCTTTAGTTCACCTCTGCTTTTCCTTTGAAAATTTACAACTGTATTTAGCTAAAATCAAAGTAAAGATAGGGTTTATATGCCCAAGAGAAGTTTGTCGCAGAGCTCTCTCGTTAGAGGACTCTGCGCGTTACAAAGCCAGGGTCTGTTATTTAGTTTTAACATCGGACTATTCAGTATGAATTTCCAGAGATAAGAAGTAAATATTAACTTGCCTATGTGTGAGCGTTTGCAGAGTCCTCTGCGAGAGACATCTGCGTGGAACGTTTGTGAAAAGGACACTCTGCGGAGAAAAAATGTTAATAAAATTTTAGGAAATGCTTCTAAATACTCAACTGAGAAAGAGATAGCTGTTCCATTAAATATTCCTACTTCAGAGATTAAATCGGTTAAAAAAGTAAAGGGGAACTGATGAAAAAAGAAAAGAGTATAAAAATTTTGATTAATACAGAGATTGATTTTGCTTTATTCTCCTTTTTTGAATCGGATAATAGGTTTGTGATTCTCTTTGAATTTAAAGACATATTTATTGAGGTAAATGATATTTATCCCTTTTTTGCGTTAGTTAAGCTAAGAGAGCAATTAGAAAAGATGAAAATTTTTCTTTTATGTAAAGGATCTAGAATTGATGTTTACCCTTCTGGTATGTCAGCGATAGGTTTTTTTGCATATCAAACCGAATTTGGAAAACATGCAACTCAACTGGTTTCAATATGGGAAGAAGAATTAGACGTAGAAGTAATAGCTACAGTCAAGACGCAGAAACAGTATCATCAGAAATGGTTGGAATCATTTTAGAATACTTACTTTCTTAACCGGGTGTATTGTTCTAAACTAAGGGTACTATTTTTTTCTGTAAAAGGGTCATGATCATAAAAAACATACGTATTCTGTCTTGTTTAATTATGAGTCCACTATAGTAAAAATTGAACACGAGCTATCATGATCTTTCATGCTACCGCATATCAATCATAACCATCCGTGTTCCATTCACCCGCAAAAAAAGCCATCCACAAACGCGGATGGCTTTTTTTATAATTAGCTGAATTTATTTCGCTCCCTTCACATACTTATCTAACCACTGTTGCTGTTCCCACAAAGTATGTAATACATTTTCCTTTCCACGATAACCATGTGCTTCATAAGGGAGAAACACAAAACGAACGGTGCCACCATGACCCTTGATGGCCGCATATAAACGTTCGCTGTTGATGGGATAGGTGCTAAACCTACAAGAAAAGCAGACACTGGAAATAATAAATATTCGAACTTAAAAATAAAAAATTAGCGAGAAACTTTCTCAGATTTTATCGGAGAGTATTTTTTTCTTTTTTGTCCATTGACAATGATTTTATCAAAGTAACATTTGATACCTGTTGCAACGGGAAGAACTGCCTTGTCCATTAGTTGAAAATGCAGATGGGCTTCGGAAGAATTGCCCGAGTTGCCGCACAAGCCAAGGAGTTGACCTGGCTTAACTTTCATACCTTCTTTCACCACTATAGAGTGCTCTTTGAAATGAGCTAGCAAAACATATTCATCCTGACTCGTTTTAATGATAACAGTATTTCCTGTTAATTGAGATGGATTCATTATGCCAGGTACGTTATCCGGAACATTGTCTATAACTTTGATAACTTCTCCTTTACATGGGGAGTAAATTTCTTTGCCAAAGGCATAAAAACGATCATTTGTTTTATTGTCACCTGAGTAAGATTTCCCTGAGCTATCCTTGATAAGAAAATCAAAAGCATTTTTTTGTGAACGATTGGTAACATGATAATTTTCATCTTCCGTATCTCCACCCCAATAGACATCCCAAGAACCAGTAAAAGGTAAATGCATTTTTGCTTTATTTCTTCTTTCTGGAATTTCCTCATTATAATTGGCATCTGTAATAATAAGCCGATCTATTTTCCCGGTAGGCAAAACTTTCGTAATTAATAGCATTTTAGCATAACCTGAATTAAGTACATACTGTTCAAGATTTCGCTCATCAATTTTCTTAAAATAAACACTATCAATTTTCCCAAATGAATCATGAATATCTTTAATAAATCTAAAAATTCTGGGGGGCGGGAATTTTATTTTTAACGTATCAGAAAGGGAATTGATAATGCTAACAGAGTCTAAATTATTATAAGACTTTACAAACTCTTTTATAGTCTGTGGTAGCACTCTTTGCCCATTCGATGGATTACATAATGTAAGTAGTATCAATATAATAGTTACATCTAGAATCTTCTTAGGTTTCATACTGACTAATTCATTTATAGTTTAAATTTACAATATGATTCTGTAGAATAAATCATACTAAAAATACGCTGTAAATCATGATAGGTAATGTCGATAATTGCTTATTAGCATTGTAAGATTGTAAATCGCCGATGTCAATTATTGCTAATGTTGTTTTCTTTAGTTTAAGTTCTTAGTTCCTATTTAAGTTTATGAAAGTGCGTTTGCTACATAAAGTATCAACAGATTTACCTAAAATATTTTCATTCCTTTTTCACATTCTGTCTTACTAAACTAAAACTCTGCTATAATGAGGGACAAAGTCGAACTTGGACTATTATGATCTGTCATGATACATCATGACAATCATGAAAATCCGTGTTCTATTAATCCGCATCAAAAAAGCCATCCACAAACGCGGATGGCTTTTGAATAATTAGCTGAATTTATTTCGCTCCCTTCACATACTTATCTAACCACTGTTGTTGTTCCCACAAAGTATGCAATACGTTTTCTTTTCCACGATAACCATGTGCTTCATAAGGGAGAAACACAAAACGAACAGTGCCACCATGCCCTTTGATGGCCGCATATAAACGTTCGCTGTTAATAGGATAGGTGCCGGTATTATCATCACTATCGCCATGAATTAAGAGGATCGGCGTTTTAATTTTATCCGCATAACTAAACGGACTCATCTCATAATACAACTGCGGAGCCTGCCAATAAGTACGTTCTTCATTCTGGAAACCAAAAGGTGTAAGGGTGCGGTTATACGCACCACTTCTTGCCACACCTGCTTTAAACAGGTTGGTATGTGCCAGCAGGTTAGCGGTCATGAAAGCGCCGTAACTATGTCCACCAACACCTACACGATTTTTATCAGCAATACCCAGGCCAGATAAATGACCGATGGCAGCTTCCGCATTCATCTTCAACTGGGCTACAAAATTGTCATTGGGTTTTTTATCGGCAGAAGAAGCCACAATCGGCATTTCGGCATTATCAAGTACGGCATAACCCTGTGTTACATAATAAATGGGAGAGCCCCAGCTCAATGTGGTAAAACGGTACTGACTACCACGAATCTGTGCAGCATCAGCAGCACTGTTGAACTCTCTTGGATAGGCCCAGATGATCAGTGGTAAAGGACCATCTTTGTCTTTGTTGTATCCTTTGGGTAAATACAATTCACCGGTAAGGTCAACACCATCAGCTCTTTTGTATTTTACTTTTTCTTTCTTCACGCCTTCCAGTTGCGGATATGGATTGCTGAATTGCGTGATGGCTTTATCTGCAATACGCAATACCAGGTTCTTAATATAATAGTTGGGTACTTCTGTTTGCGATTCTCTCCTGGTCAGTAACACCAGTTTATCGGCATCCAGCACTTCATTTACGGTTTCATATACTCCTTCCTGACAACGCCAGATGATCTCATTCTTTTTGGTGGCCAGGTCAAACTTGGCAAGGAAGGGAAGATCACCTTTAGCAGAAGCACCTGTAGTATTGTTCATCAAAATTTTTGTTCCGTTATCCGTAGTCTGGATTACAGGCCTGCCAAATTTATTGCGTGTTAAAACAGGTGAGCCCGGATTGTTATAGGCATCAGTCTGGTTTCTTTCCATCAATAATTCTAATGAACCGGTGCTGCTGTTATACCTGCTCACGCGAATGGTTTGTTTCGATCTTAACACTTCCTGCACCATGGCCAGTGTTTCGTTACCCCAGGTAGTACCGGCATAACGAGTTTTTGTTTTAAACAATTCTTTCGCTTCACCTGTGAATGGTGCGCTTAATGCATATACGGCATCATGGTATTCAACCTGTTTTTTAATCAAACCACTATCCAATGGCATAGCCCAGGTGATGGTAGCAGCTTCATCATCACGCCAGTCGAAACCCCTTGGTACATTTTGAGTGTTATCATAACCCGAAGGTGTTCCTTCAGAAGAAGGTAGTTCGGCTAATACTTTCACCACTTTGCCAGTAAGGTCATTAATGGTAATCGTAGAAGGAAAACCATTGGCTGTAACGAGGTAGGAGAAAGGTTTGCGGATGGTTCTCACCATCATGTATTTTTTGTCGGGCGATAAACTGAAAGTTGAAACAATACCGGGTTTACCCAACACTGTTTCCACCCCATTTTTATTTTGAATGAGTTGTCCCATGGCATAAAACTCAAACAACTGCTCATCAAAAGGAGATTTGATCAGGTCCTGGAAAGTAGGACTTGGTGCCGCTTTACCTAAGTTCTGCTGAATGGTTGGACCCTTTGGTGTAATAGGTCTTTTGGGTGCATTGGCAGCCGGTTGTGTTGCCGATTTGTAGATGATCGTGTTATCATCTACCCAGGTATAAGAAGTGCCCAGTACTGTATTCAGGGGTTGTTTATTGATCTTCGTTGCTTTCTTGGAAGCAATATCAATCACATATAAATCAACACGTGAACCGGTGGTATGGGTAAATGCAATTTTTGTTTCTGAAGGACTCCAGCTAACACCACCAGCCAGCAGGTTGGCAGGTAAGCCACTTACCTGAGTGCTTTGTCCCGATTTAATATTCTGCAGTGTAAAATTGTTGATGAAGTTCTGTCTGCTGGGCGAAAAATTATTCGGGTTGATACGCAGACCCGCAACCCGCAATTCAGGTTGACCCAGTTCTTCAACCGTTGGATAACTGTTGCGTTCACTGAGCAGCATCCATTCTGCTTTTCCATCAATGCTTACAGAAGGTGTTGGTTTTGCCAGCAGCAGTTCCATTACTTCTTTAGCAGGTGTACGATACGTATTGTCGTCCTGGGCATACACAGCAGTAAAGCTGAAGCCAAGCATCAACAATCCAATGAGCCATTTTTTCATACTGGTTAGATTTTAGAGGTGGTTTTTTTATTAGTCCGGAAGTCCGAAAGTCGGAAAGTCCGAAAGTCCGGAAGACATTTATCGCTGAAAGATCATCTTTCGGACTTTCCAACTTCCGGTCTTTCGGTCTCTATTGATATACTCTTACATAATCAACAATCATCTGCTGCGGATACACTTTTTCATCCACGCCTTTTTGTCCACCCCATGAACCACCCACTGCAATATTGAGCAGGAGGTGAAAGGGTTTATCAAAAGGCCATGCATCGTTGCCGCTGTGTTCATTTTTAAATTTGAAATAAGGTTTGTTATCTACAAACATGGTAATGGTTTCCTTGTTCCACTCCAATGCGTATACATGAAATTTTTCACTGCAATCCGGCACGGATACGGTTCCTGTTTTTTGGGTGCCGATGCTGTGAAAATATTTTTTAGTGTGTGTAGATGCATGAATGGTTCCCTGGTTATAACCTACATGTTCCATGATATCTATTTCGCCATCATCGGGCCAGGTAATTTTTGGGGTGCTGGCCAGCATCCAGATGGCAGGCCAGGTGCCCACACCTTTGGGTAGTTTGGCACGCACTTCAATACGACCATAAGTCCAGTCGCCTTTGCCTTTGGTAACCAGCCTGGCAGAACTGTATTGATTGTCGCCTATTTGTTCTTTGTGTGCCTCAATAATGAGAAAGCCTTTTTCCACCCTGGCATTGCGTGTATTTTTTGAGGTATAGTATTGTAATTCATTGTTACCCCATCCATGTCCACCCACATCATAGTTCCATTTGGTGGAATCGGGGAGACCGTTCACTGAAAATTCATCACGCCAGATCAGTTTTTTCTGCTGCCCCATAATGATGGATGAGACAAATAATGTCAGGAGAAAAAATGATAATTTTCGCATGTACACTGGTTTTGGGGAGATGAAAGTTAAGTAATCCCGGTTAGTAATACATGGGTATTGGATGGCCGGGTGAAAAAAATTTGTGTGGAAGCATGGTTGACTGTATTTTTGTGTCCTCATGAAACAATTTGCACATATTCACCATCATCATTACTTACCCAGGGGGTAGGCTGTTGGTGTTATGTACTAATCATAAACATTAAAGGGCTTACCAACAGGTGAGCCCTTTTTATTTTAACACTGTACTATGAAACTAAAGTTAGCGATCCAGAAAAGCGGCCGTTTACATGATGATTCCATTCGTTTGTTGAAGGAATGTGGCATCGATATCAGTAATGGCGTAAACAAACTGAAAGCAGAAGCATCCAATTTTCCGCTGGAGGTTTATTTCCTCCGTGATGACGATATTCCCCAGTATGTAGAAGATGCTGTGGCCGATATTGGATTTGTAGGGGAGAATGTGGTGTATGAAAAAAAGAAAAAACTTACTGTAGTAGAAAAACTGGGTTTTGGTAAATGCCGGCTGAGTATGGCTGTACGCAGGGGTGAGCAATATAAAGATGCTTCCTTCCTCGAAGGCAAAAGAATTGCTACCAGTTACCCGGTCATTGTTGAATCCTTTCTACGGGAGAAAGGACTAACTGCAGAAATACATGAAATCAGCGGCAGCGTAGAGATAGCACCCGGCATTGGTTTAGCCGATGCTATCTGCGACCTGGTGAGCAGTGGCTCCACTTTGTTCATGAATGGTTTGCAGGAAGCAGAAACCATTCTTCAATCACAGGCTGTGTTGATCAAAAACAATGATCTTGATTCTGCAAAAGTGCAGTTAATTGAACGCCTTCTATTCCGTATACAGTCTGTTAAAAAGGCAAAGAACAATAAATATATCCTGTTGAATGCACCCAATGATAAACTGGCTGAGATTATTGCCTTGTTGCCAGGTATGAAAAGTCCTACGGTGTTGCCGCTGGCCAATCCGGGCTGGAGCAGTGTACACAGTGTACTCAATGAAAATGATTTCTGGGATATCATTGAACAATTGAAAGCCGCGGGTGCACAGGGCATATTGGTGGTACCGATTGAAAAAATGATTGTTTAAGTTATAGCTTATGAAACGTATAGATTATCCATCACGCCAGCAATGGAAAGAACTGCTGCAAAGACCGGTTATTGATACCGCTACTTTACAACAACAGGTAAAAGCTGTAATGGATGTGGTGAAACAGGATGGAGATAAAGCAGTACTTCAATTCACTCGTCAGTTTGATGGAGTGCAGTTAGAGGTACTGGAAATGAGTGAAGCAGCTATTAATGAAACCATTCAACTGGTTCCTGATGATTTGAAACGAGCCATTAAACAGGCCGCACATAATATCCGCCTCTTTCATGAGCAGCAAAAAAATCCGGTTGAGGTAGTGGAAACCATGAAAGGTATCCGCTGCTGGAGAAAATCGGTCGGTATTGAAAAAGTGGGTCTGTATATTCCCGGAGGAACAGCGCCACTGTTTTCAACGATCCTCATGCTGGGTATACCTGCACAGATTGCGGGTTGCAAAGAAGTAATCCTTTGCTCACCACCCGATAAAAACGGGAAGCTGCATCCTGCCATTGTATATGCTGCCAATTTAGTAGGCATCACCCGCATTTTTACCATTGGTGGTGTACAGGCTATCGCGGCTATGACTTATGGTACCGAAACAGTACCCCAAGTGTATAAAATATTCGGCCCCGGAAACCAATATGTTACGGGTGCCAAACAATTGGCCCAACAGGAAGGAATTGCTATTGATATGCCAGCCGGTCCCAGTGAGGTTTGTGTACTCGCCGATAGCAGTGCCAATCCCGCTTTTGTTGCAGCCGATTTGTTGAGCCAGGCCGAACATGGAACAGATAGCCAGGTAGTATTGGTAAGTACGGATATTACACTGGTAGATGCAGTAATGCAGGAACTGGATAGTCAGTTACAACAATTGCCAAGAAAAGAAATAGCTGCCAAAGCCTTAACCAACAGTAAGGCGATTATTGTAAAAGATATGAACGAAGCCATCGATCTGGTGAATGAATATGCCGCAGAACACCTGATTATTTCCTGTGAAGAGGATGAACAGCTGGGAGAGAAAATCATCAATGCCGGTTCGGTTTTTCTGGGTAATTATTCACCGGAAAGTGTGGGCGATTATGCAAGTGGTACCAATCATACACTTCCCACCAATGGTTTTGCAAAAGCCTATAGCGGCGTGAGTGTAGACTCTTTTGTAAAAAAGATCACTTATCAAAAACTCAGCAAAGAAGGATTAACAGGTATTGCAGCAACTGTGGCAACCATGGCAGCTGCCGAAGGATTAGATGCGCATAAAAATGCCGTACTCATCAGGCAATAGATTTAAAAAATTATAAGTAAGCTATTATATGTTTATACTGGATCAACTCATACGAAACAATATCAAACAATTAAAACCCTATTCTTCTGCGCGCGATGAATTCAGCGGAGAAGCGAAAGTGTTTTTAGATGCCAATGAAAACAGCCTGGGATCACCGCTGACCAGATGGTATAACCGTTATCCCGATCCACACCAGCAGGCTGTTAAACAAAGACTGAGCACCATCAAAGGTATTGGCGCCGAACATATTTTCTTGGGTAATGGCAGTGATGAATGTATTGATATTTTGTTTCGTTGTTTCTGTGAACCCGGTAAGGATAATGTGATCATCTGTCCGCCAACATATGGAATGTATGAAGTAAGTGCCCATATCAATGATGTTGAAATTCGTAAGGCTCCGCTGTTACCCGATTTTCAACTTGACCTGGTTCATATGGAGAACCTGGCTGATGCCAATACCAAAATCATCTGGCTCTGTTCGCCCAATAATCCAACAGGAAACTCATTAAACAGAACAGATATTGAAATGGTATTGAATAATTTCAATGGTATCGTAGTGATTGATGAGGCTTATATCAATTTTGCACAACAAAAATCATTTGTACAGGAGCTTACGGAATACCCGAACCTGGTAGTATTACAAACATTGAGTAAAGCCTGGGGGCTTGCAGGGCTTCGATTAGGAATGGCTTTTGCTTCACAATCGATTATTGAAGTGATGAACAAAGTGAAGCCGCCATACAATATTAACCAGTCGACACAGGAGCTTGTACTAAAGGCGCTGGAAGAAGTTGGGCAGGTGAATGATATGATTAAAATACTCGTAGACATGCGCAATGCCTTATCGGAAGTATTTGAATCAATGCCAACAGTGGAGAAAGTATATCCATCAGATGCCAATTTCATACTCGTAAAAATTGCAGAAGCGAGAAAGATATATGAGTTTCTGTTGACGAAGGGAATTGTGTTAAGAGACAGGAGTAATGTGGAGCTTTGTGAAAACTGCCTGCGCATCACCATCGGTACTGAAAAAGAGAACACCGATCTGGTAGATGCGATGCAGGAATGGTTCGCTGAACAAACAAACTAAGTAAATCTGTGTTTTCATTTGTAATTTCAATCCAAATTCAACAGTATATGAAAAAAAGGGTTCTGTTATCTTTCGCTATCTTTTGTGCAGCGGTTAACCTGGTAGCAGCAAACGATTCAGCGATTACAGTTGCAAAAAATCGAATAGCTGATCCGGTAAATGCAGGTTTAAAAACACCAGCTGGTTTTTCAGCTTCTATTATTGCAGATAATCTTGGCAGGGCGAGGCATATCGTAGCCACTGAACAGGGTGGTGTCTATGTGAAACTGGAACGTTTAAAAGACGGAAAAGGTATTGTGTACCTGAAAGATGCAGATGGTGATGGTAAAATGGAGATCAATAAAACCTTTGGTAATTATTATGGAACAGGTATTGCCATTAAAAAAGGGTATCTCTATGCTTCATCTGATCAGGATGTATACAGGTATAAACTGGATGATAATGGAAATGTGATCGATGCTGAAAATCCACAACGCATTGTAAAAGGTTTTTGGGATAAGCGTCAGCATGCATCGAAATCATTGGCGCTTGATGATGCCGGAAATATTTATGTAAATATTGGTGCTCCGTCTAACTCTTGTCAGGAGGTTGACAGAACAAAAGGTTCAAAAGGAATGAATCCTTGTCCGATACTGGATTCAGCAGGCGGTATCTGGCAGTTTAAAGTAGATCAGATTGATCAGGGTTATCATAATGGTGTTCGTTATGCTACAGGTTTAAGAAATGTGGTAGGGCTTGACTGGAATAAACAGGAGAATAAATTATATGTAACCATGCATGGTCGTGATATGCTGTATACTTTGTATCCTGATATATACGATACGACTGTGAGTGCCGAGCTGCCTTCAGAAACATTGTATGCTATCAACAAAGGCGATGACGCAGGCTGGCCCTATGTTTATTATGATCATTTTCAGCAAAAGAAAATTCTTGCTCCTGAATATGGCGGCGACGGAAAGAAAACAGGAGGTGAAAATGCTATTGACCCCCTTGTAGGTTTTCCGGCACATATGGGCCCGAACGCATTATTGTTTTATACAGGTAACCAGTTTCCTGAAAAATACAAGCAGGGTGCATTTATAGCTTTTCATGGTTCATGGAACAGATCACCACTACCACAGGAAGGTTATTATGTAGTATTTGTGCCGTTTAAAAATGGCAAACCCAGTGGTAAATGGGAAGTATTTGCCGATGGTTTTTCAGGAACAGGTGTCGTGAAAAATCCAAGAGATGCACAACACAGACCTTGCGGACTTACTCAGGGCCCCGATGGATCTTTGTATGTGTCGGATGATGTAAAAGGTACCATTTATAAAATCAGTTATTCGTCAAAATAAGTGTACATGAAGTTTGTCTATAGCCTGATCATATTATTGATCAGCACTGCATTTGTTATGCCGGAAGAAAAAGCAGCGGTAGCACAGCCATCCATAAAAGCTTCGTTGGAAAGAGGTAAAACTGTGTATCTGCAAAGATGCATGGCTTGTCACCAGATGGATGGAGGAGGTGTTCCCAGACTTAATCCGCCACTGGACGGTGCTTCAAAAGTAAAGGGAAAAGATAAGTTATACCTGGTGAGGGTGATCATCAAGGGAATGACGGAAAGGGTTGAGCTGGATGGGGAATATTATGATAACAATATGTCTGCTAACCCCGATCTTACTGACACACAGATTGCAGATGTATTAACTTATATCCGTAACAGCTGGAGTAATAAAGCCTCAGCAGTTACGGCAGCAGATGTAAAAATGGCGAGGGTAAAAATCAAGTAAATAAATGAAACCAGTATTATTCATAGATCGTGACGGTGTTATATTACAGGAGCCGCCTGAAGATTTTCAAATAGACCGTATTGAAAAAACTTCCTTTGTTAAAGGTAGTATCTCGGCATTATCGCAGATTGCCGCTTCTTTTGATTATTATAAAGTAATGGTGACTAATCAGGATGGACTGGGAACAGACAGTTATCCTGAAGCAACATTTCACCCTTATCATGATCTTATGATTCGCACACTGGCCGGGGAAGGTTTTGTATTTGATGAAATGATCATCGACCGGACATTTGCTGCAGACAACCAGCCCACACGAAAACCAGGTACAGCCTTGTTGCAACATTTTTTTGATGAAAAAAAGTTCGACCTGGCCCATTCATATGTTATCGGTGACAGGTGGAGTGATATACAACTGGCAAAAAATTTAGGTTGTAAAGCCATTTATTTGACATCGCCGCTGCATTCGCTTACTGCAGAACAGGAAACAGAACTTAGGTCAACCATTGCTTTGGAAACGAGTGACTGGAAAGACATCTATGCTTTTTTAAAACTTGGACTACGTAAAGTAGTACATGAAAGGAATACCAATGAAACAAAGATCAGTGTAAGCCTGAACCTGGATGGTACAGGTGTTTCAGCCATCCATACAGGTATTGGCTTCTTTGATCATATGCTCGACCAGATAGCCAGACATGGACAAATAGACCTTGCCATTGAAACAAAAGGTGATCTGCATATTGATGAACACCATACTATTGAAGATACCGGCATAGCATTGGGAGAAGCATTTGCCAAAGCGCTGATCGACAAAAGAGGTATGGAACGTTACGGGTTTGCTTTACCCATGGATGAAGCTGATGCCAAGGTGCTGATTGATTTTGGCGGGAGGAACTGGATGGTATGGGATGCAGAATTTAAAAGAGAAAAAATAGGTGAAATGCCTACTGAAATGTTTTTCCATTTCTTTAAATCTTTCAGTGATGCTGCTAAGTGTAACCTGAATATCGAATGTAAAGGAGAGAATGAACATCATAAAATTGAAGCCATTTTTAAAGCCTTTGCCAAAGCCATCCGAATGGCCATAAGACGTGATCCTTTCTCTAATCATTTGCCTTCGACAAAAGGCCTGTTATAAGGATTGAATATATTCATTAAATAAACCTCTCTGCGAAATCTCTATTATCTCTTGTTCTCTGCGGTAATTTTTTTGCGTAAGTTCACCGCAGAGAACATGAGTATACAGAGGTTCCGCAGGGGGTGTGATCATTTATTTCCCTTTTCCGGAGAGGATAATCCTCAAAGTGTGCATCATAATTTTGAAATCGAGCAGGAGTGATGCATTTTCAATATAGATCAGGTCGTATTTCATTCTTTGTATCATTTCATCAATATTACTCGCATAGCCAAACTGAACCATGCCCCAGGATGTAAGCCCGGGTTTTACTTTTAAGAGATAACGGTAATAAGGTGTTTGTTGCAGTATCTGGTCGATATAAACCTTTCGTTCGGGTCTAGGTCCAATCAAACTCATATCGCCTCTAAGTATATTCCAGAGCTGTGGTAATTCATCGAGCCGCCATTTACGCATCAGTTTTCCCCATGCAGTAATACGTGGGTCATTGTCGCTTGATAGTGCCGGACCATTTTTTTCTGCATCAGAAACCATACTTCTGAATTTATAAATGGTAAATGGCCGGCCCTGGTAACCCACTCTTTGCTGGGCATAGATGACAACTCCTTTCGACGAAAGTCTTGTGCGTATGGCAATTAATAAAAGAAGCGGTGATAACAATACTAAACCGGTTGCAGCCACCAGTATATCTGTAATTCGTTTGACATTCTGTTGCCAGGCACTCAATGGATTGGTTCGTAAATCGATTAAAGAAGCGGTAAAAATATTATTGGTTTTTACTGAGCCTGAAACGATATCAAGTGTATTGGCAACGAGTTTGATGTCTATTTCTTTTTCTGTTAATGTGTATACGAGCTCATCGATCAGCTCATGATCTTTTTTATCGAGTGCAAGTATTACTTTTTCTACCTGGTAATGCTGGAGGATAGTAGTTAAAGTATCTGTTGATCCCAGCCAGGGAATCCATTTGCCGAGACCATTGGTTGTTTTTTGTTCATGTGTAGCAAAGCCCACCACCTGCATCCCCAGGTACCTGAAATTTTTAATCACTTCATGATACACTTTTATGGCTTCTTTATTATTTCCGATGATCAGGGTATTAAAACGTATGCGACCGTTTAAAATAGACTTTTTAATAAGCAGCAGTACTATACTTCTGTCAATAGCGAAGAGGGTAAAATGAACCAGAAAAAACAAGGCAAAGAGGGTGAAAAAATCCGGGTGTTTCCAGAAAACAAAGATCATGATGAACAGGCTGCCGATAGCCGTCTGGATAAATGTCTCCGTTATTTCATTGAGTCTTGATTTTTCATATAATGATTTCTGGTAGGTGCCTGATAAGCCAAAAATAAGCAACCAGGCAAATGCCATACTGAAACAGGTAAGTAAACTTGTGTTGGTGCGTGAATTTGTTATGGCAGGAAGAAGGGTATAGAAAAACAATATAAAACCAGCGATGGCAAAAAGGAAGTCGGAAAGAATATACCAACTGATCTGTTTCTTTTTGCCTTGCATGGGTTACACCAGAATACTGGTATTATTGATTTTATCCAAAATCTGATGTGCCACTTCCATCGCAAGGAAGCCATCTATTTCACTTACTACCGTTGGTTTATTCTGGAGGATGGCATCAACAAATGATTCGAGCTCCAGTTTTATCGCATTGGCCTGTGGAATAATGGGGTTCGCAATAGCAATTGTTTTCTTTCCGTTTTGGGTATCGATATCAAATGAAAAAACATGCTGATCATCGGGTTGTTTGAGTTTGATGATCTCTGTTTTTTTCTCGAGGAAATCAATGCCGATATAAGCGTCTTTCTGAAAAAGCCTCATTTTGCGCATCTTCTTCATGCTGATACGGCTGCTGGTAAGATTGGCTACACAACCATTATTGAATTCTATACGAACGTTGGCAATATCAGGGGTTTCTGTCATGACCGCTACACCACTTGCAGAAATATTTTTTACATCACTTTTAACGAGACTGAGAATGATATCAATATCATGAATCATCAGGTCGAGAATCACACTCACTTCAGTTCCGCGCGGATTGAATTGGGCAAGTCTGTGTACTTCAATAAACATGGGATTCAGGTTCATTTCCCGAATGGCCAGGTAAGCCGGATTGAATCTTTCTACATGACCTACCTGCATCTTTACATTTGCTTCACGAACCATGTTTACCAAATCTCTTCCTTCCTGAATAGTATGTGCCAGTGGCTTTTCTACAAAAACATGTTTACCCTTGCGGATAGCCATCATACAAATATCAAAATGGTGATCGGTGGGTGTGATTACATCAATAATATCACAGGCATCCATTAATTTTTCTTCATCAGAAAATCTTTTCAGGCCATATTCATCCACTGCAATACGGGCATTGTCGTTATTGGGGTCAAAAAAGCCCACCAGCTTCACATCTTTTATTTCCTTCCAGTTATTGAGGTGAAATTTACCCAGGTGTCCAACGCCGAAAACGCCTACTTTAAGCATAGCAATACATGTATTTAATGGGTAAAGATAAATAATAGCCGTCCCCGAAAGCGGGTTAATTGTCTTATGTGGATATCCCGTCGTATAAACAGCTCTTTCTTTCCGGCTCCTGAAATCTACTTAATATTGTGATTGGTGGTACTTTATAAATTATAACCCTTTAGTGGTAAATGATGGATTCGTTACTATACTGTTTACTGGTAATCGCAGCATATCCTTATATCATTTATCCTCTTCTTTCATTTTTGCTCAGCCTTTTTAAAAATATACCGGTTTATCCTCCCATTTACCCGAGTGTGACGGTTTTGATAGCTGCGTATAATGAGATAGACTGCATCAGGCAGAAACTGGACAATACATTCGGATTGCATTATCCTTCTGATAAGCTCGAAGTAATTGTTGTAACAGATGGATCAACGGATGGAACTGATGTGGCTGTGGCAACTGATGGAAGAGCAAAACTTTTGCATGATACAAAACGAAAGGGTAAAGCAGGTGCCATCAATGGTGCCCTTGGTTTGATTAAAACCCAGATTGTAGTATGCACAGATGCGAATACTATGCTTAATAAAGAAGCGCTAGCAGCACTCGTTACTTACTTTCAGGATTCGAATATCGGTGCGGTAGCAGGTGAGAAAAGGGTAGTAGGAATACCTTTCTCTGATGATATACCATCAGAAGCTTTTTACTGGAAATATGAGTCAACAGTTAGATACTGGGATTCAAAAATTTTTTCGGTAACTGGTGCAGCGGGAGAGTTGTATGCCATTAGAACAGCATTACTGAGGCCGATACCAGAAGATACCATTTGTGAGGATTTACTGATTACGATGCGAGTGATTGAAGAGGGTAAAAGGGTAGTTTATGAACCATTGGCATATGGAACAGAGCATATTTCACCCACCATTCATGATGAATGGAAAAGAAAATTACGCATTGCTGCAGGTGGTTTTCAGTTTTTTCAGCGTATGAAATTATGGAGCTTCTGTACCAGGCAACCTGTTGCTGCATTTCAATTCATCAGCCGAAAATTATTTAGATGGCTGATCGTTCCCTATATCTTGTTACTGATGTTTCCCTTGTCTGTTTTTTTAGTATTCAATTCCAACGACAACTTTATTCAGCTAATTTCGATAATCCAGCTTCTTTTGTATGGTTGGGCCGCTTTTGGTTATTGTTATAATAGAAATCAACACAGATCAGGACTAGTATACTTCCCTTTTTATTTTCTAATGGCCAATATTGCCATAATTGCAGGAACCTTTCAGTATGTAAAAGGAAAATCTTTTATTCTATGGGAAAAAGCAAAGAGGTAAAATGTCAAAGTGGTTTTTTTTTCACAGAATTACTGCTATTTCCATACTTCATAAGGGCTAAACCCGTTATTCTGCTGAGATAAATAGGTGATACATCAATGGGTCTTCCGGTGAAAACACCGGCGAAAGGCTAAAAAAATACCGTTTTTCCCACATTTGATTAATAGTTAATATGCGATTGATTATTAAGGTATTGCATACCTGGATCACCCCTAAATGAAATCTTATGTCTAAAAAGCTACAATTTTTGTTGACTTTTTTATGCTTTGTACTACTACAGTTAACAACAACTGCGCAAACAAATTATTACGTTTCAGCCTCTGGAGGAGATAACCTTAACAATGGATTGAGTCCGGCAACAGCTAAGTCCACAATAGCTGCGGCTATTGCGGCGGCTTCAAATGGTGATATTATTAATATTGGTGCGGGAATTTATGTTCAAACCACAACCATACAGGTTAATAAATCTGTTACCATTAAACCGGAAGCTGCAGTTGGCTCAGTTATAATACAGACAAGTGGTGGCGCCTATCTTTTTTTAGTAACTGCCCCGCAGGTTTCAATCAGCAACCTGATTATCACAAAAACAGATGATTCACCCAATCATAATCTGATTGGTGTACAGGCAAATAATTTTGAACTCTCTGGATGCACCATCAGTGGCCAATATGCCATGGCGGGTGCTAATGTTTCAAGGGCACTTGAAGTATCGGGCGGACTAACCGGATTAAATATCCATGATAATACCATATTCAATCTTCGTCAGCCAGGCTATATCAATAACAATGTATCCGGAAATATTACTAATAATAAGGTATATGGTACCCGTGGATGGGTATTATTATCTGATTGTGCTGTAAATTTTAATGGAAACACATGGGGTTCAGGTGCTACTGCCAATTATTACGATATTGCCATCCTTAACGCCACCGTTAATAAGTACACAGATATTGCAGCCATCAGTGCCGTCAATAACCAGGCGATCATAGAAAATCAGCATAGCTCTTATGGCACGCCTGTTTTGTCTATAGTACATGTGGATGCATCTTATGGCGGCGCTTCCAAGAACGGTTCTGTTCGTGATCCTTATAATACCATCACTCAGGCAATAACCCGTGTAATTACCGGTGGAAAAATTATTGTTGCACCGGGTACTTATACAGGAAATCACCTAATTAATAAATCCGGAATCCGTCTACTCTCAACAGGTGGGGCATCTGTAACACATATTCAATCATCAGTAATAGGTCAGCATACAATTGCGCTGAATTCGGGTATCAATAATGTAACAATTGGTGAGGTTGGTAAAGGTTTTACCATAACTGGTTACGATAGCAATGGCCAGATTGAAACGGGGGCTATTTATTTATTGGGAAGTCATACCAATATTCGTATTGAGGGGAATGAAATAGTAGCCAATGGGGAACATGGTATAGGTTCATTAGAAAATACAGCGATCGATAATATCATCATCAATGGCAATACTTTTTCAGGTAAAACATTTGCCGGTAATGAGCCAGGTGGCTGTGGCTCCGGTACCCAGTTTGCAGCAGGAAATAATGTGCCACGTCAACTGGTAGTATTAGGCGGAAATAGTACGGTTACCAACTCTAAAAATGTAACATTTACCAATAACAAGGTTATAGGTATAACAGGAGGTTATAACAGCGCATTGGGTTGTTATCAGGGTAATACACAGATTACCATTGATGTAATAGGTGCAACCATCTCCGGTAATATTTTTGACGGAACTACTTCAAGGGGCTCCAGTTTGCGTACAAGGGGTAATGCAACTTCTATTTATTGTAATACTTTCTATAATAGAAACCTGGGCCAGAGTGCAACCCATATTTTCTTTTTTGATGGAGATCCGCTAATCAATGCTTACCCTAATTCCATTCATGGTATATTAGAAGCTAATGCATTTCCGGGTGGGGCAACAGGTTTTACCTCAGGGAATATTCCCGGTAATACAGGAACTTATTTTATTTACAGAGATACAGTACAGGCTACAGCAGTAAATGCAGCATTGGGAAATATTTTACCAATGGCTAATGGATTTACCGGTCTGGCTGTATTTGTAGATCCACTTTTCGATTATAGTGTGGTAAATGATGCCGATGCCTGTGGTGCAACTGTAAATTTAGAAGTGCCGGAGGCTTATAGTGCATGTGGTAATACAGCTTCTGTATCAAAAGATTTTCAGGGTAATTTTTTCCCGGTGGGTACTACAAAAGTTACCTGGACGGTAACAGATGTAAACGGCAATACGGATACAGCCACACAATACGTAACCGTAATAGATAATCAACCCCCGGTAATTGAAGCGACAACAAATCTTACATATTGTTTTGCTGCTTCTGGTAACTATCAAGTACCACAAATTAACGTGTCAGATAATTGTGGAATTTATTCCGTAGTGTATACGGTAAGCGGTGCAACCACCAGAACTGGTACCGGTGCAAATGCAAGCGGCATTTTTAATACTGGTATTTCTACTATTACTTATACTATTACAGATGTAAACGGAAATATTAAAACAGCTTCATTCGATGTTACCGTAACTGCTGCATCTGCTGCAACTTATACGGTAAGCAGTCCAGACGCATTCTGTAATCAACTGACTGTAAAAGGAAATGGTATTCAGGGTTCAAGTTATAGTTGGAAATTGGGTTCGTCCGTAGTGTCAACACAACAGTCCATCAGCTTGGGATTAACCAGTCCGGATGGTATCTATGAATTAACCATTACAACAGCTGAAGGATGTGCTTCATCTCCTGTAATGTATACTTATAATAAGCAGTCGGTAGCAGGTAATTATACTATACTGGTAGCCAATGATGTAAAATTGGGAGCAGGCAATAGAGTTGTAACAGGAAGTGTGGGTGTCATGAATTTATCCGGAAGGGCCATATTTGAACAAAACAGTGCTATAACAGGTGCCGGGTCTTTTGTTAAAGCACCAAGGGTGTATAAGAATGGATCAGGTATCAATCTTGCTTCAGTGATCATTGGCAGGGCAACGGTTGATTTACCTGCTATGAAATATAATGCTGCATCAACAAGACATCTCCGTAATTATACAGTTAACAAAAATCAAAATGTCACTTTGAGCGGAGGTTATGCAGACCTAACTATCAGGGAAGGTGCCAATGTTATTTTAAGTGGCGATAATTTTAAAACAATACGTGTTGGAGCTGGTGCACGTTTGCAGTTTACTTCCAGTATAATTAATATTAGCGATTTAATTGTGGAGGCAGGAAGTTCTTCATTGAATACTAATGTTCGCTTTGCGGCAGATGCCGAAGTTAGGATAGGCAATAGAGTTCAGTTAAGGTCAAATGTAAGAGTCAATCCTGATCAAAGAAAAGTTACCTTCTATATGGGTGATGGTAATAAGGATGATGAAAAGTTCTCTGTTGCAGGTACAAATATTCAGTTTACCGGAAACGTATATCTACCAAAAGGTATCATGCGTTTAAGCCCTGATGGCAACCGAAATAATACGGCATCGAATGTATCCATGACTGGCTTCTTTATTACGGAAGACCTGGAAAGTAATATCCCGAATGTGGTATGGAATAGTTATAACTGCAGCAACGGACCTGTGGTAGTTTCCAGTGGCTTAACTTCTTCAGCTATTGCTATTGAGCAGGGTGGAACCATGAGCGAAAGCTTTAGTGTTCAGGTATTGGGCAACCCTTCTACCAATTATTTCACTTTGAAATTACAGAGTAATATTAACCTTCCAGTTCAGATCCGGATAATGGATGCAACAGGAAGAATGGTGGAAGCCAAAGCCAACAATAATGCCAATAGTACGGTTCAGGTTGGACATGATTTCAAACCCGGTATTTATTTTGCTGAATTACAACAAGGCAATACACGTAAGCTGATTCAGTTAATGAAGATGCGTTAATCCCCCTTTCCATAAAGATTTCTTGTTTTGCAAATATGAGGCCTGCCAGATGGCAGGCCTCATATGCATTATTTGTATTAAGTATTTATCAAATGTGTATTGAAAATCAGTAGTCATTTTTTGTTTAAAGAAGGATATTGTATTAATCAGTAACGTTCTACAAAAAAAATATTGTTAAAAGCAGCTTTTTCTAAAATAGCTTTGTCTGATTTTTGAATAATAGAAATCAAACAATTTCTGTTAAATTCATCATTTGCAAATTCGTCAACATCTTTCTTGGTACATGAACTGAGAAAGAGAAAAAAACTGAACAATGAGAAAACAACTACTAATGATGTTTTGCGCTTTCCTAATTGCTACAGTTAGCATTTTTGCGCAAAATTCCACGGTAACGGGTAAGGTTACCGATGGTCAAAATGGAGCCGCACTCAGCGGTGTTACTTTTTATTTAAATGGGAAAGCCGTAGGTGTTTCCGGAGCTGATGGAGATTTTTCATTTGCCGTTTCAGCTACAGCTAAGAGATTAACCGCGACCTATGTGGGGTATGATGATTTAGATTTTGCCATTACCAAGGGAAGTCTTTCACTCAAAATGAATCAGGGCAACAAATCTCTATCTGAAGTAGTGGTAACCGGTTATCAGCAGTTGCAAAAGCGCCAGGTCACAGGTTCTATTGCAACAGTAAGCGGTAATACCATCAAAAATGCACCGATCGGATCCTTTGATCAGTTATTACAGGGTCAGGCAGCCGGTACATTAATTCAGGCTAACTCGGGTCAGCCTGGTGCTGCGGCTAATGTCATTATCCGTGGTATTGGTTCTGTAAGCGGAGGTACCCAGCCACTATATATAGTAGATGGTATTCAGATTTCTGCACAAAACTTTTCATCTATCAACCCTAATGATTTTGAGAGTATCAGTGTACTGAAAGATGCCTCTACTACTGCTCAGTATGGTTCACGTGGTGCAAACGGTGTTATCGTAATTACTACCAAACAGGGAAAGAATGGCAAGACAAAATTTGAGTATAATGCTCAGTATGGTCAGTCGAGATTTCCTGAAAACAAATTGGTTGTAATGAATACCAATCAAAAATTGGATTATGAGATCCAAAGGGGTAATCCTTACGGATGGACCAATGCTGAGTTGGATAGTCTACGCAAAATCAATGTAAACTGGCAGGATGAAATCACACAAACTGGTATCACCAATAACCACCAGTTAAGTGCAAGTGGAGGTAATGAAAAAACAACTTTCTTTATTTCCGGTGCACTTTTCAATCAATCTGGTACAGTTAAAAGAACAGGATTGAAACGTTACAGTGGCCGTATTAACTTGGATCATAATGTAAATGAAAGTATCAAAATAGGTACACGTACTTATATTGGTTGGAGTAATTTTGAGAATACCACTGAGGCAAACACAGGTATCGCATCACCATTGAATGCCATTCGTTGGGCCAACCCTTATGAGCGTCCATACAATCCGGTAACTGGTACTTATCAGCAATTTGTATCTGGTCAGCCCAATCCGGTTCAGGATATCAATGAAACAAATCGCGGAACAAAAGAGCTGAAAATTATAGCCAGTGCTTATCTGGAGTCTAAGCTGTCATTCATTTTAAAAGGATTGAGCTTCAGAACCCAGTGGGGTGTTGATTATGAGAACTGGGATCAAACAACGTTATTTACACGTTTTAGCGTTGCTGGCCAGGCTCAGACAGGTAACCAGGGTTTATTTGGAAAAAACTCCAGAACCCTTACCCGTTATACTGGTACAACTTCATTAAATTATGCTAAAGTAATAGGAGACCATAATTTCTCTGTAGGCATTTACAATGAGTATGTAAACCGTATCCTGTCTAACTTTGGATTCAATGGTTTTGGTTTAACAGGTAATCTGCAGAATGGTGCAGGTGTAACAAACGGTTCAGCTACATATATTCCAAATGTGAATGAAAACAGAACAGAAAATTCTCTGATTTCTTTCTTTGGAATTGGCTCATACAGCTTTAAGAACAAGTATTTCCTGAATACTTCAATCAGAAGAGATGGATCATCTCGTTTTGGAGCTAATAACCGATTTGCTACCTTCTACACTGCAGGTGCTGGTTGGGTGATTAGTGACGAAGATTTCTTCAAAAATGTTAAATTCATCGACAATTTAAAACTCACCACTTCTTATGGTACCGTAGGTAACCAGGAAGGTATCGGAGACTTTAATGCTCGTGAATTATTCGCTAATAGAACCTATTTAGGTGTTAACGGTCCTGGTATCAATAACCTGCCCAATCCGGATTTAACATGGGAAGAGAGAAGAAAATTCAATGTTGGACTGAATGTTACTGTTCTTAAAAACAGGGTAACACTGGGTGTTGATTTCTACAATGATGTAACTAACCGTTTATTCCTTGCTAACCAATTGTCTAGGACAACAGGTTTTGCCAGCTTGAATACCAATATCGGTAAAGTACAGAACCGTGGATGGGAATTCACTTTGTTAACAGAAAATGTTAGAACTAAAAACTTCAGGTGGACTACCAACATCAATTTTACCATCAATAGAAATAAGGTACTGGAACTCACTCCAACAACACCTGCTAATGGTATCGTTGGTGGACTTACCATTACACGAGTTGGCTTACCACTGAACAGCAATTATCTGGTAGAATATGCTGGTGTTAACCCGGCAAATGGTAATGCTTTGTATCGTCAGCCTAATGGAACTATTACCGAAACATTCAATGACGTTGCAGATCGTCAGGTGTTTGGTGTGAGAGATGCTCCGTATTTCGGTGGATTTACCAACAAATTTACCTACAAGAATATTGAGTTGAATGTATTCTTCACTTATATGTTTGGAAATAAAGTGTATAACAATGACCGTGCAAACGTTGAAAATCCAAGCTATTTTGGAGACAATATGTGGGTTGAAGTAGCCAAAGAGTGGCAGAAAGCTGGTGATATTACCAATATCCCAAGACCTACTCAGGTTATGAGAACAACTACAACCCGTTTCCTTGAAGATGGTTCTTTCTTAAGACTTAGAAATGTACAGTTGTCATATAACCTTTCTGCAGCAACAGCTAAGAAAGTTGGATTGAGCAGTTTAAGGGTATTTGTTATGGGTGAAAACCTTTGGACTGGTTTTAAATTCTTAGGATTTGACCCAGAGTTTACTGGTGGTCAGTTAACTGGAGCACAATATCCTGCTCTTAGAACTGTTACTGCAGGTGTAACTGTTGGTTTCTAAACTTTTAAAAAAAACTTACATGAAAACATTTATAAAATCAACTTTGCTGGCTTCTGTTTTATTTGCCACCGCAAGTTGTGAAAAAGCGGTTGAAAAATCACCAACACACTTGGCTACATTAGAAAACGCATTTGCGACTATAGCCGATTATGAAAACTCACTGAGCTCTGTATATAATGCATTACGTGGCGTAGGTTATTATGGTCGTAATATGTCGGTACTTCCAGACATGATGGCTGATAATCTGGTACAAACTCCGGAATCATTGGTTAACTTTCTGGCATTAACCGATTGGGTTGTTACTCCGGGAAATGGAAACGTTGCAGAAACTTGGATAGGAGCCTATGCTGCTATTAATAATGCAAACATTATCATTAATAACATTGATAAAGTTGCTACTGCGGCTAACCAAACAAGGGTAAACAGGATTAAAGGACAGGCATTGGCCATACGTGCAATGGCGCACTTTGATATCTTAAAGTATTGGTGTGATAACCTTGATCGTAACAGTACTTCTCCTGGTATTCCCTTTGTGAAAGCTTCTGTACTGGAAACTTCTCCTGTAAATGCAAAGCCAGCACGTGGAACCGTAAAGGAAGTGTATGATAATATTTATGCCGATATAGCTGCCGCAAAAACAGCTTTGGGCAATATCGATGCACCCATTAACCCTGCCAGTAACAGGTATAAAATTGATTTGATAGGATTGAGTGCTATTGAGGCAAGGGTAGCATTATATGCTAAAGATTACCCAACAGCTATCAGTGCTTCTACTATTGTTATCAATGCTTTACCATTAGCTAGTAGAACAGTATTTCCAAACATATTTAAAGACCAAAGTAATGCTGAAGTGGCTTTCTCAGTATTATATAATACAGGAGAATTTTTGAGCAGATTGGCTGGTGATGTTTTTGGTCCAACCATTAATCGCTCTCAGTGGGAAGGAGATCCTGCCTTGTTTGCAACTATTGATGAAGCCAATGATGTACGTTTTGGCGTAAATGTGAGAAGAGGATATAGCACTTTAGCAACACCTGTAAGGGGTACCAATCGTCTGGTTGTTGTAAAACACCTGGGTAAAGGAGCTGCAATCGATGGTGTTGTTGATTGGAAAGCATTCAGAACAGGTGAAATGTACCTGATTAGAGCAGAAGCACGTGCACTGAGCAATCAGGAAGTTCTGGCACTGGCTGATTTAAATGCTTTACGCGCAGCACGTATCAATGGTTTCATACCCGGTATAGAAACAGGTTCAGCTTTAATTGCAGCAATTGCTGCTGAAAGACGTAAAGAATTGTTCATGGAAGGACATCGTTGGTTCGATTTGAAAAGAACCACCAGATCCATCAACCGTGGTACAGTTACAGCACCTACAACGCAATCTGTATTGGCTTCATCACGCAGAGAGTGGATTTGGCCAATTCCAACAGGTGAGTTAGATGCCAATAGTAATATGGTACAAACTACCGGATATTAATTATAATTAGCAAAAGCTAAGTGAAAAAGAGGCTGTCCTAAAACGACAGCCTCTTTTCGTTTAAAATATATGTTGCTATATCAATCATTGGTGCAATCATAATATCTTTTTCGTTTTGTTTCAGGTAAGTGAGGAACTGACGATGAGCATTGAGCGATACATCCAATCCATTGCCACCGCCCACACCATGAAAAAGAATAACCAGTAAAGAGTTGCTGGCAACGGCTTTTTTTACCCATTCAATCATTTGTTCGCCTGTATGGTTATTGACCATATAGCAGTCAACATTATATAGATCAATCTCATTGATCTTATGCATCTGATTTCTCACCGCCCTAGCTGCTACGAAATCTTCTTTCATGGCATGAATAAACGAGGAGTCACCAATTTTCATATCGCCACAGGTATAGGCAAAGGTTCTTTTTGTTTTGCCATCTAAAGCATGCAGAAAGAGATTGGTCATTCTTGTTTCATCTATCATTCGCTGAACCGTATAATTCCGCATATCATATTCCGGCTTTACCCATTCCCTGCCTGTACCACCCACACAGGGATGAAAAAGCGTATGGTTACCTAATTCATGCCCTCTTTTATCAAGGCCCTTCCACTCATTCAGCCTTTTCTGTACCGAATTTGAAAAGGCTGTGAGGTAGAAGCTGGCTTTGAGACCCAGTGAGTCCAGTAGGGGTGCCGCATTATCTAAGTGCTCATCAATGGCATCATCATAAGTAATAACAACAGCGCATTTTTTTCCGTTCCATAACTGAGCATCAATACCTGTACAACTGAGTAAGGCTGCTATGCAAAAGATATATTTCATAATCATACAATTAGTTGCCCAGTATAATAGTTGTAACACTATTGGCCGGCGCGTCAAAAGTTACTGATTTGTCTGTAGCAATGGATAAAGTTTTCTTCGACATTACCAGGCTTTCCGAACTTGTATAAGAAACCGCAGAGGGCTGCGTAATACCATTTAGCTTCACATTATTAATGGGAAATGCTTCAGGATTAATGATCACCAGAACAGTTTGACTGTCTTTTTTATAGGCAGATATTTTGAGGTAGTAGTTTAAAGTAGCATCAGTGGCTATTCTCACAAAACCCGGACGTACAAATTTTGAGAAATGCGCAAATGCAAAACCTCTTTTCAGTACGGCACCATTGGTCGTTCCTTCTTCTCCGTCACCAAGAAAAGAATAATAACGCTGAAGATACCACCAGATATAAGCATTCCAGTTATTCATCATCGCATCATGCACTGACAACAGCATTTTGATGGTCTCACCCCATTTGGCGGCTTCTGTGTAGGTACTCCATTTGGGAGCTCCGGCATTACCTGTATTCAGGTTGAGCAGGTATTCTGTCATCCATATTTCTTTCTGTTTTTGTTCAGCAAGTGGAAATTTCGCTAATCCACTACCATAAATATGTCCTGCAACAATATCAATCTTCTGTGCTGCAGCATCATTCGACAGTATGGCATTGGTCATGTTCTGGTTAAAATTTAATGATTCAGGCGCAGCTACTTTGGCACCTGTAATCTGTCCGGGAGCATTTAAAAAATTAATCATCTCATCGGCTGTCCAGTCACAGGATTCATAAGTAGGTGTCCAGTCAGGTTCATTCTGAATAGATACTACATCAATTGTGGCGCCATTGCTCTTCATATAGGCAATAAACTCATTGATATAATTTTTAAACGCCGTATAATTTTGTGGTAATAATCTACCCCTGATATCACTGTTGTTATCTTTCATGGCAGGTGGCGGCGACCATGGACTCGCCAATACTTTTACACCGTTCTTATTGGCTTCTTTTACCGCTTCAATAATGATGGGCCACTCCGTTTTGTTGGATGAAAGGCGAACCCGGAATAAACTCAATCCCAATTCATTTTCTCCCATACCAAAAGCTTTCTGTGCCTCGGCAGGGGTAAGCGATTGCGTACCCCACATTCTGTTGGCACCCCCAAAACCTGAAATAGTCTGATAAGTTGTTTGGGGTGCATAACTGATGGTTACGGAAGGAGAGGAAGGAGGATTGACAGGGGAATTGTTGTTAGACTTTTTGCATGCTATTGTCAGTGAGAGCATCCAAAAAGTGAAAATGATCTTTTTCATTGTTAGGTTTTTATGATCGTGAATACTTTAGACGGTTTTATTCAGCTTCAAATACTGCACAGTATTAAGCCTGGTTGAGTATTTGAAATTTATTTTAATGCTAATACTACCACACTGAATGGAGGTAAGGTTACTTTTAATTCATTTCCGTTCAATGAAGCTTTGTTAAAAGAGGTGGGTTTAATCATATCCGGTTGCTCAAATGTATTGTGGTCCTGTATTTTCGATGAACTCAGGATACGGCCGGAAACAGCACTTGCACCCAGATTACTCAGGTTAATGGTAATGGTTTGTTCTTTCGTACTATGAATATTTACAAGTGAAATATGTGTAACCCCGTTTTTGTCTTTCGAGGCTGAAGCAGAAACAGCCTGTAATTTTTTATCACCCATCACATAATCTTCACTCTTTACCGTTACAGGTATCATCACTGCATCCTGATGTACATTATACATCTCCATTACATGAAAAGTGGGCGTTAGTAAGAGTTTTTCTTCCTTAGTTAATATCACTGCCTGTAATACATTTACGATTTGAGCCAGATTAGCCATTCTCACGCGGTCGGCGTGATTATGAAATATGTTTAAGGATAATCCGGCAATCATAGCATCACGCATAGTGTTTTGCTGGTATAGAAAATTCTTATTGGTACCTGGCTCTACTTCATACCAACCTCCCCACTCATCTACAATAAGTGCTACTTTCTTTTTTGGATCATATTTATCCATCACCTCACTGTTCTTTGCAATAAATCTTTCCATACGCCATGCCTGTTCCATAGTACGGAAATATTCCTGCTCTGAAAATTGTGTAGCTGAACCCTTATCCGACCAGTTGATCACAGAATAATGATGAACAGAAAGTCCTTCCATCAATTTTAAAGGGATATCACGCATCACTGTTTCGGTCCAGTTATAATCTTCTGAACCTGGACCTACAGCAATACGGAATAATTTTTCACTGTTACCGTAATTGGTAATATGTGTTGCGTATTTCCTGTATTCACTTACATACTGGCTGGCAGTCATATTACCGCCACAATCCCATGATTCATTACCAACACCCCAGTATTTCACATGCCATGGTGTTGACCTGCCATTTTTTGCACGCATATCTGTGAGATAACTGCTGCCATTAGCATGGTTCACATATTTTACCCAGTCAGATGATTCCTGAACGGTACCACTGCCCATATTCAAAGCGAGATAGGGTTCGGCTTTAATCATTTCACATAGTTCCAGAAACTCGTGTGTTCCAAAAGCATTGTTTTCGCGCACATTACCCCATGCCACATTTTCTGTGTGTTTGCGTTGTGCTTTCGGACCAATGCCATCCATCCAGTGATACCCATCGGCAAAGCAGCCACCAGGCCAGCGAAGTACACCTACTTTTAGTTTCTTCAGTGCTTCCACTATGTCCATACGAATCCCATTCTTATTGGGTATTTTTTTATTGTCGCCCACATATAAGCCATCATATACACAATGACCGAGGTGCTCGGCAAAATGTCCATAGATATTTTTACTGATGGTATCTTTTGCCTGTGCAGGTGCCAGTATTACACTGTTTTGTGCTGAGGATACATAAAAAAGTAAAAGACCGCTTACTACTGATAGGATTTTTTTTCTTTTCATAAGATCATTTTATTGATGACGACAATATTTATTGGGCTGATTTTTTTTCATATTGCAGGAAACGACTTGCCCACGGAATAAAATGTTTGAAGTTGGGGGCATCTGTATGGCCACCATCATGCTGGCGCCAGGCCAATTGGCCGTCTATTAAACCAGTGAGTACAGGAGGCATCTTCTCTTTCAGGTAATCATTGGAAACGCCTATATCTTTTGCACCCAGTAATTTGAAAACTGTGCCGGCAGCAACAGTAGCCATATAACTACCCGTCTGATCAAGCCATTTTGCATCGCCTTTTTCCGGGATACCATAACTGATAAAAGTGAGCCGTGGAGCAGCTAATGCAATTAATGCGTGTGAGTCTGTGGTCAGGTCGCAACCTGTTTTAGCACCGAAGCTGGCTGCCGAAGTGCCATAACGTAAATAATTTCCTGCCATCCAGTGATATTCTCCGCTGCCGGTTAAACTTTCAACGGCTTCACCGAATACACGTCTGTGAAGTGTGGCGCCGCCTTTACCAGATGATCCTATCAGCCCCACAGCAAAACGCTGATCAAAAGCAAGCGTAACGAGTGCTGCTTTACCATAACGCGATACACCTTCGATACCTACTCTTTTGGCATCTACCAAAGAATCTGTTTCGAGATAATCCAATGCACGTGAAGCTCCCCAGGCCCATGCTCTTAAAGCACCCCAGTCTTCTGGTTTACGCGGTTGCCCTTTATTCACAAGACCAATAATGCCTTTGGTTAAACCTGCTCCATTATCGGCCTGTATACTGTTGGGTTCAATAGTAAGATAACCCCAACCCGCAGCCAGTAATTGTTCTGTTGGAGAAGGATCGCCCGGAGGCGGTGGCGCAAAAGGATTGGCACCGGCTAACCTTGTAATGGGAGCGTATGCAGGATAGCGATCAAAAATAACTTTCATGGAAGGATCATTTTTAATCATCATGTCCTTGAAAGCTGCATTGATCTTTTCAAGATCAGCAGGAGAGGGCTGCGCTGGTGCAGGAAAAGAGGGGAACCCAAACATCATTAATATGGGTACCGGTCCTTTTACATTGGTTGGTACCACTAACATCATATTGATGTCTACATTGAGTAGAGGATACTCACTGTTATCAACATGTCCTACCAGTTGTTTTACAATAGCAGGCGTTCTACCAATGAATTCCCTGTCAGTAACTTTTACTTTCCAACTCACAGCTGGAAGCTTTGCCGGTATGCGACCGTATATTTCTCTTTCAATTACTGCACTGAGCTCAGGTCTTCTTTCCTTCCACCATATATCTGCGCTGCTTACTTTTTTTCCCGATTGGGTAGTCAGTAGGTCTGGTAATTCCGGACATGGATTGGCTTTTGCTTCATCATAATTGGCTGCATTAGGTGCATTCTCATTTCCATTCGGACCAGGTCTCAGTTTTTCAATACCCAACTGCTTCATCATATTTTGATGGTCCTGTTGTGCGGTGAAATTTACAGGCTTAGGATATTTACTGCTGTCAATGGCAGGAGACTGTGCATTTGCTCCACAAATGACTGCTATGCATAGGGTAAGGAATGTTATTTTTTTCATCGGAATTATTGTTTTGATAGCTGCATACCTGTTTTGCTGAATGAGAAATAGTAAACTGTTCTTAATTATTGATCGGTTCTGAATGGAGATGCCGGTAACCCCTCTTTGTTATACAAATTTGGGTGAACAGGATTATCGGCCCAAGCATAGCGCACATACAGCGGCTGTGTAATTTCATCGCTCCATACAATTACTTTATTTCCTTCGATCCTGGCTTTTGCCCATACAAACTTTTTATCAGCGCCTGCAATGGCAAAATCACCGGGCTCTTCACCATCATTGGTTATTAAGCCACTGCCCGTATGTTCGAAACTGATGATGATTTTATTTCCTTCAATCGTTGCCTGCTTGTAGATGGGTCCGGCGTGAACAATGTTTTCACCGTAGGCAAGTTTTAAGGCTGCAAGTGCCAGTCTTTCACCTACATCTTTTTTATTATCTGGATGAATATCATTCCATTCTCCTAAATCGATGGCAACAGCCATGGCACTATTGGCTGCACTCAATGCTTTGAGTTGCGATTCCCTCAACAGAGCCCATCCGCTTTCTGAAGGCAGGTAGTTATAATCCATAAAACCTGGTAATTGAACATAGAGAAATGGTAGTGTACCCTGGTTCCATTTAGTGCGCCAGTCGTTCATTAATGCCAGCATCAATTTTTCATACTCCTGTGGTCTACCCGCATTACTCTCGCCCTGGTACCAGCAAAATCCTTTTATGGTATAATTGATTTCAGGAGCTACCATAGCATTGTATAAGGCAGCTGGCTGATTCTGTGCGTTGATGCCGCCGCCACCTCCACCAAAGCCACCCGGTGTAATGGGCCTGTACACCAATCCCACTTTGTATTGCCAGTAACCTTTGAGATCAATGGTATCGCTTCCTGCAAAGAGACAGTAAGGTTTGTCAGGCACAAAACCACCTTTGCCATTGGTATTGGTAACACGAATTACGATTGTATTCTTGCCAGCTTTTAACAGGTTGGCAGGTACTGTATACCTACGTTGTGGGTACTGATAAGTGGTATTGCCAACCTGTTTGCCGTTGATGTACAATTCATCTGCATCAACAATCCTTCCGAGAAAAACTTTGGCCTGTTTACCTGCCATTGATGCCGGAACATCTATTTCACGTCGATACCATACTATACCATTCAAATCTTTGATACCCTGGTCTTCCCAATAACCGGGAATATTAATGTTACGCCAGTTTTTGGGTATATATGTCGGTTCAAACCATTTTACGGATCCTGTTAATCCGGCATCTGATGGTGGTGCCGGTCTGTTGAAATTGCCTTGCGGACGGCGGTTGAAACTGTTCAGGTATGCGGTGTCTTTATTTTTCTGAATGGTATTGCTGAGCGATGAAAAATCTTTTAGCCCTTCTTCACTGGTCCAGGCTTCGATAGGCGTACCGCCAACACTGGCATTGATAATACCAATCGGAACCTTGTATAGCTGATAAATTTTCTTCGCAAAAAAATAAGCTACAGCAGAAAATGGACGAACATCTTCACCAACAGCTGATTTCCAGTAACCTGAGGGCAGGTCATTTTGAGGACCCTGTAAACTGGTAAGTGTGGGTATCCAGAACTGTCTGATCTCAGGATTATTGGCTTCAGCAATTTCTTGTGCATAAGTAACATCATGAATATTCAGTTGATGCACCATATTCGACTGGCCACTGCAGAACCATACATCTCCCACCAATATATCTTTTAAGGTGATCTTGTTTTTCCCGCTAAGCTCCATAGTATAAGGACCTCCAGCTTTCATAGGAGCCAATTGGAAAATCCATTTTCCATCGGCATCAGCTTTAGCCTGGTATTTTTTGCCATTGAAATTCGCATGAATGCTCTCCCCCGGAGAAGCCCATCCCCAGATATTTACTTTCGTTTCTCTCTGTACTACCATGCTGTCTCTTACTAAACGCGGTAGTTTTATCTGTGCAGCAGCAGTTCCTGCCATGAGACAAAGAATCAGTATGATTACATTACTTTTCATGCGTATCATTTTTTAAAGCAAGTGCCAATGCAGTTGTGGTAGTATAATATTTAGCCAGCATATTGGGCACTTCCCATGCAGGCATAGTGTTATTCTTTAAATAATTCAGGTAGTTCTCTGTTACGCGTGCAAAATGAGCTTCATGTCCTTCTTTCAGCGTATCTGGAATTTTTAGTACCCAGCCCTTTACAGTTTTTATCAACTCAATACCCGGAAATCGGACGGCTATTTTTTGTACCGCTTTTATTAATGTTTCATTATACATCTTATCATTCACCGTTGGTTCAATATATAATACGGGTTGATATTGCTCTTCTTTTCCCTGCCGGATAACTAAGTTGGCCTTTGTTCCTCTCATGATGGAATAATGCGTATCACCAGTACCCTCAGGTGCTTTATAGTTCCATGTTACAGCTGTTTTTGCATGCACACCTTTAATAGTATAATTGATCTCACCATTGGAGAAAACATTCATAACCGTATCTGTAACCGAAGATTGTAAGAAGGAAGGGAATTCGTTTAGCTGCGTAATAGCGTTGAACTGACTCAATGTAACAGCTGTGTGCCATCGTCTTGCTTTTAATACATCAATATCTTTTTTGTAGTCAATGATAATTTCTGGAAAACATTCCCATTGTACCAGGTCAACCAGGTGCGTCATTACATCAACAATACCTTCTCCTTGTTGAGATACATCTAAAAACCAGGCTGGTCTGGTCAGTACAGAACCGGATACAAATTTGTAAAAATGGTGTACACTCTCTTTGGTAATGGCCGGATTATTAATACTACCCCTTTGAAGGGTGCCAAAAACCTCCGGTATCATCGATAATTCTTTTTGTAGAATAGTATTGATCTCAAAGCGTTCTGTCATGATATCGTATAACAGTAACTTCTTTTTAGCAGCAATGTCAAATGCCTGTTTTAATTGATCAAAACCAGCTGCATTGATAACCATTGGTTTGTCTGCCAGTACATGAAATCCATTTTGTAGCGATGCCAGAATATAATCTGTTTTCTTTTGGTTATTGCCGCTTAACATCACCAGGTTCCCTTTTTTATCCGCAATCATTTTATCGAAAAAATCAGGCCCTGTGTATACCTGTTCGTTCCAGTGTGTAGGATTGTCTTTTCTGTTGTTATAGCTGTTTATTCTGTTGAGGTGTAGCTGTAAGTCATTTCCTTCAGGGGCGTATACCTGTACTACTGTATCTATATCTGCATACATTTTTTTCTGTACAAGTGCTGCATGAAAATGACCCGGATCAACTGTAATTAGCTGAAAAGGTTTTTGCTCAGTCTGCATTGATTCTTTACAGGAAATGAACAGCAGTATGATAAATAAGATTTGAATGATATTTTTTTTCATTGGATCACTCTTTTACTTCATATTTTTTTCTCTGTGGCCGACTCAGCATAGCATTGGCTTCTGCATCGTTACTGAATTTTTCTGTTTGTGGATTCCAGTACAGTTTTCTTTTCAGCTTCATGGCAATATGATGGAGCAGACAGGCTGAACAGGCCCGGTGTGCTTCTTCTACAGGTGCAATGGTGGCTTTGTTATCCCTGATGGCTTCCAGCCAGTTGCCATGGTGTTCTTTGCTAACGGTAAAACGAAATTCATTGTCACCAATAACAGAGCTGAGTAAGGCAGGATCGCTGGCGTCCAGTTTTTTTGCTCTCTCTCCGGGTTTGGTAGGATCAGTAGCAGTAACCTGGTAATCACCTCTTGAAACAAAAATCCATCCTTTGGTACCTTCAAATTTTATCCCGTTCTGAAATTCATTACTAACAATCATGGTAACACCATTTGCATACCTGGCTCCTGTTTTAAAGATGCCATGCACATCCCATAGACCTCCGGAAGCAAACTCTGCTTTGTCGCACCAAATTTCTACCGGGCCACTAGTTTCCATTCCCATACCCCAGTGTGCACTGTCGATATGATGCGCCCCCCAACCTGTAATCATGCCTGCACCAAACTGTTCACAGCGTAACCAGCCCGGGCGGTCATAACCTGTTTGCGGATGAACCATGTCAATGGTATAATACACTTCAGGTGTGGATGCCAGCCATAAATCGTAATCGAGATTTGCAGGCACAGACATTTGTTCTTTATTGCCACCGGGAGGGTCGCCCGGTAAGCCTACATATACTGTTTTTAAATCACCAATCCTTCCATTTCTTACCAATTCAGCAGCATAGCGAAACTGTTCACTGCTTCTTTGCTGGCTGCCTATCTGAAACTTGACACCACTTTTGGTCACTACATTACTGATGATTCTTCCTTCTGCAATGGTAAGGGAAGCAGGCTTTTGCATATAGATATGTTTGCCGGCCCTTGCAGCTGCGGCACCAATCATGGCATGTGTATGATCGGGTGTGCTGATCAGTACGGCATCAATATCCTTGTTCTGTAATAGTTCACGATAATCGGTATATGATTTTACACCATCGTAGGGTGAACCATTTTTACGGGTATAAAAATCATTGACTAATTTTTTTCCTTCTTCAGCACGTTTGCTGTCAACATCACAAACGGCCATGAGTTGTGCATAATCATATTGCCATACACCCGGCATATCATGTATCCTGGCAATCCTGCCACTGCCAATTGCTGCCACATTAATGCGATTACTGGGGGCATTCTTACCAAAAACACTGATGGGTACAATAGATGGAAATGCCAGCATAGCAGATGCTTTCAGTGAATTACTGAGGAAGACCCTGCGCGATTGCTTTATTTTTTTCATCCTGAGTTGATTTAAATGATGAATATGATCTGCCTGTAACTATGGCTCAGCCATTGTTACAGTTTAGTGATAACATAGATTCAACTGTATTTACTGTCATTGGTATAACAATAAATAACTTTTCAACTTAACCAGCCACAACAGACTTATTTTATTTCATCCGCATAAGTTTGCCATGCTTTTTCTGCTTTTGCCGCATCTGTTTTACCATTAAATACCACCAGCCTGTATTTCAGTAAATATTGTTTACCGGGCTCCAATAACCAGTCTTTATCTTTTGTTGGTGCAAAATTCACAAACACATCTCCACGGCCTCCGTTCGCCTTTTTATCCCAAATGCGTAATGGTTCGGGGTGGTTGTAGTTGGCCGGATGCGATAACATAATAATCCCGCCCTCATCATTACCAGGTAAAGAACCATAAGTGATAATCCATTTAGCTTTGGAATTGTCTGTATTATCTCTTGTCTTTCCTTCTGATGTGAGCATTTCTGAATTGTCTTTGTTCCAGTATTCAGTAGCGCGCCATCCCAAGCCTGCATAGCGGTAGGCAAGAATCAATAAAGGACTCTTTGAGGCGCATTCCATGGTTGAAGTGATGTCTACGATATAGGATTGATCTTTTTCATTGTAAGCATGCACTTTTACGGTCTGCCATTCATTCAATGCAATTTTCTCGGTACCATCTTTTTTGAAAACGATGTGTTCATGTAATGCAGTGTATTCAACTTCATCTGGCTTATTTTTTTGCGAGGTGAATTTTGCAAAACGAACTGTTCCCTGTCTTCCTTTGATGTTCCAGAAATCAATGGTGTCTTTTTCAAATACAGTATGTGTCCATGGATTCCAGATACCGTAATGATGATAATGATCGGGTGGCTGTATCCTTGTTAGTGACTGACCTTTGGGCGTGTTCAAAGGATGAATAAAACCACTGCGTTTATAATTCGTATCCTGTCCCGCTGGTGGGTATACTGTTTTAAACTGATAGCTCAATAATGTCTGCTGATTATAACGTATATGCAATGCATCGTTGACGGCTATACTTAATTTGCCTTGCCCATAAGAGGTGACGGTTGCAAAAAAAGCAAGAACAGTACCCGTGATGATGATGGTGAGGATACGTTTCATAGTATTGTTTTTTGGTAGAGACTTTTGTTATAGAATTTGGATGGTGTTACTCACCACATTACTGCTCGATTTTATCTTCACGCCCGGCTGACCACCACCAATACTGATATTCACTTTTCCTTTTGGCTGATAGTTGCTGCCATTTTTTTCATTGACCAGTGCAAGATCTTCAGGTCTTACAGTAAAACTGATTATCCTGCTTTCACCTGCTTTCAGCAGGATGCGCTGAAACCCTTTCAGTGCACGAACAGGTGTTTTTCCATTGACCTGCTGGTGTGCCACATACAACTGAACTACTTCTTCTCCATCTAAGCTGCCTGTATTTTTAACCAGTACACTTAGTTTAATGGGTTTGTTGGCCGCAATGGTTTTAGGCATTTTCAGGGCGTCGTAATTGAATGTTGTATAACTCAATCCATATCCAAAAGGGTAGAGGGCTTCACCTCGGAAATAACGATAAGTCCTTCCCTCCATTGAATAATCCACAAAACCAGGTAGGTCACTGTCTTTCTCGTAAAAAGTAACCGGTAAGCGACCGGCAGGATTATAATCACCAAACAATACATCAGCTATGGCAGTACCGGCACTCTGACCACCATACCAGGCATTCACAATCGCAGGAATATTCTTACTTTCCCAGGGAGTGGCAATAGCACTACCTGTCATCATGACAAAAACTACTGCTTTTCCGGTTGTTTGTAATGCTTTAAGCAAGGCAGTTTGCACTGCAGGCAACTGTATACTTGTTCTATCACCTCCATTGAAACCGGGATAATCAACCCTCATTTCTTCTCCTTCCAGCTGAGGTGAAATTCCACCAGCAAAAACAATTGCATCGGCATCCGCGAATTTTGCTGCGAGTTTTGTAAAGTTTGTTTTCTCAAAATTTCCGGTACGTAATCTTACGTTGGCTTTACCATCGCCCTGCCAATATTCCAATACGATTTTATAAACGGAATCTTTATTGATTTTTAAACGATGTGTACGCGCACCCCATCTGTTTCTTAACCAGGCATTGATCACTTCTTTTTCATTTACGATGAAACGGTAACCATCATCTGCTTCTACTTCAAGATTTACTTCACCATCTTTTGTTGCGGTGAAAGTGGTACTATAGCGCACAGAGAAATTATTAGCCCTGATACCATCTGTTACCAATTCGCCTTCCTGCCAGAAATGATCCAGTGTTTTTTCCATTTTTACGGATACTGGTGTTCCTGTAAGGTCACGGTTGTTATAATATTCTGCTTTAAAACCTTGTTGACCTTCCCATTTAAATTGTTCTGATAGATCGCTATATACCAGCAATGTATCATTGGTGAAATTGATGGCTTTCTCATACACCACTGCTACATCTTTTCCCAGTTTGTCTTTAATGCCCTGCAAAAGGGTTACTACTTTAGATGGAGTACCATTGTAATTACCTAATACGGCAATACTGTTGTCTGCATTAGGACCTACTACCGCAATTTTTTTAATTTTTTTCGACAGTGGTAAAGTATTGTTTTCATTTCTCAGCAACACAATAGATTGCTGGGCCATTTTCAAAGCATGTGCCTGGTGAGCAGGAGCTTCTAAAGCAGAAGCCGGTGTTTGTGCATAGGGTACAATAGAAGGCGGATCAAACATGCCCAGTTTAAAACGGGTTGTGAATAATCTTTTCAGAGAAATGTCTAATTGTGTTTCCTTGATGAGCCCTTGCTTGACTGCATCAATTAATGTTTTATAAACTGTCTGACCGCATTCCAGGTCTGTTCCGTGTAATACAGCATCTACAGCAGATACGGTAGCATTCTTGTGTGTTTTGTGGTACTTATAGAAATCATCAATAGCCCAGCAGTCGCTGGTAACATAACCGGTAAACTTCCATTGCTTTCGAAGTATATCATTCATCAACAAATCGTTTCCACAGCAGGGTTGAGTGTTTACAGCATTATAAGCACACATTACACCTTCTACATTTGCTTTTGTAATCAGTTCTTTAAAAGCTGGCAGGTAGGTATCCCAGAGATCATATACAGTAGGATTGAAATTATCAGAATGTCTGGATGGTTCCGGACCACTGTGTACGGCAAAATGTTTGGCACAGGCTGCTGCTTTCAGATATTTAGGGTCGTTGCCCTGTAATCCTTTTACAAAAGCGGCGCCGAGATAGGTAGTGAGAAAAGGGTCTTCACCATAAGTCTCCTGTCCACGACCCCAGCGTGGATCACGGAAAATATTAATATTGGGAGTCCAGTAAGTCAGTCCCAGGTATCGCTCATTTGTTTTGTTTTCCAGTATGGCTTTATTGTGAACGGCTCTGCCTTCAATAGCGGAGTAATCGGCCATTCTTTTTAACGAGTTGGTATCCCAGGTAGCAGCCATGGCAATGGCCTGCGGATAGGATGTAACTTTATACGGTGTTCTTGCTACGCCATGTAATACTTCATTCCACCAATCATAGGCTGGGATACCGAGACGGGGAATAGCCGGAGTAGCATTCAACATCTGTGCTACTTTTTCTTCCAGGGTTAAACGTTTTACTACATCATTTACCCTTTGTTCCATGGGTAATTTGTGGTTCCACATGGGATAGGATTTGTATTCCTGTGCAATACCCTGTAACCCGGTAAGCACAAGCGCAATGGCAGCAAACTTTTTCATAAACAGTAGGTTCAATTATTGTTTATACACGTCGTCGTTGTTTTTTATTTCAAACCAGTTGTATAGTGCATGGTTATCAGATGGTTTTCCGTTTGATGTAGCATACATCGCATACACCACTCCTACAAAACCACCTGCTGATTTTGTACTCAGGTATCTTGCATCCGCATGATCCAGCAATAGCTTCCATTTGTCTTTCTGTGTTGCGAAGTAGAATGCGTACTGATCAGTTTTCGCTTCTATCCTGAAATAGATTTCTTTGCCCGCTTCCATATTTAATGGAACAGCTTTTATAAGTGAGTCGCCCTTATAAAGTTCTACTACTTCTTTTCCCTCTTTTAACGACTTGCACAGGTAGTAATGAACTTTTTCATTCTGAAATAAAAGGATACCAGCTTTCTCATTTTCAGCCGCAGGCGTAAAGCTGAGTGCTGTAGCGGCATGGCCCTTCAAATGCGGCTGATGAAAAGAAACAAATGATGGATTACCCCTGCCAGTGACTGTTTCAGGCTGTAACTGTAAAGACAAGGATCCGGGCTTTTTACTGAGACTATACCAGGCTGTTCGAACAGTTCTTAAAAACTGGTAGCGGGTATTTAATGTGGGCAGATTGAATTCATCTTTGAAATGATAGTTGCCGTTGAAACGCTCCCTGCTTTTATCATTTTTGGCATTAATCGGATAGCTGTATTTTACTTCATCTCCACCCAGATCGAATTCGGGCCAGCCATTTTTCCAAATAACCGGCGCCATAAAAGTTTCTCTTCCGGTATTATAGTAATCATCATCATAAGGTCTGCAGGCAAGAAATATACCCCACCATTTACCATCTTTGCTTTCTACAAAATCTGCATGACCGGCAGTGGTAATGGGGTTTTTTCTTTTGGGGTCAAGTTGCCGTTGTGTAAGTATCGGGTTCTTCTCATAAGAAACAAAAGGCCCTTCAGGTGATTTACTCCTGAATACCACTTCAGAATGATTATACCCTGTACCGCCTTCTGCACAGATCAGATAATACCAGCCATCTTTTTTAATAAAATGTGGGCCTTCAATCCATACCGGTTTTTTGGCCATATCTGTGCCCCCATTGATGAGTAGTTTTTCTTCACCTATTACTTTCAGATTTACCGGATCAAACTCAAACATGCGGATGGTGCGATGACCATCGTGCATGGATATATTATTAGGTGGAATGCTATTGAAAACGATATAAGCTTTGCCATTGTCATCAAAAAACAATGAAGGATCAATACCATTAACCTGTGGTAGTTTTACAGGATTACTCCATGGGCCCTTAGGATCTTTTGCCGTGATAACGAAATTACCCAGCTTACTTACTTCAGTACATACAATATAAAAAGTACCGTTATGATAAGAGATGGCAGGTGCAAACAATCCTCTCGATACACCTGCGCCATCCAGGTTTAATTGCTCGGGTCGGTTCATCGCATAACCAATCTGTTTCCAGTTCAACAGGTCTTTGCTGTGAAACAGCGGTAACCCTGGATAATAAGCAAAAGAGGAGTTCACTATGTAATAATCGTCGCCCGCTCTGCATATACTCGGATCAGGATAATAACCCGCAAAGATGGGGTTCTGAAACGATTGTGCAGTTGTGGTTTGTATCAGTCCACTGAATAATACAACAACTAAAAAGCTTCTGATCATACTTTGGAACTTTTTTACTTTTATGCTTTATACGGTTGAATGGTTTGAATATGTCCATTCTCATCGTGTATCAATTCGGTTACTTTCACACTCCTCAGGTGCGTAACACCCTTACTCAGACTGCTGTCGTGGTAAAACAGGTACCACTTGTCTTCAAAGGCACAGATAGAATGATGAGAAGTCCAGCCAACAACAGGTTCCAGTATTCTGCCTCCATAGGTAAACGGACCATATGGGTTATCACCAATAGCATAACAGAGGAAATGGGTATCGCCGGTGGAATAGGAGAAATAATATTTGCCATTGTGTTTGTGAATCCAGCTAGCTTCAAAGAAACGTCTGTCTGTATCACCTGCTAAAAGTGGATGGCCTTTTTCATCGAGAATGACAACATCTTTTGGTGGTTCATCAAAAGAAAGCAGGTCATCGCTTAATCTCGCAACTTTGGCACAGAGTGCTGGTTCGTGATTCTGTGGAAGATGTACCAGGGGGCCTTCACCCACTGCATTGAATGAACCTGTTCTCCAACGCTGTAATTGTCCGCCCCATATACCGCCGAAATACATGTAGTACTTTCCGTCTTCGTCCTGAAACACGGCGGGGTCTATGGAAAAACTGCCGGCAATGGGTTCGGGTTGGGGTATAAACGGGCCGGTAGGAGATGATCCAACCGCTACACCAATTCTGAAAATACCGTCATGTGCTTTGGCTGGAAAAAAAAGATAATAGCGTCCGTTTTTTTCGGCAGCATCAGGTGCCCACATTTGTTTATCGGCCCAGGGTACATCATTTACATGAAGTGCTACGCCATGATCCGTTGCGGCAGACAAAGGGCTGTCCATAGAGGGTACATGGTAATCTTCCATGGCAAAATGACTGCCTAAATCATCGAATGGAATATCGTTTTCTACATCGTGTGATGGATAAATATATATTCTTCCATTGAACACATGTGCTGATGGATCGGCGGTATAAATATGTGTTACCAGTGGCTGCGAAATGGCTTGCTGGTTCAGTATGTCAAAATCAATATGGTCAATTGGATCTTCAGGCATAAAAAATATATTTGTACAAAGTGTTTATGCTTTGCGTCTTTCTTTTAAATCTGTTTCAATAGTTGTCTCCATTGTTTTGTTGATCTCGTAAAAAAACAATAGCGCTGCACCCAGCAGGAATGGTATGGCCGGGAATACACTTACCAGTAGTTTGGTGCAGTTGATCGCAGATGCAGTTTGTACAGCATCACTGTTGGGCACATAATCGAAGAAATTAAGGATGGCAGTTAATAAGGCACTGCCAATACTTAATCCTGCTTTTAAACCTACCATCATGGCTGAAAATATGATGGCCGTAGCTCGCCTGTTGTTTTTCCATTCGCTGTAATCCGCCACATCAGCTATCATAGCCCATAAGAGCGGAATAGTGATACCATAAAAAAAGCCATGTAGTATCTGTGACAGGAACATTAAGCCAACAGAAGTAGGAGGGTAGAAAATAAATGCGATGATAAACAGGGTAGAGATAAACAGTGTTATACCAAAGACATCTCTTTTACCGTATTTATCGGCATAGCGTTTTGATAAGGTGATACCCACAATCATAAAAATAATACCACCTGCATTGAATAAACCAAATCCTGCCGATACAGGGTCTTCACCAAAGAAATTCATGCCGATACCGGATAGGAAACCGGTTATCGGTGCAACAAAAGCCGTCAGGCTTTCTTTGTCTACATAATTTTTGAAATAGTACACATATGAACCACCTTTCATTGCCAGCGTAATAAATACCAATGTGGTAAGTGTAAGCATAATTACCCATGGTCTGTTACGGAAGAGATCTCCAAGATCTTCTTTCAGGCTCGACTTCTGTTCAGTTTTTGGTACGATACGTTCCTTGGTGGTTAAAAAAGTAATGATGAGCATGATGGTACCGATAATGGATAACCAGGTCATCACGGTTTCGATACCAGCTGCTTTGTTGCCATTACCCACTGTTTCAATAATCGGGAGCATAAATACCTGAACAAAAAACTGGGCAAACATAACCGCTACAAACCGATAGGCAGACATACTGTTGCGTTCTTTCATATCGCCTATAATCACACCACTTAATGCTGAATAGGGTAAGTTATTGGCGGCATACAACAACAACAGAAGAGTATAGGTGACAACCGCATAAATCACTTTCCCTTTATAAGTAAAATCAGGCGTACTAAAAGCCAATAAAGCGATTGCCCCGAGTGGTACCGCTGTCCATAATATCCATGGTCTGAATTTACCCCATCTTGAAACTGTTCTGTCTGCAATGGCACCAATGATGGGATTGAATGCAAATGCTGCAATAAGCCCGACTGTAAGCATTAATGCTGACGCATGACTGGTTTCAAGACCGTATATATCTGTGTAGAAATAGGCGAGATAAGTCATCAGTGTTTGAAACACCAGGTTGGCGGCAAGGTCGCCAAGACTGTAACCTACTTTTTCGAGTACCGATAATTTGGTTGCGGGTAATTGATTCATATGGCTTGTTTAAAGAGGATACCCTCAATTATTTTTTGGTGTCGATCACTTTATAATAAGCAGGTTTTGGATTGAACTCACGATCAAAGAGCAGGGGATAATTGGTTCTTCCTCTAACAGGCCAGTCATTCAGCCAGCTTTGGCCATCATTCACACCCCAGAATGTAACCCTGGTTACTTTGTCTTTGTGTTTCAAAAACAGTTTGAATAAATTTTCATAGTCACTTGCCAGTTGTTGCTGGACGCTATCTGGTAAGCCTTCTTTATAAGGGTTGAGTGCCGGGTTGCTGGCCACACGCTGGTTTACATCAGCACCCTGAAAACTTCTGGGTAACACTTCAATATCAAGTTCAGTAAACATCACTTTCAAACCCATGGCAGCATATTGCAGAATGCTCTCTTCAATATCTTTAAATGGAACTTTACCTACATGCCAGTGGCCCTGTATGCCAACACCGTCAATACGCACGCCTGCATCCTGTATTTTTTTCATCAGTGCAATACATCCTGCTCTTTTGGCGGGCTGCTCATTATTATAATCGTTGTAATAGAGCTCAGTTTTTGGAGAAGCAATGGCTGCCAGGCGAAAGGCTTCAGTAACAAAATCATCACCAAGTCTGTTCAGGAAAATAGATTTACGCATGGTACCATCTTCATTCAATGCTTCATTCACAACATCCCAGGAGAATATTTTTCCTTTGTACCTGCCGGCTACTGTATTGATATGATTGGTAAAAAAGGTTCTGAAAGAGTCAACACTTTTTATATTTCTGGCGAACGCAGGTAACTGGCTGTGCCATATCAGCGTGTGTCCGTTTATTTTAATCTTATTTTTCTGACCATAGGCAATCATCTTATCGGCCAGGTCAAAATTGTACACATCCCATTGTGGGTGAATGATCTCGGCTTTCATGATATTTTCTGGAGTAGCCATATTAAAATGCTGCAGAATAACAGCATTTGCTTTAGGGTCTCTTTCTTCAATCTGAGCGGCACTCATGGCAGTACCTATTCCAAAATCTTTGGCAAATACTTTTTTCAGGGAGGATTTGTCCTGTGCCTGTAACGATTGTGTACTAACTGTAAGTGCAGTAATGGCAAGTGCTATGCTATAGCGTGTAATGTTTTTCTTGTATGACATCGCATTAATTTTTATTAGGTTGATAAAGTGTTTCTGCCGGCCCCAGATAACTTGGCAGGTTATGGCCAAAATCAGCTACTATTTTTTGTAACACCACCGTCGGGTCAACCATCCAGTATTTGATGGTATGCTTGCCGGGTGTATTGATATTGTGTTTGGTTGATTTGATAATGATATTTTCTGATACCCATTTGTTCCAGATACCTGTTCCTGTATTCTTATCTTCTTTGTTGATACTAATGATTTGTGGTGCTTCATCATCCACAGAAATGGCATATGATAAACCATTTTCGGTATTCTGTAGGTTGAGGGTAGGAGAGAAATAAGCATTGATGGTGAATGAGCCTTTGCTGCTGGTATATATATCATAAGATACATAAGGCGTGCCTGGCCCGGGTTGCTGACTGGGAGCAGTAACCGGCATTACAGTAATAGCGGAACCGGTTCTGCCCAGGTCTGGAATAACCGTCCATTTTATATTGTTACTGTTAGTGATACGGGTATAATGATCGGCTGAAATGACTATACCATTTTGTGCATCTTCATAAAAAACATTTCCTTTAACACCTGGTGTAACAGCTGCCCTTGAATTAATGACCGGGAGTTCAGGCTGCTGTTGTTTTAAAGAATCCGCAGGTACATAGCGAACCATTGGCATACGCTGGCGATTGGGTTGTTGCCAGTAGGTGTAACCTATATGTGTCTGGCTCATCATATGGTTCCATTTACCATTATTGAGCCGGTGGTATTCAAGTGTAATGAGTGAATCCTGCAGGTACAAATTTTTTACTTTATCGGCATACTGATTGGCCACTGCATATTTGCTGGTATAGGCGCGCTGGTTTAATGCCACATGATAATACATATCATAAAGATTACTGCAGGCTTTTACAGGATGTAATACCAGTTGAAAAAATGCATCTCTCTTTTCGGCAGGCAGTTCACTGTTAATGGCTTCAGCCCTTTGTAATAATGTCTTGTATTCATCCACTACCGTAGGCCATTCATTGTAATTAAAACTATAAGTATTGGCATCCAGTAATTCAGGTTTTCTTCTGCTATTGTATTTGCCGTATTTGCTCATGATATCAGCGATATCTTTCGCATACTGCTTTCCAAACTGTGCAGTTGCCCAATTGATACTGTATGATTCGAGGTCATTGGCTTTGATGCGTTCCGGATCCCATGCATAGTCGAGGAAAAAGGAAATAGGGTATTCCATCGGTTTAATATCACCCACATTCACGATCCATATTTCACGTGCATTGTATTGCCAGGCCAGGTGCATCTGTTCCCAGATCCTGGGTAATGGATTTGTATTTACCCATTTATAATTTCTGGGACCTCCCACATAATCAAAATGATAATAAATGCCATAACCCCCTTTTCTGGGTGATTCTTTCAGGCTGGGTAAGCGGCGTATATTACCCCAGTTGTCATCGCATAATAATAAGGTTACATCATCGGGAACACGCATCCCTTTATCGTAATAATCCTGTACTTCTTTGTAGAGCGCCCATAACTGTGGTGTTTCACTGGCAGGTTTCTGTGTTACTTCTTCGATGATAGTTCGCTGGTCTTTTACAATTCTTTCCAGTAAAGCTGTAGCTGTTTGTCTCGACATAGGTTCATCGCCATCACCCCTCATACCTACCGTTACAATCTTTTCATTGCTGGCCCTTTTCATGCCGCCACGCCAGAAATCTTTCAGGTTGGCTTCATTACTGTCGTAATTCCATTTGCCGGTACCATGCCTTCTCCACTCATCATGTGCACGCATCAGTGGCTCATGATGGGAAGTGCCGATTACAATACCATACTTATTGGCCATATCGATATTGATGGGATCATCATCATAAAAAGCATTACCCCACATCGCCGGCCATATATAATTTCCTTTGAGACGGAGAATCAGTTCAAATACTTTTTCGTATAATTTATGATTGAACCCGCCATTTTTTTCTTTGGTCCAGTTCGATAAAGCAGGGGCTTCATCATTGATGAAGATGCCGCGGTATTTTACCTTCGGCGCATCAGTAATAGAAAGATTCTTTTTAACGTAAACAGCATTTTTCTTTTCTATCGGAACATCGGCCCACCAATACCAGGGCGACACGCCTAATTGTTTTGATAATTCAAAAACACCAAAGGCAAGTCCTCTTCTGTCTGCACCCGCAATAACAATGGCATGGTTAATGCCCTTCAGTGGATTACTGATGGTTTGAATATGATAGGCTTCCCATTTGTTGGTAATCTGTTTGTTGGTAACAAGTTTTTTTACTTCCAGCGACTGAAGTAAAGCCGATTTGCCAACCGTACCCAAAACAATTAGTGTACCGGTTTTTTCAGGCACTGTTGCTGTTATCTCAGCTGTAATGCCTGTTACAGCTTGAATATCTTTTTGTAACAGTGTTGCTGTTAGATGAACCAGCGCTTCTTCTGATTTGTCAACATAAATAACCGTACTTCCCAGCGAAAAACTATTGGGTGATGCCGCCGGAGCAAAAATGGTCTGTCCTGTTACTGTAACAGAGACAATACAGCAGATCAACCAAAAAAATGTTTTTTTCATAATCAATCATTTTAGAAACCGATACTGTTACCGCCATCTACCGGCAATACAACACCTGTTATGTATTTAGCTGCATCGCTGGCAAGGAAATAAGCAGCTTCACCAATATCAGTAGGTTGGCCCATTACTCCCATGGGTGTTCTGCCAAATACTTTTGCTTTTCTTTCCGGATCGCTGTCGAGTGCTTTTGCGGTCATGTCAGAATAAATAAAGCCGGGTGCAATGGCATTTACACGAATACCTTTTGGCGATAACTCAACTGCCATAGCCCTTGTCATACCATCAATCGCTGTTTTACTGGCACTATAGGCAATTACTTTTGGTAAACCATATTGTGCTGCCATTGAACTGATATTGATGATAACACCCGATTCTCTTGGAAGCATATGTTTAACTACTTCACGGCTGATAGCAAATACAGCCGATACATTGGTAGTAAGAATGCGCTGAAACTCTTCATCGGTTACTTCTGTAAAAACTTTTTTCATATTAATACCCGCATTGTTTACAAGTATGTCTATCTGGCCAAAGCGGCTTATTATATCAGACACTAATGCAGGTATCGAAGAAAGGTTGCTGAGATCGCAACTAACTGCATGCGCTCCTTCACCTAGTTTTTCTATTGCCTGTGAAAGTTTATCCATATCACGACCCACAATAATGGTTTCAATACCCTGCTGAATAAATTTTTGTGCAATGGCAAAGCCCAGTCCAGAGCCGCCTCCGGTAACAATCGCTATCTTTTTATTTGATGACATAAATTTTCTCTTTTACAATGAATCAATTACCATTACCCGGTGCCAATGGGAATCGTAAACTCTTATAGTAGTCTAAAGTTTTATCAGGCTTTTCGTAATTGGCGGGAATCGGTTGCTTACTGAAAGTCTGGAAGTAAAGCAAACAGGCATTCCTCCACCAAATGGCTTCCTCATGCTGAACAGTCAATAGCATACGCACTTGCTCATGTCTTTGTTGATCAACATAAGGTTTAAGAGAAGCCCAGGCCTGCTGCATACTTTTTACTTTAGCGGCACCTGTATAATAATTGAAACAGAGCTCATCCCATAACGACCTGCCGCTTTTCATTTTAAAAGTCCATGGAACATGATGAAACCAGAGCAGGTTTTTTTCTTCGCAGGTATTCATGTTCTCCCAAATTTTTCTGGCTTCCGGATGATATTGCTCCAAAGCATTACTGCCGGTAGCTGTTCTGTTAAAACCAATGCCCAAGCTGTCTGCTTTATGATAATAGACAGGGTTCCAGTCGGGTCTGTTCAGGTTGCTAACCCAGGGTGCCGGTCCATAATGATGTCCTGTACCCATGATATGGTGCAACCCATTTGGATTCGAATATTGAACAAATACATCCCTGCTTTCCATCATCAGTTTGGAGGCTGTTTGAAGAAAGGTTGGATGATTGGAGTACGTCATACGTAACCATTCATCTGCAATCTTTTCTGCACTCAATGAATGATCCCATGCCAGTCTGCCAAGTGCATACCAGTTCGCCTGCGCAAAAGGATGACCACACCAGTTTACATCGGTTCCAATATTGGCCACACCAGTAATACCGGTAAGTGTTTGTTCTTTATTAAAACTGCCATCGAGCATTTTAGCAACGGTGCTACCTTTGCCATTTGAATAAGTATCGCTGTCGAGACATTCTTTGAATAAGGGCCCGAGATAAACAAGGTTGGTAGCCTGTCCCAGGTATTCCTGTGTAACCTGGAACTCCATCATCAAGGGTGTTTTGGGCATGGCGCCAAACAGTGGATGAAAGGGTTCGCGGGGCATAAAATCAATGGCGCCATTCTTTACCTGAACCATAACATTCTTGTTGAATGCACCATCAAGCGGTACAAATTCATCATAAGCCTGTTTATGCCTGTCAACATTTTTTTCGGCACTGTACACAAAAGCGCGCCACATAATAATGCCTTTAAAAGGAGCTACTGCTTCTGCCAGCATATTGGCACCATCGCTGTGCGATCTTTTATAATCCTGAGGGCCGGGTTGTCCTTCACTATTGGCTTTTACCACAAAACCACCAAAGTCGGGAACGTATTGATAAATCTCTTTTACTTTATCCTTCCACCATTGTCTTACCTGCGGGTCTAAAGGATCAGCCGTTTTTAAACGGCCAATCTCAATAGGGGCGCTAAACCTGGCAGTGAGGTACACTTTAATGCCATAAGGTCTGAAAGCATCTGCCAGTGCTTTTACTTTTTCCAAATAGGTTGGTGTAAGTATAGTGGCATTGGCATTTACATTGGTAAGAACGGTACCATTAATGCCAATCGAAGCATTGGCTCTTGCATAATCTATATAACGTGGATCAATATAACCGGGTAATGTATGCCAGTTCCAGAGAGAAAAGCCTGCATAACCTCTTTCTACTGTTCTGTTCATATTATCCCAATGATTCAGCATCCTGAGTTTTACTTTTGGTACAGATACTATCTGTAAGCTGCTGATGGGTTGTTGTGTTTGCAATAATCGTAGAAAATGAAAAACGCCATATAAGATGGCTTGATCTGTATTGCCGGCAATAAAGATTCTGTTCTGCTGATTGATTTTTTGGGTATGAATCACAAAACCTTCATCACCTGTTTGCTGAAGTAATTCTTTTATGCCCGAGCCGGATGGAAAAGAAGATGTCCTGGCTGAAATAAACAAAGATGCAGTAGAAGCAGAAGCCACACTAACCGAAGGAATTTTTTTCTGCAGCATCACTGATAAACCATTCAACAGTTCCTCCCTTGCAATCTTGATGGTCTCAGAACTACCTTCCATATAAATATTACTGATCTGCTGACGATAACTACTCAACAAGGCTTGATCCTGTAAGGCCTGGTAGCGAAGCCATAATTCATAACCTGTTTCAGCTTTTAACTGAAAACAAAGGGCGAAAAGGAAACAGCTAAGCAATATTTTTTTCATGGTATGGAAGCAACTTGGTGTGTAATTATTTTTTTCTGAGTGAGGATCCCCTCACAATCAGGTTCGACCTGATGACGATGGTATTGGTGTGTTTAATATTTGATAAACCTTTCAGGTGGTTGATGAGGTTTCTCGCAGCAATCTCACCCATGTCAATACCCGGATAATCAATGGTGGTTAATTGAGGCTCGATGATTTTACCGATGGCATCATTATTAAAACCTACGATGGCAATGTCTTCCGGTATGCGAACACCATGTTCTTTGAGTGTTTGCATACATACGGCGGCCGAAAAGTCGTTGGTAATAAAAGCACCATCGGGTAAAGGATTCATCTTAATGATTTCAAGGGCCGCTTCCACACCGCACTGTTCACTAAGGTCCTTGATGAGTACATATTTTTTGTTGAAGGGAATATTGTTATCGTATAAAGCGTCTGCATATCCTTTATGGCGCTGGGCATATACATTTCGTTTCAGACTGGCAGTAACGAGTACAATTCTTTTACAACCCTGTTCAATGAGGTGTTGTGTGGCCTGGTAGCCACATTTATAGTTGTCGATGATTACTTTAGTGCTTTCACCTTTTTCTTCCACACGGTCAAAGAAAATAACGGGTATGCCTTTTTCTTCAAAAGGAGCATAGTGGCCAAGGTCAGCGGTATCGAAGGAAAGGGATGCGATCAGGCCATCCACTCTTTTATGAAAGAGGTTAAGAGCATTGGAAGCTTCTTTTACAGAACTTTCGGAGGAGTGCGCAATGATGAGGTCGTAACCTGCTTCAGTGGTTACTTTTTCAATGCCTGCCAGCACAGAGGTGATGAAGTTACTGTTCAGTTCATGTACAAGTACCCCGATGGTATTCGTTTTTTGTTTTCGGAGGTTGCTGGCGAAATTATTATGCCTGTATCCCAGTTCACGTGCTGTTTCCTGGATCCGCTTGCGGGTATTTTTATTAATGGCGGGATGATCCTGTAAGCCACGACTCACGGTAGCAGATGATAGCTCAAGTTTTTGAGCAATATCATAGATAGTGACTTCCTTTTTCGTTTTCATATTGCAATCGGTTGTATAAAAATCGCAAAAAAAAATTAAAATCAAATTTTAGTTTTTGTAAGGTTGAAATCTGCCGGAGTAAAGTGTTATTCAATACGTTGATAGCAGGTTGTTTTTCAAAAATTACCAGCCAACGTGAGTGTGGGAGAGTCTGCCTGTTAAAAAAATAGCTTGTTTTTAGCTTTTTCAATCCAGAAAGATATGCCTGAAATGCTTTTCTGTCATCTGTTTCATCGCTGTTTCGGAGAGAATTTGAAATTATCATCGGTTTTTAAGGCCGGAGGACTTGTAGTTTTTTATCCGTTGATGTTTCGGCGGTTTTTTTACCGGGTTGATCCGTTGGTGGTAGCCCGGCGATCTGGAAGGAAGGGGAGGGATGCCCCCGAAAAGTGGAATTTTTAGCAAAAAAATTGCAATCGGTTACATTTTTTGAGAAATTCTCTTATATTCGTTTTCGAATGACTGATAACCGGTCTAATCATTGCTGAAATTGCTTGCTGTTATATGAGAAAGTGGAAAATACTGCGGCGTACAACCTGTTAAAGCGTACTAAACAGATTCCCTTCCCTTATTGCTGTCCCGGCAATTTTTTGTGGTTAGTATTTGTGTAATAAATACACAAATTGATACAGGCTATCATTTTCTTTCAAAAGCAGCACAAAAACTGAAAATAGTACAGGGTTCCATCCCGTTCAATGCTCTTTAGACATGATCTGAAAGCTGGATTGGATGGCAACTGGTTCTTAAGAACCGGATTGGTTATTAAGCGTCACAAAGGTCATTTGCAGGAGTGGTTTGCCTGCAAGCCAGACCGACGATTAGCAAGGGGAGTTTGGCGTTTTACTCTCCTTGCTTCTTAAGTATGAACTTGCGTAACCCGGTAGCTTTATGTACGTTTAAAGTTTTATTTGCTGAAGAAAACACTGGATAGTTAATATTAACGCTTGTTTGTTTTGATACAAAGATTCAGGTTGATGCTCTCATCACCATTGTTTCGAGTATCTTGATCATTATTAATCAATGACAGAATGTTATTATTAGGTATAGATGTAGGAACTTCTTCTGTTAAGGTTTCAGTCGTCGATGCTGCTACCCATCAATGCGTGGCCTCGGCACATTACCCCGAAACCGAAGCCGAAATCATCACCCCTCACCCCGGATGGGCCGAACAAAGTCCAGACCAGTGGTGGGAGTATGTGAAACAGGCTATCCTAAAATGTAATACAACGGGTAATTACCACCCACAGGATATCGCAGCTATCGGAATTGCTTACCAGATGCATGGTCTGGTATTGGTAGATAAAGACGGACATGTATTACGCAATGCCATTATCTGGTGCGACAGCCGTGCTGTAGAAACCGGGAACAAAGCCTTTGATTTTATTGGACATGAATACTGCCTCAGCAGGCTACTGAATTCGCCAGGTAATTTTACCGCCAGTAAACTGGCCTGGGTCAAAGAACATGAACCAGCGGTGTATGAAAAAATACATAAGCTGATGTTACCCGGCGATTTCATCGCTTTTAAAATGACGGGCGATATTACCACTACCAACTCAGCCTTATCGGAAGGTATTTTCTGGGACTTCAAACAGGAAGCTTTATCGGCCGATATCATGCATTATTTCGGATTCGAGCAGGGGCTTATTCCTTCCATTCAACCTTTATTTGGAGCACATGGTTCTTTAAAAGAATCGGTGGCTACGCGTTTATCGCTGAAGCCTGGTATTCCCATTGCCTATAAAGCGGGTGATCAGCCCAATAATGCACTCTCGCTGAATGTGATGCAACCTGGAGAAGTAGCCGCAACGGCTGGCACTTCAGGTGTTATCTATGGTGTGACCGATGAACTGGGCTATGATCCTTATTCCCGCATTAACAGTTTTGCACATGTAAACCATAGCGAAACACTGCGGCGTATTGGAATACTGCTCTGTATCAATGGTACAGGTATTTTTAACCGATGGATCAAAACCATTACAGGCGGGGCACAATCTTATAACACACTCAACGAAGCAGCCGCATCGGTGCCTATTGGTGCAGATGGTTTACTCGCTATACCTTTTGGCAATGGTGCCGAAAGAATATTAGAGAACCAGATTATTGGAGCACATTTCGAACAGATAGATCTGAATATGCATGGTATGGCACATATGGTGAGAGCGGTGCAGGAAGGCATTGCTTACTCTTTCCGTTATGGACTCGATATCATGCGTGAAAATGGAATGAATCCACAAATAGTGAGGGCATCCAGGGCCAATCTTTTTCTGAGTGATGTCTTTACAAAGGCATTCGCCGGCGTTAATGAAGTATCCGTAGAGTTTTATGACGGCGACGGAAGTTATGGTGCCGCCATTGGTGCAGGAATGGGGGCTGGTATATTTGCCAGTGCAGCAGAAGCGGCAGCGGGCAGAAAACCGGTAGGCAGCATCCATCCTTCACATGTGGGTATTTATGAAGAACGTTATGCAGCCTGGAAAGAATCATTACAAACAAGATTAAACATGCTGAAAAAGCATGAGCCTGTTTCAATGGGATAGAAAAAATATTTTATTGTTTCATATACTTATTCAAGAATTATGTCAATCGTATTAGGTCAACAAACGTATTTCAAAGGTATCGGCCAGATCCGATATGAAGGTGTGGAATCTGATAACCCGCTGGCATATCGCTGGTACGACGAAAATAAAGTGGTGGCCGGAAAAACCATGAAAGAGTGGTTACGTTTTGCCTGTGCCTACTGGCACAGCTTCTGTGGTAGTGGAGCAGATCCCTTTGGTGAGCCCACCCATATTTTTCCATGGGACAGCAAAACAGATGCGGTAGAAAGGGCCAAAGACAAAGCCGATGCCGCTTTTGAATTCATGACCAAACTCGGTCTACCTTTTTATTGTTTTCATGATGTGGATGCTGTAGATTTTGGTAATGATGTAGCTGAAAATGAAAGAAGGTTACAGGCCATCAGTGAATATTTTGCCGAAAAACAAAAAGCAAGTGGTATACAACTCCTCTGGGGTACAGCCAACCTCTTTTCCAACAGGCGTTATATGAATGGTGCGGCTACCAATCCCGATTTTCATGTGCTGGCACATGGCGGGGCACAGGTAAAAGCTGCATTGGATGCAACGATTGCATTGGGTGGACAAAACTATGTGTTCTGGGGAGGAAGAGAAGGGTATATGAGTTTACTCAATACCAATATGAGCCGTGAGAAAGAACACATGGCACGCTTTCTTCATACTGCAAAAGACTATGCACGCAGACAGGGTTTTAAGGGTACTTTCTTTATTGAACCCAAACCCTGTGAGCCAAGCAAACACCAGTACGATTACGACAGCGAAACAGTGATTGGCTTTTTACGTCAGTTTGATTTGCTGAACGATTTCAAACTGAATATCGAAGTAAACCACGCTACACTTGCCGGACATACTTTCCAGCATGAACTGCAGGTGGCAGCAGATACGGGTATGCTCGGTTCTATTGATGCCAACAGGGGCGATTACCAGAATGGATGGGACACAGATCAGTTCCCCAATAATATCAATGAACTCACAGAAGCCATGCTGGTGATTGTAGAAGCAGGTGGTTTTGCAGGTGGCGGTATTAATTTCGATGCAAAGATCAGAAGAAACAGTACCGATTCAGAAGACCTGTTCCATGCACATATTGGTGGTATTGATACTTTTGCCCGTGCACTGATTGTGGCCGATAAAGTATTGAACCTGTCTGATTACAAAAAAATAAGAACGGAACGCTATGCTTCTTTCGACAGCGGAAAAGGAAAAGAATTTGAAGAAGGTAAACTCACACTGGAAGATTTAAGAAACTATGCAGTGGCACAGGGTGAGCCTGCTGTAAAAAGTGGCAGACAGGAGTATTTAGAGAACCTGATCAATCGGTATATTTAACTTTTGAAGTAGATCATAAACCTGAACCCATGATGCGGTTGAAGAAACAAATACTTCAGCCGCATCTTTTCTTTCACTATAATACCAACGTTATGTTAATGCATCAGACCATGAGATGGTACGGACCAAATGATGTGGTAAAATTATCAGACATCAGACAGGCGGGCTGTGCAGGGGTTGTTACGGCCTTACACCAGGTTCCGGTAGGAGAAGTATGGACAGTAGCAGCCATCAATGAAAGAAAAGCATTGATAGAAGCCGCTGGTATGAGCTGGACTGTGGTAGAAAGTTTACCGGTGAGTGAAGACATCAAAAAAAAGAACGGGCAATACCTAACCCATATTGAAAATTATAAAACCAGTTTACGCAACCTGGCGGAATGTGGTATCAAGGTCATTACCTACAATTTTATGCCCATCCTTGATTGGTTGAGAACAGATGTGGCTTATACCATGCCTGATGGTAGTAAAGCACTGTATTTTAACAGGCTGGCATTTATTGCATTCGATTTGTTCCTCCTGAAAAGACCCGGGGCCAAAGAAGAATATACAGCTGAAAATCAACAAGCTGCAGCTGCTTTACTGGAGAGCATGACCAGAGCTGAGCAGGAACAGTTATTCAGGAACCTGCTGCTGGGTTTACCGGGCAGTGATGATGCATTTACAGCAGAACAGGTATTAAATGCATTAAAAACTTATGTAGCCATTGATGCAGATACATTAAGGGAGCACCTGGTATATTTTTTACGTGAAGTGGTGCCGGTAGCAGAAGCCTGTGGGTTAAAGATGGCGGTGCATCCGGATGATCCGCCATATCCGGTATTGGGTTTGCCACGTATTGTAAGCACAGAAGCCGATGCAGCTTTTCTCTTAAGTGCTGTTGATTCACCGGCTAATGGTTTGTGTTTCTGTACCGGCTCTTATGGAGCCAGGGCAGACAATAATATTGTGGCCATGCTCAAACGTTTTGGCGACCGTATTCATTTCCTGCATTTACGGAATACAAAAAGAGACAGTGAAGGTAATTTTTATGAAGCTGCACACCTCGAAGGTGATACCGATATGTATGAAGTGATTAAAGAAGTATTGGCTATTCAAAAGCGAAGAAAGATATCGCTGCCCATGCGTCCCGATCACGGACACCAGATGCTTGACGACCTGCATAAAAAAACTTATCCGGGTTATTCAGCCATCGGTCGTTTAAAAGCATTGGCTGAGTTGAGAGGTGTTGAATACGCGCTCAGTAAAATGCATTAACCCTTACAAAGGAAGGAAAGAGACCGCAGCATTTTCAATTGACATTTGGAGAAATGAAACCTTATTTTTGGAAATGCGGAACACCAGCAAGCTTAAAGAAGTACTCAAACATTATCATCTCGATCTTTCGATGAAAGATGATGAAACACTTGTGCTCAACCTCTTTCATAAAGAAACTGCCAGTGCCATGACTTTTGAAGACCCTTCCTACAGCAAACTCATCAGCAAAGCCTATTCGTATATGAACAAGCAGTTAAAAGAAGCTATAAAAAAATTATAGTTCTCTCCGCGTAAACTCACCGTTCTCCTTTCTCTGCGGTGAATTCATGCGAATATTCACCGCAGAGAAAGAAGGGCGCAAAGGTTGCGCTGAGATTAATTTCTTCTGGCCGGTCTTACATTCTTTCCATAATACACATCAGTAGGTATCTGGTGACCCCAGTACACTTCATCGAGTATAGCATATAAATCGGGGTCATAGGCTTTCAGGTCATCGGGTGATTGTATGCGTTTATCGCCATCATAAAATTCATAGTTCGACCAGAACCACCACTGTGTGCCTTCGGCCCAGTATTCAGCAACGGTATTAATGGCATACTGACCCTTGTACATTCCTTTTTCTTTGGCATTGGCATAAGCGGTATTGATGCGGCGCAACAATGCTGTATCGGCCACCCGCATGGCACCCATGATATTGTGACTGAATTCATGCACGAGAATATTCTCACCATAATAGCGGGTGCCTGCATAACCGAGAATATTTTCTTCGGCACAGGATGTAACAGTACCGCCCATACCGCGGGCCCTTCTGTTCCAGTATTCCCTGTCGGTCATGCTGGCGATGCCACCCGGCTTGTCGTAGTTTTCTCTTTCTCCCGGCGTGAGTCGACGATCTTCCCTGGTTGGTTTTTTCCAGTTGCTTCTTTCCGGTAAATCGGTTTCCATTTCTGTTTCTGCCATGATGAGCAGCCGGGCTCCCTGTTTAATGAGTGCCTTACGTATATCGGTACGTTTGAGTAGCATGTAGTTGATGATATCGCGGGCAACCAGCAAAGCATCATCCGGTACCTTATTAGAAGAAACCACGGGGATGCCAAATGCATCGGTATATTTTTTATAGAAAGTATCGAGTTTTAATTCGGCAGGTGGTGAGGCAATAACAGCCTGCGGAAAGCTCTCTACTAATTTCTTACGGGGAGTATTGCCAGTGGGCTGGCTATACCCATAGATAGTGGCACAAAGCAAAACAGCAGTACAGGTTAATTTACGCATAGTGATGAGTGTGTATGTTTCCGAAAGTAAAAACAGTTGCAGGAGATGGGATGCTGAGAATTAACCTTGTGTTTGCGGTTATTGATGGGTTAGAGGACTTGGATTTATGGGATTGAATGGATATATTTACTTATATGAGATAGTTATCAATCTTTACATGCCTGTAAAAGCAGAACATGAAAGGAATAGGAGGTTGGTGAATTGTAGGAAAATGCCTTTGAATGTCATAACTTTATAGTGAATTTTATATCATGTCTAAGGAAGAAATTAAATACGAAATCAACAAAGTGCTTGATCAGTTCTCAGACCAGGCACTGGAAGATTTGCTTTCTTTTTTGAAAGAACTTGATGCGAAGTCGGCATCAGAAAGTTCTTTTATTTCTCCACTTAAAAAGATTCTTTCAGAAGACGCCGGACTTTTATCCCGTCTTGCTAAATGATTTCTGTTGCTATAGCTGAACAAGTTCATCATTTGCTCATCGAACATTTCGGTGGCTCGTCAGGTATAAGAAATATTGAAAGCCTTCAGTCTGCTTTATCAAGACCATTTCAAACCTTTGAGGGAAAGTTACTGTACCCTACTGTATTTGAGAAAGCCGCCGCATTATTAGAAAGTATAGTTGTCAATCATCCGTTTGTAGACGGAAATAAAAGAACTGGTTATGTGCTTGCACGCCTTTTGTTAATGGCTAATAATTACGATATTGAAGCCTCTGAAGACGAAAAGTATCAGTTGGTAATCGCATTGGCTTCAGGCCAGCGCAATTTTCGTGACTTGGTATATTGGTTTGAGCATAATTGCCGGGAACAAGACATCCAGTAATAAGTTCATATCCAACCGGAAATCCTGCATCCGTAAGGACAAGAAAAAGATGATTGAATAAACAATCATCTTTTTCTGATTAGCATCTTATGTATTCGAACTGTTTATTTACCTATGTACTGCCTGATAGCGGTATGCAATCCACTGCTCAATGGCACCACGGGTAAGCGTACTTCATTTTCAATCAAACCCTGCTCATACATAAATGCTTTTACACCTGATGGATTGTTTTCTGCAAACATCAGATCATATGCTTTGAGTAAGGGGTCATTAAGTTGTTTCGCTGTTTTGAAATCCTGCTTCAATGCGGCTCGAACCATATCGGAGAACTGTTTTGGGAAGGCATTGGCGGCTACGCTGATCACGCCATCCATTCCACAGGCAATCTGTGCCATGGCAAGGGCATCATCGCCACTTACCACCAGGAAACCGGCTGGTTTGTCGCGCAGAATTTCCATACACTGAACCATATCGCCACTGGCTTCTTTCATACCGGCAATATTGTCTACTTCATGTGCCAGACGTAGGGTAGTAGCTGCACTCATATTGCGACCTGTTCTTCCGGGTACATTGTACAGGATAATGGGCTTGGGCGAAGCTGCTGCCACCGCTTTATAATGCTGGAAAATGCCTTCCTGTGAGGGTTTGTTATAGTAAGGGGCTGCACTTAAAACAGCCGCTGCTTTTTCTAAGGGAAAATAGCCGAGATCCTTCACCACTTCATGTGTACTGTTGCCACCTACACCTACCACTACGGGTACTCGTCCTGCTACTTTATCAAAAGTATAGTTCACAATGTCTTTCTTCTCCTGTTTCTCAAGGGTAGGGGTTTCGCCTGTTGTTCCTAATGTGATGAGGTATTCTACCCCGCCACCAATCATAGCATCGATCACCTTACCCAGTGCATCAAAATCCACACTATGGTCTTTTTTAAAGGGTGTTACCAATGCTACTCCTGTACCAGTGAGTTGTGTGCGTAGAGACATTGTTTATTTTTTGTTTTTATTGCTGATTATTTGGGGCTTATGGCTTATGGGTCATGGCATATGGCAGGGCCATTTGCTATCTGCTATTAGCCATCAGCCATGTGCTAGATCGCCTCTTCCCAGAATCCCATCTTCCCATATTTCTCAATACGGTTGTTGATGCGTTCTGAAGGATTGATATTCCTGATTTCGGCCAGGGCTTTTACAATATATGATTTCAGGATATCGGCGGCTTCTGTATAATCCCAGTGTGCGCCACCGAGTGGTTCGCGCACAATTTCATCTACCAGTCCGAAACCTTTCATATCGGTAGCCGTTAAACGTAACTGTTCTGCCGCTGTTTCTTTTTTATCCCAGCTGCGCCAGAGAATGGAGCTGCAGCTTTCGGGTGAGATAACGGTGTACCAGGTATTTTCCATCATCAGCACTTTATCGCCCACACCAATACCCAATGCACCACCCGATGCACCTTCACCAATGATCACCACAATCACAGGTACTTTCAGGCGTATCATTTCATAAATATTACGGGCAATGGCTTCACCCTGTCCACGTTCTTCGGCTTCCAGTCCGGGGAAGGCACCTGGTGTATCAACGAGACAAACAATGGGCTTATTAAATTTTTCTGCCAGCCGCATCAAGCGCAATGCTTTTCTGTAACCCTCCGGATTGGCCATACCGAAATTGCGGAGCTGGCGCAGTTTGGTATTAGTCCCTTTCTGCTGACCAATAAACATAATGGTCTCTCCATCGAGTTTGGCAAAACCACCCACCATGGCTTTATCATCTTTAAAATTGCGGTCGCCATGCAGCTCTACAAAATCGGTACACATTTTATCGATGTACTTGAGTGTATAGGGTCTGTCGGGGTGACGGCTTAGTTGTACCCGCTGCCAGGGTGTGAGGTGTCTGGTGATCTCTTTTCTTTTTTCAATGATAGAGTCTTCCAGTTGCCGGATGGTGGCGGTATAATCTATTTTAGGGTTCTTCTCGGCCAGTTTTTTGGTATCCTCAATTTGTTCGTACAGTTCCTTGATAGGGTTCTCGAAATCAAGGAATTGTCTGTTTGGGTATTGGGGCATAATGATCGTTTAGAGCGGTAAAATTAGGGGTTCAGATTTTTTCCTGAAAAGATTTGTTTATGAAAACCCTTTACCCTTATCTTTGCCGTCCCGAAAACGGACTGAAAGGGATGTTTTTAGGATGATTTAACTGGTTTTCCAGTGATCACGGATCGGTAGTTCAGTTGGTTAGAATGCCGCCCTGTCACGGCGGAGGTCGCGGGTTCGAGTCCCGTCCGGTCCGCAGAAAGTCTCAGCTACAAATGGCTGGGACTTTTTTGTTTTTATACACATTCCTCATTTGTAATCATCTTAGATCAAACCCTGCACCGGATTTCAATCCGGTGTAAGAAATAATTATAATTCGTATCTTTTCCTCAAACCCTTTCCATGACCAATAACCTGACTGCCGAAAAATGGCGTATATCATCTATTGATATCCTCCGCGGACTTGTAATGATCATCATGGCACTCGATCATGTGCGCGACTTCTTTCATATCTCTGCCATGGTAGAAGATCCTACCAACCTGAATACCACTACACCCGGTTTATTTTTTACCCGGTGGATCACCCATTACTGTGCACCGGTCTTTGTTTTTCTTTCCGGTACAGCCGCTTTTTTATCCGGACAGAAAAAGACCAAAAAAGAACTCTCTTCCTTTCTCCTGAAACGTGGATTGTTTCTGATGGTACTGGAAATTGTGGTCATCAATTTTCTGATTGTATTTGATCCGCTTTATCGCTTTATTGGTTTACAGGTTATCTGGGTCATTGGTTTATCAATGGTCATCCTGTCTTTCTTACTCTACCTGCCTTTGCGGGTATTATTCATCATTGGTATGGTGATGGTTACCGGGCATAATATGCTCGACGGATTTAATTACAATAACATGAATGAGATTCCTTTCTGGCATGCATTCTTTCACCAGCAAATGTTTACCAGTTATGCAGAGGGCAGGTTCTTCGCCGTATTATATCCTTTAATACCCTGGCCCGGTGTTATGTTATTGGGTTATTGTATGGGTGCCTGGTATGTAAAAGAATTTGATGCCGCCAAACGCAAGCGTTTATTGATGGGCTGGGGACTAACGGCCATCGCCGCTTTCTTCATACTCCGCTGGCTCAATGTATATGGCGACCTGGTACCATGGTCCACACAGAAGGATAATGCCATGACCGTCATTTCTTTTTTCAACGTCACCAAATACCCGCCCTCCTTATTGTACCTGTGTATAACGCTGGGGCCTGCTTTATTATTACTCATCTGGCTCGAAAAAGTAAAAGCCGGCTGGACCAATATCGTCAGCGTTTATGGTCGGGTACCGATGTTTTATTATCTCTTACATTTCTTTACCATTCATGTACTTTGTATCATCGCATTCTTTGCTGTAGGCAGACCCCTGAGCGATATGGCAGCAGGTAATTTTGCATTCCGTCCCAATGATTTCGGATTCACCCTGCCAATAGTGTACCTGATATGGATTGCTGTGGTAGCAGGTCTTTACCCATTATGTAAACGGTACGACAAGTATAAGTTGAACAATAAGCAAAAGTGGTGGACGGGATATTTGTAAGGATAAGTCAAAAATGAAAAGGCAAAAGTCAAAAAAAACTCTGTGAAACTCTGTGCCTTACTCTGTGTAACTCAGTGGTAAAAAAATCTTAGCCAGTAAACCACAGTGTTACACAGAGTAAGGCACAGAGTTTCACGGAGGGTTAAGAAGAAATTATATAGACAATAGTAATGATCGATGATTGGTTTATCAATTCACCATTCACTACTTCAGTTTTTCCTTAATCTCATTCAGCTTCATCAATGCCTCTACAGGTGTGAGGCGGTTGATGTCTATTTCATTGAGTGTTTTGCGGATATCATCGAAGGTTTCGGAATGCGCATCAAAAATAGAAAGCTGCATCTTCGGACCGCTAATAGCTTTAACCGCTTCCATCATTCTCTCTTTCGGACTTTCGGACTTGCCGTCTCCCGAACTCCCCTCATCCACATGCTTCTCTTCCAACTGTGCCAGTATTTCATTCGCTCGCTGAATCAATTCAGGAGGCATCCCCGCCATCTTCGCCACATGAATACCAAAACTATGGGTGCTGCCACCGGCTGCCAGTTTGCGAAGGAAGATGATTTTATTGCCTACTTCTTTATTGGTTGCATGGAAATTTTTTACCCTCGGTAATTTTTCTTCCAGCTCATTCAGTTCATGGTAGTGCGTAGCAAATAAGGTTTTGGGTGCATGGGGTGAACTGTGTAAGTATTCTACAATACTCCAGGCTATCGATATACCATCATAAGTGGATGTACCTCTCCCTATTTCATCGAGTAATACCAGACTCCGTGTTGAAATATTATTGATGATGCTGGCGGTTTCATTCATCTCCACCATAAAAGTAGATTCACCACCACTCAGGTTATCACTCGCACCTACACGGGTAAAAATTTTATCGGTAAGCGGCACTTTCGCCACAGCGGCAGGTACAAAGCTTCCGATATGCGTCATCAGCGTAATGAGTGCAGTCTGACGAAGAATGGCACTCTTACCACTCATATTCGGACCTGTAAGAATGATGACCTGCTGGGTTGTGGGGTCTAAAAAAATATCGTTACTGATATAGTTTTCTCCCGGCGGAAGATTTCTTTCAATCACCGGATGACGGCTGTCTTTTAAGTCGAGCACATGCCCCTCATGTAATTCCGGTTTTTTATACTGGTACAATAAAGCCGTTTCAGCAAAGGAAACTAAACAGTCTAATTGTGCGAGTACATGTGCATTCTGCTGGATGGCCACAATATAAGGTTGCAAATCCTGCAAGAGACGATCGTATAATTCCAGTTCGATGGCCAGTATTTTATCTTCGGCACCTACAATCTTTTCTTCGTATTCTTTTAATTCTGGTGTGATGTATCTTTCTGCATTGGCCAGTGTTTGTTTGCGTATCCAATCTGCTGGCACTTTGTTTTTATGCGAGTTGGTTACTTCGAGGTAGTAACCAAATACATTGTTGAAGCTTATTTTTAAAGATGAGATACCCGTTCTCTCCGACTCCCGCTGCTGTATGTTGATAAGAAATTCCTTTCCACCTGTTGCGATACTGCGCAACTGATCAAGTTCTGTATGAACACCTGCTCTAAACACTTCACCTTTGTTGGCAGCAACTGGTGGGTTGTCTGTTAAAGCCCCGGTGATAGAAGTGATAAGCGCAGGACAGGGGTCGAGTAATTGTGCTGCCTTGAGGAGTAAAGGATCGGTTGCCTCGCTGCAATGTTCCTTTATTGTTGACACTAATTGTAATCCCCTGGCCAGTTGCAACACTTCCCTGGGATTGATTTTTTTATTGGGGACTTTACCAACCAGTCTTTCAATATCGCCACAATGTTCAATGGCCTGCAGTAACTGTTTGCGGGTGTCTGTATGCAATAAAAGATATTCAACCGTATTGAGTCTTTCCTTGATTTTGGCAGCGTCTTTTAAAGGGAAGATCAGCCATCTTCTCAACAGCCTCGCACCCATGGGACTCACCGTATGGTCTATAACTTTCAGCAGACTGTTTCCGTTTTCTGTTCCGGTACTGAGTATTTCGAGGTTGCGGATGGTGAAACGATCCATCCATAGAAAATCATCTTTTTCCATTCTTTGAATGGAACTGATATGTTGCAGGTTGGGATGTTCGGTTTCTTTGAGATAATATAAAATAGCACCTGCTGCAACCAATCCTTTTGACAGATGCTCCACACCAAACCCTTTTAAAGTATGGGTCTGAAAATGTTTGAGTAAACTTTCTGTGGTAAAAGCTTCATCAAAAATCCAGCTCTCCATGGTATAGGTATAGAAGCGGTTACCATGTGTTTCTTTAAACGTTTTCTGGTAATTTCTCTGGAAGATGACTTCTGCGGGTTTAAGACCCTGAAGTAGGTTGTCGATATATTCAGTATTGCCTTCTGCAATAAAAAATTCGCCTGTAGAAATATCGAGAAAGGCAATGCCTGTTTCTGTATCTGTAAAATGAATGGCGGCCAGGAAATTATTGTTACCCTGATCGAGCAGTTTGTCGTTGGTGGCCACACCGGGTGTCACCATTTCGGTAACCCCTCTTTTTACAATACCCTTTACTGTTTTAGGATCTTCTAGTTGGTCGCAGATAGCTACACGGTGTCCTGCTTTTACCAGTTTGTGTAAATAAGTATCTAATGCGTGGTGCGGAAAACCAGCTAACTCACTTGATGATGCGGCACCATTATTTCGCTTGGTAAGTGTTATGCCAAGAACGCGGGAAGCAATAATGGCATCTTCTCCAAAAGTTTCATAAAAATCACCCACCCTGAACAATAAAACAGCATCAGGATATTTCTGCTTGATGGCCTTGTGCTGTTGCATTAAAGGTGTATCTGCCGCCGATTTTGCCATAGGAGCAAATATAGAATTTGAAAATGAGTTAATTTGAAAATTTGAAAATGAAAATGGGCTTTTTTGCATAGCAAAAAGCCCATCAAATGCTATCTTATTTTCAAATTAGCACATTTTCACATTTTCAAATTAATTCCTCGGTTTCGGCATTGCTTTACGTGGCAGCTTCGCATCGCGCTGGGCGGTGTTGTAGGTGAAGGCTGCTACGATGGTCGCAATTTGTTTGAGGTCATCTGCAATGAGGTGGTCATACACATCCATATTACTGTGGTGTGTGCGGGTATCGTATTCAATAGGATCCTGTATAAACTGGAAGCCCGGTAATCCAACACCATCAAATGCCTGGTGATCAGTACCACCTGTATTGCTGATGGTTACCGTGCTTGCACCCAGGTCTTTGAAAGGTGCCAGCCAAGCGCTGAAAATATCTCTACACTCAGCATTGCCCTGTAAATAAATACCGCGGATTTTTCCGGTACCATTATCGATATTATAGTAAGCAGAAAATTTTTCGTGTGCAGGTAAAGTCTGCATGGTAGCAGGGTCGGCAAAAGTTTTCTTTACATAATTGCGTGAACCCAGTAATCCCTGTTCTTCACCGCTCCATAAACCGATGCGGATGGTTCTCTTAGGCTGTACACCTAATGTTTTGAGGATGCGCATGGCTTCCATCATTACCGCAGAGCCAGATGCATTATCTGTTGCCCCTGTACCAGACTGCCATGAATCGAGGTGGGCACCAATCATTACAATCTCATCCTTTAACAGTGGATCAGTTCCTGGTATTTCAGCGATTACATTATAGCCCTGCAGGTCTTTGGTCTGGAATTTTGTTTTTACATCTACATCCATTTTTACAGGAGTACCTGATTTGGCAAGACGTAAAATGGTATTATAATCTTCAATACCCAATGCCATATCTAAAAAGTTCTCAGGATCGGTTCCTTTATAAGCACCGCCACCCTGTGCAAAAATGGTTCCGTCGTGGTTACGTGTACCGGTGGTAAACATACCTACGGCACCTTCTTTCTGTGCCATCAGCTTCAGTAATGCCATAGCTCTTACAGCAGGGTTGGGTGTTCCCCTGAATCCACCGCCGCCGGGTGCGCCCGGATTGGCTGGGGGAGGAGTGGCCGCGGCCATTCTTGCCAGTTGCGAATCTGTGTAACGCACAGCATCTGGTCTGAAACTGTGTTTGTACTCGGTCAACTGGTCAACAATCAGGATTTTATTTTTCAACTGGCCCCTGTATGTTTCAATCTGAGCAGAGTCTTTAACGGTTATGACCATGATTTCTCCATTTTTTAAACCCTTGGTTCCTGCGGTCCATGTTTTGGGCCAGGCAAGAATAGGTTTATAATAAGGAGCAGTAACAGCTACATACATTTTTTCAAGATCCCATCCTTTTCCAAATTCACCCCAGGGATCGATAGTGGCATTCGATACCCCCCAGTTGGTAAGTGCCTCTTTGGCATAATTGGCAGCACGTGCATAACCGGCGGAATTGGTAAGACGGTTACCGCTTTTATCGGTGAGGTTAAAGGCAATGTCCATCACCTGTGAACGTTGTAACCCTTCTTCACGGATTTTCTTCATCATGTCGAGGTCAACTTTCTCCTGTGCCATTGAAGCTATTGGCATACTCAGGGCCAATAACCAGGCATAACGGTTTAATTTTCTCATATTGGTTGGTTTGGGTTTTGCAGATGGCTGATGGATCATGGCCTATGGGAGGACAATAATTTCCTGCTATATGCCATGACCCATCTGCTATTTGCTGCATTAAAGTACCCAATTTAAAGAATCTGCTTAAATCGGCCTTATGCTTTATTAGAGTGGTTGAGTTTACCTTTGCGCCATGCGAAAATTAAGCATGGATGAACTGGGCCGTAAATCGGTGGCTGCATTTAAGGAGGCTGAAAAAAACCGGGTGGTACTGGTGCTGGATAATATCCGGAGTATGCATAATGTAGGAAGTGTGTTTCGCTCAGCAGATGCATTTCTGGTAGAAGGTATCTGTTTATGTGGTTATACCCCCCAGCCTCCACATCGTGATATCCATAAAACGGCATTGGGCGCCACGGAAACCATCGACTGGATTCATTTACCCACCACCCTCGAAGCCGTGCAGCAACTCAAGGCAAAGGGATATAAAGTATTTGCGCTCGAACAGGCCGAAGGAAGTGTTCAGTTGGATCAGTTTACAGCTGCATCTCTTTTTCCACTGGCCATCATATTAGGAAATGAAGTGGAGGGTGTTGATGCTGATGTGCTGAAACTATGTGACGGCTGTATCGAAATCCCACAATTTGGCATGAAACATTCACTCAATGTTTCTGTTGCGGCAGGAATTGTATTGTGGGAAATTGTGAGAAAGCAGATGTAAGATGGCAGATGTCTGATGTCTGATGTCAGATTTGGACGTTCGATATTGGATATTCTATATTCATCATTCTTGAACCGTAACTTGCTATATGACTGTTATTAAAAATTACCTGAGTCTTGTAAAATTTTCGCATACCATTTTTGCCATGCCTTTTGCCATGATAGGGTTGGTGCTGGGGTTTAAGCAGGCTGAAGCCATGCCTTCCGGGTGGTTGCAACAACAGCTGGGTAGCAGTGTTCATCCTTATGTGATCAGTTTTGTATTGGTACTCATTTGTATGGTAACAGCGAGAAGTGCGGCGATGGCTTTCAACCGTTATCTCGATCGGCAGTTCGATGCCAAAAATCCACGTACAGCTATCCGTGAAATTCCAAAAGGTATTATTTCACCTAATAGTGCGCTTCGTTTTGTGATTTTTAATTGCGGTTTGTTTGTACTGGCCACCTGGTTCATTAATCCAATCTGCTTTTACCTGTCGCCTATAGCTTTATTTGTAATTCTTTTCTACAGCTATACCAAAAGGTTTACCATGTTGTGTCATCTGGTATTGGGTCTTGGGTTATCACTGGCACCCATTGGTGCTTACCTGGCTGTAACAGGTGTATTTCATTTTCTACCTATCCTGTTTTCATTGGCAGTTATATTTTGGGTAAGTGGGTTCGATATTATTTATGCAATGCAGGATGTGGAATTCGACCAGTCGCAACAGCTGTATTCCATTCCATCTGTATTGGGAAAGAAAAGGGCTTTAATAGTTTCCAAAGTGTTACATCAGCTTAGTATTGGCTGTATACTGGCTGCAGGGTTTAATGGCCCGTTTCATTGGATATACTGGATTGGCTTTATCGTGTTTTGTGGGATGCTGGCTTATCAGCATTCGCTTGTTAAACCCGATGACCTCAGTAAAGTAAACATCGCTTTCATGACCGCCAACGGCATTGCCAGCGTAGTGTTTGGGATACTTGTGATTGCGGCTTTGTTGTTGTAGGGGTGAGTTGTGAATTGTCAATTGTCAATTGTGAATAGTCAGTAGTGAGTGAGAAATACTAACTGTGTACCATAACGATAATTCAGTACACCCTATTCACCATTCACCATTGACAATTCACTACTCACTACTGACTACTCACTGCCGACTGCCCTGCTTTCCGTATTTTCGCACTACGGACTTTCGGACTTCCCGTCTTCCGGACTCAACATGGCAAGAATACTCTGTATAGATTATGGTGGAAAAAGAACCGGCATAGCGGTGACTGATCCTTTGCAGATCATTGCCAGTGCATTAACCACCATTCCTACCCATGAGCTGATGGGATTTCTGAAGAAATACTTTCAGCAGGAAGAAGTTGAATTAATCTTGATAGGGGAGCCCCTTGGTCTTGATGACAAGCCCACTCATGCCACACCGTTAGTAAAAAAAGCCATCCAGCAATTAAAAAAAGAATTCCCCAACATTCCCATTGAAACAGTTGATGAGCGCTATACCAGTAAAATGGCTTCCCGTGCCATGATTGATATGGGGATGAAAAAAAAAGACAGACAGGTGAAGGGGAATATTGATCAGATTGCGGCTACAATGATGTTGCAGGAGTATTTGGGGAGAAGTCAAAAGTAAAGAGGCAAAATTCAAAAGCCAAAAGTCAAAATTCAAAATTCTCCAAGGGAGTCTTTTTACACAAAATTTGAGGTTCAAAATAGCCTTGTTTATAGGGGTGGCAAAACTATTTTTGGCTTTTGCCTTTTGAATTTCCAATTTTCACTTCTTCTTACATCCCCCCATTTGCTGGTTGCCCAAATTCGGGGTATTTTCGCAGATTATTAAATACGGACGATTCAATGATACTACCTATTGTAGCCTACGGGGCACAGGTTCTCCGAAAGAAAGGAATGGATATTAAGGCTGATTATCCCGGCCTGACAAAACTGATTGAAGACATGTGGGAAACCATGTATGCCAGTAATGGGGTTGGACTGGCTGCACCACAGATTAATAAAGACATCCGTCTGTTTGTAATTGACAGCGCACAGATTTTTGAACACCAGGAAGCAGAAGACAAAGGAAAATACCCTGATGAACCGGGTATAAAGCGTGTATTTATCAATGCCCGAATCCAATCACTGGGTGGTGAGGAATGGCCCTATAATGAAGGCTGCCTGAGTATACCCAATATTCGTGAAGATGTTTCCCGTGCAGCAGAAGTAGTGCTGGAATATATGGATGAGCAGTTTCAGCCCCAGGTAGAAACGTTTAAAGGAATGACCGCACGTATTATTTTACATGAATACGATCATATTGAAGGAAAACTGTTTATCGATTACCTGAAACCATTACGCAAAAAAATGTTACAGGGTAAGCTCAATGATATCAGTAAAGGAAAGGCAAGGGTGGATTATAAAATGATCTTTATCAAATGATGCGTATACTCTCCACTATTTTTATCGTTTTTATGGCTTCCGTTTCTTTGAAGGCGCAGGATACTGCTGTACTGGTAGATAACCAGGCTTTCACTTTATCGGAAGTAGTGGTACGCAATAATTTTGATTACAAAAGACTACTCTCACAGATTAAAGAAGACACCACTTTTTACAAAGCATTCCGTAACCTCCGTATCCTTGGTTTTACTTCTTATAATGACATAAAAATGCTCGATAAAAAGGGAACGGTAAAAGCTTCTCTTTACAGCAAGACCCGTCAGAACAGGGCTGATGGTTGCAGAACCATGGATATACTGGAAGAAAAAATTACCGGCGATTTTTACGACAGCAAAAAAGAATTTAATTATACCACCCTTGAATTATATGCCAGCTTGTTTTTTACAACGGGTAAGGTTTGTGGAGAAGACAATATTGTAAAAGGTCGTGTAAGAACTACGAGCAACAAAAAGGGGATGGAGAAACACAAAGAACAATTAAAGATGTTGTTCTTTAATCCCGGTAAGAAAATACCCGGCATACCTTTTATTGGTAATAAGCTCGATCTCTATGATGATGATGCCCACAAACTTTACGATTACCGTCTCGACCTCGAAGAATATAAAGGACAGCTTTGCTATGTGTTCTCCATCACCCCCAAAGAGAACCTGGGTTTCTTTAAAAACGACAGGGTAGTGGTTGATCAGATGACTACCTGGTTCGATCAGAAAACACTGGAAGTGATGGGTCGTAATTATTCACTCAGCTATAAAGCTGGCGTGTATGATTTTGATGTACAGATGGAAGTGGAAATGGGCAAGTTCAACGGACTCACCGTTCCAAAGATTCTCCGCTACAAGGGTAATTGGGATGTGATGTTCAAGAAGCGAGAAAGAGCTGTTTTTACTGCCACACTGTTTGATTTCAAAAAATAAGGGTCACCATCGGCAACCCTTATCCAAAATTCCACACCCCTGTATCTTATAAGTTGTTGATATATGCAAGTATATCTGTAAGGCTCTTCTTTTGTGGCTCAATCTTGTACACATTATTGGTGCCCACATCATTGATCAAACGGGTGCCAAGGTATAAATCTGTACCTAATCTGGAGAAACTGAGTATCCTTATCTTGGCTCCTTTTGGAATACGTGTAGCCATAAAACTTCTCGACCTGAAATCGGCTGTAAGATTTACTACAATTTTCTGGTTCTCAAATACCGCATACACAACCGTATTTTTATTGGTGAAGTTCTGTGGCAGATAAGCAAAAATATTGGTATGGAGTAAAGTGCTGTCGATATGACGGTTGGCCGATGTCCATCTTAATTGTGTCGTCGTAAGTTCATATCCTTTCAGGATATTACCCAGTGAATCCTGTCCCTGCCAGGTTTTAATATGGCTGGTATCTGTATGTCTTGTCCAGGTATGTAAAGTGTCGATACCACTGGAGATAAAAGGAAGAGTTTCTCTGGCATGAAATACCTGCATATTGGTTTTAGGATCTTCCGTATCTGCAAAGCGAATAGTGATGGATGCATTGGTTGCGAGTTTCAGTTCCTGTCCGTTTTTCACTACGCGGATAAAGAAACCACCACCACTTTCTATTAAGTAACCGGCTGATGTGGTAGGTTTAAAAAATTTGATAAAATCACCTTTCTTCTTCAACCTGAAAAATTCGATCCTCACTTTTCCGGTGGCAACTGTTCCATTGTTTTCGGTAAAAGAAGCTGCTGGTATACGAATGCTTATATAATCCTTGAAGGTTATGGTATCTCCCAGGGTACAGTCAAAAGTATCGATGATCAGGTCCGGCAAAAACTGGTTGGCTAATTGGTGTATGGGTGCATTAGCTGGTGTGTTTGCCACCCAAACTGTATCGTTCCTGGGATCGCCGGGATACGTGGTAAAGTTGTCGGACAATTCTTTCTTACAGGCTGTAAAGAAGAAGAGCATTGCAACCGTTGTGATGAATACATTCTTTTTCATAATCATTTCTTATCGCTACATCAATAAGATACTGTTGAGTGTTTATGCGTTGCCTGTTATTGTTATTGTTATTGTCTGTTTAAATTATACCGCAAACCAATGGATAGCCCGCCCAGACTGAATTTCTGCTGGTAGGAAGCTTGTCCGTTGGTGATACCTGAAAGGTTATACCTGAAATAGGGCTCAAAGAACAACTGTGTATTCTCTCCCATTTTTTTCAGTACGCTGATGCCGCCATATAAACCGAGTCCGATATTGCTTTTATATACCTGGTTAGTTCCTTTGCTGATAGGTACTGCCGACAAACTGCTATCGAGTATCACACCCTGGTACCAGGATGAAATATTGAAAATCACACCGGCATTGATACCGAATTTTAGGTTATCGTTCCCAAACTGGTAACCAACCGTAACAGGTATATCGAAACTGCGGTAACGGTTTTTAATGGAATTGGTTTTATAACCTACCTGCTGAACTGTACTGGTGTCGGTAACCCTCAATGTATCGCCAGGTCCGCGGATAATGGTTCTGACAGAGATAACCGTAATGGTTTTTACTTCGTCTTCAGTACGGTAGGTGAATTTTTCATTGATCTGTGTGTATTGTACACCTGTTCTTACCAGAAAATTATCCGTAATGGGTTTTACTAAACGAACACCTGCGGAATAACCGAGCCGCATACTTTCGCTGCTGTCTTTTTTAGCGAGGTATTGTGCAGTGGCAGATTTGTTTTCAATGCTTTTAAAAGCAATATCGGGTGAAACATATACTTCTGCAAACCAGTCGGTGTTGCGGGTCTTATAAGGTGGACATACAATGATGTTCTTGAATTTCTTGGAATAGGCAGCGTTGATTTTTTCTCTTTGCATCAGTCCACTCAAACCAAATTTCATTTTATCGAGTGAAATAGTTTGGCCTGGTTCAAAATTTCCACTGAATGTAACAGGATAGATGATGGCCTCATCGGTATTTTCAGTAGTTGTAATGGCTTCCTCATTTTTTTCAGTGGGGTCGGCAGCGCGAACAAAAGGAACAGGTACCCGGTTTTTATTTGATTTTCCCAATGCCTGTAAAGATTCAATACTGCCAGGGGTAATGGCTTTTCTTTTGTTATTACTGATATTAACGTTGCTGATGTCTTTTGGAGATGCAGTGTTCTCTGCATGGTTGTTTGATGCCATTTGCGGCGCAACAACTGCTGATGTTACTTCTTTGGCTGCAGTTGCTTCTTCTTGTGCAGCAGAACGGATGGATTTATCATCTGAACCTGCTTGAGCTGTTCCTGTGTTTGGTGAAAGGGTAGTAGTGCCGTTTATTGTTTCGTTCTTGTTTACTGGTTGTTGATTATGATTGGTTGCATTATTATTGGAATTGTTTGTTTCAGTAGTGATAGATGAAGTGTTGCTGGAACCTGTCTGTGCCACAGAATCCTGGTTTGTAATACCATTGCCCGAAGTTTCATCATTGAAAATAAAATAACCTGTTACTGAGCCGGCCAGTATCAGCAGGGCGAGCAGTGGCAGGCCCCAACGGAATTTTCTGGGGATGATAATGCCTTTGCGGTCATCATCATCTTTGGCAGGGTTCACTTTGTCCCACAACCCTGCCGGCACAGGCGCAGAATGGTCGTGGAGTTTGGCCCTGACGAAATTGTCAAATTGATTATCGGTCATTTTATACAGCAATTTTTTGCAATTGTAAGATTTGTTGTTGCAGCATCTTCCGCGCCTTTACTAACTGGCTGCGGCTGGTGCCGGGTTGTATATGGAGCATTTCTGCAATTTCTTCATGACTATACCCTTCAATCACATTCAGGTTAAATACCAGTCTGTAACCATCGGGTAGCTGGTTAATCAGTTTCATCAGGTCATCTTCTCCAAGATGGGTATAGGCACTCGCCTCCACCTGCGGGGCACTATTACTATGGTCATCAATATCTTTAAACTTCATTTTCTTCCTTTCGAGGTGGCGGATGGCTGTGTTTACCACAATACGTCTGATCCAGCCTTCGAAAGACCCTTCAAACTTAAACTGGCCGATATACTGGAAAACTTTGATAAAGGCATCCTGGATCATGTCTTCTGCCTCCATAGCATCATTGGCGTAGCGCTGACATACGGCCATCATTTTACCGGCATACTTTTCAAAAAGTAGGCGCTGGCAACTGTTATCCTGCCTGATACAGCCTTTAATCAGATCATGTTCTGTCACCTGCGGGGTAGTTTAGTGGGTTGACGTCGCTTACATAGATACCACTTTATGTGCTATTGTTGCCCGGAACGGGATGAATTTTGCCCGAAAAATAGGCAAAACCCGGGCACGCTGCCAGGTTTTAGTTGAGAAAGAAGCCTTAAAATTTAAAAATCCGACAGAAAAGGTCCCTTATTTCCAGGTCAATTGTAAAAGCGACACCCCCTGTCTGGGTAGTTCCATCAGAATATCAGCTATGCCATTTTTGATGCTTACTGTTTTGGGTTTACCCAGCATGGCTAATTGGCCGGCTTTTTCCAGTTCCTGTATCTGCTCAGCGGTTGGTTGCTGCGGCGATCCCATTTTCTTCCATACTTCATAGGAATTGCTGTGTTTGTCATCAATCCGGTAATGGGTGAGCAGGACTTTTTTGGCGGGTATATTTTTAATGGTTACAGACACGGGAGAGGCCGGTGCAGGCACATCTTCATCATGGTAGTTCCAGATCATCACACTGGCCGTTTTCTTTTCATAACTGGCCAGGGCATTGATATCAGCTTCTCTTCTTACACTGGAGTCGCGAACACGCAAAAAATCGTAGGCCATATTTCCACTTACTTCCACTCTTTGTCCGCCCATTTTTCCATACATCCTGAACACATTCAATACCGGTTTGTCTACACCATTGGTGGCGAGGTCGCGGAAACCATGGAACCAGGGCTGGTCCTCAAATTCAAAGGCCCAGGATACGGCACCAATAAAATTTACTTTATAGTAATCGGCCAGCTCATATTTACGTGCAAAAGCTGCAGCGGTATAACTCGAAAACATGGTGCCATTTCTATACGCATTTTCAGGATTGGTATGCATGCCACAGGCCGCACATCCTTCCGGATCAGATTCACCGATGATGATGGGCAGGTGTTTTAATTCAGGAAATGAAGACACCAATTCAAAGCCATTATTTACGGCCCTTAACTGTGTACCAAGGTTCATTCTTACATGACCTCTCACAACACTCGGAGCTCCTTTTGCATGAAACGTAATAAAATCGAGAGGTGCTCCAATTTTGCCCGTAGCATAATTGGTATCTCTTAATACATGTTGCAGAAATCCTTCAAGTAAACGATAGCCCGATAAACGACCGAGTGGTCCTGTTCCGTCTACACCACCCACTTTAGCAGTTGGTAAGGCTCTTTTGATGGCATCGGCTGTATAATCATACAATTTAAAAAACTCCTGCCTGGTTCCTCTCCAGTAAGCCAGGTCTGGTTCGTTCCAGAGTTCCCAGTACCATGAATCCACTTCTTTTTTACCATATCGTTCAACTGAATGTTTTACCCATTCATACACCAGTGCTGCCCATTTGTTATAATCTTTGGGAGGATAGGCCCAGCCTGTATAAATATTTCCATAAGGATCGCCTGGTTTCCAGTTGTGGCGATAGGGTTCTGGTTTGATGGAAAGTGCCTGTGGCATAAAACCCACTTCGGCCATGGGTTTGATACCTCTTGCTAAATAAGTATCAAAAATGCTGTCTACAATTTTCCAGTTATATACAGGGTTGCCATTGGCATCTTCTGTATACGCATTGGTGGAGCCCCATTTAAAAGAGGCTGAACCATCGCCCGTTGTAAGCATATTATGCGCACGAAAATATACAGGTATAGATGGCTTGATCTGCCCCAGTTCTGTGAGTAATTTTTTACCGTCTTTCATGTAGGCATAGTTGGGCTCATCGCAACCAAACCAGGCCCATACAGGTTCCATCTTGCCTTTTACTTTGCCGAGGTCAACACTTATAGCCACAGTCTGTTGGGCTGGTGTATAGCTTATACAAAACAGTAGAAACAAGAGGGAAAAAACGGTTTTCTTTTGCATAAGAAATGTATAAGGGGATTAAAATCGTCAAAATGACACTTATTATTATTTTTAATCGGTCAGCTCACAATAATACCCGGTAGTTATTGGGTATTATTGTGAGCTGACCAATACGTAATAAGAAAAGTTGAATGTCAGACTTTAAGGGTCAGAAACTGGTCGTGTATATAATCTACCACTTCTACCAGGTTCTGGTTTTTATTGAAAACGCCCAGTTGCCTGTCGGCACCGGTACCGTGTTCAAATATCCTTGATACATAATTCAGTGCCTGTCTGCTACCAAGGTCATCGGCTACATCATCTACAAAATCGAGTAGTTCCATGATCAGTGTTTTGGTATCGGCTTCTGATTCCTTTCCAAAATCAATCAGTTTCCCATCGATACCATACCTGCTGGCACGCCATTTATTTTCGTTGATGAGTGAACGCTGGTACATCATGAAATTCAGGTTCTGTGTACGCAGTTTATAAATTTTTGCACAGATGGCCTGGAACAAAGCGGCAATGGTAATGGTTTCGTTGATGGTCATCGGTACATCACAAATGCGGAACTCAACCGTATTGAAGAAAGGATGCACGCGTATATCCCACCAGATCTTTTTTGCATTGTCGATACAGTTGGTTTTGATGAGCAGGTTCACATAGCTTTCATATGCTTCGATGCTCTCAAAAAAATCTGGGATACCGGTACGCGGAAATTTATCAAATACTTTGGTGCGGAAAGATTTATAACCTGTTTGTCTGCCTTCCCAGAAAGGCGAATTGGTACTGAGTGCATACACATGCGGCAAAAAATAACGGGCAGTATTGGCAATGTGAATGGCCATCCTACGGTCTTCCATACCTACGTGTACATGCAGACCAAAAATGAGGTTACTGCGGGCAGCTTCCTGCAATTCATTTACAATCTGGTTATAACGGACATGATCGGTGATGAGCTGGTTTTCCCAATGACTGAACGGATGTGTTCCTGAAGCACCAACCCAAAGTCCGAGTTCACCGGCTACATTGGCAATGGTACCTCTTAAGGCCGCTACATCGTTGAAAGCTTCTTCAATATCGCGACAAATATCTGTACCTACTTCCACCACGGCCTGGTGCATTTCGGCTTTTACTTTGTCTTTCAGGATTTTTTGTCCTTCCAGCACTATTTTTTGTTCATGGCTTTTGAGCTCCCGACTCTGGGGATCAATCACCATGTATTCTTCTTCCACACCTAATGTAAAATGCGAATAATTCATATGTCCCATCAAATGAGTTTTTGTTTGGCGCTGCTGCGTTTAATGTATTCTCCCCAGGTGAGGTTATCGGCTCCGTCAACCTGAGCCTGAGCTTTTTCAATGGCATAAGTAGCTGCTGTTTCTACTACCCAGTCGAAATTTTCCTGACCCACACTTTTAAGGTCTGCATCAGGAGCCGGGTTACAGAAGTCGATGGCATAGGGAACACCATCACGAAGCGCAAGTTCTACGGTATTAAAATCGTAGCCAAGGTATCGGTTGATGCGCAATACAATGTCTTCCATCTGTTTCAATCTCTCTGCCGAGGGTTTGAAATCGGCCACATAGCGCAGGTGATGCGGGTTGCGGGGCTCATACGACATGATGCGTACATATTTTCCTCCGATACAATAACAGCGGTAATATTCTTCAAAAACAATTTCTTCCTGTAATAACATAACGAGTTCGCCAGTTTCACTGTGTTTCTCAAAGAAATCTTCCATGCTGGTGAGCTTGTATACATTTTTCCATCCACCGCCTGCAAAGGGTTTCATGTAAGCAGGGAAACCAACGTATCCGAAAATGCCATCCCAGTCTAATGGATAGGCCAGGTTACTGAACGACTGGTCAGAAGTATCGGTCGGAAGATCACGTGAGGGCAGGATTACCGTTTTGGGTACAGGTACATTTATTTTGGTGGCCAGACAGTTATTAAAGAATTTTTCATCGGCACTCCACCAGAAAGGATTGTTGATCACAGCCGTGCCGCAAAGTGCAGCATTTTTCAGGAAAGCCCGGTAAAAGGGTACGTCCTGACTGATGCGGTCTACAATTACAGCATAACCACTGGCTTCACCCTGCATCACTTTGTCGATGCGCACAGGTTCGGCGGTAATACCGGGAATATTTTTACTATTGATACGTTCCACGAAGGCCATGGGAAAACTTCTTTCCTGCCCGAACAAGATGCCAATCTTTTTCATTTGTCAGTTATTTGCTTTCAATTTAATCAGAATTTTTTGATTTTTAGGGGAAAGTCGGAAAGTCCGGAAGACCGGAAGTCCGAAAGACGGAAAGGTCATAAGTCAGGATGAAAGATTACAGTAAAAGGTATTCCCCCGGACTTCCCGACTTTCGGTCTTTCGGACTCCCATCTTTCCCCTATTTTTGAAATATGACCGAAGTGAGAACTGAATCGGGCCTGACGGCTATTTGTTTAACACAACACCTGTTTCAATCTGAATACCTGGAACGGGAAGTAAGGATTGATGTTTATCTGCCTTTACAATACCCGCCACATGAGCAATTGAGTTTGCTGTTGATTAATGACGGACAGGACCTGCCCAAAATGCCTTTCGATGAAATATTGGATGGATTGACCGCTGAAGGAAAGATTAGTCCGATGATTTGTGTGGCGATTCATTGTGGTGCCGACAGAAAAATGGAATATGGAACGGCTTATGCAGCCGATTATAAGGGAAGGGGAGCTAAAGCGGGTTTGTATACCAAATTTATTTTCGATGAATTAATTCCGTTTATCCGCAAAACGCATCAGGTACCTTCTTTTAAGGATAAATCTTTTGCAGGGTTTTCATTGGGTGCATTGAGTGCCATGGATATTGTATGGAATCACCCCAGTGAATTTAACCGTGTAGGTATTTTTAGCGGATCATTATGGTGGAGAAGAAAAGGGTATGAAGATGGATATGAAGATGAGAAAGACAGGCTTATGCATTTGCAGATCCGGAAAGGAGGATTTTATCCCTGGCTGAGAACTTTTATTCAATGTGGTTTATTGGATGAATCGGCAGACAGAAACAACAATGGTGTTATCGATAGTATTGATGATGCGCTTGATTTGATTATTGAATTAAAAGCCAAAGGATATACCGACGAACATATTCATTACCTCGAACTCGAAGAAGGTAAACATGATGTAGCTACCTGGGGGAAAGCATTTCCGGAGTTTTTGAAGTGGGGATGGGGGAGATAGATTTTGGATAACTGGTGAAATAAGATATTGAGTATGGATAGTATAAGATAGCCCAGCTATTAGCACTAGTCTGGGCTATCTTGTAATTAGTTGCTACGTTCACATTTACCAAAAAAAACCGTTTAACCCGATATAGCCTCTTCTAATATCATATGTAACGTTTCCATAATCTGCATGATAATTGATAGTATTTAAATCTTGATACACGTTGTAAGAGTTCGTTCCAGACGGAATTACAATAGTGCTTCTATTTTCATAAAAATAACCTGGCGGGGAGGATTCATAATATTTTAGTACGACAGTAACATCTTTTCCTCCGGGATATGGAATTGTGCAATCACGGTCAGAATACAGTTTTATATAAACATCATCTAGAGAGTATATATCCGTACTAGGACCGCTATAGTCTTCTGAATAATACTTGTTGACTAATTCAATTCTTGCATAAGGTGGACCATACAAGTGGGTAATTGTATTTATATCGCCAGTTGACAAAAAGAAATTAAAACCCCAAGTGTCACCATTTAATTTCGATAACATCGGCAAATTGACATCTTCTACAAAATCTTCACTACTTGTGTATGACGGGTATAGCATAATTGATAGAAAATCAAATGGTCCAAAATCTGTGCCTTCTAGCCCTCTTGTAACATATTTATGGAAAGCATATTCCTTGTCATTTTTAATGTTATTGTAGTGAACCTCAATATACGAATCCCTATCTGTACGTGATTGCTCATGGAACAAACCCAATGAATGGCCGATTTCATGAATAACAACAGAACTATTAACTCCATTATTTGTTGTTAGATTGATAATTTGAGGTCCACTACCAATAACACCAACTTTTGAGGTGTTTTCATTGCTTACTTCAAATTTCATATACGTTATATTGAAAGATTGCCTTGGTACAAAACTCAAGTCTGTATTATTTTCTAACACAAAGATTGCACTTAGAATTGCATTTCTGTCAGCTGTATTAAAATTTGAACTTATTTCATAAGGTATTACACCACGCGACCAATATTTAACAAAATCTCCAGTAGAACTTGGATTCCTAAAAGCACCACTCGTTTCGATATTCGCAGAACTTCTTTTCCGTAAAAATTCCACTTGCTTATCTGACAATCTCATATCGTTATCTAGCAGATAATAGTCATCAATTTTAAAAAGATGAATTTCATCATAACCATTGCCGGCAGGTATAATTATTTTTTCTGCGGATTCAGGAATTTTATTTAGCCTGAATTCAAATTTTGCAGGATTCAATTTTACTTTTTGTACATCTGAATCAACAGCTTTCTTGCATGAAGAAGTAAAAAAGAGAATGCTGAATAACATCAGCATGGATAATGGATTTTTCATTTTTTTTCTTAAAATTATAATAATTATTATATATGTATATTAATTAATTTTTAATTGTATCAATAATTAATGTGATTTCACTAAATGATTGATTAATAATATCTTAGAATAAAAAGTAACACTAAGTGTAAGGAGAATATGAATAATATCTCAAAATAGATTGAGGCTCGTGTAAACTTTTAGATGGAAAAGAAAACCATTTAGTATTGGTATGAAACCATATTTAGGGTAATACCCTAAAAAAAAGCCGTTTCAATTGCTACATTGAAACGGCTTTTTTTTAAATATTCTAAAGCTGATTTAGAAATTAAATCTCAGTCCTAACTGACTGATCCATCTGGCAGCATAAGCAGCATTTGTAGTGGTGCTTATATTCCAAGGTGTACGTATCGTTGGATTAAATCTGAACTGCGGAGTAAGGTTTGTGGCTGCGTTTACAAAACCAGCAAACTGAATTAAGCCAAAGTTATCGTTAGACTGGAAATAAGTGCGTCCCCAGTTTCTGTTCAGCATGTTGCCGAAGTTGAATACATCGTATGTTAACTGGAAGGAGTATTTCCTGTTACCAATTTTCAGGTTAAAGTCCTGTGCAATTTTTAAATCCACAATATTTGTGAAAGGCAAACGGCTGGCGTTTCTTTCAGCAAATTTTCCACGATTGCTGCTCAGGTATTTATCTCCATTGATGTATGCTTCTAATGCGTCTCTTTGTTGTTGTGGAGTATAGGTAGTTGCCACACCATTTACTGTAATGGTATTATTCAAGAAAATCATACTTGCTAACTCTGCAGATGTCGGAATGTATATGAGATCCTGTGAATTACCACCTGAAGGCACATCATCTCTAACAAAAGCGTTGCTGGCATACACATAACTTAAGGGGTTACCAGACTGTCCTGTGTAGGTAAGTGTAATGGTAGTGGCTAATTTCTTATTGGCATATTCAAATTTCTTGCTTAGATAAGCAAAAATTCTGTGACCAGCGCTGAAATCTGAATTAGTACGGGTAATAAAATTACGACCATTCACTGTTTCCATAAATCTCCACTGGCTGAGGTTCACTGAACTGGTACCGTCGTTCACAGTTGTTGAGTTGCCAAATGTGTAGTTGAAATCAAACGCAAAACCATTACGTGTACGTTTAGACACAGTAGCTGTAAAGTTGAAACCAAAACCTTTAGGACCATCATTATTACTTAACAGTATAGCATTGTCATATGGGTTAGAACCATCAGGATTCAGTGGAATACGTCCGTTATTTGTGGCTGAATAAACATTTCTACTACCTGGGCCTAAAGATTTCTCAGAAGGAGGTAACAGATTGATATTGGTGTAATAAATTTCGTTCATGTTCTGGGTAAAGATACCTTCCAAGGTACCAGACCAGCCATTTCCGAATTTCTTATCCACGGCTAAAGAAGTTCTGAATATTTTTGGAGTGCTGAATTCAGATGCAGTAAGGTTCAGAGGCCCTTTTGTAACACCTGCGCCAACTTCAGCAGCAGTCCACTGTCCATTTGGATTTGCTCTGAAACGAACGGTATTCAATTGAGTTGAGTTAGCTGTGTAACCTCCGATAAAAATACCATTGTTATTAAAGATACCACCTGGCCATACCAAAGGAATACGTCCTACAAACATTCCCAGCCCGCCACGAACTACGAGGTTCTCTTCAGGGATTTTGTAAGTAAAGCCAAATCTTGGAGAGAAGGCAATAGGTACTTTTGGAGCCACGCCAGACTGAGCGCCTTTTAGGTCATAGTATTGAGAGAATTTAGGAATAGCAACAGTATTGGTAAAATTATCAGTCCATGGTTTACTTAACACTTTGTAATAATCTGCTCTAACACCAAAGCTTAAAGTAAGATTATCAGAAGCTCTGAACTCATCGTTTAGGAAGAGAGAACCTTTGGCCATCATAAATTTAGCTGCTGCAGCGGTGTTGTCACCTTTTCCTGCATCAACATTTGAAAAACCGTATGTATAAGCAGTTGGTCTTGCATTGGTAAGGAAATCGTTCAGGTTAGCATAGGTATAGTTACCGAAAGTATTCTGGATAAATGCATTGTATACTTTATTGAATTCCCAGTCAACACCGGCTTTTAAGGAGTGCTTTCCTATAGTAAACTTAAATTCATCGTAAACAGACCAGTTTTTCTGAGTTAACAGGTTTACAGTAGAACTGTTATCGGGTCCAAATACGAAAGCACCTGATCCATCATTAATACGTACGCGTGGAAAATCCTGTCCTATTGGACGACGATCATCCAGTACATCTGTGAAAGTGATCAGTAATTTGTTACTTGAACTTTTACCTACTAAGCTTTTCAATTCAGCTGATGTTGAATTGGTTCTGGTAGGGAAGCTAAAGCCGTTATTATAAAAGTTAATAGTACTGTTTGAACTTGTATTTGTATTCAAACGTTCTCCTTTTGTATAACGGTTACTAACTGACAACTTATGTCTGTCACTGATGTTCCAGTCGATACGGGCAGTGATACGATCAGCGGAAACTTCTTCGGTATTATCGAGGAAACCGCCTGGCTCATAACCAAAATTAGTTCTGAGTGAATTTGCCAATGAATTGATGATATTGATGTCTTTAGTATTGCCACTGTACTGACTAAAATCAAATGGCTGAGGACGAATGTCTCTTTGTAAGTCAACATTGATAAAGTAGAACAATTTATTCTTGGTAATAACACCACCTACACGGAAACCATAAGTTTTTTTAGAGAAATTAGACAGTCTTGTCGCAGCAGATTTCAGACCGGTTGGTGTTTTACCGGCAAGGTTCTGGTTTTGTAAGAAATAATAAACAGAACCTTCAGTTTTATTGGTACCTGAACGGGTAATGGCATTGATACCACCACCTACGAAGTTACCCAGTGAAGCATCGAATGGAGAGATAACTACCTGAAACTGGTCAATCGCATCAATTGAAATAGGAGCAATAGCGGCCTGACCACCATTGGTACCTGATGCAGAAAGACCAAATACATCGTTATTCACAGCTCCATCTACATAGAATGAATTGTAACGGTTATTTTGTCCTGCAATGGTAACGGCACCTTCCGAAGCACCCAGTTTAGCCTGGGGAACAGCACGCAGGTAATCGTAAATATTACGACCCACGGTAGGAAGATTGGCCATTTTGTCGCGACCGATCAGGGTTTCAGAACCACCTTTACCAGAAGCTTCAGTTGTCCTGCGTAATGCAGATACCGTTACTTCTCCAAGGTTGTTACTTTTTGGTGCCAGGGCAACATCTAATTTAAAAGACTCACCCAGGCTCAGGTAAATCTCTGTTTTCTTCTCATTCGCATAGTTTACGAATGTTACTTCTACTGAATATGGACCTCCAGGGTTCATATTGCTGATGTCGAAACGACCACCTGTACGGCTTTGAACACGATAAACTGTACCGGTAGGCTCATGGGTTGCTGTTACGGTTGCACCAACCAGGATTTCACCTGTATTGGTTTTTACTGTACCACTCATGCTACTGGTGGTGTTCTGTGCCAGGGTAAGTACCGGCATCAGTAAAACCGCAATTACAAATTGCAAGAGTCTTTTACTTAGCATAATGTTAATTTTTCAGTTGCAAAGAAAATGAATTATTAGCTTAGATATTCAACAGAATGTTAACAAA
>Ga0164290_1000173_pt1 | contig 240076 bp, 206 predicted proteins | sample Micstemetagenome_FD_108782 | JGI IMG/M metagenome (GOLD analysis project Ga0164290, IMG submission 108782) | Contaminated culture microbial community from soil near Moab, Utah, USA - Microcoleus steenstrupii SON62 (Illumina Assembly) | ecosystem: Environmental > Terrestrial > Soil > Soil crust...
CTTGATCAGCCGCCATTCCATATCGCTTAGATCGAACCGCGCCATGCTCACCTCCGATCAACGGAAGTGAATCACCAGCCAACTCAAAAGGGAATCCCCTTTATGAGTACAGAATCTAGACGGAGATGTTCAGATTCTGACCGCGCCCGCTGGACGGCGGCGGAACAGCAGTTGCGGGATCAAATAGCTGCAGCAGGGCCGCCTGCGACTGCAGGGCCGAACGGAAGGCGGCAAGCGCCGCAACCTGCTGGACCGAGCCGGCGACGGCATTCGAACTCTCGAGCGCGCCGCTGACCGTGGAGGAAACATTCATGCGTCGGTCACTCTAGCCCGACTTACCCGCCGGTGCGACCGCAAAATATCCTTACAGCACCGTAATTTAGACTGCAGCGCGCGGCTCAGAGGCCGGGTTGCTTGGCCGTCCCTCGCCGCCTATGATGCGCCCCGGTTTTCCGGGGAGCTTATCCGCTTCATGCTTCAAGCGTTTCGCAGTTCAGCTGCTGGCGTCATCGCCAAGATTTTGTTCGCTCTGCTGATCGTCAGCTTCGCGGTCTGGGGCATCGGCGATTACGCGTTCCTGCGCCAGGGTGACCCCACGGCGCTCAAGGTGGGCGACACGTCAGTCACCTCCAACCAGCTCTCTGTCGAGTATCGCAACGAGCTGGATCGGCTTCGCCGGACCTTCGGCCAGATCGACGTCGAAACGGCCCGCCAGTTCGGACTTATCGATCAGGTGATGCAGCGGCTGATCACCCAGACGCTTCTCAACAAGGCTGCGCAGGATCTGGGATTGCGTCTGGGAGACGACGCGCTGCGTGGACGCCTGCTGGCGGAGCCAACCTTCCAGTCGCCCTCCGGCGAGTTCGACCGCCTGCGCTTCCAGCAGTTCCTGCAGCAGAACGGCATGACCGAAAGTGGATTCCTCGCCGTCTTCCGGCAGGAATACACGCGGGAGATGATCACCGAGGCGCTGACTGCGGGCGTGCGCGTCCCCGACGCGCTGGCAGACCGGCTCTACCGCTATCGCAACGAGAAGCGCGGCGGCGAGGCGCTCTTCGTGCCCGCCATCTCGTTTATAGACGTCGGTGAGCCGGAAGCGGCGCAGCTGCAGTCGATCTACGACGACAACCGCGAGCGCTTCACCGCGCCCGAGTATCGCGCCCTCACGGTGGTGCGCATCGGCCCCGAGGAGGTGCAGCAGCACATCCAGATCGACGAGCGCCAGTTGCAGGACGAGTTCCGCGCCCGGACCGCCGAGCTGCGCGTTCCCGAACGCCGCGATGTGTCGCAACTCCTCTTTTCCGACGAGGCCGCCGCCAAGGCCGCGCAGGTGCGGATCGCCGGCGGCGCCGATTTCGCCGAGGTTGGCAAGGAGGCCGGGCAGCCGGCCGAGCAGCAGGCGCTGGGCAAGATCGTGCGCGAAGACCTGGTTGCCGAGATGACCGACGCGGTTTTCTCTCTGGCGGCCGGCGCTGTTTCCGCGCCGGTGCGCAGCCCCTTCGGCTGGCACATCTTCAAGGTTCAGGCGATCGAGCCGGGCAAGGAGCCGGTCTTCGCCGAGGTGAAGGACCGGTTGACACAGGAGCTGCGCCTGCGCCTCGCCGGTGACGCGGCTTACGAGATGGCCACCAAGATCGAAGATGCGATCGCAGGCGGCGCCGGGACCGAGGCGGCCGCTGCCAAGCTCAACGTGCCGGCGATCAAGATCGCCGCTACGGATCTGCGCGGTCAGGGGCCGGACGGTAAGCCGATCGCCAGCCTGGGTGGCGCCCAGCCCCTGCTCTCGGCCGCCTTCGAGACACCATCGGGCCGCGAGACGCCGCTGGTCGAAGGCCAGGGCAATGTCTGGTACGTGGCGCATGTCGATGGCATCACGCCCTCCGCGCTCAAGCCTCTGGCCGAGGTGCGCGAGGAGGTCGTGCGTCTCTGGCAGCAGGAGAAGCGCGAGGAACTGGCGCGCGCGCGCGCCGAAGAAATCCTCAAGGAGATCACCGCCGGCAAGTCGCTCGAGGCGGGTGGCGCTCCCTTCAACCTGAAGCCGAACCCCGTCGGCCCGGTGGCGCGCAACGCCGGGTTCGATCCGCGGGCTCCCGTGCCGCCGGAGGTAACCGGCCGCCTGTTCCAGATGAAGGAAGGCGAGACTGCGTCCGTGCCGAGCCGCGATGGCGTTTACATCGTGCGCCTGACCTCGACGGCCGCGGCCGATCCCGCCGCCGACGCGGAGGGGGTGGCGCAGCTTCGCACACAGCTCCGGCAGCAGATCGCCAGCGATCTCGTCGGCAGCTACTCCGAGGCGCTGCGCCAGCGCTACGGCGTGACAATCAACCGGACGGTCGTGGACCGGGTCATGTAGGCGAGCCGCCGCTGACCTGCGCCACGCCGCGGCGGCGCACGATCGCGGTGAGCGGCGCGAGGGTCAGCCCCCGCGCCGATAGCGAGGCCAGCCAGGGCTCGAGCGCGTTGAGCGTCGCGTCGTGCGGATGGCCGATGGCGATCGCGGAACCTCGCCGGCGCGCCACGAATTCCAGCTCCTGAAGCCGCGCGTTTACATATTCACCGCTGATTTCATTGTCGAGGAAGATATCGCGGATGGCGTGCGGCAGATCGGCGGCTCGCGCCACGCCGGCCGCGACACTGTCTTGCGCCGTACGCGAATCAAGGAAGAGCAGGCCGCGGCTCTTGAGCTCCGCGATCACCGGCGCCATGGCGCCCGCGTCTCGGGTGAAATGGCTGCCCATGTGGTTGTTGAGCCCGACCGCCTGCGGCAATAGCGCCAGATAGCCGGCGACACGGCGTCGGATTTCGTCCGGCGGCAGGTCGGTGGTCAAAGCGTTAGGCCCGGGATTCTCTCGGCCCTGCGGCTGCATCGGCGCGTGCAGCAGCAGCTCGTGGCCCTGAGCCCTCGCCGCCGCCGCCTGGTTTGTGACGTCGGCGGCATAGGGCAGCCAGGCGAGGGTCAGCGGGCCCGGCAAGGCCACCGTGCGCGCCGAACGCCGACGATCGAGGCCAAGATCGTCGATCACGATCGCCACCAGCGGCCGGCTCTCCGGCACCGCGGGGGCCACGGCGGCATAGCGCTGCCAGGCTGGCACTGGGGCTGCAGGGGCCGGAGACGCCACGGTCGGTGGCGGTGGATGTGCGATTGCCGGCGGCACGACCGTCGGGACCGGGTTGGCCAGTGTCGGCGGCAGGACCGCAATGTCGGCAGCCGGTCGCGGCGTAGGCGGCGGCGGCAACGCGACCTGAATCCCGGCAGGCGCCAACGCCGACGGGCGCGGTGCCAGGATAACGGCCGCCGCTGCAATGGCGACCAATCCCAGCGCGATGGCCGCGCTACGCAGCGCCCGTCTGCGGACGGACGCGCTGCCGCTTCGTGGCCGGAAGGTTTTTCCCCGCGAGGTCATCGAGAATCGGGCACTCCGGTCTGGCATCATCGTGACACAGCCGCATCAGATCAGACAACGTGCGCCGCATGGCGGCAAGTTCTGCCATGCGGCGGTCGATTTCGGCGATGTGTCGTTCGGCTACTGCTTTCACCTTGTGGCTGGATCTCCGCTTGTCGCGCCACAGCGCCAGAAGATCAGCGATCTCCTTCATCGAGAAGCCAAGACTGCGCCCTCGCTGGACGAAACGCAGGGTCTCGACATCGACTTCGGAGTAATCGCGATAGTTGTTGGCCCGGCGCTCCGCCGGTTGGATCAATCCGATGCTCTCGTAGTAGCGGATGGTCTTGGGCGTCACACCCGATTCCTCCGCCGCGCGTCCGATGTTCATGCTCCCTCTCCTTTCCAGCGCCGCAGGCGCAGCGAGTTGGTGACGACACTGACCGACGACACGGCCATCGCCGCACCGGCGATCACCGGATCGAGCAGGCCGAGTGCGGCCACGGGGATTCCCGCCATGTTGTAGACAAATGCCCAGAACAGGTTCTGCCGGATGCGCCGGAGGATGATTCGCGACAGGTCGATCGCGGCCGGGACCAGTGCTGGGTCTCCGCGCATCAGCGTGAGCCCGGCGGAGTGGATGGCGACGTCGGTTCCCGTGCCCATGGCAATGCCGATATCGGCGGCCGCCAGCGCGGGCGCGTCGTTAATGCCGTCGCCGACCATGGCCACGACCTGCCCCTCCTGACGCAGCCGCGCGATCTCCTGCAGCTTTTCCTCGGGCAGCACGCCGCCCGACGCGCGGTCGACGCCGACTTCCTTAGCCACCGCCGCCACCGCGCCGGGATTGTCGCCGGAGAGAATCATCGTCCGGATGCCACGGGCGTGCAGGGCGGCGACGGCGCGTGCCGAATTCGGCTTCAGCCGGTCGCCTGCGGCGATCAACCCAATCAGCCGTCGATCGGCCGCGACGTACATCACGGTGTCGCCGCGCGCCTCCAGCGCCGCGGCCTGGCCGGAAGTCGCATCGGCGACGGCGACCTTCTGTTCATCCATCAGGCGCCGGTTGCCCACCAGAACCGCGCGGCCACTAGTCGTCGCCGCAATGCCGCGTCCCGGCAGCGCCTGGAACCCGGCGGGCGGCGGCATTGACAGCCAGCGATTGCGCGCCTCGGCCAGCACGGCGCGCGCCAGCGGATGCTCGCTACCGGCCTGGGCGCCAGCGGCCAGGGCCAGCATGTCGTTGAGCGGCATGTTCCGCGTCGCGATGATCTCCGTCACCGCGTGCCGCCCTTCGGTCAAAGTGCCGGTCTTGTCAAAGACGACCGTGGATACGCGGCGCGCCTGCTCGAGCGCGTCGGCATCGCGGATCAGGATGCCGTGCCGCGCCGCCACCCCCGTGCCGACGATGATCGCAGTCGGCGTGGCCAGGCCGAGGGCGCAGGGACAGGCGATAACCAGCACGGCAACGGCGGCGGCCAGGCCCGACGCGGCATCGCCGACGAGCAACCACCAGCCCAGAAACGTGACGGCGGCAATCGCCAGCACGACCGGCACGAAGATCGCGCTGACCCGGTCGACCAATTTCTCCACCGGCGCCTTCGAGGCTTGCGCCCGTTCGACCAGCTCGACGATGCGGGCAAGCGTCGTACCGGTACCCACCGCCGTGGCGCGCAGGCGCAACAGGCCGCGGCCGTTGAGCGAGCCGCCGACCACTCGCGCCCCGACCGCCTTGGTCACAGGCCGGCTTTCGCCGGTGATCAGCGATTCATCGACATCGCTTTCGCCATCGATCACTTCTCCGTCGATCGGTATGCGCTCGCCGGGCCGCACGATAACCGCGTCACCGACGATCACGGCTTCGAGCCGGATCTCGTCGATCCGCCCGCCTCGATCCACCCTCGCCGTGGCCGGCACCAGGCGTGCAAGCGCGCGCAGCGCGTCGGCGGCGCTGGCCTTGGCCCGGGCTTCCAGCCAGCGGCCGAGCAGGACGAGCGTGATGACAACAGCCGACGCCTCGAAATAGAGCGCCGGCATGCCGGCCGGATCGGCCACGGCCCGGATCGCGCTGTCGGCGTAGGCAGCGCTGGTGCCGAGCGCCACCAGCAGGTCCATATTGCCGCTCCCCGCGCGCAGGGCCCGCCACGCCGCGGCATAGAACGGAGCCCCCGCCCAGAACTGCACCGGCGTGGCCAGTGCCAGCGCCAGCAACGGCGGCAGGTGAAAGGCGATCAGGCCCCAATGCATGGCCATCTCGAGCAGCAGCGGCGCTGTCAGGGACGCCGCGACGATCAGGCGGACGAGATCGTGCCGCGGCCGCCCTGACTGTACTTCCAAGCGGGTCTCGGGGCTGCTGATTCCAGGCGTATCGTAGCCGCCGCGCCGCACGGCCTCGACGAGGTCGGCACCGAGGCCCGGCCGCGGTGCCGCACGGACCTGGGCGCGTTCATTCGCCAGGTTGACCGCGACGTCGATGACCCCTTCTACCTGCCGCAGCGCGCGTTCGACGCGGCCGACGCAGGAGGCGCAGGTCATGCCCTCGATGGGGAGCGAGACGGTCGTGGTGACGGCCGGCGGTGGCTTTTCGATAACCGAGTCTTCCATACCCGGTTAGATAGACCTTCCTGTTCTAGGAAGGTCAAGGTTTGCCGGCAGCGGCCGGGCGCCGGTCAGCCGCCCGGCTGGGCGCCGCCGCCGTCCCCCACCAGGGAGAACGGCGCCCAGAAGATCGGATGGGCGTAGGAGAACACCGCTTGCCTGCTCTCGGGATCGATATAGCCCGGACCGTCCACCAGATTGACCATCGCCTGGCGCACCGCCTCCGCCCGGCTGAGCATCGGGTTCTGCGCCTGGCGGCGGAACAGGTCGGTGGTCAGCTCGCGTGCCGAGGTCGTCTCGACCGGCCAGTTGGACACCAGCAGGGCTCGCGTGCCGGCATAGAAGAACGCCCGGCCAAGACCGGAGACGGCCTCCGCGCCGGCGCCGTCACCGGTCGCCGTATTGCAGGCCGAGAGCACGACCCAGTCGGCGTTGAGCTTGAGAGCCAGCACCTCGTCGAGCGTCAACAGCCCGTCGCCATCGATGTCAGCCACATTCGGCGCCGACAGTGCCAGCGCCGGCTGCGTCAGTCCGTTGAGATCGCCCGGCACGAGTCCGTGAGTCGCGAACATCACCACTTTGCGGTTGGAGATATCCATCGAGCGCACGCGCCGCTCATTGGCCTCCCGGCCCGTGAACACATCCCGTGTCGGATCGGCGTTCAGAGCAAGGGCGATGCTGCGCACCTCATCCGCCGTATCAGGCAGCCGTGGCAACTGGGCCAGTTCGGCGCTGTCGACATTCTGTGTCGTCGGGGCATTGCGGCGAACCAGCGGTACGCCCCGCGTCTGCATCAACGTGCGCGCACCGCGGGTCTGCAGCTGCGCCATCTGCGTCTCCCGCGCCGCATCGGCCGCCTGCTCGGAACTGAACCAGGGGTCGCCGAAACCGATGAAGGCCTGACGCTCGCCACGTGGCGGCGGCAGGGCACGGAGGCTCCCCAGCGACGCCACCGACGGCAGCTGAGTGATTGCCGCGGCCTTGGACAGGAACGGAACGCTCTTGTAGCTGGCAAACAGCGCCTGCCCCTCGCGATCGGTGGGTGCCGGCGTGGGTGCCGTGACCAGCACAGAGAATGGCAGCTGGCCGAGCGAGCCGTGCGGCACGACCAGCAGACTCTTGGCGTCCTTCCAGCCCGCCTCCACCGGCTGCAGGAGCGCGGCATAAAGCTTGTTGGCGAGCGCCACGTCAAAGGCCGGTATGTCGCCGAGCGTCGCGGCGTTCGGATCGAGTGCCTTGCGCAGATCGGCGACCATCCGCCCCATCTCGCCGCGCGTCGTCGGCACAGCAGCGAAAGCCACGGCGCCGGACTGCGGCACGGCCCAGACGAAGGTCTGCTCGCGCCCAACATAGGTAGCGATCAGCGCCTCACCTGAACGAAGATCCTTGCGCGCCTGCTCCACTGTCGCTGGACGCGGATCGATCAGGTTGACGTAGTCCGGGAAACGCCGCTCGATCTCCTCTCGGACCTTGGCGCGCGCCCCGCGCAGCGTGTCGATCTGGCCGCGTAGCGTCCGTAGCGCGCCCTGGTCCTGCTGATCCGGCGGCGAGGCCAGTGCGTTGGTCAGCACGCCCTGCAGCGATGAAACCTGCTTCTGGGCATCCTGCTCCTGGCGCACCAGCTCGGCCAGCGCCGGATCGCTCGCCGACGCGCGGGCCGATGAGGCCGCCAGGGCCCGCTGCACCGACTGGCCGCGGATGGCGTCGGCCAGCCGGAAGGATTCAGAGGCTGCGTCCGGCGTCCGCTGGGCGGCCAGAACGCCGATGTAGGATTCGAGTATCCGCTGCAGGCGGGAATCCCGGCCCGCGGAACCACCCTCTTCCTCGTCGACAGCACGCGATGGAGCCAGAAGGATGGGCACGGCGGCCCTGAAGGCATCGCTGGCTCCCGCGAGGTCGCCCTTGCGGGCTAGCGCCGCGCCGAGGAAGCCGCGTGTTTCCGCTGTGTTGTAGTGCCGCTCGCCGAGTATGCGGACGTTGTAGTCACCCGCGGCGCGCAGAACGGCGATGGCGTCGTCAGCCCGTCCACCCTGCAGCAGGGCCATCGCATATGCGATATTCCGACCCAGGATGTTGTTGCGCAGTTCCTGATGGTTCGCCAAGTCGCGCTCGATCCGTTCAAAGGTTGCCAGCGCAGCCGCCTGATTGCCGAGGCTGCCCTGGGCGCGCGCGATATCCCGTCGCGTCGCGGCGAGCCGGGTTGAGTCCGGGCCGTGGCCGATCTTCTCGTAGATATCGACACCGGCAGCGGCAAGCTTCTCGGCTTCGGCGTAACGACCCTGTTCCATGAGGACATTGGTCATCGTGCTCATCGCTTCGGCGGTCTCGGAGGCGTAACGGCCACGGAGCTTCAGCATCCCCAGAAGCGCCTTGCGGGCCTCGACCTCCGCCTCGACCATGCGGCCCTGGCGCAACACGGACCGGGCGAGGGCGGCTTCCGTCAGGTGTTGCCAGGTCTCGTAGCTACCCGGGGGCGGCGGACTGCCGACAGCCGCCTGCTGCGCACGCTTGGCCGAGGTATCCGCGATGCGACTGAGCGTCAGACGAAAATAACGCTCGGCATCGTTGAACTTGCCCGTGTTCTCGGCAACGAAGCCCTTGGCCTGGAGCAAGGAGCCTTCCCAGTTGGTCCCCCACACGGGATAGACCGAACCGCGGCCCCAGCCCTGCGCATCGCCAAGCAGCCGGTCACCGCGCGCCAACCAGGCGTTTGCGCTGTCAACGTCGCCCAGCGCCGAGGACACCATGGCCATCATGGCGTAGGAATTGAACAACTGACCGGTGCCCTGAGAGGCGTTCTGAATGAGCTGGATGTGTTCCTGGCGCGTGGCGATCGACGCCTTGATCTGCCCCGAGCGCATCTCGGCCTGCGACAGCTGGGCGAGATAGCTTCCCAGCGCCGGGCTCTTCTGCTCACGTCCGATCTGCGCCGCCTTGCGCAGGTCGTCGACGCGCTGGCCGATCCGTCCGACATCACCCGAAGCAATGCCGCGTTCGTAATAGAACTGTGCCAGCGGGATACCCTGCAGGCCGGCAGGCGGCTCCGCATCGGCAGCCTTGCGCGCCGCCTCGGCTTTCGCCGGGTCGGGCTTCTGCTGGTCAAGGATCGCCGTGATGTCGGCAATGGTCCGCGGCGGGGGCGTAAATCCCTGGCCCTGGAACTGGGCGGTGATCTGCTTCGCCTGCTCCAGCGACACGGCCGGCTTGTTGTCCGGCTCGCAGGCGACAAGGCTCAGCGTTGCGATGACGCCAACAGCGAACACGGACAGCTTCATGGCAGCCCCCTGCGTACTTAATGCTCTTAATTGATTTATTAACGCAGCAACCACGGCGTTATTTTACCACAGGTCGCCTCGGCTGCGCAGGTCGGGATGACCTACTCCTCGCCGGACATGACGGCACCGCGCACCGAGCGCTCCGGCGGAAAGGCCACAGCCACTCGCGTTCCTTCTCCCGGAACCGATGTGAGGGTGAGTGTGCCACCCTGCATCTCCACCAGACGCTTGGCGAGCGGCAACCCTAGCCCCAGACCGCTACGTGTCCGGGTCAGCACATTCTCGAGCTGGACATAGGGGAGTAAAACGCGGCGCAGATCCTTCTCCGCGATGCCGATCCCGGTGTCCGCAACGGCAAGCGAGAGCGCCCCCCGCTCGTCGACGGTGGCCTCGAGAGCCACGCGGCCACCTGCCGGCGTGAACTTGATTCCGTTCGAGAGCAGGTTGATCAGGATCTGACGCAGCTTGACCGCGTCCACCCTGAGCAGCGGCAGGTCGCCGGCCAGCTCACGGACCAGCTCGACCTGCGCCTCGCGCGCGGCATCGGTGATCATCGTCAGGCAGGCTTCCATCTCGACCCGCGGATCGATGACGGACTCATCCAGACTGAGCGAGCCGGTATAGCCCTTGGCGTAGCGCAGGATGTCCTCGACCAGCGCTATGAGATGGCGGGCGCTGTCGGCAATGTCTCGGGTGTAGTCGCCATACTTCTTGTGGCCAAGAGGCCCAAAGATCTCACGGCGCATGACTTCGGTGAACCCGGCGATGGCGTTGAGCGGCGTGCGCAGTTCATGACTCAGATGCGCCAGGATCTCCCAACTCGAACGGTCCACCGATTGCGCCATGTCCTGTGCCTCGCGCAACTCGGCCACCAGGTCGGCGTTCTCGAACCGCAGGCGCAGCGCCTGGAGCAGCGCCGAATGCAGAGTCCGGGCAAGCCCGACCAACGCCAGCAGGAAGACGATGCCGAGCGCTGCCAGCCCCATGACGACGAGTTCGCCCTGCGCGGCAAAGATCGCGACCGCGGGCAGGATGCAGGGAATGATGAAGGCCAGCAGCGACGGCAGATGGAACGACAGGGCCGCGACGGCACCAGCGCTCATGCCGACGATCAACAGACAGGCAAACAGGTGATAGGCCGGGATGACCGGGAACACGAGGACGACGGCCGTCGCTCCCCAGAGCAGGCCGGCCAGCGCCGCACCGAGAGCGTGCCGCCGTGCCCAGACCAACGCATCCGCGCCGGCAGCTGACGCGTTATAGGCCCGACGAAGCAGGAAGCGGCCGGCGATGACCCCAAAGATCAGGACCGCCCAGAGCGGTGTGAGGGCGGGAAACTCCGGCCACATCACGGCTGTGACAATCACGGCATTGACGGCATTCACAACCAGCGGGACGGCAGGCCGATAAAGCAGGCGCACCTGCTCCTCGAACACCCGCCGGGCAACCCCGTCGGCGTCCGGCGCGGCTCCCCCCGCTGCGCTGGTCATGTCTCCCATCGGCCGCTCCGAAAAGCCCGCCCGGGAAAGACGGACAGTCTAGCCCACGCGCCGCGTCCTGTCCCCCGGAGAACGCAAAACGTCACGCTACGGGGCACCCCCGTTGCATGCTAAAGAGCTTTTCATGACACGATGGCATTTCCTAGCCCTCTTGGCTGCCTTGGCGCTCGGCGCGTGTGATCCGCGCTTCGCCTATGACTCGAACCTGTCTCCGCGGGAGATCCAGACCCTGACCGGGACCTGGGAAGGCTCATCGGCCGTGAATCGGTCGATTGCGAGCGATTGTCCCGCCTTCTACGTATGGTCGCTGCGCGTGGCCAACGGCAATGTCGAGGGCAGCGTCGTCGACCGCGACACGCCCAACGCCCCACGGACGCGTTTCACCACCTTCCTCGACTACGATGGCAGCATCACCGTCAATGCCCGTCCCGGCGGCCGCGACACCCTGATCCGCGGCGCTTTCCAGCGCGATCGCTTTGTCGGCGAGTCCAGGGGACCGGCCTGTGTCTACATTCTGCGCCTGCAGCGCACGGCTAGTTCTTGATCGTGGCCAGCCGCTCCTATAGGTGTAGGCTTCCATCGGGAGACGGGCGGGCTCCGGCATGAGCGAAAAGCAGAGTATTTTCAGCATCTTCGGCCGATGGCGCGCCGGCTTCTAGCCGACGGCGCAGCCCGCGCGGCAGTTTCATCCTTCCGATAAACGCGCGAACGAGACGATTTCCATGACCGCGGATATGACCCAGCTCAAGGCGCTGATTGCCGCTGTTGCCGATGGCCGCACGCTCTCCCAGGACGAGGCGCGGCTCGGCTTCGACATCATGATGAGCGGCAACGCCACCCCGGCGCAGATGGGCGCCTTCCTGATGGCGCTGCGTGTGCGCGGCGAGACCGTCGACGAGATCACCGGCGCCGCCCGCACCATGCGGGCCAAGGTGACCGGCATCAAGGCGCCGGCCAACGCCATCGACGTCGTCGGCACGGGCGGCGACGGGGTCGGCACGTGGAATGTCTCAACCGCCTCGGCCCTCGTCGTGGCCGGCGCCGGTGTTCCGGTCGCCAAGCACGGCAACCGCGCCTTCTCCTCGAAGGCCGGCTCGGCCGACGTGCTGCTGGCGCTGGGCGTCAATCTCGACTGCGACCTCAAGCTCATCGAGAAGGCCATCGCTGAAGCCGGGGTCGGCTTCATGATGGCGCCGCGCCACCACAGCGCCATGCGCCATGTCGGCGGCACGCGCGTCGAACTCGGCACGCGCACGATCTTCAACATCCTCGGGCCGCTGTCGAACCCGGCCGGGGTCAAACGGCTGCTGGTCGGCGTGTTCGCCAGAAAATGGATCGAACCAATGGCCCGCACCCTTGGCAATCTCGGTGCCGAGCACGCCTGGGTCGTTCACGGTTCTGACGGGCTCGACGAGATCACCACCACGGGCCCAACCTCCGTCGCCGAATTCAAGGACGGCAATGTCCGGATCTTTGAGATCAAGCCCGAGGATGCCGGCCTCAAACCGGCGCAGATGCAGGACCTGAAAGGCGGCACGCCGCAGGAGAATGCCCAGGCGGTGCGCGACCTGCTCGACGGCAAGAAAACCGCGTTCCGCGACATTGTCTGCCTGAACGCGGGCGCCGCGCTGGTTGTCGCCGGCAAGGCCAAGGACGTCCGGGACGGAGCGGGCAAGGCCGCGGCCAGCATCGATGACGGCAAGGCCCGGGCCGCTCTGCAGCAGCTCGTCGCCATCACCAACACGCCGCCCTCGCTCGCCGCTCCCGCGGAGTAAGCGCCATGAGCGAACGGGACGTCCTGGCCGAGATCTGCGACGCCAAGCGCAAGGACGTGGCGACGCGCAAGGAGCGCACGCCGCTTGCTTCTCTCGAGAAGCAGGTCGACGCGGCCAAACCGACACGCGGCTTCGCCGATCGGCTGCGCCAAACGTCCGCCAGCAGCCGGCCGGCGTTGATCGCCGAGATCAAGAAAGCCTCACCGTCGAAAGGCCTGATCCGCGCTGATTTCGATCCGGCCACCCTCGCCCGTGCTTACAGGGACGGTGGCGCCACCTGCCTCTCGGTGCTCACAGACACGCCCTACTTCCAGGGCAGCGACCAGCATCTGCTGCAGGCCCGCCAGGCCGTCGATCTGCCAGTGCTGCGCAAGGATTTCACCGTCGACCCCTACCAGATCTACGAGGCGCGGACGATCGGCGCCGACTGCATCCTGCTGATCGTGGCGGCGCTCGACGATGCCAGCCTGCGCAGCCTTGCCCGTCTGGCCCGCGACATCGGCCTCGACGTACTGGTCGAGATCCATGACGACGCCGAGCTCGACCGGGGTATGGCTGTCGAGGGCGCGCTGCTCGGCATCAACAACCGCAATCTCAAGACGCTGACCGTCGATCTTGCCGTCTTCGAACGCCTTGCACCGCGTGTGCCGCGCGATCGGCTGCTGGTGGCGGAAAGCGGGCTCAGGAGCGCTGGCGACCTGGCGCGTCTGCGCAAGGCCGGAGCTGGCGCCTATCTGGTCGGTGAATCGCTGATGGCGCAGGCCGATGTGACGGCGGCCACGCGCGCCCTTCTCGCTCCTGCTGCCTGATCATGGCTCGCAAGCGGCTCACCCATTTCGACCGTGAGGGCAACGCCGTCATGGTCGACGTCTCGGGCAAGGACGTGACCGAGCGCGTCGCCATGGCCACGGGCTCGGTAATCATGCAGGCGGCGACGCTGAAGGCCATCCTCGCCAAGGGTATCAAGAAGGGCGACGTGCTGGCCGTGGCGCGTCTTGCCGGCATTATGGCCGCCAAGCGCACGCACGAGCTCATTCCGCTCTGCCATCCGCTGCCGCTCGCCTCGGTGACCCTCGATCTCGAACCGGATGCCAAGCGCCGGGCGGTCGACATCACCGCGACCGTCAAGGTCACCGGCCGCACCGGCGTGGAGATGGAGGCGCTGACCGCCGTGTCGGTCGCCGCCCTCACCGTCTACGACATGTGCAAGGCCATCGACCGCGGCATGCGTCTCACCAACATCCGCCTGACTCACAAGAGCGGTGGCAAATCCGGCACCTTCCGCGCCCGATGATCTCCGTCGCCGAAGCTCGCCAGCGCATCGTTGCCGCCTTCGCCCCGCTACCGGCGGAGCTGGTGGCCCTCGACAACGCGCTGGGCCGCGTGCTCGCCGAGGACGTGGCAGCGCGCCTGACCCAGCCGCCGGCCGCCGTCTCCGCGATGGACGGCTACGCGGTGCGCGCGGCCGACGTGCAGACCATACCGGCGACGCTGCGCCAGATCGGCGCGGTTCCGGCCGGCGCATCGTTCGAGGGCGCAGTCGGGCCCGGCCAGTGCGTGCGCATCTTCACCGGCGCACCGCTGCCCCAGGGCGCGGATGCCATCGTCATTCAGGAAGACACCAGCGCGGCCGGCGACAACATCACCGTGCGCGAGAGCGCGCCGGCCGGACGCTACGTGCGCGCCGCGGGGCTCGACTTCAAGCAGGGCGATGTGCGTCTCAAGGCCGGCAGCGTGCTCAAGGTACGCGACATCGGCCTCGCCGCGGCGATGAACTATCCCTGGCTCAAGGTGCGGCGCAAGCCGCGCGTCGCCATCCTCGCCACCGGCGACGAGGTCGTGCTTCCCGGCGATCCGCTGGGGCCGAGTCAGATCGTGTCGTCGAACGGGCCGGCTCTCTGCGCTTTCGTCGCTGCCTGCGGCGGGGAGCCGATCAGCCTCGGCATCGTGCGTGACACGAAAGACGCCCTGCAGCGCGCCGCCGAAGGGGCCCGCGGCGCCGACCTGCTGGTGACCACCGGCGGTGCCTCGGTCGGCGACCATGATCTCGTGCGCTCGGCGCTGGGGGAGCGCGGCCTGGTGCTCGATTTCTGGCAGATCGCCATGCGGCCGGGAAAGCCGCTGATCTTCGGCAAGATCGGGGAGACGCCGCTGCTCGGCATGCCCGGGAATCCGGTCTCCTCGCTGGTCTGCTCCCTGATCTTCCTCAAGCCGGCCCTGGAACGCATGCTCGGCCTGCCGGCCGACAGTTCGCGCACGATAGCCCGCCTCGGGCGCGACCTGCCGGCCAACGACCGGCGCGAGGACTACCTGCGCTCGGCCCTGGTCAGTGACAAAACCGGCCAGCTGGTTGCCACCCCCTTCGACAAACAGGACAGCTCCATGTTGTCGCTGATGGCCGGCGCCGACTGCCTGGTGATCCGCCCGCCCAACGCGCCCCCGGTCAAAGCCGGAGAACAAGTCGAGATCGTGCTGCTGCGCGGCCTCACCGCCCCGATTTAAGTCCCTGAATCGGCGATGCCCTAAAAAGTTATCCACATATTCTCTTGACGACCCTATAGAACCAAACTAGAACATGGGCCTCAGTTGCGCCTTTGTTCTAAATCTAGGTTGCTATCGGGATGGCGGGGAATGCTCACCAAGAAGCAGTACGAACTTCTCCTCTTCATTAATAAACGCCTGAACGATCAGGGCGTTTCGCCATCCTTCGACGAGATGAAGGAGGCGTTGGGCCTGCGCTCGAAGTCGGGGATCCACCGGCTGATTACCGGATTGGAGGAACGCGGCTTCATCCGCCGCCTCCCCCATCGTGCCCGCGCCCTCGAGGTCTCGCGCCTGCCTGACAATCTCGCCCCGGCGACCCCTGTCCCGGCCCCCAAACCGGCCGCACCGGCTCCCGGTTTCCGGCCCAACGTCATCCAGGGCGATTTCCGGCCCGGCCTCGCCGGGGTCGCGCCGCCGGCGGGCGACGCCGTTTCCCTGCCCCTCTACGGCCGCATCGCCGCCGGTCATCCGATCGAAGCCATGCGGGACACCACGAACACCGTCGAAGTGCCACCCTCGATGCTCGGCCGCGGTGAGCATTTCGCGCTCGAGGTCAGCGGCGATTCAATGATGGATGCCGGCATCTTCGACGGCGACACGGTGATCGTACGCCGTGACGAGGTGCCGGATACCGGCGCCATCGTCGTGGCTCTGATCGACGATAACGAGGTCACCCTCAAGCGCCTGCGGCGCAACAAGGGCTCGATCGCGCTCGAGCCCGCCAACAAGGCCTACGAGACCCGCATCTTCGGGCCGGACCGCGTGCGCGTGCAGGGCCGCGTCGTCGGACTCCTCCGCCGCTTCTAACCCCCTACTTCGCGCGGAGATGCTCGGCGAAGAACGCCAGCATGCGCTTCGGCGAGTCCTGGGCAGCGCTCTCTGAGCGGCCCATCGAATAGCCGGTGCTGTTCTTGAGGCAGGCCTGAAGCTCGGGCCCGCTGAACGGGCGTTCCGCTCCAGACGTATCGATGAACCGCACCTTGGCGCCGAAATCGATAATCGGGCATTTGCTGGCGTTGACGTGACCGGCGAAGAACCTCGGCGTCATCGGGTTTTCCCAGGCGTGATAGGCGTCCGGATACCAGTGTGAGGTCCATTTCAGGCCCGGCTCGGCGGCACGGACCAGCGCGTCGATGCGTTCGCATTTGTCGCGCGGGGTCGTCTCGTCCTTGCCTGCGTAGAGCTTCAGCATCGGCGCGCCCGTGGTAAACGGTCCACGCTCGCTGGAGAAGATGTTGCCGCACGGAGCGTAGAACGGCACGTGGGCGGCGAACTTGAGCGGGCTCTCCCCGAGTGCCTTGCGGCGGACGAACTCGTAGGCGCTGAGCTCCGATGTGATGCCGCCCATCGACAGGCCCATGATGCCGATCCGGGCCGGATCGACCTTGGGATGCGCCGCTACGATGCGCAGCGCCAGCAACGCGTCGGAGACCGGCGTGATCGGGCTGATCGCCCCAGCGACGTCGGCGGCACGGGTGATGCCGCGCGGCCCGAAATGGTCGAGACCGGCCACGACGTAGCCGGCATCGAGCAGCGGCTTGATGTAACTGCCCTCTGCGAAGTCCTTCCAGCCGCCAATCGAATGGCCGATCAGCACCGCCGCAAATGGACCGTTGCCTGGTGGCAGCCAGAGGGTCAGCGCCGCTTTCGCCGGAGTGCCATTGCCGCCACGGAAGGCGCCGTAATTCGCGTAGGTCGGCGCGTCGAATTCGAACCGGCCGGCGCTATCGCCTGTGAGATGTGGTGCCTGTGCCAACGCCGTCGATCCGGTCGCCAGGACCACAAGACAGGCTAAAACAAATCCTCGCATATCACCCCCCCTGATTAGTCGACGCCTGGCGTGCCCGCCTCGGCTCCGGAACCGGCACTACCCAAGGCCTCTGGCCGCGGGCCTCGCGCACACTTTCAACCTGCGCTCGCCCATTCTCCTCCAGCCAGATCGCGTGACCGCCCTCGCGCCAGAGCGCGAAACGGTCGATCACCACTGACGCCGACGGGCAAGCCCGGCGTACCGGCACAAGCGCCACAACCACACCGGCCACCCGGCAATCCTCGGCCAGCGCTGACGACTCGCGAACGATCGCCACGGTCTGGCCTGCCGCCTTGTAGATACACCCCGCGCTATCACAACTCAGCCGACCGTCCTCGCTCCTCCCGTGAGCGGGCCAAGGCAGCGCATCGTCCTGGCCGGCCCGGCGGAGCCAGGTTTCGCGGGTCATGCGACCGGCCCGGGTCGTCGACAACTGGAGCAGCCCATCCGCTCCGCGGACGGCGACCAGCCGCGCATCGCCCGAGACCAGCAGGTCGGGCACGCGCTGCGTCGCAATCGAGGCTAGGCCAAGCAGGATCAGCGGCACGCCGGCCAATCGCCAAGACGTCCGCCAGAGGCAGAGCCAGAGCCCGCCCATCGTAACTGCGGCGAGCCCCCAGGCGGGCATGGCCGGAAACAGCGCAACTGCCCCGCCCCAGCCGGCCACCATCTGCGCTACGGCCAGGATGGCGTCCACACCCCACCCCATGGGCACCAGCGCGTAACTTTCGATCCCGAGGAGATAGAGCGGAAAGGCAAGGATCGCCCAGGGCATCACCCAGAGGCTGGTGATCGGCACGGCAAGGAGGTTGGCCACCACACCGAACGCGGCGAAGCGATTGAAGTGATAGAGCGCGTAAGGCGCCGACGCGAAACCGGCGACCAGCGTGGTCAGACCCACGGCCAGAAGCCCCAGCCAGGCGCGGCGCACCATGCCCGCTCCGCCGCGCGCCAGAGTGAAACGCTCGCGCGTGGCCTCCCACATGGCGATCAACGCCACCACGGCGGCGAACGACATCTGGAAGCTTGGCCCCAGCAGGCTTTCCGGCTTCAGCACGAGCACCACGGCCGCCGCCCAGGCGACGAGGCGCATGGTGATCGCCGTGCGATCGATGAGAATGGCAAACAGCACCACCGAGGTCATCAGCCAGGCGCGCTGCGTCGGCACACCGGGACTGGCAAAGAGCATGTAGAAGGTGATGGCAGCGAAGGCCGCTACCGCCGCCCATTTCTTGATCGGCCAGCGCAGCGCGACGAACGGCACGAGCGCCAGCCCGCCACGCACGGCGAAGAACACGATACTGGCCACCAGGCCGATATGCAGCCCCGAGATGGAGAGCAGATGCGCCAGACCGGAATCCCGCATCGCCTCCATTGCCGCCGGCGGGATGGCCCCCTGCTCGCCAGTCAGCAGCGCTGCAGCGATGGCTCCCGCCGCTCCCGGCAAGGCAGCGAGCGTCCGCTCGACCATGGCCTGGCGCGCCGCGTTCAGACGCTGCTGCCAACCCGGCGTCCCCTCGGCCGGCTGGCGCCGGACATCGCCCACGACGAAGCCGACGCCGCCGAGACGGTCGAACCACGCCTGGCGCTGAAAATCGTAGGCTCCGGGTGCTGCCGGAGCCGGTGGCGGCAGGAGCACGCCGCGCAGGGCAACCCGGTCACCGGCCTTCAGATCGCCGGCCCCGCGGCGCGCGGTCAGGCGGATTTGCGACGGGGTTCGCGCTGCCTCCAGCGTATCGACACGCAGGCGATCAAGCAGCACCCGCCGTCCCTCCGCCCGGATCTCGACGGCCATCACGCGGGCTTCGATCTCCACTGGCCCGAGGCGGCGCTCGATGACCGGTGCGGCCACGTGCCAGGCGCGCCACTGCACGGTGGCGAAGCCAAGCGCGGCCGCCGCGAGGGACACCGAGACAACAGTGATCGCCAGGTGCTCACGGAAGCCGATCGCCAGGACGAGAGAAAGCAGCACCGCCACCGGCGCCAGCCACCCGGCAGGCTCCTGGGTCAGGGCGAAATAGAAGCCGATGCCGCCGCCGAAGGCGACCGGCAGCCAGAGGGCCAGCCGCTCGCGTTCCGCGGCCAGCGCCTCCGCCAGCCGTTCCCCGGCGCGGGCAAGCCCGGACGGGCGCGCCGCGACAGCCTCGGTGGTCATGGACCCGGGCTCCTGATACAACCGCGCTCACTCTAACCCTGCCGGCATCCCCCTCCAACATGACTGCCATCGGACGACGCGCCCCCGGCCGGGCCGCCTTCGCTTTCATCTTCGTGACCGTGATGCTGGACATGATGGCGCTCGGCGTCATGATCCCGGTCCTGCCCAAGCTGGTGATCGAGTTCGAGCACGGCGACACGGTCAGCGCCGCAGTCATGTTCGGCCTGTTCGGCACGGTCTGGGCGGCGATGCAGTTCCTCTTCATGCCGCTGATGGGCAACCTGTCGGACCGTTTCGGCCGGCGGCCGGTGGTGCTGCTCTCCAACCTGGGGCTTGGGCTGGACTACCTGCTGATGGCACTCGCCCCGTCGCTGTCGTGGCTCTTCGTCGGGCGCGCCCTGTCCGGCATCGTCTCGGCGAGCTTCGCCACCGCCAGCGCCTATATCGCCGACATCACGCCACCGGAGAAGCGCGCCGCGCGGTTCGGCATGCTGGGTGCGGCCTTCGGCGTGGGCTTCATCATCGGGCCGGCCTTCGGCGGCCTGCTGGGCAGCATCGACCTCCGCCTGCCGTTCTGGGTGGCCGCCGGACTCAGCCTGCTGAACGCCCTCTACGGGTTCTTCATCCTGCCGGAATCGCTACCGGCCAAGAGCCGCGCACCGTTCTCGTGGCGCAAGGCCAATCCATTCGGCGCGCTGAAATTCCTGGGCAACCGTTCCACCCTCCTCGCTCTTGCAGCGGCTTCCTTCCTCTCGCGCCTCGCCCATGACTCTCTGTCGAGCACCTACGTGCTCTATGTCGACTATAGGTATGGCTGGAACGAAACTGCGGTCGGCCTGTCGCTCGCCCTCGTCGGCATCTGCTCGATGATCGTGCAGGGCGGACTGGTCGGTCCTTCGGTTGCGCGCCTCGGCGAACGGCGCGTGCTGCTGGCCGGTCTCCTTTTCGGTGTCGTCGGCTTTCTGGTTCAGGCGCTGGCGCCAACCGGCGCCCTGTTCCTCATCGGCATCCCCTTCATCGCCCTCTACGGGCTGGCCAGCCCGGCCCTGCAAGCGCTGATGTCGAAACGCGTGGGCGCCGATGCGCAGGGCCAGCTCCAGGGCGCGGTCCAGAGTCTCGGCGGTCTTGGCGGACTTCTGGCCCCGTTCATCTTCACCCAGGTGCTGTCTGTCTTCATCGCGCCGGATAGTCCGTTCCCGCTTCCCGGCGCTCCGTGGCTGCTGGCCGCCGCGATTCTGATCGCCGCCGCGCTCATCGCCGAGCGTCAGACCCGTCCCGGCCGGTAGTCACATCCCTTCACCCCTGCTAAAACGCCCGCATGTCCATCGTCTGCCGCTTTGCTCCCTCGCCCACGGGCTTCCTCCATATCGGCGGGGCCCGCACCGCCCTGTTCAACTGGCTGTTCGCCAGGCATCACAAGGGCAAGTTCCTGCTGCGTATCGAGGACACCGACCGCGCCCGCTCGACCCCCGAGGCCACGGCCGCCATCCTCGACGGCCTGAAATGGCTGGAGCTTGGATGGGACGGCGAGGTCGTCTACCAGTTCCAGCGCATGCAGCGTCACGCCGAGGTGGCGAAACAGCTGCTGGCCGAGGGAAAGGCGTATCACTGCTACGCCACGCCGCAGGAACTCGAGGAGATGCGTGCCAAGGCCAAGACCGAAGGCCGCTCCATGCGCTACGACGGGCGCTGGCGTGACCGCGATCCGAAGGAGGCCCCGTCCGGCGTGAAGCCGGTGATCCGGCTCAAGGCGCGGCAGACAGGCCAGACGGTCATCAGGGACAAAGTGCAGGGCGACGTCGTCATCGGCAACGATCAGCTCGATGACATGGTGCTGCTGCGCGGCGACGGAACACCGGTCTACATGCTGTCGGTCGTCGTCGACGACTACGATATGGGCGTCACGCACGTCATCCGCGGTGACGATCATCTCAACAATGCCGCCCGCCAGATGCAGTTGATCGAGGCCCTGGGCTGGCCGGTCCCCTCCTACGCGCATATCCCGCTGATCCATGGGCCCGACGGCGCCAAGCTGTCGAAGCGCCACGGCGCTCAGGCGGTCGGCGAGTATCGTGAGATGGGCTATCTGCCGGAGGCCATGCGCAACTACCTGCTGCGGCTCGGCTGGAGCCACGGCGACGAGGAGATCATCACCACCGAGAAGGCTATCGAATGGTTCGATCTCGATGCGGTCGGCCGGTCGGCTGCACGGTTCGATTTCGTCAAGCTGGCCAATCTGAATGGCCACTACATCCGCGAGGCCAGCGACGACCGATTGGTCGACCTTGTGCGGCCCCGGATGGAGGCGACACTCGGCAAGACTATCGATGAGCCGGCCTTGGCCCGCCTGCAGCGTGGCCTCCCGGGCCTGAAACCAAGGGCCAAAACACTGGTCGAACTGGCCGAGATCGGCCTGTTCTATGTCCGGCCCCGCCCCCTGACGCTAAACGAAGCCGCCCTCAAGCTCCTAGACGGCGAGGGTCGCAGCCGCCTGGCCCTGCTCCTGCCGGCCCTGGGCAAGGTCGCCGATTGGACCGCCCCCAACCTTGAGGTGGCTGTTCGTGAGGCAGCCACCGCCGCTGGACTAAAGCTGGGGGACCTTGCCCAACCGCTGCGTGCAGCTCTGGTGGGGGGCACGACATCCCCCCCCATTTTCGAGGTCCTGGCGGTCCTGGGCCGGGAGGAGAGCCTCGGACGGCTGGGGGATGCTCAGGCCGCTTAACCGTATTTTGCTGCGCTGCCGCGAATTGCCTTAAGTCCCCGTTAGGTATTATCCTTTTAACTCTCGCCCTGGCCTCGGGGGATTGGCCCCGGCAAGCAAGGATTCACGCCCATGTCGAATACCGCCGCCAAGCCCGGTTCCAATGAGTCCATCTCGGTGACCGACACCGCGTCAGGTAAGAAGCACGATTACCCGCTGATGCCCGGAACGATCGGCCCCAAGGTCGTCGACATCCGTAAGCTGTATGGCGACACCGGGCACTTCACCTACGACCCGGGTTTCACCTCCACGGCGAGCTGCGAGTCCAAGATCACCTACATCGATGGCGATGAAGGAATCCTGATGCATCGCGGCTACCCGATCGAAGAGCTGGCCGAGAACAGCGACTTCCCCGAAGTCTGCTACCTGCTGCTCAAGGGCGAGCTGCCCAACGCCGCCCAGAAGGCGAAGTTCGAGCGGGACATCACCCTGCACACGATGGTGCACGAGCAGATCAACCGCTTCTACACCGGCTTCCGCCGTGACGCGCACCCGATGGCGGTGATGTGCGGCGTGGTCGGCGCCCTCTCGGCCTTCTACCACGACAGTCTCGACATCAACGACGCACACCAGCGCATGGTCGCGTCCTACCGGCTGATCGCCAAGATGCCGACGATTGCGGCGATGGCCTACAAGTATTCGATCGGCCAGCCCTTCATCTATCCGCGCAACGATCTCGGCTACGCCGCGAACTTCATCCACATGATGTTCGCCGTGCCGTGCGAGCCGTACAAGATCAGTCCCGTCCTCGCCAAGGCGATGGACCGCATCCTGATCCTGCACGCAGACCACGAGCAGAACGCCTCGACCTCGACCGTGCGCCTCGCCGGCTCGTCGGGCGCCAACCCGTTCGCTTGCATCGCGGCGGGCATCGCCTCGCTCTGGGGGCCGGCGCATGGCGGTGCCAACGAGGCTGTGCTGAAGATGCTCAATCAGATCGGCAGCCGCGACAAGATTCCGGAATACGTGAAGCGCTCGAAGGACAAGAACGACACCTTCCGCCTGATGGGCTTCGGGCACCGCGTCTACAAGAACTACGACCCGCGCGCCGCCGTGATGCGCAAGACCTGCCACGAGGTGCTGGCGGAGCTCGGCATCAAGGATGAACTGCTCGATCTCGCCATGGAGCTCGAGAAGATCGCCCTTAACGACGACTACTTCGTCTCCAAGAAGCTGTTCCCGAACGTCGACTTCTACTCAGGCATCATCCTCAAGGCGATGAACATCCCGGTTTCGATGTTCACCGTGCTGTTCGCCGTGGCCCGCACGGTCGGCTGGGTGGCACAGTGGAACGAGATGATCGAGGATCCCGCCCAGAAGATCGGCCGGCCGCGCCAGCTCTACACCGGCTACACCAAGCGCGCATACGTGCCGGTCGAGAAGCGTGGCTGAGCAAAAACGCGCGTCATCCGCCGGGGCGGGCGCAAGCCCGCCTTCGGCGCCGCGCGAGCCTCGTGCCGAACGCCGGCTCCTCGATCCGGCAGCCAACGACAACGCCCCGTCCACCGGCCAGCGCATCCTGCGCGCCGCGATCTTCGTGGTGATCGGCTCGGTCCTCGCTTATTTACTGCGGGAAGTATTCGGCTGAGCTTCAGACCAAGATATGACAGACGCTTAACACAGCCGTCTGGGCATCCCCACCTTACATCCTAGTATCCTTTAAAGCCGGCGAGCGCACGGACGCGCCGATTTTGCGCAACTGCTTCAAGACGTTGCGGATGTCGTCGGCTAGGACAGGACGAGGTGCCTGCGGTGAAGATTCAGTGTGTTTGGACGCGCAATCTTGACGTCCCCTACTCCGCAGGGCGGTTAAAGATCGCCCGCGGTATTCGATCGTCACTGAATGAGAGTGAGAGCCGGCCCGTCCATCATGTCATGAATACCGTGCTCGATCGGAAAAGCCCGATCGAGATCAGCCGCGCCGTACTAAACGGCATAAGGCAACGTCTGCCGGTGCAGTCTTGGCTGTTTGATACGGCCTCGAACCGGGAGCTCGCCGAAGCGATTCCCGATGATACCGACGTCGTCTACCTAGACGGTATCCGGACTATTCACATCCTGGAGAAGTTGCGAGAGCGCTTGCCTGGCGCTCGGCTGGTTGTCGACTTCGATGACCTCATGTCGCGGCGGACGGAGGCCCTGATGGAGGTTGGCGAAGGCCTGTCGGCGGGTTACCTCACGGAGATGATGCCGCGATGGGGGCGTCGGTTGGCACAAACCTCGGGTACCGGATTACGGTATGAGCGGGGCGCTTTGCGGCGCTGGGAGATGCGCGTCTGCGAACTGGCTGACGAAGTCGTTCTCCTGTCGCCTGTCGAAGCGGAAATACTCAATTCCCGGCTGCCAAGATCGGCCCGCGCGACAATCCGTGTCGTTCCCCCGCCGCAGGATACGGTCCGGGGCCCCCAGACTCTAAAAGCACCGCTGCGCTTCGTATTCATTGGCATGGACACGCTGACGCAGAATCGCCTCGCCATCGAATATCTTCTCGAGGTCTGGAAAAAACTGTCGCCCGCAACACCACTCCACATCTTCGGCCAAATGTCGCGCGAATGGCCCAAGGTGCCGAACGTCTTCTTTCGTGGTTACGCCGCAGACCTGACCGAGGTGTATGACCAGCACAGCATCCTGTTGTCACCGGTGCTGCTGCGCGGTGGCATCAAGACCAAGGTTCTAGAGGCGTTTGCGTGGGGCACACCGGTTGTGGGCAATGAGAACACGTTCGAAGGGTTACCTCTCCCGAACTACCCTCTGACGGGTGCACTGGAGCAGGTGATCATGGAGGTTCAGAGCGATACGAGACTTCTGCAGTTGAACACGGCGGCCCGCATGGGTAACGATTACGTTCGCAGGCATCACGATCCCGGCACCATCTCCGCCGCGTGGCGTAGGCTTATCGCTGGCCTGGAGCTATACCCGGCGCGGCAAGAAGCGCTCCATACTCAATCCGCTTAACTCTACCGGGCGCAATCGACAACTAGGCGCGCTGAACCAGCTCGATCTTGTAGCCGTCCGGATCCTCGATGAAGGCAATGACGGTCTTGCCGTGCTTCATCGGTCCCGGCGGCCGCGTGATCTTCACGCCCATCTTCGCCAGTGTCTCGCAGGTCCCGTAGATGTCCGGAACACCCAGCGCAAGATGGCCGAAACCCGTGCCGAGGTCGTAGGGATCCGGCCGCCCCCAATTGTGCGTCAGCTCGACCACCGTGCTCGATTCCTCCGGGCCGTAGCCGACGAAGGCGTTGGTGAACTTGCCATCGGGATAGTCGCTCCGGCGCAGCAGCTTCATCCCCAGCGGGCCGGTGTAGAACGCCAGCGAGCGGTCGAGATCGAGAACCCGGATCATCGTGTGGAGCATCCGGAAATTCCCGGTCGAAGCGGCCGTTCCAAGCTTGCTCATCGTCTCGGTCGTCATGGCTCTCGTCCTCCCACAGGCACTTGTGGTTTACCATGCCGCATCCCGCCCCGGGGCGCCAGCCTCCCCCTGTCCCTGCTGCGCGTCTGCCGCTAAAGTCCGCCGCCATGACAGATGGACGGATTCGAACGGCGGTTATCGGGCTTGGTCATTTCGGCGCCTTTCATGCTGAAAAGTACGCCCGGCTGCCGCAGTCGCGGCTGGTCGCCGTAGTCGATGCCGACGAAGAACGCGCGCGCAAGGCCGCCCGCAAGCTGGGGGCCGAGGCTCTCACCGACTACCGGCAGCTCTTCGGCAAGGTGGACGCGGTCAGCGTCGTCGTCCCCACGCAGATGCACTACGACGTCGCCCTTGATTGTCTGCAGGCCGGGATTCACGTCCTCGTCGAGAAACCCATCACCGAAACCCTCGAGCAGGCTGACAGGCTTATCCGCGCGGCGGCGGAACGCGGCCGAGTGCTGCAGGTCGGGCACCTGCAGCGCTTTCTGCTGCAACGCCTGGGCGCCGATACGGTCATCAACGATCCGCTCTACATCGAATCGACCCGCATCGCGCCCTACAAGCCGCGCGGCACCGATGTCGGGGTCACGCTCGATCTGATGATCCACGATATCGACCTGGTTCTCGCGCTCGTCCGTTCTCCCATCGTCCTGCTCGACGCGGTGGGCGCTCCTGTCGTCTCACCGACCGAGGACATTGCCAACACGCGCCTGCGATTCGCCAGCGGCTGCGTGGCTAACATCACTGCCAGCCGGGTGAGCCTGAAGACCGAGCGGAAGATGCGAATCTTCCAGCGCGATGCCTACGTCTCCCTCGATCTTCATAACCGGAAGTTCGTGGTCATGCGCAAGGGCACGGGCAAGAGCTGGTTCCCCGGCCTGCCCCCCATCGACCGCGTCGAAAAGAGTTTCGGCGAGGGTGACGACTTGGAGTCGGAAATCGGCTCGTTCCTCGATGCCGCAGCGACGGGGAAGCCACCGCTGGTGACGGGGGAGGACGGGCGGCGCGCGCTCGAGGCCGCCATGCGCATTACAGCGTCGTTGAACGAGAGCCTGGCACGGGTGGCGCTGCCGCCGTCAGGCTAGGCAACCGGTTCACGACGGGCGCGGATCGCATCGAGCACCACGCGGGCAGCCTTGTCGCTGGGCAGGATGCCCGTTGCGCGCACTTCATCGAGGCCCAGTCGTCTGCAGACCTCGCGCAGCGCCTCGCGTTGCGGCTGCGGGTCGACCAGCAGGCGTTCGAGCTCGCCCGCAAGAATCTCCGGCCGGCAGTCGTCCTGCAGCTTTTCCGGTACCGCGAGCCGGCCGAGAATGAGGTTTGGCATTGCCACGTGCGGTACTTCGATCATGCGCCGGACGAGGAACTCAGTAGCCCGGTTGACCCGATACCCCACGACCATCGGCACATCGGCCACAGCCAACTCCAGCGTAGTCGTACCGGAGATGGTGAGCGCCGCGGCTGCCGCCGCGAACGCAGCCAACCGATCGCCCGGCGTCGACAGGACGCGATAGCGCACCGGCCAGCCAGCAACCGCCTGGCGCACCAGCACATCTGTCCCCGGCACCGTCGGCAGAAGGGCGAGCAAGCGCGGCCGCCGGGCGGCCAATCGCGAGATCGCCTCCAGGTAAACGGGCAGCATGCGCCCGGCAAGACCGGCACGGCTTCCGGGCATGACCAGCACCGGTTCGTCGTCGGTGGACAGATTCAGGCGGGCAGCGGCATCGGCCTTGGCGACCGGTTGGACTGCTTCCTCGAGAACGGGATGGCCGACATAGGTGCAATCGACGCCCAACCTGGCAAAGAACTCCGGTTCGAACGGCAACAGCGCCAGCAGCCGATCAACGCGCCGGGCCAGCTTGCGCGCGCGGCCGGGCCGCCAGGCCCAGAGCTGGGGAGCAACATAGTGGACGACCGGAATGCCTGACGCGCGCACACGGTCGGCGACACGCAGGCTAAAGCTCGGAGCGTCGATGGTCACTACCACGGCCGGCGCCAGATCCCAGATCGCGTCGGCCGTCGTCCGCAGACGGCGGAGAATCGTCGGCAGGCGTGGCACCACCTCGGTCAGTCCCATGACGGCGATATCGGACAAGGGGAACAGGCTGGTCAGTCCTGCTGAGGCCATGCGGTCGCCTCCAACCCCGGCGAAGCCGACCCGCCCGCCGGTGGCTCGCTGGAGCGCAGCCATGAGCTTGGCCCCAAGGGCGTCGCCCGAGGGCTCGCCGGCCACCAGAAAAATCAGATCGCCGTGGCGCACCTTGCTCATCGGCCCTCCTCCGCGGCATTCACCCCGACGACGAACAGGCCGGCCTCATCGGCCGCGCGCGCCACAGCGTTGCGGCCAATTACCAGCGAGCCGCCCGCTTCAAGGACGATACCGGCCAGACCGGCACGGGCCGCCTGCGCCACCGTATCCACTCCGACACTCGGCAGGTCGACCCTCCGTTCCTGGCCGGGCTTGGCAATCTTCACCAGCACGCCGCCTCGGGCGCTCTGGCTGGCGGCGGCGTCGATCAGCATGCGGGTGGTTCCGCCCGTCCCCTCCTCTGCCACCACCTTGTCCCCGGCAACCAGAACCGCCTGGCCGCGGTCCCGGCGGCCCAGTTCGCGTGCCGCCGCGACACCGAGCGCGATGCTCGCGCGGCGGCTGTCGTCCGGTGTGGCCGCGCCGATGGGTCCAAATGGCATAAGCAGGTCGGGTGCCACGTCCTCGGCCCCCACTACCCGGAAGCCATCGCTTTCGATCTCGCGCACGACCTGGGTCAGGACGTGATCGTCGCCCCGCCAGTGGCGCAGCATGCGCAGCAGCAGACGCAGGCCCCGACCATCCGGGCGCAGGCTGAAGAGCGACCCCGGTCGGCGCACCGGCCCGGCCAGGACGACGTCAGCAACACCTTCGCCATGCAGCCGCGAAAGAATGGCCCCGACCTTTTCGAGTGGCATCCAGGCATGCGGTGCCCCTTCGATCGTTGCCGGATCGGTGAAGCCACTGAAGGCAATGATGAAGAAAGGCCGCTGCTGTGCTCTGCAGGCAGCCACCACCCAAACCGGCAGCTGGCCCCCTCCGGCCAGCACGCCCAGCTTAGGCAGCATGTTCCTGTTTCGGGAGGCAGATCGAGCGCGCGGAATCGCTGCGGATAAACTCGACCAGCGCCATCACCGGCTTGGATCCCGCGTAGAGTGACGCCACGTCCTCAAGCCGCTCGGCCATGGTGCCTTCCTGCGCGAACAGGAGTCGGTAGGCCGTGCGCAGCTCGTGGATCTCCTTGCGCGAAAAACCGCGCCGCTTCAATCCGACCATATTGAGGCCGGAGAGGCGCGCCCGGTCGCCCATGACCAGTCCGAACGGGATGACGTCGGCTTCGACGCCCGTCATGCCACCGATCATCGCATGAGGTCCTATACGGACGTATTGATGCACGGCCGAGAGGCCCCCGAGAAAGGCGAAATCACCGACCTGCACGTGTCCGCCGATCGTCGCGTTGCTGGCCATGATCACGTTGGTTCCGACCTGACAATCATGCGCCACGTGCACGCCATTCATGAATAGTCCGTGGTCACCGACCCGCGTGATCATGCCGCCACCGGCCGTGCCGGGATTCATTGTGACCTGCTCGCGGATGATGCAGTGCTGGCCGATCAACAGACGCGACGGCTCGCCTTTGTATTTGAGATCCTGCGGCGGGTGGCCAAGGGAAGCAAACGGATAGATGCGGGATTCCGCCCCGATGCTCGTGTGACCCGCCACCACGACGTGAGATACCAGCTCGACGCCCGCGCCCAACTCGACATTCGGGCCGACCACGCAATACGGGCCGATGCGGACCCGCTCAGCCACGCGGGCGCCGCTATCGACGATGGCGGTCGGATGGATCTCAGACATCAACGATCCATGATCATGGCGGAGTAGGTCGCCTCGGCCACCAGCACGTCGCCGACTTTCGCCTCGCCATTGAACTTCCACACGTTGCCCCGGTTGCGTTCCTTGACCACGTGGATGTGAAGTTGATCGCCCGGCACCACCGGCCGCCGGAAGCGGGCGCTATCGATGGTCATGAAATAAACGAGTTTGCCCTCGGCTTCGGCCCCCAGCGAATGGACAACGAGAACGCCGGCGGTCTGCGCCATGGCCTCGATAATCAGCACGCCGGGCATCACCGGACGCTGAGGGAAGTGGCCCTGGAAATGGGGCTCATTGATCGAAACGTTCTTGATACCGGTGGCGCTGGTGTTGGGAATGACGTCGATGACGCGATCGATGACCAGGAACGGATAGCGATGCGGGATAAGCCGCATGATTCGCTCGATATCGATCGTCACCGGAGAAGCCCCCGTCGGGGCTTCGGCAGTCTTGGTCTCCATGCCTAGCCACCCTTCTTCCTGGCCATCTGCTTCAGCGTCGCGACCTGCCGGCGCCACTCGACGATCGGGATCGCCGGATAGCCGCCGACAGTCTGCCCCGCCGGAATATCACGATGCACGCCGCTCTGTGCCGCGATCTTGGCGCCCGCCCCGACGTGCAAATGGCCGGCAAACCCGACCTGCCCGCCGACAACCACATAATCGTCCAGCCGCGTCGAGCCGGAAATGCCGGCCTGCGCCACAATGACGCAGCCGCGTCCGAGGCGGACGTTGTGCCCGATCTGCACCAGATTATCAATCATGCAGCCCGGTCCGATGACCGTATCGCCCGCGCTGCCGCGATCGATGCAGGTGTTGGCGCCAATCTCGGTGTCCTCGCCGATGAGGACGCGGCCGAGCTGCGGCACCTTGATGTGACGTCCGGCATCGGTAGCAAAACCGAACCCGTCCTGGCCGATACGCACGCCGGGATAAATCGTGACGCGGGCCTCCAGAATGCAGTGACTGAGTGTGGCACCAGCGCCAATCACGCAGCCGGCGCCGAGGACGACCCCTGCCCCGATCACCGCGTTGGCGTGGATTGTCGAACCGTCGCCGATCTCCGCCTTCTCTCCGATAACGGCTCCCGCTTCGACGAGCACGCCGGCCCCGACCGCGGCCGAAGGATCGACACGAGCCGCGGGATGAATCCCAGGCGAGCGGTCGCGTTCCGGATGGAAGGCTTGCGCGACGGCAGCGTAGGCCTTGTAGGGGGTCGGCGTCAGCAGCAGAGCCATGCCGGCCGGAGCCCGGCCAGCCAGATCCGGATGCAGGATGCAGGCGCCGGCCCGGCTCTTTACTAGTTCAGGCGCGTACAGCCGGTTGTCGAGGAATGTCACATCCTCAGGGCCGGCAGAATCCAGCGAGGCAACGTCGCGACATTGTAATCCGGGCGGCCCGGCCGCACCGATCTCGGCGCCCGCAATCGAGGCCAACTCCACGAGCGTCAGCGGTCCCGTGCGCTCAAAGAAGCGAGGGTCCGCCATGGCGCTCCTAGCGGCGTTGGGCCGGTGCTGCCGCCGCAGGCAACGCGATGGACACCGACGGCACCTTCTTGTTCAGACGCTGCAGGACCTCGTCGGTCATATCGACTTGATCGTGCGATGCAACGATGACAGCGCGCGGCAGAACGACCTTGTAGTCGTTCTCCTTGGCGATTTCGATCACGATCTCATTCATCGCCGCTTCGATACGCCGCTGCGCGCCGGCGAAGGCTTCCTCGAGATCGCGGCGCTTACCTTGCGCGGCCTGCTGGGCCTCGTTGACGCGCCGCTCGAAATCCCGGCGGCGCTGGTTGAAGGCTTCCGGAGCGAGGATCGTCCGCTGCTGCACCAGCTCCTGTTCCGCGGCGCGAAGGTCCTTGTCGGTCTTCTCGTCTTCGGCGCGCAGGGCCGCCTGCTGACGCTCCACCTGAACCCGCATGGCCCGTGCCGCCGCGGCGTCGCGCGCCACCAGGGCGATATCGATAACCACGATGGAGGATCCTTTGGGCGGAAGAGGCCGCGGAGCGCGCTCGACGGGCTGAGCCGGCCGCTGCTGGGCGGGCTGAGCGGGCGCCGGACGCGGCTGCTGCTGGGCAGCCACGGGCACGGCAAATGCGGCGGCGGCCACCAGTGTGGCCATAGAGCGAATGAAGTTTTTCATGACCTGACCAGATTAAAAGCGTGAACCGAAGCTGAAGCGGAAGACTTCCGTCTTATCGAAAGCTTCCTTGCGTATCGGCTTGGCGAAACTGATTTTAACCGGACCGAACGGCGATCTCCAGAGCGCTCCCACGCCGGCCGAAACGCGGATCGACTTCTCGTCCACAACGTCCGTCCCCGATTCGCCGGAGTCCGTCACTGTACCGAAATCGGAGAAGATGCTGGTCCGGATACCGATTTCCTTGGGCAGGCCGGAAGGAAAGGTAAGCTCGGCCGATCCCGCGTAGAGTTCATGGCCACCCAGGGACGCACCACGCGTCGTCTCCCGGGGTCCTACGCCACCGGTCGAAAAGCCGCGGAGCGAATCGCCGCCGAGGAAGAAGCGGTGCTGGATGCGTGTCTTCTCCCCGAAATTGTCGAGGTACCCCACCTCGCCGGTGAGGCTGGCCACCCATTCCTCTATAACCGAGTAATACGTTCCCACCGTCACCCGGCTGCGCAGAAACTCCGCATCGCCGCCGAGGCCCGCGAGATCATTGCTCAGCCGTACGTAGTACCCTTCGGTGGGATCGAAGCGATCGTCACGCCGATCATAGGTCAGGTCCTGGCCAATGGCGGACATGGTGGTCTGCCCGGAATTTTCCCTGACAAGCCGCGAGACGTCAGAATCGAGATCGGTCAGCTCATCCTGACGCAGCGTATAGCGCACGAGGTGCCGGAGTGGTTCTGTGATCTGGTATGCCCCGCGGACGATAAAGCCGACGTTGTGCTCTTCGTAGCCGCTGATCCGCTTCAGATCGCGCGTACGCTTGAAGACATCGAAGCCGGCCGCCAGCTCGCGATCCAGGAAATACGGCTCGGTGAAACTGAAATCGATTTCCTGGCGCCTCTGCGAGAACGTGATACCGGCCTGCATGTCCTGGCCCCGGCCCAGGAAGTTGCGCTCCCGGATCCGAATGTCGCCGAGCAAACCATCCGTCGTCGAATAGCCGAAGCCAAATGAAAGCTCGCCGGTGGATTTCTCCCGGACCTCGACATTGACCGTCGTCCGGTCCGGCTGGTCGCCGGGAACATTCGTGACGTCGACCCGCTCGAAATAGCCCAGATTCTGAATCTTCTGGCGCGAACGGCGCATCTTCGCCGTGTTGAACGCGTCGCCCTCGACGAGCTGGAACTCGCGCCGGATCACCCGGTCGAGCGTGCGCACGTTGCCGGTGATGTTGATCCGGTCGACATAAACGCGCGGACCTTCCTGGATCTCGTAGGTGACGCCGACGGTCTTGGCGTCTCGGTCACGGTTGATGCGCGGCCTAACGTCGACGAAGGCGTAGCCGAAGCTGCCGACGGCGACCGTCAGGGCGTTGATCGACTTGTCGACGTCGTCGGCGTTGTACCAGTCGCCCTTCCGGGTCAGCACGCTGCCGCGCAGATCGTCCGGCTTGACGTCGCGCAACTGCGACACCACGTCGATCTCGCCAAAGCGATACCGCTCCCCCTCGTCGATCGTGAAGGTGATATGGAAGCCATCGCGATCAGGGGTCAGCTCCGCGACTGCCGAGACGACGCGGAAATCGGCATAGCCCTGCGACAGGTAATATTTGCGCAGCAACTCGCGGTCAAACGATACCCGATCGGGGTCGTAGTTATCGTCGGTCGAGAAAAGGCGCCACCAGCGACTCTCCACCGTGCGGATGACTTCGCGCAAGGTACCGTCGCTGAACTGGCGATTGCCGACGAAGTTGATGCGCCTGACGCCCGTAACCGAGCCCTCGTTGATCTCGAAGATCAGGTCGACGCGGTTCTGCGGCAACTGCACGACCTTGGGCTCGATGGTGGCGGCAAAGCGTCCGCTGCGCCGGTAGAGATCCAGGATGCGCTTGACGTCGTTCTGCACCTTCGTGCGCGTATAGACCACGCGCGGCCGCAGCTGCACTTCGGTCTGAAGCGTCTGGTCGTTGAGCCTTCGGTTACCTTCGAAAGCGATGCGATTGATGATCGGGTTTTCGACGACCCGGACAAACAGCCGGTCGGCTTCCATGCGCAAGGTCACGTCGGCGAACAGGCCTGTAGCGAAGAGTGCCTTGAGCGTCCGATCAAGCTCATCGGCGGTCGCGATTTCGCCCGGCTTTATCAGGACATAGGACCGTACCGTCTCGGGGTCGATGCGCTGCGTCCCTTCGACTTCGATCTCGCGAACGCTCGGTCCGCGCTGCACCTGCGCGTATGTCGGGAAAGCCACCACGGTGGCCAGCCCCAGCGCCAGAATCAGTCCCAGGCGCCGCGCTGTTAGCCGGCCGAATACCCGCACCGTTACCTGCCCCCTAAACCGCAGTCGCGACTACGATACTAAGCCCACCAGGAACTGGACCACCCGCAGATGGACGAGATCGTTCCATGTGGCGAAAATCATTAAACTAAATACCAAAACCATGCCCACACGAAAACCATATTCCTGGGCCCGTTGACCAAGGGGGCGACCGCGCAGGGCTTCAAACCCATAGAACAAAAGGTGACCGCCATCAAGGAGCGGCACCGGGAAAAGGTTAATCAGCCCCAGATTGATCGACAGGATGGCCATAAAGGCGACCAGATAGCTGAACCCGCCCTGGGCCACCTCGCCCGACATCTGCGCAATCCGGATCGGCCCGCCGAGCTCGTCGCTGCTGCGGCGGCCAACAATGATCTGCCCCAGGGCTTTGAGAGTCGCGACCGACTGGGTGTAGGTTTCCGAAACAGCCCGCCAGCCGGCCTCGACCGGACCGTGGCGGACGAACTCGATACCTCCGCCCCGAATCCCCAGCCGGGCCACCCGAATCTGGTTCCCCAGGCGGTCGGTCTCCAGGGTCACCGCCGGAGTCGCGGTCAGCGATACCTCACGCCCGTCCCGCTGCACCACGATGCTCAGCGGCTGGTCGAGGCCAAGCTGCACGATCCGCTGGATATCCTCGAAGCGCTCAATCCGCTCGCCGTTGATACGCACGATACGGTCGCCGGCGCGGATGTCCGCCTTCTCGGCGACGCTGCCCGACACTACGCCGCCGACATCGGGAGGCGTAAAGGGCTGGCCGATGAAGCTGAACAGGCCGGCGTAGAGAACGATAGCAAAGAGAAAATTCGCGATCGGGCCCGCAGCCACGATAGCGGCGCGCTGGCCAAGCCGCTTGTGATGAAACGAAACGGCTTTCTCCGCTTCCGTCATTTCGGGCAGTTCCGCGCCGGGCGTGCTGGCGGCGTCGGCATCGCCGAAAAACTTCACATAGCCGCCCAGCGGAATGGCGCTGAACTTCCAGCGGGTTCCCGAACGGTCATTCCAGCCGAAGAGTTCGGGACCAAAGCCTATGGAAAAGACCTCAACGCGCACGCCGTTGCGCCGCGCGACCCAGTAGTGGCCGAGTTCATGGACGAAAACGAGAACCGTCAGGACGACGAGAAAGGGAACGAGATAATTCCAGGCCCCGGTCAACCATTCCATGCTAGATCGCCTTCCGTTCGCTCACTACTTGCCGCACCGAAACCTGTCGCTCGCGCATCGCGTACCGCGCGGCGTCCCGGGCCTCCGCGTCGAGCCGGCGCAGATCGTCCAAGGACGAGAAAGTCGGTGTCGGAAGAGCCCGCATCGTGTCTTCCACGCTGCGTACGATATCCAGAAATCCGATCTCGCCGGCGAGGAACGCGCTCACCGCTACCTCGTTGGCCGCATTGAGAATAGTAGGAGCGCCGCCCCCCTGGTGCAAGGCTTCGCGGGCGAGCCGCAGAGCGGGAAAACGGCCGGCATCCGGCGCTTCAAACGACAATTGTCCGAGCTTCGCGAGGTCCAGCCTCGGGCTCGGTGCGGGAATACGCTTGGGCCAGCCCAGAGCGAACGCGATCGGGGTCCGCATATCCGGGGTACCCAGCTGCGCCAGAACAGAGCCGTCGACATAGGCGACCATGCTGTGGATCACCGACTGTGGATGGACCAGAACCTCGATCTGCGCCTCCGGCAGCGCGAACAGGTAGTGCGCCTCGATGATCTCAAGTCCCTTGTTCATCATGGTCGCTGAATCGACCGAGATCTTGCTGCCCATGGACCAGTTGGGATGCGCCACCGCCTGTGCCGGGCTGACCCGCGCCATGGCCGCCTGATCGAGCTGCCTGAACGGCCCGCCGGAAGCCGTGAGCACAATCTTCTCGACACGCTCGGGCTGCGCGAAATCGAACACCTGAAAGATCGCACTGTGCTCGGAATCGACCGGCAGGAGCGTGGCGCGATGCCGGCGCACTTCGGCCATCAAAAGCTCGCCCGCGCAGACGAGGCATTCCTTATTGGCCAGCGCCACGATCGCACCGCGGCGGATGGCAGCCAAAGTCGGCTCCAACCCCGCCGCCCCCACGATCGCCGACATCACCCAGTCGGCCGGCATGTCCGCCGCCTCGACGACCGCATCCGGACCGGCGGCGACCTCGCAGCCGGAGCCGGCCAGCGCCTCCTTCAAGGCCGCGTAACGCTGCGGATCGGCGATGACGGCGCGACGTGCGCGCAGGCGGCGGGCCTGCTCGGACAGCAGCGCGACATTCGACGCCGCCACCAGCGCCTCGATTTCGAACGTGTCGCTGTATCGCTCCAGCAGATCGATCGTGTTGCGCCCGATCGAGCCGGTTGATCCCAGTACCGTCACCCGGCGCGGAATGAGTTGCAAAGGCAGCGACGGGGCCAATTCCGCAGTCATGCTGACTCCTTGTCGCCTAGCGCCATGTCAGCACGGCGCCGCCCGTAGCCCAATGCCACAAGGCCATGGCCAGCGCGGCTACCAGCAAGCCATCCACCCGGTCAAACAGGCCCCCATGACCGGGAATGAGCTGGCTTGCGTCCTTCACGCCGAACCGGCGCTTGACCCAGGATTCCCCGAGATCGCCTGCCTGCGCGGTAACCGCAACAATAACGCCGGCCACGGCCAGCGTCAGCCGGGATGGGGTTGCCACGTCGAAGGCCGGCAGCACCACGCCAACAAGGGCCGCTGAAACCGCCCCGCCCGCAAGGCCGGCCCAGGTCTTCTTTGGAGACAGGTGAGGCGCCAGGAGCGGCCCACCGATCAGCCGTCCTGCGAAGAAGGCTCCGATGTCCGTGGCCCACACGGCCAAAAGCAGCCAGAGGATGATGGAACCGCCCGCCGGCTCCGCTCGCAGCGAGATGAGCGCCATGCACGGCAGACCGATGTAGGCGACACCTGCCGCGATCCAGCGCGGATGGTCGCGCCTGCTGACACGTGCGGCAATGTAGCCGCCGGCGATGCCACCCAGCCCCAGAAGCACGCCGAGCATCGGCCGATCGAGAATGGCCGCCGCCACCACGGCGAGGACCGACAGCGTCTGAACGACACCAGTCCAGCCGAAGCGGCCGCCACCGCATAGCCGGGTCCACTCCCAGGCAAGAATGGCGGCGCCAGCGACAACCAGACCATTGAAGCCGATACGCCCCGCCGCGAGAGCGACAAGGGCGACAACCACCATGACGATGGAAGAAAGAATGCGCGGGCGCAGGCCCGCCGCCCAGCCTTCAGCCACCAGCCGCGCCGTAGCGCCGCTCGCGACGCTGGAACTCACCGATCGCCGAAAGAAGATCGTCCTTGCCGAAATCCGGCCACAGCGTGTCGATGAACACCAGCTCGGAATAGGCCGACTGCCAGAGCAGGAAGTTGCTGAGCCGCTTCTCGCCGCTCGAGCGCACGATCAGGTCCGGATCGGGGATATCGGCGGTCCACAGCGCACGCGAGACGACGTTCTCGTCGATGGCTTCGGGCTTGAGGGCACCGGCGGCAGCCTGCCGGGCGATGCTCTGGGCCGCGGCAACGATCTCGGCGCGCGAGCCGTAGCTCAGCGCGATGGTCAGGTTGAGTCCGCCGTTCGACCGCGTCATCGTCTCGGCGTTCTCGATCATCGTCACGATGTCCGGCGCCAGTCGCGCGCGGTCGCCGATCACCCGGAGGCGCACCCCGTTGCGGTGCAGTTCCGCGATCTCGCCGCGCAGATAGTGGCGCAACAGCCCCATGAGGTCATCGACCTCCTCGGCCGGCCGCTTCCAGTTCTCCGAGGAGAATCCATAGAGAGTGAGATAGCGGATACCAAGCTCCGCTGCGGCGACGATGGTGCGGCGAACGGCTTCGGCGCCGCGGCGATGGCCGGCGATACGCGGCAATCCGCGGGCCTTCGCCCACCTCCCGTTGCCATCCATGATGATCGCTACATGGACCGGCGGTGGCGAACTCCCGGCCGTCTGTGGCCGCGAATTCGAAATGTCAGACATGCATGGTTTCTTTTTCTTTGGCCGCCAGCGTGTCGTCGATGATCTTAACCTGCTCGTCGGTCAGCTTCTGGATGTCGCCGCTGCGCTTGCGGTGGTCATCCTCGGTGATCTTGTGATCCTTCTCCATCTGCTTGAGCGTCTCCATGCCGTCGCGGCGCACATTGCGCACGGCGACGCGCGCATGCTCGGCAAACTTATGGGCGAGCTTCACCAGCTCCTTGCGACGCTCCTCGGTCAGCGGCGGCAAGGGCACGCGGATCAGCTGCCCCTCCACCATGGGGTTCACCCCGATATTGGCTTCGCGGATGGCTTTTTCCACCGCCTTCACCATGCCCTTGTCCCAGACCTGGACTGTCAGCATGCGGGCCTCGGGCGCGCCGACGGTGCCGAGCTGCGAGAGCGGCATGTTGCTGCCGTAGGCCTCGACCTGGATCGGCTCCAGCAGGCTCACCGAGGCGCGGCCGGTGCGCAGCCCCGAAAGCTCCTTCTTGAAGGCCTCAATGGCGCCGGTCATGCGGCGCTTGAGCTCGTTTACATCCGCGGTCCCGGACATGGCCTTATCCCTTTTCGCTTATGATCGTTGCGCGGCCCTTACCCGAGAGCACCTTGGCGAAGCCGCCCGCCTCCTGAATGGAAAATACCAGAATCGGGATACGGTTTTCACGCGCTAGCGAGATGGCGGAGGCATCCATCACCTTAAGATCCCGCGACAGGACTTCGAGGTAGTCCAGCCGCTCATAGCGCTGGGCTGACTTGTCGCGCGTCGGATCAGCGCTGTAGACGCCGTCAACCTTGGTACCCTTGAGCAGCGCGTTACAGCCCATTTCCGAGGCCCGCAGCGCCGCCGCCGTATCGGTGGTGAAAAAGGGATTGCCGGTACCCGCCGCGAAGATGACCACCCGGCCCTTCTCCATGTGGCGAATGGCCCGCCGGCGGATATAGGGCTCGGAGATTGAGGCCATGGGAATGGCCGAGAGCACGCGGGTATGGATGCCCACCTGCTCCAGGGCGTTCTGCAGGGCCAGCGCGTTGATGACAGTGGCCAGCATCCCCATGTAGTCGGCGCTGGCGCGCTCGATGCCGGCTGCGGCTCCGGAAATCCCGCGGAAGATATTGCCGCCGCCGATGACCAGACAGACCTGGACGCCGAGATCGCAGCCAGCCTTCACGTCATTGGCAATACGCGACAGGGTGTCGGGATCGAGGCCGAACTCCCTCGGCCCCATCAGCACCTCACCGGAGATCTTCAGCAGAACCCGGCGATACTTGAGTCCGGCAGAGGGCTTCGAGGAGCCGGGTTTGTCATCCGTGTTCTTCGAAGCCATGTTCTCTGCCTGCCTCTTGTTTTGCCTAGACTACACCAGTCGGAGGTCAGCGTCCCGCTTGAGCCGCCACCTCGGCGGCAAAGTCATCGACCTTCTTCTCGATGCCTTCGCCCAGCGCGAAGCGCTTGAACGCCGCGACCTTCACCGGCGCACCGATCTCCTTGCCGGCCTTCTCGACGACGGCCGACACCCGGCTTTCGCCGTCAACCACGAAGACCTGCTCGAGCAGCACCACGTCCTCGTAGAACTTGCGCAGCCGCCCTTCCACCATCTTGGCGATGACGTTGTCCGGCTTGCCCGAGGTTTTGGCCTGCTCGGCCAATACGCCACGCTCGCGCTCGATTGCCGCGGGATCGAGTTCGGCGACGCTCAGCGACATCGGGTTGGCGGCAGCGACATGCATGGCGAGCTGCTTGCCCAGAGCGGCCAGCTTCTCCTTGTCGCCAGTCGACTCCAGGGCGACGAGCACACCGATCTTGCCGAGGCCCGGGGCGGTGGCGCTGTGCACGTAGCTGGCGACCACGCCGTTGGAGACCGAGAGCCCGACCGAACGCCGATAGCTCATGTTCTCGCCGATCGTGGCGATCAGGTTGGTCAGCTTCTCGCTGACCGTGCCGCCGCCGGGATAGGCAGCCGACTGGATCTTGGCCGCATCACCGTCGTTGGCAATTGCGATCTCGGTCGTCTTGCGCACGAAGTCCTGGAACTGGTCGTTGCGCCCGACGAAATCCGTCTCGGCGTTGATCTCGACCATGGCGCCCTTGTTGCCGCTGGCAGCAACGCCGACCAGGCCCTCAGCCGCGACGCGGCCGGACTTCTTCGCAGCAGCAGCAAGGCCCTTCTTGCGCAGCCAGTCGACTGCGGCCTCGATGTCGCCGTTGTTCTCGGTCAGCGCCTTCTTGCAATCCATCATGCCGGCGCCAGACTTCTCGCGCAGTTCTTTGACCAGCGCGGCCGTGATCTCGGCCATAGTTCACCTCGTCTTCAATAAAGAATTGCGGCGCCGATTGGCGCCACAACGAAAACAGTTATTCGGCTGAAGCCTTTTCCTTGGCCTTGCGCGGCTTGCGGGCCGCCGGCTTCTTGTCCGCCTTCGCCGCGTCGTCGCCCTTCTCGGCAACCGCAGCGGCTTCGGAGACCGCCTCTCCGCCCTCAGCCGGCACGGCCTCGCTCGTCGGCTCCACAGCGGAGCCGACATCGACGCCAGACGCCTTCATCTCAACCTGCAGCCCGTCAAGCACGGCGGCCGCGAACAGGTCGCAATAGGTCTGGATGGCGCGCAAAGCATCATCGTTGCCCGGGATCGGGAACTTGATGTTGGTCGGGTCGCTGTTGCTGTCGACGATGGCGATCACCGGGATGCCGAGGCGGCGCGCCTCGTCGACGGCGATGGCTTCCTTGTTCGTGTCGATGACGAACAGGGCATCGGGCAGGCCGCCCATCTCCTTGATGCCGCCCAGGGCGCGCTCGAGCTTGTCGCGCTCACGCGTCAGGTTGAGCAATTCCTTCTTGGTCAGACCGGAAGTCTCGGAATTGACCTGCTCGTCGAGCTCGCGCAGCCGGCGGATCGAGTTGGAGATCGTCTTCCAGTTGGTCAACATGCCGCCGAGCCAGCGATGGTTGACGAAGTACTGGCCGCAGCGCTTGGCTGATTCGGCAACAGGCTCCGCCGCCTGGCGCTTGGTGCCGACGAAAAGCACGCGACCGCCATTGGCCGCGACGTCGCGCACGGCCTCGAGGGCGCGCTGAAGCATCGGCACGGTCTGCTGCAGATCGATGATGTGGACGTTGTTGCGCACCCCGAAGATGTACGAGGCCATCTTGGGATTCCAGCGACGGGTGTGATGCCCGAAATGGGCACCGGCCTCGATCAGCTGACGCATAGTAAAGCTGGGCAGCGCCATGGCGCTTTTTCCTTTCTCCGGTTGGACCGCCGCGGAACGTTGCGCCCCGGTCCTTGCTCAAAGAGCTGTGGACCCGGACACCGGAACGACCCCCGCCCTATGACGGCGGCGGCCGCAATCCCGCGTGAGGATTTACGCCGGGGACAATTCCCCGGCACGGGGCGAGTAAATACAGGCCCGGCGACGCCTTTTCAAGGGCGAAGGACGGCGGCGCAAGCCTTTGAAAAAACTATATTTCCTGGACGGCTGTGACGCCCGGAAGCGACTGCATGGCAGTCCGGGTGCCGGCGGTGATCTGGTAGAAGCCCGGCAGGGCGATCTCGACCTCGCGCTCGTCGCCGAGCTCGACCAGGATGCCGATGCGGCCCCGCCCCTTCTTCTCCTTGCTGACCACTGCGACTAGCCCGGCAAGGGCGCTCTGATCGTTGATCGTGATCTTAAGCCCGGCGGCGGCCGAGGCCACCGCTTCGGGCAGCGAGTGGATCGACTGTACAGTGATGCGTAGCACGTCGTCCTTGAAACCGGCCTCGGCCGAGATCAGGAGCGGCTTGCCTGAGTCCAGGAGCTCGCGTGACACGCCGAGGATCTCCGAGAAGAGCGTCACTTCATAGCTGCCGCCGGCATCCGACATGGTGACGAAAGCCAGGCGGTTGCCGTTGCGGGCGTTGATCTCCTTCTTGGCGATCACCGTGCCGGCCAGCTTGACCCGCGCCGAGCCTCCGGCGCTGAGCCGGCCGAGCAGCTCGCCGGAACGGATCACGCCAAGGCGTTCCAGCCCCTTGGCGTAGGCATCGAGCGGATGAGCCGAGAGATAGAAACCGATGGCCTCGAACTCGTTGTTGAGACGCTCGTGCAACGGCCAGTCGGGGATCTGCGGCAGACGCAGGGCCGGGATCGCCGCCCCGCCGCCGAACAGGCTGACCTGCGAGCCTTCGCGCTCGGACGCCGCGGCCGAGGCGATGCCGAGCATCGTCTCGATCGCTGCAAAGACCCGCGCCCGGTTGGGCTCCAGGGAGTCGAACGCCCCGGCCTTGGCCAGGAATTCCAGCGAGCGCTTGTTGACCTGCTTGGGATCGAGACGCTTGGCGAAATCCGACAGATCCTTGAACGGGCCGTTGGCCTTGCGCTCCGCCGCCACAGCCTCCATCGCCGCCGGGCCGACATTGCGCACGGCGGCCAGCGCGTAGCGCACCGCTCCCGTCTTCTGCCCTTCTGCGTACTCGACACTGAACACCGGCATCGACCGGTTGATATCGACCGGCAGCAGCTTGCTGCCCATGCGGTCGATCTCCTGCCGGAAGACGTTCAGCTTGTCGGTGTTGGACAGATCGAGCGTCATCGACGCCGCAACGAACTCCACCGGGTAGTTCGCCTTGAGATAGGCCGTCTGGTAGGCGATCAGCGCGTAGGCGGCGGCGTGCGACTTGTTGAAGCCGTAGCCGGCGAAGCGGTCGACCTGATCGAAGATCTGGCTCGCCTTGGCGGCGTCGACCCCCTTCTCCGCCGCGCCCTTGATGAAGGTCTCGCGCTGCGAGGCCATCTCGAACTTGTCTTTCTTGCCCATGGCGCGGCGCAGCAGATCGGCGCCACCGAGGCTGTAGCCCGCCAGCACCTGGGCGATCTGCATCACCTGCTCCTGGTAGATGATGACGCCGAAGGTTTCCTTGAGGATTCCCTCGATCATCGGGTGCAGGTAGTCGGGCTGCTCCTGTCCGTGCTTGCAGGCAATGTATTTCGGGATGTTCTCCATCGGGCCCGGGCGATAGAGCGCCACAAGGGCGATGATGTCCTCGAAGCGGTCGGGACGCAGGCGCCGCATGGCGTCGCGCATGCCCGAACTTTCCAGCTGGAACACGCCGACCGTGTCGGCCCGGCTCAGCAGCTCGTAGGATTTCGCGTCGTCGAACGGCAGGCGCGACAGGTCGATATCGATGCCGCGCGCCTTGATCAGCTCGACGGCGCGGATCAGCACGGTCAGCGTCTTGAGGCCGAGAAAATCGAACTTCACCAGCCCCGCCGACTCAACGTACTTCATGTTGAACTGGGTGACCGGCATGTTGGAGCGCGGATCGCGATAGAGCGGCACCAGCTCCTCGAGCGGGCGGTTGCCGATCACCACGCCGGCCGCGTGGGTCGATGCGTGGCGGTAGAGCCCCTCGAGCTTCATCGCCATGTCCATCAGACGCGCCACGGCCTCGTCGGAGCGCCGCATCTCCTGGAGCTGCGGCTCGCCGTCAACGGCCTGCTGCAGCGTCACCGGGTTGGCCGGGTTGTTGGGCACGAGCTTGCAGATCTTGTCGACATGGCCGTAGGCCATGCCGAGCACACGGCCAACGTCGCGCAGCACGGCGCGGGCCTGCAATTTTCCGAAGGTGATGATCTGGGCGACGCGGTCATAGCCGTACTCGCCCTGCACGTACTTGATCACCTCATCGCGACGGTCCTGGCAGAAATCGATGTCGAAGTCCGGCATCGAGACGCGCTCGGGATTGAGGAAGCGCTCGAAGAGCAGACCGAAGCGCAGGGGATCGAGATCGGTGATGGTCAGCGCCCAGGCAACGACAGAGCCGGCGCCCGAGCCGCGGCCCGGCCCGACGGGGATGTCCTTCGCCTTCGCCCACTGGATGAAATCGGCGACGATCAGGAAGTAGCCGGCGAAGCCCATCTTCACGATCATGTCGCACTCGTAGACGAGGCGGTCACGGTAGGGCTTCTCCTGCTCCGGCGTCAGCGCCATGACGGCAAGACGCTTGTCCAGCCCGTCCTTGGCCAGACGCCGCAGCGCTGCCTCCGCGCCTTCCTTGGCGGCGCTGGGCGGAACCGGCAGGATCGGCTTGCGCTTCTCCAGGATGAAGGAGCAGCGGCGTGCGATGACCAGCGTGTTATCGATCGCCTCCGGCAGATCGGCGAAGAGCACGCGCATCTCGGCCGCTGACTTGAAACGGTGCTCGGGCGTGACCCGCCGCCGCTTGGGATCGGCGATGTGCTTGCCTTCGGCGACGCAGAGCAGCGCGTCATGCGCCTCGTAGCTGCCTTCGTCGATGAAGAAGACGTCGTTGGTTGCGACCAGCGGCAGGCCGAGCCTGTCGGCAAGGCCGATCGTCGTCTCCTCGATGCGCGTCTCGACCTCGAGGCCGTGGCGCATCAGCTCGACATAGAGCCGGCCGGGAAACGCCCTGGCGAGATCGGCCAGCATCGCCTCGGCGGCCGGAGCCTGGCCGTCGACCAGCAGCCGGCCAACCGGGCCTGACGGCCCGCCGCTCAGGCAGATGAGGCCGTCGGCATGCGCCTGCAGTGCCGCGAAATCCACCTGCGGAATCTCGGCGGAATCCGTTTCGAGATAGGCCTTGCTCGAAAGCTTGGTGAGATTGGCGTAACCCGTCTCGTTCTGCACCAGCAGCACCAGCCGGTCGGGCGTCGCAACGCGGCCGGTGCCGCGCATCCCGGAATCGGCGCGGCGCAGCGCCAGGCTGCAGCCGATGATCGGCTGCACGCCGGCCTCGGCGCAGGCCAGCGAGAACTGCATGGCGCCGAACAGGTTGCCGGTGTCCGTGATGGCCACTGCCGGCATGCGCTCGCGGACGACGTGGCTGATCAGGTTCTGCGCCCGCTCGACCGGCGTCGCCTTCTCGAGGTCGTTCTTGGTGCCGATACGCACCGCTCCCTCGGCCAGAGAGAAGGCCGTGCGGACATGCAGATGGACGAAGTCGGCGTGGTTCATGCCGCTCTATATAAGCGAGAAGCTCAGCGGCGCTGCGGTAGCGGAGATTGCTCGACCGCGCCGCGCGGGGCGGCCACCGGACCGCCCCCGCCAAGACCGCCCGACGACGATGACATCATCGACGAGGCGCCGGTGCCGGCGCGCGGGTTCATCCAGAAATCAATGGCCGAGCCGCCGAAACGCTGGCCGGCGACCTGGATGGTCGCGATGCGGTTGTCCATCTGGTAGGACAGCACGCTGGTGGCCGAGCGCACGCTGGTCAGTTCCGTCCAGCCGTAGCGCGGCATCTCGCGCTTGTAGAAATCGTAGATTTCGCTCACGCCCATCGACGAGGACAGCGAGACGCGGCCGATCCAGTCGCGCTCGGTGCCGAAGACCAGGGTCTTGTCGAGATCGATCGAGTTCTTGCCCGGCATGGGAATGTCGACGAAGCGCGCGAAGCCGGCGTTCGAGCCGGTCTCCGGCACCGCGCCCGCCGAGGCCTGGGCGCCGTTGCCCGTGGGCTGCGACGATCCGGCCACGCCGCCGCAGCCGGCCAGGGTCAGCGCGCTCAACGCCACAAATCCGATGAAAACACTCCGCACGCGCGTTCCCCGAGTCGCGTCCTTTCAACCAGTGTTCTCTCCGGCGCAACGGGGGTCAAGGGATGGTGCAGAAGCTTTATCACCGGACCGGCCGGCCACACGTCCAATATTGTTAGACACATTGGACACATCAAGTGCCGTATTGCACATAAATAATCGTTAAATAACAGTCATATAAATCGAATGCCGTCCACCGCCACAGGAAAGACACAATGTCGTTAACGGCAGCTACCCACCGCGGCAGGACAGCTCAGGCGGGTACCAGCTGGCCCTCGCGCAGGGTCACGGCCCGGTCCATGCGCCTTGCGATCTCCGGATTGTGCGTCGCAATGAGGGCCGCGAGGCCGGTGGTGCGCACCAGGTTGATCAGCTCGCCAAACACCGCGTCGGCGGTGTGGGGGTCGAGATTGCCGGTCGGCTCATCGGCCAACAGGACCTGCGGCCGGTTGGCCAGGGCCCGCACGATGGCCACCCGCTGCTGCTCGCCGCCCGAGAGACGCGCCGGCCGGTGCGTCTCGCGCGCCGAGAGGCCGACCCGGCCCAGCAGCGCGCTCGCCCGCTCCCGCGCCTCGCCGCGCGGTACCTGATCGACCATCATCGGGATCATCACGTTCTCGAGGGCCGAGAACTCGGGCAGCAGGTAGTGGAACTGGTAGACGAAGCCAAGATACTTGCGGCGCGTCGCCGTGCGCTCGCCGTCGTTCATCCGGCTGGTGCCCTTGCCGCCCAGCCGCACCTCGCCGCCATCGGCCTTCTCCAGCAGCCCGGCGATGTGCAGCAGCGTCGACTTGCCCGCCCCCGAGGGCGCGGTCAGCGCCACCAGCTCGCCGGCCTTCACCGTCAGCGACGCCCCGCGCAGAATCTCGAGCGTGTTGCCGGCCTGATGGAAGGTGCGGACGAGGCCGTCGAGAACGAGCGGCGCGTCGGTCATGTGGAGACCGTGCCTGCGGCGAGGACGACAGCGCGCCTCACCCTACCCTCTCCCCCCGCAGACGGGGGGCGAGGGGATTCCTTTTTGGGGTCACTCATACCGGAGCGCCTCGACCGGATCGAGACGCGCGGCACGCCAAGCGGGATAGATGGTGGCGAGGAACGAGAGCGTGAAGGCCATGATCACGACCTGCGCGACCTCGACCGGGTCGACCTTCGCCGGCAGGCGCGAGAGGAAGTAGATCTCCGGCGAGAAGAGCGGCGTGCCGGTGAGCGCCTGCAGCCACTGGCGGATGGTCTCGATGTTGCTGGTGAAGGCCATGCCCAGCCCGAAGCCGGCGACGGTGCCGATGACGCCGACACTCGCCCCGGCGAGGAAGAAGATGCGCATCACCGAGCCGCGCGTCGCCCCCATGGTGCGCAGGATGGCGATGTCCTTCGCCTTGTCCTTCACCAGCATGATCATGCTGGAGATGATGTTGAAGGCGGCGACCAGGATGATCAGGGTCAGGATCAGGAACATGACGTTGCGTTCGACCTGGACCGCGTTGAAGAAGCTGGAATTGGCCTGCTGCCAGTCGAACAGGCGCACCGTCGGCCCGAGGGTCTGGGCAAGCGAGCGGCGCAGCTCCCAGATACGGTCCGGGTTGGCGACCATGACCTCGACGCCGGTCACCTGCTCGGGCGTGTAGCGGAAGAAGATCTGCGCCGCATCGAGCGGCAGGAAGATGAAGCTCGAATCGTACTCGAACATGCCGACATCGAAGACCGCGACGACCTTGTAGGCCCGCACGCGCGGCACGGCGCCGAACGCCGTGGCGTTGCCCTGCGGCGAGATCAGCGTGACGCTGTCGCCGATCGCCAGGCCGAATTTCTGGGCCATGCGAATGCCGATCAGCGCGGCGTCCTCGCCTTCGAAATCGGAGAGCGAGCCGCGCACGATATGCGAGGCGATGAGCGGCCGGTTGCCGATATCCTGCGGCTTCAGCCCGCGGACCAGGGCGCCCGTCGCCGCGCCGTTCCCCGTGGCCATCACCTGCCCTTCGATCAGCGGTGCCGCCGCCACCACTCCGGGGAGCTGACGGATCTGGCCGGTGATGCGATCGAAATCGGAGAGCGCCTGGCCATGGCCATAGACGGTCATGTGGCCGTTGAGACCGAGGATGCGGCCGAGCAGCTCGGCACGGAAGCCGTTCATCACCGACATGACGATGATCAGGGTGGCAACGCCCAGCGCGATGCCGAGCAGCGAGAAGCCGGCGATGACCGAGATGAAGCCTTCCTGGCGGCGGGCGCGCAGGTAGCGCATCGCCATCATCCGCTCGAAGGCATCGAAAAGGAACATAAAGCTCCGCCTGATTCGCTTGGAACGACCGTAGCTTAGCCACGGCACCTTGTCACGAATGAGGCGGCCCCTTGATGGTGCAAAAGAGGGGGCCTGCCGCCGCAACACTTCATGGACTAGAATGGCTGCGGCAATCGGGGGTGGCATCCATGAAATCGCTACAGCTTGGAGTTCTTCTTTTCGGTCTGGCTGCCTGCGCCGAGGTTCCTGCTCCCGCTCCCCCCGCCCAGCTGCCGGCCGACGGCGACGTCGTCGCGATCAACAACCTGGGCACTCTGTATCGCGACGGACGTGGCGTCGAGAGGAACGATGCTGAAGCGTTGCGGCTCTACCGGACCGCAGCCGAACGTGGCTATGCCCCGGCGCAGACAAACATGGGATGGATGCTGGCGACCGGCCGCGGCACCGCTGTGGACTATGCCGACGCACTCCGCTGGTTCAACCGCGCCGCCGAGCAGGGAAATGCGACCGCGTTCTTCGAAATCGGAAACCTCCATTTGCACGGCCGCGGCATAGCGCAGGATGACAAGAAAGCGTTCGAGTTCTACGTACGATCTGCCGAGAAAAATTACTCGCCTGCCGAACAGGCCGTGGGCTGGGCCTACGCCAATGGCCGCGGCGTCGAGAAGGATGACAGGGAAGCGGTGAAGTGGTTCCAGCGCGGCGCCGGCCGCGGAAACCGGGAGGCGATCAACAGCCTTGGCTTCCACTACGCCAGCGGACGAGGCGTCGAGAAGGACGACGTTGAGGCTTTCCGCCTCTACAAGCGCGCTGCGGAACTGGGCAATCCCGTCGCCATGAGCAATCTCGGTCTGCGCTACCGTAGCGGGCTAGGCACGGCGCAGGATGACGCCGAAGCGGTGAAGTGGTTCCGTCTCTCGGCCGAGAACGGCCACAAGACAGGCATGACGCATCTGGCCTGGATGTACGAGAACGGTCGGGGTGTACCGCGCGATCCAGCCATCGCCGCCGAGTGGTACAAGAAAGCCGCGGGCGTAGGTTCGTAGCGGCGGCTTTTAGTCCGTCCGCCGGAAAGCATACGTCGCGTCGAGCCGTTCCTTGAGGTAGGCGGCGCCCGTGGTCGGTTTGTAGCGCGCCGGCCGGCCCGGGCCGCTACAGGTCGGCAGGCATTCGACCGCCGTCTCGGGATTGGGATCGAAGAAGAACGGCACCGACCAGCGCTCGCGGCCGGAGCGGTTGACCACGCGATGCGGGGTCGAGATGTAGGTGTCGTTCGACCAGCGCATCAGGCAGTCGCCGATGTTGCAGACGAACGTGCCGGCGACCGGCAAGGCCGCAATCCACTCGCCCGAGCGCGCCCGTACTTCGAGGCCGCCGGCGTCGTCCTGCCACAGGATCGTGACGTTGCCGTAGTCGGTATGGGGAGCGGCCCCGTACTGATCCGACATGAACGTGCCGGGATGGGGCGGATAGTGCAGCAGGCGCAGTATGGCCAGAGGCCGGTCGATCTTGTCGGCGAAGAAATCCTCCGGCAGGCCGAGATCGAGGGCGAAAGCCCGGTGCAGATCGCCGCCCAGGGCCGCCATCGCGCCAAAATATTCGAGCATCGTGGCGCGGAACTCCCGTTGCCCCGCCGGCCAGAGATTGGGGCCGCGAAAGGACACTCCTGAACGCAGTTCCGGGTCATCGGACGTCATCTCAAGCCCGACGTTGAATCCTTCCTTCAGGTCCCCTTTGCGTGAGGGATCGAGCTTTTCCTCCTCGAGCGGTACGTAGCCGCGATTGTGCGGCGAATGGCGGATCGAGACCGCCTGCCTGGCGTCCAGCGGCAGCGCGAAGAACCCCTCCATCGCCCGGCGCATACGCGCTAGCAGGTCATCGCTCACGCCGTGACCTTTGATGTAGAAGAAGCCCGTGTTGCGGCAGGCGCGCCCAATCTCGGCAGCAACCCGTGTCGACGCCGAGCGGTCCCTCAGGTGCGAGACACCAATGACCGGTATCTCCCCGTCCCTTGGCGGCCGGCCGGGTTCATCCATCGCAGCGACACTCGTCGTCATGCGGCTTCCCCTTGCTCCGGAGCGTACCATCCGCGCGACTGCGGAAAAATGCGCAGATGCGCAGGTCAGGCCCCGTCTCCCTCTCCCTCCGGGAGAGGGTCGGGGTGAGGGGAAGCGGGCAATGCCGCGCGGATTATCTCCAGTACGCCCGGAAGGTTGTGCAGCACCTCATTGTTCCAGAAGCGCAGCACCTGGCAGCCGCGGACTCTCAACCACGCGGTCCGCGCCTCGTCGGTCTTGCTGTCGGCGTGCTGGCCACCATCGACTTCGATGGCGACTTTGTGAACCTCGGAAAAGAAATCCAGAACGTAAGGACCAAGAGGATGCTGGCGGCGAAACTTCACACCGTCGAGCTGGCGGTCGCGAAGCGCAGCCCACAGCTTCCGCTCCGCGTCTGTCAGATTTTGTCTCAAGCGTCTGGCAGGCTCGCTTGCCACTACCGCTTCCCCTCACCCGCTCGCTAGCGCTCGCGACCTCTCCCGGCGGGAGAGGTAAATTTCAAAGAAGCTTTCTTAGCTCGGTCTTCAGCACCTTGCCGTAATTGCTCTTCGGCAATTGGTCGAGGAAGCGGTACTCCTTCGGGCGTTTGAAGCGGGCGATGCTGTCGAGGCAGAGCCGGTCGAGCTCCGCTTCCCCGGCCTTCGCCCCGGCGCGGCAGACGACGAAGGCGACGACCTTCTCGCCCCATTCAGCGTCGGGCGCGCCGACCACCGAGACTTCCTGCACCGCGTCGTGAAGCAGCAGGACCTCTTCCACTTCGCGCGGGTAGATGTTGCTGCCGCCAGAGATAATGACGTCCTTCGAGCGGTCGCGCAGCGTGAGATAGCCGTCGGCATCGAAGGAGCCGACATCGCCGGTGTGCAGCCAGCCGTTGCGCAGGGTCTGCGCCGTGGCCTCGGGATTGCGCCAGTAGCCGGGCATCACCGGCTCGCCACGCGCCAGGATCTCGCCCACCTCACCCGCCGGCAGCGGCTTGTCGTCGGCGTCGCCGACCCGCGCCTCGACCACGCTCTGCGCCACGCCCGCCGAGGCCAGGCGGTCGTCGCGGCCTTCGCGCATCGCCGCCTCGAACATGGTGCGGGTCATGCCGGTGATGGTCATCGGCGATTCGCCCTGGCCGTAGAGCTGCGCCAGGCGAAAGCCGAGCGCGCCGATGGCTGTCTTGATGTCGGCGACGTACATCGGCGCGCCGCCATAGGCGATGCAGCGCAGCGCCTCGATCCGCGCCGAGCGTATCCCCGGATGATCGACCATGCGCTTCACCATGGTTGGCGCGGCGAACATCGATACGCCCTGCCAGTGGCCGAGCAGGTCGATGAGCTCCGCCGGATCGAACTGCCCGCTTTCGGGCACGACCTGGCAGTTGCCCTGCAGCACGTGCGGCACAATGTAGATGCCGGAGCCGTGCGACATCGGCGCCGCGTGAACGATGCAGCCGGGTGCGGGCGGATCGATGTCGATGAAGTAGCTGGTCGCCATCGCCAGCAGCATGCGGTGGGTGATGATGGCGCCCTTGGGCCGACCGGTCGTGCCGCTGGTGTAGAACAGCCAGGCCATGTCGCTGGCCGCCGTCTCGGCATAGGGGATCGGCTCGGCGCGGAGCAGCGTCGCGAAGTCGGGGCCGGTGACATCGAGGATCGGCGCCGGGCAATTCGCCTCGCGCGCCGCGGTAGCTGCCCCCTCGGCCAGGTCCGGTGTGGTGAAGATGAGCTTCGCCCCGGAGTGATCGAGGATGTAGGCGATCTCCTTGGGATGCAGCTTGGCGTTGACCGGCACGGCCGCCAGCCCCGCGTGCCAGCACGCGTACATGAGCTCGGCGTAGACCGGCGTGTTCTTCATCACCAGCGCCACGCGGTCGCCGATCGCCAGGCGGGAGCGCAGGGCGCCGGCGAGGCGCGCCACGTGCCCCTGCATCTGCGACCACGTCGCGACGACGCTGCGGCCGGAGGCCAGCGCCGGACCATCCGGGTTTACCCGCGCGTTGCGCAGCAGATGATGGACGAGGTTCACGCCACTTCCTTCGCGGAGATCAGCCGCCCAGCGGCGGCCCGAGGATGGCGTAGGTCGTGGTGGCATGCGCTACCGGCTCGTCACGACCGTCGGCGCGGATCGTGATCTCGCCGAAGGCGAGCGTCTTGCCGAGGCGCAACACCTTCGCCGCGATGAGCGCATCGACGCCGGAGACCGGCTTCATGAAGCTGATCGTCTGCCCGACCGTGGTCATCGGCCGGAATCCGCCGGAGGCACCGGAGATGGCCAGCACCATCACCGTGTCGGCAACGGTCATCAGCGCCTGGCCGCAGATCGTGCCGCCGACACGCACCAGCCTGTCGCTGAACGGCAGGCGCACCCGCGCCTCGCCGTTGCCCACCGCCTCGACCTTCAGGTTGAGGTCGAGCACCCAGGGCGCGAAATTCGCGGCGAGGATCGCCTGCGCGTCAGCGGCCGTAAGAGCCATCTAGCGGATCCATTCGAGAAGACCGGCCTGCTTGCTGACATAGACCAGGCCGAGCACGACGGCGTAGGCGGCGAGCCCGAAGACCGCCGCGCGCAGCATCACCTTGAGATGAACCATCACTCCGGCAGTATGGCCGGAGGTGCCGACGCTGAAAAGCCTTCAGGCCCGGCGGGCCGCTCCACCGAGAGCGCCGATCGGCGCGCGCATCATGCGGGCGATCTGGTTGAACACGCCCTCGTAGTAGCTCGGCTGCTTGTAGGCATCGAGGCTCCAGGGCTGCGCCGCCGCGGCCCTCAGTTCCTTCACCTTCTTCTGCAGGAACAGGTAGGTGCGCGGCGCGGTGTCGACCAGGCGCGGCGCCAGATTGCCGAGCCCCGCCTTGGGCAGAAAGACCGGCCCGCCGGCCTCGACCCAGGAGATCAGCAGCTGGAAATCCTCGTCGAGAACCTGCTGATAGCGGGCGATGTCGGTGTCGACCCAGACGCTGTCGGGGGCGCTGCCCGGTGCGCGACGCGTACGGATACCGATCGTGTTGGGCTCGCCCCGGCATTGCGCGGCCAGGCCGCCTTCGGTCAGCCGCATCTCGTCATCGTCGAAGGCAAAGAGGAACAGCTTGCCGGCGCGCACACGATCGCGCGTCACCATAGGTATGTCGAATACCGGCATGTGCCTTCTTACCCCCTCACGTTACCGCCGGCCCGATTCCGGCGGTGATCGCTGACAGCCAATCGAAGTTTCCTGTGCGTCTCTAGCGGCGCGTCTCCAGCAGATCGAGAATGCGGCGGATCGAGCGCGAGTTGTCGCGCACGCGATACGACCAGGTCTGAGTGAGCTGCCGGATCCACTGCCGGGCGCTGGGATCGTTGGGGTCAGCCTCCAGCTTGCGCTGGATGTCCTCAACCGCCCGCAGATCGACCGCGGCGTGGGAGACGTGCTCCCCGGTTTTCTGGCAGGCGGCAATGATGCCGCCGAGCATCTTGGCCGCGGCAAGGGCCGGAGCGTCCGGAGCCTCGGCGGCAGCGTCAGGCTTGCTGGTGAACATAGGCTCGCGTGCTCTGTGGATAAGAGAGACGAATCGACCGTCCTTATAAAAATTGTTTCAAAGACGGCCCAGTTGCGTCAAGCGAATGGGGCTTTCCGAAAAAATTTTTATACGTAACCGCTTAGCGACTTTTTAAGCAGGCGACAGGCGGTCTTGGATTCGCCGCCGAATCGCGACTCGACAAACTATCCGGAGAGTTATCCACATATCCACAAGCCTACGGTCCGGTGTTCGGGCCGATCGACGTGTCGGCGTAAACCAGCGAGTTCATCACCAGTCCGAAACCGATCAGCAGCGTGATCATCGCCGTGCCGCCGTAGGAGAGGAACGGCAGCGGCTCACCGACCACCGGCAGCAGCCCCATGACCATCGCCAGGTTGACGAAAGCGTTGGCGAAGAACGCCGTGGAGATGCCGATGGCCACGAGGCGCGCGAACTGGCTGCGCGCGCGCAGGGCGATGCCCAGACCGTAGAACAGGATTGCCGTGTAGAGGCCGATCAGCACCAGCCCGCCGACCAGCCCGAACTCCTCCGACAGCATGCTGAAAATGAAGTCGGTCTGCCGTTCCGGCAGGAACTGGAGATGACCCTGCGTGCCATTGAGGAAGCCCTTGCCCCAGAGCCCGCCCGAGCCCAGGGCGATCTTGGACTGGATGATGTGGTAACCCGCCCCCAGCGGATCGCTCTCCGGGTCGAGGAAGGTCATGACGCGCTGCTTCTGGTAGTCGCGCAGGAAGCTCCAGGCGAGCGGCAGCGCGCCCGCCCCCGCCAGACCGACCCCGACGAACTTCCAGATGCGCACGCCGGCACAGAAGAACATCGCGGCCGCCGTGAGGAGCATGAGCAGCGTGGTGCCAAGCTTCGGCTGCTTGAGGATCAGCACCGCCGGCACGATCAGCAGGACCAGAGGCCAGAGCAGATAAAGCGGATTGCCGATCTTCTCCGGGTTGAGGCCGTGGAAGTAACGCGCCAGCACGAGGACCATGGCGATCTTCATCAGCTCCGACGGCTGGAGCTGCAGCGGCCCGACCTCCAGCCAGCGCTGGGCGCCCATGCCGGTCGTGCCCATGACATGCACGAGGATGAGCAGCACCAGGCCGATGGCGTAGGCCGGATAGGCTACCCGATACCACAGCCGGATATCCGTCAGGGCGACGAGCAGCATCAGCACGAAGCCGGCCGCGAAGCGGTACATCTGCCGGGACGCCCACGGATCGAGGCTGCCGCCGGCGGCGGAGTACAGCACAACGAAACCGATCGAGCAGGTGGCGACGATCAGTGCCGCCAGTCCCCAGGGAATGCGAAGGATACGCTTCGACAGAGGTAACGGCTGTGCACGCTGCGCCCGGAACCCTTGCAGGACAGACGTCGTCATGAGGTTCACCAGATTCGGATACGGACGCCATCCACGGCCCGCTCCGCGATAGTAGCGGGATTCCCGCTCCTGTGAGCGGGAGATTGAGCCTCTGGAACGTCCAAGCCTGACGGTAGCGTCCGGTCAGGCGCCCGGCCGGGCGTTGACTCCGACCGACTGCGCCGCCGCGCCGATGGCGCGCCAGGTCTCGGCGTCGATCGGGATACCTTCAGCCAGGCGCCGGGCGCGCGAGCGCCGCTCCGGGTCGCCCGGGACCATGACCCGGTCGACTCCCTTGCCCGGCGGCGAAGCTTTGACGAACTCCGTCATGGCCCGTACCGCCTCGTAGTATTGCTGCGCCGCGCCCAGCGCCTTGGGGTCGATGATCACCGAGAGCATGTTGTTGACGATGCATTTCGGAATGTCCTCGCCGCGATAGGCGAGCAGGCCGCCGGTCAGCGCACCGGCAAAGAGCTCGACGACCAGCGCCAGGGCATAGCCCTTGTGCTCGCCGAAGGGCAGCAGCGTGCCGCGCGGCTGACGGAAGAAAGCGCCGGGATCGGTGGTGGGATTGCCCTCGGCATCGAGCAGCGCGCCCTCGATGATCGCCTCACCCTTGTTGTGGGCGACGCGGATCTTGCCGATGGGCAAACGACTGGTCGCCATGTCGAGGATGATCGGCTCGTCGCCGTCGACCGGCACGCCGCAGGTGAACGGGTTGGTGCCGAAGCGTGAGTCCGTACCGCCGAAGGGCGCGACCGACGGGCCGCTGCCGACCGTGCTGGTGTAATGCATGGACGCGAGGCCCGCGGCAGCACACTGCTCGGCCCAGCCGCCGATGCGGCCGAGATGGTGGCTGTTGCGCAGCGCGATCAGCGCGACGCCCTTCTTCTTCGCCTTGGCGATGCCGATCTCCATCACCTGCTCGCCGATCACCTGGCCGTAGCCGAAGCCGCCGTCGACCACCGTGATGACGTCGGTCTCCGAGACGATCGTCGCCCTGGCGTTGGGAGTGAGCGTCCGCGCCCGCGCATTGGCGATGTATTGCGGGATCATGCCGACGCCGTGCGAGTCATGCCCGCGCAGATTGGCCTCGATGAGCTGGGTCGCGATCTTGTCAGCTTCGCTCGCGGAGGAGCCTGCCGCCTTGCAGATGGAAGCGATGTATTCCTTCAGGGGCTCGGGACGGATGACGATGTCGGTATCGGCCATGGGCGCTCCGCTGTGACGACAGGGTGATATCAGGTCCGCGCCGGGCGGACGAGCGTGGCGTAGGCCAGCGCCGAGAGCAGCGCCATGACGCCGATAGCCCCCGCCATCGGCAGCTGCGTGCCGTCGAACAGGGCCGCGACCGCCGTGCCGACGATCGCGCTCAGCCCGTACTGGCACAGCCCGATCAGCGACGAGGCATTGCCGGCGATCTGCGGAAACGGCGTGAGCGCGCCGGCCATGGCCTGCGGCAGCACAAGAGCGAACGCGAACATGTAGAAGAACATCGGCCCGAGGATGGCGGCAACGTGGTTGACCTGCAGCGCGGCCAGAGCGGCCATGCTCACCCCACCGATCAACGTCAGGACTGTGCCAATGCCCAGCAGACGGTCCATGCCCAGACGCAGCACGAAGCGGCCGCTGATCCACGAGCCGATCAGATAGCCGGACATGGAGAGCGCGAAGAGGTAGCCGAAATCGGAGGCCGTGAAGCCAAGCACCCTCAGCAAGACGAAGGGCGAGCCGGAGAGGAAGGCAAACATCCCGCTGCCTACGCAGGACGCCGTCAGTGCGTAGCCGAGATAGAGCCGCGAGGACAGCAGCGTGCGGATATTTCCGGCCATGCGGCGGAGGCGCAGCGCCTCAGGGTCCAGCCGCCGGTTGGTCTCGCCGAAATGCAGCGCCACGACCGCCAGCGCGATGACACCATAGAGGGTGACGAAGACGAAATTCGCACGCCAGCCGAAGGTGACGTGCAGCTGGCTGCCGATGATCGGCGCCACCACGGGTGCAAATCCGGCGATCACCGCCATGTAGGACAACAGGCGGGCGGCACTCTCACGGTCGTAGAGATCGCGGACGACGGCCCGCCCGAGGACAGGGCCGCTACACATGCCAATCGCCTGGAAGAAACGCGCGGCGATCAGCACCTCGACCGTCCCCGCACTCGCCGCGACCGCAGACGCCACGACATACAGGACGAGGCCGGCCAGCATCAGGGGCCGGCGACCGAAGCGGTCGGACAGCGGACCGTAGACATACTGGCCGATAGCGAAGCCGACGATGAACGCTGTCAGGGTGAGCTGGACACGCTCGACAGTGGCGTCGAAAGCCTCGGTCATGCTCGGCATCGACACGAGGTAGATGTCGTTCGACAGCGGCCCCAGCGCGGCGAGCGCGCCGAGAGCGGCAATCAGGGCAAACGAGTCCGGGCGAAGCATCAGGCCGTCATACGCATGTTGGGGTGCCGCCATGATGCGGCACGACAGAAATCCGCCCTACCCTGTCCGTGACTTGAGAGATCAGCGCGCGAGGCCGACCGCGCCCTGGAGCTCGGCGCCTTCGAGCTTGCAATCGCGGAGCTTGGCGTCGGTGAAGCGCGCGCGATGCAGGATGGCGCCGGTGAGATCGGCGCCGGTGAGATCGGCGCCGGTGAAATCCGCGTCCGCCAGGCGTACGCCACGCATCACCGTGCCGTGCAGTTTGGCGCGGGCGAGACGCGCGCGGTCGAGGCGCGCCTGCCAGGTGCGGTCGCCGACGGCGACCCCCGAACCGGACACCGGCGTCATGCTGGCGCCGGAGAGGTCGGCCTCCTCCAGCATGGCATGATCGAAATTGACGCCGCGCAGGTCCGCCCCCTGCAGCTTCGCCTGGCGAAGATCGGCAAAGGCGAGGTCGGCCATGGCCAGCTTCGAATCGCGCAGGTCCGTGCCCACCAGGACCGCGCAGTTCAGCACCGCGGCGGCGAGATTGGCGCCACGCAGATTGCGGCCGGAGAGAAACGCCTGAGATAGATCCGCGCGCTGGCCGTTACGGCTCCCGGACTGCACCCAGGAATCGTGCCCTTCGAGGATCTGCTGCAGCCGCTCGATCAGCGTGGGATCGGACCGGCTGAGATTCGAGGCCTGCAGCTCCTTGCTGTTATAGGCCGAGGGATCGACGACCGCGCCCGCGAGGTCGGCACCGGCGAAATTAGCGCCGCTCCATTCGGCGCCCAGCATCGTGGCGCCGCGCAGGCAGGCGCCCTGCAGGTTCGCGAACCCGAGATCGGCACCATCGAGATTGGCGCCGACCAGCAGCGAGCTGCGGAAATCCGTGCGGTTCGCCTTGATGTTCTTGAGGATGGCGTCGGTGAGATCGGTCTGCACGACGAAGGCCGTCGACAGGCGCGCGCCCGTGAGGTCGGCGCGCGGCATCGCGGCGGCGGTCATCTCCGAGGCCAGCGGCTCGAAATGCACGGAGACGAGATTACCGGTGGTGTCCGTCTGCAGCAGCTGGCCTTCGCGCAGATCCGCCTGGCTGAGCTTCGCCTCGGTGAGATCCGCACCGCGCAGACAGGCGCCGCGCATGTCGGCGGTCGAGAAATCGGAGCCGCTGGCGATCACCAGCCGCAGATCGCCGGCGAACAGGTTGGCGTTGATCAGCTTGGTGCCAACCAGCCGCACCTGGCGCAGACGCGCCGCCGTCAGATTGGCGTCGCTGAGGTCGCGTCCCGAAAGGTCGTGTCCGGAGAGGTCGCAGTAGGAAAGGTCGGCCCGCCGGCCGCCCGTGCGGGCCAGCCGGAACAGCGCATGCGCGTGCAGCACCTTGTCCATCTCGGCGCGCGAGAGCTTGCGCCAAGTGGTCCGTGCGCCATCCGCGGCGTGAGTCATAGGGCCCCTTCCGACAGTCTTACGAGCGTATCGAAGGCCACCGTCTACGGCAATGAATAAACGGTGAAATTTGCGCTGGCGCCGTTGCATCCCATGCCTGGGACAGGGCGTGAACAGCACCCGTTTGGCGCCAGAGCACTTCTTTTTTGCCGGGGATTTTGCTGAAATCGCCCCACTGCCGGTCGGCGCGACCGGGCCCGATCGCGCCACAGCCAGGGGGCTTCATGCAGAACGTACAGACATCGCTGGTCACGGCCTGGGAGCAGGCAACCGCCTTCCTCGCACTCTACGGGCTCGGTGCGCTGGGCGGCATCGTCATGCTCGTCGTCGGCTGGAAGGCCGCGGTATGGGCCTCGCGTGCGGTCGATGCGGGACTCGCGCGCGTGCAGTCGACCGACCTGACGCTGCGCCGCTTCATCGCCAGCGTCGTGCGCTACGTCATTCTCACCTTCACCATCCTCGCCGTGCTCTCGCAGTTCGGCGTGCAGACCACCAGCCTGATCGCGGTGTTCGGCGCCGCCGGCCTTGCCATCGGCCTCGCTCTCCAGGGCACGCTCGCGAATCTCGCAGCCGGCGTGATGATTCTGGTGTTCCGCCCCTTCAAGATCGGCGACGACGTCGACGCGGGCGGCCACAAGGGCACGGTGGAATCGATCGACCTCTTCACCACCGAGCTGCGCACCGCCGACAATCTTCAGCTCCTCGTACCCAACGGCAAGATCTGGGGCACGGCGGTCACCAATTTCAGCACCCACGCGACCCGCCGTGTCGACCTCAAGCTGGTCATCGACAACACCCTCGATCTCGATCAGGCCATCACCAGCGTGCGCGAGACGCTGAGCCGGGATTCGCGGACACTCGCCAGCCCGGCACCGACGGTCATGGTGAGCGAGGTCACGGAAGCCGGGGCTACCCTCACGGCGCAGGCCTGGACCAAGAGCGACACGCATGGCGACCTGAAGGTGGCCCTGATGAGATCGCTCAAAAGCACGCTAAATGCGTGTCTAAAAACGGTTTCCGGCTAGGGACATTCCCTCGGCCGCTTCAGGGTTCCTCGTGATTGCCTGACCCTGAACCATCCAACATGATTCCGCGTATGTATGTTAAGATAGGTTAATGATTCGGCACGCCCCCTGGCTGTAGTCAGACCCATGGCCTTCGACGCGCCCATACCCGCCGAGCCCCGCGCCGATCACGGCGCCGCCGGCGATCTCGTTCTCAACGGTCAGCACCAGATCTTTCCGCGCGAGCCGATCGCGGCACTCACCGGGCGGGGGATCGAGGCGTATCGCGCGGTCGACCGGCGCTTCCCCAGCGATTCCTTCGTCGCGCTGATCTGCAACGGCGAGAGTGCGCCGCGTATCGACGCGATGAACAGCCTGCGCGGCCTCTCCAAGCCGGGCCTGCTCAGCCTCGTCGCCTTCGGACCGGTGAACTGGGCGGACGGGCGCCAGCGTCTGGCCGCCGTCTACAGCGCGCCGCAATCTGGTCAGTTCGCCCTGACCGCCCCCCTGAAGCCGACGCAGATCGTCGAAGGCCTGCTGCGCCCGATGGCCGCGGCACTGCACGAGATCCATGCACGGGGCACCACGCATCGCGCCATCCGGCCGGACAACCTGTTCATGCGCGAGCCCGGCGCCACGATCCTCGCGCTTGGTCCCTGCACGGTCACGCCGCCGGGCTTCGGCCAGCCGGAGATCTACGAGCCGGTCCACAGCGCCATGGCCGATCCCGCCGCCCGCGGCAACGGCACCGCGAAGGACGACCTGTTCGCGCTCGGTATGACCGCCGTCGCCCTGCTGCTCGGCCGCCAGCCGGGCAGCGAGCACGACCGTGACACGCTGATGATCCGCCGGCTGGAACTCGGCTCGCTGGAAGCAGTGGTCGAGCGCCATACCGTGCCGCGCGAGCTCATCGACGCGCTCGACGGCCTGACCGCCGACGACGAGAACGAGCGCTGGACGGTCGCAGCGCTGCAGAAATGGCTGAACGGCGGTCGCCCCGACCAGCCGCGCTCCTACGACACGACGCACGCCCTCGTCCCGTTCGAGATCGCCGGCAAGCCGGTGCGCAACGCCCGTTCGCTCGCCTACATGCTCGGCCGTCACTGGGTGGAGGGGGCTCACCACCTGCGCGGCGAAGAGCTGATCCGCTGGCTGCGTGATTACGCGCCCGAGCGCACCGCCGCGCCGATGCTCGACCATGCCCTGGCCGAGCGCGAGCTCAATGTCGAGGGCGATGACAACGATGCCCTGATGGTGTCGCGGGCCACGATGGTCCTCGATCCCGAAGGCCCGATCCGTTTCCGCGCCGCCGCGGTCCAGCCGCACGGGCTTGGGCCCTATATCTACGAGGCGATGAAGAATGCGGAGAAGCGCGTCGCGGCGACCGGCATCCTGCGCTACGGGCTGCCGCAGCGCGTGCTCGACCGCCGCGTCTCGGAGCGCCGCGCCAGCGCGCGCCGGGTGACGCGCCAGGCCATCAATTTCGAGCGGTTGCGCCGCTGGGCCCAGTCGAGCGAGCCGTGGGAAGGCCTCGAGCGCTGCCTCTACGATCTCAATCTCAACGTGCCCTGCCTCAGCCCGATGACCGGCGGGCGCTGGGTCTCCAGCGCCGAAGACCTGATCAACGCGCTCGACGCCTACGCTCTGACCGGGGCCGCGTCCGAACCGACGCTCGATGCGCATCTCGCTGCCTTCATCGGCTCGCGCTTCGAGGCTGCCGGCGACGCCCTGCTCACACTGATGAAGCCGAGCGAGGCCGACGGCGATGCGACACTCGGCGCCATCCGCCTGTTCGCCGAGCTGCAGCAGGCCTACGGTTCCAAGCCGCTGCGCGGCATCGCCCAGTGGTGCGGCACCCTGGCCAAGCGCGTGGCCGAACAGATCCATCACCGGCCGACGCGCCAGAAGCTGATCGGCGCCATCGAGCAGGCCCTCCCGCTCGGCAGTGTCGCCACCCTCCTCAAGATCGTCGACGTGCCGGGCCTGCGTCAGCGCGACGAACGTGGCTTCAACGTGGCCAAGGGCGAGCACGCCCGGCTGGCCTTCGACATCCAGGCCATCGAACGCAGCGCCGAGGCCCGCCGGGCCCGGGCCCAGCAGCGCGGCCGCGACAACGCGGCGCTGCTTTCGGGTGCCGGCTCGGTGGTGATGAGCTTCCTCACCCTGATGCTGGATAACGGCCGATGAACGCCTCCGCCTCCCGAATCACCGCCAACGGCCGGGCCGCCATTGCGGCGATCGTGCTGGGCGGGCTGATCGTCATCGCGGCAAGCGCCTTCTCGTACCTGGTCTTTCTCATGCTGGCGACGGCGCCGATCATCGCCGCCTCGATGCTGGAGCGCCCGGGTCAGCGGCAGGCCACGGTCTCGGTTGCTGCCCTGACCATGTCCACGGTGATCCCGCTCATTCTCGGTGCCATCGCCACGGGCAGCGACCGCGACCTGCTGCGCAGCCCGACGGCCTGGATGTTCGTGGCCACGGCCGCCATCCTCGGCGCCGGCATCTACTTCATGCTGCCGGTCGTCGCGGTGTGGTTCGAGGATATGCGCGCCAGCACCAAGCTGCGCAAGATGCGCGAGCGCCAGCAGGCCCTCGTCGCCGACTGGGGCCCCGAGATCGCCAAGCGCTAGCTGCAAAGCAAAACGCCCGGGCCGAAAGGCCCGGGCGTTTCACCGCAGTCCTATGTCTACGCTACGGACGCGACGCCGGACGATCCGACGGCGGCATGCTGCCGGTAGTCGTCGGGGCCCGCTCACGCGGCGCCGAAGCGGCTCGTGGCGGCGCCTTGTACTCGGGCGCGCTCTTGATCTGGTCCGCCGTCATGCTGGCGGTCGCCTTCTCGCCCGTCGCGTCGACCTTCACGTCGCTCCACGGCAGCTGCACCTTCTTGGCGCCGACGCCGAGCACGCCGCCGGTCGAGACGATGACGTGGGTGATCTTGCCGTCCGAACCGATGACCAGATCGTCGATCTCACCGATCGTCTCGTCCTGGGCGTTCTTCAGGTTGAGGTCCATCAGGCGGCTGCCGAGCAGGTTACCGTTGCTCATCGAACTCGCCGGCGCGGTGGCCAGCGGAGCGCTCGGAGCCGGTGACGGCACGGAAGCCGCAGGCGGCGCGCTCGGAGCCGAGGCAGCAGGCGGTGCAGCCGTACCCGGCGTTGACGGTGTCGAGGTCTGGGCGAACGAAGCCGACGCCATGAGGGCGACTGCGGCTGCGCTCAGGAACAGGGTTTTCTTCATCGATATCCTCCGGGGTTGATCGCGTGCCGTTCGGCCTGTGTTCAGCCGCGGCTGCACGCTAAACGCCGCGCTCCTGTTGAAGGTTCCTCTGATGCCGCGGTACGCCGAGACGGACCTCAGCTCGCCGCGTGGACGTGAATGTCCGTCGCGCCGCGGCGTGTGAGGATGTCGCGAGCCACCGCCTCGCGTGAGCCATCACGCAGCGCCACCCACAGCACGATCCCGCCGCGCTCAACCTGCTCGTGCAGGAATTCCTCGCGCGAGCCCTTGGCCTTACGTCCCATTGCATTCACCAGGAGGCCGGCACCGCCACCTGCCACTGCCGCCCCGGCGATGGCAGCGAGCGCACCTCCGCCCGTGAGAATTGTGGCACCCGATGCGAGAAACGCCGCAATTGTGCCGGCGAGACTGGTGGCCAACGTACGGCCCTGCCGCACATCGCTGTCCGAAACGATCGAACCGCGCGGGGCGTCCGGATCATCCGCGGTGCGCCTCGTATCCCGCACCAGCGTCGATACGTCGCCGGAGAACACATGCTCCTGCGCCAGCAGACTCATATCGGCGCGATCCCAGCCGCTGCTGGCAAGGTCGTTGATAGCGCCTTCGAGCTGCTCGGGTGATGTGAAGACGGCAACGATCTCGCGGAGATCGTCCAGCGTCGCGGAAGCAGGCGTGTGGTCAACAGTGCGTACCATGATGCCGAATCAACGCAGCGGTGGCGCTTTCCGTTCCCGAGACCTCCCGCGCCTTCGTGCGATACCGCAGCGATTCGGGGTTTTCCCTCAACTCGGCTCGGAACATTCCCCATGCGCGGCCGTTCAAGGGTTGCTGTTAACGAATTTGATCTGATGGAGGGATGGAATGGCCGAGGGTCGTGGCGATACGTCGAAGCGCGGATTCGCTTCGATGGATCAGGCGCGCCAGCGCGAGATTGCTCGCAAAGGCGGCGAGAGCGTGCCTGCCGAGAAACGCAGCTTCTCTCAGAATCATCAGCTGGCCGCTGAAGCCGGCCGCAAGGGCGGGCTGTCGAGCCAGGGCGGGCGAAATCGTAACGCGAATCGCGATACGGCCTCCTCAGCGACACGGCCCGATGGCAGCGGAATGGGCAGCGGCGGAAGCGATCAGGCCTCTCATATGCGAGGAGATAGCGGGAGTTCCATAAGCCCGCCTCGACGCGACGCCTGAAGATTCGAAGGAGAGTTCAAAGCGGGGCGCTCAAGGGCGTTCCGCTTTTCTTTTGCTCGCCAGCGGGCGGAACCAACCCGAAATCGCGCCGTTGCATGCGTGTCCCCTTTTCGTCACGGGAGCGCAACGACATGGCGCAGGCCAAGACGCCCGGATCATCTACCCGCGGCTTCGCTTCGATGGATCCTGCCAAGCAGCGGGCCATTGCCCGCAAAGGCGGCGAAAGCGTGCCCTCGGAGAAGCGGAGCTTTTCACGGAATCCCGAACTGGCGGCGGAAGCCGGCCGTAAAGGCGGTCAAAGCGTGCCCGACGAAAAGCGCAGCTTCTCACGCAACCCCGAGCTTGCAGCAGAAGCCGGCCGCAAAGGCGGCCAGAGCGTACCTGACGAAAAGCGCAGCTTCTCCCAAGATCCCGCGTTGGCCGCTGAGGCGGGACGAAAAGGTGGCCAGGAGAGCGCCGCGCGCACGCCGGAGAAAGCCGACAGCAGGACCAGCGAGCGTGTCGAGCACGGTTGAAGCGTAGCCTTAGACAAGAAGGCGCGCCGAAAACTCGTCGGAGGCCTCTTTCCGTCACAACGACCACTGATGTACCGCCTCACGCGATTCAAGCAGCCCATCCATGTGCGGTTTTGGGCAACCGTTGTTCACCGATCTTCTCTTTGACGGGCCTCGCCAGTTGACCATACTGGCCTGGCATTGTTGACGATCTGGGCTTCGGCTGTAGCTCGGGTTCTCGCAAGCGCTGGCGCGCTCGCGAAAGCTTAGAGGTGGACACATGTCGCAGAGCCCGCACGAAATCGCCGCCCGCGTTCCTTACCTCCGACGTTACGCCCGGGCGCTCACCGGCCATCAATCGACCGGAGACCAGTATGTCCGCATCTGCCTCGAGATGATTGTCGAGGATCCGGAGATCCTGCCCTCGACCGGAGACCTGATGCGCGACATGTTCCGTCTCTTCCACAAGGTGTGGTCGGAGACGTCCCCGACCAACATCATGAGCCATGCGGAAACGCCGCGCCGGCAGGATGCCGGCATCCTCGAGTCCTTCCGCGGGCTGCCGGCGATCGAGCGCCAGGTGCTGCTGCTGGCGGCACTCGAGCGATACTCGTTCGGCGACATTGCCTACATCCTCTCCATCACCGAGGAAGAAGCACGGAGCTACTTCAACCAGGCGCAGCTCGATATCCGGGATGAGCCATCGGTGCCTGTGATGATCATCGAAGATGAGAAGGTCATCGCCTACGACCTGCGCTCGATCGTTGAAGACATGGGCCACACGGTATGCGGTGTCGCCGAGCGCGAGGACGAGGCCGTCGAACTCGCCGCACGCACCCGCCCGCGTATCATCCTCGCCGACATCCAGCTCAAGGACGGCGGTAGCGGCATCGCCGCGGTGCGCAAGATCCTCGAACGCATCGACGTGCCGGTGATCTTCATCACCGCCTATCCCGAGTACCTGCTGACCGGCAACGCGCCCGAGCCGACCTTCGTCATTACCAAGCCGTTCAACCGCGACACGATCGTCGCGGCGGTGTCGCAGGCGATCTACGTCTCCCGGCCGCCCTCGGCCGGCGCCGATGAAGAGAGCGACGCGCCTCTTCTTCATCACGCTCCGGAGCACTAGACTACGCTAGCGGTCGCTCACCGGCACGTTGACGATGACCGAGTTGCCGTCCGGCCCGCTGTGATACTCGGCTTTGCCGTCGAGCTGATCGACCAGGCTGCTGACCACCGTTCCACCGAAGCTCTGATCGAGACCGGCTGAGCCTGGCGCCCGCTCCCCGTCATCACTGATCACCAGCCGCAGGCCGCCATCGACTCGCTGAAGCACCACGGTCACTGTGCCCTTCTGTCCGGGCAGGAATGCGTGCTTGGCCGCGTGGCTCACCAGCTCGGTCACCACGAGACCGATGAGGATCGCCTTGTCCGCGTTGAGCTTCACCGGATCGAGGGTCAGCACGAAACGAATGTCGGTATCGACACCGGCAAGCGTGCGCTGCAGATCGCCGCATAATCCGCGCAAGTATTCGTCGCCTGAGATGTGCTTTAGATCGACCGAGCGATAGAGCCGGTCGTGCACGCGCGCGACCGTCGCCACCCGGTTCGACGCCTCCTCAAGCTGCTCGCCGATGCCCGGATCTCCCGCCGCTTTGCCCTGGAGCCGCAACAGGGCACCCACCAGCTGCAGGCTGTTCTTGATGCGGTGATTCATCTCCCGCGTCTGCGCTTCCTTGTCCTCCACATGCCGCGCCAGCTCCTGGCTGGTCTGCTCGAGCTCCTGGGTGCGCTCGCGTACCCGGTCGTCGAGATGATCGGCCAGCGACCGCAGCGCAGCTCCGGCGGCTTCCTGGCGGCGAGCGAGAACCAGCGCAATCAGCAGGACCGCAGCCACCAGCAGGAAGGCCGAAAAGCCGAGGATGGCACCGGGAAGCAGCGCCTCCCGCCAGGCGCCGCGAATATCGGCGTTGTTCAGGCCGACGCTCACGAAGACCGGGAACGTGCCGGCTCGCGCGAACGCCTCCGTCCGCCGACGCCCGTCATCCTCGACCTCGTAGAGCACGCCGCCCTGCGGCAACCGTGCCAGATGGTTGTGGCCGCCCCATTTCAGGCCGTAGGCCTCGGGCTCCGGGGGATACCGGAGCAGAATGGCGAGGTCCGACCGGAAGACGTCGACGACAATCGGAAGCTCCGGCCGCAGCGCCCCATAAAAGGCATAGAAGGATTCCGGATCGATCACCGCCGTGGCGACGCCGCGGAAGCGACCGCTCTCGTCGTTGATGCGACGGCTGATGTAGACTGCCGGTTTTCCGGTCGTATGGCTGGTCAGCAGCCGGCTGACGAAGGGCCCCGCGTCCGTCTGTTGCTGAATCCGGAAATGCTCGCGATCTGCCACGCTGCTGGCCGGCGCGGGAAAGCTGCGGCTCGTCAGGACCAGATCGCCGCGTTCGTCGACCAGCCCCACGGCCTCGACGAAATGGAAATTCTCCGGCAGCCGACGCAGGAACTCGTGGCTGTCTCGGGAATCGCGCAGGTCTCTCCAGCTGCGGCCGGCGACCGCGGTCATGGCCAGCGAAGTCACCAGATGACTGGCGTCAAGAACGCGCTGCGTGTGCTCGGCCAGCAGCAGCGCCAGATTCTCCGCCGTCTCCGACGCCTCGCGCTCGACGATCCAGCGCTGCTGCAGGGCATAGACCCCGAACAGCCCCGACGAGATCACAAGCAGGATGGCCGCAATCCACGCGATCGAGTGCGTCGGCCGCGACAGGAATCCGCTTCCGCTCGGACGGCTGCCGCGCGGCCGATCAGCGCTCCACGCCGTGCGGGCGGAGTATGTTCCGTTCTCTGGCATGCGTCATGGCAGGATCGGCGATAGGCCTTTCCGGTCAAGCATCAAGCCGTGCCGGGCCCGGCCTCATTTCGCCCACAGCGCCGACACCCGCCGTATCAGCGCTTTCGGGTAGGGCGCGCCCTTTTGATCACCCGTTCGCGCCCGATACTGCGCGCCGTCTTGTCCTCGCGCAGCCCGAGGAACGAGGCCTGCCGCACCACGCCGTCGCGAGTCCACGTGGCGAACTCGACCTCGCAGACCAGACTCGGCTTGACGAAATGTGCGCCGCGACGTGCCGCAGCCGGAATAGCGGAAAAGGGGTTCGCCCCTTCCAGGGTTTCGAGGCACCGCCTGAGATCGAAACCGGATTTGTGATTGAAGCCGGTGCCGACGCGGCCGGCATATTGGAACTCGTCATCCTTCCAGTAGCCCAGCAGCAGCGAACCGATACCACGCCCCCCTGCCGTCGAGTCCGTGAACCCGCCGATGACGAACTCCTGGCGCTCGCGGCATTTCGATTTGAGCCAGCCCAGCGACCGGCCCGAGACGTAAGGATCGTCCGCCCGCTTGGAGACGACGCCTTCAAGCTTCATGGCACAGGCCTGGCGGTGCACATCATCGCCCGCGGCGTCGACGTGATCGCTGTAGCGGATGACCCCGCTGCCCTCGCTGACCAGGTGCCGCAGCATCTCCTTGCGCTCGCGCAGCGGACGCCCGCGCAGATCGAATCCATCGAGATGCAGCAGGTCAAAGACGAGATAGATGATGCCTTCGGCCTTCCCTTCGGAGAGCTGCAGCTGCAGTTGCGAGAAGTCCGGCCGGCCCTCGGTGTCCAGCGCTACGACCTCGCCGTCGATCAGCGCCGTTCCCGCACGCAGGCCCAAGACGGCCTGTGCCACGCCAGTGAACCGTTCCGTCCAGTCCAGCCCGCTGCGGGTCGACAAGCGAACCTCGCCGTTTTCCAATCGCGCCTGGATGCGATAACCGTCGTACTTGATCTCATGCAGCCAACCGTCGCCGCCGGGTGGCATGGCAATCCGCGTCGCCAGCTGCGGCGGCACGAAATCCGGCAAAGCCGCCTCTCGCGCCTTCTTCTCCGCCGCCTTCCGACGGCGTGGCAGCTTCGCCTGCGGCTGATCGGAAGCCGGGCGGTTCGATTGCCAGACCGCATCCGCGTCCTTCGTAATCTCTTCCAGGGTGCGTCCGGTCTTAACGCTCTTCTCCTCCTCGAGGATGCTCTCGCCCTCGCCTTCCCGCGCCCAGCTGTCGCGGCCCTTGATCAGGAGCCAGTTCTCACGCTTGCCGTTGCCCTCGCGGTCGTTGCGGATGCGCACCAGGTGCCACTCGCCATGAAGTTTTTCCGCATGCAGACGGAATTTGAGATGGCCCTTGCGGTACATGGCCCGGGTATCGCCCAAAGGCTCCCACGTGCCGCTGTCCCAGAGCGCCACGGTGCCGCCGCCGTACTGCCCTTTCGGGATGACGCCCTCGAAATCGCCGTAGTCGATCGGATGATCCTCGACATGCACCGCGAGACGCCGGTCATGCGGATCGAGGCTGGGCCCGCGTGTCACCGCCCAGCTCTTCAGGGTTCCATCCATCTCCAGCCGGAAATCGTAGTGCAGGCGGCGCGCCGCGTGCTTCTGGATGAGGAAGCGGGAGCCGGCCTTCGCGGCAACACGACCCCTCGGCTCCGCCGTGCGCTTGAAGTCACGCTTCTGCCAGTAGCGGCTGAGCGAGCCCCCCGCCCGCGACGGCGGTTTGGGAGTGTTCTTGCGTGCGGCCGGCTTGCGCCGTACGGTGCGCGCCGCCATGACCCGTCAGCGTCGGCCGCCGGCCGCCCGTTTGCGCGGCGCGGCCTTGCGCTGGGGAGCCGGTCGCGACGACCGTGCCGAGGGCCGCGACGATGACGATTCCCGGCGGACCACGCTGCGCTTCAGCGCCTCCATCAGGTCGATGACTTCGGCGCCCTTGGGCTCCGCCTCTTCTTCGTCGGTGACGATCTTCTGGCCCTTGCGCTTCTTCTCCAGCAGATCGCGCACCGCATCCTCGTAGTGGTCCTTGAACGCTTCCGGCTCGAATGGTCCGGCCTTCTGTTCGATCAGCTGCTGGGCGAGCTCCAGCTGCTCCTTGTCCGGCTTCTCGCTGCTGATCGGCTCGAAGAAAGCGTCAGCGTCCTTGATGTCGTCCTCGTATCGCAGCGTCTCGAGCAGCATGCCCTTGCCGCTTGGCTTGAGGGCGGCGATGCGCTCACGACCGGCAATGACGATCTGGCCGAGGCCGACCTTGCCGGATTCCTTGAGTGCGTCGCGGATGACCACGAAGGCGTCGATAGCACCCTCCTCCGACGGTGCCACGAAGTAGGGCGCGTCGAAATAGATCGGGTCGATCTCGTCCGCGGCGACGAAACGCGTGATGCTGAACGTGCTCGACGATTCGAGCTTGAGGGCCTTCAGCTCCTCCGGCTCAACGACGATGTACTTGCCCTTCTCGAACTCGAAGCCTTTGACGATGTCGTCCATCTCCACCGGACCGACGCCGGGTACCGTCTTCTGGTAGCGCACGCGCTTGCCGGTCTGCTTGTGCAGTTGATGGAAGTGGAGCTCGGCCTTGCGATCCGTAGCGGTGAAAACATTCACCGGCAGGGAGACCAGCGACATGCGGATATTGCCGCTCCAGTACGGCCGTGCCGGAGCCGCAATCTTGCCTTTACGCGCCTTGGATCTTGGGGCCATCGCCTCGCTCACAACCAGATGTGGATCGGAGCGTGGTACCGCCCGGCGCCACGCCGAGTCGTAAACGCGCCGCTTGGCGCGCCGGTTCCGAGTCGCGACGTGCGTCAGCCGGAAGGGCGTCTGCGCCCGGAACGTTCAGCTAACAGCGAACCCGAGATGCTGGCGGAACCGGTTCTTGAGGAAGACGCCGTCGCGCGCGGGCAAGGCGCGCTCAGGGTTGTCCGGCGCCACCCGGATGGTGGCGAAACGCGGGCCCCCGCTCGTCTTGCGCAATTCCGGCCGCCAGGCCGCGATGGCCGCGCGCTCACGGATCTCCACGGCTGCAATACCGGCCGCCTCGGCGATGCGGTGCAGGTCGACGCCGAGCCCGGTGTGACTGCGCTGCATGCCGGTCTCGCCGTACTGACCGTTGTCGAGCACGACGATCGACAGGTTGCCGGGCTTCTTGGCCGCGATGGTGGCAAGGCCGCCAAGGCCCATGAGCTGCTCGCCGTCGCCGGTCAGCACCAGCACCGGCCGGCGCGGCTGTGCCAGCGCCAGGCCGAGCCCCATGATCGCCGCACCGCCCATGGCACCCCAGAGATAGAAATTGCCGTCGTGATCGCCGGCGGCGAACAGGTCGTAGCTCGGCGATCCCAGTCCCGAGACCACGAGCAGGTCGCCGCGATCCACCATCAGCTCTTTGACCACCGCCCGGCGGTCCAGGGTTCCCGCCTTGCTCATTTGCCGGTCCACTTCTTGCGGCCGAGCAGGCGCTGCGAGAGCAGCACCGCGACAGCCTGATCGCTGTCGAAAGCCAGCGCGGCGGCGGCCGAAACGGCCTCCGCGGCCTCATCGGCCTCATCGACACGCACGACCTTCACGCCCATCGCCTCCAGTACGCCCGGAGTGGCCCGGCCCATCGGCACCTGCCAGGGATTGAACTCAGCCCACTCGCCGCGCATGGTCACCAGAGTCAGCAACGGGAACCGGCAGCTCGCCAGCAGGCTCAGCATGTTGATGCAGTTGCCGACGCCGCTCGACTGCATCAGCAGGACCGAGCGTTGTCCGCCCAGCCAGGCGCCGGAGGCGAGCGCGATTCCCTCTTCTTCCGTGGTCAGCACGGTGGTCTGGATCTCGGCATCAGCGTGTAGCCGCTCGATCAGCCGCGCGTGGCCGGCGTCGGGAACGTAGGACGCCTGGCGGATGCCGGCCTCCCTCAGCACGCGATAGATGGCATCGGGCCAGGCCGGAGCCGTGGCGGCGCCACTCCCAGCGGCGCCTTCCGCCTGCCGGACCATTCGGGAAAACGACTTCACTGCTCACGCTCCCGTCTGTCGAAACCTTGATTTGCGGCCTTGGGCGTGGTCACGTCGCGCCGGCGGCCCCTTGGCGGAATGGTATACGCACACGACTTAAAATCGTGAGCCGAAAGGCATGTGGGTTCAAGTCCCACAGGGGCCACCACAGCTGCACCTACTGCGCCTTGTCCTCCACCGGCTCGCCGCCGAGCGAGCGCATCAGCGCCTGCAGCTCTTCCGCCGCCGCGTCGAGACGCGGGCGCTCGGTGCCGCGCAGCACGATCGCCGCCCCCACCTTGCCCATGCGGAAATAGGGATAGCTGCCGATCTCGAGGTCACTGTAGCGGCCCTGTAGTGCCGTGAGTTCCTCGGCCATCTTGCCTTCCGGCAGGTCGGCGCTGACCGTGCGCGACAGCATCGGCTTGCCGCCCTTGAGCTTGTGCCGCAGGCCATCGAACATCGCCTGCATGATCTTCGGCACGCCGGCCATGACGTAGACATTGCCGATCTGGAAACCCGGCGCGGCGCTGACCGGATTGTCGATCAGGATGCCGCCGACCGGGATGCGCGCCATGCGCCGGCGCGCGGCGTTGAGGTCAGCGGGATTGGCGTAGTTGCGCAGCAGCCGGCGGATCGCCTCGGGGTCCTCGACCAGTTCGACACCGAACGCCTTGGCGACGCAATCGGCGGTAATGTCGTCGTGGGTCGGACCGATGCCGCCGGTGGTGAAGACGTAGTCGTAGCGCGCCCGGACCTCGTTGACCGTGCGCACGATCTCGTCCTCGACGTCGGAGATGACCCGAGCCTCGCGCAGCCGTATGCCGGCGGCGTTCAGCTGCTCGGCGAGCCAGGCGAGGTTGGCATCCTTGGTCCGGCCGGAGAGGATCTCGTTGCCGATGACCAGGACGCAGGCGGTGTAGACGCGATTCTCGGATGTGTCAGACATGGTGCCAGCATACGCGATCCCCGCCGCCGCTTTCCACCGGGGCGCGCGTCGGGCACACTCCGCGCCATGAATCGCAAGGATCGCCGCCGTCAGGCAAAACTCGGTGAGACGCGGCCAACCACACCGCCCAGCGCCCCAATGCCGGGCGGCTTCGGCGCAGGCGATGCCTTCGCGTTCCTTGCCGGTACCCGACCGGCGGCGTCCCCGCCCGTCCCGCCGCGACCGAAGACCACGGCGCCGCCACCCTCGACGACGCCATCCGACAAGTCGCCATACCGCGCGCTGTTCGTGGCGACCCAGAACGCAATCCTTGACGCCCTGCGGACCAACCGCAGCCCGGACACCGTGGCTGACGCCGTGGCGAAAGGCGCCGCCCTGTCCGACGGCAAGTGGGAGGAGATGGGGCCCGCGATCGAGTCACGGCGGCAGCCCGGCTTCGCCTGCGGTGCCGGCTGCGCCTGGTGCTGTCATCAGCAGGTCGCCCTCGAACCGGTGGAGGCGATCGCCATCGCCCGGCATCTCGAGACGCGCTTCACGCCCGAGGAACGGGCCGCGGTAAAGCAGCGGATCGACGCCTTGGCCGAGCGGACCCGCGGCATGAACAACCTGGCCTGGTCACAGCTGAAAACGCCCTGCGCCTTTCTGGTCGAGAACAAATGCTCGATCTACGAGGTGCGGCCCCTGCGCTGCCGCGCCGTGATCTCGCGCGACGCCGAGCATTGCCGCTGGGCCATGGAAAACCCCGACGAGTACTTCGACCACCGCGAGCGCCGGCTGGGCTCCGGCCCCTACCCCATTGAGCCGCGTCACATCGTCGACGCCGCCCTCACCGGCTTTGCCGTAGCGGAACGGGATTTCGGCCTGAACTGGAAGACCCTGACCCTGATGGCGGCGATCAAGATCCTGCTGGATCAGCCCGATGCGGCCGAACGCTACCTGGCCGGCGAGCCGGTCTTCGCCCCGGCCCTGCTGCCCGGGGACGACGACACGGCGCCGATCAATCCCGCCCCTGCAGCGCCCGCACTGGCGAAACCGGGCGATTCAGCCTAAATCTGTCTCATGAGCGATCTACAGACTGCCGACTGGAACGCGCCGGAAAGCCGCGTCGTCAAGGTGCACGCCGCCGAGGCCTTTACCGGCATGCGCAAGGCCGGCGCCCTGGCCGCCGAGGTCCTCGACTTCATCGGTCCCTATGTGAAGCCCGGGGTCAGCACCGAGGAGCTCGACCGGCTGTGCCACGAGCGCATCGTCGGCGCCGGCGCAACGCCCGCCCCCCTCGGCTACCGCGGCTTCCCCAAGTCGATCTGCACCTCGGTCAATCATGTCGTCTGCCACGGCATCCCGAGCCCGGAGAAGATCCTGCAGGACGGCGACATCGTGAACATCGACGTCACGGTGATCGTCGATGGCTGGCACGGTGACACCAGCCGCATGTATCTCGTGGGCGACGTCGGCGTGAAGGCGCGGCGCCTGGTCGAGGTGACCTACGAGGCGATGATGCGCGGCATCGAGATCATCAAGCCGGGTACGACGCTGGGCGATATCGGCCACGCCATCCAGAGTTACGCCGAAGGCCACCGTTTCTCCGTGGTGCGCGATTTCTGCGGCCACGGCCTGGGGCGCATCTTCCACGACGCGCCGTCGGTCCTCCATTACGGCGAGCGAGGCACAGGCCTCGCGCTGCGCGAGGGCATGTTCTTCACCGTCGAGCCGATGATCAATGCCGGCCGCTGGGAGGTGAAGATCCTCAACGACGGCTGGACGGCCGTGACCAAGGACAAGTCGCTCTCGGCCCAGTTCGAGCACTCGGTCGGTGTGACCGCCACCGGGGTCGAGATCTTCACGCAGTCACCCAAGGGCTACACGCGGCCGCCTTACGGCTGACCGGCCAGGGCTCAGGGGGATCGATGACCAACCCGATGATACGGTTCCTCGCCGGAAACGAGCCGTATTTCGGCGGTCAGACCCAGGGCGTCCAGGGCAGTGCCATCCGCCATCCCTTCATGGCCGCCGCGGTCTGCCTGCTGGGCAAGACACGGCCGCGGGTGCGCCTCCTCGAGGTCGGCTCCTACGCCGGCTTCTCGGCGCTGACCTGGGCGGAGGCCATCGAGACCTTCTGCCCGCAGGGCGGCGATATCCTCTGCGTCGACCCCTGGCTGGGCTACTACGACGAGAAGGTGCTGCCTGTCGCCGAGAGCAAGGGGACCTCACAGGCCGGACTGGTCGCCATGTCCGACGACCGGCACATGGACTACGTCTACGACCTGTTCCGGCACAACATCTCCTTCGTCAATCCGAAGAAGGTGGCGGTACGCCATATCCGCGGCTCGGGCGTCGAGATCTTCCCCTACCTGCGCGAGCGGCAGTTCGACCTCGTCTACATCGACGGGCGGCATCTCTATGAGGACGTGCTGGCCGACCTGCGGGGCGCCGAACCGCTCGTCGCCCCCGGCGGCCTGCTCTGCGGCGACGATCTGGAGGCCCAGCTCGGCGAGGTTGACGCGGCGGCGGCGCGCGCCAACGCCGGCCGTCACTCCCTAACCGATCCCAAAACGGGTGTCCTCTACCACCCCGGGGTGAGCCTGGCGGTGGCCGAGTTCTTTGGCAGAGCGGTGGCCAACTATCAGGGCTTCTGGGCGATGCGCCGCGGCGAGGACGGACGCTACACCCCCGCCGATCTCAGCCAGTCGGCGATCATCATCCCAAAGCACTTTCCGCAGGTCTGGCGCGACGCCCTGCAATCGGCCATGGCGAGCTTCCGCAAGCCCTGACCGAACGGCGGCTACGCGGCCGTCACGCGCCAGATCACATTGCCCACGTCATCGGCGACCAGGAGTGAACGGTCGGGGCCGAGCGTCACCCCGACTGGCCGCCCGTAGGAGACCTTTTCGTCCGGCGCCAGGAAGCCCGTCAGGATGTCGCGCGGCGGACCGGACGGTTTTCCGCCCGTGAAGGGTACGAAAACGACCGCGTAACCGCTCAGTTTGCTGCGGTTCCAGGAGCCGTGCTGACCAATGACCATGCCCTCCGGGAACCCCGGGAGCACACCCGAAGGCAGCCAGCAGAGACCGAGCGACGCGGTATGTCCGCCGAGCGCGTAGTCAGGGGTGATGGCGGTCGCGACGGCGGCCTTGTCCTGCGGCACCCGGTCATCGACGATCTGTCCCCAATAACAATACGGCCAACCATAGAAGCCACCGTCCCGGACGGAGGTCAGGTAGTCAGGCGGCGTCTCGTCTCCCAGCCCGTCGCGTTCATTGACGACTGTCCACAAAGCACCCGTGTGCGGCTCCCATGCCATCCCCACGGCGTTGCGCAGGCCGCTCGCAAAAATGCGGCTGGCGCCGGTGGTCAGGTCGAGCTCGTGAATGGCGGCCCGGCCTTCCTCTGCTTCCATGCCGTTGTCAGCGATGTTGCTGGACGAGCCGACCCCGGCATAGAGCTTGCGCCCGTCCGGGCTGACCAGCAGGCTCCGCGTCCAGTGGCCGCCCGGCTTGAACGTCGTCAGCCTGCGTCCCGGCCCGGTGATACGTGCGGCGCCCGGCACATAGGGAAAAGCCATGATGCCATCGGTGGCGCCGACATAGAGCGTGTCGCCGACCAGCTCCATGCCGAAAGGCATGTTCAGCCCGTCCATGAACGTTTGCTGGGTTTCGGCGACGCCGTCGCCATCCGTGTCGCGCAACAGAGTGATGAGATTCGGGCTTTTCCCCCACGCGCCGGCTCGCTGCATCGTGACGACCATGGCGTAGTCGAAGAGGTTCCGCGGCGGCCTTGAGGCATTCACGGCCTCCGAGACAAGCACGTCGCGGTTCGGCAGCACGTAGATCCAGCGCGGGTGCTGGAGGCCGGCCGCAAAGGCGTTGACCTTCAGCCCCGGCGCCGCGACCGGAAGCTGCCCCGGGTCCCATCCCCGGGCCGTCGGCATCTTGAGCGTAGGCAGGCGGCCCTGGGCCTTCCCGGCCGGGATGGTCGGATCGCCGCCCAACGCTGGTTGGTGGCTACCATCCGCCGCCCGGCGGAGGAACACCATGACTGCCCCAACGGCCGCGACCGCTCGCGCAAATAGACGTGAAATGCTCAAAGATCCCCCGCCAGCTCAGTTGTCGCCAACTCAATGATACCGATGCATCGCAGTCAATCTATCAAAGCGCCGCAACGCTGCCACCGGACGAGCGCTTGCGCGGCCGCGCCAGACGTTGGACGATCCGGCCATGAGCAAGCCGGGCGACACGGAAGAGCCCCATTATCACGGTCATCGGGACCGCCTGCGAACGAGGTTCCGCGAGGCCGGCGGGGGTGCCGTAGCCGACTATGAGCTGCTCGAGCTCATCCTCTTCCAGGTGATCCCCCGTCGCGACGTCAAGCCGCTGGCCAAGAGCCTGATCGAGCATTTCGGCAGTTTTGCGGCCGTGGTCAGCGCGCCACGCACCGCCTTGACCGAGGCCGGGCTTGGCGAGACCACGGTCGACGCCCTGAAGGTCATCCAGGAAGCAGCCATCCGGGTGACCCGGGAGCAAGCCCAGGCCCGCCCGGTCTTCGGCTCCGGTCAGGCGGTCATCGACTATTGTAGGGCAAAACTGGCCCATGCCGACATCGAGGAGTTCCATGTCCTCTTCCTCGACCGCAAGAACGGGTTGCTCAAGGCCGAGCCCCAGGCCCGCGGCACGGTCGACCACGCCCCGGTCTATCCGCGCGAGGTGGTCAAGCGGGCCCTCGAACTCGGCGCCTCGGCACTCATCCTCGTCCACAACCACCCTTCGGGGGACCCGTCTCCCTCGAAAGCCGATGTCGAGATGACCCGCGAGGTAGTGCGCGCGGCTGCAGCCCTCGGCATCGCGGTCCACGATCACCTGATCATCGGCCGCAGCGGCCACGCGAGCCTTAAGGCACTGGGCCTGTTTTAAGTCGGACTCGGGCGCTGACTCGAAAGCGCCGCACATTGCCCTGACCTTGTCACGACGGACCCGCAAAGCCGACACAATCTCTCTCTAGCCTGCTTGATGAGGCGGTCGCAAAGACGGCCCCGGGGAACAGGAGAGGTAGGGATGGCGTCGCTCAGCAGCATCTGGATCAGCATCCGCACCCGCCTGATGGTCTGGCGCCAGGAGCGCCTGTTCGACCTCTGGCGCGACGAGCTCCAGGCCCGGCGCGGCTACTAACGGTCCTTCGCTTTACAGAATCGCGAGTCGACCCTATAGTCCGCCTCCCATGACGCGCCTTGTCACGAAAACCGCGACCACGAAAACGACCACCTTGGGTGGGCGATCCGGGGCGTGCGCGTAGCGAACACAGCGTAGTCAGACCTTCGAGAGGCCCCGCCAACCGGTTGGGGCCTTTGTCGTTTCTGGGCCCCTCTCCGCTGGCACAAACCATGGAGAAATGCCCGTGTCCACTTCCAATTCGCCTGCAATCGCCATCGTCGGCGCCACCGGCGCCGTCGGCGTCGAGCTGCTGAACTGCCTGTCGCAGCGCCGTTTCCCGCTTAAGGAGCTCCGGCTCCTCGCCTCGGCCCGGTCCGCCGGCCGGCGCATGCCGTTCGACGGCCGCGAAGTCCCCGTCCAGGAGCTCACCGAGAAGAGTTTCGCCGGGATCGACCTGGCGCTGTTCTCCGCCGGCAGCGACACGTCCAAGCGCTTCGCACCCATCGCGGTTTCGGCGGGGGCAGTGGTGGTCGACAACTCGTCGGCTTTCCGCATGTACGACAAGGTTCCGCTGGTCGTGCCTGAGATCAACCCGGAGGCGCTCAACGATCACCGGGGCGTGATCGCCAACCCCAACTGCTCGGCCATCATCGCCATCACGCCGCTCTGGCCGATCCACCAGGTCAATCGCATCCGCCGCATGATCATCTCGACCTATCAGGCGGCCTCGGGTGCTGGTGCCGCGGCCATGGCGGAGCTGGAGGAAGCAACCCGCGCCTATCTGGACGGCCGCAGCCACTCGCCCAAGGTGCTGCCACACCCCTACGCCTTCAATCTCTTCAGCCACAATTCCGGCATCGACCCGGAGACCGGCTACAACGGCGAGGAGACGAAGGTGATGCAGGAGGCGCGCAAGATCTTCGGCGATCCCGATCTGCGCATCTCCGCGACCTGCGTCCGCGTGCCGGTGTTCCGGGCCCACGCGGTGTCCGTGTCTTTCGAGTGCGAACGGCCGATCACTCCGGAAGAGGTGCGCGCGCTGATCGCCCGGGCCCCGGGGGTGAAGCTGGTGGACGACCGCCAGCGCAACCTGTTCCCCATGCCGCGGGATGCCAGCGGCCAGGATGACATCCTGGTAGGCCGCATCCGCCGCGACCTGAGCGACCCGGCGGGGCGATCGATCTCGCTCTTCTCGGCCGGAGATCAGCTGCTCAAGGGGGCAGCACTCAACGCCGTCCAGATCGCCGAATACCTCTACCAGCGCGGGAAGTCCCGGGCAGGCTGGCTCTAAAGAGGGGTATTTCCCAATTGGCCGTGCGTGGGGCGGGATGCCTCCGACCCACGCACTCAGTCGCCGTCGCGCTTGATCATCAGCATGAAGCGCTTCGGCAGCAGGTGAGAATGAGTCATCACGACCTGCACCGGAACCGGCTGCGGCCGGAAAGGGAAGATATAGTCCAAAATGGCGAACTCGCGCTCACCGGAGATCACCCCTGCGAAGAGCGCTCGAAAATCGGCCTTGTTTGTACACGGCGCGACCTCGTCAAAGAAATTCCGTCCAATGACGTCCTCGGGTCGCAGTCCGCTCAACTCGCTTTCCTGCCGGCTATAGCCCACGATAGTTCCGGCCTCGTTCAGGTGGACGACGCCAAAGGTCACGCGGTTGATGGCGTCGGTTTCCCCGAGCGAGATCATCGCAACCACTTCCTTCTCATTGAAGATGAAGCGGTCAACTTTTGCAGTCACGTCGCGCAGATCGCTGCGCACTTTGGCGGATAACTCCTCCGACAGGTGGACATAACGGGTGCCGAGATGGGCGGAAAAATGCTCCGCAGGCCTGCTTTCTCGCGCAAAGCCCACGAAGTGCTGCACAATGAAGAGGCAATCGACCTCGTAGCCGTTCGTGGTCATCGGACAAATCAGCCGTTCGACATGCTTTTCCGCTCCACCCTCGGTTTGGAGGTGGGTCTCGCAGTAGATGCAGACATTCTCCCGGACAACGCGGTCATAGAGCCGGACGATATAATCCCGGTATTCGCCGTGGAGGACCTCGTCAACGTAGCGGCCTTTCGGTTCCAGCCCATAGACATCACAAACGTCGGTCCCCGCCAGCCGGTATCTGAAGCGACCGCTCAGCCGTTCCCGATCGATCAGCACGACGTTCGACAGAAAGCTCCGCATGTCCGCGGGATCAAAGGCCGCCTTGTCCGGAATCCGGCTCGCGCCTGCGCTCCGGGTGAGCCAGTACTCGTAAGCCGCCCGCAATTTCGCAAATCGGATTTTATGCATGTTCAACGACATCGACACACCAGCACCGGTAAATAAGCCGAACTGACAATACGCCATTACGGCCTTGGCGGATTGCCGTCAGGCCGGAATAAATGCTTGGATAACACCGCTTGCGGCCCAGTTAGGACAGGATTCCACTCCTCCATGACTGCGCCGACCGCACGGCGGCCCCGACGTTCCGGCAATTGTGGGGCACCAGCCGGCTGGCGTAGTTTCCCGCCCATGGGGAAACACACCCACCGCGCCATGCACGACCTCGGCGGTGTCGAGCCGGCGGCCTCGCAGCCGATCGACCGGACCGAGCACGACCTTACCCAGTTCGACAAATCGGTCGACGCGCTGGTCTATCTGCTGTCTCGCCGCAGCATCATCCGTGTCGATGAGCTGCGCCGCGCCATCGAGGCGCTGCGGCCGGAGGAGTATCACGGCCTCGCCTATTACGAGAAATGGCTGCAGGCCGTGCACGACCTGCTGCTGGAGAAGGACGTCCTCGGCGAGGAAGAAGTCATGCTGCGCTGTGCCGCCCTGCGCGAGGCGGCGGAGAAGCCGGCGTGACGGCCCGCTTCGTCCCCGGGGACGCGGTGCGCGTCCGTGACGACTGGCCGGAGGCTCAGGCCGCCGCAACCGGACGCCGTCCCCATATCCGCACTCCCCATTTCGTGCGCGGTGCCGAAGGCACGATCGAATGCCTGCTCGGCGCCTTCGCCAACCCCGAAGCTCTCGCCTATGGCCAGCCAGCCGAGAAACGGCCGCTCTACCAGGTTCGGTTTCCCCAGCGCGCCCTGTTCCCCAACGGCGGTGGTGCGGCTGGCGACACTCTGATTGCCGACCTCTTCGAACACTGGCTTGAACCCGTGAAGGCCCGCGCATGAGCCAGCACCATCACGACCATGTCCACCCCCATCCGCATGAGCCGATCTCGGACCATGGCCGGGAGCCGCGCGCGGAATACCGCATCCTCGAGCAGGCCATGCGCGAGCTGCTGATCGAGAAAGGCGTGGTCACGGCCGACGAATGGCGCCGGCAGATCGAGCTCATGGATTCACGCAATGCGGCCATGGGGGCGAAGATCATCGCCCGCGCCTGGGTCGACGGTGCCTACAAGAAGCGGCTGCTGGCCGACGCCAAGGCGGCGGCCAACGAACTCGGCATCGACACCTCCAACGCCCCCCAGGTCATGGCGCTGGAGAACACGCCCACCCGCCATCACCTCGTTACCTGCACGCTCTGCTCCTGCTACCCCAAAGCCATCCTGGGCATTCCGCCGGCCTGGTACAAAAGCGAGGCCTACCGGGCCCGGGCGGTCAAGGACCCGCGCGGCGTGCTCAAGGAATTCGGCACCGAGCTCGGTTCGGAGGTCGAGGTTCGCGTCATGGACTCCACCGCGGACCTGCGCTATCTGGTCCTGCCCTTGCGGCCCTCCGGGACCGAAGGCATGACCGAGGAGCAGCTGGCCGAACTCGTGACCCGCGACAGCATGATTGGCGTGACCACCGCGCAGTCGCCCGGCAGGCACTGACCCCCTCTCCCTTCCCCGTTTCCCGAAGACAGCAAGGCTCCCCGCGTGATTCCTCGTTACAGCCGGCCCGAGATGACGGCGATCTGGGCCACCGAGAACCGCTTCCGCATCTGGTTCGAGATCGAAGCGCATGCCTGCGACGCGCAGGCGAAGCTCGGCGTCGTCCCGAAATCGGCAGCGCAGGAAGTCAGGAAGAAGGGCAAGTTCGAGGTCGAGCGCATCGACGCCATCGAGCGCGAGACCAAGCACGATGTCATTGCCTTCCTCACCAATCTCGCCGAGCACGTAGGGCCGGCCGCCCGTTTCGTGCACCAGGGGATGACGTCGTCGGACGTCCTCGATACCTGCTTCGCCGTGCAGCTCACCCAGGCCGCCGATCTGCTGCTGGCCGGTGTTGACCGGGTGCTCGCCGCCCTCAAGAAGCGCGCCTTCGAGTTCAAGAAAACGCCCTGCATCGGCCGCAGCCACGGCATCCATGCCGAACCGGTCACCTTCGGCCTCAAGCTCGCGACCTTCTATGCCGAGTTCGCGCGCAACCGCGCCCGACTGGAAGCGGCGCGCCGCGAGATCGCCACCTGCGCCATCTCCGGCGCGGTCGGTACCTTCGCCAACATCGATCCGTTCGTCGAGGAATACGTCGCCGGCAAGCTCGGCCTGGCCGTCGAGCCGGTATCGACCCAGGTCATCCCGCGCGACCGCCACGCTGCCTTCTTCGCCGCGCTGGGCGTGGTCGCCGCGTCTATCGAGCGCCTGGCCATCGAGATCCGCCATCTGCAGCGCACCGAGTTGCGCGAGGCCGAGGAGTATTTCAGCCCGGGCCAGAAGGGCTCGTCGGCCATGCCGCACAAGCGCAACCCGGTGCTGACCGAGAACCTGACCGGGCTGTCACGCATCGTCCGCGCCGCCGTGGCGCCGGCTCTCGAGAACGTGGCGCTGTGGCACGAACGCGACATCTCGCATTCCGCCGTCGAGCGCGTGTTCGCGCCCGACGCCACCATCGCCCTCGACTTCGCGCTCAACCGGCTGGGCGGCGTGGTCGAGAAACTGGTGGTTTACCCGGAGAACATGCAGGCCAATCTCGACAAGCTTGGCGGCCTCGTCCACTCCCAGCGCGTGCTGCTGGCGCTTACCCAGGCGGGGGTTTCACGCGAGGACGCCTATTCCATCGTCCAGCGCCACGCCATGGAGGCATGGAAGAAGGGCGACAGCTTCATGGAACGCCTCAAGGGCGACCCGGCCGTGACAAAAAAGCTGAAAGCGAAGGAGATCGAGGCGCTGTTCGACCTCGGTTACCATTTCAAGAGCATAGACACGATCTTCGCCCGCGTCTTCGGCGGGCCGCGTAAAGGACGTCGCCGTTGAAACGAGCGTCGTGTTCCGCTCAGGTGGCCGCCATGATCTGCTGCTTCGCTTCCGGCAGCAGGCGCTCCATCTCACGGCGCACGTCGTCCGCTGTTACCTTCACGCCCTTGGCCGCAAGGTCCTTGGCGACCTTCTCCAGCACGTCGTCATCGCCCGGCTTCTGGAAATCGGCGGCAACGACCTCTTTCGCGTACGCTTCCGCGGCATCGCCCGACAGCCCCGCCTTGGCAGCGGCCCACAGCCCGAGCAGCTTGTTGCGCCGCGCCTTCACCTTGAACTGCAATTCCTGGTCCTGCTTGAACTTGGCTTCGAAGCTTTTTTCGCGTTCGTTGAAACCGCTCATGAATGTCCTCTCGGGTCTGCTGCGCCGATCATCTGCGGCATTCACGTAATGTCCCCCCTCGCGTCAGTCAACAGCATTACCCATTTGTCATGTGCACGGTAATTATCCTTCGCCGCCCCGAGGCTCCTTGGCCGGTCCTGATCGCCGCCAATCGCGATGAGATGCTCGATCGCGCATGGACCCCGCCCGGCCGACATTGGGCGGACCGCCCGGAGGTTATCGGGGCGCGCGACGACCTTGCGGGCGGGTCCTGGCTCGGCGTGAATCAATCGGGCGTCGTGGCCGCGATCCTCAATCGGCACGGCACGTTGGGACCGGCACCAGGCCTGCGCTCGCGTGGTGAGCTTGTACTCGAAGCGCTCGACCACGCCGACGCCGCCGACGCTGCCAAGGCGCTGGCCGACATCGACTGCAAAGCCTATCGCCCGTTCAACATGCTGGTGGCCGACAACCGCGACGCGTTCTGGGTGCGCTCCCTCGGCGGCAGCGGCAGTTGCGGTCTTAAGGTCGAAGCCGTTCCCGTCGGGCTGTCGGCCATCACCGCGCATGACATGAACGATCCCAGCTCGGCCCGCATCCGCTTCCACCGGCCGAAATTCGCCACCGCCACCCTGCCCGATCCGGGCCGCGGCGACTGGTCGTCGTGGGAGAAGCTGATGGGCAGCCGCGAGCACGAACCCGAGGCCGGCCCGCATGGCGCGCTGACCATCGTCACCGAGGAGAAGGGTGGCAAACGCGTCGGCTACGGCACGTCATCGAGCTCGCTGATCGCCATCGCCGCGCCCGACCGGCGACCGGCTCCGGGCATCTCCTGGCGCTTCGCCGCCGGGGCTCCCGACGTGACCCCGTTTCAGGACGTAAAACTTTGATCTGAAAAGGCAATCCGCGTCGTTGCGGGGCCTTGGGTGAGAGAGTATATAGGGCGCCTTCCCGCACCGCACACCCTTGTGCGGATTCGCGCCGCCACGCTTTCCACGACCCATCCCCGGACGCCATGTCTCGCCGCCGACAAGTCTATGAAGGCAAGGCCAAGATCCTCTTTGAGGGGCCGGAACCGGGCACGCTGGTCCAATACTTCAAGGACGACGCCACCGCCTTCAACGCCAAGAAGAAGGGCGTGATCACCGGCAAGGGCGTGCTCAACAACCGCATCTCCGAATACCTGATGACGCGGCTGGAGGAGATCGGAGTCCCCACCCATTTCGTGCGCCGGCTCAACATGCGCGAGCAGCTCGTGCGCGAGGTCGAGATCATCCCGATCGAGGTCGTGGTGCGCAACGTCGCCGCCGGTTCGTTCTCGGAGCGCTTCGGCGTGCCGGAGGGCCAGACCCTGCCGCGCTCGGTCGTCGAGTACTACTACAAGAACGACCAGCTCGGCGACCCGATGGTCTCCGAAGAGCACATCACGGCCTTCGGCTGGGCGACGACGCAGGATCTCGACGACATCATGGCGCTCGCGCTGCGCATCAACGACTTCCTCTATGGCCTCTTCCTCGGCGTCGGCATCAAGCTGGTCGACTTCAAGATCGAGTTCGGCCGGCTGTGGAACGACGAGGAGATGCGCATCGTGCTGGCCGACGAGATCAGCCCGGATTGCGCGCGCCTCTGGGACACCAAGACCAACGAGAAGATGGACAAGGATCGCTTCCGCCGCGATCTCGGCAAGGTCGAGGAGGCCTATCAGGAGGTCGCCCGCCGGCTCGGCATCCTTCCCGAAGGCGGGCCGCGCGACCTTAAAGGCCCCGCGACGATGCAGTAAGGAAGGCGATGAAGCACTGATGAAAGCAAAGGTTCACGTCACGCTGAAGAACGGCGTTCTCGATCCCCAGGGCAAGGCTATCGGTCATGCCCTCGGCAATCTCGGTTTTGCCGGTGTCGGCGACGTCCGACAGGGCAAGTACATCGAGATCGAGCTGACCGAGAAGGACCGCGCCAAGGCCGAAGCGGCGGTCAGGCAGATGTGCGAGAAGCTCCTCGCCAACACCGTGATCGAGAACTACACGGTCGAGCTGGTGGGATGAAAGCCGCCATCGTCGTCTTCCCCGGGTCCAATCGCGAACACGACATGGTCGACGCGCTCGAGCGTTCCTCCGGCAGGAAGGCCCAGCTCGTCTGGCACAGCGAGAGCGACCTGCCCAAGGTCGACCTGATCGTCCTGCCCGGCGGCTTCTCCTACGGCGACTATCTGCGCACCGGCGCCATCGCCGCCCACTCGCCGATCATGCGCGAGGTCAAGGCCCGCGCCGAGAAGGGCGTGCCGGTCCTGGGCGTGTGCAACGGCTTTCAGATCCTCTGCGAGTCCGGTCTGCTGCCCGGCGTGCTGCTGACCAACGAATCCCTGAAGTTCATCTGCCGCAATGTCGGTCTCAAGGTCGAGCACAGCGACAGCCTGTTCACCCGCCGCTACAACGCCGGCGACGTGCTCAGCGTCCCGGTGGCGCACGGCATGGGCAACTATTTCGCCGACCCCAGGACGCTCGACGCGCTGGAAGGCGAAGGCCGTGTGGCCTTCCGCTACTGCACGGCCGAGGGTGCCGTGAACGCCGAGGGCAACGCCAACGGTTCGGCGCGCAACATCGCCGGCATCTACAATGCGAAAAAGAACGTGCTGGGCATGATGCCGCATCCCGAGAACGCCACCGATCCGAAGCTCGGGTCGATCAGCGGCAAGCCCTTGTTCGACAGCATCGCGGAAGCGCTCGCCTGATGGCCACAAAGCCTGCCGCCAAACGGCCCAACGACCTGATGGGCCTGTCGAACGAGGAATACGACCGGGTCCTCGCTATCCTCGGCCGCGAGCCGTCGCACACCGAGCTCGGTATCTTCTCGGTGATGTGGAGCGAGCACTGCTCCTACAAATCGTCGAAGAAGTGGCTCAAGACCCTGCCGACCACGGGTGACCGGGTGATCTGCGGGCCCGGCGAGAATGCCGGTATCATCGATATCGGCGACGGCGAGGCGGCGATCTTCAAGATCGAGAGCCACAACCACCCCTCGTACATCGAGCCCTACCAGGGGGCGGCGACCGGTGTGGGCGGCATCATGCGCGACGTCTTCACCATGGGCGCAAGGCCGATCGCCAACCTCAACGCGCTGCGTTTCGGCGATCCCAGGCATCCCAAGACCCGTCAGCTCGTGGCCGGTGTCGTCCATGGTATTGGCGGCTACGGCAACTGTGTCGGCGTGCCGACCGTCGGCGGCGAGACCAATTTCCATCCGTCCTACAACGGCAACTGCCTAGTCAATGCCATGACCGTCGGCCTCGCCAGAGCCGACCGCATCTTCTATTCGAAGGCTGCCGGTCCGGGGAATCCCGTGGTCTATGTCGGTGCCAAGACGGGCCGCGACGGCATCCACGGCGCCACCATGGCCTCGGCCGAGTTCAACGAGGACGCCGAGGAGAAGCGCCCGACCGTCCAGGTCGGCGATCCGTTCACCGAGAAGCTGCTGATCGAAGCCTGCCTCGAGCTCATGGCGACCGACGCCATCGTCTGCATCCAGGACATGGGCGCCGCCGGCCTCACTTCCTCCTCGGTCGAGATGGCCGGCAAGGGCGGCCTGGGCATTGAGCTCGATATCGACAAGGTGCCGATGCGCGAAAGCGGCATGAGCGCCTACGAGGTCATGCTGTCGGAAAGCCAGGAGCGCATGCTCATGGTGCTCAAGCCCGAGCGCCAGGAGATGGCGCAGAAGATCTTCGAGAAGTACGAGCTCGACTGCGTCACCATCGGCAAGCTCACCACCACCGGCAACCTGGTGATCAAGCGCCAGGGCAAGGTCGAGGCCGACATGCCGGTGCAGCCGATCTCCGAGCAGGCGCCGCAATACGATCGGCCGTGGACGCCGACACCGAAGAAGCCGGTGATCCAGGCCACGGACGTGCCGGTGCATGACCCGGCCACGGCGCTGAAGACGCTCATGGCCTCGCCCGACCTCGCCAGCCGGCGCTGGATCTGGGAGCAGTACGATCATCTGGTGCGCGGCCACACGGTGCAGCGCCCCGGCGGTGACGCCGCCGTCGTGCGCCTGCCAGCTTCGAGCAAGGCGCTGGCCATGGTCGTCGACTGCACGCCGCGCTACTGCGCCGCCGATCCCGAGGTCGGCGGCATGCAAGCCGTGGTCGAAACCTATCGCAACCTCTCCGCGGTGGGCGCGCGGCCGATCGCCATCACCGACAACATGAATTTCGGCAACCCCGAGCGGCCCGAGATCATGGGTCAGTTCGTGGGCTGCATAAACGGCATGCGGCTCGCCTGCGAGGCACTCGAATACCCGGTCGTCTCGGGCAACGTGTCGCTCTACAACGAGACCAACGGTCAGGCGATCCTGCCGGCTCCCGTGATCGGCGGCGTCGGGCTGATCGAGGACGTCGACCTGACCGTCGACATTGCTTTCAAGAATGCCGGCGAGATGATCGTCGTCATCGGCGAGACCCCGGGCTGGCTCGGCCAGTCGCTTTATCTGCGCGAACTCTGCGGCCGCGAGGAGGGAGCGCCCCCGCCGCTCGAGCTCGGTACCGAGAAGCGCCACGGCGGGCTGGTGCGCGCGCTGATCGAGGGTGGCATGATCAACGCCTGCCACGACGTCTCCGACGGCGGCTTGCTCTGCGCCCTCGCCGATATGGCCCTGGCCGGCAACCGCGGCTTCGACCTGACCTCGCCCAAGGAGGACGACTCCCCGCCCCTGCACGCCTGGCTGTTTGGCGAGGACCAGGGCCGCTACATCGTCACCGGCACCGACGGTGCGGCGATACTCCAGACAGCCCACCGGGTGGGCGTCTGGGCCTTCGAGATCGGCAAGACCCGCGCCGACGGCGGTTTGACACTCGATGGTCAGGCACTTATATCGGTCAAGGACCTGCGTGCCGCGCATGAAGGCTGGCTGCCGGCCTACATGGCGCAGGAACGCTGAGACCGCACAGCAAACGGGGTTAATACGATGCCGATGCCGGCGGCGGAGATCGAACGATTGATCCGCGAGGCCTTGCCCGACGCAACAGTGACGATCGACGATCTGCGCGGCGAGGGCGACCACTACGCGGCGCATGTCGTCTCCGCCTCGTTCAAGGGCAAGACAAGGGTGCAGCAGCACCAGATGGTTTACCAGGCCCTCAAGGGCCGCATGGGCAACGAACTGCACGCCATGGCGCTGCAGACTTCGGCCCCGGAATAAGGAGAAGGCTCATGGACGCCACCGTCAGCGAACGCATCAAGGGCGACATCTCGTCCAACGACGTCGTGCTCTACATGAAGGGCTCGCCCGTCTTCCCGCAATGCGGCTTCTCGGCCGCCGTGGTGCAGGTGCTCACGCATCTCGGCGTGAAGTTCAAGGGCATCGATATCCTGCAGGACCCGAGCCTGCGCCAGGGGATCAAGGAATTCTCCAACTGGCCGACCATCCCCCAGCTCTACGTCAAGGGCGAGTTCGTCGGCGGCTGCGACATCGTGCGTGAGATGTTTGACAGCGGCGAGCTGCAGCAGCTCCTCTCCGACAAGGGCGTCGCCGTCAAAGCCGCCTGAAACCGGCGACTCCAAACGCAAGAAGGGCGGGCCTGCGGGCCCGCCCTCTTTCTTTTTGCGCAAAAAGTGAACCATGGAAGGATTCTAAGAAGGCGCCTTACTGCGGCCTGCATTGACGATTCTCCGGATCCTTGCAGGCGATTGGTTTAACCCCGAGCAGTCTAAACAAACCTTTAGTTGCACCTCCGCGTCGGCGGCCCCTAAGATTTGCACACGTGTTCAGTGATCGTACATTCGTAACGAGGGAGTTGGCCGTGAAAAGAGGACGGGCGCGCAAGCGGGGGCGACGGCAGCTCGACCGCGCACTCGATCAGCGCATCGGCGCGCTCCTCAAGCAGCGGCGCATCCAGCTCGGCTGGTCGCAGCAAGGCTTGGGCGCCAAGCTCGGCCTCACTTTCCAGCAGGTACAGAAATACGAAAAGGGCGACAACCAGCTCAGCATCGCCCGCTTGCTGCAGGTCTGCGAGACTCTCGAAGTGGACATCGCCTACTTCCTCGACGCCAACGCGACACCGCTGCAAGCGACTCGCATCGACTACGAGACCACCCGCGCCATCAGCAACATCCGGAACGACCGGGTGAAGTCCGCCATGCTCCGGCTGGCCCGGGAGTGCGCCTGAGCCTGGAACGGCCGCGGCCGAAGGTCGGAGAATATAAGGGCGGATCTTCGGGATCCGCCTTTCTGCTTTTGGTGGCGCGCTCCTAGAGCGTATTGCCGCGGAGCACGATATCGAACGTGCCGGAAAGCGCCCCGCCCTCGATCTCGGGGGCGGGCCGCAGCGCGACGAGGACGCTGCGGCGCGCCGCCGGATCGCGGATCGAGCCGAGCAACCCGTCGCGCTCGTTGCCCGGCGCTCCTTCGACGTACATCTGGGTCACCAGGCGCGTGCCGCGCGGCGCCGTGACGGCGAAATGGATGTGCGGCGTGCGCCCGGGATAGGGTACCGGCTTGATGGTGCGGAAGCGGTAGGCGCCGTTTTCGGCCGTCTGCGTCTCGCCGAAGCCCTGGAAACCAGGATCGAGCGGCGCGTTACGCGTGTCGCCGGGATGGTGGTAACGGCCGAAAGCATTGCACTGCCAGATCTCCACCCGTGCGCCGGCAACAGGCCGCCCCTCGACATCGCGCACATGGCCGAAGACATGCGTGATCTCGCCTTTGGCACCGGCGGGAGCGCCGGAGACGGTAGCGAGATCGTTATCGCGGTCGAGCGGCAGCTCGCGCGGATAGAACGGTCCGGTCGACTGGGCGGGTGTCGGCAGCAGCGCCGCCAGGGCCTCACTCGGCCGCAGCAGCAGCGCCGCTCCGGCGGTTATCAGGAGATGGCGGCGCGCCGGCATCAATCCGTCTCGCCGTCGATGACGGCCGCCGACACGGGGGAGACAATGCGGTGCTGACCGACCGTGGTGACGCCCGGCTCGAGGCGCGGCGGCGTGCGCGGCAGAAGGGCGTGGACCGCCATCGCGCCGATCAGCGCCAGCGCCACGATCCAGGCGGAAAGGACTTCAGTGCGGTTCGTGTTCATCGCGGTCAATCCGAAAGAACTGTACACGGTTGATACCCCGGAACCCTGCGGCCGGCAGTGAGCCGGATCACAACCTTATTGGAAGACAAATGCGGCCATACTGAGGCTGCCGTAAGTAAAACTGTTGTGAATACGATGACCTATTGCGTTCGGCCCGCCCGCTCCGTAGGCAACGAAGACCGGGAGGAGATGCTCGTCGCGCGGATGAGCCAGCACGGCACCCGGGGCTGAGCTGCGATAAGCAGCAAGCGCCTCGTCCCGCCCCTCCCCGAGCTGTGTGTTCAGCCACTCGTCGAAATCACGCGCCCAGTCGACCGGATCGCCCGGCCGGCCGCGCTCGAGCATACGCAGATTGTGAACGGCACCGCCGCTGCCCATGACCAACACGTTCTCGTGGCGCAACGGCGCCAGGGCCCGGCCGACGGCGATATGGTGGGCGGCAGATTGGCCGTGTTGCACCGATAGCTCGACGACCGGGATGTCGGCCTCGGGATACATGAGCAGCAGCGGCGACCAGGCGCCGTGATCGAGGCCGCGTCGCGCGTCGGTAGCCGCCGGAATCCCGGCCTTCTCCAGCATCGCGGCGGCACGGGCCGCCAGCTCCGGCTGGCCCGGCGCGGGATAGCGCAGGCGGTAAAGCTGCTCCGGGAATCCGTAGAAGTCGTGAATCGTCTCGGGTTGCGGAGCCGCGCTGAATTCGGGCACCGCCGTCTCCCAGTGCGCCGAGGCAACCACGATGGCATCCGGCCGGCCGAGCGAGGCACCAAGACCGGCGAGGAACTCCCTTGCGGGAGTGTCCTCGCCGATCAGGTTCGGCGACCCGTGCGAGACGAAGAGCGCCGGCAGCATGGCGTCAGGCCACACGGGCCTGCAGCGCGCGCCAGGCCGGCGTCGGCTGCAGCGCGTAGGCGCCGTCACCGACCAGCGCCTGGACGACGCTGGCCACGATCAGGAACAGCGGGTACTCCCAGCCGCCATTGGCGGCGCTGAACACCCAGCCGTTGCCGGCATGCGTCCACAGCGCGCCGACCAGCACCGGCACCAAGGCCAGCGCCACGGCCCGCGGCCAGACGCCGAGGACGAGCATCACGCCGCCGATCAGCTCCGACCAGAAGACGACATAGGCCAGCACAGGCGGCAGGCCGAGCGAGGCGAAGAACTGCGCCGTACCCGGCAGGGTAAAGACGAAATACTTCAGCAGCAGCGAATGCGCGATGTACATGACACCGAGCGAGACACGCAGGACGAGCGCGCCAAGATCGGCGGAGCTGTGTTGCGAGGAGGTCTGGGCAAACATGGGGATCGTTCCTTTTATAGGAGGATTGAAGGTCAAAGGGAAAACTAGGCGGCCTGCGGCAGCGCCGGGGTAAGGCGCGCGGCGAAGTTCGCCACGCGCTGGCCCAGGTGCTCGGCCGTCCTGCGATCGCTTTCGATCGGAGCCAGCTCCGGCGGCGCATCGGAGTTCGACTGCGCCATGGCGCCAATGAAGCTGCCGAGACGGTTGAGATCGTCGACGCTGCCCTTGCTCGAGTTATTGCCCGGCAGCAGGTCGACGCCGACCCAGATCATGCCGTGCTGGGCGGCGAAGATGGCAAGCTGCACCAGCGAGTTCAGCTTGTCGCCGCTCTGCGAGGCGGAGTTGGTGAAGCCGGCGGCGATCTTGTTCGACCACTTGCGGGCGAACCAGGCCTTCGACGACCAGTCCATGAAGCTCTTAAACGGGCCGGATACGCTGCCCATGTAGGTCGGCGCGCCGAAGACGATGGCGTCGGCGGCATCGAGCTCGCTGGCGCGGGCCTCGGCCTCCTCGACCGGGATGAGGGCGATCTCGGTGCCCGGCACGCTGCCGGCGCCCCGGGCGACGGCCTCGGCCAGGACCTTCGTGTGGCCGAAGCCGGAATGATAGACGACGGCGATGCGGGTGGAGTTGATGGTGGCGGACATGGCTAATCCCCTGATCTGCGGGTTGAGGGTTGTAACCTTTCGTTCTACTGGTTACATTAAGTGACTATCGATTTAAGGGTTGCTGTAACCCCTGTAAAGTAGGTACCTTTAAGTAACTAGATAACCTGTCTGGAGATCTCGACATGACAATGCCTTGCAGCCCCATCGGTTGCCCCATGGATGCCCTTCTGCGGCTCCTGATGGGCCCGTGGACGACCTACGTGCTGTACGTGCTGCGCACCAACGGGCCGACGCGTTTTGGCGAGCTCAAGCGCCGTGTGGCCGGCGTGTCGGCGAAGGTGCTGACGGCGCGCCTGCGCATGCTCGAGGAGTCCGACATCATCGTGCGGCACTACGAGCCGACGATTCCGCCGCAGGTTACCTACGCGCTGTCGGAACGCGGGCGTGAGCTGGCCGACGTCATCGACCGCCTGGACATGGTGGCCAAGAAGTGGCGCGACGAAGACGACGCCCGGACCAAGGCGCCGGCCCCCTCGCCCGCACCGGCTCCCGCGAAAGTGATCCGCGGAAAGACACCGGCACCTCAGCCCGGCGCCGCCGACTGACAGCCCAAAAACAAAAAAGCCGCCCGAGAGGGCGGCTTTTCGTTTGGCCGGAAGCCTAGATCAGCGCGAGTAGAACTCGACGACCAGGTTCGGTTCCATCTGCACCGGATACGGCACGTCCGAGAGCTTCGGCGCGCGCACGAAGGTGCCCTTCATCTGCTTGTGGTCGGCAGTCAGATAATCTGGCACCTGGCGCTCGGCCGAAGCCGCGGCCTCGAGCACGACGCCCATCTCGCGGCTCTTCTCCTTGAGCTCGACCGTGTCGTTGTCCTTCACGAGGTAGGAGCCGATGTTGACCTTCTTGCCGTTCACCCGCACATGGCCGTGGTTGACGATCTGGCGCGCGGCGAAAACGGTCGGCGCGAACTTCATGCGATAGACGACGGCGTCGAGGCGGCGCTCCAGCAGCTCCACCAGGTTCTGGCCGGTATCGCCCTTGCGGCGATTGGCCTCCTCGTAGGCGCGGCGGAACTGGCGCTCGGAAATATTGCCGTAGTAGCCCTTGAGCTTCTGCTTCGCCTGCAGCTGGATGCCGTACTCGGTCGGCTTGCGGCGGCGCTGCCCGTGCTGGCCGGGGCCGTATTCACGCTTGTTGAGCGGGCTCTTGCTGCGGCCCCAGAGGTTCACGCCAAGGCGGCGATTGATCTTGTATTTTGAGGGCGCGCGTTTGGTCATCGTCGGTTACGAAAGCTCCGCTCGGAGGGATCAATAAAGCAACCGGCGGCTACAGGGATCGCGCGCCGGGCTAAACGCCCGCACCAGCCGAACCCGTACCGCCGAAAGTCGCGGTAATATACTTACGCAATTTTTCCTGTCAAACCCAATCAGCGGCCGGGGAGGCCCCCCGAAGACACTGATTATATTTATTTTTCTTGGTCAGGTCGGCGCTTTCGCCCCTTGGTCCCCGGCCCGCGCACCTTGGCCGGGCGGGCCGAGGCGATGTGCGGCCGTTCCGTCAGCCCCGTGACGATGCCCTGCAGGGTGCGAACCTCATGTGCCATCAGGCCGGCGCGATGAAAGATGTTGCGGATGTTACGCACCATGGTCGGCCGCATCTCCGTGTTGCGCAGGAAACCGCAGGCATCGAGCTCGGTCTCCAGACGCTCGAAGAAGCCGACAACATCCTCCCGCCGTGCCGTTTCGGCCTTGCCCAGCGCCAGGCTGCGCGCGGGCGTCGTATCGCCGGCCATGCGCCACTCATAGGCGGCGAGCAGCACGGCCTGGCCGAGATTGAGCGAGGAGAAATCCTTGTTGAGCGGCACCGTCGATATGGCATCGGCCAGGGAAACATCGTCGTTCTCCAGGCCGGTGCGCTCCGGTCCAAAGAGGAAGCCACAGCGCTCATTCTTCGCCGCGCGCACGTGCACCTCGCCCGCCGCCTCGCGCATGGTCACCACGGTCTTCACGCCTTCGCGTGGCCGCGCCGTCGTGGCGTAGACATAGTGCAGATCGGCGATCGCGTCCTTCGTCTCGGCGAAGATTTTCGCCTTCTCCAGTACCACGTCGGCGCCGGCCGCGGCGGCGATGGCGCGCGGGTGCGGCAGGGTCGGCCGCGGACGCACAAGGCGCAGATCGGTGAGGCCGCAATTAAGCATGGCGCGTGCCGTGGCGCCGATATTCTCCGCCAGCTGCGGAGCCACAAGAACGATCGCGGGCGCCAGCCGATCGCTCAATCGGCGGCCTTCTCGCTGGCGGCGCGCTCCTCGTGGAAGAGGAACCAGGTGATGCTGTCGTGCAGCGCGTTGTAGGACGCGTCGATGACGTTGGCCGAGACGCCGATCGTCGACCAATGGCGGTGCGCACCATCGGTGCTTTCGATCATGACGCGTGTCACCGCCTTGGTCCCGGCCTCGGGAGTCAGGATACGGACCTTGTAGTCGATCAGCCGGATATCGGCGAGGCGCGGATAAACCGGCAGCAGCGCCTCACGCAACGCGCCATCCAGCGCATCGACGGGACCGTTGCCCTCACCCACGGTCAGCACGCGCTGGCTCTTTACGTCGACCTTCACGGTGGCCTCGGACTGAGTCACCAGCTCGCCCTTGGCGTTGAAGCGCCGCTCGGTGATCACCCGGAACGAGACGAGGTTGAAATACTCGGGCACGGAGCCCAGGGCGCGGCGCGCCAGCAGCTCGAAGCTCGCGTCGGCGCCGTCATAGGCGAAGCCGTCATGCTCGCGCGCCTTCACCTCGTCGATCAGGCGGGCGAGCTTCGGATGATTGGGCTCGATGTCGAGGCCGATCTCGCCGAAGCGCGCCAGGATGTTCGACTTGCCGGCCTGGTCTGAGACCACGATGTGACGGCGGTTACCGACCTTCTCCGGCTCGACATGCTCGTAGGTGCGCGGGTCCTTGGCGACGGCAGAGACGTGCAGGCCGCCCTTGTGGGCGAAGGCGCTCTCGCCGACATAGGCGGCGCCGCGCGCTGCCGGGCGGTTGAGGCGCTCATCGAGCAGCCGCGAAACATGCGTGAGCTGACGGAGCTGCGCCTCTGAGATGCCGGTCTTCAGCCCCATCTTGAGCATCAGACTGGGGATGAGCGAGACGAGGTTGGCGTTGCCGCAGCGCTCGCCCAGGCCGTTGAGCGTGCCCTGGATCTGGCGGGCACCCGCGCGCACCGCGGCCAGCGAATTGGCCACCGCGTTCTCGGTGTCGTTGTGGCAGTGGATGCCGATGCGGGTACCGGGGATCTGGGCTGTCACCTCGCCGACGATGCGCTCGACCTCGTGGGGCAGCGTGCCGCCATTGGTGTCGCACAGCACCATCCAGCGCGCCCCGGCCTCGTCAGCCGCCTTGAGGCAGCGCAGCGCATAGTCCTTGTTGGCCTTGTAGCCATCGAAGAAATGCTCGGCGTCGAACTGGACCTCGTCCTTGCGACGCTTCGCCTCGGCCAGGCTCTCGCCGATCATGTCGATGTTTTCGGAGAGCGTGGCGCCCAGCGCCACCTCGACATGAAAATCCCAGGTCTTGCCGACCAGGCAGACGGTCTTCGTCGCGGAAGCCAGCACCGCCGACAGGCCGGGATCGTTGGCGGCGCTGCGGCCCGGCCGGCGGGTCATGCCGAACGCCGTCACCCGAGCATGGTTGAGGCGCGGCAGCTGGGCGAAGAAGGCGTCGTCGGTGGGGTTGGCGCCCGGCCAGCCGCCCTCGATGTAGTCGATACCCAGACGGTCGAGGGCCACGGCAATGGCCAGCTTGTCGGCCGCGCCGAAATCGACGCCCTGCGTCTGCGCGCCGTCGCGCAGCGTGGAATCATAGAGATAGATGCGATCGTCGGTCATGAGGGCGCCCGGTAATGGGGCGTCTTATACCATCGCTTTGGCGGGCCTACAGCGGGATTTCCAGATGCCCCGGGGCTACATCTTGATGCGCAGGACCGAGGCGATCTTGGCGATCAGCTGGTTCGGGGCGAAGGGCTTGGCGATGTAGCCGTTGACCCCGTGATCCTTGGCGGCGAGCACGAAATCCCCCGACGCCTTGCCGGTGAGCATGATGAAGGGCATGTCCGGCCAGGTCTCGCGCACCCGCTTGAGCAGGTTGAGACCCGTCATCTCCGGCATCTCCCAGTCGGAGATGATGAGATCGAATTTCGAGTTCGGGTAGCCGAGGATGGTGAGGGCGTCGGTGCCGCTCTTGGCCACAGCGACGTTCTTCACACCGATCTGGTTGAGCACGCGCACGGCGAGCTTCTGAGCAAAGAGCTCGTCCTCCACCAGGAGGATCGAAAGCTTCTCAAATGCCGGGTTCGTCTCCACTATCGCAACCTATCGCTTCTGATGTCACGCACACCCTAGCACAGGCGCCGACACGCCCGTACCGCCACTATTTCCCGGCCGCCGCCTGGACCGGATGCCGCTCGCGCAACAGCAGCCAGCCTTCGTCCAGCAGCTCGCCGAGTACTTCCGTAGGGTGCTCGGCATCGGCCGGCTTGCCCGCTCGGCAGGCCTGCTCGATGGCCAGCGCCGTGCGGTAGACGCGGCTCAGGCCAAGCGTGCCGGCCGAACTCTTGAGGCTGTGGGCGGCATCGCCCCACCCTTCCACATTCCCGGCCGTCCGCGCCGCCGTGAGCTGCTCATAGAGCGTCTTCGAAGTTTCGATGAAATCACCGACCAGCTCGCTCACAATCTCGTTACCAAGCTGCTCCTCAAGGGTGCCGATGACTGACGTATCGAGTGCCGCCGCGGTCTCGGCCAGCCGGTCGGACAGGCTGACCTCCTCCGTCGGCGCCTCGCTCGCGACTTGTACGGGTGCAGCCACCTCTATGGCGCCGAAGATGTCGATCATCGCGGCAATCAACGTGTCGGGGTTGAGGGGCTTCGGCACGTAGCCGTTCATACCCGCCTCGTATCCGCGCTGGATGCTGTCCGGGGCGGCACTGGCGGTCAGCGCGATGATCGGAATCTGGCCACGTTCCCCCGTCAGGGCACGGATGTGCCGGGTGGCATCGAGCCCACCCATCTCGGGCATGTGCATGTCCATCAGCACGAGATCGAAGTCGCGCTCGGTCGCCGCGGACACAGCCTCGACTCCGTTCTTCGCCACCTCGACGCTATGCCCCTGCGGCCGCAGGAAACCGATGGCGACCTTCTGGTTCACCGGGTTGTCCTCGGCCAGCAGGATGCGCAGCGGCCGCACCCCGCGCTTGGTTCCGTCGCCGGCACCGGCGGCTGGCTCCACCCCTTCCGGCAGGTTGACGTTGAACCAGAACGTGCTGCCCTTGCCGAGCTCGCTGTCGACGCCGATCGCACCCCCCATCAGCTCGACGATCTGCTTCGAGATGGCGAGACCCAGCCCGGTGCCGCCAAAGCGCCTCGTGATCGATGAATCAGCCTGCGAGAAACTGCCGAAGAGCTTGGCCCGCGCCGCTTCGGAGATGCCGATACCGGTATCGGCGATCGCCACGTGCAGGCCGTAGGCGCCGCTCTCGGTCCGGCCACGCGCCTCGACGCGCAGAGACACGCCGCCCTTCTCGGTGAACTTGATGGCGTTCCCCACCAGGTTGAGCATCACCTGGCGCAGCCGCGTCGGGTCGCCCTTCAGCCAGCGCGGAAGTTCCGCTGCCACGTGCGCGTCGAGAACGATGCCCTTCTCCGCCGCCTTGGGGTTGAGCAGCGCCACCACGGCCTCGACCGTGTGGCGCAGGTTGAAGTCGACCGCCTCGATATCGAGGCGCCCTGCCTCGAGCTTTGAATAGTCCAGGATGTCGTTGAGGATCGTCAGCAGCGACTGGCCTGAATCGAGCACGATCTGCGCGTATTCGCGCTGGGTCATATCGAGGCGCGTGTCGAGCAGGATGCGGGTCATGCCGAGCACGCCGTTCATCGGCGTCCGGATCTCGTGGCTCATCATGGCCAGGAACTCCGACTTGGCCTTGGTCGCCGCCTCGGCGCGATCCTTGGCGTCGCGCACCTCCTCCATGGCGTTTTTGAAGACCTCGAGCGAGCGGGCCATGTCGCCGATCTCGTCCCGCCGTCCCATGAAAGGGACCCGCTGGTCCCTGTCGCCGCGGGCGATCTTGATCATCTTGCGCGTCATCATGCCCAACGGCCGGATCAGGTTATGGGCCATGAGCAGGGTTATCACCACGCAGATCACGACGAGCACCACCATGACGACGATGCTCCAGAAGCGCGTCGCCTCGATGATGTCGACTGCGTTCTCACGGAAGACGAAGCCGTCCTCCGCCGCGAGCTGCACCAGAACCTCGAGTTCCTCTCGGATCTTGCCGCCGAGTTCGTCGCGCTGCGCGGCAAAGGCAACCTGCTGAGGCATGTCGGGCGCGTTGCGCGCAGCGGCCGCCACCTGAGGCCACTGCTTGAGCGCCTGGCGGATGGTGGCCGCGACCTCGGCGATCACCTCCGACTGGCCGCGCTGCTCCGCAATATCCAGGTCCTCGAGGAAGACCTTGAGCTTGTTGTCGATGGTGGCGAGCGCGGTTTCGCGCATGCGCGGATCGGGCGACCGCGCGTCGCGATCCGCCAGCTCGACCATGGCGAAGCCGGTCTGCGCCGAGCGCGCGAAATTGATCGCCATCAGAGGATTGTCGAAGAGCCGAACGGTCAGCGTACCGATCGCCCACGTCGCCACCAGCGCGGTCATCCCGAGCAGGATGGCGCCGATCGTCGCCAGTATGAACGCGCCGAGTAGCTTGGATTTTATCGACATGTCCGCAAACCCCGACGCCTGCCAGGCGCTGCGGGACGCCCGGAGTCGGTCAGCATCTCGTCATTTTATTCAAGACGAGACGGCGACATCCAGCCTCATCTTGGGATGGATACGGCAGCGGACCTCGAACATGCCGGCGCGGCGGAACACGACGGGCGTGCGCTGTCCTGCCGGCTGGCGGCCGATGTCGAAATCGGCCCCAGGGGTCTCGGAGTACACGTTGTGGCCGAAGCGGTCATCGTTAACAAAGACCACGGTGGTGCCTACCTTCACCTCCAGCTTCTCGGGAACGAAGGTGATTTCGCGCTGCGCCACGATCGTTTCGCTGGCCTGCGCCATGACCAGGCTGGTGGCTCCCGCCGACACGGCCAAGATGGCCGCCAGAAGCGCCGGAAACCCCACGATACGAGCGTAATCCATCCTTGCCTCCCCGCGGCGCGGTGGCGCCGTATGCCCAGCTATATATCAGTTGCGGCCGGATTATTCCGCCAATGCGGTTACTGGCCGACGATTTCCTTGCTCGTCGAACCGAGGATGGCCATGAGCTCATCCTTCTCGCGCTGCGGCACGTTGAACTTCTCCAGCGTCTTCAGCATGTCGCCACCCATGGCGTTGAACTCGGCAACGGTGACGTTCTGGCCGCGATGAGATTCGCGCATCGTCCGGCCCGTGTACTTGCACCCACCGCCCGTCGCCTCACAGACCTGCTCCACCAGCAGCTTCTTGAGCTTCGGAATATCGACACGGGCGAAGCGCTGGTTGATCGCCGGGTTCGCCGCCACGTTGGCGATGAAATCGTCGACCACCGCCGCCACCGCCGGTTCGCCGCCAAGACGCTGGTAGAGGGTGCGCTCCTCCGGGGCCCGGGCGCAGGCCGACAACGCCACCAAGCCAATAATGCCGGCGAACTTCGTGAAGCCGTTCATGGATTGCCTCCCAGCCAGCGGAAAATCGGCAGCTCTTCTACGATCCGGAAGAGCTCCCGGATCACCCGGGGTGGCTCAGACCCGCCGCCAGGTCGTGCCGCCGGGGCCATCCTCCAGAACGACTCCCTGGGTCTTGAGGTCGTCGCGAATCCGGTCAGCCTCGGCAAAATTCCTCGCCTTGCGGGCCGCCAGGCGGGCGGCGATCCGTGATTCGATTTCGGCTTCCGAAAGCCCGTCGCCGGCCGATCCCCTGAACCATGCTGCGGGACGCTGGTTGAACAGCCCGAGCAGGCGCCCGCCGGCGAACAGGGCTGTCACCTGCGGACCCGGTTCCTGCGACGTGGACGCCGACTGGAACGCTGCACTGGCGTGCTCGTGCAGGCGCGCAATGGCGAGCGGAATATTGAGATCGTCGGCCAGCGCGTCGACGACATCGGCCGGCGGCGTGAGCGAGGCGTCGAGATCGTAGAGACGGCAGGCCGGATCGAATTTCTGCAGCGCGTTGTAGAAGCGGTCGAGTTCGACGCGGGCCTGGCGCAGCCCGTCCTCGGTGAAGTCGAGCGGCGCACGGTAATGCGTCTTCATCAGCAGCAGCCGGATCGCCTCGGCCGGCCATCGGGCCAGCAGGTCACGCACGGTGAAGAAGTTGCCGAGACTCTTCGACATCTTCTCGCCGTTGACCGTAAGGAAGCCGTTGTGCATCCACAGCCGCACGAAGGGCGCGCCGCCATGGGCGCACTCGCTCTGTGCGATCTCGTTCTCGTGGTGCGGAAAAATCAGGTCGTGACCGCCGCCATGGATATCGAAGGTCTCGCCGAGATGCGTCTCCGACATGGCGGAGCACTCGATGTGCCAGCCCGGACGCCCCCGCCCCCAAGGGCTGTACCAGCCCGGCTGCTCCGGCGTGCTCGGCTTCCACAGCACGAAATCCGCCGGATCCTTCTTGTAGGGAGCCACCTCAATGCGCGCGCCCGCAACCAGCTCGTCGCGCGAGTGGCCGGAGAGCTTGCCGTAAGACGGCATGCTGGGCACATGAAACAGGACATGCCCCTCTGCCGCATAGGCATGCCCCTTCTCAATCAACCGACCGATCATGGCGACCATCGGGCCGATATGCGCCGTGGCGCGCGGCTCGACGTCCGGCGGCAATGCGGCCAGCGCCCCCATATCCTCGTGATAGGCGCGGGTCGTCCGCGCCGTGATCGCGTCGATCGGCTCGCCCGACACCCTGGCGGCGGCGATGATCTTGTCATCGACATCCGTGATGTTGCGGACGTAGGTGACTTTCGGATAGGCGCGCTTGAGCAACCGGTAGAGCACGTCGAAGACGACGACGGGACGGGCGTTGCCGATATGGGCCAGGTCGTAGACGGTCGGGCCGCAGACGTAGAGGCGCACATGCGCCGGATCGACCGGAACGAACGGTTCCTGCCGCCGGGTCAGCGTGTTGTGGAACTGCAGCGCGGGCATCACGCCGCTTGCCCCGAGAGCCGAGCCGCCGCACGCGCGCGGCCGATCATCGGCAGCAGCGCCTTGAGCTCCGGCCCCTGCTCACGCGCCGTCAGCGCCCGACGCAGCGGCATATAGAGTTCTTTCCCCTTGCGTCCTGTGGCGGCACGGACGGCCGAGGTCCACATCGTCCACGTGCTCTCGTCCCACGGCTCCTCGGGCAGAAGCGAGGCGGCTGTCGTGGCAAAGCCGGGATCGTCGATCACCGGTGCGATGGCTCCGGTCGTGACACTCCACCAGTCGCGGGCATCCGTCAGGCGCTCCAGATTGCCACGAATGGCCAGCCAGAACCCTTCCGTGGCGTCGGGCAGTCCGAGTTCGGCCAACCGATGCGCGACGTCGGAGAACTCGTAGTGATGCAGCACGGCGCGGCTCAACGTCGACAGTTCCGCCGGATCGAAGCGCGCCGGGGCCCGCCCGAAATCATGGAGGTTGAAACCCGCGTCGAGCGCCTCGAGCGAGCGGAACGGCTCGATCGGCTTAGAACTGCCGAGACGGGCCAGCAGACTATTGATCGCCATGGCCTCGATACCGTCGGCGCGCAGCGATTCCAGCGACAAGGAGCCGATGCGCTTCGACAGCCCCTCTCCCTCGCGTCCGACCAGCAGAGCGAGATGCGCGAACTCCGGGGGTTTGGCGCCGAGCGCCTCGAAGATCTGGATCTGGGTCACGGTGTTGGTGACATGGTCCTCGCCGCGGATGACATGAGTGACTTGCATGTCGATGTCGTCGACCACGGAGGAGAAGGTGTAGAGCGGCACGCCGTCCGCCCGGATCAACACCGGATCGCTCACCGACGCCGTGTCGATGGCCACCGGGCCACGGATGCGGTCATTCCACTCGACCTTGCCCGGTGTCAGCCGGAAGCGCCAATGCGGTTTGCGGCCTTCCGCTTCGAGGCGCTTGCGATCGGCCTCACTCAGCTTGAGAGCGGCGCGGTTGTAGACGGGGGGCTGGTGACGCGAGAGCTGGACCTTGCGCTGCAGGTCCAGCTCTTCGACCGTCTCATAGCAGGGATAGAGCCGCCCGGATTTCTCCAGTGTCTCCGCGGCCTGGGCATAGAGCGCCAGGCGCGCCGACTGGTGATACTCGTTCTCGTCCCAGGTCAGGCCGAGCCAGAGCAGGTCCTCGCGGATGGCATCGGCGTAGCGAGCCTCGGAGCGCTGGGCATCCGTGTCATCGAAACGCAGGATGAACGCGCCCTTCACCGCCCGGGCGAAGAGCCAGTTCACCAGCGCCGTGCGGGCGTTGCCGACATGGAGCTTGCCGGTCGGGCTGGGCGCGAAACGGACACGCACACTCATCGCGGCGCCCGGAACCCGTTGGTGATGGGATAGCGGCGGTCGCGGCCGAAGGCGCGGCGCGAGATCTTCACGCCCGGCGGCGCCTGGCGGCGCTTGTACTCGGCGAGATCGAGCATGCGCCAGACCCGGTTCACCGTCGCCTCGGCATGACCGCGGGCGACGATCTGGGCGACCGGCATCTCCTTCTCGATCAGGCAATGCAGGATATCGTCGAGATGCTTGTAAGGCCCGAGGCTCGCCTCGTCGGTCTGGTTCGGACGCAGCTCGGCGGTCGGCGGCTTGGTGATCACCCGCTCGGGCATCACGGCACCCTCCGGTCCTTTTGCGTTCTCCGGCCGATGCGCGTTGCGCCAGCGGCAGAGCTCGAACACCGTGGTCTTGTAGACATCCTTGAGGACCGCATAGCCGCCGCACATATCGCCGTAGAGCGTGGCGTAGCCAGCTGACATCTCCGACTTGTTGCCCGTCGACACCACCATGTGGCCGAACTTGTTGGACAGCGCCATCAGTGTGACGCCGCGCGAGCGCGACTGGATGTTCTCCTCGGTGATGTCCTCGTTGGTACCGGCGAACTGCTCCTTCAGCATGGTGCCGAAGGCCTGCATCGCCGGACCGATATTGATGATGTCGTAGCGGATGCCGAGAGCCCTGGCGCAGGCCGCCGCGTCGTCGAGGCTTTCCTGCGACGTATAGGGCGACGGCATCATCACGGCACGCACCTTGTCGGCGCCCAATGCATCGACGGCAAGCGCTGCCGTCAGGGCGGAATCGATGCCTCCTGACAAGCCGAGGATGACTCCCGGAAAGCGGTTCTTGTTGACGTAGTCGCCGAGGCCCACGACCAACGCCCGGTAGATAGCTTCGATCCCCTCGGGCGGCCTGACGACCTCACCGGGAGCGCAGCTCCAGCCGCGGTTGCCGTTGCGCTGGAAACGCGCCACGGTCAGCGCCTCCTCCCAGGCCGGCGCCTGCACGGCGAGAGCCTTGTCGCCGTTGAGGACAAACGAGGCGCCGTCGAAAACCAGCTCGTCCTGGCCGCCCACCTGGTTGACGTAGACCAGCGGCAGACCGGTTTCGGTCACGCGGGCGACGGCGAGATTGATGCGCTCGTCGACCTTGTCGGTCTCGAACGGGCTGCCGTTGGGCACGATCAGGAGTTCGGCTCCGGACTCGACGAGGCATTCAGCGACGTCGGGGGTCCAGATATCCTCGCAGATCGGCACGCCAACGCGGATGCCGCGAAAATCGATCGGCCCGGGAAGCTCGCCCGCCGAGAAGACACGCTTCTCGTCGAAGACGCCGTAATTCGGCAGATCGTGCTTGAAGCGCTGCGCGACGACCCGGCCGCCATCCAGCAGAAGCGCCGCATTGTAAAGCCGGCCATCCTTGAGCCAGGGCGCACCGAGCAGCATCGCGGGGCCGCTATCCACCGTCTCCCGCGCCAGCTCGTCGACGATCCTGGCCACCGCCTCCTGGAAGGCCGGCTTCAGCACCAAATCCTCCGGCGGATACCCGGAGATGGCCAGCTCCGGATAGACGACGAGATCCGCCCCCCGGGTGTGCGCCTCGGCGCGCGCGGCCCGGACTTTCGCAGCGTTACCGGCGAGGTCGCCCACCGTCGGATTGAGCTGGGCGAGAGCGAGGGTCAGCGAGTCAGTCATGAAAGCGGGCGACAGCGGGACAACGGATCAGGACTTCTTGATCGTCTTGGTGTTCTCGGGCTTGAGCTCCGTCCCCTCCTTCTCCATCGACACACGGTCGATCAGCGCCAGAAGGAGCGCGGAGATGACGAAGACCAGATGCATGACGATCAGCAGGATGAGCTTGTCGTTGGCGATCACCTCGGCATTCAGAAACGCCTTGAGCAGGTGAATGGCCGAGATGGCGACGATCGAGCTCGCCAGCTTGATCTTGATCGAGCCGTGGTCGAGCTTGCCGAACCAGGAAAGCTTTTCCGACGCCTCGGCGGCCTCGATGCGGCTGACGAAATTCTCATAACCGCTGATCATCACCATGACCACCAGGTTGGCGACCATGACGATGTCGACCAGGGTCAGGACGAAGAGAACGATGTCGCTCTCTCCCGCGCTCCAGACCGAAGCGGTGAGATGCACCAGCTCGCCGAAGAACTTGATGACCAGAACAACGAGCGTAACGATCAGGCCCAGATAGAGCGGCGCCTGGAGCCAGCGCGCGGCGAAGATCGCCTGTTCGATCCAGGCTTCGATATGCTTGAGCATCAGGTTTTCCGCAGCAGGAATTCGCGCCCGACCTTGACCAGCGGCTTGCCGTTATAGGCGACGATGTCGGAGGTCGCATAGGTCTCGGTCCAGCGATCGGGCAGATATGAGCCGGTGCCGATAATATCGACCGGCGCGTTGGCGACGGCGACGGTCTTGCATTTCGCCGGCGTGAAGCCGGAGGAGGCGATGATCTTCACCTTGGGGAAGCCGGCCTTGTCGAGTGTCTCCCGCAGATGCCAGATCGCGGCGGCGGACACACCCGTCCCGACGAGGTGGCGCAACTCCCCTTCCGTGCGATAGCCGCGGATGGCCGCCGGGGCGTGACGCTCCAACACGGCGTAGGACGCCGCCACGTCGAGCCCCTCGATATAGCGCCCGCCATGCGTATCGAGGCGGATGCCGAGCAGCCCGGCCGCGGCCCGATCGGGAAACCGCCGACAGACGGCGAGCGCGTCGGTGATCTCCTGGCCGAAATAATCGACCAGCGAGACCAGCAATTCCCCTGCCGCCGAAGTCTCGTGCATCATCTCGGTGGCCCGTACGGTCGATCCCGCGTAGCCGATCATGGCGTGCGGCATCGTGCCGAGGCCCTTCGTCCGGCCGAAATAGTGCGCCGTCGCGTCCGTGGCGTTGCCGATGAAGCCGATGGCCCCCGCGTCGCGCTTGGCCGCCGCCGAGCCGACAGAGGCGGCATAGGCCATCATCTCGGCCATCTCCTGCCCGGCGCAGTGGCGCGCATCCATGGCGAGGAACGAGACCTTCGGCAGGTCGACGCACATCGTGTAGGCGTTGTAGGCGGCGACCCCGGCCGGGCCGATCTTCTGCAGGTAGATCGTCTCCAGATCGACCAGATGCTTGAAGGAGCCGCCGATGTACATCAGCGGTTCGCCCGCACCGACCCACGCCCCTTCGGGATGCCGCAGCTCAATGTTGAACTCGGTCTTGCGCTCGGCCGCGATGACGTTCAGCCAGTTGACCGCCAGGCGCGGCGTGAAGATCACCGGCCGGCGCATGAAGACGGCATACGTCACGGCCATGTCGCCGAAGCGCTCGACCGCCGCCTTGCTCTTCACGAAGTAGCGGTCGGTGAAGCGCTCGATGTCCGCAGCAGCGGGAGCCGGCGGGTTCGGGCCGGGCCCGTCCATCTCAACCCGCCGCAGCCGCGGCGCGCCGATTGTCCTGGCCGTTGAGGCGCGACGCCTTGAGCCCTTCCGCGATGAGGAACGCGAGTTCGAGCGCCTGGCTGGCGTTGAGGCGCGGGTCGCAATGGGTGTGATAGCGGTCGGCGAGGCCATGATCGTCGATGGCCTCGGCACCGCCGGTGCACTCGGTCACGTTCTGGCCGGTCATCTCGAAATGCACGCCACCCGCGTAAGCACCTTCGGACGGCAGGATATCGAGGAAGGCGCGGACCTCGCTGAGGATGCGGTCGAAGGGCCGGGTCTTGTAGCCGGTCGTCGACTTGATGGTGTTGCCATGCATCGGGTCGCAGGACCATACGACCTTGCGGCCCTCGCGCTGCACCTTGCGGACCAGCGGGGCCAGCTTGGTACCGACCTTGTCGTGGCCCATGCGGGCGATCAGCGTCAGGCGGCCGGGCTCGTTCTCCGGATTGAGGATATCGATCAGCCGGATCAGCTCGTCGGGATCCGACGAGGGACCGCATTTGAGACCGAGGGGATTCTTGATGCCACGGCAGAATTCGACATGCGCGCCGTCGAACTGGCGCGTGCGGTCGCCGATCCACACCATGTGCGCGGAGCAGTCGTACCAGTCGCCCGTGGTCGAATCGACACGGGTCAGCGCCTGCTCGTAGGGCAGCAGCAGCGCCTCGTGCGAGGTGAAGAAATCGGCTTCCTTCACTTGCGGATTGTCGGACTTGATGCCGCAAGCCTCCATGAACTTGAGCGCTTCGTCGATACGGTCGGCCAGGGCGCGGAACTTCTCGCCGGCCGGGCTGCGATCGACGAAGCCGAGGGTCCAGCCGTGCACCCGATGCAGGTCGGCGTAGCCGCCATGGCTGAAGGCGCGCAGCAGGTTAAGCGTCGCCGCCGCCTGGCTGTAGGACTGCATCATGCGCTGCGGATCGGGCGTGCGCGACTCAGGCGTGAACTCGATGCCGTTGATGATGTCGCCACGATAGGACGGCAGAGTCGTCTGCCCTTGCGTCTCGTGGGTGTCCGAGCGCGGCTTGGCGAACTGCCCGGCCATACGGCCGATCTTCACCACTGGCAGCCCCGCGCCGTACATCAGCACGACGGTCATCTGCAGCAGGACCTTGAAGGAATCCCGGATGTTGTTCGCGCTGAACTCGGCGAAACTCTCGGCGCAGTCCCCGCCCTGAAGAAGCACGGCGTTGCCTTCAGCCACCCGGGCGAGCGACGCCTTGAGCGCCCGGGCTTCGCCTGCAAAAACCAGCGGCGGAAAGCTCCGCAGGCGCGCCTCAACAGCCTCCAAGGCTGCCGCGTCGGGATACTCCGGCATCTGCCGGGCCGGCCTGCTGCGCCAAGTTTCGGGGGCCCATTTGCCCGCCATCGCACGTCTCCGCTGGATAATCCTATTATGTAAGGAGTTTATACGCTGCACAGCAGCAAAATTCCATAGGCGCGGCGGGGGTTTGCAGCGCGTCTGGCGGTACGGTAATTAGCCCCGATGTTCGAACTTTCGAAGCTGCTGACCCCGCTTCTGGACCCCCGCACCCTGCTCTTCGTGGCGCTGGTCTGCGGTACACTCCTGCTCTGGACCAAGGTCCACCGGCTGGGGCGGTGGCTCGTCACGGGTTGTGTGGCGACATCCCTGCTTTTCTTTCTGCTGCCGATCGGCCCCACCCTGCTGCACCGGCTGGAGCACCGGTTTCCCCGGCCGCAATTGCCGGCCAAGGTCGACGGCATCATCGCGCTGGGCGGTGACTTCAATGTCACGCTGGTTCAGGAATACGGGCCGACGAATGGCCCCTCCCCCCGTCTATTGGCACTCGCCGAACTGTCGCGGCGATTTCCGGACGCCCGGCTGGTGTTCAGTGGCGGCTCCGGGCACATCATTCCTAAAGTGCTGGAGGCCGATCTCGCCCCAGGGATCTTGGCCGCCTTCGGCATCGATCCGGCGCGTGTCCTGTTCGAGGGGAAATCCCGCAATACCCGAGAGAACGCGATCCTTAGCCAGGCCGCGGTGAATCCCCGGCACGGGGAAATCTGGATCCTGATCACCTCGGCCTCGCATATGCCCCGTTCGGTCGGCGTCTTTCGGTCCGTTAACTGGCCTGTCGTTCCCTATCCGGTCGAATTTCAGGCGGTCAGCGGCGGCCGCGTCTTCAGTATGGATGGCGGCCTGAAGGATATCGTTGTCGTGACGCGGGAGATGACCGGCCTAGTCTACTACTGGCTGCGCGGCTGGACGGATACGCTGATTCCGGCGCCGTGACTACTCCGCCGCCTTGGCGGCAGCGCGTTTTACCGGCTCGCGCATCAGCACGAATTCCTCGGCCGCCGTGGGGTGAATGGCCACGGCCTTGTCCCACTGGGTCTTGGTGAGGCCCGCCTTCACGCCGATCGCCAGGCCCTGGATGATCTCGGGAGCGTCTGCCCCGACCATGTGAGCGCCCAGCACCGTGCCCTTATCCCGGTCGACCACCAGTTTCATCAGGGTCTTCTCGTCGCGGCCGGAGAGCGTATGTTTCATTGGGCGGAACACAGCGCGATAGATGTCGCACGGCGCGATCGCCTCCGCCGCTTCCTCCGACAGGCCAACAGAGCCAACGGGCGGCTGGCTGAAGACGGCGCTCGGCACGTTGTGGTGATCCATCTTCACCGGGTTGCGGTTGAACAGCGTCTCGGCCAGGGCGCGGCCCTCGGCAATGGCGACCGGTGTCAGGTTGATGCGGTCCGTGCAATCGCCCACCGCAAAGATGCTCGGCACCGTGGTCTGCTGCCATTCGTCGACGGCGACCGCGCCGCGCTTGTTCAACGTGACGCCGACATTCTCCAGGCCCATCTTTGCCGTATTGGGGATGCGGCCGGTGGCGTACATTACCAGATCGGTCTCGACGCTCTCGCCGCTCTGGGTGGTCAGACGGTAGCCCGCGCCGCCCTTCTCGATCGATGCAACCTGGACGCCCGCCTTGATGGCGATGCCCCGCTTGGTCATCTCGGTCGTCAGATGGGAGCGGACGTCGCCGTCAAAGCCGCGCAGGATGCGATCGGCGCGGATAATCTCCGTCACCTCGACTCCCGCTGCGCTGAAGATCCCGGCGAACTCGACGGCGATGTAGCCGCCGCCAACGATCACCATCCGCTTCGGCAGCGCCTTGAGGTCGAGCGCCTCGTCCGACGAGATCGTGTGCTCGATGCCGGGGATCGCGGGCTTCTCCGGCCGGCCGCCCGTGGCGACCAGGATATGGCGCGCGCGGATCGTTCGCTCGCCGATCCTGACCTCGTGGGGACCGACGATCTGCGCCCAACCGTCAAAAATGGCGACGCCGGAATCCTGCAGCAGCTTGACGTAGATGCCATGCAGGCGATCGATCTCCCTGTCCTTCGCAGCGACCAGCTTCCCCCAATCGAGCGATGATGCGCCGATCGTCCAGCCGTAACCGGCGGCGTCCTCGATCTCGTCGGCGAAATGCACCCCGTAGATCAGCAGCTTCTTGGGCACGCAGCCGCGCAGGACGCAGGTCCCCGCGATGCGGCGGCCTTCGGCAATGGCGACTTTCGCGCCATAGGCGGCCGCCCGGCGCGACGACGCCACGCCGCCCGAGCCGGCGCCGATGGTGAAGAGATCGAAGTCGAAATCCGTCATGTCAGTCCCGAAGAGCCGCCAGGGTGCGCGAATGGAATTCCCGCCGCCACAGAACCAGGACGACCCAGGTCGTGGCGGCTGCGAAGACCCAAGGGTGGATGAACCATCCTATGGCGGCAAGGCCGAAGTAGTAGGCCCGGATGCCTTCGTTGAAGTGATCGACGGCGAGATGACTCATGCGTGCGGCCCGGCTGGCGGACTGGCTGCAATCGGGATGCCCCACCGGCGGTGTGGCGCCGATCAGCAGGGCCACGTAGTTGTACTGGCGCATCGACCAGGTGAACTTGAAGAAGGCATAGATGAAGATCACCAGCAGGAGCCCGATACGCAGCTCCCAGCCCAGAGCGTCGGTCTTCTCGGCGAACGGCACACCGGAGACCATCGCCTGGGCCTCGTCACGCGCGCCCAATAGGGCCACCAAACCGCCGAGAATCAGGATCGAGGTCGAAGCGAAGAACGATACGCTCTGCGCCTGAGTCTGCAGCAACGTTGAATCGAGAATGCGCACGTCGCGCGCCACCATCTGCTCCATCCAGCGCACGCGATGCGAAGCGGTAGCCCCCATCAGGCTCCGCTCGCGGTTCCAGTAATTGGCGTAAAGCTGGTACCCCAGCCAGCACAGCACGAACCAGGCAAGGGCGAGCGCGCCCGGAAGACCGCCAACGGCGTTCATAGGGCGCGCCCCTGCGCCGGTCAGCGCATGGTCGGCATGACGAACTCGGCGCCGGCACGGATGCCGGTCGGCCAGCGCGCCGTCGTCGTCTTGAGCTTGGTGTAGAAGCCGACCGCCTCCATGCCGTAGGCGTTACGGTCGCCGAACAGCGAACGCTTCCAGCCGCCGAAGGAATGAAAGGCCATCGGCACAGGAATGGGTACGTTGACGCCGACCATGCCGGCCTTCACACCCTGGGTGAAGGTCCGCGCCGCGTCACCGTCGCGGGTGAAGATGGCGGCACCGTTGCCGTACTCATGGTCGTTGACGAGTTGCAGCGCGGCATCGAAATCATCCATGCGCACCACAGACAGAACCGGCCCGAAGATCTCCTCCTTGTAGATGCGCATTGACGGCTTGACGTCGTCGAACAGGCAGCCGCCCAGGAAGTACCCCTTCTCGTAGCCTTGGAGCTTGAGGCCGCGACCATCGACGGTCAGCTTTGCGCCTTCCTTGACGCCGGTGTCGACGTAGCCGCGCACTTTCTCGTAGTGCTCCTTCGTGACCAGCGGCCCCATCTCGGATTCCGGGTCCATGCCCGGCCCGACCTTAAGTGCTCTCACTTTGGGCTCGAGCTTCTTCATCAGCGCGTCACCCGCCTTGCCGACGGTGACAGCCACGGAAACGGCCATGCAGCGCTCGCCGGCCGAGCCATACGCCGCGCCCATCAGCGCGTCAGTCGCCATGTCGAGATCGGCGTCCGGCATGACGATCATGTGGTTCTTGGCGCCGCACAGTGCCTGCACCCGCTTCCCGGCGGCGCAGCCCGTCTTGTAGATGTACTCGCCGACGGCGGTCGAGCCCACGAAGCTGACCGCCTGGATCGTCGGTTCATTGAGGATGGCGTCGACCGCCTCCTTGTCGCCGTTCACCACATTGAGCACGCCATCCGGCAGACCGGCTTCCTTGGCCAGTTCCGCCAGGCGCATCGAGGTCGAGGGGTCCTTCTCCGATGGCTTGAGGATGAAGGTGTTGCCGCAGGCGATGGCCATCGGGAACATCCACATCGGTACCATGGCCGGGAAATTGAATGGCGTGATGCCGGCGCACACGCCCAGCGGCTGACGCACCGACCAGGAATCGATGCCGCGCCCGACATTCTCGGTGAAATCGCCGCGCAGCAGATGCGGGATGCCGCAGGCGAACTCCACGACCTCGAGGCCTCGGGTCACGGAGCCCTTGGCGTCCTCGAAGATCTTGCCGTGCTCGGAGGTAATGATCTTGCCCAGCTCGTCGTGGTGGGCCTCGATCAGTGCCTTGAAGCGGAACATGACACGGGCGCGCTGCAGCGGCGGCGTCGCGGCCCAGGCCGGAAACGCCTCGGCGGCGACCTGGACGGCCGTTTTCAGCTCGGCGGCGCTGGCAAGCGCCACCTTGGCGCTGACCTCGCCGGTGGCGGGATTATGGACGTTCCCGGTACGGCCGGACGACCCCGGAACCAACTTGCCGCCGATAAAATGGCCGATCTCGCGCATGCGTCTCCACCTGTCTCTGTGCGTTGAAGGCGGATACTAGCCCTCTTCGCCGGCACAAAAAAGAACACCGGCGGAAGGGCTTCCGCCCCGCCGCCGGTGCTGGAACTTGCCGGCTTACTTGAGCGTGTCGACGCCGGCCTTGGCCACCTGGGCGTCCTGTGCCGAGGTCACGCCGCTGACGCCGATCGCGCCGACGATCTGCCCCTGGTACATCAGCATCAGCCCGCCATCGACCATCACAACGTTCTGGTTGAGCGTCATCACCGAGATGCGGGCCGGGTTAGAACCGCCATTGATCGTGTCCTCGAGGGCCTTGCTGGGGCGCTTGAAATAGAGCGCGGCGCGGGCCTTGCCGACGGCGATCTCGGAGCTCGCCAGCTGCGTGCCGTCCTTGCGCTCCAGATACATCAGGTTGCCACCGTCATCGATGATGGCAACGACAACCGTCCAGTTGTTCTTGTTGGCTTCCTCCATCGCCGCGGCGGCGATCTTCTTGGCCTCGGCAATGCTCAACGCCTTCTTGTCGAGCATCTGGGCCGATACATCACCCGTCAACGCCGCCAGCGTCAGCGCCGCGGCGGCCAGAATTCCGGTAAACCGAACCGTCATCGAAACCTCCCTGTGGTTGTGATTATGGTCGTACGGTCAACACCGGGTTCGCCGGGTTATTTCCCGGGACCGGCTCATCCGGAAGTATAGCCGCCCCTCCACGGATAATTAATCAGTGGATAAAAAAAGGCGGGACCTCCCGGTCCCGCCCTGCTTCCCTCGGAACGTCGGCCGTTACGCGGCGCGGATCGTCTTGAGGAACTTGTCTACCTCGTCGCGCAGCCTCACCGACTGCTTCGACAGGTCGCCCGAAGCCGTGAGCACCTCGTTGGCCACACGGCCGGTATCGGTGGCCGCCTGGGTGACGCCGGAGATATTCGACGACACCTCCGACGTGCCTTTCGAGGCCTGCTGGACGTTGCGCGCGATCTCCTGCGTCGCCGCGCCCTGCTCCTCCACCGCCGAGGCGATGGTCGTGGCGATCTCGTTGACCCGGCCGATGGTCTCGCCGATCTCCTTGATCGCCGTTACCGCCTCGCCGGTGGCGCCCTGGATCGCATTGATCTGGGCGCCGATCTCCTCGGTGGCCTTGGCTGTCTGCGTCGCCAGGCTCTTCACCTCGGAGGCGACGACCGCGAAGCCCTTGCCGGCCTCGCCGGCGCGCGCCGCCTCGATGGTGGCATTGAGCGCCAGCAGGTTCGTCTGGCCGGCGATGTCGTTGATCAGCTTCACCACATCGCCGATCTTCTGCGCCGCCTCGGCCAGCATCTGCACCTTGCTGTTGGTGCGGCTGGCGTCATCGACCGCCTTGCCGGCGATCTTGGTCGATTCCGCCACCTGGCGGCTGATCTCGGCGATCGACGAGGACAACTCCTCGGCGGCCGAAGCCACGGTCTGCACGTTGGTCGAGGCCTGCTCGGAGGCCGCGGCCACCGCCGTCGCCTGGCGCTGTGTCTCCTCGGCCGTGGCCGACATCGACTGCGCCGAGGATTGCATCTGGCCGGCCGCCGACGAAACGCCATTGACCACGCCTTGCACGCTGGCCTCGAAGGAATCGGCCATGCTGTTCAGGGCCTTCTTCTTCTCCACCTCGGCGCGCTTCTCGGTCTCTTTCTGCTCCGCCTGCAGGCGGCGGTTCTCCACGCCCGCTTCCTTGAACTTCTCCAGGGCGGCCGCAAGCTTGCCGACCTCGTCCTTCTGGCCAAGTGCCGGCACCGCGACGTCGAGATTGCCGCCGGCAACCTCCGTCATCGCGGCCGTCATGCGCGCCAGCGGGCGGGTGATGCCGAACAGCACAATGGCGAGAGCAAGACCGACGCCGACAAGGATGCCACCGACCGTGGAGCCGATCATAGTCGTGCGCGACGACTGATAGATGCCCAGAATGGACGCGGATGTATCGGCCACGAACTTCTGGTTTCGATCCTCGGCTTCGCGCACTTCCTTGCGTACAACGTCGATCACGCCGGCCGCTTTCTCGGCGACCTCCCCCGCCTTCTTCATATCTCCCTTGCGGGACAAATCCACGACCTGCGCATATGCCTTTCCATACTCGCCGACCGCCTCTCGCATCTTGGCGAGATTACGCCGGCCGGCCTCGGTCACGAGGATTTTCTCCAGTTCCGCGAGGCGCACGTCGAGGCGCCGGCCTTCATCGGCAGCCGCCTTCTCGTACTTCTCACGATCCTCCTTCGAGAGATCGAGAGGCAGGAACTCAGTGTAGCGCGCGTAGGACAGCAGATTCGCCGTCGCACGGCCTGTGTTGATTGCCGTATCGAAGGCCCGGTTGTAGACGGCCGTTTCGCTGTAAACCGTCGACAGCGCCTGGATGCCGAGCATCGACAGGGTGACAGCGAGAAGACCCAGCAGCACCACGACCGAAAAGATCTTCGGCGCAATGCGAACGTTTTTGAACCAGCCCATGGCATTTCCTCTCTGGCAAAGCGCCCAAAGGCGCTACTTAAGTACAGAGAGTGTCAGGGCGCACTTAAGGAAGGTTTAATTGCGCGCTATGCGCCACTCACTCGACGGTGACGCTCTTGGCCAAATTACGTGGCTGATCAACGTCCGTACCCTTGAGTACCGCGACGTGGTACGCGAGGAGTTGAACCGGGATCGTGTAGAGCAGCGGCGCCACAAAGGGATCCAACGCCGGCAGTTCAATGCTACGCCAGGCAAGCTTGCCCAGCCTCTCGATCCCCTGACGGTCGGAGAACAGCACGATCTTGCCGCCGCGGGCCGCCGCTTCCTGGATATTCGAAAGTGTCTTGTCGAAGACGGCGTCAGTCGGCGCCACGACGATGATCGGCACCTCCTCGTCGATCAGGGCGATAGGCCCGTGCTTCATCTCGCCGGCGGCGTAGCCCTCGGCGTGGATGTAGGAAATCTCCTTGAGCTTCAGAGCGCCCTCCAAAGCGATCGGATAGGACGTACCGCGGCCAAGGTAGAGGACGTCGCGGGCTTCAGCGATCTCCCCTGCCAGCTTCTGGATTGCCTCGTCGTGATTGAGCACCGCGGCGGCGTGCGCCGGCACGGCGATCAGCGCCTCGGCGAGTTCGGCGACGCGCTTGGCATCGAGCTTCCCGCGAGCCCGGCCCAGGGCCAGCGTCAGACAGGCGAGAACCGTCAGCTGCGTGGTGAACGCCTTGGTCGAGGCCACGCCAATCTCGGGACCGGCGTGGGTCGCCAGCACGACGTCGGATTCACGGGCGATCGTGCTCTCGGGCACGTTGACCACCGAGACCGTGATCTGCCTGTTGGACTTGGCGTAACGCAGCGCTGCCAGCGTGTCGGCCGTCTCGCCGGACTGCGAGACGATCAACGCCATTCCGCCCGCCGGCATGTCGGCGCCGCGATAGCGGAACTCTGAGGCGATATCGATCTCGACCGGCACGCGCGCGTACTGCTCCAGCCAGTACTTGGCCACCATGGTTGCGTAAGACGCCGTGCCGCAGGCGAGACCGGTGACCTTGGTGATGGATTCGAGCGCCACGGGAAACGCCGGCAGGGCGACGTCGCGTGTCGCCGGATTCACGTACACCCGCAGCGTGTCGCCGATGACCGCCGGCTGCTCGTGGATCTCCTTGTGCATGAAATGCCGGTAGTTGGCCTTGCCAACCATGGCGCCGGAGAACGCCGTCTCGCGGATCGGCCGGTTGACCTTGCGGCCCTCGCGGTCATAGACCGAGGCGCCGTCACGGGTAACCACCGCCCAGTCCCCGTCGTCGAGATAGGCGATGCGCCGAGTAAGGGGGGCCAGCGACAGGGCATCCGAGCCGACAAACATCTGCCCCTCGCCGAAGCCGATGGCCAGCGGCGGGCCGTGCCGGGCGGCCATCAGGATATCGCTGCGCCCGCGCACCAGTACTGCGAGCGCAAAGGCGCCCTCGATGCGCTTGAGCATCGCCGCCATCGCCTCTTCGGCGCTCATGCCGTCGTCGAGGAAGCAGGTCAGCAGATGCGGCACAACCTCCGTGTCGGTCTCCGTCTGGAACGTACAACCCTTCTTCTGCAGCTCAGCCCGCAGTTCCTGGAAATTCTCGATGATGCCGTTATGGACGACCGCGACCTTGCCGGTCGCATGAGGATGCGCGTTCTTCTCCGTCGGTGCGCCATGCGTCGCCCAGCGCGTATGCGCGATACCAGTCATCCCCGGCATCGGTTCCCGCTTCAGCAATGCCTCCAGATTGACCAGCTTGCCTTCGGCGCGGCGGCGCTCGATATGGCCGTTGACCAGCGTGGCGATGCCGGCCGAGTCATAGCCGCGATATTCCAGCCGCTTGAGCCCTTCGAGCAGCAGCGGCGCTGCATCTGACGTGCCGATCATGCCGACGATGCCGCACATGGCCTAGCCTTTCTTCTTCTGCATCTTCGCGCGCTTCAGGCGCTCGCGAAGCACCGCTCCCTGGCCGCGTTTGGTCTCCTGCCGGGCGCGACCGAAAGCCAGGGCGTCGGCCGGCACGGAATCGGTGACCGTCGAGCCAGCCGCAACGAACGCCCGGGCGCCGATCCTGATTGGCGCCACCAGCGTCGCATTGGAGCCGATGAAGACTTCCGGCCCGATGTCAGTCATGTGCTTCGCATAGCCGTCATAATTGCAGAGGATCGTCCCGGCTCCGATATTGGCCTTGGCGCCGATACGCGCGTCTCCGATATAAGCAAAATGGTTTGCCTTGGCGCCGTCGCCAAGCCGGGCGTTCTTGACCTCGACGAAATTCCCGATATGGACGCCCGCACCGACCTCGGCGCCGGGTCGCAGACGGGCAAACGGACCCACCGTCGCGCCCGCTGCCACCTTCGCCTCGGTCAGATGGCAGAAAGAGTGGATGACTACCCCATCCCCGATCTTGACCCCGGGCCCGAAGAACACGTTCGGCCCGATCGTCACGTCCTTGCCGAGCTCCGTGTCATAGGACAGCCAGACGGTCGCGGGATCGATCAGCGTAGCCCCGCCGTCCATTGCCGCCGCACGCAGACGCGCCTGTATCGCCGCTTCGGCGGCCGCGAGCTCGGCCCGGGAATTGATCGCCAGGAACTCGCCTTCGGCTGCTTCGGAGTAGGCACAGCGCAACCCCTTCTTGCGCGCGATCGCGACGACATCCGTCAGATAGAGCTCCTTCTGCACGTTGTCGGGGCGCAGCTGCGACAGAAGATCGAAGAGCAAAGCGCCATCGGCGGCGATCACGCCGGTGTTGCACAAGGTGATCCGCTTTTCCTCCTCGCTTGCGTCGCGAGCCTCGACCATCCGTTGGAGAGTTCCGCCCGTGCCCACGACCATGCGTCCATAATGCGCCGGCTCGGGGGTACGGAAGCCAAGCACCGCCACTGCGGCCTTGGCGCGGCGCCGCGCCGCCAGAAGCCCCTTCATCGTCTCCGGCAGAACCGTCGGGCCGTCGCCGAGCAGGATCAAAACGTCGCCGCGATGCCCGGCGAGGGCGCGACGTGTCAGCTGCACGGCGTGGCCGGTGCCCCGGCGGTCGCGCTGAACAACGGGCAGGACCGACAAGCCTGGGGCTGCCTCGCGCGCCGCTGCGGTGACGGCATCCATCTCCGGGCCGACGACGATAGCCGTGACATCCGGCCGCAGCCGGGCCACCGATGCCATCAGGTGACCGATCATGGGGCGGCCGGCGAGCGGATGCAGGACCTTCGGCTTGCTCGACCGCATTCGCTTGCCGACGCCGGCAGCGAGAATCACGACAGCGAGAGATTTGCCCATTGAGTTTCGCGATGCTTATTGAACGGTTGGCCGCGCCCGCCGTCTGGTGGCGGCGAGAAAAGCGCGCGGACCATGCCACAAGCCCTATATAAGCACCAATTCACAAACTGTTACCGTTGGTGACATGCCTTTGCCCCGATTCGAGCAGCGCGACGCGGTCATTTTCGATCTGGATGGCACGCTTGTCGACACGGCACCCGATCTGGGAGGTGCTCTCAACCGTCTATTGGCCGAGCACGGCCGGCCACCTATAGGCGCGGACGGAATACGCCGAATGATCGGCGACGGTGCCGCGAAACTCGTGGAACGGGGCTTCGCGGCGACGGGGGGACTGCCCGTCGCGTTGCCTTCACTGGTCGAACGTTTCCTGGCCATCTACGAGCCGAACATTGCGGAGACATCGAGACCGTTCAGGGGCGTCGTCGAGACTCTGAAGCGGCTGAACGATGCCGGGCTCCGATTGGCCGTGTGCACCAACAAGCCCGACGAGGCTACGCGCCGGCTGCTTGCCGCACTGGACCTCGATCGCTATTTCGCGGCAGTGAGCGGCGGGGACGTGCCGGCGCGCAAGCCTGATGCACGTCACCTCCTCGGCGTCCTCCAACAGCTCGGATCCCAACCGTCACGGAGCCTGATGGTCGGCGATTCAACGAACGATGTAGCCGCCGCGCGCAATGCGGGCGTCCCCGTGGTCGTCGTGTCCTTCGGCTACACGGCAATTCCCGCCACGCGGCTTGGCGCTGACGCGGTGATCGACGACTTTGGCGTTCTGCCGGAAATGCTCGCGCTGGCGTAGGGCCGTCAGCGCGCCGCGACGGCGGCGCGCGGCATTTCACTCAGATGCACGAGTGTCTGGGCGTAGTCGCCGTCGATCTCCAGGCGGACCGGAACGACTGGCCGGCCGGGGATCAATTCCGCGAACCAGGCGCGCCCGGAGCGGAAACGGCGTTTGCGATCGGGCTGAGCCACGTATTCGCTGACGATGGGCTCGAAGTGGAAGTCGCAGCGCAGAGCCGAGCCCTGAAAGGCACTGTAACTGTTGGCGCTCAGCGCCTCATGACCACGATCCGCCAGCACCACGTCATAGCGGCGGCGGCCATCGAACACACGCATCCGCCCCTCGCAACGGCCGTCCTGCGACATCAGGCGGGTCAGCGCGAATAGCGCCGAGGGAGGGTCGATCGCGCCGCGGCGTAGGGCTTCCGGGACCTGATCGTTCGGTCCCTTACCCGGGGGCGGATGGAGGGCAACGCCGGCGACCTCGCCATTGTCGTCGAAATCGATCGCGGTGGTCCGGGTGTTTCCGCGGTATTCGCCGTGCACGCGGTGCAGCCGCGGCTCGATGCGGCCCGCCTCGATACTGCCCTCGCTGGTGGCCACGGACGTCCACGGCGCCACAAACCCCGCCACGCCGACCGTCTGGACACGGGCGGTCACGCCGTAGGCATCAGGCGACACCCCTACGTCGACGCCCAGTTGCATGACGTTCAGGCCGCCGAAGTAGATCTGATAATCGAGTGTCACGCGGTCATCGGCAGCCGACGGCGCCGAGGCGCGCATCTCCGCGCCGGCCGGCAAGCCGACTAGCAAACCCGCCATCACTACCGCGATCCTGCTGCAACGCATTGTCATACCGCCTGTTTCAGCGACAGCCGTGACAGTCATGACTATAACGCGGCAGTCCCCGGTTTCCATCCCGGCCGTTTGACCCGGGTCGAGGGGCAGCTTGAAACCGTCGGCCGGCCCTAGTAGGTTCCCGGCCGGATCGGGCACTTAGCTCAGCGGTAGAGCACCGCTTTCACACGGCGGGGGTCAGTGGTTCAATCCCACTAGTGCCCACCATCCTTTCCAAAAACCCGCGAAAACCGGTGCGCTTGGGGCGACTCGGGTTGTCGCCGTATGCTGCCGTTATGACGCGTATTGGCCTGATCTGCGGGATGGTCGTTGGCCTCTTCACCGGTCTTGCGGCCCCGGCCGTATGCAGCGCCCAGATGCTGAGTCATGAAGCTCGCCTGAACCGCGCGAGCGACGATTTCCAGCGGGGCGATCATGTGAGCGCCTGGTTCGGCTTCTGGGGCTTGGCCCGCGAAGGCTTTGCGGCGGCCCAGTTCAATCTCGGTCAGCTTTATCGCCAGGGAATCGGGATTGCCCCCGACCTTGCTATCGCGCGTTTCTGGTACGCCGAGGCCGCCGCCCAGGGCCATCCCCACGCCCAGTACAATCTCGGCCTGATGTACGAGCGTGGCGATGGGGCAAGCTTCGACCTCGTCGAAGCCAAGGCATGGTATCGCCGTGCCGCGGCCCAGAATGTCCCGGGGGCCCGCACCGCCCTGGACCGTCTGGAAAGGCCCGAACTCCCGAAACGCAGCAGCCAGATCGCCCCCCGGCCACTCCCGCCGGGTCTGGCTGATGCTGCCCGCTAACCTCCCCCTCTAACCTTCCGCGTCCCGCCGACCGACGGCATTTGCGCCGCCGCCGGACACCCGCTATCCATTGGGCGGCAAAACGATAAGACTGTGACGATCCAGGGAACGGCTGTCAGGGTTTCATGGCGGACGACTACATCCTGCAGACCGAAGGTCTGACCAAGGAGTTCCGCGGCTTTGTCGCCGTGAAGGACGTGAACCTGCGCGTCCGCCGCGGTTCGATCCATGCCCTGATCGGGCCGAACGGCGCCGGCAAGACAACCTGCTTCAACCTGCTGACCCATTTCCTGACGCCCACCCGCGGCCGCATCGCCTACAACGGCCGTGACATCACCGGCTCGAAGCCGGCCGACATCGCCCGCATGGGCATGGTGCGCTCGTTCCAGATCTCTGCGGTTTTCCCGCATCTCTCGGTGCTCGAGAACGTTCGCGTGGCGCTGCAGAAGAAGCGCGGCAGTTCTTTCGATTTCTGGCGCTCGGACGCGGTGCTCAATTCGCTGAACGACCGTGCCCTGGAGCTGATCGAAGCCGTGGGCCTGCAGGCCTTCGCCGACACCATCGCCGTCGAACTGCCTTACGGCCGCAAGCGCGCGCTGGAGATCGCCACCACGCTGGCGCTCGACCCCGAGATGATGCTGCTCGACGAGCCGACAGCGGGCATGGGCCATGAGGACGTCGACCGCATCTCGGCACTGATCAAGAAGGTCTCGGCCAACCGCACGGTGCTGATGGTCGAGCACAACCTCAGCGTCGTCGCCAATCTCTCGAACACCATCACCGTGCTGGCGCGCGGCGAGGTCCTGGCCGAAGGCGACTACGCCAGCGTCTCGAAGAACCCGCAAGTGATCGAAGCCTATATGGGCTCCGGCCATGCCTGAAGGTGCCACCCTCGCCCCGCTGCTCGCCGTCAAAGGCCTCCACGCCTGGTACGGGGAGTCGCACATCCTCCACGGCATGGATTTCCACATCATGCCCGGCGAGGTCGTGACCCTGCTCGGGCGCAACGGCGCCGGCAAGACGACGACCATGAAGTCGATCATGGGCATCGTCGGCCGCCGCAGCGGCTCGGTCACCTATGACGACCAGGAACTGATCGGCCTGCCCTCCAACCGCATCGCCCGCCTGGGCATTGCCTTCTGCCCGGAGGAGCGCGGCATCTTCGCCAGCCTGAATGTGGAAGAGAACCTGCTGCTCCCGCCGACGGTGCGCGAGGGCGGCCTGCCTCTCTCGACGATCTTCGAGCTCTTCCCCAACCTCAAGGAGCGCCTGGCCAGCCAGGGCACCAAGCTGTCCGGCGGCGAGCAACAGATGCTGGCCATCGCCCGCATCCTGCGCACCGGCGCTCGCCTGCTTCTGCTCGACGAGCCGACCGAGGGCCTCGCCCCGGTGATCATCCAGCAGATCGGCCGCACGATCAGGCGGCTCAAGGCCGAGGGCTTCACCATCCTGCTGGTCGAGCAGAATTTCCGCTTTGCCGCCACCGTCGCCGACCGCCATTATGTCGTCGAACGGGGCAAGGTCATCGACATGATCCCGAACGCGCAGCTCGATCAGAACATGGCGAAGCTGCACGAGTATCTTGGCGTCTAGTCCCATCGCTCACCTCTGGAGGAGACCAACGATGAAACTTACCCGCACATTGACGCTCGCCGCGGCCGTCGCGCTGGCGGTCGGCGCCGGCCCGGCGCAGGCGCAGTTCTCCGACGGCACGATCAAGATCGGCGTGCTCACCGACATGTCGAGCCTTTACACCGACCTCTCGGGCGCCGGCTCGCTGCTCGCCGCGCGCCTGGCGGCCGAGGATTTCGGCGCCGCCGCCAAGGGCATGAAGGTCGAGTTCGTCAACGCCGACCACCAGAACAAGGCGGATGTCGGCTCGGCGGTCGCCCGCCAGTGGTACGACGTCGACAAGGTCGACGTGATCGTCGACACGCCGAACTCGGGCGTGGCGCTGGCGGTCAACAACGTCACCAAAGAAAAGAACAAGGTGTTCCTGGTTTCGGGAGCCGCCTCGTCGGACCTCACGGGCCCGCAATGCTCGCCCAACACGGTCCACTGGACCTATGACACCTGGGCACTGGCCAACGGCACCGGCACGGCGATCGTCAAGACCGGCGGCGACAGCTGGTTCTTCCTCACGGCGGACTACGCCTTCGGTCACGCCCTCGAGCGCGACACCGAAGCCGTCGTCGCCAAGAACGGCGGCAAGACCCTGGGCAAGGTCCGCCACCCGCTGAACAACGCCGACTTCTCGTCCTTCCTGCTGCAGGCGCAGGCTTCCAAGGCCAAGATCGTCGGCCTCGCCAATGCCGGTGGCGACACGACGAACTCCATCAAGCAGGCGGCCGAGTTCGGCATCGTCCGCGGCGGCCAGAGCCTCGCCGGGCTGCTGGTCTTCCTGACCGACGTTCACGCCCTCGGTCTGCAGACGGCGCAGGGCCTGATCATGACCGAGGCCTGGTACTGGGACGCGAACGACAACAACCGTGCGTTCGCCAAGCGCATGGCTGCCGGCAACAAGGGCATTCACCCGACGATGATCCACGCGGGCGTCTACTCGGCGGTGACGCACTACCTGAAGGCGCTCGAGGCCACCAAGAACGACGCGGATGGCGCCAAGGTGGTCGCCCAGATGAAGGCGACGCCGACGGACGATCCGCTCTTCGGCAAGGGCACGATCCGGCAGGATGGCCGCAAGGTGCATGACATGTACCTGTTCGAAGTGAAGAAGCCGTCGGAGTCGAAGGCGCCGTGGGACTACTACAAGCAGCGCGCCGTGATCCCGGCGGCCCAGGCGTTCCGGCCGATGGCCGAAGGCAACTGCCCGCTGGTCAAGGGCTGAACGATCCACTGGGGCGGGCCTGAGGCCCGCCCCGGCTTTTTTCACTGACTGCTCGTAATGTTCGATTTCCTCGGAATCCCGCCGCAGGCGTTGTTCGGCCAGCTGCTGCTCGGCCTGATCAACGGCTCCTTCTACGCCATGCTGAGTCTCGGCCTGGCGGTGATCTTCGGGCTGCTCAACATCATCAACTTCACCCACGGCGCCCAGTACATGATGGGTGCCTTCGGTGCGTATTTCCTGCTGCAATATCTCGGCCTGAGCTACTGGTGGGCGCTGTTGCTCTCGCCGCTCGCCGTGGGCGCCACCGGCATCGTGATCGAGCGCCTGATGCTCAAGCACCTCTATAAGCTCGACCATCTTTACGGCCTGCTGCTGACCTTCGGCCTCGCGCTGATCATCGAGGGCCTGTTCCGCAACGAATACGGCTCCTCCGGCCAGCCCTACCGCATCCCCGAGCAGCTGCTGGGGGGCAACAATCTCGGCTTCATGTTCCTGCCGAACTACCGGGCCTGGGTCGTGGTGGCCTCGCTCTCCGTCTGCCTCGCCACCTGGTACGTCATCGAGCGCACCAAGCTCGGCGCCTACCTGCGCGCCGCAACCGAGAACCCGACCCTCGTGCAGGCCTTCGGCATCAACGTGCCGCGCATGATCACCCTCACCTACGGGTTCGGCGTGGCGCTTGCGGCCTTCGCCGGCGTGCTGGCCGCCCCGATCTACCAGGTCGCGCCCCAGATGGGCGCCAACCTGATCATCGTCGTCTTTGCCGTCGTGGTGATCGGTGGCATGGGCTCGATCATGGGCTCGATCGTCACCGGCTTCGGCCTCGGCGTCGTCGAGGGTCTGACCAAGGTCTTCTATCCCGAAGCCTCCAACACTGTGATCTTTGTCATCATGGCGCTCGTGCTGCTGGTCAAGCCGGCCGGCCTTTTTGGCAGGACGACCTGAGATGGTCTCCCCGGGCTACGCCATCGGCACCACGCCGGCGACGACGACCACGCCGCGCCACCAGATGCTGGTGTTCGCCGGCATGGTGGTGTTCTTCCTGATCGCCCCGTTCTTCATCTATCCCGTCTTCCTGATGAAGGCGCTGTGCTTCGCGCTCTTCGCCTGCGCCTTCAACCTGCTGATCGGCTATGTCGGCCTGCTTTCCTTCGGCCACGCCATGTTCCTCGGCTCGGCCGGCTACATCTCGGCCCATGCCGCCAAGGTCTGGGGCTTCCCGCCGGAACTGGCGATCCTCGCCGGCACGGCGACCGCGGCGGCCCTCGGCCTGATCAGCGGCGCGCTGGCCATCCGCCGGCAGGGCATCTACTTCGCCATGATCACGCTGGCCCTGGCGCAGATGATCTTCTTCTTCTGCCTGCAGGCGAAATTCACCGGCGGCGAGGACGGCATCCAGCAGGTGCCGCGCGGCGTGCTCTTCGGCCTCATCGACCTGCGCAACGATCTGACCATGTATTTCGTGGTGCTGGCCATCTTCCTCTTCGGATTCCTGCTGATCTACCGCATCATCCATTCGCCGTTCGGCCAGATCCTCAAGGCGATCCGCGAGAACGAGCCCCGCGCCGTGTCGCTGGGCTACAAGACCGACCAGTACAAGCTGATCGCCTTCGTGCTCTCGGCCACGCTCGCCGGCCTCGCCGGCTCGACCAAGGCCATCGTCTTCCAGCTCGCCTCGCTCACCGACGTCAACTGGCCGATGTCGGGCGAGGTGGTGCTGATCACCCTGCTCGGCGGACTCGGCACGATCTTCGGGCCGGTGGTCGGCGCCTTCGTGCTGATCTCGCTCGAGCACTACCTGGCGCAGCTCGGCGCCTGGGTGACCATCACCCAGGGCATCATCTTCGTCATCTGCGTCCTGACCTTCCGTCGCGGCATCGTCGGCGAGATCGCACGCCTCGTGAAGAAGCCGCTCTAGCGCCTCGGGGAACCGAACGGTCATGGAGCCTCGCAAGCTCGTTCCCGGCGCCGAGGCAATCCTCCGGTTCTACGATGCCCGCGGCTACCGCCATGCCGTCGGCCCTGGCGAGCGCCCCGCCCTCGTGGTCGTCGACTTCAGCAACGCGTTCACCCGCGGCAGCTCGAGCTTCGCCGGCGGTGTGTTCGCCGGCGAGATCGCCCAGACCTGCCGGCTGTTGACCGCCGCCCGCGAGCGCGGCGTGCCGGTGCTCTTCACCACCATCGCCTATGCCGACCCCCAGCGCGACCCAGGCCTGTGGGGCGTCAAGATCCCGTGGCTGTCCACCTGCGGGATGGACAATCCCGGCGTGGCCATCGATCCCGCTCTCGATCCCCGGCCCGACGAGCCGGTGATCGTGAAGAAATTCGCCTCCTCCTTCTTCGGGACGGACCTCGATTCCCGCCTGCGGGCAGCCGGCGTCGACACGGTCGTGCTGGCCGGCTGCACCACCAGCGTCTGCGTGCGCGCCACGGCCGTCGACGCCATGCAGTACGGCTATCGCACGCTGATCGCCGCCGAGGCCGTCGGCGATCTCGATCCCGCGCTCCACGCCGTCCATCTGCGCGATCTCGACACGCGTTACGCCGACGTCATGTCGGTGGAATCTCTCGTCGCCTACCTCCAGACGATCGATGAGCCCGCCAAGACCGGCTGAACGCGCCGGCGACAGGCCGGGCATCCGCCTCCTCGACGTCGTCAAGACCTACGACGGCGCCGGCAGCACGGTTCCGGCCCTCGCCCGCACCTCGCTCGACGTCCGCCACGGCGAATTGATGGTGCTGCTCGGACCGTCGGGCTGCGGCAAGACCACCCTGCTGCGCATGGTCGGCGGCCTGATCGCGCCGAGCGAAGGACAGATCGAGGTGGCCGGCCAGCCGCTCTGGAAATCCCAGGGCCGCAACCAGGAGGCCGTGCGCAAGCTCGGCATCGTCTTCCAGGAGCCGAACCTGTTCCCCTGGCTGACCATCGAAGACAACGTGGCCTTGCCGCTGGAGATCCAGGGCATGCCACGCCGCCAGCGGCTGGCCCGCGCGCACGAGCTGCTCAAGCTGGTGGGTATTGCGGGTTTCGAGAGGCGGCGGCCGCGCGAGCTCTCGGGAGGCATGCGCCAGCGCGCCGCCATCGCCCGGGCGCTGGCCGGGCAGCCGGAGATCCTGCTGCTCGACGAGCCCTTCGGCGCCCTCGACGCCATGACCCGCGAGCAGATGAACCTCGAGCTGCAGCGCATCTGGATGGAGACCGGCCAGACCATCGTCCTGGTCACGCATTCCATCCACGAGGCGGTGTTCCTCGCTGACCGCATCGTCCTGCTCTCGCCGCGGCCTGGTCGCATCGACCGCATCGTCGACGTTCCCTTTGCCCGGCCGCGCAACGTCGAAGTCGAGGCCAGCGCCGAGTTCCAGTCGATTGTGCTGGGCCTGCGCCAGCGTCTGGGAACCATGACATGAAGCCGAAGGATTTCCGCTTCCTGCCCTGGATCACCACGCCCCTGCTGGCCCTGGCGCTGCTGCTGTCCTGGCATTTCTACGTGCGCTCCTCCGGCATCAGCGCCTTCATCCTGCCGAGCCCCGGCCAGGCCTGGCAGTCCTACATGGTGGAGCTGCGCACACCTGCGCTGTGGTCGCACACAGCCGCGACCCTCTACGAAACAATCGTCGGCTTCGCCTGGGCCACCGCCATCGGGCTCGGTCTCGGCGTGCTGATCGGCCGCTGGCGCTGGCTCGAGACCACGCTCAACCCCTTCATCGTCGCCACCCAGGTCGTGCCCAAGGTGGCGCTCGTACCGCTCTTCGTCGTCTGGTTCGGCTTCGGCGCCACGTCGAAGGTCCTGCTGGCCGCGACACTCGCCTTCTTCCCCATCCTCTCCAATACGGTGCTGGGCGTGAAATCCGTCGATCTCGGCCATCGCGACGTGATGGTGGCGCTCAACGCCTCGCGCTGGAAGGTGTTCACGCGGCTGGAGCTGCCCAGCGCGCTGCCCTATCTGCTGACCGGCATGGAGGTCGGCATCGTCTTCTCGATCATCGGCGCCGTGGTCGGCGAGTATCTCGGCGGCAACAGCGGGCTCGGCTACGTGCTGATCGCCAAGATGAACGCCTTCGACACCGCCGGGCTGTTCGCCACCATCGTCCATTTGACCCTGCTCGGTTTCGTGTTTTACTGGCTCATGAGGTCCACCCGGCGCCTGCTCATCCCGTGGCACGAATCCGTGCTGATCGAGCGGGTTAAACCGTAGGCGAGGCACCACGATGAGCAACGGCGAGCAGCGCCCCTGGCGGGGCCAGTCGATGCCACGCAGCGCGACAGGGCGCAGCGCCATGGTCGAGCAACTGCCCCATCACATCAGCAGCGACAACCTGCACGTCTCGTTCCGCGCCGATCCAGCGCGCATCGCCAGGCTGCTGCCGCCGGGTCTCGAGCCGCTGGAAAGCGGCGACGGCTGGGCGACCATCGCCGAGATGGCCAAGGTCAGCGCCGCCGATCCCGACCAGGCCTGGCGCACACCTGCCCGCTCCACCTACAACGAAGGCCTCGTCGGCTTCTATTGCCGCTATCAGGGCCGCATCGGCCGCTACAGCGCCCTGGTCTGGGTGGATCGCGACTGGTCCCTCGGCATGGGGCCGATCTTCGGCTGGGCCAAGCGCCTGGCGGCGATCGACCGCACGCGCCTCCAGCCCTTCAACCCGGCCTTCAAGCCGACGGGCCCTGGCGTGCATGTCGGCGGCACGGTCGCGCGCTACGGCTCGACGGTGCTGCGCCTCGCCGTCGAGATCCCGGCGGACGCCAGGCCGCTCGACAAGCTGCCGGGTCACGGGGCCAGCACGTTCCTCTACCGCTACGTCGCCAGCCCCAGCCCCGATGTTCCCGATGTCGAGCAGCTCTTCGAGCTGCAGCTCGCCGGTGTGCGCAGCTCCGAAATCTGGGCCGGCAAGGGCGAGATCGAATTTGGCGTCTCACCGGATGAAGAATTGCCGGAGCTCGGCCCCGTCGAAGTGACCGGTGGCTATCTCTATCAGCGCGGCTGGACCACAGCCCCCGTGGCCAGACTGCTGCGTGACTATCAAAGCGAAACCCCGCGCGAAATCCGCCGCGGAATAGGGAGAGACATCCATGCCCTCGATCGTCGTCGACCGTAGAAGCTTTCTCGCCGGTGCCGCCGCCGCGAGCGCGCTATTGAGCGGCAACATCGCCGGCGCGCAGGCGCGCACCAAGGTCAAATATCTGACGCCCTTCGGCTATATCATCGGCTTTTCCGAGACCATGTACGCCGAGACCGGCGGCTTCTTTGCCAAGGAAGGCCTCGATGTCGAGATCGAGGGCGGGCGCGGCTCGGCCATGTCGGTACAGCAGGTCATGGCCGGCAACGTGCTCCTGTCGCGCACGGGCGGCACCGACCACATCAAGGCTTACGCCAGAGATTCATCGATCGTCGCCATCGGCGAGATCTATCAGCGCGACATTTTCTACGTCATCAGCCACGCCGATAAGCCGATCCGCAACGCCGCCGACCTCGCCGGCAAGACCATCGGCATCGTTTCGCCGGGCGGCGCCACCGAGAACCTGCTCGACATGATGCTGACCTCGGCGGGCGCCACGCCGGCACAGACACCACGCCAGGCCGTGGGCAACGCGCCCTCCGCCTTCGAGCTGGTGAAGCTCGGCCGCATCGCCGGCTATATCGCCACCAGCGATACGGTGTTCCAGCTCAAAACGGACGGCAATCCCGTGGTCGCCTGGTCCACCGACGAGGCGGCCCCCTGCCCCGGGCAGGTCTACATGACGTCGCGCGCCACGCTCGACAAGAGCACCGACCTGCTGGCGAAGTTCTTCCGTGGCGTGCATGCCGCCATCGGCGCCATGCTGCAGGCCGAGAACAATCTCGGGCCGGTCGTCGATTCGATGCTGACCAAGTATGAGGTGTTCGAGGCGAAGCGCCCCGACAAGGGCATCCCGGTGCTGAAGAACAGCCTGCGCCACACGTTCGAGGCGCCGCATCGCGACAAGCTCGCCTCGTCGGCGGCCCGCTGGAACACGGCCTACGACCTGATGCTGAAGGCGAAGATCATCACGCCCCTCGACAAGCGCGACTTCTATGACGGCAGCGTGGTGAAGGCCGCGTTCGGCTGAACCCTCCGGGTCTGACCTACGAAAATTGAATCGCGCCGGCATCGTTCGGCAGAAGCCCCTCTCCGCACGAAGTGGAGAGAGGGAGGGGCCCGCGGCCGTAGGCCGTGGGAGGGTGAGGTGTCGCGCCTTCAGCGCAACGCCGCGTTGGCGCTTAAGAGCCACCTCACCCGCTCGCTTCGCTCGCACCCTCTCCCCCCGAAGACGGGCGGAGAGGGTATTTCTACAGCGTCAGGCCGTAGACCCGCAGCACGTTGTCGCGCAGGAATTTGCGCCGTACCTCCGGCTTGAGGCCAAGCTCGCCGATTTCGCGCATGGCGCGCGCGAAGTCGATGACCGGGAAGTCGGTACCGAAGATCACCTTGTCCTGGCCCCACGAGTTGAGGAAGCGCACGAAGCTCTCGGGCCAGTAACGCGGGCTGTGCGCGTCGGAACCGATGAAGACGTTGGGATGCTTCCAGGCCATGGCGATCATCTCGTCGTGCCAGGGAATGCCGATATGGATACCGATCAGCTTGAGCTCGGGAAAGTCGCAGGCGACGCCGTCCAATGTGATCGGCCGCCCGACGCTGCGCGTGCGATGCTCGGGCGCGTAGATCATCGACTGGCCGATCTGGAGCTGGCAGGGCACGCCCAGCTCCACGCATTTGGCATAGAACGGATAGTATTTGGCATGATCGGGCGGCAGTTCGTACCAGTGGGGATAGCAATGTGCGCCGATGAAGCCGTCGTTGCGCACCGCTCGCTCGAGCTCGCGCACCCCCTCCATGCCCATGAACGGGTCGATACCGATCAGGCCGTGGAAGCGCTTGGGATGCTTCGCCACCGCCTCGGCCACGAGCCTGTACGGCAGGTGATAGCAACCCGGCAGACCGGGACGCCCGGATTTGTGGGCGAGCAGGAACCCATGGCCGATCCCGGCCGCGTCCATGCGCTGGACCATCTCCTCGAGCGTGAGGCCGCGCATCAGCGCTTCGTCGGCCTTCATCTTGCCGACGAAGAAGCCCGGGCCCCAGCCGGGCCGATGCGACAACGCCTCCGGCGTCCAGAGATTGACCACGGCATCGACGGCGCTGACATCGTTCATACGGAGAATCCTCGCGGGGGCGCGTACTGGCGATGAATCTTGCCTCCATTCCGCTCGCTCACGCAACCGCGCGGCCCGATCATCCGGCCATCGTCGAAGGCGACGAGACACTGGGTCACGCGGCAGCGGCGGACCGGATCGCCCGTTACGCGGGCTGGCTGGCGCGCGAGCGTGTGAAAGCCGGCGACCGCGTGGGCCTCGCCCTGCGCGACACGGCCGACCACCTGCTGCTGCACTACGCCGTGGCCTGGCTCGGCGCCGCCATCGTCCCCATCGACCATCGCTGGACCGCGCCGGAGAAGCAGTCGGTGGCGCAGGCCTTCGCCTGCCGCTGCGTGGTGCTGGAGCCCGGTGACGCGGCGGCAGCGCAGCTCCCTGCCGTGACCTTCGACGCCGTCTGGCGCCACGCACCGCCGATCGAGAGCGCGCCGGTGGACGACGAAACCCTGCCGGTCATGCTGTCACTGTCATCGGGCACGACCGGCCGGCCGAGCGGATCCCTGGTCTCGCATCGCGAGCTCTACGAGCGCTGGATCGGGCAGTGGGTCGGCATCGGCTTCAACGGCGCGGACCGTTACCTCGCGGCAACCCCGCTCTATTTCGGCGCTGGCCGCTCCTTCGGCATGAGCTTCCTGGCCGCCGGCGGCAGCGTGATCTTTGCCCCGCCCCGCCCCGCCCCCGAGGCACTGATCGACTTCGCGCGCGCGCAACGCGTCACAGCGATGTTCCTGGTGCCGACGCAGATCCGCGGGCTGCTCGATGCCTGGCACGGCGACGGGCTGGCGCTGCCCGGTGTGCGCACCCTGGTGACCACCGGCTCGGCCGTGGCCCCGCATGAGCGCCGCCAGATCATCGAGCGGCTGACGCCCGGCTTCGTCGACTATTACGGTACCAGCGAGGCCGGCGGCATCTCGATCCTCGCCGCGCACGAGCAGTTGCAGTTTCCCGAGACGGTCGGCCGCCCCGCCTTCCGGGTCGAGATCGAGATCGTGGACGAGGACGGCCACAAGCTGCCCGAAAGCGAGGTCGGGCGGCTGCGCTATCGCGGGCCCGGCGTGTCGCGGCTGCATGTCGACGCCGACGGCGGCGCCTTCACCAGCGCCGACGGCTGGCACTATCCCGGCGATCTGGCGCGTTGCCTGCCTTCAGGCCACGTCCAGCTTGCCGGGCGGGCCAAGGATTTGATCATCCGCGGCGGCGTGAACATCTACCCCGCCGAGATCGAGGCGGCCTTGCGCACCCACCCCGCGGTGGCTGAGGCCTGTGTCTTCGGCGTCGAGGACCGCCGCCTTGGCGAGAGGATCGCCGCCGCCATCGTCCGCCGTACCGGATCGAGCCTCGATGCCGACGGGACGCTGACCTTTCTTGGCGAACGCCTCGCCCGCTACAAGCTGCCCGAGCGCATCGCCTTCGTCGCCGAGCTGCCGCGGAACACCAGCGGGAAAGTCATACGTGCTGCACTTGCCAAGCTACTCGACAATGCCGGGACCTGACGCATAATCAGGCCCTTCTTTCGGGGGAATCATGGCCGAATACACGCTCTACTGCTTCGCCCAGTCCGGTAACTCCTACAAGGCGGCGCTGATGCTCAATCTCTGCGGTGCCGACTGGACGCCGCACTTCGTCGATTTCTTCAACGGCGAGACCCGGACGCCGGAATACAAGGCAACGGTCAACGAGATGGGCGAAGCACCCGTCCTCGTGCATGGCAACCGGAAGATCAGTCAGTCGGGCGTCATCCTCGACTATCTCGCCGAGCGCTTCGGCAGGTTCGGCTGGCGCAACGACGAAGAGCGCCGGGAGATCCTGCGCTGGACGCTGTTCGACAATCACAAATTCACCATGTCCGTCGCCACGCTGCGCTTCATGATCAGTCTGGCGAAGACCGGAGAAACCCCGGTCACCGAGTTCCTACGCGGCCGCGCCCTCACCTCGCTGAAGATCGTCGACACAAGGCTGTCGAGGCAGCGCTTCATCATCGGCGATGAGCCAACGATCGCCGACTTCTCGCTCTGCGGTTACCTCTTCTGGCCCGACGAGTTCGGCGTGAGCTGGAAAGACTATCCCAACATCGGCCGCTGGCTGGACGACATCAAAGCGCTGCCCGGCTGGGTGCATCCCTACACGCTGATGCCCGGTCATCCGCTGCCGGCCGGCTTGACCATCGCAGTACAGCGCCCTAGGTAGAGACGGCGCGGACGACCGCGCGACTTCCAGACATGGATGGGGACGACCCCATCGCGTTCCGACGGAGACGCGAAATGGCGTGGATTGTCTTGCTGCTGGCCGGGCTCTTCGAAGTCGGCTGGGCGGTCGGCCTCAAATACACGGAGGGTTTCACCCGGCTGTGGCCGACGGTGGGTACGGTCGCGGCCATGGGCATCAGCCTCGGCCTGCTCGGCCTCGCTCTCAAAACCCTGCCGCTCGGCACGGCCTACGCCGTGTGGACGGGAGTCGGCACGGTCGGCACCGCCCTGCTCGGCATCTGGCTGTTCGGGGAGTCGACGGACGCCATCCGGCTCGGTGGCATCGCCATGATCGTGGCCGGCATAGCGGCCCTCAAGCTCGCGAGCTGACTAGCGCCGGTCGCCGTCAGACCCGCTGCCGCGCTGCTCTGATGGCGCCAGCACGTGGATTTGGGCTGTCGGCTGAGGCCCATTCAGCCCGGACGGGAGCTGGGTCAACCGGATCAGGGCCTTCAGGATGTCGGAGGCTGATACCGCGCGCCAGAGAACCATCGATCACCCAATTGCAACCAATTCTCATTAGCATTGACAGAAGCGGGAGAATACGCGACAACCGGTCCACTTGCAAATAAGAGTCGTTTTCAACGCGCCATGTACATCTGCGTCTGCAACGCGATCTCCGACCGCAGCGTTCGCAACTGCTCGGCGCGCACCGTTTCCGAGCTTTTCCGCCATCACGGCACCAGGCCGCAATGCGGCCAGTGCGTCAGCCACCTTCGCCGCATGCTGGCGGAGGCCACCGGCCTCACCTCCCCCGCTCTCTCCGAAGCGGGTGATTAAGTTTCGCAAGCCGGTCTAGAATGTCCGGCTGCCAGTCGGGCAGCGATTGCGGGGAGGCGATCCCATGAAGGGCGACAAGCAGGTTATTCAGCATCTGAACAAGGTGCTGAAGAACGAACTCACCGCGATCAACCAGTACTTCCTGCACGCGCGCATGTGGAAGCAGTGGGGCTTCCAGCGGCTGGCCAAGCACGAGTACGAGGAATCGATCGGCGAGATGAAGCACGCCGACGAGCTCATCGAGCGAATCCTGATGATCGAAGGCCTGCCCAACCTGCAGGATCTCGGCAAGCTGCTGATCGGCGAGGACATCCCGGAAGGGATGAAGGGCGATCTCGAGGCCGAGCGCCGCGGCCGTCAGCTGCTGATCGAGGCGATCGCGGTGTGCGAGAAGGCCGAGGACTACGTCTCCCGCCACATCCTGCGCGAGATGCTCGAGGACACCGAGGAGCACATCGATTTCCTCGAGACCCAGTTCGAGCTGATCGAGAAGGTCGGCCTGCAGAACTACCTGCAGTCGCAGATGGAGCCGCCGTCGTCCTGACGGGCTTCTAGAGACCCAGCTTCGTCGCGATCAACAGCGTGCGCTCGGCCGCCCGGACCACCGGGCGGTCGATCATCTTGCCGTCGAGCTGCAGCACGCCGGTCGACGCCGCCATTGCCTCGATCACGCGCCTGGCCCAGGCGATCTCCTGCGCCGTCGGCGTAAACGCCGCATGGATTCCCGGCAGATGCCTGGGGTGAATGGCCGCCTTGCCGGCGAAGCCGAACTGTTTCGCCTTGCGCGCCTCGGCCGCCCCGCCCGCTTCGTCGGCGATGTCCGGATAAGGCGTGTCGAGGACCTCGACGCCCGCCGCCGCCGCGGCCTGCACCAGTCGTCCGCGGATGAACATCAGCGGCTCCCAGTCGAGCGTGCAGCCGAGCTCGGCCGACATGTCCATGGCTCCGAAGAACAGCATCCCTTCCGGAGCGACCGCGCGGGCGATGTCGCTGGCCTTGTCCACCGCCACCGCGGTTTCGATCAACGCGATGATCGGCGGCGGCTCGGAGCCGAAGAGCTGCCAGACGCGGACGACGTCCTCGGGGGCATCCACCTTGGGCACGGCGACGTAATCGGGCCGCACCCCCGCCTTGACCAGGGCGGCGATATCCAGCGGACCTTCGGGGCCCTGCACCGGATTGATGCGCACGGCCAGCGCCGAGGCCCCGGCTTGCGTCTTCAGCCCCTCCAGCACCAGCTCCCGCGCTTCCGCCTTGCGGTCGGACGCCACCGAATCCTCCATGTCGATACAGACGATGTCGGCCCCGGCAGCAACGGCCTTGGCGACACGTTCGGGGCGCAGGGCGGGCACGAAAAGCAGGGATCGGCGTGGCATATCCACAACCTAGGGGGCGTCCGTGGACTGGTCAAACCGCGATGCGGCGGCGTTAACCTCCACCAAAGGTTTGCGGCGTAAACCATGTCGCGGCCATGAAGTCCTCGAAACTGAAACAGACCTTGTGATAAACTTTAGCTATTCATGGAGAGCCGGTCAGATGCAGCTGCCTGCTGTGAAAGGTGGTCGCTGCCGGTATCGGTTGGCGGGCGATCAGAGCCTTGGGGCATATAAAGTGCAGAGCGTTCTCGCTGCGGAACGGTCGCGGTAGGGCGGGCGAATGACCACTGTGTCCAAGCCGCGCAAGCGCTATAGCCACTCCGAGCTGCATCAGGTCATCGAGGCGCATCACAAGTTTCGCACCGGCCGCTCGGGCGGCATCCGGGCGCTTCTGGCCTTTGCCGATCTGTCCGGCCTGGCGATGGCCGGCTGCAATCTCTCCGAGGCCGACCTCACCGGAGCCAATCTGCGCGGCGCCAATCTTTCGGACTGCACCTTCGATCGCGCCACGCTGTTCGGCGCCGATCTGCGCGACGCCGATCTCGAAGGCGCGAGCTTCATCGGCGCCAATCTGCGCGGCGCCACGCTACGCGGCGCCAATCTGACGCGGGCCAATCTCTTCAAGGCGGATCTGCGCGACGGCTCGATCGCGGCGACGGATCTGGGCGGCAACCTGCATGCCCTGGCCATGAAGCCTGGCCCGTCCGAGCTCAGCACGGCGCGGCTGATGAACGCCAATCTGACCGAAGCCGACATGAGCGGCGCCATCGCCACGCACACCGACTTCACTGACTGCATCCTGCGCGGCGCCAAGCTGGCCCGCGCCAACCTGTCGAACGCCAGGCTGGCAGGCGCCAATCTCGAGAACGCCGACCTCTCGGCGACCAATCTGCGGGGTGCGGAACTCGACGGCGCCATCCTCACTGGCGCGAAGATGGAGCTGACCGACCTCCACGGCGCGTCGATGAAGAACATCCTCACCGACAAGCTCGCCGGCAAGCCGATGACCGAGCTCGCCGTGCCGCTCGACCAGCTCGTGCAGCAGCATCTGCTCTGGGTCGAAACCGGCGGCCGCGAGGGTCAGCCGGCGGATCTGTCGAATTTCGACCTGCGCCGCGCACCGGCGCTGACCCGCGCCAACCTGACGGCGCTCAAGGCCGAGAAGGCGACGTTCTACGGGCTCGATCTCGAAGGCGCGATGCTCCAGGGAGCCAAGCTCCAAGGCGCCGATCTGCGCACCTGCCGCCTGTCGGGCGCCGATCTGCGCGGCGCCCAGCTCCAGGGAGCGATGCTCAATCACGCCGATCTGCGCGATGCCAATCTCGACCCGCTGCTGATCGCGCCCGGCCGCGAGTTTGCCACCAATCTCGAGGGCGCCCAGTTGCGCTGCGCCGATCTGCGCGGCGCCCGGCTGCGCCGCGCCGTACTGCGCCAGGCAGACCTCACCGAGGCCAATCTCTCGAACGCCGATCTTCAGGATTCGACGCTCGACGGCGCCAAATTCACCCAGGCGCGCAAGGCGGCGGCGAGCTAGCAGCTCCACAGGCAGCACGCTGCCGTTCCGGAGCGTCAGGCCAGCGGCTTCGCACCGCCCGGCACGAGCGTTTGCGCGACACGCGCACGACCTCCCTGCCACCGAAAGCCCCGCTTTTTCACGCCGAGGCCCGGTTTATGGGGCTTTTCTGCCGTGGTAGCAGACCGGCTTTTCGTCCACAGCCTAACCCTCTGTCACGCCTCGACAAGGCGGGTGCGAGTAGACGAAAGTCATTAGACACTTTGAAGGGGTCCGGGCGCGACCCGTCCCGAATCCTCTCGCCCGATCAGGCACTTGAAAAATCGCCGTTAACGATTCGGCGGCGGCGATTTTTCGCAGTCTTCTGCGATTAATAAAATACACCCCATTGCGCCCCGGCGGACACAACAGCCGCCGGGGCCTCTACCAGGACTTCACCATGTCAAAGAACCAACCGTGACATATGGTGGACGAATTGGATATTTCAAGGAGCGGCTCCGGACTCTTCAACGCTGGCCAAGCAGGATTACCCGGTGCGCTGGACCTGGGTACATTACTCAGCAATTATATTCGATGTCCCCGGACTAGGCGCCGGAACTCACGGCGGCAAGTCACTCCCAAACCGTCAGCACGTATGCCGGGTCGATTCCCAACGCCCGGAACTGATCCGCGATAATCTTGGCAAAGACGTCATCGGGATAACACTCGGCTTCAATCAGCATCTGCATCAGTTGGTCAATCATCCGATGTTGGGCTTCGTTGATGAGCCTCAGACGCGGCGGGTCGATTACATTCTCAGTACCTGCCTCGTAAGTCTCGCGCCCCAGCATGCTGAAGAAGTATGCCGTCTTGGAAAGACGACGGAGCTTCGTTTCTCTATCGGCGGAAACATAACTCTGCACGATCATTTCTAGCGCGCTCATGGCGACCCCAAGCGTAAACACACGACGCGGAAGATCGTTACCCCCTTGATGAGCTAGCCAGCGAGCGGCACCAACGCACAGCCCTAATCTGCGATCTGCACCATGCGCGGACCGTCGTTCAGCACCGGCACCTCGTAGAGCGCCGGCTTGCCCGGGAAATCGCCGAGCTTCTCCGGCGTCAGGCCGAACTCCAGCGGCGGCGCGTCCTCGCGCTGCACGGCTGCGCGGACGTTGAACATCTCGTGCTGGTAGCCGTGCTTGTCCTCGATCAGGTACTTGACCAGCGGCAGCGAGCGTCCCGCGATGCGGCCGCCGGTGACCTGCGAGCGGACCTGCTTGAGCGGATGATCGCCGATCACCGCGCCCTCAAGCCGCGCCAGCACCTTTTCCGCCCGCACCATGAACATGATCGCGTCGATCATCTGGGTCAGCGGATCGAGCGGGCGCTGGAAATTCCCGACCAGGATCTGTCCGGCCTGGGCCTTGGCGATCATGCGCGCGAGCGTGATGGTCACGTCGCCCACGATGTATTCGAAACCGCGGGGCTTGGTGCCCTCGACCTGGTGATAGGAATAGTGCGAACCGACGGCAAAGGCGGCGCGCAGCCTCGGCACGAGCTCGTGGTCGTCGCCCGCGGCCTCCTGCGCCAGCAGATTGTCGATGAGAATGAGCAGCATCGCGGCGTAGGTTCGCAGATCCGCCTCGAGCCCGCGCGCGCGGTTCCAGACATAGAAGCCGTCGCCGACGGTCGAACGCGCCAGCTCCACTTCGAGCCCGGCATCGCTGAGCTTCCGCGCCGCGTTGTTGATGCTGTATTCGAGCGAGTTGAGCTGCGCCACCTGCTCGATCATCGAGACCTTGGAGAAGCCGACGATGTCGAACAGCATCACGGCGCGATGCTGGGTCTGGACGATCGAGTAACGCCGGATGACGTTGTCGATGACTTCGGGATCGACCTCGCCCTTCGAGCGGTCCGAGCCGATGGGGAACGGCACCCCGACCCGCAACGGGCGGGCCTGCAGGATCTTGCAGGCCTCGGCGAAGGTCGCGGCGTCCATCAGCCGCCGGCCATTGAGCAGCCGCGGATTGGCCGTGGCCAGTCCCAGGACGCGATAGCACGGCGCCAGGCATACCTCGATGCCGTTCTCTGCCGGCATCCAGCCCACGACCATGTTCTTGCCGAGCTTCCACGAGCTGTGGACGGCAATGTCCACCTCGAGAAGACCCTGCCGGATTTGATTGATATCAGCCATACGCGGGGGAACCGGTGATTCGCGAGCCGTACCTTATCGTTGCGCCGCCCGCCGGACAACCGGCAGCCGCCTTGCTGCCGCGACGCCCTTGGATATGATGCCCGTCATGATCCCGACTCTGCCGAAACTCGGCGACGTCCTGTTCGCCTTTCCCACGCCGATCTTCATGCGCCAATGGCCTGATTCCGCGTCGCTCAACCGCGACCTGCGCGAGCTGGTCCTGGCCAGGGAGAAGACGGAATCCGGCGTCAGCCGCAGCAACGCCGGCGGCTGGCATTCCGACGACCGGCTGTTCAAATGGGAGCATCCTTCCATCGCCGAGCTCGAGCGGCGCGTCCGCGAGGCGGCGCGCGACATCACCCTCAAGACCTGCGGCACCGCCGCGCGCGACTGGATCGCCGACGTGGACATGGAGCTCGAGGGCTGGGCCAACGTCTCGCGCGACCGCGCCTACAACCGCATCCACAAGCATCCGGAATGCAACTGGTCGGGCGTCTACTACGTCTCGCTTGGCGAGGGCGACGGAAGCGTGAAAGACAACGGCTCCATCGAGTTCGTCGACCCGCGCATGGCCGTCGAGAGCGGCCCCCTGCCCGGCCAGCCCTTCGGCAGTCAGTTCCGGCTGGCGCCCGAGCCCGGCATGATGCTGATGTTCCCCAACTGGCTGATGCACTGGGTGCATCCGTTCCAGGGCAGCGGCGAACGCATCTCGCTGGCCTTCAACGTCACGCTCAAGCCGCGGAAGCAGGGGTAAGCGTAGAATCCCTCTCCGCGCGTCTGCGGGGAGAGGGGTCTGCGGAAGACGCGCTCGCTCACTCGTCGGGCTTGGCTAGCTTCGTCGCGTCGTGCGCACGCCGGGCACGATCCTCTTCCAGCGTTTCGTGCTCGCGCTCGGCTTTCGGGCGGCCGAATTTCGCGCGGTTGCCGGCGGCCTTCGCCTCGGCCTCCTCGCGCGCCTGACGCTTGCGCCGCTGGCGCAGATTGACGATCTCGGCGCTCATGTTGTGCCCCTTAGGCCGCCTCCCGGCCGAACAGGCTCGCGGCGAAGCGCGGATAGGTTTCGGCGATCTCGCCGGCCACCCGGCCGCGCAGCAGTTCGAGATCGGCGGAGGCCGGCGCTGCGGTCTGCGGCACCGAGGGGCCTTCGTCGTAGTCGAAACCGGTCTCGGCACGCACGCCCGGCACCGTCTGGCCGGGATGCACGCTGGCCAGGCGGAAGCGCCGCTTCGCCTTGTCGAAGTCGAAGATGCAGCGGCCGGTGACCAGAGCGTGCGGACCGCCGGGCCGGTAGACCTCCGGCGCGCTCGTACCCGGGCTGCTGATGAAGTCGACCTTCGGCACCAGCACCCGCTTCGTATGCTCCTCGCGGAAGAGGATGACGCGCGGCACCAGGAAATAGAGATAGGCCGAACCGAACGAGCCCGGAAAACGCTGCTGCCAGCGCGGCGGCTCGCCGATCCCGACCAGGTTGATGTTGGCCTGCCCGTCGATCTGCCCGCCGCCGAGGAAGAAGGCGTCGATGCGCCCCTGCGCGGCGCTGTCGAACAGCTCGCGGCCACCGTCGGTGAAGGCGTTGTGCCGCCGCGAGCCGAGCATCAGCACGCGCAGGGCACCGCCCGAGCGGGCGCGCGCCAGAAGCGCCGCCGCCCCCGGGATCGGCGACGACGCGCCGATGGCCACGGTGCGGCAGCCCTCGAGCATCCGCGCGATGGCGCCGATCAGCAGCTCGGTGCGGGCCCTATCCACGAGTGACCACCATCACGCGGCGGATTTGCGGCCGAGAAACCCGTCGAGCCAGGTGCGGAACCCGGCCTCGCTGCGCGCCGCCTCGGCGTAGCGCGCCAGCTCCCTGTCGTCCGCGGCATAGAGATCCTGCAGCCCGAGCGGCCAGGCGCCGCGCGGCGCCTCGGCCACCGCCTCGACATAGAGGCCCGGCAGCGTGCCCGCCGCGGTCGCCTCGTCGTCGAGCAGCGAACCCTCGACGATCTCTTCCGCGGTGACCAGCGAGCGCTTCGCCGCATGCGCCATGGTCGCCAGCTCGCGGCGCCGGCCGATCCAGACATTGCCGTCGCGATCCGCCTTGGTCACATGGAACAGCGCGACGTCCGGCTGGATCGCCGGCAGGAAGACGATCGGATCCCCGGGCTTGAACGGGTTGTCGGCGAGCTTCCAGTCGCCGCGCTGCGCCACGATGTCGCTGCCGATCAAACCGCGCAGCGGCAGGAAGGGCACGCCCTTCTCGCTCGCCTGCAAGGCAGCGTGGACCGCCGGACAGGTCGTGTCCTGCATCGCCAGAGTGCCGGCCTTGATCGACGCAGTGAAGCGCGGCGCCAGGCCCAGTTCGCCCAAGGTCACGGCGGCGGCCTCGAGCCCGGCGACGGCGCCGATGCCGATCAGGATGTCGACCTGGATGCCCGAGGTCGGCACGCAGAGGATTCGCAGATCCTTCACGCCGCGCGCCGCGAGCGCCCGCGTCGCGGCCATGCTGACGCCCGAATAATCCGGCGGGATGGCCAGCAGCGAGCCCGGCGCAATGCGCGAGGCGAGCGTATCGACGGAGACGATCTCCATGGCCGCCATCTTACGGCGGCCGGTGACCGAGGGCTAGCGCGGCTCCGACTTGCCGTCGTAGCGGCGCTGCCATTCCGCCAGGATGCGCGCGCGGTTCGCGGAGGCCCAAGCGAAGTCGTTGCGGATCATCGCCTTCTCGATGTTATCGGGATAGTGCGGCACCGGCCCGGCGACGCCGTCCATGGCCACCAGCGGCAGCCACCTGGCGTAGAGCTCGTTGGCCTTGCGGCTGGCCGCCCAGTCCATCAGGCGGCGCGCCGCCGCTCCGTTGCGCGCCCCCTTGAGGATCGCCGCCGCGTCCATGTCCCAGCCGCTGCCCTCGCGCATCAGCAGCACGTCGACCGGCGCCCCACGCTGCTTCTGCTGCGCACCGGAAAGGTCGTAGCCGATCGCCACGCTGAACTCGCCCGCCCCCGCCAGGCGGCAGGGCCTGGCACCCGAATGCACATACATGGCGACGTTCTCGTGCAGGCGGTCGAGGAACTTCCAGCCTTCCTCCTCGCCGAAGAGCTGCAGCCAGGACGAGACATGGAAATAGCCGGTCCCCGACGAGGCCGGGTTCGGCATGACGATCTGGCCCTTGTAGACGGGATCGAGCAGATCCTTCCACGCCTGCGGGCGCGGCAGCCTGCGTTTCTCCGCCTCGAGCGTGTTGAGGCACACCGCACCGACCCAGGCGTCGATGCCCACCCAGTGCGGCGGATTCTGCGGATCACGGAAGCTGGGCTTTATCGCACTCAACTCACGAGGAGAAAACGGCTCGAGCATGCCCTGGGCGTCGAGCAGCGCCATGCTGGTGATGGCCAGGCCCCAGATCGCGTCGCCCTGCGGGCGCTCCTTCTCCGCCAGCAGCCGCGCGGTGATCACGCCCACGGAATCGCGGATCAGCGCGATCTCGAGGTCCGGGTTATCCGCCTCGAAGGCCTTGCGGTAGGAATCGATATGGTCGGCCTCGAGCGTCGAGTAGACGACCAGTTTCGTCCGGTTCTGGGCCTGGACCGGAGCGACAAACAAAACGGCCATGGCAAGAGCCAGGGCCCAGCGGCACGCGCGCATCGCTATCCTCATTGTTCCACTCCCTCCGCCGGCATGAACCGGATCAGGTTCGAAGGGTCGCCGCGCGTCGTGTGCGGCATCTCAGCCCCCGGCCGGGGCTCCCCTCGGAACGATGAAATAGTTGAACCGCTCGCGCGGGGCGGTCAAGCGCAGGATTGTACCGTGACAAGTCCGTCAGGAATTCCGCCGCTCGCCGCAAACGATTTAGCGACCTAGGACTCACCCGCGCAGCGGCCGGCATAGAGCACGCCCGCTTCAGCCTGCGCGAAGAAGGTGCGGTCCTGGCGCTGCGTCGCCCTGCCAAGGCGATCCGGTTCGTGGTATAAAAAAGCATGAGCAAGATTTTCCAGGACGCCGTCGCGGAAGCAGCCACGCTGCCGGACGCCCTTCAGGACAAAATCGGCCAGGAGTTGCACAGCTATGTCGGACGGCTCCGCCGGCTTCGTACCGATATTGCCCAAGGGACGCAGTCGCTCGACCGCGGGGCCGGTAAAGCTGTCGACATAGAAGCCGTGATACGGCGCGCCCGCGCCCGTCATGGCGAAAGCTGAACTCACTGTCCTTTGGTCGTCAGAGGCCGAGTCGGACCTCATCGAGATCTGGTCGTACGGCGCGGCTGAGACCGCGCCGCACCATGCCGATCAACATCTGCGGGAAATACAGGCGGCTTGCCTGAAATTGGCGGACTGGCCGAACGCCGGAAAAGCCCGCCCCGAGATTACGCCCGAGCTTCGCTCCATCGCGGTGCCGCCGCACGTCGTTTTCTATCGCGTCACGAAGACAGCCGTCGAGATCGTACGGGTGCTGCACGGCCGACGTGACCTCGATACTCTGTTCCCCGATGATGAAGAGACATGAGCCGGCCCATGTCCGCCATCGGACATTTCCGGAAGAGCAGTCCGCAAAGCGGCGCGCCCCGGCAAAAGGCTACGCCCCCATCACCGTGCGGCTCTGCTCGCGCATGAACTGCGGCAGGTAGAAGGGCCCGAGCCCGCCCTTGCTGGTGGCGCCGGAGCCCTTCCAGCCGCAGAAGGTCTGGATGCCCGGCCACGCACCGGTCGTGGCCCCTGACCGGCGGTTGGCGTAGAGCACGCCGGCCTCGGCGTGGGCGAAGAAGTAGTCGAGCTCCGCCTTGTCGGTGGAGTAGACGCCCGCCGTCAGGCCGTAGGGCACCGCGTTGCCGCGCTTGAGCCCCTCGCCCAGACCGTCGCATTTCGCGAGGGCGACGAAGGGCAGGAAGAGCTCGTCGCGCAGCAGCGCATGCCAGGCAGGCAGATCGCCGACGATGGTCGGTTCGGCGTAGAAGCCGCGATCGAAGAGATCGCCTCTTCGCCGCGCACCGCCCGCGAGGAGCTTGCCGTCACGGCGCGCCGCCGCCACGGCGCTCTCAAACCGTGCACCGGCCTCGGCGTCGATCACCGGACCCATGTAGACGTCACGCTGCTCCGGATTGCCGATCGTCAGCCGCGCGGTCTTCTCGGTGAGCAGCGCGACGAAGCGGTCATAGATGCTGCCCTCGACATAGGCGACCGAGCAGGCGCTGCATTTCTGCCCCTGCAAACCGAAAGCCGAGCGCATCACGCCCTCGGCGGCAACGTCGAGATCGGCTTTCGCCGTGACATAGGCCGGGTTCTTGCCGCCCATCTCGACCACCACCGGCCGCGCGTAGGGCCCGGCGGCCATCTTGCGGAAGATCTCCATGCCGACGGCGTGGCTGCCGGTGAAGGCAGCACCGTCGAGTGCCGGATGGTCGACGAGAAGCCGCCCCGCCGCCTCGCCGCAGACGAGATTGACCACGCCCGGCGGCACGCCGGCCTCGTGCAGCGCCTCGACCAGCATGCCGCCGGTCAGGCCCGCCTTGGGGCTCGGCTTGTAGACCACGGTGTTCCCACCCAGCAGCGCGCCGGCGATCATGCTGACCGACAGAGCCAGCGGGAAATTGAACGGGGCGATGACGGCGAAGACGCCGACCGGCCGCAGCGTGACGGAGGTCGCCTCCTGCGGAAAGGCCCGCGCCATGTCGCGCGCGAAGCCCTTGTTGCGCTCCATCTCGTCGCAGTAATAGGCGATGAGGTCGTGGCTCTCCTCGGCCTCGCCCATCGCCTCCATGCGCGACTTGCCGACCTCGATCAGGCAGGCGATGCCCAGTTCGTATTTGCGCCGCGCCAGGATCTCGGCCGCGCGACGCAGGATCGCCACGCGCTCGGGCCACGGCAGTCCCGACCACGCCGGGTACGCGGCCTTGGCCGCCTGCACGGCGCGATCCACGGCAGCGGGTGTCGCTTCGATGAACTCGCCGAGCACGACACGGTCATCGATGGGGCTCACCGCCCTGTAGGCGACGCCGTCACGGTCCGGGCGCCCGCCGATCAGGTTCGGCCACGCGCGACCGAGCCCCTTCTTGAAATCCGGGATCAGCGCATCGAGCCTGTCGTGGACGGGCGTGAAATCGACGCCGACATTCGAATAGGTGACGCGCGGCAGGTTATCGCTCATGACCTCTGACTTCTTCTCCCTCTCCCGCCGGGAGAGGGTCAGGGTGAGGGGAACCCTCGACGCGTCGACAGTCTCTCCAGCCTCAACCGCTTCCCCTCACCCGCGACCGGGGTTCTGGGGGCTTCGCCCCCAAGAGGATCCGGAGGGGCTCGCGACCTCTCCCTATGGGAGAGGTAAGAATCGGATGGCGCTCACACCCCATCAGCGATGGATGTGCGGCGCCGCGCGGCAGAGCCACCAGGAGAGCGGCAGCGTCGCCAGCACGACACCCGAGACGATCATCATCATGCCAGGCACGCCGATGGCGTCGCTGAACAGGCCGTAGACGATGGGCGACAGCGCGCCACCGCCGATCGTGAAGGTGTAGAAGATGCCGAAGGCGCGGGTGCGCTTCTCCTCCGGCACCAGCTCGGGTACCGTGCCGTAGATCACCGACGAGGTGCCGTTGAGCGCCACGCCGACCAGCGGCAGCAGCACGAAACAGGCTTCGAGCGGCAGCGGCAGCATGGCAAGGATGGCGAGAGCCGTGCCGCCTTCGGTCAGCCACACGGTCTTGAGCACACCCAGCCGTTCGCCCAGCCAGGCGCATACCAGCTTGCCGGCGGCACCGCCGGCGAACAGCACCGTGAGCGCGATACCGATCGTCGGCAGCCCGGCACCCTTCGCCGTCAGCAGGAACGGCAGGAAGGTGAGGAAGCCCATGCGCGTGGCGCTGTCGATCATGCCGATGCTGAGCAGGATCGGAAAACCGTAGGACGACGGCACGGCGGGCGCCGTCACCGCCGCCGACGCTTCCTGCTTCTCCTTCGCGGAGGTTCCACCCGCGGTTGGCGCGCGCAGCACGGCGAGGATCGCCATGCCGCCGGCAATGCCGAGCACGCCGAAGATCAGCATCGCCGAGGTCCACGGCATGACGGTCAGCAGCAGCGCCGTCGCCGCCGGCAGCGCCATCTTCCCGATATCGCCGGCGAAGTTGTAGGTGCCCAGCGCGCGGCGCGACGAGCCGCCGGTGAAGGCCCCCGACACCAGGCTCGAGGCGATGGGGTGCTGGGTGCTGGAGCCGAGCCCGCCGATGACCAGAGCGACAGCCAGGGCGAAGAACGTCTCCGCCGCTCCCGCCACCAGGAAGCCGATGCCCGAGAGCATGGTGCCCAGCGCCAGCAGCAGCGGCCGGCCGTAGCGATCGGCGAGCGCACCGGCGGGAGTCTGGAGACCCGCCATGGCGCCAGCATAAATCGCACGCAGAGTACCGACCTCGGCATAGCCGAGACCGAACTGCGACTGCCAGACCGGCAGCAGCACGTAGAGCAGATCGGTGAAGCCGTCGTGCAGCGCGTGAGCGCCGCAGGCGACACCCATCACACGTTGCTTTTGCGAGGTCGACGGCTGCGCGGGTGAGATGGCGATCATGGGCGACGAGGTGTCGGGCATGGGGTCAGAACAGACTACCTTGCCGGTCGTCGAGCAGCTTCGTCTTTTTGCGCGGCTTCTCGGCCTCCGCCGCTTCCGCCGGCGCCTCTTCGGGGGCCGGCGTGAAGCAGTTGGAATCGTCGTTGTCGACCTTGTTAACGTAGGTCGAGACGCGCGTCGCCGTCAGGAAACCGTCGCGCGGCCCGCGGATCAGGGCTTTCGGATCGTTCTCCAGGTCGAGCCATGCGTCGTAGTCTTCAGCATCCAGGATAACCGGCGTGCGGTGGTGGTAGCGGGCCATCAGCGAGCCCGGCTGCGCCGCGCAGTTGACGATGGTGAAGGTCTCCAGCACGCCGCCGCCCTTGGGCACCCAGGTCTCCCACAGGCCGGCAAAGGCAAAGGGCGCGTTGTCCCTCGCGCGGAACAGGATGGGCCGCTTGTCGCCCTTCTCTTCCCATTCGTAGAAACCGTCGGCCGGCACCAGGCAGCGGCGCTGGCGATAGGCCTGCTTGTAAGCCGGCTTTTCGGCCACCGTCTCGCCGCGGGCGTTGATCATGCGGCTGCCGACGGAGGGATCCTCGGCCCAGTACGGCACCAGACCCCAGGCGAACATGTCCAGGCGCATTCCGTCGGCGTCGCGGCGGATGACCGGCATCTCCTGCGTCGGCGCCACGTTCCAGCGCGGCCGCAGGTTGCGCGGCGCGCCGCCGTGGCCGAAAGCCTTACGCAGATCCTCTTCCGTCGCCGTCAGCGAATAGCGGCCGCACATGCGCCGGAGTATGAACGGGACCTGACCGCATCGCAAATATCCGCTGTCACATCAAAATGTGAACCCTTTCGGCCGGTTCGTTTCCTTTTGACGCCTCGGTCCATGCTGCGATAACAAAAGACTCACGAATGTCAGCCGATCGGGAGGGGTGGTGCGTCACGTCAGCTTGCTGATCGCGCTTTCGGCGTTCTGGGTGCTCCTGTCCGGTTTCTTCACGCCGTTCCTCCTGACGGCCGGTCTCGGTTGCGCGCTGCTGATCGTCTGGTTCGCCGACCGGCGCATGAAGGTGCTCGATCTCGAAGGCCACCCCGCTCATCTCAGCGTCCGGGCCCTGACCTACTGGCCGTGGCTGCTGTGGGAGATCGTCAAGTCCGGCTGGGACGTGACGAAGCGGATCCTCGATCCGCGCCTGCCGATCAGCCCGTGCCTGCTGCGCGTCCCGACGGGCCAGAAGACCGATGTCGGCCGCGTGATCTACGCCAACTCGATCACGCTCACCCCCGGCACGATCTCGCTCGAGCTCAGCGACGGCGAGATTCTCGTGCACGCCCTCACGCGCGAGGGCGCGGAAGGTCTCAAGAGCGGCGACATGGATCGCCGGGCCAGCGCATTCGAGGCCGCGCTGTGATGTTCGCCGCTGCCGCAATCGCGCTGCTCGTGGCGCTGGCGCTGACCGTCGCGCGCGCCTGGCTGGGCCCCACCGTCTTCGACCGCGTCCTGGGCGCCAACACGGTCGGAACGCTGGCCGTGTGCCTGATGGCCGTCTACGGCTTTCTGACGGACCGCCCCGAGTTTCTCGACGTGGCGATCGTCTACGCCCTGCTCAACGTGCTGAGCACCCTCGCCGTCCTCAAGTTTTTCCGTTTCGGCAGCCTCGGCGACCCCGAAGACGCAGACGAAGCCGAGGCCACCGGTCGCGAGGCGCGGCCATGAGTCTGCTCGCCGACATCCTCGGCTGGGCGTTCATCCTGGCGGGCAGCTTCTTCACCGTGGCCGGCGCGTTCGGGCTCGTACGCATGCCGGACCTCTACACGCGGCTGCATGCCTCGGGCGTGCTGGACCCGTTTGGCGTCTCGCTGATCCTGATCGGACTCATGTTCCAGGCCGGGCTGACGCTGGTCACCGTGAAACTGGTGTTTCTCGTCGTGCTTCTGATGTTCACCAGCCCCGTGGCCTGCCATGCGCTCGGCCGGGCCGCCCTGCACCGCGGCGTCAAGCCTCGGCTCGACGGCGGGGAGGACGCGTCATCGAAACGCTGACCTATATCGCGCTGCTCGTGCTGTTGGTCGTCACCGCGGTAGCCATTGCCCGGGTGCGCAACCTCTTCGCGGTCGTGGCCCTCGGCGGCATCTACAGCTTCCTGATGGCGCTGGCGCTGCTGGTGCTCGACGCCGTCGACGTGTCGATGACCGAAGCGTCTGTCGGCGCCGGCATCTCGACCGTGCTGCTGCTTGGAGCGCTGTTTCTGACCCGGATAGACGAGGCGCCGCCGCTGCGTGTCTCGCTGGTTCCGCTCGGCGTCGCGCTGGCAGCCGGTGCGGCCCTGCTCTACGGCTCGTGGGACCTGCCGCCGTTCGGCGATCCGGCCGGTCCGATCCATCACCACGTCGCCCCGCGCTACCTCAACGACGTGATCGCCGAGACGGGCGTTCCCAATGCGGTGACCGCCGTCCTCGCGAGCTATCGCGGGTATGACACGTTCGGCGAGACGACCGTGATCTTCACGGCCGGCATCGGCGTGCTGCTGCTGCTCAAGGGCCGCCGCCGCAAACGGGACGGCGGGAGCGAAGCGCGATGATGCATCGCGAGACCATCCCGCGGGTCGTCACCAAGCTGCTCTTCCCGTTCATCCTGCTGTTTGCCCTCTATGTCCAGTTCCACGGCGAGCTGGGACCGGGCGGCGGCTTCCAGGCCGGCGTCATCGTGGCGGCTGCCGTCATTCTCTACGGCATCATCTTCGGCCTCCGTGAGGCGCAGCGCGTTGCGCCGCCGCGTCTTGTCGAGATCCTCGTCCCCCTCGGCGTGTTCATCTACGGCAGCGTCGGCGTGGCCGGCCTGCTGCTCGGCGGCAACTACCTCGACTATTTCGTGCTCGATCCCGACACGGTGCATGGCCAGGAGCGCGGCATCTTCTGGGTCGAGATCGGCGTGCTGGTCACGGTCTCCTCGACCATGATCGCCATCTACTACGCCTTCGCCGGGCGGGGGCGCTGACGCCGGTCATGGCCGACGCCGCCGCTCATTTCAGCAGCTGGGTCACCGTGATCCTGATGGTGATCGGGCTCTATGTCGTTCTGGCGCGCGGCAACCTGATCAAGAAGCTCGTCGGGCTGAGCATCTTCCAGACCTCGGTGTATCTCCTCTACATCGGCCCGGGAAAGATCATCGGCGGCACGGCGCCGATCATCGGTCCGGGGCTGACCGTCTATTCCAATCCGCTGCCGCACGTCCTCATCCTCACGGCGATCGTGGTCGGCGTCGCCACCCTGGCGCTCGGTCTCGCCATCGTCGTGCGCATCCACGAAGCCTACGGCACGATAGAAGAGGACGAAATCCTCGGCCGCGAAGGCGGTGAGTCGTGATCGCCGCGCATCTGCCGGCCCTTCAGGTCGTCATACCGCTGCTCGCGGCGCCGGTCTGTGCGGTGCTGCGCCGCGGCTCCCACGCCTGGGCGCTGGCCCTGGCCGTCAGCTGGACGATGCCGGTCATCGCCGCCGCCCTTCTGCTGCGCGCGATCGAGGCCGGGCCCATCTCCTACTGGCTGGGCAGCTGGGAGCCGCCATGGGGCATCGAGTACCGGATCGATACGGCCAACGCCTTCGTGCTGCTGCTGGTCTCGATCATCGGCGCCGTCGTGATGCCCTACACCCGCCGGAGCCTGGAGCGCGAGATTCCGGCAGACCGGCAGGCCTGGTACTACACGATGTACCTGCTCTGCCTCGCCGGACTGCTGGGCATGGCGGCAACCGGCGACGCTTTCAACGTCTTCGTGTTCATGGAGATCGCGTCGCTCTCGAGCTACGTGCTGATCGCCCTGGGCCGTGACCGCCGGGCGCTCGTCGCGGCCTACCAGTACCTGATCGTCGGCACGATCGGCGCGACGTTCTACGTCATCGGCGTCGGCTTCCTCTACGTCATGACCGGCACGCTCAACATCGCCGATCTCGCCGAGCGCCTGCCCCTGGTGGAAAGCCAGCGCCCGGTCCTGGTGGGCCTGGCCTTCCTGACCGTCGGCCTGTCGCTGAAGCTGGCGCTCTTCCCGCTGCATTTCTGGCTGCCCGGCGCCTATGCCCATGCCCCATCGGTGGCCACGGCGTTCCTCGCCGCCTCCGCGACCAAGGTGGCCATCTACCTGATGCTGCGCTTCTTCTTCACGGTGTTCGGCGCCTCCTATCCGCTGGCCGAGCTGGCCATCCCGGCGATCTGGATCGCGCTGTCGCTGGCGGCGATCGTCCTCGCCTCGATCACGGCCATCTACGAGGACGACGTCAAGCGCATGCTGGCCTTCTCGAGCGTCGCCCAGATCGGCTACATCACCCTCGGCATCGGCCTGAACTCCGAGTCCGGCCTCACCGGTTCGATCGTCCACCTGTTCAACCACGGGCTGATGAAGGGCGCGCTCTTCCTGCTCGTCGGCGGCATCGCCTATTCGACAGGCGCCGTGACGGTGGAAAGGATCGCCGGTCTGGCGCGGCGCATGCCCCTGACCTTCGCCGGGCTGGTCGTCGGCGGGCTGAGCATGGTGGGGGTGCCGGGCACGGTCGGCTTCGTCAGCAAATGGTACCTCGTGCTCGCCGCCATCGAGCAGGGCTGGTGGTGGCTTGCCGGCCTCATCGTGGCCAGCTCGGTCCTCGCGCTCGTCTATATGGGGCGCCTCGTCGAGGCCGCCTATTTCCGTCCCATCCCGGACGCAGGCGCGAGCCTTCGGGAGATGCCGCTCTCCATGCTCGTCCCGGCCTGGGTGCTGACCGGAGCGTGTATCTATTTCGGTCTTGATACCGGCTTGACCGCCGACGTGGCGGTGCAGGCCGCCCGCAGCCTGCGGGGGATGCCGTGAACGGTCCCGCCGCGATGCTGCTGGCGATGGCCGCACCCCTGATCGGCGCGCCGCTGATCGCGCTGTCGCATGACCGCCCCAACCGGCGCGAGACGGTGACCCTGATCACCGCGGTCGTCATGTTCGGCCTGGTCGCCTCCCTGGTGCCGGAGGTCCAGGCGGGCGGACGGCCTGCGACGGCGCCGTGGGCCGTCCTGCCGGGGCTTGAGCTGCAGTTCGCACTCGAGCCGCTGGGCATGCTGTTCGCCCTGGTCGCCTCGTTCTTGTGGATCGTCAATTCGATCTATTCGATCGGCTACATGCGCGGTAACGACGAGCCGCGGCAGACGTCGTTCTACGTGTTCTTTGCCATCGCCCTGGCCGCGACCCTCGGCGTGGCCTTTGCCGGAAACCTGTTCACGCTGTTCCTCTGCTACGAGCTGCTGACGCTCTCGACCTATCCGCTGGTCATTCACAAGCGGAGCGCTGAAACGCTGCGCGCCGGTCGCGTCTATCTTTTGCTGCTCGTCGGCAGCTCGATCGTTCTCTTCCTGCCGGCCATCGTCTGGGTCTCCTGGGCGGCCGGCACCACGAGTTTCGCGCCGGGCGGCATTGTCGCCGGCGTGCTGACGCCCGGCGAGACCGGCTGGCTGCTGGCCCTGTTCGCCTTCGGCATCGGCAAGGCGGCCATCATGCCGATGCACCGCTGGCTGCCGGCGGCGATGGTGGCGCCCACGCCGGTCAGCGCCCTGCTCCACGCCGTCGCCGTGGTCAAAGCCGGTGTCTTCAGCATCGTCAAGATCACGGTCTACGTCCTCGGCGTCGAGAACCTGGCGGGTCTCGGCAGCGGCGACTGGCTGGTCTATGTGGCCGGCGCCACGGTTATCCTCGCCTCGCTGATCGCTCTCGCCCAAGACAACCTCAAGCGCCGCCTCGCCTATTCGACCGTCAGCCAGCTCTCCTACGTGGTGCTGGCCGCCGCACTGCTGACTCCGCTGTCGACCGTCGCTGCGGCGCTTCACATCGCGGCGCACGCCCTGGGCAAGATCACTCTCTTTTTTGCCGCCGGCTCGATCTACACCGCCGCGCACAAGACCGAGGTGAGCGAGCTCGACGGCATCGGCCGCCGCATGCCCTGGACAATGGGCGCTTTCGCCATCGGCGCGCTGAGCATGATCGGCGTGCCCCCCGCGGCGGGCTTCATCAGCAAGTGGTACTTGGCAGGGGCGGCGCTGGCGGCGGGGCAGAGCTTCGCTCTCGGCGTCATCGTTCTCAGCACCCTGCTCAACGCCGCCTACTTCGCGCCGATCGTCTACGCCGCCTTCCTCAAGCCCGAGATAGCGGGCAGCCATGACCACGGCGAGGCGCCGTGGCCGATGGTGGCTGCGCTCGTGGCCACGGCCGCCGGCACCGTGCTGCTCTTCCTGCTGCCCAATCTGCCCTTCGCCCTGGCGCGACAACTCGCGGGACTGCCATGAGCCCCCTGCACCCCTTCACCGCACGCACGGCCCGCATCCTGTGGGTCGTCTCGATTGCCGTTCTGGCGGCCACCGTGGCAGCAGAGTTCTTCATCCACCGCCACGGCCTGTTCGGCGTCGACGAGAGCTTCGGCTTCAACGCCTGGTACGGGTTCATTGCCTGCTTCGCTCTCGTCGCGGTGTCGCGTCTCGCCGGCTTCGTCCTGAAGCGGCCGGATACCTACTATGACCGATAGCCTCCTGCTCCCGCCGGCGCTGGCGCTGTTTGCCGGCGCCGCCATCCTGAGCGTGGCGCACGGGCAACTGCGCCGTGCGGTCATGCTGCTGGCACCGCTGGCGGCACTGGCCATGGTCTGGCAGACGCCCGACGCCAGCGCTGTCATCCCGGGTTTCCTCGGTTACGAGCTCGTCCCGGTGCGCGGCGACCGCCTCAGCCGCTGGTTCGGCACCGTGTTCGCCATCATGTCGTTCGCCGGCGGCCTTTTCGCCCTGAGGCAGGAGAGCCGTCTCGAGGCCGTCGCGGCGCAGGTCTACGCGGGCGGCGCGCTGGGCGTGGTCTTTGCCGGCGACCTGCTCACGACCTTCGTGTTCTGGGAGATCATGGCACTCGCCTCGACCGCCGTGGTGTGGAGCGCCGGGCCTGCGTCGCGCGCTTCCGGTCTGCGCTATCTGCTCATCCACCTCTTCGGCGGCGTGCTGCTGATGATCGGCATGACCGGCGAGGCGCAGGCGGCAGGCAGCCTGGCCTTCGATGCCATGTCCCCCGACACGCCGGCACGCTGGCTGATCCTCGCCGGTTTTCTGATCAATGCCGGAGCGCCGCCGCTTTCGGCCTGGCTTCCGGATGCTTACCCGCAATCGTCCTACAGCGGCATGGTCGTGCTGTCCGCCTTTACCACCAAGACCGCGGTCTTCGTGCTGCTGCGCGGCTTCCCCGGGGCCGAGATCCTGATCTGGGTCGGGCTCTACATGGTGTTCTACGGGATCGTCTATGCGATTCTGGAGAACGATATGCGCCGCATTCTGGCCTACAGCATCGTCAACCAGGTAGGCTTCATGGTGGCGGGCATCGGCATCGGCAGCGAACTGGCGCTCAACGGCGCTGCCTCGCACGCCTTCGCGCACATCATCTACAAGGCGCTGCTGCTCATGTCAGCCGGTTCGGTGCTCTATATGACCGGCAAATCGAAATGCACCGAGCTGGGCGGCCTGTTCCGCAGCATGCCACTGACCACGATCTGCGGGACCATTGGCGCACTGGCGATCTCGGCCTTTCCTCTCACATCGGGCTTTGTCACAAAGTCGATGATCAGCGATGCCGCTGGCCACGAGAAGCTGGTGGTGGTGTGGTTCCTGCTCGCGGCGGGATCGGCTGGTGTCTTCCTCCATGCCGGCATTAAGTTCCCGTGGTTCGTGTTCTTCCAGCGCGATTCGGGGCTGCGGCCTCCCGACCCGCCGGCGAACATGCGTGCGGCGATGGTCTTCTTTTCGTTCCTGTGCATCCTGCTCGGCGTCACCCCTGGACTGCTCTATCGCTGGCTGCCATTCGGCGCGAGCTACGAGCCCTACACCGCCGATCACGTGGTGACGCAGCTGCAGCTCCTGCTGTTCTCGGGCCTGGCCTTCTTCATGCTGCTGGGAGTCCTGCGCCGGACACCGACCGTCACGCTCGACACGGACTGGTTTTACCGCCGCCTGGGACCCGCAGCCGCCACGGCGCTGGGAGAATTCGTCCGCTCCGCCTGGAAGACAGCCGCCGACATCGCGGGATTGGCTGTTTCGGGAATTGGCGGAATGGTCGGCTCTGTGGCCCGCGACGGAATCCTCTCCCGGGCCCAGGCGAGCGGCACCATGGCCCTGCTCGCCGTGGCCATGCTCGCGGTCTATCTTATCGTCGAATTCGTCCGCTGAGAACGGTGCAACCTCAGGCCGCCCTGGCGCGCCTGGCCGAGCCCATGCGGCAGGCGATCTTGAGGGCCTGGCGCGTCGCCTCGGGATTGGCGATGCCCTTCCCGGCGATGTCGTAGGCCGTGCCGTGGGCCGGCGTGCAGATCGGGATCGGCAGGCCGCCGAGCACCGTCACGCCCTTGTCGAAGCCCATGAGCTTGATGGCGATCTGCCCCTGGTCGTGGAACATGCTGAGCACGGCGTCGAACTTGCCGTCGCGCGCGCGCAGGTAGACCGTGTCCGAGGGGAACGGCCCCTCGACGGCGAACTGCATCGCCTTGGCCTTCTCGACCGCCGGCGCGATGACGTCGATCTCCTCGCGCCCGAAATTGCCGTTGTCGCCGGCATGCGGGTTGAGCGCCGCCACCGCGATGCGCGGCCGCGCGAACCCCGCCGCCTGCATCGCGGTGTTGGTCAGGCGCAGCGCGTCGAGGATGCGCTCCACGGTGATCAGCGAGCTCACCTTGGCCAGCGGCACGTGCGAGGTGACGCGCGCGTTCCAGATCTTCTCCAGCACGTTGAATTCGCCGTAGGTGCCCTTGTGCTGAAGGACGTCGGCGGCGAGCTGCAGCTCGTCCTCGTAGGGATTGCCGGCGAGGCGCAGCGCCGTCTTGTTGAACGGCGTGAAGCACAGCGCGTCGACCTCGCCGCGCCTGGCCAGCTCGAGCCCGTGCTTGAAATTGGTCATGGCGAAGCCGCCGCCTTCGGCCGAGGCCTTCTGCAGCGTGATCGTCGCCGGGTCGAGATGCCCGAGATCGAGGAACACCGGCTGGCCGACCTGGAGCCGCGCATCCTCCGCGCGCTTCACCACCGGCAGTTTCAGCGAGACCCTGGCGAGCGTCTCGCCCTCGGCCAGCACCCGGCGGTCGCCGATCACCAGGATGGCGGCCTGGGCCGCCGTCTCCGGCATGGCCAGCAGCCGGGCCATCAGCTCGGGGCTGATGCCACAGGGGTCCCCCATGACCAGACCGACACGCGCGGGCAGGACGTCGCTCATGTTTCCTCCGTATTCGCGTCCTTTATGACTCAGGTGGCCCGGCCCGTCATCCTGAATGTTGCATTCAGAATTCAGTCGGGGCAGAGTCCCACCAGCGACGCCGAACGGCGCGCGCTCAACGAAAGGGAGAAACGCCGTGACACCGATGAAATCGCTCACGCCGATGCTGGCTGCCTGTGCGGTAGCCCTCGGCACCCTGACCTTCGCTGCCGCCGGCTCGGCTCAGACCGTGCTGCGTTACGCCCATGTCGGCGCCGAGGGTGAGGCCCAGACCCGCTACGCCAGCGAGCTGGCCGCGCTGGTCAAGCAGAAGACCGAAGGCCGCATCGACATCCGCGTCTTCCCCGGCTCGCAGCTCGGCAACCTGGCCGAGACCGTCAACGGTGTCCGCATCGGCTCGATCGCCATGGCCCATCACGATTTCGCCTCGCTCGACCGCATCGTCGAGGATGTCGGCGTGTTCAACGCGCCGTTCATCTTCCGCGACTCCCGCCACGCCATGAAAGCGACAGACGAGCGCACCTCGCCGGTGCTGGCGGATATCAACAAGCAGCTGGTCGAGAAGGGCGGCGTGCGCATCGTCGGCAATTTCTACCGTGGCGCCCGCCAGCTCTCCGCCAAGTTCCCGGTGCGCAGCCCCGACGACCTCAAGGGCCGCAAGATCCGTGGCGTGCCCATCAAGCTGTGGAACACCATGATCGGCGGCATGGGCGCCATCCCCACGCCGGTGGAGATCACCGAGCTGCTGACCGCGCTGCGCACCGGCGTGGTCGACGGCCAGGAGAACCCGCTCAACAACATCATCGCCCAGCGCTTCTACGAGGTGCAGACGCACGTCATGATGACCAGCCACATGGAATCCGTGCTGGCGCTGTTCATCAACGAGGCCGTGTACCGGCGCCTGCCGGACCGCGACCGGGCGCTGTTCCAGGAGGCCACCACGGAGATGGGCCAGCGCTCGCTGCAGTGGTCGGATGAGTCGCTCAAGAAGGAACAGGACTTCCTGCGCGAGAAGGGCGTCACAATCATCGAGGCGAAGGACGGCCTGAACATCGCCGCCTTCCGCACCGCCGTCGGCGCGCAGATGGCGAAGGACTATCCGAACTGGACCGGCCACATCCAGAAGATCCAGGCCATCCAGTAAGATCTGTTGCCGCGTCACCCCGGTCTCGGCCGGGGTGACGATTTCTGCAAGCCCGGCTGTTCCCATGATCCTCCATTACATCCGCAGCGCCTGCGTGGTGATCGGCTGCTTCGCGCTCGCCGCCATCGTCGTGCTGCCGGCCAGCCAGATCGTGCTGCGCGAGCTCGGCGCGCCCTTCATCGGCATGGAGGAGCTGGCGCGCTACTTTATGATCGTCGTCACCTTCGTCGGCATCCCGCTGGTCAACCACGAGGGCGGGCATATCCGCATGGACGAGATCCACCGCTTCATCCCGATCTCGGCCTCTTCCGTGCTGCGCGTGATCACCGCCATCGTCTCCGGCACCGCGTTCGGCGTCGTGGTCGTGGCCGTCTACTCGTCGGTGGTCATCACCAAGGGCAGCTCGACGCCCACCCTCGGCATCCCCTTCTGGCTGTTCAACGCGCCGGCCATCCTCGGTCTCGGCGTAGGCGCCCTCGAATTCTTCCTCCAGGCCTGTCGGGTCGCCCGCGGCAAGGACGACGCGGCCGCGCCGCGTCTGGTCTGAGGCCGCGCCATGGACGCCAGCTTCCTCGTCCTCGGCAGCTTCGCCGTCCTCTTCCTGCTGGGCTTCCCGGTCGTCATCGCTGTGCTCATCCCCTCGGTGCTCTACATCCTGTGGGAAGGCATCCCGCTTGCCATGGTCGGCCAGCGCACGGTCTACGCCCTCGACTCCTTCCCGCTGATGGCGGTGCCGATCTTCATCCTGGTCGGCAACCTGATGAACGCCTCGGGCATCACCTCGCGCATCTACAAATTCGCCGACACCGCCTTCGGCCGGCTGCCCGGCGGCCTCGCCCAGGTGAACATCGCCGGCAGCCTGATCTTCTCCGGCATGTCCGGCGCGGCGCTGGCCGATGTCGGCGGCCTCGGCCGGGTCGAGCTCAAGGCGATGAAGGAGCACGGCTTCAACCCCGCCTTCGCCTCGGCGCTGACCTGCGCCTCGGCCATCGTCGGGCCGATCTTCCCGCCGAGCATCCCGCTGATCATCTACGCCTCGGTGGCCGGCGTCTCGAGCATCCAGCTGCTGCTCGCCGGCATCGGACCGGCGCTGGTCTGCGTCGTCATGTTGTCGATCACCGTGGCGATCCTCGGCATCATGCACAACTACCCGCGCGCCGCGCGCTGGCCGACGCCGGGCGAGGTCTGGCGCGATTTCGTGCCGGCCGCCCCGGCACTGTTCACGCCGGTGCTTCTGATCGGCGGCATGCTGCTCGGCTTCTTCACGCCGACCGAGGCGGCGGCGGTGACGGCGGTCTACATCCTGTTCATCAGCGCCGTGGTCTACCGCGAGTTCGACATCCAGCACATCTTCACTGCGGCGGTCGACACGATCAAGGGCACCGCGGCGATCATGGCCATCGTCGCCGTGGCCGCCATGTTCGGCTGGATCCTCGCCGTCGAGCAGATCCCGCAATGGTTCAACCAGTGGGTCACTGGCATCAGTCGTGACCCCATCGTCCTGCTGCTGATCCTCAACCTGATCCTCTTCGTCGCCGGCATGTTCGTCGACAGCACCACGGCAACCCTGCTTCTGGTGCCGATCGTCTGCCCGCCGCTGGTGGCGGCCGGGGTCGATCCCATCCAGCTCGGCATCGTGGTGATCTTCAATCTGATGATCGGCCTGGTGACGCCGCCGATGGGACTCTCCCTGTTCCTGATGAGCGACATCGCGAGGGTACCGATCCCGGCGATCCTCAAGGCGATGATCCCCTTCTATCCGCCGCTGATCATCACGCTCATCATCATCACCTTTGCCCCGCAGGTGTCACTGTGGATTCCCTCGCTGTTGAAGTAGCGTAGACGATACTCATGGCGCGCCGTTCCGAGTCCCTGCCCTCGCAGGCTCCGACCTTCACCACCACTGCCGACGTGGTGCCGATCCGCCGTGCCAGCCTGCACGACGAGGTGGTGGGACGGGTGCGCGACATGATCGTCGAGGGCCAGCTCGACGCCGGCTCGCGCATCCACGAAGGAAAGCTCTGCGAACAGCTCGGCGTGTCGCGCACGCCGCTGCGGGAGGCGCTCAAGGTGCTTGCCACCGAAGGCCTGGTCGACCTCTCGCCCAATCGCGGCGCCATCGTGCGCGAGGTGACGCCCAAGGACATGCGCGACATGCTGCGCGTGCTCGGCCAGCTCGAGGCGCTGGCCGGCGAGCTCGCCTGCGCCAACGCCAGCGAGGCCGACATCGCCTCCATCCATGAGATGCATCAGCGGATGATGGAGCACTACACCTCCCGCGACCGCATGGAGTATTTCAAGCTCAACCAGGCGATCCACAGCGCCTTCGTGCGCCTGGCCGACAATCCGCCCCTGCAGGCCATGCACGAGACGCTGCAGGCGCGCATCAAGCGCATCCGCTACATCGGCAACGACCGCGACACGCAATGGCACGACGCGGTCGACGACCATGAGAAGATGATCGCCGCCCTGCTGCGGCGCGACGGCCCGGCCCTGGGCCAGGTTCTGCGCTTCCACCTCGAGCGCACCTGGGACCGGGTGCGCAACGTGCTGTGTGTTGGCGACCTCTAACGACGCACGCGACGGAGAGAATCCCATGACGTCAGCGCCGGCGATCGGCTTCATCGGTCTTGGACTGATGGGCCAGGGCTTCACCAGACGCCTCACGCAAAGCGGCTTCAAGGTCACCGGCTACGACGTCGTGGCCGACAAGGTGAAGGCCGCCGCCGCCCACGGTGTCATCGGCGCCGCCTCGCCCGCCGCCGTCGCCGCCGCCAGCGACATCGTGCTGGTCTGCGTCACCTCGACCGATGCGGTGCAGGAGGCCGTGTTCGGCGACGAGGGGATCGCCGAAGGCGCCGGCAAGGGCAAGGTGCTGGTCGACCACTCGACGACCGAGATCGAAGCCACAAAGCAGTTCGCCGCCGATCTCGAAGAGTCCGGCATGGCATGGGTCGACGCTCCCGTTTCCGGCGGCCCGACGGCCGCCGCCGCGGGCACGCTCGCCATCATGGCGGGCGGCGACGCTGCCTCCATCCGCACGATCGAGCCGGTGATGGCGAAGCTCGCCGCGACATTCACCCATATGGGTGACGTCGGTGCGGGCCAGGTCACCAAGATGATCAACCAGGTCCTGGTGCTGACCAATTACTGCGTCATCGCCGAGGCGATCCGCCTGGGCGAGAAATGCGGCATCGACGTCGCCAAGATTCCCCAGGCGCTGGCCACCGGCCATGCCGGCAGCAACCTGCTCAAGGACGTGACACCGCGGCTGGTCGGCCGCGACTTCGCGCCGCGCGGCTACGTCCGCCAGGTGCTCAAGGATCTCGACATGGTCCACGACCTGGCGAAGGCGGTGAAGGCGCCGACGCCGATGGTTGCCCAGGCCACGTCGCTCTACCGCCTGATGGTGGCCCGCGGCCACAGCGAGCTCGATGCCTGCGCCGTGATGCGCCTTTATCTCGACGAGCCCGTATGAGCGCGATGGAGATCGTCGACGCGCACCAGCATTTCTGGGACCTCGACGGCCCCCTGCACTACCCGTGGCTCGAGGACCTGCCGCTGGCCGCCTTCCGCTACGGCGACTACGCCGCCATCCGCCGCAGCTATCTTCCGGACGACTACCGGCGCGACACCGCGCGCCAGAACGTGGTGGCGTCCGTCCACATGGAGGCCGAAGTGCGCCGCGACCAGGAAGTCGCGGAGACGCGCTGGATCCACGAGATCGCCGCGCGGCACGGCTTCCCGCATGCCTGTATCGGCCACGCGCATTTCGAGGCCGATGACGTCGTGACAGTGCTCAAGGGGCACGCGGCCTATCCGCTGCTGCGCGCCATCCGCCAGAAGCCCGCGGCGGCGCGCTCGGCCGCTCAAATCGTCAAGGGAGCGCCCGGCTCGATGGGCGATCCGGTCTGGCGACGCGGCTACGCCCACCTTGCCGATCACGGCCTGCATTACGAGCTGCAGACGCCCTATTGGCATCTTCACGAGGCTGCCGAGCTGGCGCGCGCCTTCCCGGATATCCGCATCCTGCTCAACCACACCGGTGTGCCCCACGACCGGAGCGAGGCCGGCGTTGCCGCCTGGCGGCAGGGCCTGAGCGCCTTCGCCGCCGAGCCCAACACGCGGATCAAGATTTCCGGCATCGGCGAAGCCGGACGGCCATGGACCGTCGAGGCCAACCGGCCGATCGTGCTCACCGCGATCGAGCTCTTCGGTGTCGAGCGCTGCCTCTTCGCCAGCAACTTCCCCGTCGACAGCCTCTGCGGCAGCTACGACACGATCTTCGACGGCTTCAAGGCGATCGTCGCGCACCTGCCGGCCGCCGACCAGCGCAAGCTGTTCCGCGACAACGCGCTGCGCGAATACCGGATCCGCCCCCTGACGAACTAGGAGAGGTAGCGGGCCCGCAACGCGGCGAGCGCGGCGGCCGCCGCCGTGCTGACATCGGCCAACGTGCCGGCGATCCGCGGGCGGTCGCCAGCATCGCATTCGCTCATCAGGCGACGGGCCAGCCGCTCGAGGCGCGGCGCGCCGAAATTTCCGGCCACGCCGGCGAGATCGTGTGCGACGCTTTTCAGTGTCGGAAGGTCGCCCCCCGACCCGAGTTCAACGAGGCGCGCCAGGCGTGATTCGGCGGTAGCAATGAAGACATCGATCAACGGGCGCAGCTGCTCCGGCCGCCCGATAGCCTCAAGCGTTGCCAGACGCGCCAGATCGAGTTCAGCCGCTTCTGCGGTATCGTTGTCGTGTACCATCGTCGTGCCTGATTTTCGCAGGCCGGACGGCAGGCGGGAATACGCCAAAAGACGGGCAGCGCGACCGTAGTTGGCTAAAACTCTCGCCAAATTTAGGTGAGCATTAAGGATATTGGGCTACCTAGTAGCCAATCAGCCGACAAGGCCATGCCGCGCTCCTCCGCCTTCAGCCCCCGACCGTTGATCGCCTTTGGCGCGACCGCGCTGGCGGCTCTCACCCTGACGTTCGGCGCGCTGCTCTGGCTTGGCCATGACAGCCAGATCGCCGCCAACGAGCGTTCGGCCGAGAAGCTGGTTCACGCCCTCGACGAGCACACCCAGGCCGCCTTCGAGACGATCGACAGCGTGCTGCGCTCGACCCAGGGCCAGATCGAACGCGCACGGCTGCGCGGCAGCCAGGATGCCGAAGCCGAGCGCCTGGTGCTCGAGCGCAATCTCGCCGGACACCGGTCGATCAGCAGCCTGAGCCTCCGCGATACCGAAGGCCGGGTCACGATTCTGACGGCGATGACCCGTTCCCCCATGAACGACACGTCGCGCAGCGACTATTTCCGCGTCCACCGTGAGGGAAACGTCACCGGAGCCTTCATCGGCACGCCAATCCGCAGCCAGGTCACCGGCGACTGGCTGATTCCGGTCTCCCGCCGCATGGAGGAACCCGACGGCACGTTCACCGGCGTGATCGTGGCCGCCGTAAAGGTCAAGTTCTTCGAGGATTTCTTCCGCTCGCTGCAGGTCGGCAAGAACGGGCTCGTTGGCCTGTTCCGGACCGACGGCGTCGTGCTGGTGCGCGAGCCCGCGGGCGAGTGGATTGGCAAGTCGCTGGCGCACGTCCCGCTGTTCTCGCAGCACGTGACCGCATCCCCGCGCGGCCTGTATCGCAACACGACAGTCACCGACGGCATCGAGCGTATCTATGCCTACCGCACCGCAAGCCCTCTGCCGCTCGTCGTGTCTCTCGCCATTGCCGTCGACGATGCCCTCGCTGCGTGGCACCGCGAGGTCCGGATCTATTCGGCCATCTGGTCGCTGGGTGCCTTGGCGATCATCGGCTTCACGCTCTACCTGATCGAACTCGGCCGGCGCCGCGCCGTCGTCGACCAGGCCCTTGCCGACAGCGCCGCGGAAGCGAAGAAATTCCGCAACCTGCTGACCGACGCCATCGAGAGCCTGCAGGACGGCTTCGTGCTCTACGGGCCGGATGACCGGCTGGTCATGATGAACCGCGCCGCGCGGTCCTTCGACCCCGGCTTTTCGACGGCGGCCGTTCCCGGGACGGCCTATGCCGATGTGATCCGCGCGGCGGCGCGGTCCGGTCTCGTCCCCTGCCCCGACGGCGACATCGTGGCCGTGGTACGCGATCGCGTGGCATCTCACCGCAGGGATTTCGGCGTGCCCGTCGAGCGTCCGGTCGGCGACCGCTGGCACCGCGTGACCAAGCATCCCACCAGCGACGGCGGCGTGGTGGTGCTGCGCACCGACATCACCGCACTCAAGCAGGTCAACCTGGCTCTCGCCGAAGCCAAGACGCTGGCCGAGGCGGCAACGCGTGCTAAGTCGGAATTCCTCGCGGTCATGAGCCACGAGATTCGCACGCCGATGAACGCCATCCTGGGCTTCGCGCGGCTGCTGTCGGAAACGAAGCTCGATGCCGACCAGAGGCACAGCATCGACACGATATCGGAATCGGCCGACGCGTTGATGCGCGTCCTTAACGATATCCTCGACTACTCCAAGATCGAGGCGGGCCGCGTCGACATCGAAGAGGCCGATTTCTCGCTCGATTCATCCATTCTCGGCGTCGTCTCGACGCTGCGGGGCGAGGCCCGCGAGAAAGGCCTGACCCTGACCGCCGCCATCGACCCGGAGATTCCGGCCTTCGTGCGCGGCGACGCCCATCGCCTGCGGCAGGTGCTGATCAACCTCGTCGGTAACGCCATCAAGTTCACCCAGGAAGGCCGCGTTGCCATTCGCGTGCTGCTGGAAGCCGATCATGGGTCGCGGACACGCATCCGCTTCGAGGTCGAGGACACGGGCATCGGCATCCCGGCCGAGCTTCAGGACCGGCTCTTCGATCGTTTCACCCAGGCCGATTCCTCCGTCTCGCGCCGCTATGGCGGGACCGGCCTCGGCCTTTCGATCTGCAAGCGTCTCGTGGAGCTGATGGGCGGCACCATCGGCGTCGACAGCCGAAGCGGTCGCGGCAGCCGCTTCTGGTTCACCCTCACCCTGGCTCGCGGGCGAGCGCCCGCCGAGGTGATCGCCGTGGCGCCTCAGGCAGCGGCGGCGACGACCGGGCTGCGCATCCTGCTGGTGGACGATGTCGAAGCCAATCGGCGGCTTGCCGAACTGATGCTGCAAAGCGCCGGGTACGTCGTCGACTCCGTCGCCGACGGGGCCGCGGCCGTCCAGGCCGTGGAGAACCAGACCTACGCGGCCATCCTCATGGACGTGCAGATGCCCGGTATCGATGGTTATGAGGCCACGAGGCGGATTCGTTCGCTGCCGCGGGCGCGCCAGCTGCCCATCATCGCCATGACCGCCGGCGCCCTGGACGAGGACGCGGCGCGGAGCCGGGCCGCGGGCATGAACGACCATCTCTCCAAGCCCATAGATCTGCAGTGCCTGCTGCAGACCATGGCGCGCTGGGTACGGACACGGGCCGCCTAGCTCTTTCCCGCCTACACCCATCCCAAGCTTGCCAAACCCCGAAGCGGCCCGTTTAATCGACGGTACCGCACGTTTTTCGGAGTTCTGGCGCACATGGTCAAATTCGGTATCGGACAGCCGGTTCAGCGCGTCGAAGACCAACGTTTCCTGACCGGCGCCGGCCGGTACACCGACGACGTCAACCTGCCGCGGCAGGCTTACGCCTATTTCCTGCGCTCGAGCCACGCCAACGCGAAGCTGAAGAAGGTCGACACCCGGGCCGCCGCGCAGGCGCCCGGTGTGCTGGGTGTCTTCACTGGCGCCGACCTCAAGGCCGCGGGCGTGGGTGACCTGCCCTGCATGGCGCCCGTCAACAACCGCGACGGCTCGCCAATGCCGCTGCCGCCCCGCTCGGCCATCGCCCAGACCCACGTCCGCTTCGTCGGCGACACGGTCGCCCTGGTGGTCGCCGAGACCCTGGCCCAGGCCCGCGACGCGGCGGAGAAGATCGACGTCGACTACGAAGCCCTGCCCGCGGTTACCGAAGGCCCCGACGCTCTCAAGAAGGGCGCCCCGCAGATCTGGGACAATGCCAAGGGCAACCTCGCCTTCGACTGGGCGATGGGCGACGAGGCTAAAACCAGGGACGGCTTCGCCAGGGCGCACAAGGTGGTGACCGTCGACCTGGTCAACAACCGCGTCGTGCCGACCTCGATGGAGCCGCGCAACGCCATCGGCGAATACGCGACCGGCGACGGCAAGTACACGCTGCACGTCTCCTGCCAGAGCCCGCTCGGCCTGCGCAAGGTGCTCAGCGAATACGTGTTCAAGGTTGCCGAAAGCAAGATTCGCGTCGTCGGCCCCGATGTCGGCGGCGGCTTCGGGATGAAGATCTTTCTCTACCCCGAGTATGTCAGCGTGATGTTCGCCTCAAAGCAGATCGGCCGCCCTGTGAAATGGTCGGGCGAGCGCGGTGACGCTTTCCTCACCGACACGCACGGCCGCGATCATCAGACGAAGGCCGAACTGGCGCTCGACAAGGACGGCAAGTTCCTCGCCTTCCGGGTCTCGACCATCGCCAATCTCGGCGCCTACGCCTCGCACTACGGACCGTTCATCCCGACGGGTGCCGGCACGGCGATGTTGGCCGGCGTCTACACCTTCCCGGCCGTCTTCGCGCATGTGAAGGGCGCATACACCAACACGGCGCCGCTCGACGCCTATCGCGGCGCCGGCCGGCCGGAAGCGAACTACGTCGTCGAGCGCGTGGTCGACGCGGCGGCGCGCGCCACCGGCCTGTCGCCCGACACGATCCGCAAGCGCAACTTCATCCCGCCCTCGGCCATGCCCTACAAGACCGCGCTGGACTCGGTCTACGACAGCGGCCATTTCGAGAAGAACATGGTCGACGCCATGAAGACCGCCGACTGGGCGGGCTTCGCTTCGCGCAAGGCGGAAGCAAAGAAGCGCGGCAAGCTCCGCGGCATCGGCCTCGCCACCTATATCGAGGCCTGCGGCGGCGGGCCGGACGAGACGGCACAGATTCGCGTCGCCTCCGACGGCAGCGTCACGGTGCTGATCGGCAACCAGTCAAACGGCCAGGGCCATGAGACGCTCTACGCCCAGCTCGTCTCCCACAAGCTCGGCGTGCCGTTTGAGTCGGTGCGCGTGGTGCAGGGCGACACCGACAGCATCCTCTATTTCGGCATGACCGGCGGCAGCCGCGCGACCTCGGTCGGCGGCACGGCGGTGACCGCCGCATCCGACCGCATCATCGCCAAGGGCAAGGCCATCGCCGCTCACCTGCTCGAGGCGGCCGAGGCCGATATCGAGTTCAAGGACGCCACGTTCCGCATCGGCGGCACCGACAAGTCCGTGCCCTTCGCCAAGGTGGTGAAGGCGGCGCACACGGCCGGCAAGCTGCCCGCGCACCTCTCGCCGGGTCTCGACGAGAGCGCCACGTTCCTCTCGGCGGGGAACACCTATCCCAACGGCTGCCACATCTGCGAACTGGAGATCGATACCGGCACGGGCGATGTCGAGATCGTGCGCTACACGATCGTCGACGATTTCGGCATGGTCATCAATCCGCTGACCCTCGCCGGCCAGGTGCATGGCGGCACGGTGCAGGGCATCGGCCAGGCGCTCTACGAGAACTGCGTCTACGACAAGGCGACCGGCCAGCTGCTGACCGGCTCCTTCATGGACTACGCCATGCCGCACGCGACACAGGTGCCGGACATCTCGTTCGCCTACAACGAGGTGCCGTGCACCGCCAACCCGCTGGGCGTGAAGGGCTCCGGCGAGGCCGGCGCCATCGGCGCGCCGCCGGCGACGATCAACGCCGTGGTCGACGCGCTGGCCGAATACGGTGTGACGCATATCGACATGCCGGCGACACCGGAGAAGATCTGGCGCGCGATCAACGGCGGCAAGGCTGCAGCGTGACACCCAACAGGCTGTCCGCCCGCGCAGCCGCCCAGGCCATCGCGGCGAAGAAACTCACGTCTGTCGAGCTGATCGAGGCGAGCCTGGCGCGCGTCGCCGAGCGCGAGGCGACGCTGCAGGCCTGGGCGTTCATCGACCGCGACATGGCGCTCAAGGCCGCCCGCGCGCGTGACGCCGAGGCGCCGCGCGGGCCGCTCCACGGCGTGCCCGTCGGGGTCAAGGACATCATCGACACCGCCGACATGCCGACCGAGCACGGCTCGCCGATGCACAAGGGGAACCGGCCGGCCATCGACGCCGCCTGTGTCGCCCTGGTGAAGCGGGCGGGCGGCATCATCCTCGGCAAAACGGTGACGACCGAATTCGCGTCGTCGCCGCCGGCAAAGACGCGCAACCCGGTCAACCCCAACCACACGCCCGGCGGCTCGTCGAGCGGCACGGCCGCCGCCGTCGCCGACTTCCAGGTTCCGATCGGCTTCGGCACCCAGACGGCGGGCTCGGTGGTCCGCCCGGCCGCCTATTGCGGTGTGGTTGGCTTCAAGCCGAGCTACGGCACCTACGCGGTCTCGGGCATGAAGATGCTGGCCCACGGCGTCGACACGCTGGGCACGCTCACGCGCACCGTCGACGACGCGCTGCTGATGTGGGAGGTGCTGCACGCCGGGAAGCCGGCCGCGCCGCGCCTGCGCGAGCGGCCACGCATCGGCCTGTGCCACACGCCGTTCTGGAGCGAGGCGCAGAAGCCGGCCGTCGAGGCGTTCGAGACCGCCAGCCGCAAGCTGGCGGGCGCCGGGTTCGAGCTCGACACGGTCGAGATGCCGTCCTGGTTCGAGGGGCTGCGCGAAGAGCACCGGGTGATCGCCGAATACGAGAGCGCCCGCAACACCGCCTTCGAATGCGCGCCCGAGCGCTTCCATCTCCACAGCCCGACGATGCAGGCGGCACGCGAGCGCGGCTGGGGACTGAGCGCCGCGCGCTACGCGGCCGCCCGCGCCGCCCAGCTGCGCGCCCAGCAGGAATACGCCTCGCTGGCCTCGGGCTTCGATGCCTTTCTGATGCCGTCGGCGCCTGGAGAAGCACCCGAAGGGCTGGCGACGACCGGCGATCCGGTGTTCAACCGGCTGACCAGCCTGCTTCACCTGCCGTCGATCTGCCTCACCGTGATGAAAGGCCCGCGCGGCCTGCCCGTGGGCGTGCAGTTCGTCGGGCCCGCCGGTAGCGACATTGACGTGCTGGAGCTGGCGCGCCGCGCCGAGACCGTCTTCGCATGACCGGCGATCTGAAGGCGCTCATCCCCGACATCGTCGGGATCGCGCGCCGGGCAAGCCAGGAAATCCTCAGGATCTACAACCGCGGCTTCGACGTTCGCGACAAGGCGGACGCCTCGCCAATTACCGAAGCCGACGAAGCCTCCGAGGCGCTGATCCTCGCCGGCCTGAAGACGCTCACGCCCGATATCCCGGCCTTCGGCGAGGAGACCGTGTCGCGCGGCGAGGCCAACGCGGAGAATCTCCCGCCGCGCTTCTGGCTGGTCGACCCGCTCGATGGCACGCGCGAATTCGTCTCGCGCAACGGCGAGTTCGCCATCTGCATCGGCCTGGTCGAGGCCCGGCACCCGATCCTCGGCGTCCTGCACGCGCCGGTGCTCGACACCTCGTGGTCCGCTGCCGGCGCCGGCACGGCCTGTGTGTGGCGCGGTGCGGCGAAACCGGTGCCGATCCAGGCCCGGCGTCCACCAGCCACGGGCATGATTGCCGTCCAGAGCCGCAGCCATGGCGACCGGGCCGCCGTTGAGGCTCTTTGCGCCGAGAACGGTGTCAGCGAGATCCGCATCCAGGGCAGCGCCATCAAGCTCGGCAAGCTTGCCGAAGGCGAGGCCGATTTCTACCCCCGCTTCGGCAAGACCATGGAATGGGATACCTGCGCCGGCCACGCCATCCTGGAGGCCGCCGGCGGACAGCTCCGGACCATGAGCGGTGGCCCTCTACTCTACGGCAAGCCGGGCTTCCTCAACCCGGACTTCATCGCCCGCGGCGCCCTGTGACGACGGTCATAGGGGGTGCTCTCCATCCCTGACAGAATATTGTTGAACCTTCTTTGAGCCGGTATACTTAAGGTTGCATCATTGGCGTCAGGGGGCCAACGTGACGTTTCTTGTTCGAATCATTGCCGTGGTGATTGCGGTGTTTGCCGCCGTCCCAGCGCCCGTCGAGGCCTCGACGGAAAGCCGCTTGGCACTGGTCATCGGCAATGCGCGGTATCCCGACGCGCCGCTGCGCAACGCCGCCAACGATGCCCGGGCCATGGCCACAACCCTGCGCGAGCGGGGCTTCGAGGTCATCCTCCGCGTCGATGCCGGCAAGCAGCAGATGGAATCGGCGATCATCGAGTTCGGCGAGAAGCTAAGCCAGGGAGCGACCGGCCTGTTCTTCTTCGCCGGCCATGGCATGCAGGTTCAGGGGCGCAACTACATCATCCCCACCGACGCCAGGCTGAGCTCCGAACAGCGGGTCAAGCTCGAGACCATCGACGTCGAAGCCGTACTCGACCAGATGCAGGGCGCACGCTCCCGGGTCAACGTCGTCATCCTCGACGCCTGCCGCAACAATCCGTTCGAGCGGCGCTTCCGATCGGCCAGCGGCGGCCTCGCCCAGATCAGCGCACCAGAAGGCACGCTGATCGCCTACGCCACCGCCCCCGGCCGTGTCGCGGCCGACGGCGACGGCGCCAACGGCCTCTACACGGCGGAACTGCTGAAGGCGCTGCGCGCCCCCGGTCTGAGGGTCGAGGACGTGTTCAAGCAGGTCCGGACCAACGTTGCCCGCGTCTCCAACGGCGCCCAGACCCCTTGGGAAGCTTCATCGCTCGTCGGCGATTTCTATTTTACCCCGGCGGCGGCCACTGTGGCGGCGCCAGCCACTCCCGTACCGGTAGCCGCTCTCCCGGCTGCGGCCCCGAACATCGCCGAGATCGAATTCTGGAACAGCATCCGGAACAGCAACGAAGCCGGCGAGTTCAGGGCCTACCTGTCGCAGTATCCCCGGGGCGAGTTCGCGGCCCTGGCCCGCCTGCGGATCGATGCGCTTGAGCGCGGCCGCACGACGACGGCTGCGCTTCCCGCAAATCCTCCGCCCGTCGCGCGCGACAGGCTGAAGCCTGAGACGCTGACCGCCCAACAAAAGAGCGCGCTGGGCTTCCCAATCACCTATGCCGACCTCGACGGGCGTCAGTATTTCGCCCAGCAGAACTTTACCGGCGGCCATCGCGGCGTCGAGATCAAGTTCGACTTTGCCGGCAAGGATCCTGCCAGGTTCCTGGTCAATGGCAGGCTGGAAATCGAGACGGGCGGCGGGAAAGGCGGCGGCGGCTCCATCGTCCCCTTCGTCACGTGCTCGATCTACGGCTTCGATCGGTTCAAGCAGAACCTGCAGTTCACCGCCTACTGCAACGGCAACTTCATGGTGGTCGGGGATCTCTCGAAGATGAGCGTCGGCTTCATGCTCCCGGGGCTCACCCCGACCGCGACGCTCATCGATTCGGACTTCTCGGACAGACACCGGGAATGGACCAAGGGCGTGTGGGACAACAACACCTCGGCGTTTTTTCAGGATGTCCTGAAGGAGACGCTCATAAAGTCCGCCTCTTCCGGCAACTAAAGCTCGCGTGCTGCAGCCTGGCCGCCCTCGGCAAATCTGTTCTCGAGCCCTATACTTGAACGCGCACGACTGGCTGTTTGTAGGAGTTGCATGGTGCTGTCGTTCCTGCGAATCCTGACCGTCGCTATCGGCGCGTTGACTGTGGCAACGGCCACCGTCGAGGCGTCGACGGATAAGCGCATCGCGCTGGTCATCGGAAACGCCCGCTACCCCGACGCGCCGCTGCGCAACGCCGCCAACGACGCCCGCGCCATGGCGACGACGCTGCGCGAGCGCGGCTTCGAGGTGATCCTCGCCGAGAACGCCACCCGGCTCCAGATGGAGAAGGCGATTCTCGATTTCGGCGAGAAGCTTTCCGAGGGCGCCACCGGCGTGTTCTTTTTCGCCGGCCACGGGATTCAGGTCCAGGGCCGCTACTACATCATCCCGACCGACGCCCGCCTGTCATCAGAACAGCGCGTGAAGCTCGAGACGGTCGATGTCGAGGCAGTGCTCGACCAGATGCAGGGCGCGCGCTCGAAGGTCAACGTCGTCATCCTCGATGCCTGCCGCAACAACCCGTTCGAGCGTCGTTTTCGCTCGGCCAGCGGCGGCCTCGCCCAGATTAGCGCGCCGGAAGGCACCCTGATCGCCTACGCCACGGCACCCGGCAAGGTGGCTGCGGACGGCGACGGCCAGAACGGGCTCTACACCAGCGAACTGCTGAAGGCCCTGCAGGCGCCCGGCCTGAAAGTCGAGGACGTGTTCAAGCAAGTCAGAACCAATGTAACCCGGGCTTCGAACGGAGCGCAGATCCCCTGGGAGGCGTCGTCGCTGGTTGGGGATTTCTTCTTCAGCCCGCCGACGCCGGTCGCGACCACCCCGTCGAACGCCATCGAACTGGAGTTCTGGAATGCTATCAAAAACTCTTCAGTGCCGGCCGAACTCAAGGCCTATCTTGGCCAGTTTCCCAACGGCCAATTCGCCTCGCTGATTCGGGCGAGACTTGAGGTGCTGGAGACCACGACCGTCACACAAGCCCGGAGCGTGACGGCTGCACCGCAGCAAGCGGCCCTCCCGGGATCCGGCTACGAGCTGGATGGCAAATACCAGGCCATTCTCTCCGGGGCCACATGGCGGGGCGGTGACATCCCGGCGTCCATGGAAATCATCGGCCAGCGGATCGCAGGCACTGTCTTTCATGGCGCTCCGTGCGCGTTTACGGGACGGCTCAATCGGGACGGAGTGGCGGAGATCCGGATTGACTGCCCGCGGGTTTACAACAGCTCGATCACGTATGCCGACCCCATCGTCATCCAGCTCGAAGGGCGTTTCGGCCCCCGTGACGGCAACCTCGAGATCGTGGGCGACACGACCTTCCGCACCAGCGACCGGCGGACGGGTAAGGTCATCTGGCACCGATCGCCGCCATAGGCCAAGCTGCCGAACGGGTACGTGTGATCACCGTCATAGGAGATCATGCGGCACCCCGGCAGAATGATTGTTGAGTTCGCAATAGGCTACTATACTTGGGGTTGCGCCCGTTCGGCGCTGGCGGGGGCCGCTTGAATCCGTTCATCAGAGCCATGACGATCCTGGTGGCAACGCTCGCCATCACTGTCGCCCATGCGGCACCTGAGAGTCGCGTGGCGCTGGTGCTCGGCAACGCACGCTATCCAGACGCCCCGCTCAAGAATGCGGCCAATGATGCCCGTGCCATGGCGACGACGCTGCGCGAACGCGGCTTCGACGTCATCCTGCGCGTCGACGCCAACAAGCAGCAGATGGAAGCCGCCGTCATCGAGTTCGGCGAGAAACTGAGCGAAGGCGCCACCGGACTGTTCTTCTTCGCCGGCCACGGCATGCAGGTGCAGGGGCGAAACTTCCTCGTACCCATCGACGCCAAGCTCACCACGGAACAGAGGGTCAAGGTCGAGACCGTCGACGTCGATGTCGTCCTCGACCAGATGCAGGGCGCGCGCTCGAAGGTCAACGTCGTCATCCTCGATGCCTGCCGCAACAACCCCTTCGAGCGCCGCTTCCGCTCGGCCAGCGGCGGGCTCGCCCAGATCAACGCGCCGGAGGGCACGCTCATCGCCTACGCCACGGCGCCCGGCCGCGTCGCCGCCGATGGTGAGGGCGCTAACGGCCTCTACACGGCCGAACTGCTGAAAGCGCTGCGCGCTCCCGGCCTCAAGGTCGAGGACGTGTTCAAGCAGGTGCGGATCAACGTGGCGCGCAGTTCGAACGGCGCGCAGACCCCCTGGGAAGCTTCCTCGCTGGTCGGCGACTTCTACTTCATTCCGCCGGCCCCCGTGGCCGCGGCGGTGCCTGCGAACTCCGTCGAGTTGGGTTTCTGGAATTCCATTCAGAACACGCAAGAGCCGGGCGAATACCGAGCTTATCTCACGCGATATCCGAAGGGCGAGTTCGTCGAACTTGCCCAGATGCGTCTCGCGGCCATCGAGAAGGCTCGCGTCGACGCGGTCACGCGCGCAAGCGCGGAAGCCGCCGAGAAGTCCCGGGCCGAGGCGGCGGCAGAGAAATCCCGCATCGAGATCGAGAAAGTCCGTCTTGAAGCCGCCGAGAAATCCCGCCTCGAAGTCGAACGCGTGCGGCAGGAGGCGGCGGAACGTTCACGCATGGAGATCGAGAGGATGCGCCTGGCCGCAGCGTCGGCGCCGCCAGGACCCGCCGCCGCGGCCCGCACCGACACGGCGACGGCGGGGACCGCTTCACAGCCCGCGAAAGAAACGGCCGTTGCGGCCTTGCCAAGCCCGCTGGCTCCTGCGGCCCCTGACACGCAGCCATCCGAGAAGCTCACGGCCATGCAGAAGCTCGCCCGCGGCATCCCCGTCACCTATGCCGACCTGGAAGGGCGTCAGTTTTTCGCGCAACAGAGCTACCGGGGCGGGCATCGCGGCTTCGAGATCAAATTCGATTTTTCCGGCAGGGATCCCGGCCGGATCATGGTCTATGGGAACATCGATCTCGAAATCGTCCCCCGGCATGTGACCAATGTTCCGCACGTCACCTGCCCCATCTATGGCTTCGACAGGTTCAAGCAGAACCTGCAGTTCACGGCCTACTGCAACGGCAGCTTTGTCGTGATGGGCGATCTTTCGACAATGAGCGCGAATTTCTATCATCCCGGCATCGGTCCGGCTGCGACGGTGGTGGATGCAGCCTTCTCCGATCAGCACAAGGACTGGAGCAAAGGAGCCGCGGATAACAACACCACCATATTCTTCGAAAGCGTCATCAAAGGGACGCTGCGTAATACGCAACAGGCCAACCTGTCCTCAGCCGCCGAGTCGATCCGGGCTCAAGGGTTCGACGGCACCTACAACGCCAAGTTCACGGTTATCGGCCAGGACGGCTTTGCGCCGATGAGTGCGGCGATTGAAATCGCCCAGAATCGCATTTCCGGGACAGCGGCCAACGCGAGCGGCACGGGATGCACCGTTGCCGGAGAACTCGAAGACACCGGCGTAATCAAATCGCTCTCCATGTCCTGCCGAAGAGCGAACGTGCACTTCACCGGCCGCTTTGAGGTCGACCCTCGTACGGGAATCGTCGAAGGAAAGACCGAAGCGCGATCCATTACGGATGGGCGTGTCATTCCTGTCGTCTGGCAGCGTTAAGATGCTTACGAGATCGCGTCGCCTGATCGCTGCTTTTGCCATTGCAGCGTTTGCGATCCTGGCCGGCACCGCCGAGGCGGCAACCGAGAACCGTATCGCCCTGGTGGTCGGCAATGCGCGCTATCCCGACGCCCCACTCAAGAATGCGGCCAATGACGCCCGTGCCATGGCAACGACGCTGCGCGAACGCGGCTTCAACGTCATCCTGCGCGTCGATGCCAACAAGACGCAGATGGAAACCGCCATCATCGAGTTCGGCGAGAAGCTGAGCGAGGGTGCCACCGGCCTGTTCTTCTTCGCCGGGCATGGCATGCAGGTCCAGGGCCGCAACTACATCGTGCCCGTTGACGCCAAACTCAGCACCGAGCAGCGGATCAAGCTCGAGGCCGTGGATGTCGACGCTGTCCTCGACCAGATGCAGGGCGCGCGCTCGAAGGTCAATGTCGTCATCCTTGACGCCTGTCGTAACAATCCGTTCGAGCGGCGCTTCCGCTCGGCCAGCGGCGGCCTGGCGCAGATCAACGCGCCGGAAGGCACGCTGATTGCCTACGCCACGGCACCCGGCCGCGTGGCCGCCGACGGCGAAGGGGCCAACGGCCTCTACACGGCAGAACTCCTCAAGGCCCTGCGCGCGCCGGGCCTCAAGGTCGAGGACGTGTTCAAGCAGGTGCGGATCAACGTGGCGCGCGCCTCCAACGGCGCCCAGACACCGTGGGAGGCTTCCTCGCTCGTCGGAGACTTCTATTTCATCCCACCGGAGCCATCGGCGACAGCGTCATCAAACACTGCCGAATTGGAGTTCTGGAATACGATCCGTGGTTCCAACGAAGCGGCTGAGTACCGGGCCTATCTGAACCGCTATCCTAATGGCGAGTTCCGCGAGATCGCGCAAATGCGCATGGCCGCGATCGAGAATTCACTGCTCAGCGCCGCGGCAAAACCGCCCATGGCCGCGCCGGCCCTGGGCAGATCGCTGAATGGGACGTATGAAACGTCGATCTCCGGAGCGAGCTGGACAATCGGGGACATTGCGGCCGTCATCGAGATCAATGGGTCGCGCGTCAGCGGCACGGCTGTCCGGCCCAGGCAACCGCGTCCGTGCCCCATAGTCGGCACCATAGCCACAGACGGTACGTTGACATCTCCTCTGCGGATTGACTGCGACCGGGTCTGGGACAGGGAGGAGAAATTCGACTCGCTGACCATCCTGCTGGAGGGTCGTTTCTCACACACGGCTGACGGGCAACACATCGTCGGCGAAACCGTATTCCGCTCCAGCGACCGACGCACGGGCAGCGTTACCTGGCGGTCGCCAGAGGCGCGGGTCGCTGTCGCCAGCGCTAGAACGCGGCCCGAGAGACCGGTTGCGGCGGATCACGCGAGTTCCGCCTCGATCTCGAAGCCTTCGCAGCAGGCCGCGCTGTCACCTCCGTCAGCGCCCATTTCAGGCGTCGACGGAATCTATAACGCCAAATTCACCATGATCGGCACGACCGGCTTCCTCGATCTCGATGCTGCGATTGAGATCGTCGCCGGGAAAGTCCTCGGCAAGGCCACGAGTTCTAGTAACGCTCCCGACTCATGCACGCTGAGCGGTTCTGTCGATCCCGCAACCGGCGACGTGGGCAGTTTATTTATGGCCTGCCGGTGGTTGACCGCGCACTTCAGGGGCCGCTTTGTTGTCGATCCCGGCAGCGGGCGGATCGTAGGTCGAACAGAGGCCCGGGCCGTCAGCGACGGCCGTGTCGTCCCGGTAGTCTGGCGCCCCTGAAAGGGGTGGCTATGCCCAACCGGGGACGTCCCAGTAATGCAACGGTGGCGGCGATCTCGTGACGGGCATGGACAAGGCTCGTCCGGGACTGATCGTCCAATCGCGATCCAAACCGCGACAGGAAGCGCTCGATCTGGCGGCGGAGTTCGCCGAGATCGGCGGCGATCTTGATACGCAGCGACGGGTCCAGCGCCTTCGGCAGGATTTCGGCCACGCGGCCCAGGCGCACGCCCAGAGCGGTCAGCTCGGCATCGGCGGTCATCATCATGCCTGCCATTACGCCGAAGTTGCCGTCGCTTGTAAGGCGACAACTTTTCGTCGCCGCGACCCGTTGAGCCTCTTGAGGATTCTACGCCGTCTGACCGAAAGAACCCTTCTGTCCGAAAGCGCGCCCGCTACTCGGGTACGGTGGCCGGCGGCAACTCGAACTGGTCGCGCGTCCGCGTGTAGCGGTTGCCGTAGAAGCGGCCCACCGGGAAGAACTTCTCGCCGCGGATGCGGAATTTCTCGGGATCGAAGAGATCTTCGCGCACGTGGAAGTGCACGCCTTCGCCCAGCAGCAGACGGCGCGTCTCGCCGATCTCGATGACCTGACGCAGCCGGCATTCGAGGGAGAATGGCACGTCGCGGATGCGCGGCGGCTTGACCGCCCGGCTCGGCGCCAGCGCCAGGCCCGTCGCCTCGGCTTCACTCACCCCGGCGGGATATTCGGCGCTAGTCTGGTGCATGGTCGCAGCCAGCGCTTCGTCGACGATGTTGACCACCCATTCGCCGTTGCGCTGCGCATTGACCACCGTATCCTTGGGCCGCGCGCCCGGCCGGGGGTTGATGCTGATGATGACGATCGGCGGATCGTCGCCCAGCACGTTGAAGAAGCTGAACGGCGCCACGTTGACCGTGCCGGCCTCGTTGAGGGTCGTGGTCCAGGCGATGGGCCGGGGCACAATCAGCGCGGTAAGCAGCTTGTAGCGCTGCTGGGGCGTCAGGTCGGCGGAAGCGGCGTCCATCAGTTCGAAGGCTCCGCCTGGGCGCCGGTGCGCTCGGTGATGAGCCTGTAGTGCTCGATCCGCCGATGGCGGGCGAAATCGAAGGTCGTGCGTTTGAGGTAGTCGCCCAGAGACAGGTCGCAGTCATGGACGATGACTTCGTCCTGCTCGGTCGTGGTCTTGGCCACGATCTCACCGGTCGGCGCTACGATAAGCGACTCCCCGTGCATGCCGAACCCATCCTCCTTGCCGGCCTTCGCGGCGGCAATCACCCAGCTGGCGTTTTGATAGGCGCCGGCCTGGCAGGACAGCCTGTGATGGAAGACCCGGATATGCGCCGGCTCCTCGGGCACCTGCAGATTGTCGTTCGGCGTGTTGTAGCCCAGCACGATCATCTCGGCGCCTTTCAGCGCCATGACGCGGTAGGTTTCCGGCCAGCGCCGGTCGTTGCAGATGCACTGCCCGACCAATAGCCCCTTGGGGACGCTCTCCTCGAACATGCGCCAGACGTTGAAGCCGAGATCGCCCACGTCGAAGTAGCGCTTCTCCAGATGCTGGAACGGCGCCTGCGGCTTGTGGTCGGCGTGGCCCGGCAGATGCACCTTGCGATACTTGCCGACGATGCAGCCGTCCGGCGCCACCAGGATCGAGGTGTTGTAACGCCGTATCCTGCCCGCTTCCTCCGTCAGCTCGGCATAACCGATGTAGAAGCCGGTTTTGAGCTGGCGTCCGAGCTCGAAAAGCGGCGCCGTCTCCGGGCCCGGCATCTGCGCCTCGAAATAGCGGTCGATCTCCGCCTGATCGGTCATCCACCAGCGTGGAAAGAAGGTGGTCAGCGCCAGCTCGGGAAAGACCACGAAGCGGGCTCCGCTGGCGTGCGCCTCGCGCATCATGGCCATCAGGCGCTTGACCACGCCGGCACGGCTGTCGGCGCGATGGATCGGCCCCAGCTGGGCGGCGGCGACTTTCAGACGTCGGGACATCGTAAACGTTCCTAGAAAAGGGGCTGGCCGATGACGCGTTGCGTCAGAGTGAGCTCCGGCGCGGTGCGACCGAGCGGTCTGGCGGCCTCCGGCTTATCGCAGCGCAGGAATTGGCCGCTGCCCTTCTCGGCCCGTAGCGTTCCGTCCTCGATCACCACACGCCCGCGGCTGATCACCGTCATCGGCCAACCCCGGAGATGGACGCCCTCGTAGGGCGTGTAGCCCACGTTGTCGTGCAGCATCGAGGCGACGACCGTCACTTCGCGCTCCGGATCCCAGATCGCCAGGTCGGCGTCCGAGCCGACAGCGATGGTACCTTTGCGCGGATAGAGCCCGTACATCCTAGCGTGGTTCTCGGCGGTCAGCGCCACGAACTGCGACAGCGTCAGCCGCTTCTTGCCCACTCCCTCGGAGAACAGCAGCGGCAGGCGCAGTTCCAGCCCCGGCACGCCGTTGGCCATCTCCTTGAACGTGGTTTTCGCGCCCTTGGGCAGCTTGCCGCTCTCATCGAAGCGATAGGGCGCATGATCGGACGAGAAGACCTGGAACACACCCTCGGTCAGACCGCGCCACACCGCCGCTTGCGCCGCGGCATCGCGCGGCGGCGGCGAGCAACAGAACTTGGCGCCCTCGAGGCCCGGCTTGTCGATTTCGTCGGCGGTCAGGAACAGGTATTGCGGGCAGGTCTCGCCGTAGAGCCGCAGGCCGCGCGCCTGCCCCTCGCGGATCACCTCGATCGCCTCGCCGGCCGAGACGTGCACGATAAGCAGCGGCACGTCGACCAGCTCGGCCAGCGCCGCCGCCCGGTAGGTCGCCTCCTTCTCGGCCAGCCGCGCGTGCGCCACGGCATGGAATTTCGGCGCACCGAGATTCTTCTCCATCAGCCGCTTGGCCAGCCACTGGATCATGTCGTGGTTCTCGGCATGCACCATGACCAGCGCGCCCTCGCGGCGCGCCAGCGCCAGCACATCGAGCATCTGCGCGTCCGACAGCTTGAGCTTGTCGTAAGTCATGTAGACCTTGAACGAGGTGTAGCCGTCGCGGATCAGCGCCGGCAGCTCCTGGCCGAGCACCTGCTCGGTCGGGTCGGAGACGATCAGATGGAAGGCGTAGTCGATGACCGCTTTGGGCGTCGCCCGCGCGTGATAGGTCTTCACCACCTCGCGCAGGGACTGGCCGCGATGCTGCGCGGCGAACGGAATGATGGTCGTCGTGCCGCCGAACGCCGCCGACACCGTGCCGCTGTAGAAATCGTCGGCGCACATCACGCCCATCGACGATTCCTGCTCGACATGGCAGTGGCTGTCGACGCCCCCCGGAAGGACGACGCGGCCGCCGGCCTCAAAGTCACGCGTTGCCGGCCCGAGACCCGGGCCCAGCGCCACCACCCGGCCGTCCTTGACGCCGATGTCGCCGACGAAGGACTGGCTTGCCGTCACCACCGTGCCGCCGCGAATAGCGAGATCGAATTCCATTGTCATTTCAATAGCACAGACACTAAAGCATTGCCTTCCCGCCAGTGACGGCGGTCACTGGACCCTGCGGAAGTAGAATCTAGACTGGTGTATTCCGCCTCCACGACAATGATATCATCAAGTGTCTGGCGGCGGCCCGAGGGGCAATGATGCGGCTCAACCTGATCATCGGGTTACTCGCGGCGGCGATCAGCCTCCCGAGCATGACCGCGACGGCGCAGCAATCGCAGCGCCTGGCACTTGTTGTCGGCAATGGCGCCTACGCCGAGGCGCCGCTCAAGAATCCGGTGAATGACGCGCGTGCCATGAGTGCGGTACTGCGCTCGCGTGGCTTTCAGGTCATCACCCGCGAGAACGCCACCAAGTCTCAGATGGAATCGGCCATCGGCGAGTTTGGAGAGAAGCTCGCAGAGGGAGCGACAGGCCTGTTCTTCTTTGCCGGACACGGCATGCAGGTCAACGGCCGCAACTTCCTCGTGCCAGTCGACGCCCGGATTACGTCAGAGCAGCGCGTCCGCCTCGAGACTCTGGATGTCGACATGGTGCTCGACCAGATGCAGGGCGCGCGCACCAGAGTCAGCATGGTCATCCTTGACGCCTGCCGCAACAATCCCTTCGAACGGCGCTTCCGTTCGGTCGGTGGCGGTCTGGCGCAGATCAATGCGCCGGAAGGTACGTTGATCGCCTATGCCACATCTCCCGGCAAGGTGGCGGCCGATGGCGACGGAGCCAACGGCCTCTATACCCAGGAGTTCCTCAAGGCAGTCAGCACGCCGGGCCTCAAGGTCGAGGACGTGTTCAAGCAGGTGCGCATCAACGTAAGCCGGGCCTCGAACGGGCTTCAGGTGCCGTGGGAGGCGTCCTCACTGACCGGCGATTTCTACTTTGCCGGCCCTCTCCCCGCCCCCGGTACGGTGCCCAGCCAGCAGTCGCTCGACCTAGCGTTCTGGGACGCGGTTAAGGGCAGCAACTCGGCCGACGAGTTGCAGGCCTATCTCGATACGTTCCCCAACGGCACATTTGTCTCCTTGGCGCGCGCCCGCATGGCGACTTTCGGCCGGTCTTCGCCGCAGGCGCAGCCGCGCGTCGCAGCCGCGGTGCCGCCGCCCTCTGTCCCGCCTCCGGCCCCATCGGTGCAGCAGGCCGCCCTGCCGTCCCCGCAGGCACCCCTGGCCACCGGCGCACTTGATGGCCGCTACACCGCAAGGGTGCGCGGCCTGCGCCTGGCCGTGGACATGACGATCGAAATCACAGGCACCACGATCCTTGGGTTCGGGATCTCGGGTGGCGCCACCGGATCCGGCGTGTGCCGCGTCTCGGGCGCGATCGATGCCGGTGGTGTCATCCAGAAACTCGAACTCGACTGCGCCCAGGGCGGCTGGACCTTTACCGGCCGCTTCGCCCCCGGTGCGGACGGGCCCACGGGTGAGACGACCGCCTACAACGTCATGTCAGGCACCACCGCCGTGACTTGGAAGAAGACAGGCTCCTAGCGCGGCACGTCTAGTCCGCCCGGGCCAGGATCTCAATACCCAGCGCCGCAATCTCGTTGGCCGCCGACGAACCCGGCTCGGCTTCGGTCACGCCAGCACCATCCGCCAGGGATTCGGCAAAGGCAATGCGATTGCCAAGAGTCGTCGTCGCCACGCTGATCCCCAGCCCCGCGAGCTTGTCCGCCATGTCCATGGCCAGACGCGCGCGCGACGGCATGCGGTTGACCACCAGGAGCGACGGCCGGCGCTCCGCCAAAGCCAGTTCCAAGGTGGGCCGGGTCGCCCAGAGATCCATCGGCGATGGCTGCACCGGCACGATGACTAGAGCGGCCGCGCGGACCGCGATGCGCGCCTCGGTCTCCGCGTGCGGCGCGGAATCGATCAGCACCACGTCATGGCCGCGCTGTAACCTCTCCGCCTCCGCCGCCAGCCGCCAGCCGGCGATCTGCGAGAAGGTGAAGCCAACCCCGTTCTCCTGGCGCGCCTGGCGGCGCACCTCGACCCAGCGCGTCAGGCTTGCCTGCGGATCGATATCGACCACGGCAACGGTACGCCCTATCCCGCTCCAGAATACCGCCAGGTGAGCAACGAGGGTCGTCTTGCCCGCCCCGCCCTTCTGCTGGGCAACCGTGAACACCTTGCCGGCCAATAAAAACTCCCCCTGTTGCGCCGCAGCCTCCCACGTATCGCGACTCTGCCGGGCGGTGGCCGCTATCGCAAGCGTTCCGCCTCTTTCTGTCATAGCGGCCGTGCTTGCCGGCTGGAGCTGCAAGGCGTAGCGTCGAAGAGTGATCGCAGCGCGATCACGCAAAAGCCGCCGCAACTCTTTGCGGTGACTGCGGACCCAACCCCACCGCGGGCGGTCTGGGCCCGCTTCCGACAGATGAGCCGTCACCTTCGGGTGACGGCTCTTTCTGTTTCTGCTAGCAGGGGCCGATGATGGCCCGCCAGCTCATCCAGCGACCGACGCGACGAACCCTGCGACAAGCCTCCCGTCTGCTGCAGCAGGGACGGCTCGTCGCCTTCCCGACGGAGACGGTCTACGGGCTTGGCGGCGACGCGGCCTCCGACCGCGCCGTGGCCGCCATCTACGCGGCAAAGCGCCGGCCGCAGCATAATCCACTGATCGTCCATGTGGCGACGCTGGCGGCCGCCAGACGACTGGCCTGGTTCGACAGCCGCGCCGAACGCCTCGCCCGGATGTTCTGGCCGGGTCCGCTGACCCTGGTGCTCAAGCGTCGGCCCGGCGCCCGCCTGTCGCGCCATGTCAGCCCCGGGCTGAATTCGGTCGCCTTGCGCATTCCGGCCGACCCGGTGGCGCTGGCGCTGATCCGCAAGAGCCGCCGGGCCATTGCGGCCCCGAGCGCCAACTCTTCGGGCCGCGTAAGTCCGACCCAGGCCCGCCACGTGCGCCAATCGCTGGGGGGCCGCGTCTCCCTGATCATCGATGGAGGAGCCTGTCCGGTCGGACTGGAATCCACTGTTATCGATCTGACCGGCAAGAATGCTCGGCTGCTGCGCCCGGGCGGTGTGCCGCTTGAAGCGCTTCACAACGCCATAGGCCGTGTCGGCGTGGATGAGAGGGAGGACGAGCTGCGGCCCGCCTCACCCGGTCGCCTGCTCAGTCACTACGCGCCGGCAAGGCCGCTTCGCACGAACGCCGAACAGGCCCGAGCCGGCGAGGCCTATCTGGGCTTCGGCAGAACTGCCAAGGGTGCGACGTTGAATTTGAGCCCACGGGCCGATCTCGGCGAGGCCGCGGCGAATCTCTTCGCCATGCTGCGGGCTCTCGACCGGCCTGAGTTCACGGCGATTGCCGTGGCGCCCATTCCCCGGCATGGGCTGGGCCGGGCGATCAATGACCGTCTGAAACGCGCCGCGGCGCCGCGGCGTTCCTAGGCGTCAGCCCAGCTGCGCGGCGAACGTCACGGCGACGATGGCCGCCAGCAGCCAGCCCGCGGCGAGGAAAAGGAGTTGAGGAGCGACCGAAATGGCTTCGACTTCGGGCTTCATCTTTCTGTTCATGCGACTCTCCGTTCCGAGGCGGCGCCCTGCGACGTGGCGCGCTGAAGGAGCATTCTGACCGCACTGCCTTGCCGAGCGGTTAAATCCTAAGGTGCATGAGGGGTAAAAATTAGGGCCCAAGCATCTGAAATACATAAAAAATTTTAGCCGCACCCGGAGTGGCGCCTGAGCCCCCGCCGGCCCGGTATCAAGGTGTAAGCGCCTGTTAATCATTCTGCGATACCCGTAGAGCGGCAACCGAAGTCTCGCTTGGACCTCGGCGATGGGTTGCGAATACGGATCAAGTGAAACAGCCTACCTAAGTACGTAGAATCTAATATGATTGCGTGTTTCGACATCCGGGCGGTTAGCTAATGCGGGGCGGGGAACACAAGAAGGCTTGGCAAATCGCGGCCGTGGCGGGTGCCTGATGGTCTACGACCGCATCCACGGGCATCACGATCCGACGCTCGTCATCCTGTCCATCCTCATCGCCGTGTTTGCCTCCTACACGGCCCTCGATCTTGCCGGTCGTATCAAGACCGCGGACGGGACCGCGCGACGCATCTGGCTGGCGGCCAGCGCGGTCACGCTCGGCGGCGGCATCTGGTCGATGCATTTCGTCGCCATGCTGGCCTTCAACCTCGACCGGCCGATCGCCTATGCCGTCAGCACCACGACAGCTTCGCTCGTCGCCGCCATTCTCGTGACCGGCGTAGGCCTGCACCTGGTAGCCCGCCGGCCGGCTCACGGCCTCAATCTAGTCGCGGCTGGCTGCTTCACCGGCATCGGCATTGCGACCATGCACTACACAGGCATGGCCGCGATGCAGATGGACGCCAACGTCACCTACGAGCCCTGGCTGTTCAGCCTGTCGGTCGTCATCGCCATCGTCGCCTCGATCGTCGCGCTTTGGCTCTCGTTCAACCTCCGCCACGCCTGGGAAAAACTCGTTGCCGGCTTCGTGATGGGTGCGGCGATCGCCGGCATGCACTTCACCGGCATGGCCGCGGCGATCTACACGCCGCTTCCCGAAACCCGGATCGTCGACACGACCGCAACCATCCCCCTTCTGGCTGCGCTCATCGCGGTGATCACCTTCGGCGTGCTGCTGCTAGGCCTGCTTTCGGCAACCGCGGACCGCCGCTTCGTGGCGCAGGCCGAACGGGAAGCCGCCAGCAAACGGCGCAGCGAGGACCATTTCCGCTCGATCCTCGATACAGCCCAGGACGCTTTCATCGCCATCGACGCCGACGATCGCATCACCTTCTGGAACAGGCAGGCCGAGGCGACATTCGGCTGGACGCGCGAATCCGTCATGGGCAAGCCCCTGGCCGACACCATCGTTCCGGAACGGCTGCGCGACGCGCACCGGCGCGGCATGGAGCGCTTCCTCCGGACCGGCGAGGGACCGGTGCTCAATCAGCGCCTGGAACTGTCCGCAGTGCACGCCGACGGCCGCGAGTTCCCCATTGAAATCACCATCACGGCGGTGCGCACCGGCGAAAGCTTCTCGGCCAACGCCTTCGTGCGCGACGTCTCGCGACGCCAGCAGTCGCAACGCGAACTGGTCGCCGCCAAGGAACAGGCCGAGGCCGCCAGCCGGGCGAAGTCCCTCTTCCTCGCCAACATGAGCCATGAGCTGCGCACGCCGCTCAACGCCATCATCGGCTTCTCCGAGATCATCAAGGACGCGGTGCTCGGGCCGATCGGCAACACGACCTACCGGGACTACTCCGCCGACATCTACCGCAGCGGACGGCACCTGCTCGGCCTGATCAACGACATCCTCGACGTGTCGCGGGCGGAGACCGGCAATCTCACCCTGCGCGAGAGCTCGGTCAGCATGAACGGCGTGGTCGATCAGGCCGTGGCTACCGTTCAGGAACCAGCCCAGCACGGTGGCGTCGAGCTGAAGGTCCAGGTCTCATCCGGTCTGCCGCTCATCCACGCCGACCCGCAGCGGCTGCGACAGATCATCGTCAACCTGATGTCGAACGCGGTGAAGTTCACACCGACCGGCGGTAACGTCAGCCTGGCCGTCGGCATCGGACACGATGGCGGTCTGGCCATTACCGTCACCGACACGGGCATTGGCATGTCGCCGGAGCAGGTCCAGATCGCGCTGAAGCCGTTCGGCCAGGTGGACGACACGCTCGCCCGGCGCCACGAAGGAGCCGGCCTCGGTCTGCCCCTCACCCGGCACTTCCTCGATCTCCACCAGGGCACAATCGAGATCGACAGCGTCCCGAATATCGGGACCCGCATCATCGCCCGGCTCCCGGCCGCGCGCACCCTGAACCGGATCGCCCCGGCCGCCGACTGACGAGCCCGCGGAGCGCTTGCCCCGGTCGGACGCCTACGATACCTCTGGGTTATGGCGACGGTGCTGCACAAGCCGCCACAGGCGGCAACACTCGAACGTATCCAGGCGATCGTCGGCCCGAAGGGCTGGACGACCGATCCTGCCGTTCTCTCACCCCATCTGCTGGAGGAGCGCGGCCACTATCGCGGTCGCACCGCGATGCTGGTCCGGCCTGCGTCTACGGAAGAGGTTGCCGCGGTGATCCGGGTCTGTGCCGAGACCCGCACGCCGGTCGTGCCGCAGGGTGGCAATACCGGCATGATGGGGGGCGCCACGCCGTTCGAGCATGGCGGTGAGATTCTGCTCTGCCTCTCGCGCCTCAACCGGCTGCGCGCCGTCGACCCGCTGAACTACACCATGACCGCCGAAGCAGGCTGCGTGCTCGCCAGCCTGCAGCAGGCCGCGGAGGACGCGGACCGGCTCTTCCCCCTCAGTCTCGGCGCCGAAGGCACCTGCCAGATCGGCGGCAACCTCTCGACCAACGCCGGCGGCGTTCAGGTCCTGCGCTACGGCATGGCGCGCGATCTCGTTCTCGGGCTCGAGGTGGTGCTGCCGGACGGCAGCGTCATGGAGGGGCTGCGCGGCCTGCGCAAGGACAATACCGGCTACGACCTCAAGCACCTGTTCCTCGGCGCCGAAGGCACGCTCGGCATCATCACCGCCGCCGTGCTCAAGCTGTTCCCGCGTCCGCGCGAGACCGAGACGGCTTTCGTCTCGGTGCGTGACCCGAACGCTGCGATCGAGCTGCTCGCCCGGGTGCGCGGCGGAACCGGCGACGCCGTCACCGCCTTCGAGCTCATCTCGCGCACTTGCCTCGACATGGTGCTGAGCCACATCCCCGGCACCAGCGATCCCCTGGCCACGCGGCACGACTGGTACGTACTGATGGACGTCGCCTCGGGCGACAGCGGGGGCGGCCTGCGCGAAGCCCTCGAGCGCTCGCTCGCCGACGCCATGGAGGCCGGGCTGGTGCTAGACGCGACGCTTGCCGCCAGCGCCCAGCAGTCCAAGGCGATGTGGCGCATCCGCGACAGCATCACCGAGGCTCAGAAGTCCGAGGGCGGCAGCATAAAGCACGACGTGTCCGTGCCGGTTTCCTCCGTGGCCAACTTCATCAGCGAGGCATCGGCCGCGGTGGCCAGCACGATCCCCGGCATCCGCCCTGTCACCTTCGGCCATGTCGGCGATGGCAACATCCACTTCAACCTGAGCCAGCCAGCCGCCGAGCCGCGCACGGGCGCGCCGCTCGCCGCCTACCTGGCGCGCTGGGGCGAGGTCAATCGCGTCGTCCACGACATCGTCGCGCGCATGCAGGGCAGCATCTCGGCCGAGCACGGTATCGGCCGGCGCAAGGTCGACGAGCTGGCGCACTACAAATCGCCGGTCGAGATCGCGCTCATGCGCACGCTCAAACGCACTCTCGACCCGCACAACATCATGAACCCGGGCAAAGTCGTCACACCGTGAGCATCTGGTCGAAGTTCGGCGTGCCGCCGGTGAACATCGAGCGGCGGGCCGACGGAAGCTCGGTCTGGCGCAGCAGCGAGGCGCTCGCCGACTATCCCGCCCGCGTGGGTGACGTGATCCAGGCGCGGGTGCGCGAAATTCCCGACCGTCCCTACATCGCCCAACGCCAGGGCAGCGGCTGGCGGCGGGCAACGTATGGCGAGGCAGGCCGCATCGCGCAGGCCATCGCCCAGGCCCTGCTCGACCGCAAGCTGGGGCCGGAACGGCCGGTCCTGATCGTGGCCGAGAACGGCATCGATCACGCGCTGCTGGCTTGGGCCTGCCTGCTGGTGGGCGTGCCCTTCGTCCCCGTCTCGGCGGCTTACGCAAGACCGGGCCAGGGCTTCACCAAGCTGCGTTACATCATCGAGTTGATCCGTCCCGGCCTGATCTTCGTCGACAGCGGCGCGCGCTATGCGGGCGCGAAGCCGCCGCTCGACGAGGCCGGCTGCGAGATCGTCGTTGCCGATGAGCCGCCGGCCGGTCCGACTGCCTTCTCGACCCTGACAGCGACAAACCCGACGGCCGCGGTGGACGCCGCCGCAGCGGCGGTCGGCCCCGACACCATCGCCAAGGTGCTGTTCACCTCGGGCTCAACCGACATGCCCAAGGGCGTGATCAACACCCACCGCATGCTGTGCTCCAACCAGAGCATGATCGTGCAGGCATGGCCGTTCCTGCGCCGCCGGCCGCCGGTGCTGGTCGACTGGCTGCCGTGGAGCCACACCTTCGCCGGCAACCACAACTTCCACCTGATCCTCTGGCACGGCGGTACGTACTACCTCGACGAGGGCAAGGCAGCGCCCGGCCTGGTCGAGAAGACCATCGCCAACCTGCGCGAGATTGCGCCGACCATGTATCTCAACGTGCCCCGCGGCTACGCGCTGATGCTCGACCATTTCGAGCGCGACGCGGCCCTGCGCGACCGTTTTTTCGGCGACCTTGAATTCGTCTTCTATGCCGGCGCAGCGATGGCCGAGAGCCTGCAGGAGCGCATCCGGCGCCTGGCCGAGCAGGTGAAGGGCGAGCCGGTGCCGCTGGTCTCGGCCTGGGGAGCGACCGAGACGGCGCCGCAGGCGACCGGCGTCAACTACGCCAACAAGGTGCCGTCCTGCATCGGCCTGCCCTCGCCCGGCGTCGAGATCAAGCTGGCGCCGGTTGGCGACAAGCTGGAGATCCGGGTGCGCGGGCCCAACGTGACGCCCGGCTACTGGCGACGGGACGACGCCACCAGGGCCGCGTTCGACGAGGAGGGATTCTACCGCTCGGGCGACGCCGCGCGCGCCTGCGACCCCGCCGACCCGATGAAGGGGATGATGTTCGACGGCCGTATCACCGAGAATTTCAAGCTGTCGAGCGGCACCTGGGTCCATGTCGGCACGCTGCGACTCGCTCTGATCTCGGCGGGCGCCCCGGTGATCGAGGATTGCGTGCTCGCCGGCCATGACCGCGACGAGATCGGCGCGCTGGTCTTTCCGAGCCTGGCGGGCTGCCGCTCCCTCTGCCCGGACCTGCCCGCCGACGCGCCGCTGGCCACGCTGGTCGAGCAACCGGCCGTGCGACGCGCTCTGGCGGAGGGGCTGAAGCGCCTCGCCGGCAACGGCGGCGGCAGTTCCATGCGCGTCGCTCGCGCCCTGTTCGTCACGACGCCGCCGACCATCGACGCTAACGAGATCACCGACAAGGGCTACCTGAACCAGCGCGCCGTTCTGGCCAACCGCTCCGCGATGGTCGAGCGGCTGTACGAGCCGGGCGGCTCGGCCGTCATCGTTCTGCAATAAAAGTTTCATTGAAGGCGCAGGTCATGACCTACACCGCCCCAATCCGCGACATGGCCTTTGCCCTGGAAGCCATCGCCGGGCTCGACCGGGTGGCGCCGCATTTCGGCGACAGCGCAGCCCCGGATCTCGTAAGCCAGGTTCTGGAGGAGGCCGGCAAGCTCGCCGGCGAGGTTCTGGCGCCGGTCAACCGTTCCGGCGACATCGAGGGCTCCAGGCTCGAGAACGGCGTCGTACGCACGCCCAAAGGCTTCCGCGAGGCCTACAAGGCCTACGCCGAGGGTGGCTGGAACGGGCTGCCATTCGAGCCGGAGTATGGCGGTCAGGGCCTGCCCTGGGCGGTGGCCATCCCGGTCCAGGAAATGTGGAACGCGGCCAATCTCGGCTGGGCGGTCGGGCCCCTCCTGACCTTCGGCGCCGTCGAAGCCCTGACCAGCCACGGCACCGACGCACAGAAGCGCACCTACCTGCCCAAGCTGATCTCCGGCGAGTGGACCGCCACCATGAACCTGACCGAGCCGCAGGCCGGGTCGGACGTGGGGGCGCTGCGCACCCGGGCGGTGCGCGAGGGCGACCATTACCGGATCAGCGGCCAGAAGATCTTCATCACCTACGGCGACCAGGACTGGACCGACAACATCATCCACCTGGTCCTCGCCCGGCTGCCCGACGCGCCGCCGGGGTCCAAGGGCATATCCCTGTTCCTGGTGCCCAAATTCATGGTCCGGCCGGACGGCAGCCTCGGCGAGCGCAACGACCTGCGGGTCGTCTCGCTGGAGCACAAGATGGGCATCAACGGCTCGCCCACCTGCGTCATGGCCTATGGCGACGGCGGCGGCGCCAAGGGTTATCTGGTCGGCCAGGAGAACGAAGGCCTCGCCTGCATGTTCACCATGATGAACAACGCCCGGCTCCAGGTCGGGCTGCAGGGTGTCGCCATCGCCGAGCGCGCCTACCAGCAGGCCCGCGACTACGCCCGAACCCGCCTCCAGAGCCGCGAACTGGGCAGCCGAACCCCCGCCTCAGTGCCGATCATCCGCCACCCGGACGTCCGGCGCATGCTGCTGCACATGAAGGCGCTGGTGGAGGCGTCGCGCGCCCTCGCCTACTCGACGGCAACCTCCCTCGACCTCGCCAAGCGCCATCCGGACGCCGCCGAGCGGGCCCGCCACCAAGCCCGCGTCGACCTGCTGACGCCGGTGGTCAAGGCCTGGAGCACGGATATCGGTGTCGAGGTGGCCTCGCTCGGCATCCAGGTGCACGGCGGCATGGGCTTCATCGAGGAGACCGGCGCCGCCCAGCATTATCGAGACGCCCGCATCACGCCGATCTACGAAGGCACCAACGGCATCCAGGCCAACGACCTGGTGTTCCGCAAGCTGGGGCGCGATCAGGGCGAAGCTGCCCGCGCTTTTCTGGGCGAGGTGGAGACCACCGAAGCCGCCCTGGCAGACGGCCCGGGTGACGACCTCGCCGCTCTGCGTCAGCAGCTCACGAACGCCCGCCAGACGCTCGCCGAGGCCACCGGGAGCATGGTCGATGTCCTGCAGAAGGACGCCCGGACGGCTGCCGCGGGCGCCGTCGGCTATCTGCGCCTGTTCGGACTGGTCGCTGGTGGCCATCTGATCGCCCGCGGAGCGCTTGCCGCCAGCGAGGCGTTAGGTCGCGGCGGTGCCGACTCGGCCTTCTACGAGGCTCGACTGGCCGTCGCGCGCTTCTACGCCGACCATTTGCTGAGCCAGGCACCGGCGTTGCTTCATCCGATCCGCGACGGTGGCGCGGCGGTTCTCAGCTTCGCCGAAGAGCAATTCTAGGCCGATTTTTTCGCAACTTTTTTCAGCGACTCGGCGACGCGGGGAGTGATGCGGTGGCGTCACAATCGCCGCGCAGTTGAAGAATTTTTAACCCAAAGGTGCTTTTTTTTCTTGCATTGCTAGTCGGTTGGTCCCAAATAGCGAAATCCGTATTTTCGGACCTTTCTAAGGAGGTGTGGGCAAGGAATGGGAACGAAGGCGACAGTCACGAAGTCTGGTGTGAAATTGGGGGTCGTGTCTGGTGGTCGTCGCGGTGAATCCGCGGCGCTGAAAATGGCGAAGACCGCAATCGCTGCGCAACCCGTTCTAGTGCCCCAGGAGGCCAACGCGAATGCGTCGGCCGACGTGGTCGCCAAGGACCACTTTGTCGAGCGCAACGGCGTCAAGTTCGCCGGCACGCATCTCCTCGTCGAACTCTGGGATGCCAAGAACCTCGGCGATCTGGCGATCACCGACCAGGCGCTGCGCGATGTGGCATCCGAGGCCGGGGCGACCCTGCTCCACCTGCACCTGCACCATTTCGGCCCCAATGCGGGGCTGTCGGGTGTCGCCGTGCTGGCGGAGAGCCACATTTCGATCCACACCTGGCCGGAGCGCGGCTACGCGGCCCTGGATGTATTCATGTGCGGCGTCTGCGACCCGTACAAGGCCATCCCGGTGCTTAAGCGCGCCTTCCAGCCCGGCACTGTCCAGCTGAATGAACAGAAGCGCGGAGTGATCGCGTGACCTCACCGACCGCGAGCTCAAAAGGGCTCGAGATCGGCGGCTGGTTCAAGGAAAAGCTCTACAAGGACGTCCGTCAGACCTACAAAGTCACGGACGTCCTTTTTCATGAGCGCTCCGAGCATCAGGACGTCGTCATCTTCGAAACGCCGGTCTACGGCCGTGTCCTCGCGCTGGACGACATCGTCCAGGTCACCGAGAAGGACGAGTTCGTCTATCACGAGATGCTGACCCATGTGCCGATCCTGGCGCACGGCAAGGCTCGTGACATCCTGATCATCGGCGGCGGCGACGGCGGCATCCTGCGCGAATGCCTGCGCCACAGATCGGTGAAGCGCGTCACCATGGTCGAGATCGACCGCTACGTGGTCGATATGTGCCTCAAGCACATGCCCTCGATCCCGCAGAAGGCGTTCGACGACAAGCGCACCAACCTTGTCATCACCGACGGCGCCAAGTACGTCGCCGAGACCAAGGACCGCTACGACGTGATCATCGTCGATTCAACGGATCCGGTCGGCCCCGGCGAGGTCCTCTTCACCGAGGAGTTCTACCGCAACTGCAAGCGCTCGCTGAAGCCGGGCGGCATCCTGACCAACCAGAACGGCGTGCCGTTCATGCAGGCGGACGAGATCACCATGACGTACCGTCGGCGCAGGAAGTCGTTCAAGGATTCCGGCTTCTACGTGGCGGCCATCCCCAGCTACTACGGCGGCTTCATGGCGCTCGGCTGGGCCTCGGACAACACCAAGGCGCGCAGCGTGCCGCTGGCCACGATCAAGAAGCGCTTCCAGGCGGCGAAGCTGAAGACGAAGTACTACACGCCGGAAATCCACGTCGGCTGCTTCGGCCTGCCCGCCTTCGTCCAGAAGCATATCCGCTAACGTTACAGCCCGGCCGGGTTCGCCCGGTCGGCCAGCACGATTGCCCAGTTGCGGAACTGGCTCTCGACCAGTCGACCCTCGACGTCCGTTGCATGGATGCTGACGGAGACGGACTGGAAGACGTTGCCGCCGACCACGAAAAGACGCCCCTCCCGCGACCGTTGATCGACCGCGATCACCAGATCGCAATGCCCGGACCCCAGGCGCCAATCGGCCTGATCCGGCTGCCACGGCTCGTGGCGGGCCTGGTTGCGGTAGCTGCAAACCATGTCACCCGGCCGGGGCACGAAAGTCAGCGCGGAACGCGCGACATAGCGGTGATTGGCGGCAGACCGGACAGCCTCGACTGCGGCGGTCGCGTAACCGGTGTGGTTTTCAGAATAGGTGAAGCTGCCAGCCTCCGGATGACGCTCGGCAGACGCGCTCACGATGAACGACAGGAAGGCCGCCGACCATGCCTCGCTCCACGACGCGGGGCGATTCACCGTCATGGCAAGCGAGGAGTCGATCAGGTCACCCGCGTAGCGCCGACGCGCCGACCGGACCATGTCGCTCTCGTCCGAGTGCCGCTGCAGCGGGCGCCAGTAGGCACGAAGCCGACTGTAAAGCCGCTGGTCATTCTCCCAGCATCCAAGAGACGCGACCACCGGCACCACAGGCAACGTTCCGGGAAATTCGGCCTCGGAGACGTATCCCGCCTGAATGTGCTGACGCACCGCCTGGGTCCGTTTCCAGTCAACTTCCCGATAGTCGATGATCTGGCGGCCCCACTCCCGCCACTCGTCCAGGGCCAAGTCGAGCGTGAACTGGACGGGGCCCGGCAGCGCCGTGGCGGAAGGCAGCCGATATTCAGGGGGGATCGGAGCGACCGGGCAGTTCTGATGCGTGAGTTCGGTTACGGGAACGGGAGCGCCGACCGGCGGGCTTGTGCAGGCTGTCAGAAGGAGTCCGAGCACCAGGATAACGAGTGCCGGAACTTCGCGGGTCGCGGTCTTGCGCATATCGGGTAAAATCGGGGCTGTGCAACTCTCGTTCTTCACAGTCCAGGATCACTATCCCGGACGGCCGCGCAGTGTGCCCGATCTGTACGCGGCGGTCATCCGCCTCGCCGAGCACGCCGACGCGCTCGGCTACGACACGTTTTTCTCCGCCGAGCATCATTTTCACGAGTACGGTGTCGTCCCCAACCCCGCGGTGCTGCTGGCCGCCCTCGCGCAGCGCACCAGGCGGCTGCGGCTCGGCTCGGCCATTGCCACCCTGCCGTTCCACAACCCGATCAACGTGGCCGAAGCCTACGCCATGGTCGACGTGCTCTCGGGCGGGCGTCTGGTGCTGGGTGTCGGCTCGGGCTATCTGAAGCATGAGTTCGCGGGCTACGCCATCGACGGTGCCGAGAAGCGCGAGCGTTTCGACGAAGGGCTGGCGATCCTGCGCCGCCTGCTGGCCGGCGAGCGCGTCACAATCCAGGGCCGCTTCAGCCAGCTCGGGGGCGTGTCCCTGAACGTCCTACCGTTGCAATCGCCGGTGCCGATCTACGTCGCCGTGCTCAACAAGGACGCGCTCTACCACGTCGGCCGGCAGGGCAATGAGGTTATGTGCGTCCCGTATGCGTCCGTGGATCGGCTTGAGGATGTTGCCGCGATGGTCGATTGCTACCGGCGCGGGCGGCGTGAAGCCAGCCTCGATCCCGCCGCGACCGGCCTCTGGACCTTCCATACCCATGTGGCCGAGACCGAGGAGCAATGTCGGCGCGAGGCCGAGGCGGCGTTCAACCTCTACGTCGAGACACGGCTCTACGCCAAGCGGCAGACCTACGACGACATCCTGCGCAGCGATCTGGCGCTGTTCGGCTCGATCGAACAGGTCACCGACAAGATTGTGCGGCTCCACGGCATGGGAATCCGCCATGTCGTGGCTTTGCAGAATTTCGGTTTGATGCCGCAGGACCGGGTGCGCGCCGCGATGGAACTGATGGCCCGGCAGGTCATGCCGCGTGTCCAGGCGCGGCTCGCGGCGCAAACCCCGGCCTGAAATCAGCCGGGTTTCGGCGCGAAGTTCATCGCCACGCCATTCATGCAGTAGCGCAGCCCCGTCGGCTTCGGCCCGTCCTCGAAGACATGGCCGAGATGCCCACCGCAGCGTGAGCAATGCACTTCCGTGCGGGTCATGAAGAACGAGCGATCGGTGGTCGTGCCGACGGCGCCTTCGAGGGGCTGCCAGAAGCTCGGCCAGCCGGTGCCGCTGTTGAACTTCGTGTCCGACTGGAACAGCTCCTGCCCGCAGCCGGCACAAGCGAAGGTGCCCGCGCGATACTCCTTGTCGAGAGGGCTCGTCCCGGCGCGCTCGGTTCCGTGCTTGCGCAGCACGTGAAACTGCTCCGGCGACAGTTTCTGCCGCCAGTCGGCATCACTGAAGCTGACCGGATAGGTCTCTTCCTTGCTCATCAGGTGCCGGTCGCGCTGTCCGGCTGAGGCATCGTGGCGCCGTCGAGCGTCGCCCCATCGAGATTGACGTTCTCGAGATTGGCCCCGGCCAGGACGGCTTCCGTGAGATCGGCGCGCGTCATGAGCGCATCGGTCAGGTTGGCGTTCTTGAGCAGCACTCCCTTGCACCGGCTCTCGGTCAGGTCGGCGCCGGCCAGGTTGGCCGGCCAGACCCGCCCCGTCGGCTTTCCGTCCGGTCCTTTCAGGTCCACCGAGCCGATGCTGGCGCCCGAAAGATTGGCCTTCACCAGCTTGGCCGTCGACAGATTGGCGCCGTCGAGGATCGCACCCGTGAGATCGGCGCCGGTCAGATCGGCGCCGAACAGGTCGGACATGACCAGTGAGGTACCGATCAGGCGGGCCCCGACCAGCTTGGCGCCGCGGAACGACGCGCCGCTGAGATTGAGCTTGGAGAGATCGATCTGGCCCATCTCGGCGCCCGGCAGGTTCGCCCGCGCACCCTGCTTGCCGTCGGTCTTGATCCAAGCGAGATGCGCGCGGATCGTCGTCTGAACGACATCCGAGAACGATTCAGCCGGCTTCGACGTGTTGATGCCTGCCGTCTTCGCCTGCGAAAGGTCGACGCCCTCGATCTTGGTGCCGACCATATTGGCGCCTTCGAGGTTGGCGCCGTCGACCAGGGCACCGGACAGGTCAGCCCCCTTGAGGTTGGCGCCGACGAGGCTCGCACCTTCGAGATTGACACCCTTGAGGTCGGCGCCGGTCAGATTGGTCTTGTTGAGCTGGGATTTCGTGAGATTGCAGCCGGCCATCCGGGCGCCGGAGCAGTCCGCGTCGTTGAGCGTGGCCGAGGAAAGATCGGCGCCGGAGATATTCGCCTTGGTCGGAGCCGCCTGCTCCTGCCCCGGTGCGGTGGTGGTTGAGGTCCGCATGCTCGGACCGGCCTTGTCGCTGGTCATCAGCGTGCCGCCACGCAGGTCGGCGTCGCGCAGATTGGCGCCCTTCATCTTCGTGCCGCGCAGATAGGCGCCGCGCAGGTCGGCGCGCACGCAGATCGCGCCGTTCAGGTCCGCGCGATCAAGATTGGCGGCAAAGAGATCCGCTTCGGTGAGATCGGCACCCGTGAGGACGGCGCGCGAAAGGTTGGCGCCCGAGAGTTTCGCCCCACGGAGATTGGCCTTGGGCAGGGTGATGCCCTGGAGGTCCGCCATCGCCAGATTGGCTCGCACGCCGCCCGGTTTCCTGCTCAACCAGCGCTCGTGCAACGCCAGTACTTTCATCAATTCTTGTGGCGTCATTGGGGCGGCAGTCTAGCGTAGATTTCAGCAAGGGCAAACGAGGGTTACGCGCAACTCCGGACCGCCTCCAGAGACCGTTTTCAGCGGGCTCCCGACGGCCGCTCGGTGCCATCAATCTCGGGGGTGGCGAGGCCCAGAACCTCGAAAAGACCATAAGTCGCCGCCAGCAGCCGGTACTCGGCGAAGCGTGCGGTCAGCTCGCCCGTCACCAGGCCGCTGCTGGCACCCGCGTAGTCCGCCTCGGCATCGAGCAGGTCGATGACCGTCTTGCGGCCCACCTCGAACTGGGTCCGATAGGCCTCGCGGGCCGACGTCGACTGACGGACCTGATCCTGCAGGACGGGCAGCCGCTCGAGCGCCGTGGTCAGGGCGTTCCACGAGAGCTGGGTCTCCTGCTCGATGTTACGACGGGACTGCTGCACGGCGTTCTTGGCGCGCGAAATGCGCTCGAGCGCCGCGCGGCGACGCGCCACATCAGCGCCGCCGGCGTAGAGGTTGTAGCGCAGCACCATCATCGCCGAGGCGTCGTTGTTCATGCCGGTGACGCCGTCGATGTTCTTGTTGCGGTTGGCGCCGAGCTCCAGGTCCACGCGCGGCAGGAAGCGCCCGTCCGCCTGCTGCAGTTCGCCCTGGGCAGCCTCGATATCCTTGTTCGCCGCGCGAATTGCCGGGCTGCGGTCCATCGCCCGGCCGAAAGCCTCCTCGTCGCTCTTCGGCAGATTGGCGCGCAGAGGCGCCACCGGCGAGAGGACGCTGGGGCGAACACCGACGACCCGGGTGAAGGTGGCCTCGGCATCGCGCAGCCGACCACGAGCCTGCTGTAGCGCAGCGCGCGCGCCCAAGAAGCGCGCTTCCGCGCGCGGCAACTCGGTCGTGTCGCCGCGACCGAGGCCGGTGGGACGCTCTGGCGTCGGTTGATTCTCGTCGAGGCCGGCACGTGCGCGCGCGCGGCCGATGATCTCCTGATGGCTGTCGACGTTGTCCTGCGCCAAGCGTACCAGCTCGCGATTGCGCAGCACCTCGAGATGCGCCTCGATCGCGGCAAGAGCAATCGTGTTGGCGGAGACACGAGCCCGCTCGCCGGCCGCGGCCTCGCGGGCCTTGCCGCGCTGGACCTCGCCATCGGTCGTAAACCCGTCGAACAGATTCTGGCGCAGCGTGACGCCGGACTCGTTGCGCCAGAGGACCGGATCGATGCCGGACTGGTTGCGTAGGCTCGGCGTGCTGCTCTGCTCGATACCGGTGGCGCCGCGCAGATCGAGCAGCGGGTAGTACCCGCCCTCCGCCTGTCGGCGTTCGTGCTCCGCAATGCGGCGGTCGTCACGGGCGATCAGGACATCAGGATTGGTGCGCAGGGCCGCGCGCACCGTGTCGTCCAGCGTCTGGCCGGCAGCGGGGGTCGAAATCGGAAGGACCGCGAGCAAAAGCATGCCCAGCCACGCAGCCAAGCGCCATGGTCGGCGGCGACCCAGCAGGGTACGGAATCGAGCAGGTACCATCGACTCGTTAACTCGTCTTTCCACCCTTACTGTGATTACTGCGATTCGCCCGAAATACCTAAAATTCCTTGCGAAACGCCCCCTTTCGGATGCCGCACTGCAAAATCCTCTAACATTGTTTATAAATTGTAAAATTCTTTACCAAGTCGGGCTAAAAGCGGTCTCATGATCCGTCGACCGAACCCGACTCCAGCGGGGGCTAGGGCGCTGAGCGCCTGCCGGAGCCCCGCCGCATGGTGAGTCCCAACAATATGGATACGCGCCCGGCCGAGGCTGCCACGGCTGCCCCTGCCCCCCCGGGCTGGCAGGTCGGCGCTTCCGGCTTCGACCCGCTGCTCCAGTGCCTGGTCGGTATTGCCGCGCTGTTCGAGCGCCCGCGCGGGCCCGAGGCATTGGTCGCCGGCCTGCCGCTGGTCGACAACAAGCTCACTCCCGAACTGTTCGTAAGGGCCGCCGGACGCGCCGGCCTGTCGGCCGCCGTCGACAAGCGTCCCCTGGGCAAGATCGCCGACTACACCCTGCCCTGCGTCCTGCTGCTGGAAGGGCGCAGTGCCTGCATCCTTCGCCGGATCGACCGCGGCCAGGCGGAGATCGTCCTGCCGGAAACGGGCCGCGGCGCTGCCCGCGTGACCCTGGCCGAGCTCGAAAAGATCTATGCGGGTTACGTGATTTTCGTCCGGCCCGAAATCGGTTTCGACAGCCGCAGCGACGACGCGCGGGCCGAGCGCCCCTCGAGCTGGTTCTGGGGAACGGTGATCAGCTTCTGGCCGACCTATCTCCAGGTCGCGCTCGCTGCCCTGGTCGTCAACATCTTCGCGCTGACCGGCTCGCTGTTCACCATGAACGTCTACGACCGGGTGGTGCCCAACAACGCCATCGAGACGCTCTGGGTCCTGTCGATCGGCGCAGCGGTGGTCTATGTCTTCGACCTCATCCTGCGCTCGGTGCGCAACTATTTCCTCGAAAACGCCGGCAACCGGGCCGACGTGCTGCTGGCCAGCCGGATCTTCGAGCATGTGCTCGGGGTACGCATGGCCGGCCGGCCGGCCTCGGCGGGTGCCTTCGCCAATCACCTGCGCGAATTCGAGACCCTGCGCGACTTCTTCACCTCGTCGACCCTGGCGGCGATAATCGACCTACCCTTTGCCCTCCTGTTCATGCTGGTGGTCTGGCAGATCGGCGGGCCGCTGGCCTGGATCCCGGCCATCGCCTTCCCGATCGTCGCGCTGATCGGCTTCCTGATCCAGATTCCGCTCAACCGCGCGGTGCGGCGCAGCTTCGCCGACGCGACCCAGAAGCACGGCATCCTGGTCGAGACACTTGGCGGCCTCGAAACCATCAAGTCCCTGGGGGCTGAAGGCCGCATGCTGGGCCGCTGGGAACACATCGTCGGCCGCACGGCGCGCTCGGCAACACAGTCCCGCACCCTGTCGGCTCTGGCCATCAACTTCTCCCTGTTTGCCCAGAACGCGGTTTCGGTGGCCATGGTCATCGCCGGCGTCTACATGATCGGCGAAGGGCACATCACGCTGGGCGCGCTGATCGCCTGCACGATGCTGGCCGGACGCGCCATGCTGCCGCTGTCGCAGATCGCGGCCCTGGCGACGCGCCTGGAACAGTCCCTGGCCGCGCTGGGCGCGCTCAACAAGGTCATGGCGCTGCCAGTCGAGCGGCCGCCCAACGCGCATTTCGTGCATCGCGCCGACATGCGCGGCGAGATCGAGTTCCGCAACGTGGAATTCTCCTATCCCGGCCAGAAGCTCGGCGCGCTCAACGGCCTCAGCCTGTTTATCCGCGCAGGCGAACGCGTCGGCATCATCGGACGCATCGGCTCCGGCAAGAGCACGATCGCGCGCCTCATGCTCGGGCTCTACGAACCCCAGGCTGGTTCCATCCTTGTCGACGGCACCGATCTGCGCCAGATCGACCCGGCATCGCTACGCCGGCGCACCGGATGCCTGCTGCAGGATGTCTATCTGTTCTACGGCACGGTGCGCGAGAACATCCTCGCCGGTGCGCCACACGCCGACGACGCGGCGCTGCTCAGCGCCTCCTACATCTCCGGGGTCGACGAGTTCTGCAACCGCCACCCGATGGGCTTCGACCTCCCGGTGGGCGAGCGCGGCGAGCTGCTCTCCGGGGGTCAGCGCCAGGCGGTCGCCCTGGCCCGCGCCCTCGTCGGCAATCCGTCGATCCTTATCCTCGACGAACCGACCAGCGCCATGGACAACAGCTCCGAGACGCTGTTCAAGATGCGCCTGACCGACGCGCTCCCCGACAAGACGCTGGTCCTGATCACGCACCGCTCCTCGCTGCTCAGCCTCGTCGACCGGCTCATCGTCGTCGACAGCGGCAAGGTCGTCGCCGACGGCCCGCGCGAGACGGTGGTCGCCGCCCTGGCCCAGGGCAAGATCCGGACGGGCAAGGGCTGAGCCATGGACGTACAACCCCGCGAACGCTGGTCCGATCTCGACTTCGCCCCCGAGAACCGCGCGGCGCGGCTGCGCGGACCGGCACGCGGAGCCCAGGTCCTGCTGGTGCTCATCACGGTTTTCCTGGCGGCGTTCATCTACTGGGCGTATCGCGCGAACATCGACGAGGTGACGCGCGGCGACGGCCGTGTCGTGCCCTCGAGCCAGATCCAGATCGTGCAGCACCCCGAAGGCGGCGTGGTGCAGGAGATCCTGGCGCGCGAAGGCGATACCGTCGACCGCAACGAACTGCTGATCCGCGTCGAGAGCACGATCACCGAGTCCGATTTCCGCGAAAAACGCGGCCGCTATCTGGCGCAGATCGCCGCCATCGCCCGGCTCGAGGCCGAGATCGAGGACCGGGTGGTGCAGATGCCGCCCGAGGTCACGCGTGAGGCGCCGGCCGTGGCGCAGGGCGAGCTCGACCTGCATCGCGCCCGCCAGAACGAGAATCGCACGGCGCTGGAAGTGTTGCGCAACCAGGCGGAACAGCGCCGCCAGGAACTCGCCGAACTCCAGAGCAAGGAGCGGCAGTTGCGGCGCTCGGCCGATCTCGCCGGCGAAGAGCTGAAGATCACCGAGCCTCTGCTGGCGCGCGGCGGTGTCAGCCGCATCGAGGTTCTGCGCCTCCAGCGCGAGGTCAACGATCTGCGCGGCCAGCTCGAAGCCACGGGCCTCGCCATTCCCCGCGCCCAGTCGGCGCTGACCGAGGCCCAGCGCCGCATGGAGGAGCGCACGGCCACGACCCGCCGCGAGGCCTTCAGCGAGCTCAGCCGGCGCCGGGCGGAAGCCGCCTCGATCGGCGAAAGCGTGACGGCCGAGGGTGTGCGCGTGACCCGCACCGAGGTCCGCTCACCGGTCCGCGGCACCATCAAGCAATTCAAGATCAACACGGTCGGCGGCGTCATCCGCCCGGGTCAGGATCTCGTGGAGATCGTGCCGCTCGACGACACCCTGGTGGTCGAGGCGCGCATCGCGCCCGCGGATGTGGCGTTCCTGCGTCCCGGGCAGAACGCGATGGTCAAGATTACCGCCTATGACTTCTCGATCTACGGCGGGCTGCCCGCGAAGCTCGAGGAAATCAGCGCCGACGCCATCCAGGACGAGAAGGGCAACAGCTTCTTCCGCATCCGGGTGCGCACCGACCGCAATTCGCTGGGCTCGGGCGACAAATCGCTGCCTATCATCCCGGGTATGACCGCGAGTGTCGACGTGCTGACCGGGGAGAAGACTGTTCTCGACTACCTCCTCAAGCCGATCCTCAAGGCCCGTGACCGCGCGTTGCGCGAGCGCTGAGCGTCCAGTTCCTGCCACCAACTTGACAACAGAGCTTTGCCCGCATCGCGGGCAAGCTTGGCGGCATGACAGCGTGGCATTACGACGTCTCGCCTCAACCGCTTTCGCCGGGCGATCCGGATATCGCCCGCATTCCGGCGATCCGCGGGTTTGATCTTGATCTGCGTGCTGTGGTCACGCCGGAGGCGTCGCTCTCACTGGACGGCGACGACCTCGTCGTCGGCCCCGCCTTCGGACCCGTCCTGGCGGTGATGGATTTCGCCCGCTGGGCTCTGTCGGGCCGGTTGATGGTGCGCTTTTCGGACAGGCTGGTTGTGGCGGCCGATCGTCTAGTTGCGACCCTGCGGGATCGCACAAGCCTCTCCGTTGCGGCGCTCAAGGCCTAAGCAGGCCTTTCAGCATACCGGCTGAGCGAACGCTCACTGCCGTGCCTCAATATAAGAAAAATGAACTAGTACAATCACATAAACACTACACTCGGCTGTATTCATGGGCCGGGTAACTTAAATGCAATTTAACATAAATCGGCCAAGCTTCGGGTAGACTGATACCAAGGTATCCAGTCACTTTGCTTGGGTTGGCAACGGGTCACGGCATTCGCAATGTCCGACGAGTTCCTCAGCCAGCAGCAGACACCCGCGAACAACGCCGCGACCGGCGTTGAGCCGGGCACGCCTGCGCCCACGCCGATCCCGGGCGCGCCGGGAGCCGCGGTTCCCAATCCGGGGGTGCCCCAAACCCAGGTCATCCAGGTTCAGCCCGGGCAGAATGTCGACCTGTCCTCCGTCATGACCGCCAATGCGTCGGTCGCGATGCAGGGGCGCGATCTCGTCATCACCCGGCCCGACGCGCCTCCCGTCGTGGTGCAGAACTTCTTGGCTGCCGCCAATGCGTCACTGCCCGCGGCCGTCACGCTCGGTAACGGCGTGGTCGTCCCCGCCCGCGAGCTCATCACCGCCACGCAGCAGATCGGCGGTGCCACCATCGCCGACTTGATCGGCAGCCGCGTAGCGCAGGTCGCTCCCGCTGCCAGCACCGCGCAGCCCGCTGCCGCCCCTTCGACGACGTCCTCCTACGCGAGCGCACCGTCGCCCACTCCGCCGATAACCGTGGCCGCGGGCAATTCTGACCCAGCAGGCGTTCGTTCGCAGACCGGGAGCGGGCTCCGGGCCGAGCAGCCGGCTGTGGCCTCAATCCAGGCCCCCCCGCCACAGGCAGCCCCGCCACCCGCAGCCCCCCTCCCACCGCCGGCACCGCCGCCGCCGACAGTGGAGGCTGGCCCACGCCCTGACCCCAACGCGCCGCGAGCGCCTTTCGGACTGACCTTGAGCGGGTCCAGCGTGGTCGAGAACCAGGCGGGTGCCATTGTCGGCACTCTGGCCGCGCAGGATCCGAACGCCGGCGACACCTTCACCTACGCCCTTCTGCCCGGCGGCGACAGCGCCCAGTTCAAGCTGGTCGGCGACCAGCTCTCCGTCGCCGACAGCGGCATGAACTTCGCCGTCGGCGAAGAGCGTCAGGTCACCATCCGCGTGACCGATTCCTCGGGCCTGTCGCGCAGCTTCGTCGTCACCATCGCGATCAACAGCGCGTCGACCGGGGGCGATGACACCGTCTCGATGTCATTCGAAGTGACAGGCGGCGCTGTCGATCTCGGCGACGGCGCCGACACGCTGACCCTGGCAAACGGCACCAATCGTCTCACGGTCGAGAACGTCGAAGTGCTGGTCGGCGGGTCGGCCTCCGACACGGTCACGCTGGGTGAAGCCGGCAGCATCACCGTATCCCGTATCGAGACGCTGTTCGGCTCGGGCGGCACCGACGTCGTCACCCTGGCCTCCGGCAGCACGCTCGCGATCTCGTCGATCGAAAGCCTCATTGGCTCTGACAGCAACGACACCGTCACTCTCGGCGCGGATGAAGACAACGCGGTGATCGATCTCAACGATGGAACGGATCGCGTCGTGATGACGGCCGGGGGCGCTGTTACCCTCTCCAGCGTCGAGGCCGTCACTGGCAGTTCGGACACCGACATCGTGACCATGGCCACCGCCGGCGCCATGACCGTCAGCGGCGTCGAAACCGTCATGGGCAGCAGCGGCTCGGACACGGTGACGGTCGCAGCTGGCAGCAGCACGCTCTCGGCCGTCGGCGTGGAAACGATCCGGGGCACGAGCAGCATCGACAACCTTACGCTGACCAGCGCGGCGTCCGGTACGATCGACCTCCAGGGCAACACCGACACGCTCACCCTGGGTGATTTCGCCAACTCGTTGGCCGTACTGGGGATCGAAAGCCTGATCGGCGGCTCCGGCATCGATGCAGTGACCCTCGCCGCTGCCTCCACGATGACCGTTCGCGGCGTCGAGACCCTGACTGGCAGCGGCAACGCTGACGTGATCACCCTCTCGGAACTCGCCGGCGGGATGACGATCGATCTCGGCGCGGACGCGGGAACCGGAACGGACGTTCTCAATCTGGCAGCCGGCAGCAACACCCTGGCACTCAGCGGCGTGGAGACGGTTACCGGCACGACAGACGATGATGCGCTCCACCTGACGGCCGCCTTCACGGGCGGCACCATCAATCTCGCCGGCGGCAGCGATACGCTGACCCTGGCCGATGCCGCCAACACCCTGTCCGCCGGCAATATCGAGCGGCTGATCGGCGGCGCGAGTACAGATACGATCACGCTGACAACCGCGGTAACAGGTGCATCGATAGATCTGGGTGCCGGGGCAGATGCCCTCACCCTCGCCGCCGGCACGAACAGCCTGACTGTCAGCGGTACCGAAACGCTCACCGGCAATACCGGCGCCGACGCCATGACCTTGACCGACAATCTGAGCGGCGGAACGGTCAGCCTGGGCTCCGGCACCGACACGCTCAATCTCGCCGCCGGCACAAACACCCTGTCCGCCAGCGGCATCGAGACGGTCACGGGCTCCACCAGCAGCGACACGCTGACCCTGACGGCTGGCTTCACCGGCGGCGGCACGATCGATCTGGGCTCCGGTGCAGACGTCCTTACGCTGGCGAACGCAACGAACAGTCTCAGCGTCGCCCATGTCGAGACGCTTACCGGTGGCACGGGTGCGGACACGGTCACACTGGCTGCCGACGCCACCGGCATGTCGATCAACCTCGGCACCGGAACTGACATCCTCAACCTCGCCTCCGGCGGCACGTCATCGCTCGAAGTCGCGGGCATCGAGACAATTGCCGGCACAACGGGCGACGAGAGCCTGTCTCTGACCAACAATCTGTCCGGCCTGAGCATCAGTCTCGGCACCGGCACCGACACGCTGTCCCTGGCGGCGGGCGCGAATACGCTGGCCGCCAGCGGCGTCGAGACGCTCTCGGGGACAAGCAGCGCGGACACCCTGACCCTGACGGCCGGCTTTACCGGTGGCGGCACGATCGACCTCGCCGGAGGCACCGACACGCTCACCCTGGCGAACGCGACCAACACGTTCAGCGCCAGCGGCGTCGAGACGATCATCGGTGGCACGGGCTCCGACAACGTCACCCTGCTCGACAATCTTAGCGGCGCGGCGATCAGCCTTGGCGGCAGCTCGGGCGTCGATGTGCTCAACCTGGCTGCCGGCGCCAACACCCTGACCGCCAGCGGCATCGAGACGATCGTCGGTCAGGCCAGCGACGACGCCCTCACGCTGACAGCGGGCGTCACCGGCACGATCAACCTCGCGGGCGGCAGCGATACACTTACTCTCGCCGACGCCACCAATACCCTGTCGCTCGCCAATGTCGAGACCCTCACTGGCGGCAGCGGCAACGACACCGTGACGCTGGCGGGCTCAGTCACTGGCATGACCGCCGACCTTGGCGCCGGAACTGATGTCCTCAATCTTGCGGCCGGCAGTTCGTCATCACTCTCGGTTTCCGGCGTGGAGACGGTGGCCGGCACGTCGGGTAACGACGAGGCCGTCACCCTGACCAGCAATGTGTCGGGCATCAGCATCGCACTCAGCACCGGTACGGACACGCTCGGTCTGGCGGCGGGCGCGAATACACTGGCCGCGAGCGGCGTCGAGTCCATTGTCGGATCGGGCAGCGCCGACGAGCTGACGCTGACCGCGGCCTTCGCGAGTGGCACGATCGACCTTGGTGCAGGCAGCGATGCCCTGACCCTGGCCAATGCCACAAACACCTTCAGCGCGATCGGCATCGAGACGATCACCGGCGGTACGGGCGCGGACAGCATCACGCTTCTCTACAATGCCGACGGCGCTACGATCGTCCTTGGCAGCGGCACCGATGTCCTGAACCTGGCGGCCGGCGCCAACACCCTGTCGATCAGCGGCATCGAGACCGTGACCGGTCAGGCGGATGACGATGCCCTGACCCTGACCACGGGAGTTACCGGCGGGACCATAAACCTCGCCGGCGGCGCGGATACCCTCACCCTGGCCGACGCAGCCAACACACTGACGGTCAGCGGCGTTGAGACACTCGTCGGCGGCACCGGTGGCGACACCGTGACCCTGACGACCGCGCTCACAGGCGCCTCCATCGATCTTGGCGCTGGCACCGATGCCCTCACTCTTGCGGCCGGCACGAACACGCTGACCCTGGACGACGTCGAAACGGTCACCGGTACGGCGAGCGCCGACGCCCTCACCCTGACCACCGGATTCACCGGCGGCACGATCAACCTCTCCACCAACACCGACACGCTGACCCTCGCCGATGCCGTCAACACCCTGGCTATCGTCGGGGTCGAGACGATCGTTGGCGGATCCGACATCGACACCGTTTCCCTCAGCGGCACCTATTCACTCCATGCCACGGGCGTCGAGACCATCCTTGGCAGCACAAGCGCTGATGTCCTGACATTGGGCGCCACGGCCAACGGGTTGAGCGTCGATCTCGGCGCGAGCACAACCGACCGGGTCATCCTCGCCGGGGGAAACAATGCGCTCACCATCGCCGGTGCCGAAACCATCACCGGCGGATCGGACACAGACGCGGTAACGCTTGGCAGCGCAAACGCCAGCACCGTGAATATCACCGGCGTCGAGACATTGAGCGGTAGTTCGGGCGACGACATCGTCTCTCTCACATCTCTGGTGAGCGGCATGACCGTCGATCTCGGCGCCGGCACCGCCGACCGGATGACCCTGGCCGCCGGCGCCAATACGCTGACGATGAGCGGCGTCGAGACGCTCACCGGGACCTCAAGCGCGGATACCCTGACGCTCAATACCGCCGTCACGGGCGTCACGATCAACCTTTCCAGCAATACCGACATCCTGACGCTGGCCGACGGCGCAAACACGGTGTCGATCACCGGCATCGAAACAGTCACCGGCGGTACGGGTACCGACCTCGTGACCCTGACCGCCGCAGCGACCGGCCTGTCGATCGACCTCGGCGCGGGCACGGACGACGTGCTCACCTTCGCGGCCGGCACCTCGTCTGCGACAATCGTCGGCATCGAGACGCTGGCCGGGACATCCGGTGCCGAGGTGGTGACACTGCTCAACACCGTCTCCGGCATTTCGGTCGATTTCGGAGCCGGCACGGACCGCCTTACCCTGGCGGCCGGTTCCAACACTCTATCGGCCAGCGGAGTCGAGACGATCACCGGACAGGCTGGTGACGACACACTGACGTTGAGCACCGGCTTCACCGGCGGCACCGTCACCCTCGCTGCCGGCACCGATACTCTCTTCCTGGCCAATGCCGCGAACACATTGTCGGTTTCCGGTGTCGAATCCGTCATAGGCGGTACGGATACGGACAACGTGACCTTGGCCGCCGCAGCCACCAACCTGTCGATCAATCTCGGCGCCGGCACGGACGATGTGCTCACGTTCGCCGCCGGCGCCTCATCCGCGACCATCGCCGGCATCGAGACACTGGCCGGGACCGCCGGTGCCGAAACATTGACCTTGCTCAACACCGTCTCCGATATCGTGGTCGATCTCGATGGCGGCACGGATCGCCTTACCCTAGCAGCCGGCTCGAACACCCTGTCGGCGAGCGGCATCGAAACGATCATCGGTCAGGCGGGCGACGACACCCTGACCCTGAGCACTGGCTTCACCGGCGGCACTGTCAGCCTCGCGGGTGGCAGCGATACGCTCGTCCTCGCCAACGCCGCCAACGCGCTCACGGCCGTCGGTGTGGAGACTATCCTCGGTGGGTCGGACGCCGACACTCTCACGTTGACCGGCACCAACACTCTCTACGCCACGGGCATAGAGACGATCCTTGGCGGCACCGGTGGAGACGTGTTGACTCTCAGCACCACGGCCAATGGGCTGAATGTTGACTTTGGTACCGGCACCGACCGGATCACCCTGGCCGCAGGCGGCAATTCACTCACCATCGCCGGTGCCGAAACCATCACCGGGGGCTCAGGCGCGGACGCAGTCACGCTGGGCAGCGCCAACGCCAGCACCGTGAGCATCACGGGCATCGAAACCCTGACTGGCAGTTCCGGGGATGACATCGTCGCCCTCGCCTCCGTCGTGAGCGGCATCACCGTCGATCTGGGCGCCGGCACCGCCGACCGCCTGAATTTGACCGCCGGCACAAACGTCCTGGCAGCATCAGGCGTCGAAACCCTGGCCGGCACAACTTCGGCCGATACACTGACTCTCAGTGGCGGCGCCTCGGGCATGACGATCAATCTCGGCAACAACACCGACATCGTCACCTTCAACGGAGCGGCGACAAACGTTTCCGTCGACGGCGGTACCGGCACCGACCGCATCGTCCTCGGAAATTTCGACAACACGATCAGCGCTTCGGGGGTCGAGACGATCACCGGCGGCTCCGGCGTCGACCGGGTGGCGATCAGCGCCGCGACGTCGGTCAACCTGGGAGCGGGTGACGCTGACATCCTCGATCTCAGCGGCATTGCCAGCATCGATCTCGGGGCTGCCGGCACTCAATACCAGGGGATCGAGAAGCTGGATCTGCGCAGCGGCGTCACCAACACTGTTTCGCTCAACGCCCAGGACATTCTCGATCTATCGCCGACGACCGATACGCTGCTGGTCCGCGGCGACGCTGGCGATACCTTGTCGATAACTGTCGGCGGCTGGACCGCTGCCGGAACCCAGGACAATCCCCAGGGCGAAAGCGGTACGTTCAACGTTTACACGCAGTCGGTTGGCGGCATCACGGCCACCCTCCTCGTCGAGCAGAGTGTGAACGTCACCTGAGGCCGGCAGGCGCCAGCGGCCTTTCAGCCGATCTCGGGGCCGAGCAGCAGGTTTGTGTCCGCCGGACAATAGAGCGTGATGCCGCCATCGAGCTGGTAGTAGCGGAAACCGGAGACGTTTTCCCCCGCCGCCGTGACATGGGAATCCGCCATTCCGGTGGCGGTAACCGCCTGGCCGGTGCTGACACCGATCATGCCCAGGCCGGTGCCATGGATCACGATTTCGCCGCCGGAATCGGGCAACAAATCCTTCAGGTCGAGCACAACCGACTCACTATTGCCACCCCCGGCTGCAATGCTTGCGGCCACGTCTAGGCCATCTGTCATAGGCCACCTTTCATATACGACTAAGGTACTCGAATATTAAGAAAAATGAACAAGTACAATTAGATAATCAGCACACTCAGCTGTATGGAGATGCTCGGCAATTTAACGCAATTTAACTTAATTGCGATTGTATGAGCTAAGCATCTAGTTAGATTTATGGCCGATAGTTGATTGACTGACGGCGGGTAGCGATCTGCCGGTTACGTGTTCGGCAGGATCCAGCCTTCGATGTCCGACGAGTTTCTGAGCCAGCAAGAGACGCCGCCCGAAGGCGCCGCAACCGGCGTTGAGCCAGGCACGCCGCCGGTCCCGGCGCCCTTACCGGGCCAGGCCGCGCCGGGGACGGCCGTGCCGCCTGCTGTCGCTCCCAATCCAAATGCCGCGCAGGCGCAATTCATCCAGATCCTGCCAGGGCAGAACGTCGACCTATCCTCGATTCTGACGGGCAATGCCACGGCCGCGTTGCAGGGCCGCGACCTTGTGATCACCCGGCCCGACGCACCGCCGGTGGTCGTGCAGAACTTCCTGGCCGCGGCCAACGCCGCCCTGCCCGCCGCCGTCACCCTGGGCAACGGCGTGGTGGTGCCCGCGCGCGAGCTCATCACCGTCACCCAGCAAATCGGCAGCGCCACCGTCACCGACGTCGTCGGCAGCCGGGTCGCGCAGGTCACACCCGCAGCGGGGCCTACAGCCACGCAGGCGCCGGCGCCGACCTCGACGACATCTCACACCAGCACGACCTCATCGGCGGCGCCCGTATCTGTCTCGACCGGCAACACCGATACTACCGGCGTCCGCTCCCAGGCCCAGACGACAGCGCGTGGCGAAGTCGGAACACCGGCCGCGGGTCCCGCCGCCGCGGCAGCCGCCACGGCGCCGGCAGCCAGCGCTCCGGTCGTCCCGGCTGACGCCGCCAACCTCTCCGCCATCGATGCCGTGCGTCTCGACGCCCTGCAGATGGATGGCAACCGTTTCAACGACAGCACGGCCAAGGCCGTGGAAACCGTGCGGGCACCGGACCCCAAGGGCCCGGTCGACCTGCAGCTCTCAGCCAGCACAGCCTGGGAAAATGCCCCCAACGCCGTCGTCGGCCTGTTGCGCGCCACCGACCCCGACAGCAGCAGCCACACCTATACGATCCTGCCCGGCCCCAACGCCGCACAGTTCGCCGTCGCCGGCAACGAGCTGCGGGTCAACGGCACGCTCAACTACGAGGCCGGGGGCGAACGCACCATCGTCGTGCGTGTCACCGATGAGACCGGCCTGTCGAAAGACCAGGCGTTCACCATCAATGTCGGGAACATCAACGAGGCGGTGATCGGCGGCGCCTCGAGCCCGGCCGCCCTGCTCGACACCCATACCGCGCGCCCCTTCACCGGCTTCCTCGTCGGCCATCCGCAGGCGGGTACGCACCTCACGGTCACCGTCACGCTCGACAACTCCAGCAAGGGCGTGTTCACACCGGCTTCCCTCACCGCCTCCGGCTTCGTCCAGACCGCGCCCGGCGTCTACAGCTACAGCGGCGTGGCTGCCTCGGCCCAGGCAGCGATCCGTCAGCTCGCTTTTGACCCGACGGACGGCCAGAGCGGCACTGCGACTTTCACGGTCACCGCGACTGACGGCGGTATCGGGGCCGTCTCCAACTCGCAGACCACCCTCGACATCACCGGTACCAGCGGCGGCAGCGGCAACGACGCGGTCACCCTGCCCTACGAAGTCAGCGGCGCCACGGTAAATCTCGGCGGCGGTGACGACACCCTTACCCTCGCCAACGGCACCAACACGCTGACCGTCATCGGCGCCGAAACCATTCAGGGCGGCAGCGGCAACGATTCGCTCACGGTCGTGGGCGCCCAGACGATCATCGGTGGCGACGGCGCTGACACGGTCACGTTGGGCGCGGCCAGCACGATCGCCGTACAGGGCATCGAGACGCTCTACGGCTCGGGCGGAACCGACGTCGTCACGCTGGCCAGCGGCGGCACGATCCGCATCTCGTCCATCGAGAGCCTGATCGGCTCGACCGGTGACGACGTGGTGATAGTCGGCGCCAATTCGAACGGCGCGTTCATCAGTCTCGGCGACGGCATCGACCGCGTCGAACTCGCCGCGGGCAGCGTCATCACGGTTGCCGGCGCCGAAACCATCACCGGCAGCAACGGCGCAGACGCCGTGACGTTGGCCGGCCCCGGCAACGCCCTCATCGATGGCGTCGAGACAATCACCGGCAGCAGCGGTGGCGACAACATCACTCTCGCTGCCCCTGTCCCCGGCATCACTGTCAATCTGGGAGCCGGAAACGACAGCCTTCAGCTCGCGGACGGCGCCAACACGCTGGCGGCATCCGGCGTCGAAACGATCATCGGCAGCGACTCGGCCGACAGCCTGACACTCACGAGCGGTCTCAACGGCGGCACGATCGACCTGGGCGCCGGCAACGACGCCCTGACCCTCGGCGATTTCGCCAACAACGTGGCCATCGCCGGTATCGAGACCGTCACCGGTGGCGCCGGCAGCGACACCGTGGTCATGGCCACGGGCGGGGCGCTGAGCGCCAGCGACATCGAAACCCTGATCGGCAGCGCCAGCGCCGACACCGTCACCCTTGGTGGCGCCATCAACGGGGGCAGCATCAATCTCGGCGATGGCAACGACGCGCTGACCCTGGCCGATTTCGCCAACACTCTGACGGCGCGCGGCATCGAGACCCTGGTCGGCGGGGCCGCCAGCGACATCGTGACCCTCGGTGCCACGATGTCCGGCGTCACTGTCGACCTCGGCGCGGGCAACGACGCGCTGGATCTCGCCGCGGGCACGAACACCCTGGCAGTTTCCGGCGTCGAGACCATCACCGGCAGCGGCACTGCCGACTCGCTCACTCTGACCACCAGCGTGTCCGGTACGACGCTCGACCTGGGCGCCGGCACGGATGCCCTGAACCTGGCCAACGGCGCCAACACCGTCTCGGTGGCGGGCGCAGAAAGCATCGCGGGCGGCAGCGGCGCCGACGCCGTGACACTGATCAGCGCCGGTTCCGTTGCAGTCAGCGGCGTCGAGACCCTCACGGGCAGCAGCGGCGCCGACGCCATCACCGTCAACGGTGCAGCGAACGCCACCATCAATCTCGGCGCCGGCAACGATACCCTGACCCTCAGCGACGTCGCCAATGCCCTCACCGCAGCCGGCATCGAAACGCTGATTGGCGGCAGTTCCAGCGATGCCGTGACCCTGGCAGGCAATGTCAGCGGGATTTCGGTCAATCTCGGCGCGGGCACGGACAGCCTGCAGCTGGCCGATGGCGCGAACACGCTGACGGTCTCCGGGATCGAGACCCTGACGGGCGGCACCGGTGCGGACAGCGTGACGATCGCCGGTGCGGCCAACGGCACCGTGGATCTCGGCGCCGGCAACGATTCACTGACCCTGGGCAACACGGCTAATACCCTGACGGTGTCGGGCGTCGATACGCTCGTTGGCGGCACAGCGAACGATGCCGTCACCCTGGCCGCCGGCGGCGCCATACGGGTCAGCGGCGTCGAGACACTGACCGGCAGCGCAGACACCGACGCAGTCACGCTCGCCGGCGCGGTGTCGGGCATGAGCCTCGATCTCGGCTCCGGTGCGGATGCACTGCAGCTTGCCGCTGGTACCAACACGCTGGCCGCGTCCGGCGTCGAGACCATCTCCGGCAGCGCCTCGGCCGACAGCCTGACGCTGACCAACGCCCAGAGCGGCACGACCATGAATCTCGGTGCGGGCAGCGACACGCTGACCCTGGCCGATGGCGGAAACAACGTCACGACTTCCGGTGTTGAAGCGATCACCGGCGGCAGCGGTGCCGATGCGGTGACCATGGGCGCCGCCGGCACCCTGACGGCCAGTGGCGTCGAAACCATCTTTGGTAGCGCCGGCGACGACACCGTCATTGCCGACGACATCACCAGCGGCACGATCGATCTCGGCACCGGCACGGATACCCTGAATCTCGGCGACAACGCGCACAATGTGACGGTCGTCGGCGTCGAGAACGTCGTTTCCGGCTCGAGCGACGACGTCGTGACGCTGACCAATGCGGCAAGCGGCACCATCAATCTCGGTGGCGGCGATGACTCGCTGACGCTCGCCAACGCGACCAACGACCTCACCGTCGTCGGCGTCGAAACGGTCACCGGAGGCTCCGGCACCGATGCCGTGACCATGGGCGCTGCCGGCGCTATCACGGTCAGCGGTGTCGAGACCCTCATGGGCAGCAGCGGCAATGACGCCGCCAGGCTGGTCGATAACCTATCCGGCGCCACGATCGCCCTGGGCTCCGGTACCGACACATTGAGCCTTGCTGCTGGCGCAAACACCCTCGCCGCATCAGGCGTCGAAACGATCGCGGGCACCGGCTCAGCCGACCTCCTCACCCTGACGAATGCCCAGGCCGGCACGACGATCGATCTCGGCGCGGGCAGCGATACGTTGAACCTCGCCGACGGGGCCAACAACGTGACCCTGGCGGGTGTCGAGGCCGTCGTGGGCGGCAGCAATGCTGACGCCGTGACCCTGACCGACGCCGGGGCGATCACGCTCAGCGGCGTCGAAACGATCACTGGCAGCGCCGGCGGCAATGCAGTGACGCTTGGCGGTGCCGCATCGGGGGCGACCGTCGCTCTTGGCGCCGACACCGACACACTCAACCTCGCAGCCGGCGCCAACACCCTCGCCGCCTCGGGCGTCGAAACCATTTCGGGCAGCGATTCAGCCGATGCCCTAGCCCTTACCAACGCACAGAGCGGCACGACCATCGATCTGGGCGCCGGCAACGACGCTCTGACCCTCGCTGATGGCACAAACAACGTGACCCTGGCTGGCGTCGAGACTGTCGCCGGCGGCGCGGGCACCGACGCCATCACCCTGGCGACGGCCGGAGAGATCTCGGTCAGCGGGATCGAGACCGTCATTGGCAGCGCCGGCACCGACACCCTGAACCTTTCGGCCGGCACTAACACGCTCGCCGCTTCGGGTGTCGAAAGCATCGCCGGCAGCGGCTCCGCCGATGCCTTGGCACTCACCAACGCGCAAAACGGCACGACGATCGACCTCGGCGCAGGCAACGACACGCTGACCCTGGCCGATGGCGCCAACAGCATCACGCTGACCGGGGTTGAAACGGTCACCGGCGGCTCGGGTACTGATGCCGTCACTCTCGCCGCCGCTGGCGCCATTACTGTCAGCAACGTCGAAACCCTGACCGGAAGCGCGGGTGCGGATGCCGTCACCCTCGCCGGGAATGTTTCCGGCGCGACCATCGCCCTCGGTTCCGGTGACGACGCGCTGAATCTTGCCGTTGGCGCCAACACGCTCGCGGCGTCTGGTGTTGAGACGATCGTGGGCACCGGTTCGGCCGATGACCTGACTCTGACCAATGCTCAGGCCGGCACAACCATCAATCTCGGTGCGGGCAACGACACATTGACCCTCGGCAACGGCGCCAACGCCATTACCGTGGCCGGCATCGAGACCGTGACTGGCGGCGCGAACGTCGATGTCGTGACCATGGCCGCCGCGGGCGCCCTCTCGGCGAGCGGCGTCGAGACCATTATCGGCAGCAGCGGCGACGACACGGTCATTGCCGACGGCATCGGCAGCGGCACGATCGACCTCGGAGCCGGCAACGACACCCTGACCCTCGGCGACAACGCCCACAACGTAACCGTTGTCGGTGTCGAGAACGTCGTCTCCGGCTCGAGCGACGACGCCGTGACGTTGACCGACGCGGCCACCGGCACCATCAATCTTGGTGGCGGCGCCGACACCCTGACACTGGCGAATGCCACCAACGATCTGACCGTAGTAAGCGTCGAGACGGTTGCCGGCGGGACCGGCACCGACGCGGTGACCTTGGGCGCCGCCGGCTCGATCACGATCAGTGGTGTCGAGACGCTGACGGGCAGCGCCGGTGCGGACGCTGTCGCCCTTGCCGGCAATGTCGCGGGCGCGACCGTCACCCTCGGGGCCGGGACCGATACATTGAATCTTGCCGCGGGCAGCAACACGCTGGCCGCGTCTGGCGTCGAAACGATCACGGGCACCGGTTCGGCCAATGACCTGACTCTGACCAATGCTCAGGCCGGCACAACCATCAATCTTAGTGCGGGTACCGACGCGCTGACCCTCGCCGAGGGCGGCAACACCGTCACGGTCGCCGGTGTCGAGAGCGTTACAGGGGGCTCGGGAGCCGACGCCATCACCATGGCAACTGCCGGCTCAATCTCGGTTAGCGGCGTTGAGACGATCACGGGGAACGACGGTAACAACGCGGTGACTTTGGGCGACACGGCCACCGGAGCGACCGTTGCTCTGGGTGACGGCGCCGATACGCTGAATCTCGCCGCGGGCAGCAATACTCTGGCCGCGTCCGGGGTTGAGACTATTTCAGGCGGTGGCTCGGCCGATGCGCTGACGCTTACGAATGCCCAGGGCGGGACGACAATCGATCTTGGCGCAGGTAGCGATACGCTGATCCTCGCCGATGGCACGAACGATGTGACCCTGGCTGGTGTCGAGACCCTAACCGGCGGCGCAGGCGCCGACGCCATCACCCTGGCAAATGCCGGCGCGATCTCGGTCAGCAATGTCGAGACGGTCACCGGCAGCGCCGGCGCCGATACCCTGAACCTTTCGGCCGGCGCCAGCACGCTGGCTGCGTCGGATGTCGAGATCATTTCGGGTAGCGCTTCAGCCGATACCCTGACGCTGACCAACGCGCAGAACGGAACGACCATCAATCTGGGTGCGGGCAGCGATACGCTGACCCTTGCCGACGGCTCGAATGACGTCACCGTTGCCGGCGTCGAGACAATCACCGGCGGCTCGGACGCCGATGCCGTCACTCTGGCCTCGGCCGGTGCCGTCACGGCGAGCGGGATCGAGACCTTGACCGGCAGCACGGGTGCGGACTCGGTCACCCTGGCTGGAAACGTTGGCGGTGCTACCGTCGCCCTCGGCTCCGGTACCGACACGCTGAATCTTGCCACTGGCGCCAACACGCTCGCGGCGTCCGGCGTCGAGACCATCTCCGGCAGCAGCTCGGCCGATAGTCTGACGCTGACCATTGCTCAGAACCGCGCGACAATCGATCTTGCCGGCGGCAGCGACGCGCTGACCCTCGCCGGCGGCGCCAATACCGTGATCCTGGCTGGCGTCGAGACCGTGACCGGCGGCGCGAACGTCGACGTCGTGACCATGGCCGCCGCGGGGGCCCTGACGGCGAGCAGCGTCGAGACCATTATCGGCAGCAGCGGCGACGACGCCGTGATCGCCGACGATATCACCAGCGGCACGATCGACCTCGGCGCCGGCACCGACACCCTGACCCTCGGCAGCAATGCCCACAACGTGACTGTTGTCGGGGTCGAGAATGTCATCTCCGGCTCCGGCGATGACGCTGTAACGCTCACCAGCGCCGCGACGGGGACCATCAACCTGGGCGGCGGCACCGACACACTGACCCTGGCGAACGCCACCAACGACCTGACGGTGGTGGGCGTCGAGACGGTTACAGGCGGCAGCGGCGCTGACGCGGTGACATTGGGCGCCGCCGGCTCGATCACGATCAATGGCGTCGAAACGCTGACGGGTAGCACCGGCGCGGACGCTGTCACCCTCGCCGGCAATGTCGCGGGCGGGACCATCGCCCTCGGGGCCGGAACCGACACACTGACTCTTGCCGCAGGCAGCAACACACTGGCCGCCTCTGGCGCCGAAGCGATCACGGGCACCGGTTCAGCCGACGACCTGACCCTGACTAGCGCTCAGGCCGGCACAACGATCAATCTCGGCGGCGACACCGACACACTGGCTCTGGCCGACGGCGGCAACATCGTCACGGTCGCCGGTGTCGAGAGCGTTACAGGCGGTTCGGGTGCCGATGCGGTTATCCTGGGGACTGCCGGAGCAATCTCGGCCAGTGGCGTTGAGACCATCACGGGAAGTGACGGCAACAATGCGGTGACCTTAGGCGACGGCGTCGCTGGAGCGACGATTGGCCTGGGTGCCGGCACCGACACATTGAGTCTTGCGGCGGGCGCCAACACGCTCGCCGCGTCAGGCATTGAAATCATCATTGGCAGCGGCTCGGCCGACGCTCTCGCCCTCACCAACGCGCAGGCCGGAACAACCATCGATCTCGACGCGGGCAGCGACGCGCTAACCCTCGCCGATGGCGTAAACAGTGTGACCCTCGCGGGTGTCGAGACGGTCACGGGCGGCTCTGGTGCCGATGCCGTCACTCTGGCCTCCGCCGGCACCGTCACCGCCAGCGGCATCGAAACGCTGACCGGCAGCACGAGTGCGGACACCGTTACTCTCGCTGGCAACGTTTCCAGCGCAACAATTGCCCTCGGCAGCGGCGCGGATACGCTCAATCTCGCCGCAGGCAGCAATACGCTTCTTGCCTCGGGCGTCGAGACGATCACCGGCAGTGGTTCAACCGACAGCCTCTCGCTGACCAACGCCCAGGCCGGAACGACGATCAACCTCGGCGCGGATACGGACACACTGACTCTCGCCGACGGTTCCAACAACGTCATCCTGGCCGGCGTCGAGACGGTCACCGGCGGCGCGAACGTCGATATCGTGACCATGGCCGCAGCCGGCACCCTGACGACGAGCGGCGTCGAGACCCTTATCGGCAGCAGCGGCGACGACGCCGTCACCGCCGACGATATGACCGGTGGCACGATCGATCTCGGAGCCGGCACAGACACCCTTACTCTCGGCAACAACGCGCACAACGTGACCGTTGTCGGCGTGGAGAATGTCGTTTCCGGCTCGGGCGATGACGCCGTGACCCTCACCGACGCGGCCACCGGCACCATCAATCTCGGCTCTGGGACGGACACCCTGACGCTGGCGAATGCCACCAACGACCTCACAGTGATCGGGGTGGAGACGGTCACAGGCGGCAGCGGAGCAGACGCGGTGAGCCTCGGCTCTGCCGGGTCGATCACGGTCAGTGGCGTCGAAACGCTGGCCGGCGGCAGCGGCAACGACATCGTCACACTGGCCGGCAACGTCTCCGGAGCAACCATTGCTCTCGGCGGTGGCACCGACGTCCTCAACCTCGCGGCTGGCGCCAATACGCTTTCTGCCTCAGGCGTCGAGACGATTGTTGGCAGCGCCTCGGCCGACAGCCTGACGCTTAGCAACGCCCAGAACAGCACGACCATCAATCTCGGGGCGGACGCGGACGCACTCACTCTCGCCGACGGCGGCAACAACGTGACCCTGGCCGGCGTCGAGACGGTCACCGGTGGCTCCGGTGCCGATGCGATCACTCTCGCGACATCCGGCTCGATCGCCGCCAGCGGCATTGAGACACTGACGGGCAGCAGCGGCAGCGACGCAGTGACATTGGCCAGTAACGCGAGCGGCACCACCATCGCTCTGGGTGGAGGCACCGACGCTCTCAACCTCGCGGCCGGCGCGAATACACTCTCTGCCTCGGGCGTCGAAACCATTGCCGGCACCAGTTCGGCCGATAGCCTGACGCTGGCGAATGCCCAGGCAGACACGACGATTGATCTCGGGAGCGGCAATGACACGCTGACTCTCGCCGGCGGCGCCAACAACGTGACCCTGACTGGCGTCGAGACGGTCACCGGTGGCTCCGATGCCGATGCGATCACTCTCGCGACATCCGGCTCGATCACCGCCAGCGGCATCGAAACCCTGACGGGCAGCAGCGGCAGCGACACTGTGACGCTGGCCAGCAACGCGAGCGGTACCACCATCGCTTTGGGTGGGGGCACCGACACTCTCAACCTTGCAGCCGGCTCGAACACACTCGCTGTATCCGGCGCCGAGACGATCGGCGGCACCGCTTCGGCCGATTACCTGATCCTCAGCACCGCCCAGGGTGGCACGACGATCGATCTCGCCGGGGACAGCGACACGTTGACCCTCGCCGACGGTTCCAACAACGTCATCCTAGCCGGCGTCGAGACGGTCACCGGCGGTTCAGACGCCGATGCGGTCACCCTGACCTCGGCCGGCGCTATCACGGCCAGTGGCATCGAGACACTGATCGGTAGCACGGGCGCGGACGCGGTCACCCTCGCCGGCACTGTCTCCGCCGCCACAATGGCCCTGGGGGCCGGCACCGACACACTCAGTCTCGCCGCCGGTGCCAATACTCTCGCCGTATCGGGCGTCGAAACGATCGCCGGCACCGGCTCGGCCGATGCCCTGACCCTGAGCAACGCCCAGAGCGGCACGACGATCGATCTCGGTGCGGGCAGCGATGCGCTCACCCTGGCGGATGGCGGCAACACCGTTACCCTGTCCGGTACCGAGAGCGTCACCAGCGGCGCGGATGCGGACACCGTGACCATGGGCGCTGCCGGCTCACTGACGGCACGCGGCATCGAGACAGTGATCGGCAGCAGCGGCGATGACTTCGTCACCATCCACGACGTCACCGGCGGCACGGTGGATCTCGGCGCGGGTACCGATACCCTCACGCTCGGCGATGCGGCTCACAACCTGACGATCATCGGCGTCGAGAACGTCATTACCGGTGCCGGCGACGACACCGTGACCCTGAGCAGCGCCGCCTCGGGCACCATCGATCTTGGTGGCGGCAACGACTCGCTGGCCCTGGCCGACATCGCCAACAACCTCACGATCGTCGGCATCGAGACGGTCACCGGTGGCTCCGACGCCGACACGGTGACCCTCGGCTCCGCCGGCTCGCTGACGGCGAGCGGCGTTGAGACCCTGATAGGCAGCGGCGGCAACGATGCCGTCACCCTCGCCGGAAACGCGACCAGCGCCACGGTTGCGCTCGGCGCCGGCGCCGACACTCTCAACCTCGCGGCCGGCAGCAACACGCTGGCTGTGTCGGGTGTCGAGATGATCAGCGGCAGTTCCTCGGCAGATGCGCTCACGTTCGCCAACGCTCAGGCCGGCGCGACCATCGATCTCGGCGCAGGCGCCGATACGCTGACTCTCGCCAGCGGCGCAAACACGGTGACCCTGGCCGGGGTTGAGACAGTCGTCGGCGGCGACGACGCCGATACGGTCACCCTCGCGGCAGCGGGCTCGATCACCGCCAGCGGGATCGAAGCGCTGACCGGCAGCAGCGGCGACGACGCAGTCACCCTCGCCGGCAATGTGAGCGGCGCCACGGTCGCTCTCGGCGGCGGCACCGACGCCCTCAATCTCGCGGCCGGCACGAATACCCTGGCCGTCTCCGGCGCCGAAACGATCAGCGGCACCAGCTCGGCAGACACTCTGACCCTCGGCACGGCTCAGAGCGGCGCGACGATCAACCTCGGCGCGGACAGCGATACGCTGACCCTGGCGGATGGCGGCAACACCGTGACGCTGGCCGGTGTCGAGACCGTGACCGGCGGTGCCGATGCCGATGCCGTCACCCTAGCCGCCGCCGGCTCCATTACTGCCAGCGGCATCGAGACGCTGACCGGCAGCAGCGGCAACGACGCAGTCACCCTCGCCAGCAACGCGAGCGGCGCCACCATCGCTCTCGGCGACGGCACCGACACCCTCAGCCTGGCTGCTGGCAGCAACACCCTGGCCGCGTCTGGCGTCGAGACAATCAGCGGTGCCGAGTCGGCCGACAGTCTGACCCTCAATACCACCCAGGACGGCACGACGATCGATCTCGGCGGCGACAGCGACGCGCTGACGCTGGCCGGCGGCGGGAACCGTGTGACGCTGACCGGCGTCGAGACCGTGACCAGCGGCGCGGGCGCCGATGCTATCACCCTCACCGGTGCCGTGACGGGAGCCACCGTTGCCCTTGGCGGCGGCGCCGATACCCTGAATCTCGCGGCCGGCACCAATACGCTGTCTGTATCCGGCATCGAGACGATCGGCGGCACCGACTCAGCCGACACCCTTACGCTGAGCAACGCGCAGACCGGGACGACGATCAACCTTTCCAGCGGTAGCGATGCGCTGACCCTGGCCGACGGCGGCAATAACCTGACGCTGGCCGGTGTCGAGACCCTCACGGGCGGCTCGGACGCCGATGCGGTCACGCTCGCAACCTCTGGCTCAATCACCGCCAGCAGCATCGAGACGCTGACGGGTAGCGTCGGCAACGACACGGTCACCCTCGCCGGAACCATGTCGGGCGCCACCATGGCCCTCGGCGATGGCACAGACACCCTCAATCTCGCGGCCGGCGCGAACACGCTCTCTGTCTCGGGTGCCGAGACGATCTCCGGCGACAGCTCGGCCGACAGCCTGACGCTGACCAACGCTCAGGCCGGTACAACCATCGATCTCGGTGCGAACAGTGATGCGCTGACCCTGGCCGACGGCACGAACAACGTCACGCTGGCCGGCGTCGAGACCGTCACGGGCGGCTCCGATGCCGATGCGGTCACTCTCGCGGCCGCCGGCTCGATCACCGCCAGCGGCGTCGAGACGATCTTCGGCAGCAGCGGCGACGACACCGTCACCGTGTCCGATGTCGACGGCGGCACGGTGGACCTGGGCTCCGGCACGGACACGCTGATCCTGGGTGCCGCTGCTCAGAACCTGACGATCACCGGCGTCGAGAACCTCGTATCCGGATCGGGCGACGACACCGTGACGCTGGGCACGGCGGCCTCCGGGACCATCGACCTCGGCGCCGGTAACGATGCGCTGACCCTGGCTAACGTCCCCAACAGCGTGACCATCATCGGCGTCGAAACTGTCACCGGCGGCTCCGACACCGATGCGGTTACTCTGGGCGCGGCGGGCTCGCTAGCGGCCGAGGGTATCGAGACCCTGACCGGCAGCGCCGGCAACGACGCGGTGACCCTAGCCGGGATCGCCTCGGGTGCGACCATCGCGCTCGGAAACGGCACGGATACCCTCACCCTTGCCGCTGGTGCCAACACGCTCTCTATTTCCGGCGTCGAGACGGTCAGCGGCAGCACCTCGGCCGATGCGCTCACCCTCACCAGTGCTCAAGCCGGCACGACGATCGATCTCGGCGCGGACAGCGACACGCTGACTCTCGCCGATGGCACCAACAACGTGACCCTGGCTGGCATTGAGACGGTCGTCGGCGGCGATGACGCCGATGCCGTTACCCTCGCCACGTCCGGATCGGTCGCCGTCAGTGGCATCGAGACCCTGACCGGCAGCAACGGCAATGACGCGGTAACTATCACCAGCGGCGTTTCCGGCGCGACCATTGCACTCGGCGACGGCGTAGACACGCTCACCCTCACTGCTGGCACTAACACGTTCGCAGCTTCAGGTATCGAAACGATCGTCGGCTCGGGCTCGGCTGACAACCTGAGCCTCACCAACGCTCAGAGTGGCACGACCATCGATTTGGCTGGCGGCAGCGACACACTGACCCTGGCCGATGCCGCGAACACCATCACCATTACGGGTGTCGACGCCCTCATCGGCGGCTCCAACACCGACATTGTCACCCTGGGCGCCGCCGGTGCGCTAGCCGCCAGCGGCATCGAGACCCTGATCGGCAGTGGTGGCATTGACGCCGTCACTCTGGCTGGCACCGGCAACACGATCACCGTCTCGGGCGTCGAGACCGTCACCGGCAGCAGCGGCAGCGACACCGTCACGTTCGGCGGCGTCGCGAGCGGCACGATCGATCTGGCGGGCGGCAGCGATGCGCTCATCCTGAGCTCCGCCAGCAACCTCAGGGTCACCGGCGTTGAGAGCATCACCGGCAGCACCGGCAGCACGGATGCCATCACCATGGGCGCCGCCGGCTCGCTCAGCGCGCACGGCATCGAGACCCTGACCGGCAGCAGCGGCGACGACGACGTGCGGGTCATCGGCAACGTCACCGGCATGACGGTTGCCCTGGGCGACGGCACCGATACACTCGGCCTCGCCTCCGGCGCCAATACCCTTACCGTCTCTGGCGTCGAACGGATCACGGCCGGCGACAACGCCGACAGCCTGACTCTGGGCAACGCCCAGACCGGCACGACGATCGATCTGGCCGGCGGCAGCGACAGCCTCACCCTGGCCGACGGCGGCAACACCGTATCGGTCTCCCGCGTCGAGACGATTGTCGGCGGCAGCGATAGCGACACGGTGACGATGCTCACTGGCGGCACGCTGCACGCGACCGGCATCGAAAGCCTGGTCGGCAGCGGCAGCAGCGACGCCGTGACGCTCGGCAGCGCCGCCTCCGGCACGATCGACCTCGTGGACGGCGCGGACTCGCTGACCCTCGGCGACTCCGCCAACACCGTCACTATCGCCAATATCGAGACTCTCGCCGGCGGATCTAATGTCGATGTCGTCACTCTGGGAACGGCAGGAAGCCTCTCGGCCAGTGGCATCGAGACCCTGTTCGGCAGCGACGGCGATGACGCCGTCACCTTCACGGGCGCCGTCAACGGCACTGTCAGCCTCGGCCACGGCAGCGACACCCTGACCCTCGCCGACGCAGCCAATGTCGTTACCCTGTCCGGTGTCGAGAGCCTGATCGCCGGCAGCGGCGCCGACAGTGTGACGCTGGCGGACGCGGCGAGCGGCACGATCGACCTCGCTGGCGGCGCGGACTCGCTGACCCTCGGCAATTTCACCAACACCGTCACTATCGCCAATATCGAGACCCTGACGGGCGGTTCGAACGCCGATGTCGTCGCTCTGGCAACAGCCGGCAACCTTTCGGCCAGCGGCATCGAGACCCTGTTCGGCAGCAGCGGCAGTGACGCCGTCACCTTCACGGGCGCCGTCAACGGCGCTGTCAGCCTCGGTGACGGCAGCGACACCCTGACCCTCGCCGATGCGACGAACGTCGTGACCCTGTCCGGGGTCGAGACCCTGATTGCCGGCAGCGGTGCTGACAGCGTGACGCTGGCGGACGCGGCGAGCGGCACGATCGATCTCGGCGGCGGTACGGACTCGCTGACCCTGGGCAACTTCACCAATACCGCCACCCTGCTGGGGGTCGAGAACCTGACCGGCGACGCGGGCAACGACGCAATCACCCTGGCCAGCGCCGCAACGGGCACGATCAACCTCGGTACGGGCACGGACGCCCTGACGCTGGGCAATTTTGTCAACACGGTGACCGTCGCCGGCGTCGAAACCGTGATCGGCGGCTCAGACACCGACATCGTCACCATGGCTGCCGGCGGCTCGCTCACCGTCAGCGATGTCGAGACGATCACCGGCAGCAGCGACGGCGACGTGGTGACGCTGGGCAGCGCGGCCGCCGGGACGATCAACCTGGGTGGTGGCGCGGATACGCTGAATCTTGGCGACTTCGCCAACACCGTGACTCTGCAGGGGGTCGAGAACCTCAACGCCGGCAGCGGTGACGACACGATCACCCTGGCCAGCGCCGCCAGCGGTACGATCAGCCTTGGCGATGGGACGGATGCGCTTGCGCTGGGTGACTTCGGAAACACTGTCACGGTGTCCGGCATCGAGACTGTCACCGGTGGCGCCGTCGTCGACGTGGTGACCATGGCCGCCGCGGGCGCCCTCGCCGTAGGTGGCATCGAAATTCTGGTCGGCAGCAGCGGCAACGATGCGGTGACCCTGATCGAGTCCATGACCGGCACGATCGACCTCGGCGACGGAACGGACACAGTGATCCTGGGCAACTCCGCCTCGGATGTGACCCTCGTCAATGTCGAGAACGTGATTGCCGGTGCAGGCAACGACGCCATCACCCTCACCAGTGCTGCCACGGGCACGATCAATCTCGGAGACGGCATCGACGAGCTGACACTCGGCAACTTCACCAACGCCGTGACCATCCTGGGCGTGGAGACCGTCACCGGCGGCTCCGGCTCCGACACGGTAACGATGGGTGCCGGCGGTTCGCTGACGGCCAGCGGAGTCGAGCGGCTGATCGGCACCGACGGCAATGACAGCGTCACCCTGGCGAGCCCGATGAGCGGCACCGTCAGCCTTGGCGGCGGTACCGACGTCCTGGCTCTCGCGACGGGCAGCAGCACGCTCAACGTCTCGGGCGTCGAGACCGTCGCCGGTAGCGCCGGCGCGGAAAGCCTTACCCTCACCAACGCTGCCAGCGGTCTCACCGTAAGCCTCGGCGACGGCGCGGATACACTGACGCTGGGGAGCTTCAGTAACACTGTAACCGTCTCCGGCGTGGAGAACCTCACGGGCGGCTCCAACGCCGATGCCGTGACCCTGGCAGTCGCTTCCGCCATCACCGTGACCGATGTCGAGACCCTGACCGGCAGCAGCGGAGACGACACGGTTACCCTGACGGAGGCCTCGGACGGTCGAAACCTTAACCTCGGCGGCGGTACCGACACCCTGATCCTCGGCCAGACGCAGAACACGCTCGCCGCCTCGGGCGTCGAGAGCGTGGTCGGCACGAGCGACAACGATCAGCTGATCCTGGCCGGCAGTGTCTCCGGCATCACCGTCAACCTCGGCGACGGCAACGACGACAGCCTCGATCTGGCGGCAGGGGCGAATACGCTGGCGGTCTCCGGTGTCGAGACGCTGCGCGGCAGCAACACCGATGACAATCTGACCCTCAGCGGCGGCTTCGACGGCGCCCGCCTCGACCTCGGTGGTGGCAACAACGCTCTGACCCTCCAGGGCGGGCTCAACGGCGCCACCGTCAGCATGGACGGCGGGACCGACAGCCTCTCGGTCGCCGGCGCCATTACCGGCGCCCGGATCGAGCTTGGTGGCGGCAATTCCTCCGTGACACTGTCCAGCGGACTCACGGGGTCGACCCTGGCCATGCAGGGTGGCGAAGAGAACGTCACGATCACCGGCGCCGTGAGCGACAGCCGGATCGATCTGGGCAGCGGCAATTCCACACTGTCGCTGACCGGCTCCGTGGCGGGCTCTACCCTGGTCATGGGCGGTGGCGAGGAGAACGTCACGATCACCGGTGCGGTGAGCGGCAGCACGATCGATCTCGGCGGTGGCAATTCGCGCCTCACCCTGACCGGCGCGCTGGCCGGCGGCACGCTCAAGACCCAGGATGGCGAGGACAGCATCACCGTCAGCGGTTCGGTCGACAGCGCCTCCATCGACCTGGGTGGCGGCAACGACCGCCTGACCATCTCCGGCGCCATCGCCGGCACGACCATCGACATGGGTGCCGGCGCGGACACGCTCACGGTCGGCGGCGGCGGCACGCTGGCGCTCACGGGCGTCGACACCCTGGTCGGCAGCGACAGCAACGATACCCTGACCCTCAGCACCGCCGTCAGCGGTCTTTCCGTCAGCCTTGGCAGCGGCACGGCCGATGTCCTCAACGTGACCGGCAGCAGCACCGTGACCCTCTCCGGTGTTGAGAGCCTCGGCGGCTCGGCGGGCGATGACACCGTCACTCTCGGCAATACGATCAGCAGCCTCGCGGTCGATCTTGGCACTGGCACGAACCGACTGACCCTGGCCACGGGCACGAGCACGTTGTCGGTCGCCAATGTTGCCACGATCAGCGGCACCGGCAGCGCCGACACGCTGAACCTCACATCGGGTGTCTCCGGCATCACTGTCAATCTCGGCGACGGCAACGACTCGCTGGCCCTAGCCAACGCGGCCAACACGCTGACCCTGGCCGGCGTCGAGACCCTGACGGGCGGGGACAACGCCGACGTCATCACGCTCGCCGCCCACGGCACGCTGACCGCTAATTTGGGTGGAGGTGTCGATACTCTGACCCTCGCTTCTGGCAGCGGCAGCAGCACCCTGTCCCTGAGCGGCGTCGAAACCCTGCTCGGCACCGCCGGCAGCGATACTCTGACCCTCAGCTCCTCCGGTGGCGGCATCATCGTCGACCTCGGCGACGGCACCGCCGACACCCTGGATCTGGCAGCCGGCACGAACGTGCTGGCGGTTGCCGGCGTCGAGACGCTGCGCGGCTCGGGCAGCGATGACAACGTGACCCTGAGCAGCGGCTTCGATGGTGCGCGCCTCGATCTCGGCGGCGGCAACAACGCCCTGACGATCCAGGGTGGACTTAGCGGCGCCACCGTCAACATGGACGGCGGAACCGACAGCCTCTCCATCGCCGGCGCCGTTACCGGAGCGCGCATCGAGCTGGGTGCCGGAAACTCCACCGTCACGCTCTCCGGCGGACTCAGCGGATCGACCCTGGCGATGCAGGGTGGAGAAGAGAACGTCACCATCAGCGGCGGCGTGAGCAACAGCCGGATCGATCTGGGCAGTGGCAACTCCACCCTCTCGCTGACCGGCTCCGTGGCGGGCTCTACCCTGGTCATGGGCGGTGGCGAGGAGAACGTCACGATCACCGGCGCGGTGAGCGGCAGCACGTTCGACCTGGGTGGCGGCAACGACCGGCTGACTATCTCCGGCGCGGTCAGTGGCACGACCATCGACATGGGTGCCGGCGCGGACACGCTCACGGTCGGCGGCGGCGGCACGCTGGCGCTCACGGGCGTCGACACCCTGGTTGGCAGCAGTGCCAGCGATACCCTCACGCTCAGCAATGCCGTCAACGGCCTGACCGTCAGCCTCGGTGACAGCGCGGCCGACGTGCTGAACGTAACCGGCACCAGCACGGTGACCCTTTCCGGCGTTGAGACCCTTGGCGGCTCGACCGGAGATGACCACGTGACCTTTGGCGGCACGGTCAGCGGCCTGGCCGTCGACCTCGGCGGCGGCACCAACCGCCTGACCCTGGCTGCGGGCAGCAGCAGTCTGTCGGTCGCGAATGTCGGCACGATCAGCGGCACCAGCGGCGGCGATTCGCTGACCCTGACGTCAGGCGTCTCCGGCATCACCATAGATCTCGGCGACGGTAGCGACTCGCTGGCCCTGGCCAACGTGGCCAACACCCTGACCCTCGTCGGCGTCGACACCGTCACCGGTGGCGACAACACCGACCACATCACGCTCGCCGGCTCCGGCACGTTCACGGCCAATCTCGGTGGGGGCATCGATGTCCTCACCGTTGCTTCGGGCAGCGGCAGCAGCACCCTCTCCCTGAGCGGGGTCGAAACCCTGCTCGGCAGCACCGACAGCGATACCGTAACGTTGAGCAATGCGGCCAGCGGGATCAATGTCGATCTCGGTGATGGCGCGTCCGATCGCCTTACCCTCGGCAGCAACTCCGGCAACACGCTCACGGTCAGCGGTGTCGAGACCGTCCTGGGCGGTTCGGGTGCGGATACGGTCACCATGGGTGCCGCCGGCTCGCTGTTCGTTTCGAGCGTCGAGAGCGTGAGCGGCAGCGGCGGGGCCGACGAGATCCGCATCAGCGGTACGGAATCGGTTTCTATCACCGGCATCGAGACCGTATCGGGTTCGAGCGGCACCGATATCCTGACGCTGAACAGCGCGGTTACCGGCGCGGCCATCGATCTCGGCGGGAACTGGGACTGGCTGCATCTGGCAGCCGATGCCAATACTCTGGCAGTCGATGACATCGAACTGATCACCAGCACCTCGAGCAACAATGCCCTGACCCTGACCAGCACGATCAGCGGCATCACCGTGAATCTCGGCGACGGCAGCGACACCCTCAATCTCGCCGAAGGCGACAACACCCTCGTTGCCAGCAACATTGAAATAATTAACGGCTCGGAAAGCACCGACAGGCTGACCCTGAGCGGGCTCGTCAGCGGCATCAGCGTCAACCTTGCAGGCGGCAGCGACACGCTGACGCTGGCGAGCGGGGCCAACAGCCTTGCGCTCTCGGGCGTGGAGCTCGTCACCGTCGCCGACACCGGCAACGTGGGCGACGCCCTCACCCTGACAGGCGGCTACACCGGCACGGTCAGCCTCGGCGGCGGCACCGACACTCTGGCCCTCTCGGCCGCAGCCACCTATGCCATTGCCGCCAGCGGCATCGAGAGCATCACCGGCGGCACCGGCGTCCAGAACCTCACCCTGACCAGCGGCTATACCGGAACCATCAATCTGGACGACGGCGCCGACACCCTGACCGTCTCAGGCGCCAACACCCTGACCCTGAGCAATGTCGAGGCGGTTCTCGGCAGCGTGGGCAACGAGACCGTCACCTTCACCGGTCTGCAGAGCGGGATCAGCGTCAATCTCGGTGACGGCACCGACACCTTGGCTCTCGCGGCCGGCGCCAATACGCTCGCACTCTCAGGCATCGACCTCGTTACGACCAGCGGCGCCAACAACGACACCCTGACCCTGACGGCCGGGTTCAACGGCGGGACCATCGACCTTGGCGCCGGCAGCGCCGACACCCTGGCCCTGGCAAGCGGCTCCAGCAACACGCTGGCCGTCAGCGGCGTCGAGAGCATCACCAGCGGCTCAGGCAACGAAAACCTGACCCTGACCAGCGGTCATACGGGCACCCTCAATCTCGGCACGGGCACTGACGTCCTTACGATTACCGGAACAAACAGCCTGCATCTCACCGGCGTGGACACGGTCGCCGGCGCCTCCGCCAACGACACCCTGACCCTCATCGCCAGCACCAACACCCTGACCGTCAGCGGCGTCGAAAACGTCATCGGCGGTTCGGGCGCCGATGCCCTGACCCTGAGCGCCGCCGGTACGGTGGCCATTGCCGGCATCGAATCCGTCACCGGCAGCAGCGGCATCGACGTTGTAACAATCGCCGGCGGATACACGCTGTCGTCGATTTCTGCCGTCGAGACCGTCGCCGGAAGCTCGGGTGACGACACGCTGACGTTCAGCGGCGCCCAGAGCGGCATCCACGTCAATCTCGGTGGCGGCACCGCCGATACGCTGACCGTGACCAACGGCGCCAACTCCCTGTCGTTCGCGGGCGCAGAGCTGGTCCAGGTCAGCAACACCGGTAACACGAACGATACGCTGACCCTGACCGGCGCCTCCAGCGGCGGCACCATCAATCTGGGCAGTGGCACGTCGGATACGCTGGCTCTCTCGGCCGCCGCCGACTACAGCTTCGCCGTCAGCGGCGTTGAGAGAATTACCGGAGCGTCCGGCAGCCAGAACCTGACCCTGACCGCCGGCTACAGCGGCAGCATCGATCTCGGCGCCGATGCGGACACGCTGACGGTCTCGGGCACCAACAGCCTCAACCTGAGTAACGTGGAGACGGTCCTCGGCAGCTCCGGAAACGACACGGTGACGTTCGCCACCAGTGTCAGCGGGATGAGCATCCATCTCGGCGGCGGCGCCGATGTCATGACGCTCAGCACTACTGTCAGCGGGGCAACCGTCGATCTTGGCGCCGGCGTCGATCGCCTCACGCTGCGCCAGGGTGCCAACACTCTGTCCATCGCCGGGGTCGACACGCTGACCGCCTCAAGCAGCGCCGACACGCTGACGTTGACCGGCAGCACCGCCGACGCGATCATCGATCTGGGCAACAACAACGATCAGCTGTTCTTCACCGGGACGGCGAGCAACGTGTCGGTCATCGGCGGATCCGGCACCGATGTCGTGACCATCGCCCAGAGCGCCACGCTCGGTCTCAATGGCGTCGAAACGGTGCTCGGCAGCACCGGCAACGACGCCCTGACGCTAACCACTCAGGCAAGCAGCCTCGTGGTCAACCTCGGCACCGGCACCGCCGACACCCTCACTCTGGGCAATTTCTCCAACACGGCTACCGTCTCGGGTGTCGAGACCGTCGTTGGCGGAACCGGTACCGACAAGATCACCCTTGGCGCCGCCAGCACGATCTCGGTATCGGGGGTGGAGACGGTAACCGGCAGCAGCGGCGACGACCGTGTCGCCATCAGCGCCCAGGCGACGATCAATCTGGGCAGCGGCACCGATATCCTCGACCTCAGCGGCCTCGGCAGCATCGACCTGGAGACCACGGATGCCACCGGCGTCTATACGGGCATCGAGAAGCTGGACCTGCGCGGCGGGTCGACCAACACCGTGACTCTGGATGCGGGCGACGTTCTCGACCTCTCGACCACCGATACGCTGCTGGTCCGTGGCGACGCCGGCGACGTCCTGTCGATCGGCCTTGCCGGCTGGCAGAACAAGGGCACGCAGACCAACCCGCAGGGCGAGACTGGCACGTTCACCATGTATCAGCAGACGGTCAGCGGCAGCACCGCCACGCTGCTCGTTGAGCAGCACATGACCGTCAACTAGCCGGCAGCAGCGTCGATCATGATCAGGACGGAAAACTCGTCGGCGCTAACGCGCGCCACCGGCATGACGCGCGCCCCCCCCGCCACCACGCGCCCCGGTATCACATAGAGCAGGTGCGCCTTGGCGGCTTGCAGCGCTCCCGACGCGAAGGCGGACATCACTCCTTCATAGGATGAGGACGCCAGGCGCAGCTTGAAGAAGTGGTCGAGCGTCTTGCCCGGCAGATTGACATAAGCCGAACCGTACCAGCGGCCGAACGCCTGGTTGACGCGCACGATCCGGCGCTCGCGGGTCATCACGAGACAGGCGGCCGGGCAGAGTTCCACCAGCGTCTCGATATTCGTGGCCCCGGCCGCGAGGCTCGCCTGGGATGCGGCGTCGATCGCGGCCTTGAGCCGTCGCTCGCCTTCGGCCAAGCAGAAGACGCGCAACCGCGAGGCAAGATTTCCATCGCTGGACCGCTCGCTGGCCAGCTGAGCGACGAGGCGTCCCAGCTTGAGCCCCCGCTCACGCGCCGCGGCGTCGAGCGCGTCCCAGAACGGCTCCTCCAGCTTCAGCGAATAACGCCGGCCATCGGCCTGAAGAATGCGCTGCCGGGGGATTGCCGGTGCTTCCATCGTAGGTCACATCCCGTTGTAGGGATAACCTTGGAGCAATTAACTTGTTGAAACAAGCGGTTATGAGTTAACGCCGGCGAACCGAGCGAGGCTTGGCTGGCGGAAGGCCACGACCCAGACCAATGGCTTCATCCCCGAAGCGATCACGCACCGTGTCGATGGCCTTCTCAATGGCCACGCGCTTGGCGCGCGGCTCGCCGAACAGGTCGCCAGCTGACACTGTCGGCGCCACGCCGAGATCTGTCACGCCGGCGCCGATCAGCCGGTAGCGGATGGACCGCGCCGCCGTCTCGCGGGCGAGCAGCGGTTCAAGGACGCTGAAAATCTCGTCGGCCAGCTGTGTGGGGGCCGGGACCTGCCGCCGCCGGGTCAGGATCTTGAACGAAGCCGTGCGCAGCTTAAGCACCACGGTGCGGCCCGCAAGATTGGCGCGTTTGAGCCGCCGCGAGACGGCCTCGCAGAGCGGCCAGAGCTCGGCACGCAGCGCAGCTCCATCGGCCAGGTCGTGCTCGAAAGTCGTCTCGGCAGAAATCTGCTTTGCCTCGCGCTCAGGCTCGACGGTGCGCTCATCGAGGCCCCGCGCCAGGGCCGCCAGGCGCCCGCCATGGGCGCCGTAACGTCGCGCTAGGTCCGCCGCAGATGCGCGCTGCAGGTCCCCGATAGAGACATAGCCGTCAGCCTCAAGGCTCTGCGCCAGCACACGACCGACCCCGGGAATGACGCGCACGGGACGCGCTGCCAGGTAGGCTTCGGCTTCGCCGCGCCCGGTCACGGCAAAACCGCGTGGCTTGTCCATCTCCGATGAAAGCTTGGCGAGGAACTTGTTGTAGCTGAGGCCGATAGACACGGTGATGCCGAGCTCCTGCTCGATGCGGCGCGCAATCCGCGCCAGCGTCGCCGCGGGGCTGCAGCGGTGCAGCGCCTCGGTTCCCGCGAGGTCGAGATAGGCCTCGTCGAGCGACACCGGCTCAACCAGCGGCGTCGCCTCAAGGAAGATCGCCTGGACCTCGTCGCTGACGGCGGCGTACTTGGCCATGTTGGGGTGGATTACCGTAGCCTGCGGACAGAGCTGCAGCGCTTTGAACATCGGCATGGCCGAACGCACCCCGAAGCGCCGGGCGATGTAGCAGGCCGTCGAAACCACGCCTCGGCGACCGCCGCCGACGATCAGCGGCTTGTCGGCCAGCGCCGGGTTGTCGCGCTTCTCGATCGCCGCATAGAACGCATCACAGTCGATATGGGCCAGCGACAGGCTCGACAGCTCCGGATGCCGCACGACACGCGGCGAACCGCAGCGCGGACACGGAGCCGCTATGCTTTCTGAGATTTCGGTGAGGCACTCCCGGCATACCCCGGGTGCGCTGTCGTCCATCGCTTCGACTCCCACTCAAGCCGCAGCGAGTCTATCAGCAGACCATGGGAGGAAGAATGGCTGCGCCCTGTGCGAAACTTACCCTTGTTCGGCACCGGCTGCCGGCAGCAGGGGGCGCATCGCGTCCAGCGCGGCCTGCCACGAGGGCTGAGAGATGCCGAATGTCCGACTGATACGACTGCAATCCAGCATTGAGAACGCCGGTCGGCGAGCCAAAGCGGCGATCATTTCGGACTTCACGGGCTCCAACTTCTGTGCGGCATCGGAGCCCAAGATGGTGGCGGCGAACGAGTAACGTGTCGCTCCCGGCGCGCCACAAAGATGATAGATGCCCCAGTCGTGGAAACTATCGGCCCGTATCACGTCGCATATGCGGAGAATTGCGGCGGCGACATCTGACGCTGCCGTAGGTCCGCCGAATTGATCATCAACGACGCGCACGACAGTTTGGCGCCTTGCCGCCCCAAGAATTGACGCAACGAAATTGCTGCCGAACGGCGAAAAGATCCAAGCCGTCCGTAGAATTATGTGCCGGCTCAACTTTTCTGCGACCGCGGCTTCACCCGCAGCCTTGCTGGCGCCGTACACGCCTAACGGAGAGACTGGATCCTCTTCCCGATAGGGCAATCCCTTCCTGCCATCGAAAACGTAGTCCGACGAAACGTGAACCATCGGGATCCCGGCGGCGGCGCAAGCTCCCGCAACGGTAAGCGCGCCATCCCGATTGACCGCGAAGGCCTTCCCAGGCTCGCTCTCGGCCTGATCGACCGCCGTGTAGGCGGCGCAATTCACGACCACGGAGACACCGGCAAGAGCCCGCTCGACGGCTTGCTTGTCCGTTACATCAAGTTCCTGCCGCGCAAGACTTCGCTGCACAAGCCCGCGCTCATCGGCCATGCGGGCGATCTCGCGCCCCACCTGCCCTCGTCCTCCCGTTACCAGGATGCTCATGAGGGGCGCTCCCCGAGTCCGCGCCGCCCCCGTCCGGCTCGACCGACAGCCCTCTCGCACCAAGGCGTATTCGACACGTACCATTGCACAACGGCGCGCACCCCCTGCGCCAGGTCGATACCTGGCTTCCAGCCCAACTCACGCTCCATTTTACCGGGGTCGATCGCATAACGCTGATCATGGCCAGGACGATCTTCGACATAGGAGACCAACTTCCGATACGGTTCATCGGCCGGGCTGATCTCGTCGAGAACGGCACAAATCGCCTCGACCATGTCGATATTGCGGCGCTCGCAGCGGGCACCGATCAGATACGTCTCGCCGGGCTCGCCCTCATCGGCAACACGTCGCAGCGCCGCGACATGGTCATCGACGTGCAGCCAGTCGCGGATATTCTGGCCGCGCCCGTAGACGGGAATTGGCCGCCTCTCCATCGCGGACAGGATCACTGTCGGAATGAACTTTTCCGGAAATTGATACGGGCCATAGTTATTCGAGCAATTCGTCAGGATGACGGGGAAGCCGTAGGTGCGATACCAAGCGCGACAAAGGTGATCGGCCGCAGCCTTGCTGGCAGCGTAGGGAGAATTCGGACGATAAGGCGAGGCCTCGGTCGCCGCACGATCGCCACCCAAATCTCCAAACACTTCATCAGTGGAGACCGCAACGAAGCGGAAGCGCGACCGCGCATCGGCATTCAATCCGCGCCAGACGTCGAGCGCCGCGTCGAGCAGCGACGCCGTACCGGCGACATTGGTCTGAATGAACGCGGCCGGCGCATCGATCGAACGATCGACATGCGTCTCCGCGGCAAGGTGATACAGGACGGATGGCTGCTCACGGGCAATGATTTCATGCATCGCGCCGGCATCAGCAACATCCGCTTGAACGAAGGTGAGCAGCGGACTCCGCTCCTGCTCCCCCAGATTCTCCAGTGCGCCCGCGTAGGTGAGCTTATCGACCATGACTATGCGTTGCCCGGCCTGAACCAGAGCCCGCACAAGGGCAGAGCCGATAAAGCCGGCCCCTCCCGTTACCAACACCGTCACGTGCCGCTACCGTAGCTGAAGGGGGTGCGAAAGTCGGCAAAGGAAGGCCATGACCGATCGCGATCATTGATGCTGCCGGGATCGCCAGGCCACTCAATCTGCAGGGCCGGATCATTCCAGCAGAGGCCGCCCTCCGCTTCAGGGGCATACGCCACCGTCAGGCGGTAGAGGACCTCCGTCTCCGGCTCCAAGGTAAGAAACCCATGAGCAAACCCCGGCGGAACCCAGAGTTGCACGGATTTCCTGCTGTCGAGTTGAACCGCAAAGTGACGTCCAAAAGTCGGGGAGCCGCGTCGAATGTCGAGGACAACGTCGTGGATGGCACCCCGGGTAACGAGGATTAACTTGCCCTGAGCATAGGGCGGCGCCTGAAAATGAAGCCCTCGCAGCGTCCCCGCTGCGTAGGAATGGACGTAATTCTCCTGCGCCCAATCGACGAAAATCCCATGGCCCTCCAGCCCCGCGCGGGACCAGGTCTGTGCCAGCCATCCCCGCTGATCCCCTATCCGGCTGACATCAACTAAGAGTATGTCCGGGATAGGCGTTTTCACAATTTTCATGGGCCGAGGAATCCGCTAAAAACACTGCACCTGCTGAAAGATACGAGTACCTAGATACAGGGAACGGCGGGGCCTCTACAATGCCGGTGGACGCTGCACGACAGGCCGTGGTGGGGACAGGGTGACAGATTCTTTGCGCTCCGACGCCACGACAAGCTCCTGGGCAGAGCCGGGCTCCGTATCGGCCGTCATCGTAAACTTCAATGCCGGCGCGTACCTTGCCAATGCTGTGCAGAGCGTCCTGTCGCAGGGGGATGTCATTGGCGAAGTGATTGTCGTCGATAACGCGTCCGACGATACGAGCCTTGCCAAGCTCCGCGAACATCAGACAGACCAGCGCCTCCGCATAACCGAGCTTGCCGTCAATCAGGGCTTTGCGCACGGATGCAATGTCGGCATCAAGGCCGCGAAAGGAAAGCTCATCCTTCTCCTGAACCCGGACTGCTACATGTTTCCGGGAAGCGTCAACGCGCTGATCGCCGGCCTGAACACCGACCCGGGCGTTGCCGCTGCCGGCCCTCTGCTCATGAATGCCGACGGCACGGAGCAACGCGGAGGGCGCCGCGACATACCGAATCCCTGGCAGATTTTCTGCTACACGCTCGGCCTGCATCGCCTCATGCCGCATCACCCGAGGTTCCGCAGCTTCAATCGGATGCTGGCGCCTCTACCGCCGGCTCCGGTCTTGGTGCCGGCGATCTCAGGAGCGTGCATGCTCATTCGAGCAAGCGCCATCGAACAGATCGGCGGCTTCGACGAGCGTTATTTCATGCATTTTGAGGATCTCGACTGGTGTCTGCGGGTAACGCAGAAAGGCCGGGGGATCAGCTTCGTGCCCGCCGCTCTGGTGGAGCATACGCAAGGGGTATGTAGCGCCAGCCGCCCGCTGAGGGTCGAGTACTACAAGCACCGCTCGCTGATTGAGTTTCTTTCCAAGAACTTCTCGCAGTTCTACCCGCGGCCGTTCATGACCGCGGTCCGGATTCTCGTCTACCTCCACCTGGCCGCGCAAGGCTGTCGGACACTTCTTGTTACGGCCAGAAACGCGCTGCCACGGCAGCACGCGGTGTCCCCGACGCCCCACCATCGCGGGTAACGTTGACGCCCGCGGCAGAAAATCACCGACACATGAAAGGCATCATCCTGGCGGGTGGCAGCGGCAAGCGACTCATGCCGATGACGGCGGTCGTGAGCAAGCAGCTCCTTCCCGTCTACGACAAGCCGATGATTTACTACCCACTCAGCACGCTGATGCTCGCGGGAATCCGCGACATCCTGATCATCAGCACGCCCCGGCACCAGCCGCTGTTCGCAGCCCTGCTGGGCGACGGCCGCAGATGGGGGCTGAACCTGAGCTACGCAATCCAGCAAACACCCGCCGGAATCGCCCAGGCTCTTGTCATCGCGAAGGATTTCATCGACGGGGCGAATTGCGCCCTGATTCTCGGCGACAACATCTTCTATGGGCCGAACCTCAGCGGCCTGTTGCAGCGAGCGCGGCAGTTCGACAAGGGCGCCGTGATCTTCGCCCACCATGTCGCCGATCCGCAGCGCTACGGAGTGATCGAGTTTGCTGCGGATGGCAGCCCGCGCGCGATCATAGAGAAACCAGCCAGCCCGCCGTCCTCCTACGCGGTCACAGGCCTCTACTTTTATGATTCCGATGCCGCAACGATAGCGGCCTCACTCTCCCCGTCCGCGCGCGGCGAACTCGAGATTACCGACGTCAACAGTCACTATCTCCATCGCGGCAGTTTGCGCGTGGAGCATTTCGGCAACGGCTTTTCGTGGTTCGACATGGGTACACCTGAAAGTCTTCTGCAGGCCTCCGAGTTCATCGGTGCCATTGAAGGGCGCCAGGGCATCAAGATCGCTGCCCCCGAAGAAGTGGCGTGGCGGATGGGATTCATTGACCGGGATCGCCTGGGCGAGCTCGCCCGGGAGATGGGGACGGAACCCTACGGAGCCTATCTGCACCGTCTCGCCGCAAGCCAAACCCCGGCCTATGAGGCGCAACCGCGCAAGTAAGGGCTTCCGCCCGTTCCGCGCCCGATTTTCAGCGCCTACGCGGGATATGACACATCCGGACATTCCCCGCCGTCCCCGTCGATAAACAGGCGGTTCGTCCATTCGAACATCATCAAGGACCAGATCAGGAAACGGTGGTCGGCAAGGCCCGACATATGCTCATCGAGAATATCCCGCACGCCCGCCGGCTCGAACCAGCCGCGATCCAGAGACCGGTCGTGGAGCAGGAGGTCCTGTATGGCGTTTCCCGAGTGCCGACGCATCCAGGTTGCCTCGGGGGGCGTGAACCCCTGCTTGCGCCGGGTTAGCACATCCGCCGGCACCAGGCCGGCAACAGCTTGCTTGAGCACGATCTTCGTCTCGTTTCCGTCAAACTTCATCGTGGCGGGCAACTCAAGAAGCAGATCGACGACGTCATTGTCCAATAGCGGGACACGAGCTTCGACGCCGTGCGCCATGGTCAGCCGATCCTCGACAAGCAGCAATCCCTGCAGAAAGGTCGCCGCCTCGAAGAACAGGGCGCGATCGAGCGGATCCCCCTCCGGATGGCGCGCGAGCATGGACTGAAACGCCTGGCGCGGAGTGGCCGCCGAGCCGCTCTCCTGTTGCGCCCGAGCGCTCAGCAGGCGCGCGCGGCCAGCTTCATCGCGAAGCCGCGACCAGACGCGATAGAGCCGGTTGCTGAAATCCGCCGCCGTGCCTTCCATGACCGGTCGATAGCGCCAGGGATAGCCGGCAAACAGCTCGTCTCCTCCGGTCCCGGACATCACGACCGTCACCTCGCGCCGCGTATCCCGGGCAACACTGTAGATCTGATGGCTGATTCCCACCCGCGGGTCCTCGACGTGCCAGGCCACCCGCGGAATCAGCCGTAGAAGATCGGTCGGGATAATCTCCGTTTCGTGGTGCTCGGTACCGAGATGCGCCGCGAGGGCTCTGGCCTCCGGCCGCTCGTCGAAAAAACCCTCCAGCCCCGACAATCCTTGCGTATTGAAACCCGCCGTGAAGCTGTGCAGGGGCCGGATCGCCCGCCCCGCCAGGCTGGCAATGGCACCGGTATCCATCCCGCCGCTCAGGAACGTGCCAACCGGGACGTCGCTGCGGAGTTGACGCGTGAGCGCCGCCTCCAACCGCGCCCTCAGCTCGGCGGCGGCATCCTGCAGCCGAAGCGCGGAGCGCGGCTGGTAACGCAGGCGCCAGAACTCATGCGCAGACAGCTTCCCATCGGCGAGCACCATATACGTGCCCGGCTCGACGAGGCGGACGCCGCGAAACAGTGTCCGGTCGCCCAGCGGAAACTGGAAGGTGAAATGCTCGGCCAGGGACTGGGCGTCGATCGCCCGGCGCAACGAGGGATGACAGAAAAGCGCCTTGATCTCCGATCCGAAGACAAAGGCATCATCCGTCGCCGCATAGTACAGAGGCTTGATACCGAATCGATCCCGCGCCAGCACGAGCCGTCGCTTGCGCGAGTCCCAGATCGCCAGCGCAAACATGCCATTGAGCCGCTCGAACCCGCGGACGCCGTCCATCTCGTAGATCGCGAGAAGCACCTCGGTATCCGAATCAGTCCTGAAGACCCGGCCACGCCCCCGAAGCTCCGTTCGCAACTCGAGGTAGTTGTAGATCTCCCCATTGAAGACGATGCATGTCTCGTTGTCCGCGCCGAACATCGGCTGCGCCGCACGCTCGGACAGATCGATGATCTTCAGGCGCCGGAAGGCGAAGCCGAGATCGAAACGGTGCCCCTCCTCCGGATGTGCAACAGCGTCTGCCGGCAAACACCGGAAATCACCCGTCGAGGTCGACAGGAGCACGAGCCGGCCATCATCGGGACCGCGATGAACCAGGCGACGCGCCATGGCAGATAGGAGAGATGGATCGACCCCTCTCTTTGAGACGACGCCCGCCAGTCCGCACATGGCTACCGCGTCACGGGCCGGCTAGAGGACAGCCGTCTGACGGACCGCGTCACAGACATACTCGACCTGTGCATCGGTCATCTCGGCGTAGATCGGCAACGACAGGATGGACTTCGCGACCATGTCCGTGACGGGCAGCGCGTTCTTCCCCAGATCCAGGGCCACGATCGGCGGCTGGCGATGAACCGGCACCGGATAGTGAAGGCCGGTTCCGACCCCCCTCTCCTTGAGGCGCGCCTGCAGAATGTCTCGCCGCGGCGAGCGCACGACATACAGGTGATGAATCGACTCGGTGTCGGGCAGATCCACCGGCGTCCCCACGACGTTGCGCAGCCGATCCGTATAGTGGGCGGCAATCGTGCGGCGCCGTTCGTTCCAGCGGTCCAGATGCGGCAGCTTGCATCGGAGAATCGCTGCTTGCAGCGTATCCAGCCGGCTGTTCAGCCCGACGATGGCATGTTCGTACTTCTGTCCCCGGTCGCGACCGTGATCATGGAGCAGGCGAACCTTCAGCGCCAGCTCCGGATCGCCCGTCAGCACGAAGCCACCATCCCCATACGCACCAAGGTTCTTGCCCGGGTAGAAGCTGAACGTTGCAATATCGCCCAGCAGCCCGGCGCGCCGCCCCTTGTAGCGTGCGCCGGCGGCCTGGGCCGCATCCTCGATGACCTTGAGGCCACGGCGGCGCGCGATCTCGACGATCGGATCCATGTCGGCCGGCTGTCCATAGAGATCCACGGCAATAATGGCGCGCGTCCGGGGAGTAATCGCCGCCTCGATCCGCTCCGGGTCGATGTTGCAGGTGTCGTCGCGAATGTCGACGAACACGGGCCGCGCGCCCAGCCACAACACGGGTTCCACGGTCGCAATAAACGTGTGCGAGACCGTAATGACCTCGTCGCCGGCGCCGATACCGAGGGCATGCAGCGCCAGGAAGATGGCGTCCGTGCCATTGCCGACGGCAACGCCGTGGCCGCCACCGCAGAACTGCTCAAACTCGCGCTCGAACGCAGCGATCTCCTTCCCGCCGACAAAGGCGACGCTGTCGACGACCGCTGCGATTGCAGCGTCGATCGACGGCTTGATGGAAAGGTACTGCGCCTTCAGGTCATTGAAGGGGACTTGCAAGGCCATCTCCGTCTCCAGACACCCGGGAAACCGCCAGCAATCTCGCCGGTGTCTTCACAGCGCGGTTTCCCCGTACGGCCGATCGTCGCTCGCCTCGCCGTCTCCGTAGCGCAGTTCCGTCACATCGCTCAAGACACGGGCGGGATTTCCCGCAACCACTTTCCCCGGCGGCACATCCCTCGTCACGACGGCACCGGCGCCGATAAGGGCCCCGCGTCCGATGCGCACTCCCGGCAGGATGGTCGCATTGGCGCCGATGCGCGCGAAGGGTTCCACATGGACACCTTCCAGCAGATCCTTGGCCCGCGCGCTTTTCGGGTATCGGGCGTTGGTCAGGCAGACGCGCGGCCCGATCCAGGAATCCGCCTCGAGGACGCAGAATTCCGGAATAAAGGCCTGCGAGTGAACGCGAACCCGGTCGCCAATGACAACGTGATGCTCGATCACCGCCTGGGTTCCGATGCTGACGTCGTCGCCAACGCGATTGTCATGGCGAAGAACCGCCATGTGGCCGGTCTGGACGCCCCGCCCCAGCACCGTCCCCGCGTAGATGACAGTATGCGACCGCAACCGGCAGCGATCGCCGATCGTCGCCGGTGTCCCGGGCATGGCGCCCTCGACCTCAACTCCGATCACCGCGAAATCGCCGACCGCGACATCGGCGCCAAGCCGCGTCCCGGGAAGAATGCGGGCCTGGGGTGAGATCAGCGACATTGCCTAGCTCGCGCCTTCCGAAAGCCGAATCCGCCGGCCATCCTCGGCGATCGACTGGGTCGCGGCTTCAAGGATGCGGACGATGCGCAGGCCGCTGGCACCATCACTCAACGGTCGTGCGCCGGTCAGCACACATTCCACGAAATGGTCGCACTCCCGACGCAGCGGCTCCACGAACTGCAGCTTCGGGATCAGCAGGTCGCCCGTGCGGACCTGGAGCTGAAATTCCCCGAAACCGCCCCCGCCATTCGCGGCCGCGACGCCCTTGTCGAAGATCTGCACCCGCGCTTCCACGTTCACGTCGTCGTAGACGACCATCTTCTTCGAACCGACGACGTGGATCTTCCGCACCCGTTCCGGGCACAGCCAGCTGACGAGCACGTGACAGATCGTTCCCGTGTCGAACTCCAGCGTCAGCGTGGCGATGTCGGCCATGATCTGCGAGCGCGGCAGATGCGTGAAGCCCTGCGCGCGGACGGCAATCGGCATGCGGCCGTCAAGCCAATGCAACGCAATAGAGATGTCGTGCGGCGCCAGATTCCACAAGACATCGACGTCCTCGCGGATCTGCCCGAGATTCATCCTCTGCGACAGGATATTGTAGATGGAGCCCAGCTCGCCACTATCGATATACGATTTGATCTTGCGGACCGCGTCGTTGTACTCGAACGTATGCCCGACCATCAGGGTCAGGCGTTTGCGCTCGGCCGTCTCGACCAGCTCACGGGCATCCCGCGAGGAAAGCGCCAGCGGCTTCTCGACCAGGCAGTGCTTGCCAGCATCGAAGACGGCCTTAACCGCCTGATAGTGGAGAGCCACCGGCAGGGCGACCACGACGGCATCGATGTCCGGGTTTTGTAGAACCTCCTCCATGGACGTCGTCAGTCTGGCTTCCGGGTACAGGCGCTGGA